>Ga0182735_1000015_pt1 | contig 386057 bp, 373 predicted proteins | sample eDN5th30CKraftMG_FD_128524 | JGI IMG/M metagenome (GOLD analysis project Ga0182735, IMG submission 128524) | Enriched Miracle-Growth compost microbial communities from Emeryville, California, USA - eDNA 5th pass 30_C Kraft MG (version 2) (version 2) ... | reverse complement strand
GCGGACCTTGGCGGCGGGGTGGCCCTTGGCGAGGTCGGCGGCGTGGGCGGCGAGCTTGTAGGTGACGACGCCGACCTTCACATCGTCGCGGTCGGGGAGGCCGAGATGCTCCTTGGGCGTGACGTAGCAGAGCATCGCGGTGCCGTACCAGCCGATCATCGCGGCGCCGATGCCGCTGGTGATATGGTCGTAACCCGGCGCAATGTCGGTGGTGAGCGGCCCGAGCGTATAGAAGGGCGCCTCGCCGCACGCTGCAAGCTGCTTGTCCATATTCTCCTTGATCTTGTGCATCGGGACATGGCCCGGCCCCTCGATCATCACCTGGACATCCTGGTCCCACGCGCGCTTCGTGAGCTCGCCCAGCGTGTAGAGCTCGGCGAACTGCGCCTCGTCGTTGGCGTCGGCGATGCTGCCGGGGCGGAGGCCGTCGCCGAGGCTGTAGGCGATGTCATAGGCCTTCATAATCTCGGTGATCTCGTCGAAATGATCGTAGAGGAACGATTCCTTGTGATGCGCGAGGCACCATTTCGCCATGATGCTGCCGCCGCGGCTGACGATGCCGGTGACGCGCTTCGCAGCGAGCGGCACGTAGGGCAGGCGCACGCCCGCGTGGATGGTGAAATAGTCGACCCCCTGCTCGGCTTGCTCGATCAGCGTGTCGCGGAAAATCTCCCAGCTCAGCTCCTCGGCGATGCCGCCGACCTTTTCGAGCGCCTGATAGATGGGGACGGTGCCGATCGGGACGGGCGAGTTGCGCAAGATCCATTCGCGCGTGTCGTGGATGTTGCGGCCCGTGGAGAGGTCCATGACGGTGTCGGCGCCCCAGCGGATCGACCAGACCATCTTGTCCACCTCGGAGGCGACGTCGGACGCGACCGCGCTGTTGCCGATATTGGCGTTGATCTTGACGAGGAAGTTGCGGCCGATCGCCATCGGCTCGCTTTCGGGGTGGTTGATGTTGTTCGGGATGATCGCGCGGCCGCGCGCGACCTCTTCGCGGACGAATTCGGGGGTGACGTAATCGGGGATGCTGGCGCCCCAGTCCTGCCCGTCGCGGACATATTCGGCGAGGCGCTCGCGGCCGAGATTCTCGCGCGTCGCGACATATTCCATCTCGGGCGTGATGATGCCGCGGCGGGCATAGTGCATCTGGCTGACGTTCTGCCCCGGCTTCGCGCGCAGCACGGTCTTGCGGACGTTCGGGAAAGGCGGGACGCCGCCCGAGCGGTCGGGGCCGAGCTGGCCGTTATCCTCGGGCCGGACCTCGCGCTGCGCGACCTCTTCGACGTCGCCGCGCGCGCGGATCCAGCTTGCGCGCAGTTCGGGAAGGCCGGCGTGGATGTCGATGGCGGCGTTCGGGTCGGTGTAGGGGCCGCTCGTGTCATAGACGCGCACCGGCGGCTCGCCCGACGAGGGTTCGAGCAGGATCTCGCGCATCGCGACGCGGATGCCGCTGCCGGTTGGCGAGGCGACGTGGATCTTGCGGCTGCCGCGGATCGCGCCGGTGGTGACGCCGATCGGGCTGGCTTGGGTCTTGTCGAGGCGGCTGTCGATATCGGCCATGGGTCTGTCTTTCCTTGGGGGTGAATCAGGCGAGGCGGAGGAGCGCGGCGGCGATGAAGCCGACGCCGAAGAGCAATGCGAGGCCGGCGATGACGCGGGTGTTGGTGCCGAACTTGCGCGCCCAGAAGCGGACGTAGAGGTCTGAGAAAGCGGTGACGGCGAGCGCCTCGATCACCGCGAGGCCGCCGAGCAGGGTGAGCAGCGCGGCGAGCCAGTCGGCAGGCCAGCCGGTCGGCCCGCGGCTGCCGAGATAGAGCAAGGTGCCGAAGATCAGTTCGAACAGCCCGGTGAGGAGCTGGAGCGCCGACGATCCCTCGATCTCCTCGATCATCCGGTGCCACTGGCCGGGTCGGCGCAATTCGTCGACCGCCGCAGCGAACAGGAAGAGCCCGAGGATCAGGGCCGACCATTCGGGGACGTTCGTCATCGCGCGCGCTCCTTCCTTGCGGGCGGGAGAGCGGGTCTGCGGTCCGGTGGTGCCATCGCGCTCCCTCCCTCCGCCCGTATTACCGGGATCAGGTTCGACGGGTCGCGGGCTGTTCCGCTCTCAACCTGTTTCTGCACACAGGCTCCCCGGGGATGCGGACGAGCATAGGCGAAGCGCGCGGCGAGTTAAAGGGGGTCGGGTGCGGGGCAAAGGGAGGGTATCACTTTCCAAGATGGAAAATTATCACTTGCCGAATCGGAAAGCGAGGCGTATCGCTTTCCATATTGGAAAGAGAAGGAGCCCGAGTCATGAACCCGATCGAAGCCCGCGCCGCGCTCGACGGCATCGACGATGCGCAACGCGCGCTCGCGCTGAAAGCGACCTATTGCCCGCCGTGGCGCCACGCCGCCTTCGGGGCGATCATGGCGGCCTTGATCCTCGGTATCGGCGTAGGTTCGCTGTGGCAGGGGCTATTGTCGCTTATCGCAATGCTCGCATTGGTGCTGCTCGCGACCAATGACCGGCGGCGTTACGGGCTGTTCGTCAACGGCTATCGCAAGGGCGCGACGTTGCCGGTGACGCTCGCGCTGCTCGGCGCGACGCTTGCGGCGATATTCGGCGAAATCCACGCGCGCGAGGCGGGGCTGTCGCTCGCCACCAAATTCGGCATCGCGGCGATCGCCTTTGTCGTCGCGGTCGCGGCGAGCGTCGTGTGGAGCCGCGTCTATCGCCGCGAACTGCTCAAGGGCGGCGCGTGACGATGGAGGGGCTCGACCCGCTGCTCAACGCGCCGGCGCGGTTACAGATCGCGGCGCTGCTCGCGAAGGTAACCGAGATGGAATTCGCGAAGCTGCGCGAGCTGGTCGGGGTCAGCGATTCGGTGCTGTCGAAGCATCTCGCCGCGCTCGCCGATGCAAGGCATGTGCGGCTGCGCAAGGCGGCGATGGGCGGGCGTCAGCGCACCTGGGCGTCGCTGACCCGCGACGGGCGCCGCGCGCTGGGCGCGCATGTCGCCGCGCTGCGCGCGATCGTCGCACACCTGCCGGCCGCGGCGGAATAGGCGCCGCCGCCAAGGTCAGGCGGTCCGCCGCGCCAGATACACCCCCGCGATCATCAGCGCGATTCCCGCGATGCGCTTTGCGTCGATCGGAAAGCGCGCCGCGCCGAACAGGCCGTAATGGTCGATCACCGCCGCGCTCGCGAGCTGGCCGACGAGAACGAAGAAGATCGCATTGCCGACGCCGAATTTCGGCGCGATGAAGGTCACGGCGATGACGTAGAAGGCGACGAACAGGCCGCCGAAATAATATTGTGCGGGAACCTCGGCCGACAGGCGAATATCGCCGAGCGATCCCGTCACCGCCGCGCCCGCGAGCGCGATCAGCATCGCAAGGCCGAAGAGGATCACCGACGCCGCCATCGGGCTGCCGAGCCGCGCGCCGAGCCCGCCGTTCAAGGCGGCGAGGATCGGGATGCCGACGCCGGTGAGGAACATGATGGTGGCGAAAGTCGTCGCGTTGCTGGTCGTCATGAGGGGACAGGCTCCTGCGGATTGGGGCCGCCTTGTTACGGCTTTGGCGCGCTCGGGGAAGGGAGAATTGCCTGGGCGGGGGATCGCTCGGCCTTCCCCGACGACAAAGGGCCGCCCTTGCGGACGGCCCTTCCATTGTCTTTGCCTGACGCGGGAAAACTCAGCCGAGCACGACCCCCGCGACGGAGGCCATGCTCAGTGAATCTGCCGCGTGCGGCTTGGGACAATGAGACATTCGACCACCTCCTTTCGCTTGTTGACGATGCACGCAATATGGGCCGCGTGGCGGCCGCAATCAAGGGGAGCGTGCGGGACGGCCGCGATCAGAACTGATAGGCGACGCCGGCGCCCGCGATCCACTGGTCCTTGTCGCCCGCGATCGACACGATCGGCGAGGCGGCGAAGCGACTGGCGATGCGGCCATATTGCACGCCGGTCAGCAGCGCGAAGCCCTTGCGCAGATCGCCCGACAGCGAATAGGCGCCGGCGATACCGATCGTATATTTGCCCGCCGTCGCCTTGCGTCCGGCGGCGCTATAGACCGGAAGCCCGCTCGCGGCGCTGCCGAGCGGATCGACGTCGAAATAATAGTCGCCGAACCCCTTGCCATAGATGTTCACCGAGGCCGAGACGCCGACATAGGCGCGCTTCGACAGCGGTGTGCTATATTCGATCGTCGGCGAGGCGACCCAGCTGCTGTGGCGGCCCGAAATATCGGCGAGCACGATGAAGCGCAGGCCAAGCTGATCATATTTGCTGGTGAAGACGCCCGTATAGGTGACACCCCCCGTCAGGCCGAGTTCGACCGCGATCTTCTTTTCGCCGAGCGCTTCGACCTGCGGATCGCCGATGCGGCCCGTGCGGTCGCTGCGCAGATTGACGACCGGCCCGAGTTTCCAGTCGATGCGCTGGCCGCGCCGTTGACGGATCAGGTCGACCTGGAAATTGGTGCCGCGGGTCGAGAAGGAAAAGCCCGAGATGCGACCGCGCAGATAGCCGCCGGGGAGGATGACATTGTCGTCGGCGCCATTGTAGCGCGGCGAGGTGAGCACCCCGCCGGCGATCGCGAAATAGTCGCGCGCCCATTTGCGGTCGGGATCGTCGTCCTCCGGATTGGTCGGCGGGAACAATATGTCCTGGTCGATCTCGCGATCCTGCGTATAGGCGGCGGGTTCCGGCGCGATCGGCCGCTTCGCGATGATCTCGTCGGCGAGGCTGACATGGTCGAGGACGCCGGGATCGGGCGCGAGCGCCATCTCGTCGGCTTGCGCGGGGAGCGCCAGAAAAGCGGCGCAGAGCGCAAGGAAGAGCGAAGCGGCTGGGCGCCGGGGCGCAAGGCGAACGACCGGTCGATGCATCGGCGAGGAGAATCCTGTCTTACGACCCCTTGCGTGGGGGTTTAGGGCCTTGTCGATCCGATGCAACGACCGTCGCTTGCGGGCGGGCGCTTTTCCCGCCATCGTGACTTTCATGCACCAGAACAGACGTTTCCCGCATCTATGCCGCGACGCGGCCAATGGTTCCGCATGAGCCGCGCGCCGCGTCTCGTCGGTTATGCGCTGATCGTCGCCGCGGCGCTGCTCGCGGTCGCGATGCGGCGGGGGTCGGTCGATGCGATCGGGCCGTTCCCCGCGGTCGCGGTCGCGCTTTTCCTGGGAATGCTGGGGGTGATGCTGGTTTTCACCGACCTGATGGTGCGCGGGCTCTATGCCCAGATCGACACCCAAAGGGCGCGCGACGATGCGGCGAACGACGGCGAATAGGCGCCTTTTCGTTCGACACTATCGGGGGTTGGGCTTATGACGGCACGATGACCGATCGACCGCTTACGCCGCTGCTCGACACGGTGGATGTTCCCGCCGACCTTCGCAAGCTCAAGCCCGAACAGCTTCACCAGCTCGCCGACGAACTGCGCGCCGAGATGATTTCGGCCGTCGGAACCACTGGCGGGCACCTCGGTTCGGGGCTCGGCGTGGTCGAGCTGACCGTCGCGCTCCACTATGTCTTCAACACCCCCGACGACAAGCTGATCTGGGACGTCGGGCACCAATGCTATCCGCACAAGATCATCACCGGGCGCCGCGACCGGATTCGCACGCTGCGCCAGGGTGGTGGGCTGTCGGGTTTCACCAAGCGCGCCGAGAGCGAATATGACCCGTTCGGCGCCGCCCATTCGTCGACCTCGATCAGCGCTGCGCTGGGCTTTGCGGTCGCCAACAAGCTCAAGGACCAGCCCGGCCGCGCGATCGCGGTGATCGGCGACGGTGCGATGTCGGCGGGCATGGCCTATGAGGCGATGAACAACGCGCGCGCGGCGGGCAACCGGCTGATCGTCATTTTGAACGACAATGACATGTCGATCGCGCCCCCGGTCGGCGGCCTGTCGGCCTATCTGGCAAAGCTCGTGTCGTCGCGACCCTTCCTCGAACTGCGCGAGATCGCGCGCCGCTTCGCGCGCCGCCTGCCCGAACCGCTGCACAAGGCGGCGCGGCGCACCGACGAATATGCGCGCGGCATGGCGATGGGCGGGACCTTGTTCGAGGAACTCGGCTTCTATTACGTCGGGCCGATCGACGGGCATAATCTCGAGCATCTGATCCCGGTGCTCGAAAATGTCCGCGACAGCGACCATGGCCCGGTGCTGATCCACGCGGTGACGCAGAAGGGCAAGGGCTATGCCCCCGCCGAGGCGGCGGCCGACAAATATCACGGCGTCCAGAAATTCGACGTCATCACCGGCAAGCAGGCGAAGGCGCCGCCGGGTCCGCCGGCGTATCAGAATGTCTTTGGCGAGACGCTGGCCAAGCTCGCCGAAAGCGATCCGCGCATCGTCGCGATCACCGCCGCGATGCCGTCGGGCACCGGGGTCGATAAATTCGCCAAGGCGCACCCGATGCGCAGCTTCGACGTCGGCATCGCCGAACAGCATGCGGTGACCTTTGCCGCGGGGCTTGCGGCGCAGGGGATGCGGCCGTTCGCCGCGATCTATTCGACCTTCCTGCAGCGCGCCTATGATCAGGTGGTCCACGACGTCGCGATCCAGAATTTGCCGGTGCGTTTCGCGATCGACCGCGCGGGGCTGGTCGGCGCCGACGGGTCGACCCATGCGGGCAGCTTCGACGTCACCTATCTCGCGACCTTGCCGAACATGGTGGTGATGGCGGCGGCCGACGAGGCCGAACTCGTCCACATGACCTATACCGCGGCCGAATATGACGACGGCCCGATCGCCTTTCGCTATCCGCGCGGCGGCGGGACCGGGGTGGCGCTTCCCGAGGTTCCCGAAAAGCTCGAAATCGGCAAGGGACGCATCGTGCGACAGGGCAAGACGGTCGCGATCCTGTCGCTCGGCACCCGGCTCGCCGAAGCGCTCAAGGCCGCCGACACGCTCGAGGCGCGCGGGCTTTCGACGAGCGTGATCGACCTGCGCTTTGCCAAACCGCTCGACGAGGCGCTGATCCGCAAGGCGCTCGGCAGCCACGAAGTATGCGTCACGATCGAGGAAGCCAGCATCGGCGGGCTCGGCGCGCATGTGCTGACGCTCGCGAGCGACGCGGGGTTGATCGACGCGGGGCTCAAGCTCCGCACGATGCGCCTGCCCGACGCCTTCCAGGATCAGGACGCGCCGCACGCGCAATATGACGCCGCGGGGCTCAATGCGCCGCAGATCGTCGACACCGTGCTCAAGGCGCTGCGCCACAACAGCGCGGGCGTCGAAGAGGCGGGCGCGCGGGCCTAGAGCATCTTTGACTGAATAGACTGTGCGCTCCCGCGAAGGCGGGAGCCCATCTCCCGGCGACCCTATTTTGAGCCGATCGAAGATGGGTCCCCGCCTTCGCGGAGACACCTCGAGCGCGTACCGCCCGGCGCCAAACGCGCGCGCTATCGCCTGACCCCCGCGGGCGAGGCGCTGCGCCCGACCTATGATGCGATCAAGGCTTTGGGCGACGCATGGCTGCCGCGTGCGAGCCCGGATGAGGCCGGGCCGCCGCTGCACGATTGAGTGCGGCGCGGGCGAAACGCGCATCCTGTCGGGGCCGCGACGAGGCAGGCGGACGAGCGGCGATTTCGGGCCCGATGCGCCGCGCACATGAAGGCCCGCAGCCGCTTTTTGACTGGCCTTTTCCGCTTTTCCCCGCATAGGCTGGGGCGATGTTCGCGATCGACTCCCTGCTCGTCAAAATTGCGCTGATCGGGGTGATCGGCATCGGGGCGCAGTGGATCGCGTGGCGCACCGGGCGCCCGGCGATCGCGCTGATGCTGATCGCGGGGATCGTCGCGGGACCGGTGCTGGGCCTGATCCGTCCCGAACAGGATTTCGGCAACCTGCGCGAACCGATCATCAAGCTCGCGGTCGCGGTGATCCTGTTCGAAGGCGGGCTGAGCCTCAAATTCCGCGAGCTTCGGCAGGCGGGCTATGCGGTCGCGCTGCTCGTCTTCGTCGGAGTGCCCGTCGGCTGGGCGCTCGGCACCGCCGCGGCCTATTATGGCGCGGGGCTGTCGTTCGAGCTGTCGGCGCTGTTCGGCGGCATCATGGTGGTGACCGGTCCGACGGTGATCGGGCCGATGCTGCGCACGCTCAACATCGCGCCGCGCGTCAAGAATATGCTGAAATGGGAAGGGATTGTGAACGATCCGATCGGCGCGCTGCTCGCGGTCGGCATCTATAGCTATATCACCCACGGCGGCGCCGAGGCGAACAGCATCGGCATCGTCACCGACGTCGTCGCGGCAAGCCTGCTCGCGATCCTGATCGGCGGCGCGGCGGGCTTTGCGCTGACCTGGGCCTTTCCGCGCGGCTGGGTTCCCGAATATCTGAAAGCCCCGGTCCTGCTGACCACGGTGATCGCGGTCTTCGTTCTCTCCGACCTGATCATGCACGAAACCGGGCTGATCACCGTCACCGTGATGGGCGTGGTGATGGCGAACCGCGAGACCTATTCGACCCATATGCTCCAGCGCTTCAAGGAGGATCTGACCGTCCTCCTCGTGTCGGGGGTCTTCATCATATTGTCGGCGACGCTCGACTGGACCGTCGTCTCGAACTTTCAGGCGCGCTTCCTGGTCTTCCTCGTCCTGTTGCTCTTCGTCGTGCGGCCGCTGACGATCATGATCGCGCTGCTGTTCACGCGCATTCCGTTCAAGGAACGGCTTTTCGTCGCGTGGATCGCGCCGCGCGGCATCGTCGCGGTCGCGGTCACCGGCCTTTTCGCGCTGCGCCTCGCCGACTATGGCATCGCCGGGTCGGAGGCGCTGGTGCCGCTGTCGTTCGGGGTCGTCATTGCGACGATCTTTGCCCACGGTTTCACCGCCGGGCCATTCGCGCGCTGGCTCGGGCTCGATCGCGGCAAGGGCGACGGCGTGCTGCTCGTCGGAGCGAACAGCTGGACGATCGCCTTTGCCGACTTCATCAAGGGACAGGAGCGCGACGTGCTCGTCGCCGACGCGAGCCAGCTCGCGCTGCGCCGCGCGCGCCACGCCGACCTGCCCGTCTATCACGGCGACATATTGGACGAGGTCCACGAGGACCACCTCGACATGGGGCAGTTCCAGCAGCTGATCGCGGCAACCGACAACGACGCCTATAACGCGCTGGTGTGCAGCGAACTCGCGCCCGAGATCGGCCACGACCGCGTCAGCCGCGTGATCGGCGAAGCGCAGCAGGGCAGCCAGCGGCGCGGCCGCGTCTTCACATTGGGGGCGACGCCGATCGAGGAACAGCTCGACCGGCTGCAGGCCGGCTGGACCTTCAGCCGCACCCGGATCACCGAGAAATTCTCCTATGCCGACTATGTCGCGCGGGTGAAGGCGGGCGGCGGCGACAGCCTGGCGGTCGTGCGGCCATCGGGCGACCTCGTCATCTTTGCCAAGCACCACCGGCCGACGGTCGACGCGGGCGATACGGTGTGGAGCTTCGTCCCGCCCGAAGACCCCAAGGCGCGCATGGAGGCGCGCGAAGCCGCCTGACGCCGTTCAGCGAGCGCGCGCCGCCTGGTGTGCGATGTCGGTCATCAGCTTGCGGAACAATATATTGCCCGGCGTGCCCGACGATTTGAGCGCGCGCTCGCAGTCGAGGAGGCGCGTCATCAGCCGCGCGATGCGCACCGAGTCCCAGATATGCAGCTGCGCGGTCACCGCGCCCTGTTCTTTCCAGAACACGCCGCTGCTGCGCGCCGAAACGACCGTCGCGGGATGTGCGCCGCCATCAACCTCGGCGCGCAGCCGGGCGAGCTGGCTCGCGCGGATGGCGAGCGCGCGGATGATGCGGATCTCGGCGACCCCGACCGCCGCGGCGCGCGTCAGCATGTCGGGCAGGTCACCGAGCTTGCCGCCGAGCGCGACATTGATGCACTCGCTGACATCCTCTTCGTGCGTCGCGGCGCCGAGCGCGGCGATATCGGCTGCGGTGACCTGCCGCTGGCGATCCCTGGCGGCGTCGAGATAGAGCGCCATCTTCTCCAGCTCGCGGCGCATCAGTGCCTGGTCGCCCGACACCAGATCGACGAGCAATTGCGCCTCCGCATTGGCGAGCCGCAGCCCCTGCTCCTCTGCCGCCGCGATCGCGATGCCGACAAGCGCGCGGCGGTCGGGCTGGTAGCAGATCGCGGCGAGGCCGGCATCCGATCCCTCGACAAGCTTGACGAGCTTCGAGCGCGCGGTGACCGAAGCGCCCGTCGCGATCACCGGATTGACTGCGCTGTCGGCGTCGAGCAGCGCCGCGACCGCGGCGAGGCAATCGTCGCCGCTCCCCGAAATTTCGAGCCGGATCACCCGCGCGCCGGCGAAGAGCGAGAGCGACACCGCTTCGGCGGCGAGCCGCGCGCCATCCTGCGCGAGCTGCGACGAAGCAAGGTCGAGCCGCTCGGCCTCCTTGCCCGCGAGCGCGACGAGCTTCGCCGCGAGCGCATTCATCGTCGCCTCGTCGGGGCCGGTGAGGAGGATGAAACGAACCGCCGGATCGAGCTGTCGCACGCGTTCGAGTTCGGCGGGCTTGACCGCTTTCATCAGGGATTGGCGGTCGGTGCGACGCCGGGTGCCGATGCGGGGCCGCCGCGGCTGGCATAGACGGCGAGCCGCGCGACGATCTGGTCGGCGACCCCCGACGCGAGCCGTTCGAGCGAGCTGTTCTCGGCCGCGATCGTCGCATATTCGCTGCCGACGACGTCGATGCCCGCGTCCTGCGCGGCGGTCGCGTCGAGCAGCACTTCGCCGGTCGCGCCATCGACGAGCTGATAGCGCGCGCGCAGCGTCCGCCGCTCGCGCGTCACCGAATCATCGGTGCGGACGCCAAACCCGGTGATGCTGTCTTCGAGCCGGACGTCGAGTCGGAAGCGATTGCCCTCGCCGCGCCCGCCCTGGGCCGCGACGAAGCGATCGCGCAGCGCGTTGCGCACGAGCCAGCCGGCGTGCCCCTCGATCGGCGCGACGTCGATGTCGGCGAGCATCGTCGCGACCTCGCCCTTGCTGCCGTTCGCATAGAGCGGCTTCAGCCCGCAGCCGGCGAGCGGAAGCGAAAGGGCGATCAGGCAGGAGGCGAGCAGGCCGCGCATATCTATCCGATGACTCCAATTTCCGTTCGTGTCGAGCGAAGTCGAGACACCCCGAAGGCGTGCGCCGACGATGGGCGTCTCGACTTCGCTCGACGCGAACGGGAACGGGAAATGCTCATCTACGGAACAATATTCACCAGACGGTCGGGAACCACAATCACCTTCTTCGGCGCCGCGCCCGCGAGCAGTTCGGCGACGCGCGGACGCGCGAGTGCCGCGGCTTCGACGGCGTCCTTGTCGAGCCCCTTGGCGAGCGTCAGCTCGTCGCGGCGCTTGCCCGCGACCTGGATCACGATCGTCACCTCGTCGTCGGCGAGCAGCGCGGGATCGGCGGCGGGCCAGGCCGCGTCGGCGATCATCGCGCTCGTGCGCCGCGCCTCGGGCAGCGCCGCCCACGCCTCTTCGGCGAGGTGCGGCATCATCGGCGCGACGAGGCGGATCAGCGTCGCGCACGCGTCGGCGCGCGTCGCCGACGGCTTCGCTTTCTCGATGTCGTTGGCGAGCGCGTGGATCTTGGCGACCGCCTTGTTGAAGCCCAGGGCTTCGATATCGGCGGCGACCCCCGCGATCGCGCGGTGGAGCAGCCTCGCCAGCGCGATATCCTCGGCCCCGTCGCCCCTGTTTTCGGTCTCGCCGAACAGGCGCCACAGCCGCTGGACGAAGCGCCACGCGCCCTCGATCCCCGCCTCGCTCCATGGCAGGTCGCGCTCGGGCGGGCTGTCGGAGAGCATGAACCAGCGCGCGGCGTCGGCGCCGTACTGGTCGAGAATCGCGTCGGGATCGACGACATTCTTCTTCGATTTCGACATCTTGATCACGCGACCGACCTCCACCGGCGATCCGTCGGCAACCAGCGTCGCGCCGTCGGCGGTGCGCGTCACCTCCTCGGGGGTGAAATAGAGCGGAGCGACGCCCTCGCCCTGATCGCGGCTGTAGGTTTCGTGCGTCACCATGCCCTGCGTGAACAGGCTCGCAAAGGGCTCCGTCACCTCGACCATGCCGATGCGTTCGAGCGCGCGCGTCCAGAAGCGCGCGTAGAGCAGGTGGAGGATCGCATGCTCGATGCCGCCGATATACTGGTCGACGGGCAGCCAGCGCGCGATCACCGCGGGGTCGAACGGCTTGTCCGCCGGCGAGCTGGCAAAGCGCAGAAAATACCAGCTCGAATCGACGAAGGTGTCGAGCGTGTCGGTTTCGCGCACCGCCGCGCCGCCGCAGCTCGGACAGGCGACATGCTTCCACGTCGGATGGCGATCGAGCGGATTGCCGGGGACCGAGAAATCGACATCATCGGGCAGAGTGACCGGCAGCTGGTCCTTCGGCACCGGGACGACGCCGCACGCGGCGCAATGGATGAAGGGGATCGGCGTGCCCCAATAGCGCTGGCGCGAAACGCCCCAGTCGCGCAGGCGCCAGACGGTCGTGCCCTTGCCCCAGCCCTCGTGCTCGGCGCGCGCGATCACCGCGGCCTTCGCCGCGTCGATCGACATGCCATTCAGGAAATGGCTGTTCACGAGCGTGCCCGCGCCGACCCAGGCCTCGTCGCCCGCGAAATGCTGGTCGGCCTCTTCCCCATCGGCGATCACGCGATAGACCGGCAGGTCATATTTGCGCGCGAAGTCGAGGTCGCGCTGGTCGTGCGCGGGGACGCCGAAGATCGCGCCGGTGCCATAATCCATCAGCACATAGTTCACGACCCAGACGGGCAGATGCCAGTTCGGATCGAGCGGATGCTCGACTGCGAGGCCGGTGTCGAAGCCCATCTTTTCGGCGGTTTCCAGCTGCTCCGCCGACGTCCCTTGCCGCCGGCATTCGGCGATGAAGGCGGCGAGGCGCGGCGAATCCTTGGCAAGCCTTTCGGCGAGCGGATGGTCGGGCGAGATCGCCGCGAAGCTCGCGCCATAGATGGTGTCGGGGCGCGTCGTGAAGACGTCGAAGCCCGGGGCGCCGCCGACGAGCTTGAACGAAAATTCGAGCCCTTGCGACTTGCCGATCCAGTTTTCCTGCATCAGCCGCACTTTTTCGGGCCATTGGTCGAGCGTTTTCAGCCCTTCGAGCAGGTCGTCGGCGAAGTCGGTGATCTTCAAAAACCACTGCGACAGTTTCTTCTTTTCGACGAGCGCCCCCGAGCGCCAGCCGCGGCCGTCGATCACCTGCTCGTTGGCGAGCACGGTCATGTCGACCGGGTCCCAATTGACGTAGCTTTCCTTGCGCGCGACGAGTCCTGCGGCATAGAAATCGAGGAACAGCGCCTGTTCCTGCCCATAATAGTCGGCGTCGCAGGTCGCGAGTTCGCGCCCCCAGTCGATCGCGAGCCCGAGCCGCTTCAACTGCGCGCGCATCGTGTCGATATTCTGGTGCGTCCAGCCGCCCGGATGCACGCCCTTTTCCATCGCGGCATTTTCGGCGGGCATGCCGAACGCGTCCCAGCCCATCGGGTGCAGCACGTCGTGCCCGGTCATCCGCTTGAAGCGCGCCAGCACGTCGCCCATCGTATAGTTGCGGACGTGCCCCATGTGGATGCGCCCCGAAGGATAGGGGAACATCTCGAGGATATAGGCCTTTGGCCGGTCGTCGCCGTCGGTGGTGGCAAAGCTGTTCGCGGCCTCCCACGCCGCCTGCCAGCGGGCATCGGCAGCCAGGGCGCCAAAGCGCGTTTCGCGGGTCATTCGTCCGTTACCCCGTTATCCATTAAACCGGCGCGGGAGTCCGCGCGCTTCGATCAACCCTCGATCGCGCCGCGGCGCAGGTCGCGGGCGCGGGTGAGAATGATTTCCTCGAGCTTTTGCACCGTCGCCGCCTGCACCGGCGCATCGACCCAGGTGCCGCCCTGCGACACCTGGCGCGAAGCGGCGACGCGCAGCGCGTCGGCGCGCAGGTCGCGGTCGAGGATCGACACGGTGACCTTCATCCGCTCGTTCGGGTTCTGCGGGTTCGCATACCAGTCGGTGATGATCACGCCGCCCGCGCTGTCGGCCTGAAGCAGCGGCATGAACGAGAGCGAATCGAGCGACGCGCGCCACAGATAGCTGTTCACGCCGATCGTCGTCACCTGCGATGCCGCGAGATCGGCCTTCGGCCGTTCCTTGCCCCCGCACGCCGAAAGGCCGAGCACCGCGACGCCGAGCAGCGCGAGTGCGGCCGGGCGGCCGGTCGGGACGAGGAAACGAAGCTGGGACATGCCGAACACCTTATTCTGAATGCGGCGGCTGGCCGCAGAGCGGAGAATTGGCAGCGTCTCTATCGCGCTTGCCGCCCCCCGGCAAGCATGGCGATTCGCGCTCCGCCGCCGTTCAGCTTCGGCTCAGGGAAGGATTGCAAGGTGATGCGCCCCGCTTCGGAACAGATGACCGGGGGCGGGTGCGCAAACTGTGCTCATTGCGCAACAATCGGGCCGAAAAGCCGTCAGCCGGCGAACGATCCGACTCGAATCACTGGAATTCTCCGACAAGAGCGCCTATCTCTCGAATGACTTGGGGTTGGAGTCGCAGATCATGGCGGGCAAGCCGCGACATCTTTGGCAGGGAAGCATCGTCGTTCTGGCGGCGATGTCGCTCGCCCTGCCACCGGCGCTCGCGGCGATGACGCGCAGCGATGCAGGCCGCGAGATGGCGCTTTCCGAAACGCTGCTCGGCCAGTTCACGCCGGCGTCGGGCGACCCGCGCCTGATCGCGCGCTATGCCAAGGTTTCGGAAGAGGCGCGCCGCAATTTCAGCTTCACCCCCGCGGTGACCGAAGAAAATCGCAAGAACCGCGCGATCACCGTCGTGATCCGCAAGCGCGACGATGCGTCGAGCGCGGCGCGTACCGCGGCGCTGGCGAAGGGCCGCTCGGCGCCGGTCGCGATCACGCCGATTGCCTATGATCTCGGCGCGTCGGTCGGTTTCCAGAAATTCGTGACGCCGCAGCTGCCGCGCGGCACCGATCTGCGCAACCTGCCCGTCGCGAGGGCTCCTGCCGAGGAAGAAAAGCCTTCGCGCTTCGCAACGCGGATGATCAACCGGCCGGCCGATCCCGCGGGCGCGACCGATCGCATCACCGCACCCGGCGCCGCTCCGGCGGTCGATGTGATGAGCAGCTATCGCATCACGCGCAATCTCGATGTCACCGCCGGCGTCCGCTACAAGGCCGATGACCGGCTCGAGCCGCTCACCGACTCGCGGCGCGACAGCCAGGCCGTCTATGTCGGGACGCAGTTCCGCTTCTGACGCCGTCGGCGCGCTTCGGCCGCCTCCACCCACGCATCGATCGCCGCCCAGCCGGGCCTGATCCCGCTCGCCTTGCTGGCGCGGACCAGTGCGCGCGCGCGCGCCGGCGTCACGCCTCCGAGTGCCACCGCCTGCCCGCCCGCTGCCCGGGCGAGGCGCAGCCATGCGCCGCGACCGAGTGCCGCGGCACCGGGATGCGATCGCGTCGAATGGAGCGGTGAGACGAATGCGAGCGACGCGCCCGCCCGCCGCGCGCGCCGCGCTTCGCGCGCATCGTGGACCGGCATGGAGACAAGCAGGGCTAGCCGCTGCGCCTGCCCGGCGCGCGCGGCGCGGTGCTGGCGCAAATGCACCCCGTCGGCCCCCCAGCGCGCCGCGGTCGCGGGCGTATCGGCGAGCAGCAGCGTCAGCCGCCGCGCCGCCGCGATCCGCGCGAGGCGGCGGAACAGCCGCCACCGCGCGCCCGGCGCAAGGCTGTCGTGGCGCAGCACGATCCCGCTGCCCGGCGGCAGCATCGCGGCGAGGCGTTCGACCGGCAGCGCGAGCCGCTCGTCGGTCAGCAACCAGCGGCTCGGCAGGGAAGGGGGGTGGAATCGATCCATCACCCTTTCTATAGGCGCCGGCAAAGCGCGCGCAACGGACGCGCCGGACAGGAGGCGAGATGAGCGAAGCGGCGGAGCGGCTGGCCGAAGTGAGGGATGCGATCGCGAACGCGGCGCAGCGCGCGCAGCGGCGCGCCGACGACATCTGCCTGATCGCGGTGTCGAAGACGCACGACGCCGAAGCGATCCGGCCGCTGATCGCCGCGGGCCAGCGCCATTTCGGCGAGAATCGCGTGCAGGAAGCCGCGGCCAAATGGCCCGAGCTGCGCGAAGAGGCGCCCGACATCGTCCTGCACCTGATCGGCCAGCTGCAATCGAACAAGGCCGACGATGCCGTTGTGCTGTTCGACGTCATCCACTCGGTCGATCGCTCGTCGCTCGTCAAGGCGCTCGCGCGCGCCTGCGACAAGGCGGGAAAGCAGCCGCGGCTGTTCGTGCAGGTCAATATCGGCGACGAGGACCAGAAGGGCGGCTGCGCGACCGCCGACCTGCCCGCGCTGCTCGCCGAGGCGAAGGAGGCGGGATTGACGATCGAAGGGCTGATGGCGATTCCGCCCGCCGAGGTCGAGCCCGCGCCCTATTTCGCGCTGCTCGACGAGCTCGCCGAACGCCACGGCCTGCCGCTGCGTTCGATGGGGATGAGCGGCGATTTCGAGACTGCGGTGATGCTGGGCGCGACCCACGTCCGCGTCGGCACCGCGCTGTTCGGCGCGCGCGGCTGAGGCGCTACAGCCAGCCGATGTGCTTGAACCGCCAATAGACGAGGCCGCAGACCCCCGCCATCAGCGCGATCGCGAATGGATAGCCGAAGTGCCAGTCGAGTTCGGGCATGTGGCGGAAATTCATGCCATAGATGCCCGCGATCGCGGTCGGCACCGCGAGGATTGCCGCCCACGCCGCGAGCTGGCGGGTGATGACGCCCTGGCGCTGCTGTTCGAGCAGGCCGTTGGTTTCGACCACGCCGGCGGCGACGTCGCGCAAGCCCGTCAGGCGAAACTCGGCGCGCTGCACATGGTCCCAGATGTCGCGAAAAAAGGGCCGCACCGGATCGTCGATGCAGACCAGCGGGGTGGTCGCGAGCTTGTAGGTCATGTCCTTCATCAGCCCTACGAGGCGCTGGAAGCGGATGATCTCGTGCCGCTGGCCATAGAGGTGGCGGATCGCATCGGCGTCGAGCGGCGTGTCCATCACGCTGTCCTCGACGAGCAGCAGCCGGTCCTCGATCGCGTCGATCACCGGAAAATAGCCGTCGACGATGAAGTCGAGGATCGCGTGGAGCACATAATCGGGGCCATGACCGAGCAGCGCCGGGCTCGTTTCGAGCCGCGCACGGACGTCGGCATGGCCGCGCGCCGAGCCGTGGCGCACCGAGACGAGGAAGTGGCGGCCGACGAAGAAGGCGGTTTCGCCCGGCTGGATCATATCCTCGTCGAGATTGGCGGTGCGCGCGATGACGAACAGCTGGTCGCCATAGGTTTCGATCTTGGGCAGCTGATTGGCCTTGAGCGCATCCTCGACCGCGAGCGGGTGGAGGCCGAAGCGCTGGGCGACGCGTTCGAGTTCGCCCGTCGTCGGCTCGTAGAGGCCGAGCCAGAAAAATTCGTCCGCGGCGCAATCGGCGGGAATCGCCTCGTCGGGACCGAGGTCGCGGACGAGCTTTCCCTCGCGATAAAGGCGGGCGGCCATGATCGGCATCGGCGGCATCCTGCTGTTTTCGGGCGAGCATAGGCGCGCCCGCCACGCCGCGCTAGAGCGTCATCCGATAGACGAGAAAGCCCGAGCGTTCGGCGAGCGCGTCGTAGAGGCGGCGCGCATTGTGGTTGCTCTCGTGCGTCTGCCAATAGACGCGCGCCGCGCCGGCGAGGCGCGCCTCTTCGGCCACCCGCGCGATCAAGGTCGAAGCGATGCCGCGGCCGCGCGCGCTTTCGGCGGTGAACAGATCCTGCAGATAGCAGACGTCGGCGATCGAGGTCGTGCTGCGGTGATAGAGATAGTGGACGAGCCCGACGAGCTCGCCGTTCGCTTCGGCGACGAGCGCGTGCACCGGCTGGTCGGGGTCGAAGAAGCGCACCCAGGTCGCCGAGGTGACGTCGGCGGGAAGCGCGGCGCGTCCGCTGCGGCCGTAGAATTCATTATAGCCGTGCCACAGAGGCAGCCAGCGGTCGAAATCGCCCTGCACCGGCGGACGGATGTGAAGCGCGTCGGACATGCCCCAGCGCTAGGACGGGCCGGAGCGCCTGTCGATCCTCTTGTCAGGCCGCGAGCGCGCGCTGGAGGTCGAGACCGCTCGGCTGCTGGAAGGGGCGGAGGCCGAATTCGGGGAGGATGGCGAGCAGATGGTCGAAGATGTCCGACTGAATGCCTTCATAATCGCCCCACGCGGTCGTGTTGGTGAAGCAATAGATTTCGAGCGGCAATCCTTGCGGGGTCGGGTCGAGCTGGCGCACCATCAACGTCATGCCCTGTGCGATATGGGCGTTCGCGCGCAGATATTCGACGACATAGGCGCGGAAGGTGCCGATATTGGTGACGTTGCGTTCGTTCACCGGATCGCGCCCTGCTTTCTCGAGCGCGGCATTCCATTCGCCAAGCTCCTCCTGCTTGCGGCCGAGATAGGCGTCGAGCAGCTGGAAGCGGCGTAGCTGCTGCTTCTCGTCGGACGACAGGAAGCGGACGCCGTTCTGGTCGATAAACAAGGAGCGCTTGATCCGCCGCCCGCCGGCTTCGGACATGCCGCGCCAGTTCTTGAAGCTTTCGGAGATCAGCCGGTGCGTCGGGATCGTGCTGATCGTCTTGTCCCAATTCTGCACCTTCACCGTGTGCAGCGCGATGTCGATCACATCGCCGTCGGCGCCGAGCGCGGGCATTTCGATCCAGTCGCCGACGCGGATCATGTCGTTCGAGGTCAGCTGGACCGAAGCGACGAGCGATAGGATCGTGTCCTTGAACACCAGCAGCAATACCGCCGCCATCGCGCCGAGCCCCGACAGGAGCAACAGCGGCGACTGGTCCATCAGCGCCGCGACGATCAGGATCGCGGCGGCGGCATAGAGCGCGATCTTCAACAGCTGGATATAGCCCTTGATCGGCCGGCTCGCGGCGTCGGGACGATGGTTGTAGATGTCGTTGCCGAGGCTGAGCGCCTTGCTGAGCGCCATCGCGACGAACAGGATGATCGACGCCGCGACGACGTTGCTGACCAAAGTGACGATCGCCGGCGGCAGGTTGGGGACGAGCACGATCCCCGACGAGACGATCAGCGCCGGGACGATATTGGCGAGCCGCGCCGCGACGGGCAGCGGGGTCAGGTCGTCGTGTGGCAGCCAGCGCGTGACGATGCGCAGCACGATATGCTTGACGAGGAAATTGGCGATCCACGCGACACTCGCGAGCAACAGGAGGCCGAGCAGCGTTTCGGCCCAGGGCGGCAGATGGCCGAGGAAGGGCAGGGCGTCGGCAAGGTCGAGGCTTTCGGTCATGATCTGGCGCATGGCGTCGTGCCCGCGGGCGGCGGGGCGTGTCTCCTCTGGCTATCGGTAACGCGCGCTAGGTGGCAATTGCCGCCGCGCATGTCAAATCGCGCGCTTATCCCTCGGAGCGCCCCGTCCCTTCGCGGTCGCGCGGATAATGGCGCGCGAGCGGGAAGGGCGGCAGCCATGCTTCGCGGCGGATGATCCAGCTTTCATAGGTGGGAACGAAGCGATCGGGCGCATCGAACGCGCCGAGATTCACTTCGATCTCGTCGCCGCTGCGCCCGAACAGCGACGCGCCGCAGCGCGGGCAGAAATGCCGTCCTTCGAAAGCGCGCGTTTCCCCCGCGACCGTCACCGCATCGGCGGGAAAGATCGCCGAGGCGTGAAAGAGCGCGCCATGATGCTTGCGGCAGTCGAGGCAATGGCAAAGCCCGACGCGATAGGGCTCGCCGCGCGTCTCGAAACGCACATCGCCGCATAGGCAACCACCGCTCTGCGCATCCATGTCCGCGTCCTTTCCGTTTCCGGGAGCCCTTCTAGCGCGCGCTCGACATCGAATAGGGGCGCGTCGACGCCGCGGCGCCCCACGCCTTGTCGGGCTGCGCCTGCATCGTGAAGCGCAGCGTGCCGCCGGCGCGAATCTCGGCGTCGGAGATCCAGCTTCGCATCAGCGGCTTGCCGTTCAGCTCGATCTTGCCGACATAGCGGTTCGCGTCGGACAGCCCTGCCGTTTCGACCGTGAAGCGCTTGCCGTTCGGCAGGGTCAGCGCGGCGCGATCGACGAAGGGGCGGCCGATCACATATTGGTTCGACCCCGGCGCGACCGGATAGAAGCCGAGCCCGGTGAACACCAGCCACGACGACATCTGGCCGAGATCGTCGTTGCCCGACAGGCCGTCGGGAGTCGGCTTGTACTGGCTGTCGACGATCTGTTTCAGCCGCTCCTGCGTCCGCCACGGCGCGCCGGCATAGGCATAGAGATAGGCGACATGGTGGCTCGGTTCGTTGCCGTGGATATATTGGCCGATCAGCCCGGCGATATCCTCGGCATGGCTGTAGTCGAGCTTCGACACGTCGTAATCGAACATCGCGTCGAGCTTGGCGATCGTCTTCGCATCGCCCCCGAGCAGGTCGAACAGCGCTTTCTGATCCTGCGGCACGAACCAGCTATATTGCCACGCATTGCCCTCGGTATAGTCCGAGCCATAGTTGATCGCGGTCGGATCGAAGGGGGTGCGGAAGCTGCCGTCGCTCTTCCGCGCCCGCAGCCAGCCCGACTTTGCATCGAAGCTGTTCCGCCAATAGCCCGCGCGCTTGTAGAAGCGGTCGGCGACATCCCCCCGCCCCATCTTCTCGGCCATGCGCGCGATCGTCCAGTCGTCATAGGCATATTCGACCGTCTTTGACGCCGCCTCGGGCTCGCGGTCGATGGGGACATATCCCAGCTTCCTATAGTCGCCGAGCCCGCCATAGGGGGCATAGTCGGCGCTCGCCACCATCGCGGCGAGCGCGGCGTCGGCGTCGAAATCGCCGACGCCCTTCAGATAGGCATCGGCGATCACCGGGACCGCGTGATAGCCGATCATCGTCCACGTTTCGCGCCCCGCGAACTGCCAGACGGGCAGGATACCGTGCGGGCTGTGCTGCTGGCTCGCGACGAGCGATTTGACGACGTCGGTCGTCACCTGCTCGGGCTGGACGAGCGTGAGCAAAGGATGTTCGGCGCGGAACGTATCCCACAGCGAGAAGGTCGAGCGGGCGGTGAAGTCCTTTGCGACATGCACCTGATCGTCGGGCCCGCGGTAGCGGCCGTCGACGTCGCTCCACACGCTCGGCGCGAGCAGCGCATGATAGAGCGCGGTGTAGAGATTGGTGCGCATCGGCGCCGGCGCGTCGATTTCGAGCCGGCCGAGCGCCTCTCGCCACGCTGCCTCGGTGCGCGCGCGCACCGCATCGAAGTCGGCGCCTCCGGCCTCTTTTTCCGCCGCGTCGAGATTGGCGATCGCCCCGGCCTCATCGACCCCCGACAGCGCGACGCGCACCTCGAGCGGCGCTTTCAGCGTGCCGAAATCGATCCGCGCCTCGAGCGCCTTGCCCAGCTTTTCGGCGAGCGCGTCGCTGCCGCGCCCCGGCGCCTGGAACCCCTTGTAGGGGATATGTTCGTCGCGATCGAGAAAGGCGTGCTCCGCGATAGGCGCCGAGAAACGCATCGCGAAGAAAAGCTTGCGCCCCGGCGCCCAGCCGCGCGTCTCGCGGAAGCCGGTGAGCGTGCCGTCGGGACGCAGGTGCAACCCCGACCACAGGATCTTGCCCGGATAGTCGTAGAGCGACGACCGCAGGTCGAGGAGCAGATGCGCTTCCTTCCCCGCCGGAAAGCTGTAGCGATGGATGCCGACGCGCGTTCCCGCGGTGAGTTCGGCGCGGATGCCGCTGTCCGCCAGCGTCACGGCATAATAGCCGGGGCTCGCCTTTTCGCTCGCATGGTCGAAGCGCTGGCGATAGCCCGAGCCGGGCATCGCCGGATCGCCCGGGTCGAGCCTGACCTCGCCGGCCTGCGGCATGACGAGAATGTCGCCGAGGTCGGAATGGCCGGCGCCCGAGAAATGCGTGTGGCTGAACCCCTGGATCGTCGGATCGGGATAGCTGTAGCCCGCGGCATGGGCATAGCAGTCGCGCACCTGGCACGTTGCATCGGTGTCGGGCGAAAGCTGGACCATGCCGAAGGGCGCACTCGCGCCGGGGAAAGTATGGCCTTCGGGGCCGGTGCCGATCATCGGGTCGACGAACGCCAGCGGATCTGCCGCAGCAGGTTCGGCGGCGGACTGGAAGGGCAGGGCGGAAACGAGCAGCGCGGCGGCGAGGGGGATGTGCTTCATGCGCGCCTTTGTGCCGCGAAGCGGCGGGCGTGCCAATGATGGAATAGGAATGCGGTGCCGACGCGGCGCTACTGATATTCGACGGTCACCGGAATCCGGCCACGATAGTCGCCGTCGTCGCGCGCGTCGAGCCGGAGCCGCCCGCCGAAGCGGAAGCGCAGCCGGCCGTCGGGGCCGAGCCGCGGCACGCCGCGAAGGTCGGTGACGAGCCCCGTCACCCGCGCACGGCCGCCGCTCGTGCTTTCGAGGTCGACCGAAGCGGGCAGTTCGACGCGCAGCTCGGCGCCGGGCGCGCCGCGAACCATTACCACTCCACTCACCGCATAGCCGCCGAGGTCGACGAGCTGGCCGCTGAGCCGGCGCGCGCCCGTCGCAGGATCGATCGTCACCTCGCCCCCCATCGCGCCGACCGCGACACGGCTGAAGTCGAGCTGGGTTTCGATTTCGACGTGCAGCGGCGTGTCGCGCTCGGCCGCGTGAGCGCCGCCGAGCGTCCCGCCGTCCTTCGCGCACAGCAGGCATTGCGCGCCGGCGCCCGACGGCGCGGCGAGGAGCAGACCGAAAGCCAAGATCGGGCGCAGTTTCACGCCTTCCTCTGTAACGCGTTCGTGGTTAATCCCGCGTAAAGCGGCGATCGGCCACTTGGGAGCCGCCCCTTGCGATGCGCCTGTGCGGTGCCGATATTATGGGACGAACCGCCGCGCGAACACGCGGCCCGGCAAGGAGATCACTGCCATGACCGATCCCAGGAACGACGCGGGCCTCGACCCGATGGCCCATCATGTGCTGCGCGAAGGCGGCACCGAACGCGCCTTCACCGGCAAATATACCGACCACAAGGGCGACGGAATGTACCGCTGCGCCGGCTGCGGCGCGCCGCTGTTCGACAGCCGGACCAAATATGACAGCGGGTCGGGCTGGCCGAGCTACACCGCGCCCGCAAGCGACGCCGCGGTGAGCGAGCATCGCGACGCGAGCCACGGGATGATCCGCACCGAGGTGCGCTGCGCCAAATGCGAAGGCCACCTCGGCCACGTCTTTCCCGACGGCCCCGGTCCCGAGGGGCTGCGCTATTGCATCAACAGCGCAGCGCTTGACTTCGCCGAGCGCGGACGGGAAGAGGCGGACACGAACGACGGCTGACCGCCGGCCCTTTGCGGGCCGGCCAGCGCCGGGGCAGAGCGAGAGAAGGAATTTGGGCTTTGCCCCGCAAGCAAGCATCTTCGGGTAAATCGTCATCGGGCAAAAAAGGCGGGAGCGAGCCGTCGGGCGTGCGGCTGTGGCTGCGCCGGATCGTCCGCTGGGGCCTCGGCCTCGCGCTCGCGGGGGCGGTCGCGCTCGCGGTCGCGGTCGGTATCGCGGTGCAGCGCATCCCCAGCTTCGAGGCGCTCAAGAAATCGCCCGCGGGCCAAACGATCCGCATCCACGCCGCCGACGGCACGATCTTCCTGTCGCTCGGACCCAATTACGGGCGCTGGCTGACGCTGAGCGAAACGCCCGAGGTGATGCAGGATGCGATGGTCGCGGTCGAGGACCGGCGCTTTCGCTATCACCCCGGCGTCGATCCGGTCGGCATGACGCGCGCCGCGATCTTCGCGATCGAGCATCTGGGCACCGGGCGGCGCATGCAGGGCGCCTCGACGATTACCCAGCAGCTCGCGCGCAATGTTTTTCTGTCGAACAGCTATACCTGGTCGCGCAAGCTGCGCGAGGCGGTGCTGGCGCTCGCGCTCGAATGGAAATTTTCCAAGGACGAGATCCTCGAGCTTTATCTGAACAAGGTTTATTTCGGCGGCGGCAGCTATGGCATCGATGCCGCGTCGCGCCGCTTTTTCGGGCATAGCGCGACCGACATGTCGCTGTCCGAAGCGGCCGTCGTCGCGGGGCTGGTCAAGGCACCGTCGCGCTATTCGCCGACCGCCGACGCGCAGGCGGCGCTCGGCCGCGCGGGCGTCGTGCTGAACACCATGGTCGACGCGGGCTTCATCACCCGCTCGCAGGCCGACAGCGCGAAGCCCGCCGACGTCGAGCTCGCGTCCGAAACGGGCCAGAACAGTGCGCGCTATTTCACCGACTGGGCGCTGCCGCAGCTCGACATGCTGATCGACGAGGGCAATGAGCCGATCGACGTCTATACGACGATCGACCTCGGCATGCAGCGCGCGGCGACCTCGGCGATCCAGGCCGATGTGCCCAAAGGGGCGCAAGGCGCGCTCGTCGCGCTCGACCGCGACGGCGCGGTGCGCGCGATGGTCGGCGGCACCGACTATGTCGCGTCGAACTACAATCGCGCGACGCAGGCGGTGCGCCAGCCGGGATCGGCATGGAAGCTGTTCGTCTATATGGCGGCGCTCGAGGCGGGGTATAAGGTCGACGATCAGGTGGTCGACGAGCCGGTGACGATCCAGGGCTGGTCGCCCCGCAACTCGTCGGGGCGCTTCGCCGGGCCGATGAGCGTGCGCACCGCCTTCGCCTATTCGGTGAACACGATCGCGGCGAAGCTGGGCAGCGACATCGGCTTTTCCTCGGTTGCCAACATGGCGCGGCGCTTCGGCATCACGACGCCGATCAACACCCATCCCTCGATGGTGCTCGGCAGCGCCGAGGTGCGCGTGATCGACATGACCGCAGCCTTCGCCGCGGTCGCGCGCAAGGGGGTGTCGGTGCATCCCTATGGCATCACCAAGGTGACGACCGCCGACGGGCGCCTCCTCTACCAGCGCGAACCCGACCGCGGACAGATACTCGTCGACCATTGGGTCTCCGCGGGGATCACCGACCTGTTGCAGACCGCGGTCAATACCGGCACCGGCCGCGCGGCGCAGATCGGGCGTCCGGTCGCGGGCAAGACCGGCACGACGTCGAGCAACAAGGACGGCTGGTTCCTCGGCTTTTCGAGCGGCATCACCACCGGCGTGTGGATGGGCCGCGACGACGCGAAGCCGGTCGGCGGCCTCTATGGCGGCCGCGCCCCGGCGCGCGCCTTTGCCGACTTCATGCGCGTCGCGGTCGCAAAGCGCCCGGTCGAACCGTTCGATACCGAAGTCGTGCTCCCCGAATGGCAGCTCGAAGAGGATGACGACGCCTATTTCGGCGCACCCGAGGACGGCAGCGGGCTGGTCGACGAAAATGGCATGCCGATCGAGCTTCCGGGCGCGGCCCCGCTGCCCGGACCCGAGGGGGAAACGCAGCCGGCGCCGCCGGGCGACGAGGGGCCGGTGCTCAACCAGCAGTGGATCGAGGAGCAGACCGGCCGCCGGCCGCCGCAGCCCGAGGCGGGGTCGCCCAAAGCGTCGCCGCCGATACGTGTGCCGATCCCTGCCGCGCCGAAGAACGGCATGCAACCGGTGCCGAAAGCGGCTCCGCCGCGCGAGCCATCGTCCAACGCGGGCGGCTAACCCGCTTCGCCTTTGATCGACTGTGTGCTCCCGCGAAGGCGGGGAGCCCATCTCCCGACGACGCCACCCGGAGCCCCTCCGTGATGGGTCCCCGCCTTCGCGGGGACACACGCGCTTGAGCAAGCGCTTCATTCAAAGACCGGCAGGCTCTAGCCCGCGCCGAAGCGATAGCGATGGAGACCGCGCCCTTCGCGGCGCAACCAGTCGCGCGCCGCGGCGACGTCGCCATCGTGCAATTCGTCGACGAGCGCGTGAAAGGCATGGCCATGGTCCATGTGCCGCAGATGCGCGACCTCGTGCGCGACGGTCGCGCGGCGGACGTGATCGGGCGCCATGATCAGCCGCCAGCTGTAGCGCAGGTCGCCGGTCGCGGTGCAGCTGCCCCAGCGGCTGCGCGGGTCGCCGACGCCGACGCGGCCGATGGCCAGCCCGGCGCGCGCGGCAAGCGCGCGGCTTTCGGCTTCCATCACCGCCTGCGCCTCGGCGCGCAGCCAGCGCTCGATCCGGCGGCCGACGGTTTCGGACGGACCGCCGAGCCGCAACGCCTCGCCCTCGGCGCGCACCGCGCGCGGACGCGCCGGATTCCAGTCGATAGGGTGCATCGTTCCGCGCAGCGGCACCTCGCTCCCCGCGCCGACGACCACCGGCAGCACCGCCTTGTCCAGCTGCGCCGCGAGCCAGTCCTGCTGCTCCGCCGCCCATTTCAAGGCCTTCGCGCTGTTGCCGCGTCGCGGCAAGGTCAAGCGGAGTTCCGCGCGCGCGGCGTCGAAGACGAGGCGATAACGGCGCGCGCGCGCATGATGGACGAGCCTTACCGGCCACGCCTCTTCGCCGATCCGGATTTCCGGCGCCGCCGCCGCGCGGTCAGACGGCGCGCCGAACAAGATGATTCTCCAGCGGCCCCGCCACATCCTCGCTGACCGTCCAGCCGACGATCGATTCGCCGGCGCGGTGCACGGCATCGCGGTCGCCGCAGACAAGATAATGCCAGTCGGGCAGCGGCCGCCCCTCGGCGCGCAGGCGATAGGCGCAGCTTTGCGGCAGCCATTCGATGTCGGCGACCTTGCCCTTGGTCAAACTCAGGCAGTCGGGAACATGGCGGCGGCGATGCTTGTAATCGCCGCAGCGCGCGGTCCTAAGGTCGAGCAGGCGGCACGCGACATTGGTCGGATAGATGCGCCCCGTATCCTCGTCCTCGAGCTTGTGCAGGCAGCATTTGCCGCAGCCGTCGCACAGCGCTTCCCACTGGCCCGCGTCGAGGCTGGCGAGCGGAGCTTCCCAAAAGGGCCGGGTTTCTATTTCACCCATTTCGCAAGCTCGGCGGCGACCTTGTCGGGCGCGCCCTCGTCGGCATCGGTGGTCGGATCGTCGAGCGGCAGCATCGCCATCGGCTTTCCGTCGGGGTCCATCAGAAAGGCGATCTGCGTATGCGCCATCAGATAGCGGTCGGGCGCCGATCCTTCGACCTTGTTATAGACGACCGCATATGCCTTGGCGACATTGGCAATCTGTTCGGGCGTACCCGTGAGCCCCAGCAGGCGCGGGTGATAGCGGCTGACGAAGGGTTTCAGCGCTTCGGGCGTGTCGCGCGCCGGGTCGATCGTGATGAAGAGCGGTTGCACCTTCGCGCCACGCTGCGGCGACGCCTTTTCGAATTCGGCAAGCCCGCGCATCAGCTTTTGCAGGTCGACAGGGCAGATGTCGGGGCAGAAGCTGTAGCCGAAATAGACGATACGATATTGCCCCGCGAAGTCGGTATCGCTGACGGTGCGGCCGTTCTGGTCGGTGAGCGTGAAAGGGCCGCCGATGCGCGCGCCGGCAAGCGGCGGCTGGGCATCGCCCGCGGGCGCCGCACCGTTGCACGCGGCGAGCGCGGCGGCGAGCATCAGGACAAGGCTTGAACGAACGAGCTTTCGCCCCATAATTGCGCTATTCATCATCGGTCCAGCCTTGATCGGCCAGGCGCCGAAAATCAACCTTTGTCGTCGCATCGGCGGCGCTTCTGCCCCGGGGGTCTTTTATCCATGTATCGTCGCGCGGACTTTCGCCTCGCCGTCCTGACCGCCGCCTTTGCGGCCTCCGCCCTGCTCGCCGCGCCCGCAGCGGCGCAGTTCAGCGACAGCTACAGCTTTCTGCAGGCAGTCGAAAAGCGCGACGGCGACAAGGCAACCAAGCTGGTCGATGACAATGACGCGGGCATCGTCAACACGCGCAACCCCGACAGCGGCGAGACCGCGCTGATGATCGTCGTGAAGCGCCGCGATTCGACGTGGCTGCGCTTCCTGCTCGCCAAGGATGCCGACCCGTCGATCGCCGACCGCCAGGGGATGACACCGCTGATGCACGCGGCGATGCTCGACTTCACCGACGGCGCGACGTTGCTCCTCGACGACGGCGCCCCGGTCGATCAAACCAACCGGCGCGGCGAGACGGCGCTGATTCTGGCGGTGCAGGCGAATAACCCGGCGATGGTGCGGCTGCTCGTGCGGCGCGGCGCCGATCCCGACAAGGCCGATCATATCGCCGGCCTGTCGGCGCGCGACTATGCGAAGCGCAACGATCGGTCGGGCCGGATGGCGGCGCTGCTCGACGAAAAGGCCGACGCCGCGGCGCGCGACACGGGGCCCGTCTTCGGTCCGAAATGATCACGCCAATGTGATTGTTGGATTGACAATCACATTATAGTGTGAATATTGGCTGCATGTCTACGCAGCTCATCGATCGTATCCGCGCCATCGTCGACGATGGTGCGATGTCGCGCTCGGGCCTTGCCCGCGCCGCCGGCCTCCACGCCAACAGCCTGCGCGACCTGGAATCGCCCGGCTGGAACCCGACGGCCGAAACGCTGCGCAAGCTCGAAAACTGGCTCGCGCACGGCAGCGACCTGTCGCCAATGGCCAGCCCTGAGGAAATCATTGCCGAGGCGCGCAACGGCCGCATGTTCATCCTCGTCGACGACGAGGACCGCGAGAATGAAGGCGACCTGATCATCCCCGCGCAGATGGCGACCCCCGACGCGATCAACTTCATGGCGACGCACGGGCGCGGCCTCATCTGCCTCGCGATGACGCGCAGCCGCGTCGAGGCGCTCGGGCTCGAGCTGATGAGCCGCAACAATGGCACGCGCCACGAAACCGCCTTCACCGTGTCGATCGAGGCGCGCGAAGGCGTGACCACCGGCATTTCGGCGGGCGACCGCGCGCGCACCGTGTCGGTCGCGATCGACGCGTCGAAGGGGCGCGACGACATCGTGACGCCCGGGCATATCTTTCCGCTGATCGCGCGCGACGGCGGCGTGCTCGTGCGCGCGGGCCACACCGAGGCGTCAGTCGACATCGCACGCCTCGCCGGGCTGACCCCGGCGGGGGTGATCTGCGAGATCATGAACGAGGACGGGACGATGGCGCGCCTCGACGACCTGATCCCCTTCGCGCGCCGCCATGGGCTCAAGATCGGGACGATCGCCGACCTGATCGCCTATCGCAGCCGCAGCGACCGGCTGGTCGAATGCGTGTCCGACGAGCCGTTCGAATCGGACTATGGCGGCGACTGGCGGCTCAAATCCTATCGCAACAAGATCGACGGCAGCGTCAATATGGTGCTGCAAAAGGGGGCGGTCGATCCCGCCGGCGTCACCCTGGTGCGGATGCATCCGGTGTCGCTGTTCGACGATCTGATGGGCCGTCCGGGGCCGAAGAAGCGCCGCCTGCAGCGCTCGATGGACGCGATCGGCGAGGCGGGGGCCGGCGTGATCGTGCTGCTGATGCGTCCGCTGCCCGGCTCGGCCGCCGCCGAAGCCGCGCCGCCGCCGTCGGGCGGCATGGACCTTCGCACCTATGGCATCGGCGCCCAGATCCTTGCCGACCTTGGCGTCCACGCGATGGAGCTGCTGACGCCGACGCACAGCAATCTCGTCGGCCTCGAAGGCTATGGCCTGTCGATCGTCGGCGAACGCGCCATTCCGGGAGAAGCATGATGGCCCATATCCTGATCGTCGAAGCGCGCTTTTACAGCCACCTCAACGACATGCTGCTCGATGGCGTCAAAAGCGCGCTCGAGGCCGAAGGGCACAGCCATGAAACGGTGACGGTCCCCGGCGCGCTCGAAGTCCCCGCAGGAATCGCGCTCGGGCATGAGACCGGCCGCTTCGACGCCTATGTCGCATTGGGCGTCGTGATCCGCGGCGAAACCTATCATTTCGAGGTCGTGTCGAACGAAAGCGCGCGCGGCATCATGGCGCTGACGCTCGACGGGCTCGCGATCGGCAACGGCATTTTGACCGTCGAGAATGAGGAACAGGCGCTTGCGCGCGCCGACAAGACGCGCAAGGATAAGGGCGGCGAGGCGGCGAAGGCCGCGCTCGCGATGCTGGCCCTGAAGGAACGATTCGGCGTTGCTTGACCGACCACCGCCCAGCCGCTTTTCCGTCGTCGAGCGCGGCGGGCGGCTGGTGGTGATCGACCGGACAAGCGGCCGCACCCCGCCGAGCGCCGCCGAGCGCATGGCCGACCACGACCGGCGCATGGGGCAGGAGGCGGTGCGCCCTGCCATGCCCGAACCCGCCTCCGAAACGCTGATTATGCCCGCCCCGCCGCCGAAGACCGTCGCCGCTCCGGCCGCGTCGTTCCGCGACGCAAAGCGCGAGGCCGAGGTCGCAAAGCAGCGCATCGCGGAGCGGGTCGCCGAGCGGGGGCAGCGGCCGTGGGGACGCGAAACCGTCCGCGCCGAGCCGCGTCGGGCAGAGCCCGCGCCGGCGCGCATCCCCGATCGCGCGCCGCCCGCTCCCGGTCGCAAAAGCGTCACGACCGCGAAATGGTGGGACGCCAAAGGGCCGCGCACCGTGCAGGTCGGACCGAGGGGTCAGGCCGAACTCAACGCGGGCCTGATCGCCTTCCTGTTCATGGTGCTGGCGATTACCGTCGTCACCGCGCTGATCGCGCTGCCGCTGCTGTTCGTCGTCGGCTTCCTCGCGCTGCGCTTCGCCGACAAGATCGTGGCGCCGATCGGCGCTTCGTTGGTCGACAAGGCGCTCGCGACGCGCGAATAGGCTGCCGCCTTTTTTGATCGAAACGCTTGCCGAGCTTTGTGTGTCCCCGCCCTTCGACTGCCCTGGCGGGCGCTCAGGATAAACTTCAGCCAAAGGCTGAAGGCGGGGACCACCTCTGGTTGGTCCCGGATAGAGCCGTCAGGAGATGGGCTCCCGCCTCCGCGGGAGCACACCCGGTTCAATGAAAGAATGTCATGCCGCGGCCCCAGCTTTCGCCGGGGCGACGGGTTATCACGCGGCTTCGAGCGCCGGATAGTCGATATAGCCTTCGGGGCCCGGCGAATACCAGGTCTGCGGATTGTCGGCCGCCCATTCGGCGCCGGTGCGGATGCGCTCGACGAGGTCGGGGTTGCCGATGAACGGCCGGCCGAAGCTGATCGCGTCGGCGAGCCCGCTTGCAAGGTCCGCCTCGGCCTTTTGCGCGTCATAGTCGCTGTTGAGGATCAGCGGCCCCTTGAACGCGGCGCGGATCGAAGGCGATTGCTTGGGCACGTCGGTGCGCCCGAAGGTGCCGTCGGGGCCGGGTTCGCGCAGCTCGAGGAAGGCGATGCCGAGCTTGTCGAGCGCCGCCGCCGCGGTCGGGAACAGCTTTTCGGGCGCGCTGTCGTCGACCCCCTGCGTCTCGCCATTGGGCGACAGGCGCACGCCGACGCGGTCGGCGCCCCACACACCGATCAACGCTTCGGTCACTTCGCGCAGCAGGCGGATGCGGTTCTCGACCGGGCCGCCATAATCGTCGTCGCGCAAATTGGTGCGATCGCGCAGGAACTGGTCGATCAGATAGCCGTTCGCGGCGTGGAGCTGCACCCCGTCGAAGCCGGCGCGCTTCGCATTCTCGGCCGCCTTCGCATAGTCGGCGATCACGCGCGGGATTTCGTCGAGGCGCAGCGGCCGCGCCTCCTCGAGGTCGAGGCGGCCGACCGGCGTGTGCGCGCGGCCCTCGCCCTTCGTCGCCGAGGCCGAAACCGGCGGCTTGCCGTCGTTGAACACCGAATGGACGAGGCGGCCCATGTGCCAGAGCTGCGCGACGATCCGCCCGCCCGCCGCGTGAACCGCGTCGGTCACCGGCTTCCAGCCTTCGACCTGCGCGTCGGTCCACAGCCCCGGCGCCGACGGCCAGCCGAGCCCTTCCTGCGAAATGCCGGTCGCTTCCGAAATGATCAGCCCGGCGGCGGCACGCTGGCGATAATATTCGACGGCGAGTTCGTTCGGCACGAAGCCCGGTCCCGCACGGCCGCGCGTCAGCGGCGCCATGACGATGCGGTTCGGCGCCTCGATGGCGCCCAGCGTGATCGGATCGAAAAGCGTTGCGGTCATAAATCCTCCGGCTTGCTTCAAATTGTCCGCGACGGTCCGGCGGGCCGCCGCTATGGGCCGACCGAGCTATGGACGTCCCCTCGATGAAACAATAGCCGGTAGCAAAAGAAAATCTAAATGACCGCGAAGACCGACAGCCTGAACCGGATCGCCGCAGCGCCCCCACGCGGCGGCGCATTGGCCTTCGCCGGCCTGCTCACGGGCAATATCTGCCTGTCGCTTGGCGCGATGCTCGTGCGGCTCGTCGATACCGGGCCGGTCGCGGCGGCTTTCTGGCGCCTCTCGCTCGCGCTGCCCGTCATCGTCCTCCTCGGCTGGCGCGAGGCGGGCGGACGGCTGCCGTCGCGTCACGCCATCCTCGTCGCTGCGGGTGCCGGCGCCTTTTTCGCGCTCGACCTTGCCGCGTGGCACCTCGGCATCATCCGCACCAAGGTCGCCAATGCGACGCTGTTCGGCAATTGCGCGAGCTTGCTCCTCGTGATCTGGGGCATATTGCTCGCGCGCCGCTTGCCGCAGGGGTGGCAGGCGCTCGCGATCCTGCTCGCCTTCGCGGGGGCGGGACTGCTGATGGGGCAGAGCTATGAGCTGTCGCCCGCCTATCTTGCCGGCGACCTGCTCTGCCTGCTCGGCGGCGCGCTCTATACCGGCTATGTGCTGCTCATGCAGCGCGTGCGCGGCGAGCTTGGCTCATGGTCGGCGCTCGCGATTTCGACCCCGGCCGGGGTGCCGATTCTGCTCGCGACCGCGCTGCTGCTCGGTGAGCGCATCTGGCCGCAAAGCTGGAGTGCCGTCGTGATCCTTGCGATTACCAGCCAGATCATGGGGCAAGGGCTGCTCATCTGGGCGCTGCCGCGTTTCTCGTCGCTTGTCGTCGGGCTGACTTTGCTCGTCCAGCCCGCCTTCGCCGCCCTCGCGGGCTGGCTGATGTTCGGCGAGCGGCTGGGACCGGTCGATCTGCTCGGCGGCGCGATGGTCGGCGCCGCGCTTGTGCTGATACGGTTGCCGTCGCGCGCGGCGCGGCGTATCTGAAGGCGATGGCCTCGATCCTGCCTGCCGACCCCACGCTCGACGAGATTCGCGCCGCACTCGCGCCGCTGATCGCCGACAACGCCGCCTTCGACGGCTTCGGCGAGGCGGCGCTGACCGCCGCCGCCGAGCGCGCGGGCGTCGATCCCGACGTCGCGCGTCTCGCTTTTCCGGGCGGTGCGCGCGATCAGGTCGATGCCTGGTTCGCCGATATCGACGCGGCGATGGCGGGACGCTGGCCTCCCGAAAGGCTTGCGGCGCTCAAGATTCGCGAGCGGATCACCACCCTCGTCGAAACGCGACTCGACCTGCTCGCGCCGCGCCGCGAATCGCTGCGCCGCGCGCTCGCCCTGCTCGCGCTGCCGACCAATGTGCCGTTCGCTGCAAAGCTCGGCTGGCGCAGCGCCGACGTCATGTGGCGCCTCGCCGGCGACACCGCGACCGACTATAATCATTACAGCAAGCGCGCGATCCTCGGCGCCGTCTATGCCTCGACGCTCGCGGTGTTCCTGAACGACGAAAGCGCGAATTTCGCTGACACGCGCGCTTTCCTCGCGCGGCGGATCGACGGGGTGATGCGCTTCGAAGGCTGGAAGCACCGCCGCGCCGCGCGCCGCAGCGAGCGCCCGAGCATCGCGCGCTTCGTCGGCCGGCTGCGCTATCCGGGGCGGTAGGGCCGCCTCGCCGGGCGCAAAACAAACACTGGCAATCGCGCGCTGTTATTGATAATCGCTCGCAAATGATCGCGAAGCTTGATTCCGCGCCGCTCGGAACCCCCGTGCGCATCGCCCGCATCGACTGGCAACTGCTCTCGCACGACGAGGGTCGGCGGCTGCGCGAGTTCGGGCTGATGGAAGGGGTCGAGATCACGCCGCTCCATCGCGGCAGCCTCTTCTCGCGCGAGCCGCTCGCGCTCGTGGTCGGGCGCATGCAGGTGATTATTCGCGGCAAACAGGCCGCCGCCATCGAGATCGAGGCGATCGCGGCCGCAGCATGACCGGTGCCATTCCCACGATCGCGCTCGCCGGCAATCCCAACGCCGGCAAGTCGAGCCTGTTCAACGCGCTGACCGGCGCGCGGCAGAAGATTGCGAACTATCCCGGCGTCACCGTCGAGCGCAAGGCGGGTCACGCGAGCTTCGCCGACGGGCGCCCGCTGTCGCTGATCGACCTGCCCGGCAGTTACAGCCTGACCCCGTCGAGCCCCGACGAAGCGGTGACCCGCGACGTCGTGCTGGGACAGCAGGCGGGGCAGAAGCGCCCCGACGCGCTCGTCATCGTCCTCGACGCCGCCAATCTCGACAATCATCTCTGCTTCGCGCTCGAGCTGATCGCGCTCGGCCTGCCGACCGTCGTCGCGCTCAACATGCTCGACCTTGCCGAGCGCGATGGGCTGACGCTCGATCCCGAGCGGCTCGCGGGCGAACTCGGTGTGCCGGTGGTGCCGACCGTCGCGGTGCGCCGGCGCGGCCTTTCCGAACTGCTCGCCGCGCTCGATCACGAAATCCTCGTCCACCAGCTCGAAACGCACGCGCATCCCGCGCCGCCGCCGACCGACGTCGCGCTGCACCGACGCGCCCGGGCGATCGCGCGCGCCGCCACCCTGTCCGAAACGCCCGTGCGCCGCTGGACGCAGCGCGTCGACGCGGTCTTTCTGCACCCCGTCGCGGGCTTCCTGATCCTGCTCGCGCTGATGTTCGTCATGTTCCAGGCGGTCTATGCCGCGGCCGAAGCGCCCGCCGATTTGCTCGAATCGGGAATCGGCGTGCTCCAGCAATGGGTCGTCGGCGCGATGCCCGACACCGTGCTGCGCGGCCTGATCGTCGAAGGGCTGCTCGCGGGGGTCGGCGCGGTGGTCGTCTTCCTGCCGCAGATCCTGATCCTCTTCCTCTTCATCCTGCTGCTCGAAGCCTCGGGCTATATGACGCGCGCGGCCTTTCTGATGGACGGGCTGATGGCAAAGGTCGGCCTATCGGGGCGCGGCTTCATCCCGCTCCTCTCCAGCTTTGCCTGCGCGGTGCCGGGGATCATGGCGACGCGCGCGATTCCCGACGCAAAGGACCGGCTGACGACGATATTGATCGCGCCGCTGATGACCTGTTCGGCGCGGCTCCCCGTCTATGCGCTGATCATCGCCGCCTTCATCCCCGACCATGCGGTGGGCGGATCGCCGGTCGGGCTGCAGGGACTCGTACTGTTCGGCCTTTACGTCTCGGGGATCGTCGGCGCGCTGGTCGTCGCCTTCGTCCTGCGCCGCACCGTCGCGCGCGGCAATTCGGCGAGCTTCATGATGGAGATGCCGCGCTATCAGATGCCGCGCCTCAACGACATCGCGATCGGGCTGTGGCAGCGCGCGTGGATCTTCCTGCGCCGCGCGGGGACGATCATCGCCATCACGACCGTCATCCTGTGGGCGTTGCTCAGCTTTCCGCAGGCGCCCGCGGATGGCGAGATGCGCCAGGTCGACTATAGTATCGCTGGCCGGATCGCGAGCGGGCTCGAGGTCGTCGTAAAGCCGATCGGCTTCAACCACGACATCGCGCTCGCGCTGATCCCCGCGATGGCGGCGCGCGAGGTCGCGGTGTCGGCGCTCGCGACCGCCAACGCGATCGACGCCGGCGACGACGAAGAGGAGATTTCGCAATCGCTGGGCGAGCGGTTGCAGGGGCGCTGGAGCATCGCGACCGCGCTCGCCTTCCTCGCCTGGTTCGTCTTTGCGCCGCAATGTATTTCGACGATCGCGATCACCCGGCGCGAAACCAACGGGTGGAAATGGCCAATGTTCATGGTTGGCTATCTGTTCCTGCTCGCCTATGCCGCTGCTGGTATCACTTACTGGACAGCCGTCGCCTTTGGCCTAGGCTGATCCTCCACATTCTATAGCGGAGCGGAGCGGCGATGGCTGGCAGCATCAACAAGGTTATTCTGATCGGCAATCTGGGCGCCGATCCCGAAATCAAGTCCTTCCAGAACGGCGGCCGCATCGCCAATATCCGCATCGCCACCTCCGAACAGTGGAAGGACCGGATGACCGGCGAGCGCAAGGAGCGCACCGAATGGCATAATGTCGTGATCAATGGCGACGGGCTGGTCGGCGTCGTCGAGCGCTATCTGAAAAAAGGCTCGAAAGTCTATATCGAGGGCAGCCTGCGCACCCGCAAATGGCAGGACCGCGACGGCAACGACCGCTACACGACCGAAGTCGTGATCGCCGGCATGGGCGGCTCGCTGACCATGCTCGACGGCGCGCCCGGCGGTGGCGGCGGCTCGCGCGGCGGCGACAGCTGGAACCAGGGCGGCGGATCGTCGGGCGGCTGGGATCAGGGCGGCGGATCGGGCGGAAGCTCGGGCGGCGGTGGCTGGAACCAGGGCGGCGGCGGAAGCGGCGGGGGCGGTGGTCGGCCGCCGTTCGACGACGATCTGGACGACGACGTCCCCTTCTGAGACCTTTCATCACACCCGTTCGTGCTGAGCTTGTCGAAGCACCGTCCTTTTTCGACGCCACGGGAGACAAGAACGGCCCTTCCCCCGGATCCGATCCGGGGTCAGGGCGAGCGGTTTGAGGTGAGATCGTGGCTGGACTACCCAGCGCCGGGGCCGAAACGGGGATTACCGCCGCGGACGTCGCGCGCGGCGTGTGCCGCCTGTTCGCGCAAGCCGGGCTCGTCGCGATTCCCGAGGTAACGCTGCCCAACGGGCGGCGCACCGACCTCACCGCGATCGACGCGAAAGGGCGGATCACGATCGTCGAGATCAAGGTCAGCCGCGCCGACCTCCACGGCGACGGCAAATGGCCCGACTATTGCGACTGGTGCGACCATTTCTATTGGGCGCTTGCGGCGGGGCTCGACCCCGCGATCCTCGAAACGCCCGACTATCGCCCCGAAAGCTCGGGCCTGATCGTCGCCGACCGCTATGGCGCGGCGGTCGTGCGCGAAGCCGCAAGCTGCGACCTCGCCCCCGCGCGGCGCAAGGCCGAGCTGCTGCGCATCGGCCGCCTCGCCATGCGCCGCGCGATGATCGCCGCCGATCCCGAACTGGCGGCGGGGTGGGGCGAGGGCATCTGAAAAAAATTTCACGCGAAGACGCGAAGACGCGAAGAGGCCCTGTCCGCCGCGGAGCGGCCTTTGCCTTTTCGCCTTTGCTTCTGGCTGCGCCGTCGATGGTGAAGGGGACCTGACGGCCCCGGATCTTCTTCTTCGCGTCTTCGCGTCTTCGCGTGAAATCGACTATCTCCGCGCCTGCTGCATCCGCGCCAGGTAGCGCGCGAGCACGTCGATTTCGAGGTTCACCGGGCGTCCCGCCGCCGCTTCGTCGAGCGTCGTCACCGCCTGGGTGTGCGGGATGATGTTGAGCGTGAAATGCGCGGTGCCATCCGGCTGGTCGGTCACTTCGTTGACCGTCAGCGAGACGCCGTCGAGCGTGATCGAGCCCTTGGGCGCGATATGCGGGGCGAGCGATGCGGGCGCTTCGACGGTCACTTTCACGCTGTCGCCAACCGCCTCGACCGCGACGATCCGCCCGACCGCATCGACATGCCCGGTGACGATATGCCCGCCGAGTTCGTCGCCGACCTTGAGCGCGCGTTCGAGGTTGAGGCGGCGGCCGACGTCCCACATCCCCGGCGCGGTGCGCGCGATCGTTTCGGCGCTCGCGTCGATCGCGAACCAGCCCGCGGGGCCGTTGCTGTCCGCATCGACGCCCTTGTCGACGACGGTCAGGCATGCGCCCGAACAGGCGATCGACGCTCCGAGGTCGATTGTATCGACGTCATAGGCGGTGCCGATGATCAGGCGTGCATCGCCGCGATCCTCGCGCGCGCGGACGGTGCCGATGTCGGTGACGATTCCGGTGAACATGAAGCGGTCAATCCTTCCTGATGCGCTCGTAGACGTCGAGCCGGTCGCTGCCAAGCATCCGGCTGTCGGCGAGCCGCCAGCGGTCGTGCGCCGCCGCGAGGTCGGCGAGGCCGATGTCGCCGAGCGCGTGCCGGCCGCCGCCGATCAGGATCGGGGCGCGATAGAGGAGCAGCCGGTCGACGCGGTCGGCGGCGAGAAAGGCCGACGCCGCGCCCGCGCCGCCCTCGACGAGCAGCGAATCGACGCCGGGATCGGCCTCGGGTCCGGCGAGCGCGGTCCAGCCGTCGGGGGCGTTGCCGCGCGTCAGCAGGAAGCGCCGCGGACTGCGCGCCTCGAGGCCGGCGAGCCGCACGTCGAGCTGCGGCGCGTCGGCATCGAGCGTGCCGCGCCCGACGAGGATGCCTTCGTGCAGCGCGCGTTCGAGATGACCGTGCGCGCGGGCGCGGTCACCGGTGATCCAGCGGCTCGACCCGTCGGCCATCGCGAGGCAGCCGTCGAGCGAGGTCGCGAGCTTCAGCGTCGTGAACGGCCGCCCGCGCGTCGCGCGCGACCACCATGGCGCCATCGCAGCGCGCGCTTCCTGCGCGAGCACCCCCGTGTCGACCACGATTCCCGCCTCACGCAGCCGCGCGATGCCCCGACCGTCGGTGCGCGGGTCGGGATCTTGCACGGCGACGACGACGCGCGCGACACGCGCCGCGATCAGACTGTCGGTGCAGCACGGCCCGCGCGCGCTTGCATGCGCGCAGGGTTCGAGCGTGACATAGGCGGTCGCGCCGCGCGCGGCCTCCCCCGCCGCGGCAAGCGCCATCGCCTCGGCGTGCGGGCGCCCGCCGGGCTGGGTCCAGCCGCGCGCGACGATTCGACCATCCGCGACAATCACGCAGCCGACATTGGGGTTGGGCGCCGTCAGCCCGCGCCCGCGCCGCGCGACCGCGACGGCGGCGGCCATCCAGTCGGCGTCGGTGCGCGCACGCTGCATCAGTGCTGCGGCGCCTCGTCGGCGGGGGCGGGCGGGGTCCGCGCGGCGCGCTCGGCGAGCGTCGAGCGTTTCGGCGGCGCGGGCTTTTTGTCGAGTTCGTCGGCTTCCTTGCCCAACGTTTCGCGCGTCACCTTGTCGGCTTCGCTCGAATCATAATCGACCCCCATCATGTCGGCGAGCTTCTGGAATTCGGCGCGGCGCTTGGCATTCTCGCGCGTCGTTTCCTTGGCGCGCGCGATCCAGTCGGCGCGAATATCGGCCTCGCTGCGGTCGGCCTGCCAATTTTCGAAATAGATGATCTGCGGCTTCGGCTTTTCATAAGGGATCAGATATTTGCCGAATCCCCAGAAGATCACGGCCGCAAGCGCGATCGCCACGCCCCAGCTCGTCCAGCGGTGCGGCCGCGGCTGGCGGACATAATCCCAGAAGTCGGAAACACCGCCGCCGACATCCCAATTGCTCAACATTCCCATTGCGCCAATTTAGGCGATCCCACGCCGGATGGCGAGCAAAAGCGAGGATTGCGCGCGACGGCGATTGCTAGCGCTACTAGTTGCAAAAAATGCAATCGCGGATGCTCATTTCGCAGTTGCACAATTCATTGTGCAGTGCAATATCACACTCGCCTTTTAGGCATCCTCTCCCAAAACTTTCACGGGCCGCCCTCGGGCGGCCCTTTTTTTCGACTTTTCGGTTGAGAGTCGCGCTGACCCCCGCGAATCGGGGCTTTTCCGATCAATCCTGAAGCGGCGTTCGCACCTCGAATCGACGGACTTCCGCGATAAATGTGCCCGGAAGCGGCGTCGGCTGGCCGCTGTCGCTGTCGATATGGGCATAGCTGATTTCGATGTCGGTCAGCCGCTCCTCGTCGCGGAAAATGCCGCAATGAAGCGTGAAACTGGTTCGTCCGAACCGGCTGATCCGCGCCGCAATGGTAATTCGTTCGTCGAGCCGCGCCGGCGCGTGATAGTCGATTTCGCAATGGGTTTCACGAATATCTGTACCATATTGGTGAAAATAGGGTCCGGGCTGGCCTTCGCCGAGCGCGCGGAAATATTCGGTCACACCGATGTCGGCATAGACCAGATAATTGCCGTTGAAGACGATATTCTGCCCGTCAATCTCGTTGAACCGCACGCGAATCACTTCGCGCACGCGAAAATCGCCAAGCGGCACTGCGCTGCGATGATCGGTCATCGGCGGATCAGGCCGCGAGCGCGGCGGGAGCGCGCTCGATCGGCGCGCAGGCGGCTTCGAGCCACGCGCGGTCGTCCTCGCTCATCGCCGGCGCCAGTTTCTCGATGACCTCAGCATGATAGGCGTCGAGCCAGTCGGCCTCGGCCGGCGACAGCAGCGCCGGATCGACCAGGTTGCGCGCGATCGGCGCGAAGGTGATCGTCTCGAACCCCAGCATATCCTCTTCGGCGCCATCGATCTGGGCGGGCACGACGATCACCAGATTTTCGATGCGGATACCGAAATGCCCCGCCTTGTAATAGCCGGGCTCGTTCGAGAGGATCATGCCCGCGTGCAGCGGTTCCTCGGTCCCCGCCTGCCCGCCGGCGGGCTTGGCGATGCGCTGCGGCCCTTCGTGGACCGCCAGATAGGCGCCGACGCCGTGGCCGGTGCCATGCGCATAATCGACCCCGTCGGCCCACAGATATTGCCGCGCGAGAATGTCGAGCTGGCTGCCGCGCGTGCCTTTCGGAAAGCGCGCTGTGGCAAGCGCGATATGACCCTTCAGCACCTGTGTGAAGCGGCGGCGCATTTCGGCGGTCGGCGTGCCGATCGCGATCGTGCGCGTGATGTCGGTCGTGCCGTCGGCATATTGCCCGCCCGAATCGACGAGGTAGAGCGTGCCGGTTTCGATCGCGCGGTTCGTCGTTTCATCGACCTTGTAATGCGGCAGCGCGCCATTGGGGCCGGCGGCGGAGATGGTGTCGAACGACAGGTCGACCAGCGCGCCGCTTTCGTCGCGAAACGCCCTGAGCTTCGCCGCGGCGCCGAGCTCGTCGAGCCCGCCCTGCGGCGCCGTCTCCTCCATCCACTTCAGGAAGCGCGCGACCGCGACGCCGTCGCGGACGTGCGCGGCGCGGGTGCCGCCGAGTTCGGTGTCGTTCTTGATCGCCTTGGGCAGCACCGCCGGGTCGCGGTGCCGCGCAATCTTCGCGCCCGCGCCCTCGAGCGCCGTGAAGATCGCCGCGACCGCACGGTCGGGATCGACTGCGACTTGTCTGCCCGCAAGATCGGCAAGCGCCCCCTCGAACGCGTCGCGATCGTGAATCCGCACGCTGTTGCCGAGGTGCGCGCGCATCGCGTCGGTAAGTTTTTCGGGGGCGATGAACAGGTCGGCTGTCGCGTCGGCATGGAGCAGCGCGAAGGCAAGCCCGACCGGCGTGTGGGTGACGTCCGAGCCGCGGATGTTGAAGGTCCAGGCGATCGAGTCGAGTGCGGTCATCACCGTCGTGTCGAGCCCCTGCGCCTTCAGCCAGTCGGCGATCACCGCGCGCTTGTCGGCGGCCGACTGGCCCGCCTGCGCGGTGTCATAGACGATCACCGGTGCATCGCTTGGCGCGGGCTGGTCGTCCCACACCGCGTCGACGGGATTCGTATCGACCGCGACGAGTTCGGCGCCCTTCGCCTCGAGCGCGCGCGCCAGTCCGCGCGCCCAGTCGATGCCGTGAAGCCACGGGTCATAGCCGATTTTCTGCCCCGCGCTGACATTGGCGCCGAGCCATTCGGCGACGCTCGACTGCGGCACCCCGACATAGTCGTAGAGCGCGCCATCGACCTGATCGCGCACCTGCACCGTATAGCGTCCGTCGACGAAGATCGCGGCCTTTTCGGGCAGCACCGCCGCGGTGCCCGCCGAGCCGCCGAAGCCGGTGAGCCATGCGAGCCTTTGCGCATAGGCGCCGACATATTCGCTCATATGTTCGTCGCTGATCGGGATCACGAAACCGTCGAGGCCGCGAGCCGCGAGTTCGCTGCGCAGGCTCGTGAGGCGGGCGCGATAGTCGGGGGTGGACATGCTTGCTTCCTTGTTCCTACATCGCTGCCGTTCCTGCCCGGTGGGGGCGGCGCAGCGGGGGTTCGGTCTATGCGCGCTATTTGGATGTTTCTGGCCGCAATTGCCACCCCGCTTGTCGTATCCCAGCCGCTTTCGGCCCGAGAGAAAGAGACAGATTTGACCCAAATGCCTTCCGCGCCCGCCGCCGAGCAGCGGCCGCACGAATTGACGCTCCACGGCGAAACGCTGTCCGATCCCTGGCACTGGCTGCGCGACGAAAGCTATCCGGTCGTCGATGACCCGGACGTGCTCGCCTATGTAAAGGCGGAAAATGCGTATTTCGAGGCGGCGATGAAGCCGCACGAGGCGCTCGTCGAAACGCTGTTTCAGGAGATGAAGGGCCGCATCAAGGAAGCCGATGCGAGCGTCCCGCAAAAGGACGGCGACTGGCTTTACTGGATCGAATTCGAACAGGGCGCCGAATATAAGAAATGGTATCGCCGGCCGGTCGCGGGCGGCGAGCCGCGGCTGATCCTCGATGAAGTCGCGCTCGCGGCGGGCAAGGACTATTTCCGCCTCGCCGACATGGCGGTGAGCCCGAACGGCAAGCTGATGGCCTATGCGTTCGACGACAATGGTTCCGAACGCTTCGAGGTGCGCTTTCGCAACCTCGATACGGGCGAAATGCTGCCCGACGTGATTCCCGGCACGCTGTCGGCGCTCGTCTGGACCGCGAACAACGACGCCTTGCTCTATGGCCTCGCGAACGAGAATTGGCGCACCGACAATGTTCGCCTGCACAAGCTCGGCACGCCGGTTTCGGACGACAAGCTGCTCTATAAGGAGGCCGACATCGGTTTCGGGGTCGGCATCGGGAAGACCGCGGCTGACAATTATATCGTCATCGCAACGGGCGATAATGAGACGAGCGAGGTCTATCTGCTCCCCGCCGACAATCCCGAGGCCGCGCCGCTGCTCGTCGCGCCGCGGCAGAAGGGCCGCGAATATAGCGTCGATGAGCGCGAGGGGACGCTCTATATCCACACCAACGACGACCATCCCAATTTCCGCATCGCGACCGCGCGCCTCGACGCGCCGGGCGAATGGACGACGCTGGTCCCCGGGTCCGATTCGACCTACATCACCGACCTCGCGGTGTTTCGCGACTATTTCGTGCTCGAAACGCGCGAGAACGGCCTCGATCAGGTCGATGTGCGCCGCTACGATGCGCCGCTGACGCCGGGGCGGATCCAATTCCCCGAAGCGACTTATGTGGCGGGGCTCGGCGACAATCCCGAATATCATCAGGGCAAGCTCCGCCTCGACTATGAATCGATGGTCACCCCCGACACCGTCTATGACTATGACATCGCGAGCGGGACGCTCGAGACGCTGAAGGTGCAGGAGATTCCTTCGGGTTATGATGCATCGCAGTATGTAACCGAATGGGTTAGCCTGCCGAGCCGCGACGGCCAGACGACGATCCCGGCCTCGCTCGTCTACAGGAAAGGGACGAAGCTGGACGGCAGCGCGCCGCTCCACCTCTATGCCTATGGTTCATACGGTTACCGCGTCGCGCCGGGCTTTTCGACGACGCGGCTCAGCCTCGTCGATCGCGGGATGATCTATGCGATCGCGCATGTGCGCGGCGGCGACGATCTGGGGCGCTTATGGTATTTGGCGGGCAAGACCGATCGCCGCAAGAACACCTTCAACGACTTTATCGACGTCGCCAAGGGCCTGATCGCCAAGGGCTATACGAGCGCCGGCAAGATCTCGATCGAGGGCCGCTCGGCGGGCGGGCAGGTAATGGGCGTGGTCACCAACGAAGCGCCCGAACTGTGGGGCGCGGTGCTCGCGGGGGTGCCCTTCGTCGACGTGATCAACACGATGATCGACGAGGATCTGCCGCTGACCCCCGGCGAATGGCCCGAATGGGGCAATCCGATCACCGACAAGGCGGCGTTCGACTATATGCTGTCGTACAGCCCCTACGACAATGTGACCGCCAAGGCCTATCCGCCGATGCTCGTCTCGGCGGGGCTCAACGACCCGCGCGTCACCTATTGGGAGCCCGCCAAATGGGTCGCCAAACTGCGCGCCACGCGGACAAACGATGCGACGCTGCTGCTGCGCACCAACATGGGCGCGGGCCACGCGGGCAAGTCGGGCCGCTGGGGCGCGCTGCGCGAGGATGCCGAGGAATATGCCTTCGTGCTGACGCAGCTGGGGGTGGAGGAGTAGGGAGCTAAATTTGTCGTCCCCGCGAAAGCGGGAATCCAGCTTCTTCGTTCGCTCGCTGGATTCCCGCTTTCGCGGGAATGACGAGGTTTGGAATCAGTCCAGATAGCCCCGTGTCACCAGTTCAGCCTCCAGCGCCGTCGCATTCTCGAACCGGTGCGCAGCGATGCCTGCGGCCTCGGCGCCCGCGACATTGGCGGGGTTGTCGTCGATGAACAGCGCGCCCGCGGGGTCGATGCCGAAGCGCTCGATGGCCAGCGCGTAGATCGCGGGGTCGGGCTTCATCAGCCTTTCGGTGCCCGAGACGATGACGTCCCGAAAGCGATCGAAGATCGGCTGGGTCGGGCGGAAGCCCTGCCAGAATTCATGGCCGAAATTGGTGATCGCGAACAGCGGCACACCGGCGGCGTCGAGTCGTTCGACGAGCTCGATGCTCCCCCGGACGGGGCCGGGAATCGTCTCGTTGAAGCGTCCGGCATAGGCATCGATCAGATGCGCATGGTCGGGAAATTCGGCCTGGCGTTCGGGCACCATCTCGGCGAGCGGGCGGCCGGCGTCGTGCTGGAAATGCCATTCGGGGGTCACGATGTTGCTCACGAACCATTCGAGCTGGTCCGCATCGTCGATCAGCTTCGCGAACAAATGGCGCAGGTCCCATTCGAACAGGACCTTGCCGACGTCGAAGATGACGCTGTGCCGAATCATGCATCCTCCACGCACGCGAAAGCGCCGCCGGAAGCATCCGACGGCGTTACGCTGTTCACCAAACGCAAACGGGGTGACATCACCCCGCGCAGGGTCATCAGCCTTGGCGCGCCTTGAAGCGGCGGTTGGTCTTGTTGATCACATAGGTCCGGCCCCGGCGGCGGATCACGCGGTTGTCCCGGTGGCGGTCCTTCAGCGACTTCAGGCTGTTGCGAATCTTCATGGCTCTTGTCCGTAAATCTGGGCGTTGTCACGCGAAGCGGCGCAACTATGGGGATAAGGCCAAAAAGTCAACCGTCCCTCTCCCCTAATTTCGTCATGCCGGTGACGAAGAGGATTATCCCGCCAGCGCCTTTTGCCGCCGCCGTTGCACCGACGAGCCATAGCCCATCGCCTCGCGATATTTAACCACGGTACGCCGCGCGATGTCGTGACCCTCGGCGGCGAGTTTCTGCGCGATCGCTTCGTCGGACAGGATGGCCTTCGGATCCTCGGCGTCGATCAGCGCCTTGATCCGGCTCTTCACCGCCTCGGCCGACACCGCGCCGTCGCCGGCGGTCGCCGAAATGCCGCTCGAAAAGAAATATTTGAGCTCGAACAGTCCGCGCGCGCACGACAGATATTTGTTGCTGGTGACGCGGCTGACGGTCGATTCGTGCATGCTGATCGCCTCGGCGACCTGGCGCAAGGTCAGCGGGCGCATATGCGCGACGCCGTGGAGGAAAAATCCCTCCTGTTGCTTGACGATCTCGCTCGCGACCTTGACGATCGTGCGCTGGCGCTGGTCGAGTGCGCGCACCAGCCAGTTGGCACCCGCGAGCTGTTCCGACAGCCAAGCCTTGTTCTTCGCCGCCGCCCCGGCCGCCAGCTCGTTGTAATAGCGCCGGTTGACGAGCAGCCGCGGCAAAGTGCCGCTGTTGACCTCGACCACCCAGCCCTCGGCCGTGCGGCGGACGTGAAGGTCGGGGACCACCGCCTGCGCCGCGCCGCCGCCGAAACGCAGTCCGGGCTTGGGGTCATAGCCGCGCAGTTCGCGGATCATGTCGGCGAGATCCTCGTCGTCGACCCCGCAAATGCGCTTCAACTGCGGAAAGGCGCCCTTCGCGACGAGGTCGAGATGCGCGATCATGCATTCCATCGCGGGATCATAGCGGTCGGCCTCGCGCGCCTGGATCGCGATGCATTCGGAAAGGTCGCGCGCGCCGACACCCGCGGGGTCGAAGGTCTGAACCCCCGCGAGCACCGCCTCGACGAGCGCGAGCGGTACGCCCAGCCGCTGCGCGAGTTCGGGAAGGTCTGCGCGCAGATAGCCCGCCTCGTCGATCAGCGCGACGATCTGTTCGGCGACCATCGCCTCGACCCCCGAAAAACGCTCGCCGACTTGGGCGATCAGATGGTCATAGAGCGTTTCGTCGGCGCCGGCGAAACTGTCGAAATCGATCCCTTCGCTGGATCCCGAGAGGCCCACCGAATCGCTGGCGCTGTCGTGATGAAAGCGTTCTTCGGAGAAATCGACGTCGAGGTCGTCGGCGGTCCCCGCATCGGACGACAGCGCCGCGTCGGTATCGGGGGCTTCGGCCGCGGGTGCCGGTGCGTCATCGCCGGGCTCATCTGCGCCGCCCTCGCTGTCCGCCGATGCCGTATCGAGCAGCGGATTGCCTTCGAGCGCTTCGGCCAGATAGGATTCGAGTTCGAGGTTCGACAGCGCGAGCAGCTTGATCGCCTGCTGCAGTTGCGGCGTCATCACCAGCGATTGCGACTGGCGTAAATCGAGGCGGGGACCCAGTGCCATCGCGCCTCAACCCGTCAGAGCGAGAAGCCCTCGCCGAGATAGAGGCGGCGCACCTCGGGGTCGGCGACGAGCTCGGCGGGCGACCCGGCGAGCAGCACCTTGCCGTCATAGATGATGCACGCGCGATCGACGAGGTCGAGCGTCTCGCGGACATTATGGTCGGTGATCAGCACGCCGATGCCGCGCGTCTTCAGGTCGGCGACGAGGTCGCGAATGTCGCTGATCGACAGCGGGTCGATGCCCGCGAAGGGTTCGTCGAGCAGGATGATCGACGGGTTGGCGGCGAGCGCGCGGGCGATTTCGGCGCGCCGGCGTTCGCCGCCCGACAGCGCCATCGCCGACGCATCGCGCAGCCGGGTCAGGCCGAACTCCGCGAGCAGCTCGTCGAGCCTCAGCTCGCGCGCGATGCGGTCGGGTTCGGCGAGTTCGAGCACCGCGGCGATATTCTGCTCGACCGTCATCCCGCGAAAGATCGACGTTTCCTGCGGCAGATAACCGAGGCCGAGAATCGCGCGGCGATACATGGGCAGCGCGGTGATGTCGGCGCCGTCGAGCATGATGCGCCCGGCGTCGGGCTTCACCAGCCCCATGATCGAATAGAAGCAGGTCGTCTTGCCTGCGCCATTGGGACCAAGCAGCCCGACGACCTCGCCCTTGCCGACCGACAGCGACACGTCGGAGAGCACGACGCGCTTGTCGTAGCTCTTGGCGATCGAGACGACCGCGAGGCCGTTGCCTGCCGCCGCTTCCTCCTGAACATGCGCGACATTTTCGGCGACGCCATGGTCGGCCTCGGTCAGCGTCGCGAGTTTCGGATCGTCGGTCATAGGCGGTTCGTTACCCGAGGAGCGGCGCCAGCGTCAATCTGGCAGGATTATTGCATCAGGATTTTGCATTGCGATTCCCCTCCCGCCTGCGGGAGGGGCATGGGTCGCTCAATGCCCGACCGTCTCGCCGCGCGTCACGCCCGACTGCGCGAGCTGGTCGTCGATCGCCGCGACCAGCCGTTCGAGCCCTGCGGCGTCCTTCGCTTCGGCGCGCGCGACGAGCACATCCTGCGTGTTCGACGCGCGGAGCAGCCACCAGCCGTCCTTTGTCAGCACGCGCGCGCCGTCGGTGCGATTCACCTCGGCGCCCGACGCGGCGAGGCGGTCGAGAACTTCGTCCACAATGGCGAATTTGCGCGACTCGTCGACCTGAAAACGCATCTCCGGCGTGTTGACCATTGCCGGCATGTCGCCGCGCAGCTCGGTGACGCTCTTGCCGAGCTTTGCCGCCGCCTCGATCAGCCGCACCGCGGCATAGGGCGCGTCGTCATAGCCGTAATAGCGGTCGGCGAAGAAGATATGCCCGCTCATCTCGCCGGCGAGCGGGCTCGCGGTTTCCTTCATCTTCGCCTTGATCAGGCTGTGGCCGGTCTTCCACATCAGCGGCGTGCCGCCGAGTTCGGCGACGCGGTCGAACAGCGCCTGGCTCGCCTTCACGTCGGCGATGACCGTCGCGCCCGGATGTTCGCGGAGCACCGCGGCGGCATAGATTTGCAGCAGCTGGTCGCCCCAGATCACGCGGCCTTCGCCGTCGATCGCGCCGATGCGATCGCCATCTCCGTCGAAAGCGACGCCGAAATCGAGGCTTCGCTCGGCGACGAGCTTTTTGAGGTCTGCCAGATTCCTTTCGTCGGTAGGATCGGGATGGTGGTTCGGGAAATGACCGTCGACGTCGGTGTAGAGAAGATGATGTTCGCCGGGCAGGCGCGCGGTGAGCTTTTCGATCACCGGGCCCGCGGCGCCGTTACCCGCGTCCCAGCCGATGCGGAAGGCGCCGCCCGCAAAACCCTCGACCAGCCGGTCGACATAGGCGTCGACGATGTCGATGCTGTCCGATCCGCCCTTGCCGCTTTCCCAGTCGCCCGCGGCCGCCATTTCGCCGATCCGCTGAATGTCGGCGCCGAAGAAGGGCCGGCCCTGAAACACCATCTTGAAGCCGTTATAGTCGGGGGGATTATGGCTGCCGGTTATCTGTATGCCGCCATCGACATCCTCGGTTGACGCGGCATAATAGAGCATCGGTGTCGGCCCCATCCCGATGCGCAGCGCATCGACGCCGGCGGCGTTGATCCCCTCGACCAGCGCCGCTTCGAGCATGGGCGACGAGAGGCGCCCGTCATAGCCGACCGCGATCCTTTTGCCCCCGGCGCGCGCGATCAGCGTCGCGAAGCTGCGGCCGATTGCGCGGGCATCGGCTTCGGTCAGCGTGTCGCCGACGACGCCGCGGATGTCATATTCGCGCAGCATCGTGGAATGGAAAACATGGGTCATCGGGTCGCTCGCTTGCTGGGGGAGGGGGATGGTCAGGCCATGGCGAAAAGATCGCCGTCGGGGTGGAGACGCTCGCGCGCGGGCAGGTTCAATCCCCCCATCGCTTCGCGAAGTTCCTGCCGCGCGACGACATGGCCCATTCCCATGCCGCCGAGATGCGCCTTGTCGAGCAGGGTGAGACCGGCCGGGAACAGCTCGCGATAGATGACGCGCTCGCCGAGCCCCGGGATCACGCGAAAACCGACGCGGCGCGACAGCTGGGTCAGCGCCTCGCCGACGCGGCGCATATTGTGCGCGTCGACGTGCTGCAGGCGGTTGCGCAGGATGATCCAGTCGATCGTCCGTCCGTCGCTCTTGGCGCGCGCCTTGCGCGTGTCCCAGATCAGTTCCGAATAGAAGCTCGGCCGCGTGACCTGAAAGCTTTCGGGGTCGACCTGGCCGATCAGGTCGAAGTCGATGAAGCTGTCGTTGATCGGCGTCACCAGCGTATCGGCGCTCGTCGCCAGATGGCGCGCGAACACATCGTCACGGCCCGGCGTGTCGGCGATGAAATAGTCGGCGCCGTCCGACAGCCGCGCGACCTGATCGTCGAGTTCCTCGATCGTCGAACCGGCGAACACTTCGAACCGCGGCGTCGGCAGCGCGATGTCGCGGCGCTTCGCGGTGCTCTCGCGATTTTCAAGATATCGGTGAAAGGTGCGCTGGCGCGGATCGAGGTCGAGCCCCGCGACGCGCCAGCCCTGGCTCGCGAGCGCCACCGCGAAATGCACGGCGCAGGTCGATTTGCCCGTGCCACCCTTCTCATTGGCGAATATGATGCGGTGCGGCGCGGGATTCGTCATGACCGTTGCGATTTTCCTGTCGGCGCGGCATGGCGGCCGCATGAGGTGGCGTTTGCGCCGCCAATATCGGAGGCTGGACGGCGGTGCAAATCATCCGTGATATTGCCACGCTTCGTCGCGCGGTCGCGGCGCTGAAGCAGGGCGGAAAGAGCGTCGCGCTGGTTCCGACGATGGGGGCGCTGCACGACGGCCATCTCTCGCTCGTGCGCATGGGGCGGCGCGTCGCCGATCATGTCGTCGTGTCGATCTTCGTCAATCCGACGCAATTCGGCCCGAACGAGGATTTCGCCGCTTATCCGCGCGACGAGGCGCGCGACGCTGCGCTGCTCGCGCAGGAAAAGGTGTCGCTGCTCTGGGCGCCCGGCGTCGATGTCATGTATCCCGCCGGCCACAGCACGCATATCGAGGTTGCCGAACTCGGCGCCGACTATTGCGGCGCCGCGCGCCCCGGCCATTTCGATGGCGTCGCGACGATCGTCGCCAAGCTGTTCAATCAGGTCCATCCCGACATGGCGATCTTCGGCGAAAAGGACTGGCAGCAGCTCGCGATCATCCGCCGCATGGCGCGCGACCTCGACTTCGCGCTCGACATTTTGGGGGCGCCTATCGCGCGCGATGCCGACGGGCTCGCGCTGTCGTCGCGCAACGCCTATCTGTCGAAGGAGGAACGCGCGGCAGCGGTCGCTTTTCCGAACGCGCTCAAGGCCGCGGCGGCGGCGATCGCCGGGGGCGCCGACGTCGAAACCAGCCTCGTCGAAGCGGCATCCGCGATCCATGCCGGCGGCTTCGAGCATGTCGATTATGTCGCGCTCGCCGATGCGAACAGCCTCGAACGGCTCACCGAATTTCGCGCGCCCGCGCGTCTGCTCGCCGCCGCCCGGATCGGCAAGACGCGGCTGATCGACAATCTGCCGGTCGGGTGACGTCTCGCCGGGGTGGCACTATCGGCCGATTTCCGTGCCATTCCCCGCTTATCCCCGAAAATTCACCGTCCGGTTAACGCTTTGTTGACCATAAGCCGCTTTCTTGGGCCCCGAGGTCTCCTGTGGGGGGAGGCGAAGGGGGTTATCATGGCCAACAGTCTGAAGTCCGCCCAGTTTCTGATCGAAAGCCGCCTGCTCGACGCGGCGCGCGGCGATGCGGGTGCTTATTTCGATCTCGGCATCGCCTTTTCGACTGGCACCGGCGGGGTCGATGTCGACCTCATACAGGCGCATAAATGGTTCAATCTCGCCGCGCTCGGCGGTAGCGTCGAAGGGCAGCAGTGCCGCGCCGACGTGTCGAGCGAGATGAGCCGCGACGAAATCGCCGAAGCGCAGCGCCAGGCGCGCGCCTGGCTCGACGAAACGGCGCGCCGCCCGGCGGCCCGGCGCTTCGCCGCCTGATTATCGGTTCACGCGAAGACGCGAAGACGCGAAGAAAGCGGCTCGGGCCGACAGGCCCATTTCTTCACGAACGACGCGGCTCGCCGCAACAGTTGAAAGAGAAAGCCGCTTCGCGGCAAACGCGACCTCTTCGCGCCTTCGCGTCTTCGCGTGAAATTTCTCTACTCATCCGCGCGCTTGAACGGCATCTGCCCTTCGAGCCAGTCCATCTCCGCTTCTTCGGCCATTCGCTCGCGTTCGAGGAATTCTCCGACCGCGCGCCGGAAGCCCGGATCGGCGATGAAATGCGCCGACCAGGTCGCGACCGGGCCATAGCCGCGCGCGAGCTTGTGCCCGCCCTGCGCTCCTGCCTCGACACGCGCCAGCCCGCGTTCGATCGCGATATCGACCGCGCGGTAATAGCATAGCTCGAAATGCAGATAGGGAATGTCGGTAAGGCACCCCCAATAGCGGCCGTAAAGCGTATCGGCGCCGAGGAAGTGCATCGCGCCCGCGACCGGCCGCGCGCCGTCCCAGGCGAGGACGAGGATGATGCGATCGGCCATCCGCGCGCCCATCAGCTCGAACGCCGCGCGCGTGAGGTACGGCTGCCCCCATTTGCGCGCGCCGGTATCCTGATAAAAGGCCCACATCGCATCCCAATGCGCGGGCGTGATCGCGCCGCCCGTGACCTCCTCGATCCGCAGTCCTTCGACAGCGCGTGCGCGTTCCTTCCTCAACTGCTTTCGCTTCGCCGAGGTCAGCGTGGCGAGGAAATCGTCGAAGCTCGCATAGCCCGCATTGGCGAAATGGAACTGGATGTCGCGCCGCACGAGCCAGCCGGCGCCCTCGAACAGCGGCATCTGCTCGGGCGCGACGAAGGTCGCGTGCGCCGACGACAAGCCGTTCTGCCGCACCACCACTTCGGCGGCGCGGATCAGCAGCGCCGCATCCTCCGCACCCTCCGCCAGCAGCCGCGGCCCCGGCACCGGGGTAAAGGGCGCCGCGATCTGCAGCTTGGGATAATAGCTGCCGCCCGCGCGCTCCCATGCGTCGGCCCAAGCGTGGTCGAAGACATATTCGCCCTGGCTGTGCAGCTTCAGATAGGCGGGCGCCGCCGCGACGAGCGCGCCGGCCTCGTCTTCGACGAGCAGCGGCGCGGGCTGCCAGCCGGTGCCCGGGCCGACGCTGCCCGATTCTTCGAGCAGCGACAGGAAATCATGGCTGACGAACGGATTGGCTCCCCCCGCGAGCGCGTCCCACGCCGCCGCATCGACCGCGGCGACGCCGCTGCCGAGCGAGATGGTGCGCGCGGGTGGGTCGGCCTCGGCCATGGGCTCCTTACGCGGGTCGCACCGCAACGATGGCGTCGACCTCGACCGCGGCGCCGAGCGGCAGCACCGCGACGCCGACCGCGCTGCGCGCATGCCGCCCCGCTTCGCCGAACAGCTGTTCCATCAGTTCCGATGCACCGTTCGCGACCTTCGGCTGCGCGGTGAAGCCGGGATCGCTGTTCACAAAGACGCCGAGCTTGACGATCTTTTCGACGCGCGACCAGTCGCCGTCCACCGCCTTGCCGATCTGCGCGACGAGCATCAGCGCGCAGCGGCGCGCCGCGTCGTACCCCGAAGCCTCGTCCATATCGAGCCCGAGCCGCCCGGTGATCACATCGCTGCCGCGAAAGGGCAATTGGCCGCTGATGTGGAGAAGCCCGCCCTGTTCGACGGCGGGCACATAGGCGGCGACCGGCGCCGCGGGCTTGGGAAGGTCGAGGCCGAGTTCGGCGAGCTTGGCGGGAATGTCCATGATGCGTCCTTATACCAGTTCGGGCCGGGGGGCCGGGATATTTTCGTCGAGCCGCGCGAGGATCCAGTCGGCCGCTTCGGCCCAGTCGTCGATCCGCGCGTGCGCGTGCGGCGCCGGCGCGATCTTACCCGCGATCGCGGGCTCGCCGACCATGTGGAGGCGCCAGACCTCGGGCGCCTCGAGCGCGACCGAATGATGATGCCCGGCCAGGTCGTCGATGAACACCGCGACGCTCGGCCGCCGCTCGTTGAGCAGGCGCCGCACCGGCTCGCCCTTGCCGCCGCGGCTGCCGATCACCGGCGCGGCAAGGCCGAGCGCGGAAAGCTGCGCCGTGCGCGCTGCCTGATGGTCGGGGCCGACGTTGGTGAGCACGACGATGTCGGCGGCGGCACCGATCGCCGCCATCGCCGCCATCGCGCCGCGAATCGGATATTGCCGGTCCATCTCGGTGCGAAAAAAGCCGTCGAGCAAGGGCCAGACCTCGGCGGCTTCGAGCGGCGTTCCGCATTCCTTGCGCTTGAGCGCGCCTGCGAAACTCGCATCCTCCATGCGGAACAGCACGCCATGCGCTTCGTCGACCCATTTCGCGAAGGGGACGACCATGTGCATCAGCACCTCGTCGCAATCGGTGATGACGAGCGGGCGGGTCATGGCTGTCCTTCCTGTCCTTCGAGCCGACCGGCGGCGGCGGCGAGCGCTTCGGGCTTCATATCGAGCGCCTCGGCGCAGGCGACAAGGTCGGGCTCGTGCGCGGCGAGAAAGCCGAGCACCGCCGCGAGCGTCGCGCGCTCGTCCAGCGCGGCGCGCAGGCCCTCCGGGGTCAGGCCGGTCATCCCGAGCAGCCGCTCGGCGCGCGGCTCGTCGGTCAGTATCCAGCCGAGCGCGTGGAGCGCCAGCGCCTCGTCGCCGTCATGCACGTCGAAAAACTCCTTCTGCGCGAGGCAATTGTGTCGCGGGACCGATTCGCCTAAACCGGTGTGGGACGCAAGCGGGGAAAGCGTAAAGCATGGGCAAGACCATTTTGGTCGTTGAGGACAATGAACTCAACCTCCGCCTCTTCTGCGACCTCTTGAACGCCCACGGCTATCGGGCGCATCCGGTGCGCGACGGCCGCGACGCGCTCGCCAAAGCGCGCGAAGTGTCGCCCGACCTCATCATCATGGACATCCAGCTGCCGCACGTCAGCGGGCTCGACCTGATCGGCCAGATGAAGGCCGACGCGGCGCTGCGCACCGTCCCGATCATGGCGGTCACCGCCTATGCCGGCAAGGGCGACGAAGAACAGATCCGCGCCGCCGGCGCCGAAGCCTATGTGTCGAAGCCGATCTCGGTGATCAAATTCATCGAAAGCGTCGGGGCGTTTGCTTGAGGCGTGGACGTTACCCCTCACCACAGCGCCGGCTTGGCGACCATCAACCAAAAGACTCCGATCAGTCCCAGAAAGGCCGGCCAGCCGAGCAGGAACCATGACCGCATCGTCCGGGCATAATCGGTGCCGAGAGGGGTTCCCATTTGCGCGGCGGCAGCGGCAAGACGTGTCGCGCGAATTTGAAGCCCCACGACCGGCACCCAGCAGGCGAACGCAAGCAGGTACAGAGCGTAGGTCGCAATCAGCCATGACTCGGTAGGCGAATAGCCGGCATGGAAGACGAGCCAGAGGCCGCTGGCCGGCTGGACGACCCCGCTCGTCCCGGTGAATATCCAGTCGGCACGCACCACCATGCGCCCGACGCTGGCGATCGTTGCAGCATTGCGCGTCAGATGCGCGGACCAGAAATACCATGCGGTGCCGGCGCCGAAGCCGAACAGCACGGTGCTGCTGACGATATGAAGCGTTTTCATCAACAGATAGGGATCGGTCATTTCTTCTCCCCGATCACGCCGTACACCGCAACGAGCAGCAAGATCGGCAAATTCTTGAGAAGCGGCCCCAGCGGGTCGAGCCAGAGGCGCGGGAGCGCCAGACCGATCACGATCGAATAGCCAAGAATGGCGGCGATCTGGATGATCGTAGCGAGCCGAATGCTGCGGCCGGACAACAGCAACGTCGCGATCCCCACGTCGGCCAGGCTGGCGCCGATTCGCAGCGGGTCGGCTAGTGCCGGCGAAAGGCCGAGGCCCTTCACGACCTCGCGCGTTGCCGTCTCACCATAAACCAAACCGAGCCACGCCGAGGCAAGCCACAAGAATATCAGCACGGCGCGGGTCGCCGGTGCGAGGAAGAAGAGCCGCGCATGCCAGCGATCCTGTACGTCGGCGGGCTGTGCTCGCAAGGCGTCCTCCAGACGCCTCGGTTTCGTTCCGATGGCGTCGGCGTAGGCGGCGCTGTCGCCTGCATTGCCAGCGACGAGTTGCGAAAGACTATTGCTCGACACCGGGCCATCCCCAGCGAAATCGCCAATCCGCCCGAGTGCGCGCATTATAGGCATCGGCACCGAAACGAAGCGCGCCTCGCCAAAGTCCAGCCATCCACGATAGCGCTGTAACAGCCCGCGCAGGTCGATCGTCGCAGGACCGACGGGTTCGAGCGTGCGTCCGGCGAAAGCCGTGTCGCCACAGAGGCGGATGACATCGCGTGCGAGATCCTCGACGTGGATCGGCGTGAAGGCCTGATCGCCCGCGCCCGGAAGGGGAATGGCGAATGGGAACCCCGCCATGCCGCGAAGCAGCGACGTGCCGCCGTAGCTGCCGTCGCCATAAACAAGCGAAGGGCGCAGGATCGTCCAGTCGAGGCCCGATTCGCGCAACACCGCCTCGCCCGCCAACTTCGTCCTTGCATAGTCGGTCGGCACGTCCGCGCGCGCGCTGATCGCCGACATCAAGATGGCTTGCCGGACCCCGGCAGCGTACGCAGCGGCATAGAGTGCGCGCGGCATCGCGATGTGGACCGCCTCCATGTGCGGCCCGCGCAAAAGCCCCGCTGCATTCACGATGCACGCCACGCCGGCCAACCGATCGCGCCACGCAGCCTCGTCGGTCGCCTGCGCGAGATCGACGGTCACGAAGCGCACATCGGGAAACAGCCGCTCGAGTCCGCTGGAAGACCGGACGACCGCCACGACCTCATGCCCCGCCGCCGCCAAGGCCAACAGGATATGGCGCCCGATAAATCCTCCCGCGCCAAGCAGCATGACCCGCATATTCGTCCCCTTCGGACCCCGCGTTAGCGGGCAGAGGCTCACGGGTCAGCCCCCATTGTATCGACGCAAACGACCGCCCTTGTCTTGGGATTGTGCAGTCCTCGCTGTATAATGCCATCCAAAGGAGAGCGGCATGGCTGGCGGTCTGGCAATCGTGCTGAGCGGCGGCGGCGCCAAGGGCGCGTTTCAGGTCGGCGTCGTTCACGAACTCGTCGTCAATCGCGGCGTTGCGATCGACATCGTTGCCGGCGTGTCGACCGGCGCGATTCAGGCGTTGGGGGTGGCGCAGGACGACGTGCCGGGGCTGCTCGACGCGTGGCTCGGGATCAGGGGCAATGCGTCGATCTACAAGGAACGGCCGCTTGGCGTCGTCGGCGGCTTTCTGGGCGAGGATGCGATCTATGACGCCGCGCCGTTGAGGCGCTTGCTCAAGGGTTTCGCGGACGATGCGCGGCTGCGCGCCAGCGGGCGCAAGCTGCTGCTCGGCGTCGTCAATCTGGGCACCGGCGTCTTTCGCACTATCGACGAAAGCGTCCCCGGCATCCACAATTGGGTCTATGCGAGCTGCGCGATGCCGCTGTTCTTCGACCCGCTCAAAACGCGCGCCGACGACGGGACCGAGGAGCAATGGGTCGACGGCGGGGTGCGCGACGTGACGCCGCTCGGCGCGGCGCTCGAGCTCAATCCGCGCGGCGTCATCGCGGTGCGCGCCTCGCCGGCGCCGCAGCCCGGGACGGTCCGAACCTTCGGCAATCTGATCGACATCGGGCTGCGCGCGGTCGACATATTGCAGTCGGAGGTGTCGGCGAACGATCTGGCGGGCGCCGCGCTGATCAACGATCTGATCGCAGCGCGCGAGGCGCAGCTGCGCGCGCTTCAGGCCGAAGGCATCGGCGGCGTGCAGGCGGCGCGCATCCTTCGTCCGATCGACGTCCAGATCGCGCGTTACCGCTTCGCGCCGATCCGCATCGTCGAGCCCGAGGAGGAATATTCGGACACGCTCGATTTCGACCCGGCCAAGATCCGCACCGCGATCGACGCCGGCCGCCGCGCGGTCGAGCGCGAATGGGACGCGCTCGAGCCCTTGCTCAGCTGACCCTGCTCAATTTTGGGCTCAATCGGGCGGGTTCACCTGGGCGACGTGCGAGACGGGGATGTCGACGCGGTCTTCGGTGATCCAGCGCCGGAAAATATCGCTCCAGCTGACGATCAGCGGCCCCGGAAACAAAGCGTCGGGGTGCCAGCCGAGCAAATGGCGTCCATCGCGCCAATCCTCCGGTGCCTCTTCTGCCCTGATCCACGCCACCCGACCCGTTTCCATCTCTTTCAGGATGCTTCCACCTTGCGACATCGACTCCGAAATTGCCCGAAGGGTCTGCGCGAGTCCGCGTCGATTTTTGGCGGTCCGTCGCAGCTTGTTCTGGATTGACACAATTGCGCGCACCGCCTGCGTCCCCGACAGGTAGCGCCGGCAAGCTGAACCACGGGCAACGGGCGGGGACGGGCGCGGCAGACACGAAAAAGGGCGGCACGCGGCCGCCCCTGAGGTCACCTGTATCCCCGCCTTTGCGGGGACGACGCATTGTCAGACCGCGCGCCCGCAGCGCGCGGGAAAATGCGTCACTTGATCTTGGCTTCCTTGAACTCGACGTGCTTGCGCGCGCGCGGGTCATATTTGCGCACCGACATCTTCTCGGTCATCGTGCGCGGATTCTTCTTGGTGACATAGAAAAAGCCCGTGTCGGCGGTGCTCACCAGCTTGATCTTGACGGTCGTCGGCTTGGCCATGGCCCTATCCTTGGATTATCTGGCACATCCGCCGGGCGCCCGACCGATGCGGCGGGGCTTTGCGGCCCCGGCGGTTGGTGTGAAAAACGAAGAGGGCCGCGCGCCGGGCGCCGCCCCCATTTATCAGGGCGCCCTTGGCGGGATTCGCCGCTTCTGTCAAGCGAAAGCCGCGAAATGCCCGTTACGGGCGAGGCGGTGCGCGCGCCCCGCCCGCTGCGGCCTCAGGCGTCGCGGATCACGAAACTCACCGTCATCTCGCGCCAGCTTTCTTCCGCCACGCCGCCGCGCGTCGCGGGCTTGAAGCGCCATTTGGAAAGCGCGCGCTTCTTCGTCGCCTCAAAGAAGGCGGGGTCGTCGGCGCGGACCAGTTCGACCGCCTTGACCCGCCCGTCGGTGCCGATCAGCACCCGCACGACGACGCTGCCCTCGACCCCGGCGCGCTGCTGGCGCAGCGGATAATCGGGCTGGAACTGGTCGGCGTAGCGCGGGTCGACCTGGGCGGTGAGCAGCTTCGGCGGCGCGGGCTGGTCGATCGCGACGGTGGGGCCGGACGGCAGCGGCGGCGGGTCGAGAATGACCGGCCCTTCGGCAACCCGATACGTGTCTTCGAAAGGTAGCTTGAAGACCTTTTCGACCGTTTCTGTGGCCGCGGCGGTTTTTGTCTGCACCGTGTTTTTGGCTTGCGGTTCGGGTTCGGGCGTCGCGGGTTTGGGAAGGAGGATCGACTTCCAGGGCGGAGAATCGACGCGCGGCGCTCGTTCGACGACCATCGGCGACAGCGCGACCGCGACGACGAGCGCTGCGGGCAGTCCGATCGCGATCGCCGCAGCGACGGGTCGGTGCCGCGCGCCGGGATCATAGCCATAGCGGGCGCCCGCGGGCGCCGCCGCGCGCTCGGGCGCGACGGCGAGGGCGGAAATCAGGGGTATCAGCGTCATGGCATCTCTCCTTGCCGGTGACGACCCGAACCCCGCCGCATCTGGACCGCGGCTGTTGGCCAGGCCGGGTCATGAGATAATATAACGTGACGCCAATTGTCAATCGAAGACGTCGGCAAAGCGCGGAGGCTGTCGGGGCAGCGCCTTCAAGCCCGTGTGCGCCCGCGAAGGCGGGAGCCCATCACCCTGCCGGTCCATGGTGCACTGGCCAAAGATGGGCCCCCGCCTTCGCGGGGAGACACGAATTTTCGTGGGCACGTTATGGAACGAGGTCCAAGCTCTAGCGCGCCGAAAGCCGCGCCACCGCCTCTTCCTTTGCGATCAGCGGCAGCAGTTCGCGCATGTCGGGGCCATGATCGCGTGCCGTGAGCGCGCGGCGCAGCGGCAGGAACAGCGCGCGGCCCTTCGCCCCCGTCGCCGCCTTCACCGCATCGGTGAGCGCGTGCCACGGGTCGGCACTCCAATCGAGCCCCGCCGCGGCCGCCGCCGCCGCGTCGAGCACCGGCAGGTCGCCGGCATCGGGCGCGGGCGGCGCGAACGGGCCGTCGAACACCGGTACCCACTCGGCCGCCTCGGTGACGGTCATCAGGTTCGGGCGGATCGCCAGCCAGCGCGCTTCGTCGATCGCCGCGGGCAGGCGCGGCGCCACCGCGGCATAGCCGGTATGATGCAAAATCTTCTGGTTGAGCAGCGCGAGCTCGGCCTCGTCGAAGCGCGCCGGCGCGCGGCCGAAGCGCGCGAAGTCGATCGTCGCGATCAGCGGCGCGAGGCTCGTCACCGGCTCGACCGGGTCGCTCGTCCCGAGCCGCGCGAGCAGCGCCGCGATCGCGATCGGCTCGATGCCGGCCTCGCGCAGATCGGCCATGCCGAGCGAACCCAACCGTTTCGACAGCTTGCCCTCGGTCCCGACGAGCAGCGCCTCGTGCGCAAAGGCGGGCGGGGGTGCACCGAGCGCGCCGAACATCTGGATCTGCGCCGCGGTGTTCGACACATGATCCTCGCCGCGCACGACATGGCTGATCCCCATCGCAATATCGTCGATCACGCTCGGCAGCAGATAGAGCCAGCTGCCGTCGGCGCGGCGGACGACCGGATCGGATAGCGTTTTCGGTTCGAAATGCTGGTCCCCGCGGATCAGGTCGGTCCATATGATCGGCGCATCATGGTCGAGCCGGAAACGCCAGTGCGGCGCCACGCCCGCGGGCGCCGGCGCATCGGCAGGCTTGCGCTCATAGACCGGCGGCAGCCCGCGCGAGAGCAGGACCTTGCGGCGAATTTCCAGCTCCTCGGGCGTTTCGTAACAGGCATAGACGCGCCCCGCCGCCTTCAATTTTTCGAACTCGGCCTCGTAAAGGTCGAAGCGCGCCGACTGCCGCTCTTCGCCGTCGACGTCGAGCCCCAGCCACGCCAGATCGGCGCGGATCGCGTCGACATAGTCCTCCTTCGACCGTTCGAGGTCGGTGTCGTCGATGCGCAGCAGAAAGCGCCCGCCAGCTTTCCGCGCCCACAACCAATTGTGGAGCGCGGTACGGACATTGCCGACGTGCAGGTGGCCGGTCGGCGACGGGGCGAAGCGGGTGGTGACGGTCATGGCGCGCGCCTATAGCCGCTTTGCGGGCGCGGTGGGAATAAGCGTTGGCGCGCTCCCCCATTTTTGACTGCGGTTCGTGCTGCGAATTTTCACGCGAAGACGCGAAGGCGCGAAGAGAAGCGCGGACCGACAGGTCCGCTTATTCCTTCTTCGCTGCGTTTCTCGCGAGGTAGCGGCGAAAAGCCGCTTCGCGGCCAATTTCATCGTCTTCGCGCCTTCGCGGCTTCGCGTGAACCAACTATCGCAGCGCCATCCGCGCGAACCGCAACAGCGCGCCTGTTCACCCCGTCCGGAACCCGTGCGTGATCGGATAGCGGCGATCGCGGCCGAAGTTGCGCGTCGACAGCTTGACCCCCGGCGGCGCCTGGCGGCGCTTATATTCGGCGAGCGACAGCAGCCGTTCGATCCGCGCGACGGCATCGCGGTCGAAGCCATAGCGCGCCACGACATCGTCGACGCTCGCTTCCTCCTCGACGAGCATGTGGAGCATGCGGTCGAGATCCTCGTACGGCGGCAGGCTGTCCTCGTCCTTCTGGTCGGGGCGCAGCTCGGCGCTCGGCGGCTTGGTGATGATCCGATCGGGCATCACCGGGAACACCGGATTGCGCGACAGGCGCGGCGCGTGCGCGTTGCGCCAGCGCGCGATCGCGAACACCGTGGTCTTGTAGGCGTCCTTCAGCGGATTATAGCCGCCCGCCATATCGCCATAGATGGTCGCATAGCCGACGCTCATCTCGCTCTTGTTGCCCGTGGTCAGCAGCATCGGGCCGAATTTGTTGCTGAGCGCCATCAAGGTGACGCCCCGGATGCGCGACTGGATATTTTCCTCGGTGATGTCGATGTCCTTGTCGGCGAAGCTGCCTTCGAGCATCGTGTCGAACGCCTCGACCGCGGGGACGATGGAGATGGTGTCGAGCCGGCAGCCGATCATCTCGGCGCAGCCCTTCGCATCGTCGAGGCTTTCGCGGCTCGTGAAGCGGCTCGGCAGCATCGCGCACCACACCTTGTCGGGGCCGAGCGCGTCGGCGGCGATCGCGGCGCAGATCGCCGAATCGATCCCGCCCGACAGGCCGAGCACCACGCCGGGGAAGCGGTTGCGCTCGACATAATCGCGCAGCGCCACGACCATCGCATGATAGATGTCGGCGGGATGCGCGTCCCATTCGGCGACCGCGCCCGGCGCGCAGCGCCAGCCGCCGTCGTCGCCCTTCGTCCAGTGCGTGACGCGCTCTTCCGCTTCCCAGTCGACCAGACGGTGCGCCGTGCTGCCATCGGCATTGAGCACGAAGGAGCAGCCGTCGAACACCAGCTCGTCCTGCCCGCCGATCCGGTTCAGAAACGCGAGCGGCAGGCGGTTTTCGGCGACGCGCATCCCGAACACCTGGCTCAGCCGCCGATCGTCCTTGTCGATCTCATAGGGGCTGCCGTTGACCGAGATCAGCAGCTCGGCGCCCTGCCCCGCGAGATGCCGGCACACCGCGGGCAGCCACCCGTCCTCGCAGATCGGCAGGCCCAGCTTCACCCCGCGCCATTCGACGATGTCGGGCAAGGGGCCGGGGGCAAAGACGCGCTTTTCGTCGAAGGTGCCGTAATTGGGCAGCTCATGCTTGCGCCGCACCGCGACCACCGCGCCGCCGTCGAGCAGCGCGACGATATTGTAGAGCCTGCCCTCGGCGTCGCGTTCGACCGAACCGACGAGCATCGCCGGGCCGCCGTCGGCGGTATCGGCCGCAAGCTCGGCGAGCAGCGCCGCCGCGCGCTCCGCGAGTGCGGGTTTGAGCACCAGATCCTCGGGCGGATAGCCGATCAGTTGCAGCTCGGGATAGAGGATCAGGTCGGCTTGGGCGTGCCGCGCACGCACGGCGCGCATCGCCGCGGCATTGGCAGCAAGGTCGCCGACCGCCTGCGTCATCTGCGACAGGATGATGGTGAGCGTGGCGGCGGAGGCGTCGGTCATGCCTCTGCCTTTATGCCGCACCGCGCGGCGCGGCAATGGCGCGCGCGCCGTTCGGGGCAACTTCACCCTTCCCCTATCCGCGCCCGCTGGCTAAGGGGCGCGCATCCATCCCCAACCGGCGACAAGGGGCAGCGCATGAAACTCATTTCCGGCAACAGCAATCTTCCGCTCGCGCGCGCGGTCGCGGACTATCTCGAACTGCCGCTCGCCGACACCAGCGTGCGCCGCTTCGCCGACGAGGAAGTTTTCGTCGAGATCCACGAAAATGTGCGCGGCCAGGACGTGTTCGTCGTCCAGCCGACCAATTTTCCCGCGAACGACAATCTGATGGAGCTGCTCATCATCGTCGACGCGCTGCGTCGCGCCTCGGCCAAGCGCATCACCGCGGTGATCCCCTATTTCGGCTATGCCCGGCAGGACCGCAAACCCGGTCCGCGCACCCCGATCTCGGCGAAGCTCGTCGCCAATCTCGTCACCACCGCGGGCGCCGACCGCGTGCTCGCGATCGACCTGCACGCCGGGCAGATTCAGGGTTTCTTCGACATCCCGACCGACAATCTCTATGCCGCGCCGGTGATGAGCGCCGACATCCAGGCGCGCTTCGGCGGCAAGAATCTGATGGTCGTGTCGCCCGACGTCGGCGGCGTGGTGCGCGCGCGCGCGCTCGCCAAGCGGCTCGACAACGCCCCGCTCGCGATCGTCGACAAGCGCCGCGAGCGTGCGGGCGAATCCGAAGTGATGAACATCATCGGCGACGTCGCGGGCCGCTTCTGCATCCTGATCGACGATATCGTCGATTCGGCGGGCACGCTCTGCAACGCCGCCGCGGCGCTCAAGCAAGCGGGCGCCGAGGGTGTCGTCGCTTATTGCACGCATGGGGTCCTCTCGGGCGGCGCGGTCGCGCGCGTCGAGGCGAGCGAGCTTACCGAACTCGTCATCACCGATTCGATTCAGCCGACCGATGCGGTCAACGACAGCGCCAAGGTGCGCGCGCTCACCGTCGCCCCGCTGCTCGGCGAAGCGATCAAGCGCATCGCCGACGAAACGAGCGTTTCTTCGCTGTTCGACTGAGCGCGTGCAGGGCCGATCATGTTGGTGTGTCCCCGCGAACGCGGGGACCCATCTTGGGCCGGTTGCAGATCGAACCGTTGGACGATGGGCTCCCGCCGTCGCGGGAGCACCCGGCTACGTCATTCGAGGGTCTGGATTTCGGCGAGGACGGGACGCCTCTTGAAACCATCACCGCGCCACCAGCGCGCCGACGATCTGCTCGATCTGCCGGCGGAAGGCCGCATCATCGGGGACTGCATGGACGAGCCCGCGCGCCGTCCAGCATAAAGCCTGCGCGATGCTGCCCGCGCGCGGCACTGCCGAGCCCGGCCCGCTGAGCCGGATTGCTTCCGCCATCGCCGCGACCAGCCTGCGCTCCGCGTCGCGGACGTTTTCGGGAGGGTGGCGCCGCATCACCGCGACAATGTCGGCACCGTGCGGGGAGGCATGGAGCGGCTCCCGGTGCCCGCCGACCCACGCGTCGAGCGCGCCGACGATCCGGTCGGGCAAGGTTCGCGCCGGCTGAACAAGGCTCGCAAGCGCGGCTTCGAGCGAGCGGTCGAGCAGCGCCTGCACCGCCCAGTCGGCGAGCGCGCCCTTCGACCCGAAGCGGTTATAGAGCAGCTGGCGCGACACGCCGAGCGCCGCGGCGAGATCGTTCATCGAGGTCCGCCGCACCCCATAGCGCGCAAAGGTCGCGACGACCGGATCGAGGGGCAGGGCATCGGCCATGGCACGGCCATTTTACAAAATATATGATATTTGTAAATTCGATCAAAAAGCAGTTTGTATCGGCTGCGGTGCCGCCTACGCAGACCGGTCGAGGCGCCTGCCGCTGCCATCGCACTGGCGAGCGCGCGCGGCTTGCGCTAGCGCTGCAACCATGTCGCTCGAATCCGATCTCGCGCTCGCCAATCGCCTCGCCGATGCGGCCGGCTCCGCCATCCGCCCGCTGTTCCGCGCCGACTATGCGCACGAAGCCAAGGCCGATGCCTCGCCCGTGACCGAGGCCGATCGCGCCGCCGAAGCGGCGATGCGCCGGCTGCTCGATGCCGAGGCGCCGCGCGACGGAATCATCGGCGAGGAATATGGCACCGAGCGCGCGGGCGCCGCGCGGCAATGGGTGCTCGACCCGATCGACGGCACGGTCAGCTTCATGGCGGGCCGGCCGATCTTTGGCACGCTGATCGCGCTCTTGCAGGACGGCTGGCCCGTGCTCGGCATCATCGACCAGCCGGTCAGCGGCGAGCGCTGGGTCGGCGCGACGGGTGAACCGACGCTGTTCAACGGCCGCCCGGCGGCAACGCGCAGCTGCCGCGACCTTGCCGATGCGACGCTTGCCACCACCGGCCCGCAATATTTCAGCGATCACGACGGTGAGCATTTCATGGCGCTCGCGGCGAAGACATCGCACAAGCGCATGGTCTTCGGCGGCGACTGCTATAATTACGGGCTGCTCGCGAGCGGGCACATCGACCTGGTGGTCGAGGCGGGGCTGAAGCTGCACGATTATGCCGCGCTGGTCCCCGTCGTCGACGGCGCGGGCGGGATGATGTGCGACTGGAACGGCGATCCGCTGAGCGCCGACAGCAGCGGGCACGTCGTCGCGCTCGGCGATCCGGCGCGGCTCGAAGATGTGCTCGAAGGGCTCGCCTGCCACCATTGATACGAAAGGAGCGATCATGGCCTATGAAGGAAGCTGTCACTGCGGCGCGGTGACCTATGAAGTCGAGGGCGATATTCCGGGCGAGGCGATGAGCTGCAACTGCTCGCACTGCCGCCGCAAGGGTTTCCTGCTCAGCTTCGTTCCGATCGACCGGTTCCGGCTCAAAAGCGGCGCCGACAAGCTCGCGAGCTACAAATTCAACAAGCACAATATCGACCATCAATTCTGCACCGACTGCGGCTGTCAGGGCTTCTCGGTCGGCACCGGTCCCGGCGGCGAAAAGATGGCGGCGGTGAACCTGCGCTGCGTGCCCGACGCCGATCTCGATTCGCTGGCGATCCAGACGGTCGACGGCGCGAGCTTCTGAAGCGCCGCGGCGCTTGCATTTCGCGGCGAATCCCGCTAGGCGCGCGCCTTCGAACGATAAGTGGATGACCTGCCTGGCCGATAGGGCTGCCAGGGCCGGTCGATATCGTCGCTAAAGAAGGAGACGAAAATGCCCAAGCTCAAGACCAAGAGCGGTGTGAAGAAGCGCTTCAAATTCACCGCCTCGGGCAAGGTGAAGCACGGCGTCGCCGGCAAGCGCCACCGCCTGATTTCGCACAACGCCAAATATATCCGCACCAATCGCGGCACCAGCGTGCTCAGCGATTCGGACGCGGCCCATGTGCGCCTCTGGGCGCCCTACGGCCTGAAGTAAGGAGCGCCTGACCCATGTCCCGTATCAAACGCGGCACGACCACGCGCGCCAAGCACAACCGGATTCTCGAACAGGCGAAGGGCTATTACGGCCGTCGCAAGAACACGATCCGCATCGCGCGCCAGGCCGTCGAAAAGGCCGGCCAGTACGCCTATCGCGACCGCAAGGTCAAAAAGCGGAACTTCCGCGCGCTGTGGATCCAGCGCATCAACGCGGCGGTCCGCGCCGAAGGCCTGACCTATTCGCAGTTCATGCACGGCGTGAAGCTTGCCGGGATCGAACTCGACCGCAAGGTCATGGCCGATCTCGCGATGAACGAAGGCGCGGTGTTCGCCTCGATCATCGAGCAGGCGAAGAAGGCGCTGCCCAAGGCCGCCTGACGCTTCGCGCATCGAACGGTAAAGAGGGCGGTTCCCGCGCGGCGGGGCCGCCCTTTTTCTTGTCCGCGCGCGACGCGCAGACAGAAGGACGGCGCGGAAGCGAGTTCCCCCACGCCGTCCCGGGGATGATCCGAAGGACGTACCGCCCCCCTCCCTCCGTTCCGATGAGCCATGGGTCGCGAAAAGCCGACGGTTCGGGGAGAGTCCAGTGGACCGGCACGCGCGTGTGCCGGATGCCATTCTATATCGCCGCGATTGGCATGAAAATTGTAAGAAACCGACACGTGGTTCGGGCAATTTGTTGGAACATTGTGCCATTCCGGGCTATGCTCGCCGCTCAAGGACCAACGCCGTGGGCAATGAGGGCGACCAACAGGGGGGGCAGGTGCGCGTCGCCACGCGCTTCTTTCCCGTGTCCGCGGCGCTCCGCCCCTATGCCAGCACCATCTACAGCCTTGAAGTCGATGCCCCCCCCGGTGTGCGGGCCGAGGACCATCTGCATCCCGAATGGGCGAATCTGCGCTTCATCGATGGCGATGCCCCGCTCGCGGCGATCGGGGAGGCGCCGCTCGCGCCCGTTCCCGCCTTCGTTGTCACCGGGCCGACGAGCCATGCGACGCGCTTCGCCGCAGGGACGATGCGCGCGTGGGGGATCGGCATCCTGCCGATGGGCTGGGCGCGGCTTTTTGCGCTGCCCGCCGAGGATCTCGCCGACCGCTTCTGCGACGGCCGCCGCCATCCCGCCTTCGCGGCGGTCGTGCCGCTCGCCGATGCGCTGGCGGGCATCGGCGACGAGGCCGCGGCGGCGCTTCGCATCGACGCGCATTTCGCTGCGCTGCTCGGCGCGGCGCCCGAAGAGGATGGCGCGGTCCTCGCCGCCTATCGCGCGCTCGTCGACGACGAATGGGCCAGCGTCGCCGAACTCGCCGCGGCGCTCGATCTTTCGGTGCGCTCGGTCGAGCGGCTGTGCCACCGCGCCTTCGGTTTCGCGCCCAAGCTGCTCCTCCGCCGCCAGCGCTTCCTGCGCAGCCTCGCGCGCTTCATTCTCGACCCGTCGATGGCGTGGGTCGATGCGCTCGACCATCGCTATTACGACCAGTCGCAATTCACCCACGACTTCCATCGCTTCATGGGGATGAGCCCGCGCGCCTATGCCGCGCTGCCCAAGCCGATCCTCGCCGCCGCCGCGCGCGCCCGCGTCGCCGCGGCGGGCGAGCCGGTGCAGGGGCTGCACCGGCCCTAGCGCCGACATATGGGTTGACCCACGCCGCCGCTTCGGTGCAAGCGGCGGCGGGGCAAAGGCGGGTTTTCCGCAGCCGACAGCCCGACAAGCGACAGAACAGACAGCGGCGGCGCCCTCGCGCGTCCCGCCGCCGCAGGACGAATGACGATGAGTGACTATCAGGCCATGCAGGCCGAGCTGCTGGGCGAGATCGAAGGCGCCGCCGACCTGAGCGCGCTCGAGGCGCTGCGCGTCGCCGCGCTCGGCAAGACGGGCAGCGTATCCGCCCTGCTCAAGACCCTCGGCGGCATGACCCCCGACGAGCGGCAGGCGAAGGGGCCGCAGATCCACGCGCTGCGCGAGGCCGTGACCGAGGCGATCGCGACGCGCAAGGCCGCGCTCGAAGCCGCCGCGCTCGAAGCGAAGCTCGGCGCCGAGCGGCTCGACATGACGCTGCCCGCCGAAGCCGCGCCGCAGGGTAGCGTCCACCCGGTCAGCCAGGTCATGGACGAACTCGCCGAAATCTTCGCCGACATGGGTTTCGCGGTCGCCACGGGGCCGGAGATCGAGGACGACTGGCACAATTTCACCGCGCTCAACATCCCCGAAACGCACCCCGCGCGCGCGATGCACGACACTTTCTATTTCCCCGACACCGACGCAGAGGGCCGGGCGATGCTGCTGCGCACGCACACCTCGCCGGTGCAGATCCGCACGATGATGAACGAAGAACCGCCGATCCGCATCATCGCGCCGGGGCGCGTTTACAGGAGCGACAGCGACGCGACGCATACGCCGATGTTTCACCAGATCGAAGGGCTCGTCATCGACCGCGGCATCCATATGGGCCACCTCAAGTGGACGCTCGAAACCTTCCTCAAGGCCTATTTCGAGCGCGACGACATCGTGCTGCGCCTGCGCCCCAGCTATTTCCCCTTCACCGAACCCTCGGCTGAGGTCGATGTCGGCTATGCCCAGGAAAAGGGCCGCCGCATTGTCGGCGGCCACGGCGACGAGCCGGGCCATGCGTGGATGGAATTGCTCGGCAGCGGCATGGTCCACCCCCGCGTGATCGCCAATTGCGGGCTCGACCCTGACATATGGCGAGGGTTCGCCTTCGGCGTCGGCGTCGACCGGCTCGCGATGCTCAAATATGGCATGGACGACCTGCGCGCCTTCTTCGACGGCGACCTGCGCTGGCTGTCGCATTACGGATTCGGCGCGCTGTCGGTCCCGACGCTGAGCGGCGGGATTTCGGCATGAAGATTACCCTCGACTGGCTCCGCGACCATCTCGACGGCGATTTCACCGTCGAAGATGTCGTCGCGACGTTGAACCGCATCGGCCATGAGGTCGAAGGCGTCGAAAACCCCGGCGAAAAGCTCGCGGGCTTCCGCGTCGCGAAAGTGCTGGCCGCGGCCAAGCATCCGCAGGCCGACAAGCTGCAGGTGCTCACCGTCGATGCCGGCGACGGCGGCGCGCCGCTCACCATCGTCTGCGGCGCCCCCAATGCGCGCGCGGGGCTCGTCGGGGTGCTCGGCCTTCCCGGTGCGGTGGTGCCCGCGAACGGCATGGCGCTGAAGGTCGCCGCGGTGCGCGGCGTCACGTCGAACGGCATGATGTGCTCGGTGCGCGAGCTCGAGCTTGGCGACGAGCATGACGGCATCATCGAACTGCCCGCCGACGCGCCCGTAGGGATGCCCTTCGCCGACTATCAGCAAGCGAACGACCCGGTGATCGACATTTCGATCACCCCCAACCGGCAGGATTGCATGGGGGTGCGTGGGCTGGCGCGCGACCTCGCCGCCGCGGGGCTCGGCGTGCTGAAGCCGCTCGAGGTTCCGGCGATCGAGGGCGAAGGCGCCCCCGCGACCGAAATCCGCACCGACGACCCCGAAGGCTGCCCCGCTTTCTACGGCCGCACGATCAGCGGCGTCGTCAACGGCGCCGCGCCCGACTGGATGCGCCGCCGGCTCGAAGCGATCGGCCAGCGCTCGATCTCGGCGCTCGTCGACATCAGCAACTATGTGATGTTCGACCTCGGCCGCCCGAGCCACATTTACGACCGCGCCAAGTTGACCGGTGCGCTCGCCGCGCGCCGCGCGAGGGACGGCGAAACCGCCACCGCGCTCAATGGCAAGGATTATAGGCTCAGCGAGACGATGACCGTGATCGCCGATGACGCCGGCGTCCACGACATCGCGGGCATCATGGGCGGCGAACATTCGGGGTGCAGCGAGACGACCACCGACGTCCTCCTCGAGATCGCCTGGTTCACGCCCGAGCGCATCGCGCTCACCGGCCAGGCGCTCGGCCTGACGAGCGACGCGCGCACCCGCTTCGAGCGCGGGGTCGATCCGGCCTTCCTCGACGATGCGACCGCGATCGTCACCGGCCATATCCTCGCCATCTGCGGCGGCACCCCTTCGACGGTCGCGCGCGCCGGAACGCCGCCGGTCGAGGCGCGCACGATCGATTATGACCCGGCGCTCGCCGAAACGCTCGGCGGCATCGCGATTCCCGCGACGCGCCAGCGCGCGATACTCGAAGCGCTTGGCTTCGGCGTCACAGAGGGCACGCCGTGGCGCATCGCCGTGCCGAGCTGGCGCCGCGACATGGACGGCCCCGCCGACGTGGTCGAGGAAGTCACGCGCATCCACGGCTTCGACGCGATCCCCTCGACCCCGCTGCCGCGCGCCGACGGCGTCGCGCGGCCGACCGCGACGCCCGACCAGCTGCTCGAGCGCCGCCTGCGCCGCGCCGCCGCGGCGGCGGGGTATCACGAGGCGGTGACGTGGAGCTTCGTCTCCGACCGCGAGGCCGCGCCCTTCGGCGGCGGCGCGTGGAGCCTCGCCAACCCGATCAGCGAGGATCTGAAAGTCATGCGCCCCTCGCTGCTCCCCGGCCTGCTCTCGGCCGCGGCGCGCAACCAGAACCGCGGCGCGGACAGCATCCGCCTGTTCGAGATCGGGCGCCGCTACCTCGCCGACGCCGAGCATCCGACGCTTGGCATCCTGATGGCGGGCGACAAGCGCGCGCGCAGCTGGCAGGCGGGCAAGGCCGCGCCGTTCGACGCGTTCGATGCCAAGGCGGCGGCGCTCGCGCTGCTCGACGCCGCGGGTGCGCCGACCGACCGGCTGCAGGTGATGGAGGCGGTGGCCGAAGGCGCGATCTGGCACCCCGGCCAGTCGGCGACGCTGCGCCTCGGGCCGAAGGCGGTGCTCGCCGAATTCGGCGCGCTCCACCCCGCGCTCACCCGCCACTATGACGTCGACGGCCCGGTGATGGCGGCACAGATCTTCCTGGACGCGATCCCTGCGAAGCGCGCGAGCGGTCCCGCGCGCGCGCCCTATGCGCCGCCCGCGCTGCAATCGGTGCGCCGCGACTTCGCCTTCCTTGCTCCCGAAAGCCTCGCCGCCGCCGATCTGGTCCGCGCGATCCGCGGCGCAGACAAGGCGGCGATCGTCGATGCCCGCCTGTTCGACCGCTTTGCGGGGCAAGGCGTGCCAGAAGGGCAGGTCAGCCTCGCGGTCGAGGTCGAGCTGCAACCGCAGGAAAAGAGCTTCACCGACGCCGAATTGAAAGCGATCGCCGACAAGGTGGTCGCCGCAGCCACGAAGCTGGGTGCGACGCTGCGCGGCTAAGCCGCGCAGCTGATGCGCGAAAGTCGGAAATGGGTGGTGGAGCGGGTGAAGGGAATCGAACCCTCGTCGTAAGCTTGGGAAGCTTCTGCTCTGCCATTGAGCTACACCCGCATCCCATTGGAAACCTGTGGTTTCTTCTGGGCGACGCGAATCGGTTTACACAAAGGTTTACAGACCGCGTCGAATGCGCTCGCCGATTGCCACAATAACGGCGGATTGGTCAACGTAGGTTCGACGTATCCCGGAAACTTGTTCAGGCGACCAGGCCATGATGTCCGCGACCTCTTGGTCAGTGAGACCCGCCTTCAATAACCTCGTGCAAAATGTGCCGCGGCGCTACACTAATCCCAACCTCAACCAACTCGCGCTGATCGAGGTGCGTTATCCTGGGGTTCCGATGCTTTCTTCCGATGAGGAGGAGTGTGGCCGCGACCCGCATCTCGCTGCAGCGTCGCCGGAGAAGCGAGCTGAATTATTCCACTGCTTGTTCGATACGATGCGGCAAGGGTTGGCAATCCAGGTCGATGCGCTAGACCGAACCGCATTGGAGCAAGTCGCGCAGCGGTCGCGCGAGTATGTGAAGCCGCCTTGGTCTATCTCGCGCGAGGAAGAGGAGCGCGACCTCGCGCGGCAGGGCACGCTTGTCGTTGGCAAACCCGACGGTCGGATAGATCCTGGCACGATCAAGGCTTCGGCACAGAGTGCGCTCGGTCGCGCGCTGGATAGGGCCTTGAAGCAAGGCGGACTCGGCGGCGTGCCGGCGAAAGAGCGCGAGCCGTTGATCCAGGCGATGCTTGAGGCGGCCGAGGCGCACCAAATCGTGCGTCGTGTGGGTCAGCAGAACCGGTCCCGCAGGGCATGCGGGCCGCGTTCGGGTTCACAGAACAAAGTGCGCTTCGCACCGCATTGCATCGGGCGTATGCGCTCGCCAGCACGCTGCCGACGCTTCCGCTTCACGAATTTGAAGCGGCCGTCGCCGGCCTTGGCGATACCGAGGCCGAGCGCTTGACCCGAGTGCGGATAGGTCAGGATCATTTTCGCCGTGCGCTGCTGGGCTATTGGGACGCGCGCTGTCCCCTGACGGGGATCGACGAACCAGCGCTGCTTCGCGCGAGCCATATTGTGCCCTGGGCCGAATGTGCGAGCGATGCGGAGCGGCTCGACGTCCATAATGGCCTGTTGCTCGCGGCACATTGGGACGCTGCGTTTGATTCAGGGTTGGTGACCTTCCGCGATGACGGGGTCGCCCTATTCGCGCCAACCCTGGGCGACGCAGCGCGAGCGGTGCTCGGCATGCCGCCGATCCTGCCGCTTACCGCCGCGCATCAATCAAACCTGGAGTGGCACCGAAAGCGATATGGCTTTCAAAAGGCCTAGCCGTGCGATGCTCGCGATATGAGGTCCGATTTCATCGTCGGGCGCGTTGATCTTATTCTCTTTGATGGAAACCGGGAGCGGGTCGCTTGGCGGGGTAGAAGTTATCGGTGGCGTCCTCGGCCTTGCCATTCCCTTTTTCGGCGTCCGGAGGCCGCGTTGCGCGGCACCAAGGGGAAGGCATTGTGGCCAGTCAGCCAGGCGTTGCTAGCACCCACTCGCGCTGAAAACTAGGCGCACGGGCCGCAGGGTCTGGCGCGATATAGTCATCACGGGCACTCCTGCTTGGCTGGAAGACCTTCAATTGTCGCCAAGCTTCGTCTTCCAGCCTCCTTAGCCGTGCGGAATGCGGCGAAAGGTCACCTTATTCACCGCATTTTATGCAGCGAATGCCCTTGCGCTTGCGGTGATTAACCCCTACAATCACCGCGAACGATGCGGTGATTATGACGTATATTCATGAACTGAAGGACTGGCCCAATTTACGCTGGAGCGATGCGCTGATCGCACAGCCGCTTGCTGCCGTGCGTCACCGACAGGGGCGATTGATCGGCCATATGGAGGCGCTCGGCTTCCCGTTGCGCGAAGAGGCGGTGCTGCAAGCCCTGACCGAAGATGTTCTGAAATCCAGCGAAATCGAAGGCGAGGTTCTGGACCGGGAGCAGGTGCGCTCCTCGATCGCCCGCCGTCTCGGCATGGACATCGGCGGCCTGGTCGAAGCCGATCGCGACGTCGAAGGCGTCGTGGAAATGATGCTGGATGCCACGCAGAGCTATGCCCAGCCACTGACCGCCGAACGGCTGTTCGGCTGGCACGCGGCGTTGTTCCCTACGGGCCGCAGCGGCATGAGTCGCATCACCGTGGGCTCATGGCGCGACGCCGCCAGCGGGCCGATGCAGGTCGTCTCGGGACCGATTGGCCGCGAGCGTGTCCACTATGAGGCTCCGGCATCGGAGCGGCTCGACGCGGAAATAGCGCGCTTTCTCGATTGGTTCGAAACAGCCGCGCCCGATCCCGTTCTGAAAGCCGGGGTCGCGCATTTGTGGTTCGTCACCATCCACCCGTTCGATGACGGCAATGGACGCATCGCCCGCGCGATCGCCGACCTTGCCTTGGCGCGAGCGGAAGGAACCGCGCAGCGCTTCTACAGCATGTCCGCGCAAATCCGCACCGAGCGCAAAGCCTATTACGACAAGCTGGAATCGACGCAGAAGGGCGACTTGGACATTACGCCCTGGCTATTGTGGTTCATCGGCTGCCTCGATCGCGCGTTCGACGGCGCCGAAACCATCCTTGCCAGCGTCCTGCGCAAGGCGCGGTTCTGGGAAGCGATCGCGGGCCAATCGTTGAACGAGCGCCAGCGCAAGGTCATGAACCGGCTGCTGGACGGGTTCGAAGGCAAGCTGACCAATGCCAAATGGGCGGCGATCACCAAGGCATCGTCCGACACCGCCCTGCGCGACATCAACGATCTGGTTCAGCGGGGTATTCTTGTAAAGGCCCCCGCCGGCGGGCGCAGCACCAGCTATTCGCTGGCACCGGAAACGACAGCTTGAACTTCGGCACCCTGTTCGGCGGTTCCACCTCAGACGCCATAGCGACCTGATCGCAGCATTCTGATCTTGGTCCCTGAGCGCATGATATCTAAGGGCATGATCGAGGCATCGGCGGAGCGTCGCATTGACAAGAAGCATCATCTATACCGTGGACGGCGCAGGAAAATTGGTGGCGATGCGCCCTTCTGAACCACGCAGCGAAGATTTCATGCAGAAGCTCGTTGCCATGCATCCCGAACTCATATCCGATCAGGACGGCGCTTTACTTCTCATTCGCCGCGAACAGCCGATCGCCGATCGTGAGGAGGGCGGCGGCCGCTGGTCTCTGGACCACCTGTTCGTCACCCGCTCCGGCATTCCAGTGCTCGTCGAGTTGAAACGCGCCGTCGATACCAGGCTCCGTCGCGAAGTGGTCGGCCAGATGCTCGACTATGCTGCCAATGGCACGGCCTACTGGCAGGGCGGCCGGATCGCAGAGAGTTTCGCTGCGACTGCCGCTGAGCAAGATCGCGACCCCGACGAGGAGCTTGAGCGCTTTCTCGGGACGGGATCCGATCCCAATCAGTTTTGGGAACAGGTCGACGCCAACTTCGCGGCCGGTCGTATCAAGATGGTCTTCGTTGCCGACACGATCCCGCGCGAGCTGGCGCGCATCGTCGAATTCCTCAACGAGCAGATGAGGGCCGATGTTCGCGCCGTCGAGCTATCCTGGTTCGAGGGTGAAGGGATCACAGCCCTCACGCCGCGCGTCATCGGCGAGACCGAGCGTGCCCAGAATGAAAAGGCAGCGCGCGCAGCGCTACCGAAGATCAGCCGCGATGAATGGATCGAGAAGCACTTTGCGTCGGTCGGCCCAGAAACCGTCGCCGCGGCGCACAGCTATATCGACCTCGTTGCGGAAGCAGGAGGTCATGCCGAGCTCACTCGCGCGCAAGGCTCGATCATCGCCGTATTCGACCTCCCCGGCGACACTCTCTATCCTCTGACGATGACTTGGCAGCGCAAAGGCATGGTTCAGCTTTGCTTGGCCTACCTCGTCAGCCGACCCGTCTTCGCCGACGAGAGCGTGAGAAAAGAGGTTTATGATCGTCTCAGCGCCATCGTGGGGCCGCTCTCCACCGCGAGCCTGACCGGCTATCCGGGCTTCCCGCTGACCAAACTCAACGACGAGGCTATTCGACAGGGCGTGCGCGACCTCTTGATCCACGTTCACCAAGTGGCGACCTCCGCAGCGCGATAGAGGGGCGTGATCGTTTACAGCCACTTTCTAAGTGTTTGAAAACAAACGCTCGGAAAAGAAGAAAGTTTACACCAAAAAGCCCGGAAATCTGGGATTGTCGTAAGCTTGGGAAGCTTCTGCCCTACCATTGAGCGACCTATCCCGGAAACTTGTTCGGTTCCTCTGCCGCGACGTCCCCCAAATCGCGATCAATAGAGGCCCGGCTGCTCGCGCTGTGCCGTGCTCGGCTTCGCGGGCATCAGCATCGCCGGCGGGGTGCGCGGGGCGCCCGTCCGCTGGTCGGCCGAGGCCGAACGGGTGTCGGCGATGTGCGTCGTGCAGGATTGGCCCGACAGGAAATCGATCGCGGCGCGCACCGACGCCTCGCGCGGGTCGCCGAGCGGATAGGCGAGGTCGTCGTCGGCGGCGCAGCTGTTCGGGATGCGCGAGGCGAGGCCGTCGTAATAGTCGCCCGCGCCGTCGGCGTTGGCGAGCGCGAAGGCGATCACCCGCATCCGATCGTCGCACTCGGCCTTGTCGATCGCGATCTGCCCCACCGGTTTGCCATAGGTGTTGCCGCCGACCAGCGTCATGTTCGTGCCGAGATAAGGCAGCATACCGTTGATAACGAGTTCGCTTGCCGACGCGGTCGAGCCGGTGCCGATGAAGGCGAGCCGGGTCGGCGCGATCGCTTCGGGTCGGGCGGCGAATTTATGCTGATCGTCGTTCGCCGCCGCTTTTTCGGGACGAAAATTGGTCTGCGAGAAAATCTTTCCGGTGCGCCCGCCGCCAAGCAGGTCGCCGAACAGTTCGGCGGTGCTGACCAGTCCACCGCCATTATAGCGCAGGTCGATCACGACATCGGTGACCCCCTGGTTGCGGAAGCTGAGGAAGGCATCCTTCAGTTGCTGGTCGGCCGAGCTGATGAAGGTGCGCAGATTGACATAGCCATATTTGTGCCCGCCCTCGGTGATGATCTTGGCGCCATAGCGGTCGGACACCGGGTCGAGGTCATATTCCTCCTTGGTCACCGCGACGTCGCGCGTCCCCGATGCGTCGGTGACGCGCAGCACGCGCGTCACGCCCGCCTGATCGGGGCCGAGCGCGTCGATGATCCCCGCGGTGCCCTCGGCCGCGACGATACTCGAGATCGAGCGCATATTGCCCGCGCTCGTGCCGATCGCCGAAATGCGCGCGCCGCGGTCGATCCCCGCCGACAGCGCCGGTGCGCCCTCATAGGCTTCGGCGATGAGCAGCAGTTCATTATAGGGGTCGTAGGCGAGGCGCACGCCATAGCCCGCGCTCGACCCGCTCGCATAATAGGCTTCCTCTTCGGCGATCGAGGTGATGTAGGTGAAATAGCGATCCTTGTTCAGCGCCCGCGCCGGCGCGAGCAGCGCGTCGATATAGGTCTGGACGTCGCTGTAGCTCGCCGGGTTGACGTTCGTCGCGACGTCGTTCGGGAACAGATACCATTCGTCGATCACGGCCTTGGCGAATGCCTGCCGAGACGACAGGCTGCAGGTTGCTGTGGGGGTCGGGGTCGGCGAAGGGGTTGGAGTGCCCGCGACCGGCGGCGCGCTGCCGGCGGTGCTGCCGCCGCCCCCGCCGCACGATGCGAGCATCAGCGCGGCAAGGCTGACCGTTGCGATCGATCGTCTGCACCCCTTCATACTTTACTCCCCGGCTTCGCTCCGTTCATCGTCCTGCGACGGAGACGCTATTCTGTGCCCCGCGCCGCGCCCCTTGAACCCCTGTGCGACGACATAGAGCTCGGGCGATCCCTTGCGGCTCGCGGGCGGCTTGGCGTGCTTGACGCTGGTGAAATGCGTCTTGAGCAGGGTCAACAACTCGCGGTCGGCGCCGCCGGCGAACACTTTCGCGACGAAGGCGCCCCCGGGCTGCAAGGTCTGCACCGCGAAATCGGCGGCGCTCTCGGCGAGCGCGATCGTGCGCAGATGGTCGGTCTGCGGATGGCCGACGGTGTTCGCCGCCATGTCCGAGATGACGAGGTCGGGCGCGGCGCCGAGCGCCTCGATCAGCGCGTCGGGGGCGGCATCGTCCATGAAATCCATTTCGAGGATCGCGACGCCCTCGATCGGCTCGCAGGCGAGCAGGTCGATGCCCGCGACCTTCGCGCGCGGATTGGCCTTGCGCACGACCTGCGACCAGCCGCCCGGCGTGATGCCGAGGTCGACCACGGCGCGCGCCTTTTTCAGAAAGCCGAATTTCTCGTCGAGCTCGAGCAGTTTATAGGCGGCGCGCGAACGATAGCCCTCGGCCTGCGCGCGCCGGACATAGGGGTCGTTGAGCTGGCGCTGCAACCAGCGCGTCGAAGAGGCGGTGCGCCGCCGCGCGGTCTTGACGCGCTCGTGCAGGCCGCCCCGGCCGCCCGAACCGCCGCCGCCCCCCTTGCGACCGCTCATTTGCGAAACTCGCGGCGGGTGACCGGGACGTCGCGGCCTTGCATCGCCAGCGTGCGCAAAATGCCTTCGCGGATGCCGCGGTCGGCGACGCCGACGCGCGCCGCGGGCCACAGGTCGATGATGCTTTCGAGGATCGCGCAGCCCGCGACGACCAGATCGGCGCGCTCGCGGCCGATGCACGCGATGCCGGCGCGGTCGGCGAGGCTCGCCTCGGCGAGGCGACGGCTGATCGCGCGCATCTCGCTGGTCGGGACCGACAGGCCGTCGATCACGCGCCGGTCGTAGCGCGGCAGGTCGAGGAAGACGCTGGCGAGCGTCGTCACCGTGCCGCTGGTGCCGAGCAGGCGCAGCGGCTGGCCGGCAAAGCGCGTCGCGCGGCCGGCGAATTCGGCAAAGGCCTCGCGCGTAACCTCGCGCATCCGGGCATAGCTCGCCTGGCGCGCCGCCAGATCGTCGGCGGCGGGAATCGCGTGCTCGGTCAGCGAGACGACGCCCCACGGCACGCTGATCCAGTCGTGAATCGTGACGTCGTGGCCCGACGCCTCGACCTGCATCAGCTCGGTCGAGCCGCCGCCGATGTCGAAGATCAGGCCCGGGCCGTCGCCGGGTTCCATCAGATTGTGGCAGCCGAGCACCGCGAGCCGCGCTTCCTCGGCGGCGGTGATCACGTCGAGGACGATCCCGGTCTCGGCCCGGACGCGCGCGACCAGCTCGTCGCAATTGCTCGCGCGGCGGCACGCTTCGGTCGCGACCGCGCGCGACAGGGTGACGTGGCGGCGGCGCAGCTTGTCGGCGCAGATGGCGAGCGCCGAGACGGCGCGGTCCATCGCCGCCTCGCTGATCCGACCGCTGCCGTGCAGCCCCTCGCCGAGCCGGACGATGCGCGAAAAGGCGTCGATGACGACGAGCTCGCCGTCCTGCGGACGCGCGATCAACAGCCGGCAATTGTTGGTGCCGAGGTCGATCGCGCCATAGCTCTTCGCTCGCGTGAAGGGAAAGGGGCGGGGTATCGAGCCGCCCTGTTGTCTGTCTTTCGCCACCGCTGCCCGGGGCCGCGGCGGCCGCCCTGAAGGCGCTGCCATTTGCCGCATGGCTATGTTGACCTGTCTTCTCACGCATCCGCCTGGGTGCGGACGTGCACTTGCCGGCAAGACTAGGCGCGCCTCGCGGCAAAGGCAAGCCGGGTCGGCTGTCGGCCTGCCGCGCAAGGAAAAGCCCGCCCGGCGCGGGGCCGGACGGGCATAGGTGACGAACATATTTCTTGGGGGTCGGGACCGACCTTAGCGGCAGCCGTCATTCCCCTTGTCGATGGCGCGGCCGGCAAGGGCGCCGAGCGCGCCGCCGATGATCGTGCCGACGGTCTTGTCGCCGCGACCCGCGATCTCGTTGCCGGCGAGACCGCCGGCGATCGCGCCGATCACGGTGCCGCCGGTGCCATTGTCGCACTGGCGATAGCGGCGGTCGTCATGGCGGCTGTTGTAATAGCGGCGGTTGCTGCGCCGGTCGTAGCGGCTGTCATAGCGGTCCGCCCGGCGATCGTAACGCCGGTCGTACCGGTCGTATCCCGCATAATGGGTCGAATAGCCGGCGCGGTCGTAATAGCCCTGCTGCGCCGCGGCGGGGGCAGCCATGCCCAGCGTCGCGGCCGACATCAGCGCGGCGATGGAGAGCGTCATCGTCTTTTTCATCTCTTTTCTCCTTCTTTCCGTTCGGCGCCCGGACGGGGGCGGTGAATCGATGATGCCCTTTTGCCCGATTCGCTTTGAGCCAAGGCTGAACATCGGCGTCGGCGTTCGTTCAGCTTCGGTTGCCCGCCGTTCATCTTTTCAAGGGCCGCATCTTCCCATTTGCCGCGCGCGCCTCTAACCCCGCGCCGATGCGCCGCCTCCTCCCCGCCGTCCTGATCTTTCTCGCGATCGGTCCCGTGCCGGGGGCGGAGATGTGGTTTCCGGTCGCGGACGAAAGCCAGCAAGCGCGCGCTATCCCCATCGCCTTTGCACCGCAGCCGTCGGGGACGCTGCGCTTTGTGCGCGGCTGGCACCTCGTCAGCCCGAACAGTCATTTCGGGGGCTTCTCGGCACTCGCGCGGATGGGGACGGGCCGATACCAACTGGTCGGGGACAATGGCTATTGGGTCAGGATGGATTTCGGCGGCGGCGATCGGCTGCACGCGGTGCGAATCGGCAGGATCCCCACTCCCGAAGGGCGGCCGCGGCGAAAGACGATGGTCGACACCGAAGCCATGACCTTCGATCCGGCCACCGGCGAGAGCCGCGTCGCCCTCGAGGGTGTCAACGAGGTCTGGCGGTTCGACGCCGCGCTCAGGCGGGTCGAATCGCGCAATCATTTGCCCGACTGGCCGGGCAACCGCGGCCCCGAGGCCATGGCGCATATCGCGGGCGGCCGCACCGTCATTTTTTCGGAGGATGCGAGCGACGACCCTCGCGGGCGCCAGGCGCTGCTCTTCGCGGACGATCCCGCCGCGCCCGGAACAAAGCCGCTACGCTTCTTCTACGACGCCGAGGGCAAGGGCAATGTCAGCGACGCCGCGCCGCTTCCCGACGGCCGCATATTGCTCGTCCACCGCAAGCTCGGCTTCGACCCGTTCTTCACGACGATCCTCGCGATCGTCGATCCCGCCGATATCGCGAAGGACGCGGTGGTCCGGTCGGTGCCGATCGGCCGGGTGCCAGGGCCGCTCGCCGACAATTTCGAGGGCGCGGCGGTCGCGCTCGAGGATGGCCGGACCCGGCTCTGGCTGGTGTCCGACAATAATTTCAACAGCTGGCAGCGCAGCCTGCTGCTCGAATTCGATCTCGTCGACTTGCCACCGCGGAAAGCGGGCAGCAAAAAGGCGGCGCCGTAGCCGGGCCGCCTGATCGCTTGGGCGTGCGGCCGGAGCCGCACAAGGAATGGCGAATTACGCCGCCTTTTCGGCGAGCTTCTTCGCGACTTCCTTCTTCAGCTTGCGGGCATTCGCCGAAAGCTGCTCGTCGCCGGTCTTCATCAGCCAGTTGTCGAGGCCGCCATTATGCTCGACCGAGCGCAGGCCGTGCGTCGACACGCGCAGCTTCACGCCCTTGCCGAGCGCTTCCGAAAGCAGCGTCACATTCTGCAGATTGGGCAGAAAGGTGCGCTTGGTCTTGTTGTTGGCGTGGCTGACATTGTGGCCAACCTGGCGGCCCTTGCCGGTCAGTTCGCAAATGCGCGACATGTCTTAAGTCCTCACAAAATCTGGGCGGCGTGCCGGACGGCGCGAAAGGCGCCGAAAAGACCGGGTGGGCCGGGAAAGGCGCGCGCTTATCGGCTTGCCGGGGATTCGTCAAGGGATTAGCGGGAAGGGCATGACCCGATTTCCGCTTCCCGACCCGATGCGCCGCGCGCTCGACCTCGCCCGAATCGCCGCCGAATGGGGCGAAGTGCCGGTCGGCGCGGTCGTCGTCAAGGATGGCGAAATCATCGCCGAGGGGCATAACGCCCCGCGCGAATCGCACGACCCGACCGCGCATGCGGAGATCGTCGCGATTCGCATGGCGGCGGCAAAGCTCGGCAACGAGCGGCTCGACGGCTGCGACCTCCACGTCACGCTCGAACCCTGCGCGATGTGCGCGGGCGCGATCGCCCATGCGCGCATCGCGCGGCTCTATTATGGCGCCGACGATCCGAAGGGCGGGGCGGTTGCCCACGGGCCGCGCCTCTTTGCGCAGCCGACGGTGCATCACCGGCCCGAGGTTTACGACGGCATCGGCGCGGGCGAGGCCGCGGCGCTGCTCAGGGATTTTTTCGCGGCGCGGCGCTGAGAAAGCCGTAAATCGTCGCCCCAGCTTCGCTGGAGCGACGGCTCAAAACCCCAATATCTGGTCGACCCACTGCGGGACGAGCTGCGTCGCGGGGCCATGGCGCGCCTCGCTGAACCAATAGCTGCCCTGGCTCGGCTCCATGTTGAGCTCGAGCGTCCGTGCCCCGGCCTGCCGCGCCTCGCGCACGAAACCCGCGGCGGGATAGACCGCGCCCGACGTGCCGATCGACACGAACAGGTCGGCGTGGTTCAGCGCCGCGCAAATCTCTTCCATCCGGTACGGCATTTCGCCGAACCAGACGACATCGGGGCGCAGATAGCCGGGCATGCCGCATCCCGGGCAGGCGGGCCGCTCGATCAGCGTTCCGGTCCAGCGGCTGCGCGTGTCGCATGCGGTGCACCAGGCGTTCAGATGCTCGCCGTGCATGTGGATCAGCCGCTTCGCGCCCGCGCGCTCGTGCAGGTCGTCGACATTCTGCGTGACGATCAGCAGCTCGCCGGGCCACGCGGCGTCGAGCCGCGCCAGCGCCTCGTGCGCCGCATTGGGCTGCTTCGCCTGGATCGCCTCGCGCCGCGCATCGTAAAAGCGGTGGACGAGGTCGGGGTCGCGCACAAAGGCCTCGGGGGTCGCGACATCCTCGACGCGATGCTGCTCCCACAGCCCGCCGGCGTCGCGAAACGTGTCGATGCCGCTCTCGGCCGAGACGCCCGCGCCGGTCAGGACGACGATATTCCGAATCGGGGACATGCGCCCTCTTATCCATCGCCGGGCGGCAAAGTCGAGACGCCGGGATCGCGGCAAGCCTCGACTCGGTTCGCCCCGCGGGTCTAAGGGGGGCGCGAAAGTGAGGGGACGCGTCATGACCAATATCGGCATCGTCGGCAGCCACGGCCGGATGGGCGTCGCGCTCGCCGCGGCGATCTCGGAAGCCGGGCAGCATCATCACGGCATCGACAAGGGCGGCGACGTCGCGAAGCTCGCGGAGCGCAGCGACGTGCTCGTCGACTTTTCCTCGCCCGCCGCGCTCGAGGCGACGCTCGACGCCTGCATCGCCGCGAAAAAGCCGATCGTGATCGGCACCACCGGGCTCGAGGAGCGCCACCATTATCTCATCGACGACGCCGCAAGGGATATTGCGGTGCTCCAGACCGGCAATACCTCGCTCGGCGTCACCCTGCTCGCGCATCTGGTGCGCGAAGCCGCGACGCGCCTCGACGCCGACTGGGATATCGAGATCCTCGAAATGCATCACCGGGGCAAGGTCGATGCGCCGAGCGGCACCGCGCTGCTGCTCGGGCAGGCGGCCGCCGAAGGGCGCGGAATCGATCTCGACCGCTGCTCCGAGCGCGGCCGCGACGGACTGACCGGCGCCCGCTGCCACGGCAAGATCGGCTTCGCAAGCCTGCGCGGCGGCACGATCGCCGGCGACCATGACGTCATCTTCGCGGGGCCAGAGGAGATGCTGACGCTGTCGCACCGCGCCGAAAACCGCATGATCTTTGCGCGCGGCGCAGTGAAGGCGGCGCAGTGGCTCGTGCATCAGAAACCCGGGCGCTACACGATGGCGCAGGTGCTGGGGTTGTCGTGAAGGCGATGACCAAGGCGGAGATTTTCGAATTCTTCCGCCGCCTCGCCGAGCTGAACCCCGATCCCGAAACCGAGCTCGAATATGGCAACACCTATCAGCTGCTCGTCGCGGTCGTGCTCTCGGCGCAGGCGACCGACGTCGGGGTGAACAAGGCGACGCGAAAACTGTTCGAGGCGGTGAAGACCCCCCAGGCGATGCTCGACCTCGGCGAAGCGGGGCTCAAAGAGCACATCAAGACGATCGGCCTGTTCAACGCCAAGGCAAAGAATGTCATCGCGCTCAGCGAAATCCTCGTGCGCGACCATGGCGGCGAAGTGCCCGCCGACCGCGATGCGCTGGTCGACCTGCCCGGCGTCGGGCGCAAGACCGCCAATGTCGTGATGAACTCGGCGTTCGGGGCAGAGACCTTCGCGGTCGATACGCACATCTTTCGCGTCGGCAACCGCACCGGTCTCGCGCCCGGCAAAACGCCGCTCGCGGTCGAGAAACAGCTCGAAAAAAAGGTGCCGGGACCGTTCCGCATCGGCGCGCACCACTGGCTGATTCTCCACGGCCGCTACATCTGCAAGGCGCGCACCCCCGAATGCTGGCGCTGCCCGGTCGCCGACATCTGCCGCTACAAGCCCAAGACATTGGCGCCAAAGGCGAAAAAGGCCGCAGCCTGATCCCGCCCTGCCTTTTCGTGCGCGAAACCCGAATCTCGAAGCCGAAATCCGGCCTGAACATCGGGCGATTCGTCGCATAATTGCGTGTATTTTCGGCACAGATTCTATGCAGCGGGCGTGGGGGGTAACAGCCCGACACGGCATTTCAGGGGAAGCGGTCCACGAACGGCCCGCGATCATGCACGGTCGGCTGATGCCATCAAAGGAGTATTAGAATGCGTGTCGTTTCCAAAAGTCCAAAGGCGCTGTTGCTGCTGGCGCTGCTCGCGGCCCCGGCAACGGGCAGCTGGGCGCAGCAACAGCCGGACCAGTCCGAAGGCGACGTCATGGCAACCGTCTATGGTCAGGCGATGCCCGATCCGGCGACGATGGCCAAGGGACCGGATATCGAAGGGATCATCTCCGCTCGCAGCGGCGACCAGATTCAGATCACCACCGCCGACGGCAACCGCACCGCGGTCGCGGTGGGCGACATGACCAAGATTCGCGCGAGTGGTGGCTTCCTCGGTCTCAACCGCGACAAGCTCGCGTCCGATTCGCTGATGAACGGTCTGCCGGTCTCGGTCGAAACCTTGCAGTGGGACGGCGGCCTGCTCGCCAGCCAGATCGACCTCAAGAACAAGGATCTGAAAACCGCGTCGATGATCCAGAACGGAACCAACCAGCGCTTCGAGGTTCAGGAAGCCGCGACCGAGGCGCTGCGCGGCCGCATGGGCGACATCGACAAATATAATATCAAGGGTACGACGAACGTGAACTTCGCCGTCGGCAAGGCGAACCTGTCCGAACAGGCCAAGGCCGATCTCTGCTCGGCGGCATCGCAGGCCGAGGCGACCGACAATGCGCTGCTCCTCGTCGTCGGGTACACCGACTCCACGGGCAGCCAGGAGTTCAACCAGGAACTCAGCGAAAAGCGCGCGAGCCGCGTCGTCAACTATCTGCAACAGGCGTGCGGGTGGAAGCCCTATCGCATGCTGACGCCGACCGGCATGGCCGAGGCCGACCCGCTCGCGGACAACAGCACGCCCGAAGGCAAGGCGCAGAACCGCCGTGTCGCGGTCAACATTCTCGTCAGCAAGAGCGTCGACGGAATGTAATCGCCCCCGGGGGTGGGCGCGCCCCACCCCCGTCCATTCCGGCAGCGATTGTCGCTTGCCCACGGCGCAGGACGCGGCATAGTCGCGCCATGCGCATATCCTACGCCCCGCTCGCTCTCGCCGCCGCCCTGTTCGCCGCCGCGCCCGTCCACGCCAAGCCCGCCGACCCGGCCGCGGCGAAGAAAATCCTGATGGACAGCGTCGCGATCCCGACCGTCGCGGGGCGCGGCAAGGTGCCCGAGCTGGCGGCCTATTATAAAAAAGTGCTGACCGCGGCGGGCTTCGCCGATGGCGATATCGTGATCACCCCGATCGGCGAAACCGCGACCTTCGCCGCGACGCTGAAAGGAACAAGCGACGCGAAGCCGATCCTGATGCTCGGCCATATGGACGTCGTCGAGGCCGATGCAAAAGACTGGTCGCGCGATCCCTTCGTGCCCGTCGAAGAGGATGGCTATATCTTCGGACGCGGGTCGGAGGACAACAAGTTCGACGTCGCGATGATGGTCGCGACGCTCGCGCAGCTGAAAAAGGACGGCTTCAGGCCGAAGCGTACGATCATCCTGCTGCTCTCGGGCGACGAGGAAACGTCGATGACGACGACGCGTGCGCTCGCCGCCAAATATAAGGGCGCCGAAATGGCATTGAACGGCGACGGCGGCGGCGGGCTGATCGGCGAGGATGGCAAGGCGCAATATTACGGGCTGCAGGCGGGCGAAAAAACCTATGCCGACTTCACGCTCGAAGTGACCAATGCCGGCGGGCACAGCTCGCGCCCCGGCCCGGTCAATGCGATCGTGCAATTGTCGAACGCGCTCGCAAAGGTCGGCGCCTATCATTTCAAGCCGCAGCAGAATGAGCTGACCAGGGCGGGAATGCCGATCGTCGCCGATCAGGTCGGCGGCGAAATCGGCGCGGCGCTCAAGGCCTTTGCCGCGAACCCGAGCGACGCATCGGCGATCGCGACGATCACCGCCGATCCCGAATATGTCGGGCAGATCGGGACGACCTGCGTGCCGACGCTGGTGAACGGCGGCCATGCCGAAAATGCGCTGCCGCAACGCGCCACCGCGAACATCAACTGCCGCATCTTTCCCGGCGTCGCGGTCGAGGCGGTGCGGGCCGAGCTCGAGCGCGTGATCGCCGATCCCGCGGTGACCGTGAAAACCGATCCCGACGCGACCGCGAGCGACGCATCGCCGCTGCGCAGCGATGTGGTGGCGGCGGTGACCAAGGCGGTGCACGCGCGCTTCCCCGGCATCCCGATCATCCCGTCGATGAGCGCGGGGGCGACCGACAGCCTCCACTTCCGCGCCGTCGGGGTGCCGAGCTACGGTGTCGCGGGCCTGTTCTCCAAGGCGAGCGACAGTTTCGCCCACGGGCTCAACGAGCGCGTGCCGGTCGCTGCGATCCCCGGCGCGCTCGCGCACTGGGACAGCGTGCTGCGCGATTTGTCGAAATAGGATAAAGCCCCAAATCCCGTTGGCCCTGAGCTTGTCGAAGGGCCGTTCTTTTTCTTCGACGCCGCCGAAGAAAAACGGTGCTTCGACAGGCTCAGCACAAACGGGGTGTGGGAGGGGCGTCGGTCATACCAAAGCCGTCACCGCACGCTCGATCATCGCGACCGCCGCCTCGGCGCCGAAGCTCGCCGGGTCGAGCGACAGTTCGAGCCACAGCCCATCGACCATCGCGGTGAGCAGGATCGCCAGCCGTTTGGCGTCGGCCGCCCCGCAGGCGGCGAGCAGCTCGCCCAGCCGCGCGCGATAGCCGGCATAGCTCTGCGCATGGATCGCCGCCATCCGCGCGTCGCTGCGCGCGAGCGCCCAGAAAGCGGTCCAGGCGCCGAGCAATTCGGGATCGGTGACGGGCGGGCGGAAACTTGCAGTCAGATAGGCGGTGAGCCGCGCGCGCGGATCGCAGCCTGCCGCCGCGACGGCATCGGCAAAGATCGCGTCCATCCGGTCGCTCGTCGCGCGATAGGTCGCGGCGATCAGGTCGTCGATGCCGCCGAAATAATGGCGTAGCAGCCCCGGCGACACGCCCGCGCGCGCACAGATCGCGCGCACCGTGGTCCCCGCAAGCCCCTGCTCGGCAAGGCACGCCGCGGCGGCGTCGATCAGGTCGGCGCGGCGGGCGTCGGCGCTTTCGCGCGTAAAGGCTTGGCGGGCGTCGGTCATGCTGTTATACACATGTATAACAAGGATGGACTCATGGCAACGCTCCGCGACACCTTCGACAACATCGACCCCCTCGACGGCTGGTCGCTCCCCGCGTGGACCTACAGCGACCCCGACTTCTACGCCGCCGAGGTCGAGCGCATCTTCCGCCCGAGCTGGCAGGTCGTCTGTCATGCGTCAGACATCCCGAACCCCGGCGACTGGCACAGCATCGACTATGTCGGCGAAAGCGTGATCCTCGTGCACGGCAGCGACGCCGTCGTGCGCGCCTTCACCAACGTCTGCCGCCACCGCGGCTCGCGCCTCGTCGACGGCGCGGCGGGCTGCGCCAAAAAGCTCGTTTGCCCCTATCACGCCTGGACTTATGACCTCGACGGCCGGCTGACCGGCGTTCCCGATTCGGCGAGCTATCCGACGCTCGACAAGGGCAAGGCGGGGCTCGCCCCGGTCGAGGCCGAGCAATGGCGCGGCTTCTGGTTCGTCCGGCTCGCCGACGACGGCGGCCCGTCGGTAGCCGAGATGATGGCGCCTTATGAGGCGATGGTCGAACCCTATCGCTTCGAAGACCTCGGTGCTCTCGGCCGCGTCACGCTGCGCCCGCGCGATGTGAACTGGAAGAATGTCGGCGACAATTATTCGGACGGCCTCCACATCCCCGTCGCGCACCCCGGTCTCACGCGGCTGTTCGGCAAGAGCTATGGCGTCGAGGCCGAGGAACGCGTCGACCGCATGTGGGGCGACCTGATCGACCGCCCCTCGGCGAACTGGTCCGAACGCCTCTACCAGCGCCTGCTGCCGCCGGTTCCGCACCTGCCCGCCGATCGCCAGCGCCACTGGCTTTATTTCAAGCTGTGGCCCAACGTCGCCTTCGACATCTACCCCGATCAGGTCGATTTCATGCAGTGGCTGCCGACCGGCCCGACGAGCTGCCTGATCCGCGAAATCAGCTACGTCCTTCCCGACGCCTATTCGGGAGAGTGGCGGCGCGAAATGAAGGCCGCGCGCTACCTCAACTGGCGCATCAACCGCCAAGTCAATGCCGAGGACACCGCGCTGATCACCCGCGTCCAGCGGGGGATGGCGTCGAAGAGCTTCTCGATGGGACCCTTGAGCGACAAGGAGGTGTGCCTCAAGCATTTCTGCGCGCGGATGCGCGAGATCATCCCCGAGGCGCGGCTCGAACAGGCGCCGGCGGCGGGTTGGAGCCGGATATGATACATGCCGTTCGCATCGATACGAACGGAGGCTAGCATGAAGGACGATCTTCCAGTCGTCATTGTCGGCGGCGGTCCCGCCGGCATGGTCGCGGGGTTGCTCCTCGCGCGCGCCGGAGTGCGCGTCACCGTGCTTGAAAAGCACAAGGATTTCCTGCGCGATTTCCGCGGCGACACGGTGCACCCCTCGACGCTTCAGCTGTTCCACGAGATCGGGCTGCTGGGCGAACTGCTGAATCTGCCGCACGCGCGCTTCGATACCGCGACGCTCGACCTGCTCGGCGGCCGCTACACCGTCGCGACGCTCAAGCATCTGCCCGTCGCCGCGCCCTATATCGCGATGATGCCGCAGTGGGATCTGCTCGACTTCATCGCGCGCGAGGGCCGCAAATATCCGACCTTCGACCTCCGCATGTCGACCGAGGCGCGCGCGCCGACCTTCGATGCTGCGGGGCGCATCGATGGCGTGACGCTGGCGAGCGGCGAGACGCTGCCCGCGCGGCTCGTCATCGCCGCCGACGGGCGCCGCTCGGTGCTGCGCGAGGCGGCAAAGCTGCCGCTTCAGGATCTTGGCGCGCCGATGGATGTGCTGTGGTTCCGCATCCCGATGCCGGGCGACGCTCCGACCGATGTGCCGCTCGGCACGATCGAGGCGCGCGGCATGCTCGTCGCGATCCCGCGCACCGGCTATTGGCAATGCGCGCGCATCATCGAAAAGGGCGGGTTCCCGGCGATCGAGGCGAGGGGTATCGACGCGTTTCGCGCCGATGTCGTCGCGCTCGTACCCGGCCTGGCAGCGGGAATCGATGCGATCGCGAGCTTCGACGATGTGAAACTGCTCTCGGTCGCGCTCGACCGGCTGACACGCTGGTCGCGGCCCGGCCTGCTCGCGATCGGCGATGCCGCGCATGCGATGTCGCCGGTCGGCGGGGTCGGGATCAACCTTGCCGTGCAGGACGCGGTCGCCGCGGCGAACGTCCTCGCGGCGCCGCTCGCGCGCGGCGCCGATCCCGATCCGCTACTCGCGCGCGTGCAGGAACGGCGCTGGACGCCGACCGTGCGGATGCAGGCGTTCCAGCGCTTCGCGCATCTGCGCGTCATCGAACCGGTGCTGCGCGGCGAGGTGACGCGCGTGCCGCTCGCGGTCAGGTTGCTCGACCGCTTGCCCGTGCTTCGCCGCATCCCGGGCCGCGTGATCGGCCTCGGCTTCGGCCGTCAACATGTCGAATCCCCGCTCGCCAAGGAGTTTCAATGAGCAAGCCCTATGACGCCGTGATCATCGGCGCCGGTCACAATGGCCTCGTCTGTGCCTTTTATCTCGCGCGTGCGGGGCTGAAGGTGCGCATCGTCGAGGCGCGCGGCGTCGTCGGCGGCGCCGCGGTGACCGAGGAATTCGCGCCGGGCTTCCGCAACTCGGTCGCGAGCTACACGGTCAGCCTGCTCCAGCCCAAGGTGATCGCCGACATGAAGCTCGCCGATCATGGCTATCGCGTGATCGAACGGCCGATCAGCAATTTCCTGCCGCAGGAGGATGGCGGCTATCTGAAACTCGGCGGCGGGCTCGAACGCACGCAGGCGGAGTTCCGCAAATTCAGCGCCCGCGATGCCGAAGTGCTGCCGGCCTATTATGACGCGCTCGAAAATGTCGCCGAACTGCTCCGCGATCTCGCGCTCAAAGTGCCGCCGAATGTCGGCGAGGGGCTGCGCACGCTGCTCGACGGTGCGCGGCAGGGGCGGCGCTTCGCGGGGCTCAGCCTCGAGCAGCAACGCGACGTGCTCGACCTGTTCACCAAGTCGGCGCGCACGATGCTCGACGCGTGGTTCGAAAGCGAGGCGGTCAAGGCGGCCTTCGGCTTCGACGCCGTCGTCGGCAATTATGCCAGCCCCGACACGCCGGGCAGCGCCTATGTCCTCCTCCACCACGTCTTCGGCGAGGTGAACGGCAAGAAGGGGGCGTGGGGGCACAGCGTCGGGGGCATGGGCACGATCACCGAGATCATGGCGAAGGTCTGCGAAGCGGCGGGGGTCGAGATCAGCCTCGAAAGCCCGGTCGCGAAACTGCTCGTCGACGGCGGCAAGGCGGTCGGCGTCAAGCTGGTCAGCGGCGAGGAGATCGCCGCCGCCCGCGTCATCGCCAATGTGGGGCCGAAGCTGCTTTACGAGCGGATGATGGACGCCGCCGACCTGCCGGCCGATTTCCGGCGCCGGATCAAGGGGTTCAAGGCGGGCAGCGGCACCTTCCGCATGAACGTCGCGCTGTCGCAACTCCCCAAATTCACCTGCCTTCCCGAACCGGGCGAGCATCACCAGTCGGGGATCATCCTCGCGCCAACGCTCGACTATATGGATCGCGCCTTCCTCGACGCGAAGCAATATGGTTGGTCAAAGGCGCCGATCGTCGAGATGCTGATCCCCTCGACCGTCGACGACAGCCTCGCCCCCGAAGGGTGCCACGTCGCCAGCCTCTTTTGCCAGCAGTTCGCGCCCGAGCTGCCCCCCAAGGCAGACGGGACTCCACGCGACTGGGACGACGAGGAAGAAGCCGCCGCCGATACGATCATCGACACGGTCGAGACATACGCGCCGGGCTTCCGCGCGAGCATCGTCGGCAGCACGCGCCTGTCGCCCAAGGGGCTCGAGCGCAAGTTCGGGCTCGTCGGCGGCGACATCATGCACGGCAATATGACGCTCGACCAGCTGTGGGCGGCGCGCCCGGTGCTCGGCAACGGCGGCTATCGCGGGCCGGTGAAGGGCCTCTATATGTGCGGCGCGGGCACGCATCCCGGCGGCGGCGTCACCGGCGCGCCGGGGCATAATGCCGCGAGCGTCATCCTACGCGACCGGCGACTGTTCGCCCCGCGCTGGCGTTGATCGCGTCCGCGTCCACCAATAGAGCGGCAGGCCCGCGGCCATCAGGATCAGGCTCATCGCGCTGACGTCGAGCCCGGCGCCCCACAGCGTCCACACCGCATAGATCAGCCCGAGCGCCGCTACCGGCGTCGCGGTGCCGAGGCGCAGCGCCGCGGCGGCGCAGGCGAGGTAGAGCCATAAGGTCACCGAGGTCGAGAGGACGAGCATCGCGTTGAACATCTCGCTCGTCGACTTGCTGTCGTTGAGGATCACGCAGACGGTTGCGATCGCGCTCGACAGGATCAGCGCGTTGGCGGGGGTGCCATGGCGGTTCTCGCGCGCGAACCACGCTGGGAGCAAGCGCTGCCGCGCGAGCGCGGCGGGGAGCTCGGCCTGCACCAGCGTCCAGCCGTTCAACGTTCCGAGCGCGCTCACCGCGGCGAAGGCGGCGACGAACAGCGCGGGCTCGTGCGACCAATAGCTCTCGACGAACAGTGAGAAGGGGGCGTTCGACTTGGCGACCGCGCCCGCGGGCAGCATCAGGATGATCGCCGAACAGACGATCAGATAGAGCAGGCCCGTCGCAAGCGTCCCGATCATCGTCGCGCGCGGGATGGTGATCGCAGGGCGGTCGACCTTGTCGGCGGCGACGCTCGCCGATTCGAAGCCGAGCAGCGCCCATAGGGTGAAGATCGCCGAGGCGCTGACCGTGGTCCACGACAGGCCTTCGGCGGGGAAGGGAGTCAGCGTAACGGGCCGCCCGCTACCGAAGGCGAGCGGGATCAGGGCGATCACCACCGCGAGCGGCACCAGCTTGATCAGCAGCGTGACGATCTGGAAACGCCCCGCCGCGCGCGCGCCGCGCCAGTTGATCGCGGTGACGATCCAGATCAGCGCGATCGTCGTCACCGCCATATGGTCGGCGAGGCCGGGCGCGAACACCGACAGGAAGCTGACCGCCGCGACCGCGAGCGTGACGTTCGCGGTCCACACCGAAATCCAATAGGCCCAGCCGATCATGAAGCTCGGCACCCGGCCGAAGGCGTGCTCGACGAAGCCGGTCGGGCCGCCGGCGTCGGGAAAGGCGACGGTCAGCCGCGCGAGCACCGCCGCGAGCGCGAGCGCGCCGGCGATCGTCAGCGCCCAGCCCGCGACCGCATTCCAGCCGAAGGGCGCGAGGCTCGCGGGGAGCAGGAACACCCCGGATCCGATCATATTGCCCATCACCAGCGCGACGCACATCGCGAGGCCGAGCTTGCCGCGCGGCTTTTCACCCTGCTTCACGGCACCGGCCCGCTCCCCCGCCCAGCCTCCCGACGACATGGTGGGCTGTTCGGGAGACTGGGCGGGGAAGCGCGCCGGCGCTGCCTCGTGATGGGGGTCGTTAGAAATCCTTGCTGACCTTCAATCCTATCAGGCGCGGGCGGATGACATTGTCATAGAAGACGCCGCCGGTCGAGCTGATGCCGTCGGGGTCGCCGCAGATCGATTCGCCGCACTGCACCGCGCTGTTCACGACGCCGCGGCTGTCGAACAGGTTGGTCGCAAAGAGTTCGGCGCTCCAGTCGCTACCCTTGACCCCCATGCTGATATCGGCGGTCGTATAGGCGTCGAAATCGCCGACGATCGCATTTTCATAGGTGCGCAGATCCGACCGGCGCTTGCCGATATAGTTGACTGCGAACTGGATATGGCCGTCGAGGCCGCTGACCGGGAAGTCGTAGCGCGCGACCGCATTGCCCTTGAACTTCGCGGTGACGGGCAGCTGCGTGCCTGCGGGTGCGAGCGTCTCATTCTCCTCGTTCGAAGCGTCGATCGCGCCGCTGCCGTCGAGGTCGGCGTCGATCGTGCAGTCGAATTCGGGATTGGCGATCTTGCAGAAATCCTTGCGAATGGTGGCGTCGTTATAGCTACCGCCGAGGTTCAGGCTGAAACCGCCCTGGCGGAACCCCAGATCGGCCTCGATACCGCGGATACGGGCAACGCCGGCGTTGCGGATCTCGGTCAGGCCGTTCGCGCCGAGGAAGGAGAGCTGGATATTGTTCCAATCCTCCTGATAGACGGCGCCATTGAAGCGCACCGGCCCGAAATTCGTCTTCCACCCGAACTCGTAATTGTCGAGCGTGTCGGGACCATAGGGCGGCAGGGTGCCGCGGCGGTTGATGCCGCCGGGGCGGAAGCCGCGCGAGAAGGTACCGTAAACGAGGACATCGTCATTGATCTTGTAGGTCAGATTGACCTTCGGGATGAAGTCGGTGTCCTTGGTCCGCTTGTCGAGGTTGGTGCAGGGAGAGCCCGCCACTTCGGGGCCCGCGAAGCAAGCGGCCTCGCCGGTGCGGCTCGAATAGCCCGCCGAATAGCCGAAGAAGCCGACGAGGCTGTTGTCGAACTTGTAGAGGCGTCCGCCGCCGGTGATCGTCAGCTTGTCGGTGATGTCGAAGCTCAGCTCGCCGAACGCAGCATAGTCGCGGTCGATGCGCAGCTGCTTGGTCAGCCAGATGTCGCTGTCGGTGCCGGTAACGGTGATCGAATCGGCGATATTGTCGATGATGTAATTCTGTTCGATATTGTGCGACTGGCGCTGCCAGAACACACCGCCGATGAAGCGCACCCGCGCATCGGCAGGCGACGCGATGCGCGCCTCGAAGAAGCTCTTCTTATAACGATCGATGCCGTGAATATATTGGTTCGGGCTGACGAGATCGCCGTTGTTGTCATAGAAATAGACGCCGTAACCATAAAGCGCGTCATAGAAATAGGCATAGTCCGAATAGTCGCTGTCGACCACGGTCTTGCGGCGCAAGTGGCCGCCGGTGACGGTCAGATCCCAATTGCCGAGCTTGCCTTCGATGGTCAGCGCGGCTTGCAGCCACTTATCCTCGCTTCGCTCGGGATTATACTGGACCGTCTGCAGATCCTTGGTCACGGCCGTGCTGCGCTCCTGCGCGAAGCTGCCGTTGGCGTTCTGTATCTGGCCCATCACCGTCGGGCGCAAGGTCCAGTCGTCGTCGAGGTCGATGCCGAGCGCGAGGCGCGCGCCATAGGTGTCGACGTCGTTGTAGTCGTCTTTGACATAGGCCGCATTGTCCTGCGTCGCCGCGGCGGTGCCCTGCTCGGCTTCGAGCGAAGGATAGACGCGGCTCCCCGCGATATTGTCGATATAGCCGCCGTCGTGGCGATACCAGCCGACGAGGCGGAGCGCCGCGCTGTCGCTGATCTTCGCGTTGACGAAGCCCTCGGCGACGCCGCCGATGTCGCCGTGCGCGACGCTGTTGAGTTCGAGCCCCGCCGAGCCATAGGTGCCGCTCGTGTCGGGCTTGTTCGTCACGAGCTTGATGGTGCCCGCCATCGAGCTGGCGCCATAGAGCGTACCCTGCGGCCCCGCGAGCGCCTCGACGCGCGCGAGGTCATAGGCGTGGATGTCGAGCGCGCCCTGGATCGTCGTGATCGGCATTTCGTCGAGATAGGTGCCGACCGTCGGCAGCGACGCCGAATGGTTCGCATTCTCACCGCTCGCAACGCCGCGGAAATAGACCTGGCTGAAGCCGGGGCCAAGCGTCTGGATCGTCACCGACGGCAGGAATTTGACGACGTCCTGGAATTCCTTGACCTGCAGCTCGTTCAACTTCTCGGTGCCGAGCGCGGTGATCGCCATCGGCACGTCCTGCAGATTCTGTTCGCGTTTCGACGCGGTGACGACGATGTCATCGTCATTGTTGCTGTTCGCTTGCTGCGCAAACGCCGTGCCCGTCGTGCAGAGCATCGTGCTCGCCAACAGGATTGCACCGCTCTTCGCTACCAACGTCCTGACACTATGCATGAGACCCCCCTCGATGACAGCTATGTGACGCCAGAATGACGCGGCGCAGCATTAGCGCAAGAGCCTTTGCCTATGCGCCTCCTCCGTTGGTCGAAAATGTCGGCAGCTGTTGCCGAAAGGCAACGAATGAACCCCGGCTTCAACGGATGCGCGCCGGTATCTCCGGATAGGCATCGAGCACGGGCCCGAGCGCGTCGCGAAGCGGGCCGAGCCAGGCGTCATAGGCGCGCCACTGGTCGACCCCGTCGCGGTTGATCGGGCGGCGCACTTGCTCGCTCGACGCGGTGCGTACCGCGCGCGCATTGGCGTGGAATGACAGGCACGCCGCCTCGAACGGCTGGCCGAGGAAGGCGAGCATCGCACGCACCTCGCGCTCGGGGTCGGCGAGCAGCGCTTCGTGAATCACGCGGTGCACCGCGCCGGGCTGCACCGCATCGACATGCGCCATCAGCCGCACATAGTCGCGGTAATAGGCACCCATGTCGGCGAGACCATAGCTGAACGCCTGCCCCTTCGCATAATGCTGGCGAAAGTTCGACCAGCAGCAATCGAGCGGATGGCGCCGCGCGTCGATGATCTTCGCATTCGGCAGGATCAACCGGATCAGCGGCACATAGAGCCAGTTGTTCGGCAGCTTGTCGATATAGAAGGGCTTGCCGCTCTTGCGCTGCACCGCGGTGCGCCGCAGGAAGGCGGCGCCCATTTCGGCGAGCCTGTCGGGCGCGGCTTCGGCGAGCGCTTCGATCCAGTGCCGCCCGTCGCCCTTTGCTTCGCGGCCGAGTCCGAGCGCGAGTGCGGGAATGTCGGGCAGCTCCATCGTCCCTTCGATCGCCGAATGGCAGCTCAGAATCTGTTCGATCAGCGTCGATCCGGCGCGCGGCATGCCCAGGATGAAGATCGGGTCGGGTGCGGGATCGCCCGCGTCTTCGCGCGCCGCGAAAAACTCGGGCGTGAAGGTATGGATCGCGGCATCGACGATCGCGCGCGTCTCGGCCGCGTCATAGTCGAGCTGGCCGGCGCGGATCGCATTGCCCGCGGCATAGTGGCGAAAGGCGGGCTCGGCCTCGCCCGCATCGTCATAGGCCTTGCCGAGCGCGAAATGCAGGTGCAGCCGATCATCGGCGCGCGCTTCGCTTTCGGGCTCGGCGGCGGCGAGCGCTTCCTCCATCGCGGCGCGGTCGGCGGCGTCGAAACGGATCGTCTTGAGATTGGCGAGGCTCCACCACAGCTCGCCGAGCCCCGGGTCGGCGGCGAGCGCGTGGCGATAGGCGGCGATGCTGTCGTCCTGCCGCCCGACGGTTTTCAGCATATGGCCATAGCTCATCCACAGCTTGGCGTGGCTCGGGAAGCGGCGCGTCAGCTCTTCATAAAGGGTGATCGCCTCTTCATAGCCGCCGATGCGGCCGAGCGCGGCGGCCTTCAGATTCGCGTGCGCCGGGTTGTCGGGGTCGCCCGCGAGGACCGCGTCCAGCGTCTCGACCGCCTCGGCATAGCGGTTCTGCTTGTAATAGACGGTGGCCAGATTGGCGCGCGCCGCGCCGAACCCCGGCGCGAGTTCGAGTGCGCGGGTCAGTAGCTTTTCGGCGTCGCCATAGCGCCCGATCCGCCCCGCGACCTCGGCGAGCATCCGGATCGCCGCGACGTCGGTCGCGTCGGCCTTCAATCGCGCGCGCAGCGCGACTTCGGCGTCGGGCAGGCGATTTTCGGCGAGTGCGAGCGCGGCGTCGATCATCGCGGGATCGTGGATCGCCGCGCTCACCGCCGCTAGCGACGCCGCCTGCGCTTCAGCCTCGCGCCCGAGCGCGCGCAGCGCGTGCGCTGCGATGCGGTGCGCTTCGGCCGAGGTCGGCGCGGCGTCGACGATCGCGCGTGCCTGCGCGAGCGCCGGCCCCGGCTGGTCGCGCAGCAGCTGGCGGGCGTTGGCGAGCGCGGCATCGAGCGAAACGGTCGCCATGTCCGCCGCGCTCACGCCTTCGACCGTGCCCTGGCGACGGCCTGCTTCAGCGTGTCGTAGCCGACCTGGCCCTGGAGCAGCTGGTCGCCGATCACCCAGGTCGGGGTTGCGTTGAGCTGAAGCTGGCTCGCGATCGCGAGATTATTGTCGAGTTCGCGCTGGAACAGCGCCTCGTTCGCGGTCGCGTCGGCGCTGCCGTCGGTGACGACCCCCGCCTTGGTCGCCGCTGCCGAGATCGCCGCGGGCGACAGCGACGATGCGGCGAACATCGCATGGTGGAAGGCGTCATATTTGCCCTGCCGCGCCGCGGCGAGCGCCATGATCGCGGCGTCGCGGCTCTGCGGCGCGATGATCGGCAGCTCGCGGAACACGACTTTCAGCCTTTTGTCCTCGCGGATCAGCCGGTCGACGTCGGGCACGCTCGCGCGGCAAAAACCGCACGCATAGTCGGTAAAGACGACCATCGTGACGTCGCCGTCGGCATTGCCTGCCCACGCGCCGGCATAGGGTTTTTCGAGCGCCGGGCGGATCGCGTCGATCGCCTTCGCTATCTCGCGATTCCGCTGCGCTTCGAGCGCTTCGGGAATGATCTGCGGGTTCGCGCGGATATAGTCGGCGACGACGGTTTCGACCTCGCTCTTGCTCATCCCGCCGCCGAAGCGGCCGCCGAGCCAGAAGGCGGCACCGAGCAGCGCCGCGACGGCGACCCCGATCAGCCACGGCCGGGCCCTGCCATTCGTCTCCATCGCTGGCCTTTCGCTTCGCTGCGCGGTCGGCGCGGCGGTCATCGCCTTTGCGCGCGTCGGCGCGGGCTTCGCTGCCGGTGCCGCGTGCGGCGTGCGGTCGTCGTTCTCGGCGATCGCAGGCGTTTCTGCGAACAGCGGCAGGTCGGGCGCCGGCTTCGCCTTGCGCGCCTCGGCCTCTTCGCGCGCGAGCAATTGTTCGAGGCCCGAGGGCGGCGGCGCGGGTTCCGCTTCCGGCGCCGGGCGCAGCCGGGTCGCCGCTTCGCCGAGGCTGGTCTTGCCGGCTTTCGCCGCCTCGCCGATGCCGGCTTTGGCTTTGCCCGCGACCTCGCCGATCCCACGCCCCGCCTCGCTCGATAATTTCCGGGCCTTGTCGCCGAGCGCCAGCTTGTCCCACGCCTGCGCGCTCGCTGCGGCGGCAGCGCGGCCCGCCTTCGCCGATCCGCGCCCGGCGGCGCGCGCACCGCCTGCGATCGCCCGCGCGGTCGCGGCACTTGCTTCGCGCGTGCGGCGGGGAAGTTCCATCGCCTCGACGCGCGCCGGAATATCGGCGCGTTCGCCGAAGCGAATCGTCCAGTCGGCGAAGGCGGCGGCGCCGCGGCGCGTCGCCGCCCAGATGCGCCCAGCACCCGCGCGCAGCTTCGCCGGCTCGACGAGCGGCGCGCGCTGCGGCTTGGGCGCGGCGGGATAGCGCGACAGGTCGATGCCGACCGGCGGCTCCTGCTTCGGCTTGGCGAGCCCTTCCTCGCTGCGCGGGGCAGCACCCGGTGCGGGCGCCGGATCGCGCAGCCAAGGCTGATAATATTCGTCTTTCTTGTCGGTCACTTGTCGCCCTTGTGCATCACGGGATCGCAATGCATTCCCCGCCGGTCGCGCATGAATCTAGCGCCGTTTGCGCGTCCGTTCCACCTCGGCGCGCGCAACCATCGAAATATCCTGTGCCCGGATCCAGTCGGGACTGCCCTGGGGGAGGCCCTGCATCGCGACCTCGGCATTACGCAGCGCGAGTCCCGCCTGTCCACCCTCGAGGCTATAGCGTTCGGCCGAAGCGAGCGCCGCCCGCGCCTGATCGCCTCGCGCGGCATAGACGATGCCGAGCTGATACCAGGCGAAGGGATTTTCATTGTCGAGCGCGACCGCGGTTTTCAGCACCTTTTCGGCTTCGGCATAGTTGGCGGGGTCCTCGGTCGCGATCAGCGCGTGGCCCAGCGTCGCGGCGATCAGCGGCGCCGAGCGTGAATTGGCGACCGCCTCGCGCAGCGGCGGGATCGCTTCCTTGGGTTTTCCCGATTCGAGCAGCACCTGCCCCTCGAGCTCGAGGAAATAGGGGTCTTCGGGATCGCGCTTGAGCAGCGCATCGACTTCGCCCAGCGCTTTCTGCGGATAGGCGCTTTTGTGCCAAGCATAGGCGCGCGCATAATGCGCCGGGATGCTGTCGTCGCTTTCGGGATAGTCGCGCAGCGTCTTTTCGGGCTCGGCGATATAGCCGACGAGCTTTGCCTTGACGCGCTGAAACCGCTTTTCGAGATCGGGATCGCTCGGCTTGTCCCATGCCGCATCGGCGACATAGCCGTCGCGCAGCGCCTGGATGCGGTCGCCCGACAGCGGGTGGGTGCGGCTATAGGTCGCGTCGTCGTCCTGACTCACTGCATAGCGGAATTCGAGATTCTGCAGCTTCTTGAAAAAGCTCAGGCTTCCCCGCCCGCTGATTCCCGCCTTCGACAGATATTGCGCGCCCGCGGCGTCGGCGGTCGCCTCCTGCGTGCGCGTGAAGGCCAGGAATTTGCCGAGCGCGGCCTGCTGCCCCGCCATCATCACGCCCATCCCCGCCTCGCCGCCGCCCGCCGCGATGGCGGCGGCGCCGAGCAGCAGGCTGAGCAGCGAAATTCCCGTCGCGGCCTTCGCGCCTTCGCCGACGCGGATCGCGTGGCCGCCCATGATGTGGCCGAGTTCGTGCGCGAGCACCCCCTGCACCTCGTTCGCGCTGTCGGCGGCCTCGATCAGCCCGCTGTGGACGTAAATATCCTGACTGCCCGCGACGAAGGCGTTGATACTGCGGTCGCTGAGCAGGTGGACGCGCACCTGCCCCGGGCGCAGCCCGGCGGCGACGGTGAGCGGGTCCATCATGTCCTGCAACAGCGCTTCGGTCTCGGCGTCGCGCAGGATCGACTGCGCGAGCACGGGGCGCACCGCGACCGCGAGCAGGAGGATCAGTGTGAGGAGGAGCCGCGCGAGCGGGCGCAAGGCATCCGCCCGCGGCAGGAAGCGCGGCTGAGGGATCCGGGTCATCGGCGCCGGTCTTGCACCCCGCGCCTGAACCGCGACTGAAGCCAAAGGGCGTCGGTCGCGGTCGGGAGCGGGAGGGCAAGCGTCCCGGTCATCGCGGCATCAATTGCCGAAGGTGCGCTGCCACCAGCCGCGGCGCGGTTCGCCCGTCGCCTCGTCGGTGTCCTCTTCGGCCGGCACCGTATCGGCGGGAGCGTCGGCGGCCGGCGTCGCCTCGGCGGTAACGGCTTCGGCGGCGGGCTCGGCCTTGCGGCGACGGCTGCGCGCCGGCGCCTTGGCGGGCTTCGCTTCGGGCTCGGCCTCGGCTTCGACCGCCTTGGCCGCAGGGGCTTCGGCGGCGGCGGCTTTCTTGCGGCTCGCGCGCTTCTTTGGTGCGGGCTTCGCCTCGGGCTCGGCGTCGTTCGCCGCGACCGCTTCGGCAGGGGCTTCCGCGGCTTCGGTCTCGACCGTTTCGGCTGCGGCCTTGGTCTTGCGCGGCGCGCGCTTGCGCTTCGGCTTTTCCTCGGCGGCAGGTTCGGCCTCGGCAGCCACCGCCTCGGCGACGGCTTCGGCGGGCGCTTCCGTCGCCGCTTCGGCCTCAGCCTCGTCGCTCTTCTTGCGGCGTCCGCCGCGGCGGCGCTTCGGCTTTTCCTCCGCCGGCGCTTCGGCTTCGGCCTCTACGGTCGCCGGAGCGTCCTCGGCCGCCTCTTCGCTCTCGTCGGAGGCTTCGGCATCGGCCGCTTCGCCGGCTTCGCTGCCGTCCTCGTCGCGGCGACCGCGGCGGCCACGGCGGCGACGGCGGCGGCGCTTGCGGCCCCCGCCCTCGCCATCGTCGCTTTCGCTGCGCGCCGGGCGCTCGGCGGCCTCTTCCTCTTCGTCCTCTTCCGCGTCGACGATCTCGTCCTCGTCATCCTCGATCAGTTCGATCGGGGCGAAGCTGCGGCGCTGGGTCGGGGGCGGGCCGCCGACCTCGATCGCCATGCGCGCGCCCTCGGTCTCGCCGTCGGGCAGGATTTCGACCGAAACGCCGTAAAGCTCCTCGATCTCGCGCAATTCGCGGCGCTTTTCGTTGAGGAGGTAGAAGGTCGCTTCCTGGCTCGCGCGCAGGATGATCTTGCTGCCCTTGCCGCGCGCCGCCTCTTCCTCGATCAGCCGCAGCGCGCTGAGCCCCGCCGATGAGGCGGTGCGGACGAGGCCGGTGCCCTCGCAATGCGGGCAGGGGCGCGTCGAGGCTTCAAGGACGCCGGTACGCAGCCGCTGGCGGCTCATCTCCATCAGGCCGAAGCCCGAAATGCGGCCGATCTGGATGCGCGCGCGGTCGTTCTTGAGCGCTTCCTTCATCGCGCGCTCGACCTTGCGGACGTTCGAGCCGTGATCCATGTCGATGAAGTCGATCACGATCAGCCCGGCCATGTCGCGCAGGCGCAGCTGGCGCGCAATCTCGTGCGCCGCTTCCAGGTTGGTGCTGAGCGCGGTCTGCTCGATATTATGCTCGCGCGTCGAGCGGCCCGAGTTGATGTCGATCGACACCAAAGCCTCGGTCGGGTTGATGACGAGGTAGCCGCCCGATTTCAACTGGACGACGGGATTGAGCATTCCCGCGAGCTGATCCTCGACGCCGTAGCGCTGATAGAGCGAGACGGGATCGGCATATTGCTTCACGCGCCGCGCGTGGCTCGGCATCAGCAGTTTCATGAACTGCTTCGCGGCCTTGTAGCCCTCCTCGCCCTCGACGAGCACTTCCTCGATGTCGCGGTGATAGATGTCGCGGATCGCGCGCTTGACGAGGTCGCTGTCCGAATGGATCAGCGCCGGCGCGCTCGACCCCAGCGTCTTTTCGCGAATCTCGTCCCACAGGCGGGCGAGATAGTCGAAGTCGCGCTTGATCTCGGTCTTGGTGCGGCTCATCCCCGCGGTGCGCACGATGCAGCCCATCGACGGCGGCAGGTTGAGGTCGTCGATGATCGCCTTCAGCTTGCGGCGGTCGGCGCCGTTCGAAATCTTGCGGCTGATCCCGCCGCCGTGCATCGTGTTCGGCATCAGCACGCAATAGCGGCCGGCGAGCGACAGATAGGTGGTGAGCGCGGCGCCCTTGTTGCCGCGCTCTTCCTTGACGACCTGCACCAGCATCACCTGACGGCGGCGGATCACATCCTGGATCTTGTAGCGACGGCGCAGCGACATGCGGCTTTCGCCATTGTCGTCGTCGCGGCGGCCGCGCCCGCGGCCCTTGCGACCCCGGCCGCGTCCGCGCCCGCGGCGCCCGCGGTCGTCCTTGCCTTCTTCGGCATCGTCCTTCTCGGCGTCGCCGGCTTCGGCGTCCTCGCGCTCGTCCTCGGCGTCGCTTTCCTCGCCGACCGTCACCGGCGCAGGCGCATCGCCATTCTCGTCCTCATGGTCCTCGACCTCGGCGACGTCGCCTTCGAGCTCGTCGAGATCCTCTTCGGCGCGCATCGCCGCTTCGGCGGCATGCTCGGCCTCTTCGCGCAGCAGCGCGTCGCGGTCTTCCTTCGGGATCTGGTAATAGTCGGGGTGGATTTCGCTGAAGGCCAGGAATCCGTGGCGGTTGCCGCCATATTCGACGAACGCCGCTTGCAGCGACGGCTCGACGCGGGTGACCTTGGCCAGATAGATATTGCCCTTGAGCTGCTTGTGCTCGGCGGACTCGAAATCAAACTCCTCGATGCGGTTTCCCTTGGTGACGGCGACCCGGGTTTCTTCCCGGTGCCGCGCGTCGATCAACATACGCGTGGTCATTATTATCACTCCAGGCGCGCTGCGGCGCGCCAAACAAAAAGGCCGCAGGCGCCCGGGACGGACGGATGCGGTCGAAAGGGTTCAAAGAAAAAAAGACGTTATTGCCGCGCGGGGCCCGCGTCCGGTCGTGGACGCGCATGCGGTCTTCGGCTCCACGGCCCGCGGGTGCGAAGGCGCCCGGACCGGGATAAGAAGAGGGCATGGCAAGCCTCATGCGGCATCAACCTGTTTGGGGCGACCGGAGGGCGGGCGATCGCGACCGATCCGCCGCCCGGTCATCCGGGTGGACTGGCGGCCTGTCCCGCCTTCGGTCCGGCACCGGGAGCCGCGATCCCCGCAATTTCATCGGGTTCGGGCCAGTCCCTCGAAAGGCCGGACGGCAGGGTGGAACGCCGTCAGTGGTCGCGGTGCTAGCATCGGCAGCGACCGACGGCAACCTTCACCGCTGCAATTCGATCGGATGACGTGCGAGTGTTGCATGAAAGCCCGCCGCGGCTCGGGGCAGGGCGGGCAGAAATTAACCTTGATTCGCGCTGCATTCCGCGTGTTTCGCAATAAGCGCTGGACCATTGCGCTTTGCCAGCGGCATAACCGCGGCCATGGGCCTGTCCTTGCTTCTCGCGACCCTCTCGCTCGCCGCGCCGGTGGCGTCCGCGCCGCCGTTCGGGCCTTTTTACGAGCACCCGGCGCCCGCGGGCTATCGTGCGCGGCCGCCGCAAAAGCGCTACAGCGTCACCGTCCCGATCGGCAAACCGAAGCCGGCCCTGCCCTTGCCGACGATCGAAGGGCCGGACGACGACACGCTGCCGCTCGTCGTGATCGACGCAGGGCACGGCGGGCACGATCCCGGCGCGATCTCGCCCTTTGGCGGGCAGCGCGAAAAGGACATCACCCTCCAGCTTGCCCACGCGATGCGCGACGCGCTGGTGGCGGGCGGCCGGGTGCGCGTCGCGCTCACCCGCGCCGACGACCGCTATCTGATCCTCGAGGAACGCTATGGAATCGCGCGGCGGCTGAAGGCCGACCTGTTCATCTCGGTCCACGCCGATTCGGCCCAAAACGAAGCCGCGCATGGCGCGTCGATTTTCACCTTGTCCGAAGTCGCCTCGGACCGCGAAGCGGCGCGGCTCGCGGCGCGCGAGAACAAGGCGAACATCATCAACGGCGTCGATCTCGGCGCGCACAGCGGTGCGGTGTCGTCGATCCTGATCGACCTTGCGCAGCGCGAGACGATGACCGTCGCGGCCGATTTCGCGCGTCTGCTGCAGCGCGAAGCCGCGGATGACATGACTTTCCGCACCGAGGCGCATCGCTTCGCCTCCTTCGTCGTGCTCAAGGCGCCCGACACGCCCTCGGTGCTGCTCGAAACGGGTTTTCTCTCGAACGAGGATGACGCTGGATTTCTAGCCTCGAAAGAGGGGCAGCAACGAATCGCGCGCGGTGTGCGCGACGCGGTGCAACTCCACTTCGCCCGGCAGATCGCCGACCGGGGGCGGTGATTTTCCGGCGGCGGATCGACGGTTCTGGGGTGGGGCCCATCGGCCTTGCGCAAAGCCGATGGGCCCCACCCCACTGCGATTAGGCAGCAAGCTGCCAAGTCTTCGTTGCCCCTCCCCTGAAGGGGAGGGGCTTTTCTCCCTATGTCCCCTTCCGCCCGGAAGCCGCCGCGGTGCCTCGCCACAAATATAGTCTTGACTAACTTTTCTCTCACCTCCAGCATCGCTCCCCACGGCGCGGGAGAGGCGTATGGGGTGGAGCAATTGGTCGGGCAGCGTCACCGCGCCTGCGGCGGTCGAGCATCCGCGCAGCGAGGATGAACTTTCGGCCCTCGTCCGCGGCGCGAAAAAGGTCCGCGCCGTGGGGGCGGGGCACAGCTTCATGCCGCTGTGCGAATCGGCGGAGGCGATCGTGTGCCTCGACGCGATGGACGGAGCGATCGCGGTCGCCCCCGACCGGCGGAGCGCGCGTATTCCCGCGGGGTGGAGCATCAAGCGGCTGACCGCGGCGCTGTGGGACGAGGGGCTCGCGCTCGCCAATCAGGGCGATGTGAACCCGCAGGCGCTCGCCGGCGCGATGGCGACGGGCACGCACGGCACGGGCGTGACCCTCGGCTCGCTATCGACCTTCGCGCGCGGCTTCCGGCTGATCGGCGCCGACGGCGAAGCGCGGTGGTGCGACCGGCAGACGAATCCAGAACTGTTCGAGGCGCAGCGGCTGTCGCTCGGTCTGTTCGGCATCGCGACCGAGATCGACGTCGATGTCGTCCCCGCTTTCCACCTTGCCGAGCGAATCGAGAAAAGGCGCTGGTCCGACGTGCGCGAACGCTATGACGAACTCGCCGATCAGCATCGCCACATCGAATTCTGGATCTTCCCGCACGCCGACGCTGTCATCCTGAAGACGCTGACGCCGTGCGATCCGTGCGATCCGCCCGCCTCGACGAGCGACGTCGACGAAGCAACCTTCCGCCGCGTGCTCGACGTCGGGGCGGCGCTGCCCTTCCTCACGCCTTTCCTCCAGCGGCTCATGATGCGCACGCGCTTCGACGGGCAGCGCCGCGGCCCCGCGCACAGCATCTTCCCATCGGACCGCACCGTCCGCTTCGAGGAAATGGAATATGAGCTGCCGCGCGCCGCGGGGCTCGCGGCGCTCGACGAGGTGATCGGCTGGATTCGCGCAAAGCGCCTGCCCGTCGCCTTTCCGTTCGAATATCGCACCGTTGCCGCCGACGACATCTGGATGAGCCCGATGAACGCGGGGCCGGTCGCCGCCATCTCGATGCACCAATATGCGAAGATGCCGTGGGCCGAGCATTTTGCCGGCGCCGAGGCCACCTTCCGGGCGCACGGCGGGCGACCGCATTGGGCGAAGCGTCACACGCTGACCCGCGCCGATGTCGACGCGCTCTATCCGATGGCCGAGCGCTATCGCGCGGTGCGCCGCGCCGCCGACCCGGCGGGCAAATTCCTCAACCGCCACCTGGAGGCGCTTTTTTCATGACCGACGATGTGACGCTCCACGCCCATCTGATCGGCCGGCAGGGCTCGCGCGCCGACCTCAATACGCCGGTGCTCGTGCTCGACGAAGGCGCGCTCGACCGCAATATCGCGGCGATGGCGTCGCTCGCCAGCGCGCATGGCGTGGGCCTGCGCCCGCACGCCAAGACGCACAAGAGCATCGACATCGCGCGGCGCCAGCTCGCCGCGGGCGCGCTCGGCATCTGCTGCGCCAAGATCGGCGAGGCCGAGGTGCTGGCCGATGGCGGCATCGCAGGGATATTGATCACCTCGCCGGTCGCGGCGCCGCGCGCGATCGAGCGGCTCGCCGCGCTCGCGGGCCGCGCCGAGGGGCTGATGGCGGTGGTCGACCATCCGGCGGTCGCGGCGCGGATCGACGCCGCACTCGGGGCTGCGGGCGCCCGCCTCGACGTCGTCATCGACATCGACCCCGGCATCGCGCGCACCGGCGTCGCCTCGGCCGACAAGGCGGTCGAGCTTGCGCGCGCGATCGCCGGCCTCCCGAACCTCCGCTGGCGCGGCGTGCAATTCTACTGCGGGTCGCAGCAGCATATCGAGGATTATGCCGAACGCCGCGCCGCGATCGTGGAACGAACTCAATATCTGGAAAGCGTGATTGCGGCGTTGACCGACGCGGGTTTCACACCCGAGATGGTCACCGGATCGGGCACCGGCACCCACCGCATCGACCTCGACCTCGGCCTCTTCACCGAGCTGCAGACGGGCAGCTATGTCTTCATGGACAAGCAATATCTCGACTGCGATCTCGCCGGCGACGGCAGCGTGCCGTTCGAGACCGCGCTCGGCGTCGATGCGCGCGTCGTCAGCGCCAATCACTCGGGGCTCGTCACCATCGACGCGGGGTTCAAGTCGCTCTCGTCCGACGGCGGGGTCGCGGTGGTGCGGCGCGGCGCGCCTGCGGATGCCTTCTTCGCCTTCATGGGGGACGAACATGCCGCCCTCGTCGCGCCGGGGATCGGCGAGGCGCTCGCGCCCGGCGACCCGGTGACGCTCACCGTCCCGCACTGCGACCCGACGGTCAATCTCTACGACCATTATCATGTCGTCGACGGCAACACGCTCGTCGCGATCTGGCCGGTGAGCGCGCGCGGCCGCGCGCGATGAAGCCGCCACCGAAGCAGGCGCGCGCCGCCGCGACGCGCGAACGGCTGCTCGACGTTGCGGGCGCCCTGCTCGCCGAGGTGGGGGTCGAGCGCATCTCGACCAATATGATCGCCGCGCGCGCGGGGCTCAGCCCGCCTGCGCTCTATCGCTATTTCGCCGACAAATATGCGGTGCTCGAGGCGCTCGGCCGCCGGTTGATGGCGCGGCAGAATGCGGTGCTCGATGCGTGGGCGCAGCGCCACGCGCCCGGCGGCATCGCCGCGATGGCCGATCATATCGGCGAGCTGCTCGCCGAAACCGCCGCGGTGACCCGCGCCGAGCCGGGCGCGGCGTGGACCCTGCGCGCGCTCCACGCGACCCCCGCACTCGTCCACGTCCGCCTCGAATCGCACCGCAGCGTCACCGACCGCCTCGCCGCCGCGTGCGCGCCGCATCTGCCGGGCATCGACCCGGCGCTGCTCTGGCGGCGGCTCCGCGTCGCGGTCGAACTCGGCTTCGCCGCCGAAGAGATGCTCGGCGAAGAGGATCGGCTCGACCCCGGCGCGGTCCACGCCGACGTCGCGGCAATGCTCGGCGGTGCGATGACCGAGCTGACCGCAGGCCGCTAGGCGCCCCGCCGCAACCATGCTTCCCTTTCGGGGATACAGGCGATAGAGGCGGGAAATATGGCCGCCGACACCTCGTCCCATTTCCGCTATCGTCTGCGCCGCGACAGCAATGCCGTTCTCGGCTGGCTGCGCGAGATGTGGACGCGCCGCTGGTTCCGCTGGCTCGGCTATCTCGTCATTGCAGGGCTGCTCGGCCTCGCGCTGATCTGGGCGATCTTTGCGCGCGACCTGCCCTCGGTCGACCAACTGCGCGACTATGAACCGCCGCTGCCGACGATGGTGCGCGACGGCGAGGGCAAGCCGGTGCACAGCTATGCGCGCGAGCGCCGCGTCCAGCTCGACTACAGCGAATATCCGCAGCTGCTCGTCCACGCCTTCCTCGCCGCCGAGGACCGCACCTTCTTTCAGCACGGCGGCATCGACTATCCGGGCATCGTCAGCGCGATCATCACCAATCTGAAGAATGACGGCCGCCCCGTCGGCGCCTCGACGATCACCCAACAGGTCGCCAAGAATCTGCTGCTCACCAATGAGGTCAGCTATACGCGCAAGATTCGCGAGGCGATTTTGGCGAAGCGCATCGAGGCGGCTCTGACCAAGGAACAGATCCTCGAGCTCTATCTCAACGAAATCCCGCTCGGGCGGCGCAGCTTCGGGGTGCAGGCGGCGAGCCGCGCCTATTTCGACAAGGATGTCGACCAACTCGCGCTGCACGAAATGGCCTTTCTCGCGATCCTGCCGAAAGCGCCCGAAACCTATGGCCGCGCGCGCAATGCCGAAAAGGCGCTCGCGCGCCGCAATTTCGTGCTCAAGGAAATGGAACGCAACGGCTGGATCAGCAAGGCGCAGCGCGACGCCGCGCAGGCGCAGCCGCTCGGCCTGTCCGAAAGCGGCAACCGCGCGGTCGAGCAGGTCGGCGGCTATTATATGGAAGAGGTGCGCCGCCAGCTGATCGAACAGTTCGGCGAAACCGCCGAGGACGGCCCGCACAGCGTCTATGCCGGCGGCCTGTGGGTGCGCACCGCCTATGACGACAAAATGCAGCAGGCGACCGCGAAGGCGCTGCGCGAAGGCATGATCCGCTACGACCGCGGCAAGGGCTGGTCGGGGCCGATCGCGACGATCGAGACCGACGACAAATGGGCGAGCCGCCTCGCCTCGAGCTTCAAGACCGTCGACTATGCGGATTGGCGTATCGCCGCGGTCCTGTCGAAGACGGGCAGCGAGGCGCGCATCGGCTTTGCCGACGGCAGTAGCGGGCGTTTACCTGCCAGCGCGGCGCAGATGGGCTATCGCAAGCGCGGGACGAGCGCCTTCGTCGCGATGAAGCCCGGCGACCTGATCGCGGTCGCTCCCGGCGGCGGCGGCAGCTGGTCGCTGCGCAACATTCCCGAAGTGTCGGGCGGCATGGTCGTCGAAAGCCCGCATTCGGGCCGCATCTATGCGATGCAGGGCGGCTTCGACGTCCGCCTGTCGTCGTTCAACCGCGCAACGCAGGCCGAACGCCAGCCGGGCTCGACGATCAAGCCTTTCGTCTATGCGACCGCGCTCGACAACGGCATGACCCCCGCGACGCTGATCGTCGACGGCCCCTTCTGCGTCTATCAGGGTGCCGGGCTCGGCAACAAATGCTTCCGCAACTTCGGTAATTCGGGGGGCAGCGGCGAACATACGATGCGCTGGGGCCTCGAACAATCGCGCAACCTGATGACCGTGCGCACCGCGAGCCAGATCGGGATGGAGCCGATCGTCGAAACGATCAGGACGATGGGGATCGGCGAGCACGAACCCTATCTCTCGACCGCGCTCGGCGCCGGGACGACGACGGTCGAGCGGATGGTCAACGCCTTCTCGATGCTCGCCAACCACGGCCGTTCGCTGACCCCGCACCTGATCGACTATGTCCAGGACCGGCGCGGCAAGGTGATCCTGCCCAAGAACTGGCGCCCGTGCCAGGGCTGCAACAAGCCCGACTGGGACGGGCGGCCGATGCCGCGCTTCGCGCCCTCGGGCAAGCAGCTGATGGACCCGATGACCGCCTATCAGGTCGTCCATATGCTCGAAGGCGTCGTCCAGCGCGGCACCGCGCAGCGGCTGCGCGACCTCGGCGTGCCGATGTTCGGCAAGACCGGGACGACGACAGGGCCGAAGGACGTGTGGTTTATCGGCGGCACGCCCGACGTGGTCGCCGGCCTCTATCTCGGCTTCGACCAGCCGCGCAACATGGGCGGCTATGCGCAGGGCGGCAGCCTCGCGGCGCCGGTGTTCAAGCAATTTTATCAGGCCGCGCTCGCCGACCGCCAGCCGGTGCCCTTCACCGCGCCCAAGAATATCCGCATGGTACGCATCGATCGCCGCTCGGGCCGCCGGGTCTATGGCGCATGGCCGACGAGCGATCCGAAAGCCTCGATCATCTGGGAGGCCTTCAAGCCCGAAAGCGAGCCCAGGCGGACGATTCGCGAAGAGGAAATCAGGCCGTCGAAGCCAGCGAAGCAGCCCGACGCGCCGGTCGATCAGGGCGGGCGGCGCAGCGACGCCGACTTCCTCGACGATCGCGGCGGCATCATCTGACGTCCGGCCGGGACGCGCGGGGCTTTTCCTCGGGCGCGCCAGCCACTAAGGCCGGACGCATCTATTCAGGAGCACAGACATGCGCGCCGAAGCGCAGGACCATATCGACAAGATCAACGCCGCCCTCGCGCTGCTGCGCCGCTTTCTCGACTGGGATCGCGCGCTGCGGCGGCTCGACGAGCTCAACGCCAAGGTCGAGGACCCGACGCTGTGGGACAATCCCAAGGCGGCGCAAGAGGTGATGCGCGAACGCCGCCGGCTCGATGAGGCGATCACCGCGACGCGCGCGATCGAAACCGAAATGAGCGACACCGCCGAGCTGATCGAGCTTGCCGAGATGGAGGGCGACGACGCGCTCGTCGACGATGCGGTCGAAAGCCTCGCCGCGCTCGCCGCGCGCGCCGAAGAGGATAAGGTTAAGGCGCTGCTCGCGGGCGAAGCCGACGGCAACGACGCCTATATCGAGGTTCACGCGGGCGCGGGCGGCACCGAAAGCCAGGACTGGGCCGAAATGCTGCAGCGCATGTATATGCGCTGGGCCGAAAAGCGCGGGCTGAAGGTCGAGCTCATCGAATATCAGGCGGGCGAGCAGGCAGGAATCAAGTCGGCGACGATGCTCGTGAAGGGCGAGAATGCCTATGGCTATGCCAAGACAGAAAGCGGCGTCCACCGCCTGGTCCGCATCTCGCCCTACGACAGCTCGGCGCGGCGCCACACCAGCTTCTCGAGCGTCTGGGTCTATCCGGTGATCGACGACAATATCGAGATCGAGATCAACGAGGGCGACCTCAAGATCGATACGTATCGCGCGTCGGGCGCGGGCGGGCAGCATGTCAACACGACCGATTCGGCGGTACGCATCACGCACATCCCGACCGGCATCGTCGTCGCCAGCCAGAACGACCGTTCGCAGCACAAGAACCGCGCGACCGCGATGGGAATGCTGAAGGCGCGGATGTACGAGGCCGAGCTGCAGAAGCGCGAGGCCGCTGCGTCGGGCGAATATCAGGCGAAGACCGAGATCGGCTGGGGCCACCAGATCCGCTCCTATGTGCTTCAGCCCTATCAGCTCGTGAAGGACCTGCGCACCGGCGTCACCTCGACCGCGCCGTCCGACGTGCTCGACGGCGCGCTCGACCCGTTCATGGCGGCGGCGCTGTCGCAGAAGGTGACGGGCGAAAAGGTCGAGGTGGAGGACATCGACTGATGGCCCGCGCAGGCGTCCGGGCGGCGGTGGCGGTGGCGGCGCTGCTCGTCCTGCTCGGCGGCTGCGATTCGCCGTGGGACAATGACGACGACCGCATCGAGACGGCGCGCGAATTCCCGCCCGCCGACCGTCCGGTTGCTCCGGTCGGCGCGACCAAATGGTCGACCGAAGAGGCGCGCGACCGCGTCAACGAGGCCGAGGACATCATGGATTCGTCGGGCGTCCGGCGCGGCATGACCGTCGCCGATATCGGCGCGGGCGACGGCTATTATACCGTCCGCCTCGCCGCGCGCGTCGGGGCCGGCGGGCGCGTGCTCGCGCAGGACATCCAGCCCGAAGTGATCGAGCGGCTCGCCGACCGCATCGCGCGCGAACGGCTCGACAATGTCTCCTTGAAGCTCGGCGCGGTCGACGATCCGCGGCTTCCCGCGGGCAGCTTCGACCGCGTGTTCATGGTGCATATGTATCATGAGATCGGCGAGCCCTACGCCTTTCTCTGGCGGCTGCGCCCGGCGCTGCGGCGGGGCGGGCAGGTGATCGTCGTCGACGGCGACCGCCCGATCGAAAAACACGGAACGCCCTTCCGCCTGCTCGTCTGCGAGTTCGAGGCGGTGGGCTACAAGCTCCTCTCCTACGACGACAAGCAGACCGCGGGCGGCTATCTCGCGCGCTTCGTCCCCGCGGGCAAGCGGCCCGACCCGGCCGCGATCAAGGTGTGCGAAAACCCCTGAACCCGGACAGGGAGCCGACACCCGTCGGTCTTGAGTATGGGTCCCCGCGAAGGCGGGGACCCATCTCCTGCCGGCTCAACATAGCAACGACGGAAGATGGGCTCCCGCCTTCGCGGGAGCACGGGGTCATTATCAATAGGCGACTAGTCGTTCCTCGCCGTCCATCGCCGCCAGAAAACCGACCAGTCCCCCCATGCGCGCCTCGGGCACAATATCCGCGGCCGTCAGCCCCGCCAGCGCGAGGCCCGACTGGCAGGCGATGAGCTCGACCTCCATCGCCGCGGCCTCGTCGATCATCTGCGCAAGGTCGGGCTGGCCCGCGGCGCGGCGCGCGGCGTCGCCGGCAAAACCGACCGGCGCGCGCAGCAGCGCGACCGCCTCGCCCTGCACGAATATTCGCACCCGTGCGCCGAGCGCCGCCGCCGCCATCGCGGTTTCGAAAGCCGCATAGAGGCGCGCGCCGTCGCCGCTCGCAATGACAAGACTCAGCCCATGCATATCGGACAGCCGGGGTCTTTGGCGATGCCGATCTCGCGCCAGCGCCGCTCGAGCATGTCGAGAATCGCGAGTCGCCCGGCGAGCGACCGTCCCCACCCCGTCAGCGCGCGCACGCCTTCGAGCGCCGCCATCGTCCCGACCATCCCGGCGAGCGCGCCCATCACTCCGGTCTCGGCGCAATTGATCCCCTCGCGGTCGGGATCGTCGCCGACGAGGCACGCGTAGCAGGGGCTGTCGGCGCGCCAGCCTTCGTAGAGCGCGACCTGCCCCTCGAACGCGCCGATCGCGGCGCTCAGAAGCGGGATGTGAAGCGCCACCGCGGCGCGGTTGACCGCGAGCCGCGTGTCGAAATTGTCGCAGCCGTCGAGAATCAGGTCGGCGCCCGCGAGCAGCGTTTCGGCATTGTCGGCGCCGATCCGCTCGGACACCATCGTGCACTCGACGTGTGGATTGATCCGCCACACCGCCTCGGCGGCGACGATCACCTTGGGCGACCCGATATCGACGTCGGTGAAGAGCGGCTGGCGGTGGAGGTTCGACAGTTCGACGACATCGTCGTCGATGATCGTCAGCCGGCCGACCCCCGCCGCCGCGAGATAGGTGATCGCCGGGCAGCCGATCCCGCCCGCACCGATCACCGCGACGTGGCTCGCCTTGAGCTTCGCCTGCCCCGCGCCGCCGAACTGCGGCAGGATGATCTGGCGGGCGTAGCGATCGAGTTCGGCGTCGGTCAGCAAGCCTAGGGCCGCCGCATCTTGATCGCCGCGAGCGAACCGACATTCGCGGGATTTTCGGCGGCCTGCGCGTCGCTTGCGACGCCGGTCGAACCGAAGCCGCCCGCGCCGCGCGCGGTGTCGTCGAGCGCGCTCACCTCGGCAAAGGTCGCGCGCTGCACCGGCGCGGGAACCAGCTGGGCGATGCGGTCGCCGCGCTTGATCTCGAAATTGTCGTCGGAAAGGTTGGCGAGGATCACCTTCACCTCGCCGCGATAGTCGCTGTCGATCGTCCCCGGCGTGTTGAGGCAGGTGATGCCATGCTTGAGCGCGAGCCCCGAGCGCGGGCGCACCTGCACCTCATAGCCCGCGGGAATCGCCATCGCGAAGCCGGTCGCGACGGCGTGGCGCGTTCCCGGGCGCAGCGTCAGCGTCTCGGCGGCGACGACATCCATTCCCGCCGCGCCGTCGGACGCATAGGCGGGCAGCGGCAGGCCGCCGCCGTTGGGCAGGCGCTGGATGGCGATCTCAATCGGAATGAGCGGGTGCACGGAGGTCGAGGTCATCGGCGATCTTTTCCATCAATTTGCGGGCGACGGCATCCTTGGCGAGCCGGTCCCAGCTTTCTACGCCCGCTTTGCTAACGATATGCACCCGATTCGTCTCGCCCCCCATCGGGTCGGCGGCGACATCGTTGGCGACGATCCAGTCGCAGCCCTTTCGCGCGAGTTTCGCCTTCGCGTGCGCGAGCACATCGTTGGTTTCGGCGGCGAAGCCGACCAGTAGCGGCGGGCGGTCGGGGCTTTTTGCGATGCTCGCCAAAATGTCTGGATTTTCGGCGAGCGCGAGCGGCGGGACGACACCGCTGCCATCCTTCTTGATCTTCTGCACGTGCGTGTCGGCGGCGCGCCAGTCGGCGACCGCGGCGACCATGATCGCCGCATCGACGGGCAGGCCCTCCGCGACCGCATCCGCCATCTCGCGCGCGGTTTCGACATCGACGCGGATCACCCCCGGCGGGGTCGGCAGCGGCACCGGGCCGGCGATCAGCAACACCTCGGCGCCCGCCTCGGCGGCAGCGGCGGCGATCGCAAAGCCTTGCTTGCCGCTCGACCGGTTGGCGATATAGCGCACCGGGTCGATCGGCTCGTGCGTCGGCCCCGCGGTGACGAGGATGCGGCGGCCATAGAGCGGCCGGTGGCGCGAGGGGGCGAAGTCGGGCTGGCCGGCGAGCGGCAGCGGCAGCGGCGCGGCGGTGCGCAGCGCCTCGACGATCGCGTCGTGGATCGCCTGCGGTTCGGGCAGGCGGCCGGGGCCATATTCGCCGCACGCCATCTCGCCCTCGTCGGGCTCCATCACCGTCACCCCGTCGCCGCGCAGCGTCGCGACATTGCGCCGCGTCGCGGCGTGCAGCCACATCCGCACATTCATCGCGGGCACAGCGAGGACCGGCTTGTCGGTCGCGAGCAGCAGCGTGGTGGCAAGGTCGTCGGCGATGCCGTTCGCCATCCTGGCGAGCAGGTCGGCGGTCGCGGGGGCGACGACGACCAGATCGGCCTCGCGGCTCAACTGGATATGCCCCATCTCGACCTCGTCCTTGAGATCGAAGAGGCTGGTATAGACCGGGTTCTCGCTGAGCGCCGCGAGCGTCAGCGGCGTCACGAACTGTTCGCCCGCGCGCGTCAGCACGCAGCGCACGACATGCCCCGATTTGCGCAGGAGCCGGATGAGCTCAATGCTCTTATAGGCCGCGATGCCGCCGCCGATGATCAGCAGGATGCGTTTCTCTGTCATCGCTTCAATATCCCGTCAGGAGGACATCGAGCGCGCCGACGATGGCGAAATGTTCAGCGTCCAGATTGGCCACAGGCCGCCGGAGCCGCTCGCGCGGTATCGCAAAGATCAATTGGGTCGCCATCACCATTGCCTCGTCATTTACGGCAAAAACAGGATTGAGCCGCGGCACCGGCTCGAAGCCGGCAACCGGCATGAGCGGGACGACCACCCGCGTGACCAGATCATCGAGCAGGTCGCTCTGGCAATCGAGCAGAAAGCCCAGCCCGCGCGAGCCGGGATAGACGTCGTATCGCGCCATCAGAACTGCCGATATGTGTCATATGGCATACCGTTCTTGCGAATATAGTCGTTCCAGCTTTCGATCGCGGCGCGATTTTCTTCCTTCCACGCAGCGTCACGAGCCGCTTTGACCTGCGCCGCCAGGCCCGACTGGCAGGCTTCACTGACATTGATGCCGAGCTTCCTGGCCTCCTCGACCAATTCGGCATTGAGCGAAACATTGGTCGCCTTCTTCGGCCCCTCGAAACGCGCCGGACGGTTCATCGCCATTCTCCTTGCGCATGATATATGCGCATGATCGTCGCCGATCAATGGCCGACCATGCCAAGGCTCGCGAAAGGTTTCTGATGCTCGCCATATTTGTCGACCAAAGTCGCGCTCGCTTCGTTGAGGCCGATGACCTCGACCGTCTTGCCCTCGCCGCGCAGCCGGAGCACGATCTTGTCGAGCATGCCGGTCGCCGAAATATCCCAGAAATGCGCGTCGTGGACGTCGATCACCACCGTGTCGACGCCGGCTTCGTTGAACTCCATCGCCTCGTAGAGCATGTCCACCGAGGCGAAGAAAATCTGCCCTTGGGCGACGTAGCGGCGGGTGCGGCCCTCGACGGCGCTCTCGATCGTCAGCAGCTGGCGCACCTTCCACGCGAAGAAAATGCCCGACAAAAGCACGCCGGTGAGCACGCCGATCGACAGGTCGTGCGTCGCGACGACCATCACCACGGTCGCGATCATCACGACGTTCGACGGCCAGGGATGGTGCAGCGTCTCGGCAAAGCTTTTCCAGCGGAAGGTCGAGATCGAGACGAAGATCATCACCGCGACGAGCGCCGGCATCGGGATCTGCGCGACCCAGCGCCCGAGCGCGACGATCAGGACGAGCAGCATCACGCCGGCAACGAAGGTCGATAGCCGGCGGCGCCCACCCGATTTGATGTTGATCACCGACTGGCCGATCATCGCGCAGCCGCCCATGCCGCCGATGAAGCCGGTCGCGAAATTGGCGACGCCCTGGCCCCAGGTCTCGCGCCGCTTGTCGCTGCGCGTCTCGGTCATATCGTCGACGATCGACGCGGTGAGCAGGCTTTCGAGCAGGCCGACCGCCGCCATCGCGAGCGAATAGGGCGCGATGATCCGCAGCGTTTCCCACGTCGGCGGGACTTGCGGCAGGTGGAGGAAGGGCAGGCTGTCGGGCAGCTTGCCCATGTCGCCGACGGTAAAGACATCGGCGCCACTATAGATGGATACCGCGGCGATCAGCACGATCGCGACGAGCGGCGAGGGGACCGCGGTGGTCAGGCGTGGCAGGCCATAGATGATGAGCAGCCCGGCGGCGACCATCGCATAGGTGGTGACGCTCATCGCCGCGCCGGTGAGCTGCGGCAGCTGCGCCATGAAGATGAGGATCGCCAGCGCATTGACGAAGCCGGTGATCACCGAGCGCGAGACGAAGCGCATCAGAAGGTCGAGCCGCAGCAGCGCCGCCAGCCCCTGAAACACCCCCATCAGGATCGTCGCGGCGAAGAGATATTCGACGCCATGTTCGCGCACCAGCGGCCCGACGAGCACCGCCACCGCCGCGGTCGCGGCGCTGATCATTCCCGCCCGACCGCCGACCATCGCGATGATCACCGCGATCGAGAAGCTCGCATAAAGGCCGACGCGCGGATCGACTCCGGCGATGATGGAGAAGCCGATCGCTTCGGGGATCAGCGCGAGTGCGACGACGAGGCCCGAAAGAAATTCGGCGCGCGGGTTCGCGAGCCAGTCGCGGCGAAAATCATGGTGAAGAGCCATATCGCTCCCCTTTCCCTGTTGCTGGACGCGCCGGGTTGCTGGCGCGAATAATCACGATAGGCGGGAGCGGCGCTAGGGCGGCGTGAGCGGCAGCCACATCATCGCCGCGACCCCTGCCGCTGCCCCCAGCAGGGCCGTCAGCGCATAGCGCCACCAGACACGCCTTTCGCCCGGCTCCCACATCAACGGAATATCGGGGAGCGGCGGCGCCGGCGGCGCGGCGCCCTTTCGCGGGAGCTGCTCATCGAGCCGCCGGATGATGTCGGGGATCAGCGCGAGCGTCCCCGCCTGCTTGCGCAGCCCGTCGGCGAGCGCAGCCTCGGGACCCAGTTCGTCGCGGATCCATTCGCGCACGAACGGCCCGGACACGTCCCACATGTTGATTTTTGGGTTGAGCATCGTCGCGACGCCCTCGACCATCACCATCGTCTTTTGCAGGAGCAGCAGGTGCGGCTGCGTCTGCATGTCGAAATCGCGCGTGATCGCGAACAGTCCGTCGAGCATCTGCCCGACGCTGAGTTCGCTCACCGGCTTGCCGCGCATCGGCTCGCCGACCGCGCGCAGCGCCGTCGCGAACTCCTCGACATTGTGATAATCGGGGACGTACTGCGCCTCGAAATGGATCTCGGCGACGCGGCGGTAATTGCCCGTGGTCAGCCCATAGAGGATTTCGGCGAGCCAGTATCGCGCCTGCCGGTTGATCCGCCCCATGATGCCGAAATCGACCGCGGCGATCGTCCCGTCGGCCTTCACGAACAAATTGCCCTGATGCATGTCGGCATGGAAAAAGCCCTCGGCGATCGCCTGGCGCAGAAAGGCGTGGACGAGGTTCGCCGCGAGCGTCTCCATGTCGTGCCCCGCGGCGATCAGCTGGTCGCGGTGCGAAATCTTGATCCCGTCGATCCACCCCAGCGTCATCACGCGATTGGCGGTGCGATCCCAGTCGATCGGCGGCACTTCATAGGTCGGGTCGGCCGCCATCGCGTCGGCAAGCTCCGACGCCGACGCCGCTTCGCGCCGCAGGTCGAGTTCGCGCAGCGTCCAGCGGCGGAAATTGGCGATCACCTGCCGCGGCCGCAACCGCGCCGCCTCGCCGCCGAACGCCTCGAGATGCGCCGCCGCCCATTCATAGGTTTCGATGTCGCGCGCGAACTGCTTGTCGATGCCGGGGCGGCGGACCTTCACCGCGACCTGCCGCCCGTCGGTGGTCACCGCGCGGTGGACCTGCGCGATCGACGCCGACCCGACCGGTTCGGGGTCGAATTCGGCATAGAGGCTTTCGAGCGGCGCTTCGAACGTCTGCTCGATCTCGGCCTTGATGCGACCGAAGGCGACCGGCGGCAGCGCGTCCTGAAGCGACAGCAGGTTGCGCGCCGCTTCCTCGCCGACGAGGTCGGGGCGCGTGGCAAGCGTCTGGCCGAGCTTGACCGCGGCGGGGCCGATCGCCTGAAATGCCGCGGCATAGTCGGGCACACGCGGCTGGATCGTGCCGAGCCGGGCGATGCGGCACAGCCGCTTGACCCCGCCCGGCGTCGCCGGCGCGCTCTCGATCCCGCGCAGCGCCCCATGGCGCGCGAGGATGCGGCCCCATTTCAGCAGCCGAAAAATATGGGTGACGGGACGGGTCATATTGGCTCCCCTCCCGCAAGCGGGAGGGGTCGGGGGCGGGCGCGAGCGCAGCGAGCCGGCAGGCCCACCCCGCTGCGACTAACGAGCAAGCTCGCAAGTCTCGCCGCCCCTCCCGCAAGCGGGAGGGGGACAGATGTTGTTGTATTCACGCCTTCCACCCGCTGTGGATGGCGACGAGCCCGCCCATGACCGGCTCGGCCTTGACCTGCGAAAAACCCGCTTCGCGGATCATCTGCGCATATTCGGCCATCGGCGGAAAGCGCCGGATCGATTCGATCAGATAGCGATAACTGTCTTCGTCCTGCGCGATCAGCTTGCCGAGCTTCGGCACCAGATGGTGCGAATAGGCGTCGTATATCTGCGCGAAGCCCGGCCATTCGTTGGTCGAAAATTCGAGGCAGAAGAAGCGCCCGCCATAGCGCAGCACGCGATAGGCTTCGGCGAGCGCGGCCGGAATATCGGTGACGTTGCGGATGCCGAAGGCGATCGTATAGGCATCGAAAAACTGGTCGGGGAAGCTCAGCCGCTCGGCGTTCTGCTCGCTCCACACCAGGCTGTCGATGCCGCGTCCTGCGGCACGCTCCATGCCGACGCCCAGCATGTCGGGGTTGATGTCGGCGACCGTGATGCTCGCGCCCGAAGGCTCCATGCGAAAGGCGATGTCGCCGGTGCCGCCCGCCATGTCGAGGATCGTCTCGCCGGCGCGCGGCTTGACGCGGCGCACGAAGCGGTCCTTCCACAATCGGTGCATGCCGCCCGACATCGCGTCGTTCATGATGTCATATTTGCGCGCGACGCGGCTGAACACTTCGCCGACCTTCGCGGTCTTTTCGCCCGCGGGAACCTGTTCATAGCCGAAGCTGACGGTGTCGGGGGTGGCCATGGGTCGCGCCTTTGTGGTGGGGAGTGCGGAAGTAAGATGCGCCTTTAGCCGGGCCTTGCCGCGCGCGCAAATGGCGCGTAGCCCCGATCCCGATATGCCCGAGCTCCCCGAAGTCGAAACCACCGTGCGCGGGCTCGCGCCCTTCCTCGAAGGGCAGCGGCTGGTCACCGTCAGCACCTTCCGCCCCGACCTGCGCCGTCCCTTTCCGGTCGACCTCGCGCAGCGGTTGACCGGGGCAACGGTCACGCGCCTGTCGCGGCGCGCCAAATATGGCATCGTGTCGACCGACCGCGACGACCATATGATCTTTCACCTCGGCATGTCGGGGCGCTGGCGCACCGAGGGCGGCGAGGCGGGAAAGCACGATCATCTGCTCCTCGAAACCGGCGGCGGACACCGGCTCTTCCTGCACGACCCGCGCCGCTTCGGCTCGGTCGATCTTGTTGCAGGTGATCCGCTCGCGCATTTTCCCGCTTTCGTGACGCTCGGGCCCGAGCCGCTGTCGGGCGCGTTCGATGCCGCGCATCTGGCCAGGGCGTTCGCGGGGCGCCGCGCGCCGGTCAAGGCGATGCTGCTCGACCAGACGATCGTCGCGGGGCTCGGCAACATCTATGTCTGCGAGGCGCTCAACATGGCCCGAATCGCGCCGACGCGCGCCGCGGCCGACGTCTCGCGCGCGAAGCTCGCGGCGCTCGTTCCGGCGATCAAGACGGTGCTGACCGCCGCGATCGCCGCGGGCGGCTCGACCCTGCGCGATTTCCTCAGCCCCGAAGGCGGTCTCGGCTATTTCGCCAAGGACTGGCGCGTCTATGGCCGCGAGGGCGAGATCTGCGAATGCGGCGGCCCGATCGGTCGCATCGTCCAGTCGGGACGCTCGACTTTCTTTTGCGGCAAATGCCAGCGCTAGCGCGGGCATTTTTCCACGAAATCCATTGACCTTCGCGGCCCGCATGGCTATGGGCGCACCCTTCGAGCAGGGTCCGGTCATCCGGAACCGGCCGTATCCGGACATTGATTCGCCGCCCGCGCGCGATTCGGCTGCTCCGCTTTCGGCTGTGCTCCGACCGTTGAACCGATTGGAAATTTTGAGGAACTTATGGCCAATACGCCGCAGGCAAAGAAGCGCATCCGCCGCAACACCGCGCGCACGATCGTCAACAAGAACCGCGTGTCGCGCATCCGCACGCTGGTGAAGAAGGTCGAAGCCGCCGTCGCCGCCGGCGACAAGGACGCCGCGACCGCGGCGCTCGCCGCGGCGCAGCCCGAAATGGCGCGCGGCGTCGCGAAGGGTGTGCTGCACAAGAACACCGTGGCGCGCAAATATTCGCGCCTGACGAAGAGCGTCAACGCGATCGGCTGATTCGCCCTTCGCACCGATGCGAGAGACAAGGACCCGCCGGCCCTCCGGCGGGTCTTTTTTGTGACCGCTAAAAGTCATTGCTGTTGCAATGCGGTAAGTGACGGATTCGTGGCGATTCGTTTCTGCCGGGAAAAATTCATTCCTATATCCATCTGAAATCAGGCAATAAATTGACCTTTTCTTGCTTTTCCGAGGGGTCCGGTGAGTCAAGAATTTTATTTCAGAATTTTTACGCGTCGCAGCCTTGATCGTTGCTCTTTCTCCTGCCTAACAAGGGACGTCGCCAGCCATCGCCGGCGGCCGCCACATCGACATGATTCGTTCGCTTTCGGGCCGTGCGCCCGGGACGGGACGTCTGCACCCTGCGGTCAGGCGGAAGAAACAGCGTGTCGGCGGCTCCCGGCTCGAGCGGCGGCGACACGGGGGCCAGCGAGGAATGGATCAGGTGACGATGAAGGGGACAGCCATGATTGCAGCGCGGGACATGGGGCGATGAGCGGCGACGCCGCGGCGCTCTGGCCGCGCGTTGCCGAGGGGCTGCGCCGCGATCTCGGCGCGCGCACCTTCGACCACTGGCTAAAGCCGGTGCGTTTCGCCGACTATTGCACATTGTCGGGCGTCGTGACGCTCGAAACCGCGAGCCGCTTTTCGGCGAACTGGATCAACGAGCGCTTCGGCGACCGGCTCGAGCTTGCGTGGCGGCACCATCTGCCCGCGGTGCGCGGCGTGCTCGTGCGCGCGGGGGTCGGCGCCGCCGAGCGTCAGGCGGCGATGACCGCGGCTCCGCTCCCGCCGCTCGCGCCCGCGGCGATCGCCGCGTCCGCCGGCCCGTCGGCCTTCGATGCAAAGCTCAGCTTCGAACGCTTCGTCGTCGCGCGCAGCAACATCCTCGCCGCCAACGCCGCGCGCCGCATGGCGATGGTCGAGGCGCCGCAGTTCAATCCGCTTTACCTCTGTTCGGGCACCGGGCAGGGTAAGACGCACCTGCTTCACGCGATCGCGCAGGCCTATGAGGCCGAACATCCGACGGCGACGATCATCCTGATGTCGGCCGAAAAATTCATGCTCGAGTTCGTCGGCGCGATGCGCGGCGGCGACATGATGGCGTTCAAGGCGCGGCTGCGCGCCGCCGACCTGCTGCTGCTCGACGACCTGCAATTCGTGATCGGCAAGAATTCGACGCAGGAAGAATTGCTCCACACGATCGACGACCTCATGTGCTCGGGCAAACGGCTCGTCGTCACCGCCGACCGGCCGCCCGCGATGCTCGACGGGGTCGAGGCGCGGCTGCTGTCGCGGCTGGCGGGCGGGCTCGTCGCCGATATCGAGGCGCCCGAGGACGATCTGCGCGACCGCATCATCCGCCAGCGGCTCGCCGCGATGCCGATGGTCGAGGTGCCGGACGACGTCGTCGCGTGGCTGGTCAAGCATTTCACCCGCAACATCCGCGAGCTTGAAGGCGCGCTCAACAAGCTGCTCGCCTATGCCGCGCTCACCGGGGTGCGCGTCGACCTCGCGCTCGCCGAGGACCGGCTCGCCGAAAATGTCCGCTGCGCGCGCCCGCGGATCACGATCGACGAGATTCAGCGCGCGGTGTGCGCGCACTACAAGCTCGACAAGGCCGAAATGGCGTCGAAGCGCCGCGTCCGCGCGATCGCGCGCCCGCGCCAGGTTGCCATGTATCTCGCGAAGGAGCTGACGCCGCGCTCCTACCCCGAAATCGGTCGCCGCTTCGGCGGGCGCGACCATTCGACGGTGATCCACGCGGTCCGCACCGTCGAGGCGCTACGCGTCAGCGACAGCGAACTCGATGCCGAAATCGCTGCGATCCGGCGCAGCCTGAACAGCTGAAATCGGGCCGGCCGCTTCGGGCGGAAGCGGACATAGAATCCTCCCTGCGGCGCAGCCGTGGGGAGGGGGACCGCCGAAGGCGGTGGAGGGGCTGCGAGCACAGCGAGCGCTTCGCGCTCGGCCCCTCCGTCAGCCGCTACGCGGCTGACACCTCCCCATCGCTGCGCGACAGGGAGGATCGGATACTCAGTCGCCCCCCGCCAAGGCCGCCATCCACCCGCGATTTCAAGAAAACCAGCGCCAAAAGAAAAAAGCCCGCCTTCCATGCCGGAAAGCGGGCCTCTCGTTTCGCCTTTACCTGCCTCAGCCCTTTTCGGGGGGCGCCACCGTGATCCGCACGCGCTCGCCCGAATTGCCCGGGAAACCGGTGAACATCGCCTGCACCAGATTGGGCACGATAGCGGTCAGGTCGTTGTCGCGCGACTGCGCCTGCGCGCGGCCTTCGAACAATCGCTCGCCGGTCGATTTGCGGTCGATCGTCAGGTTGAGGTCGCTCGTATAGACGGTGTAGCTGCTGACGTCGTCATAGCCCCATCCGGGTCCATAGCCGCCCCACATGAAGGGGTCGTAATAGCCGGCGATATAGCGGCGCCCGTGGCGTCCGCGCACGACGACGGGGGTGTAGAAGCCCGGGCCGTACCAGCCGCCGTACCAGGGATCGCGAAAGCCCGGCGTGCTCACGACGCGCTCGCGGCCCTTGTCGATGCCATAGTCCATATGGACGACCATATCGGCATTTTCGCCCGGCGCGGCGGGGCGGTAGCCATAGCGGGTCAGTTCGCCCGCGACGAGATTGGCATATTGGCCGAACTCGATCCCGCCCTCGAGCGCCGGATTCGACGCCTCGACGACGAAGCTCTGGCCCTGCGGTGCGGGCAGCTGCGTCTGGAAGCGCGCGACATCGGCCTTGAACGGCGTGGCGCAGCCGGCAAGCGCGAGCGCCGCCCCGCTGAGGACGGCGAGACCCAACCGTCGGAAATTCGTCTTGCTCATGGTTTTGCTCCGTGATTCGGTGCGCGCTTTGTCCACGCGCTTTATACCATGACTACACCAATGCGACTTAACCTTGGTTGAACTCGTTTCGTCGCAGCTTCGTTCGCGCTATGGTCCACTTGTGCCTGAATCAGCGGCACAATCCCAGTGCCCTGTAAGTGGTGTCGAGCGTGGGTTTTGCAAGCGTCCGCGCCTTGTCCGCGCCCTTGTCGAGGATCGCGTCGAGCGCGGCGGTATCGTCCTTGAGCGCGACGAAGCGCGCGGTGATCGGCGCCAGTTTTTCGGCGAGCAGTTCGCCGAGCGCCGGCTTGAACGCGCCAAAGCCCTGCCCGGCAAAGTCGCCGAGCACCGCATCGACGCTGGTGTCGGCGAGCGTCGCATAGATGCCGACGAGATTGCGCGCCTCGGCCCGCCCCTCGAGCCCCGCAGCTTCGGACGGCAGCACCTCGGGATCGGTGCGCGCCTTTTTCACCTTTTGCATCATCGTGTCGGCATCGTCGGTCAGGTTGATGCGGCTCATGTCCGACGGGTCCGACTTGGACATTTTGGCGCTGCCGTCGCGCAGGCTCATGATCCGCGCCGCACCCGGCGGGATGATCGGCTCGGGCAGGGTGAAGACCGGATGTTCTTCGCTCGCGAAATCATTGTTGAACTTCTGCGCGATGTCGCGCGCGAGCTCGAGATGCTGCTTCTGGTCCTCGCCGACGGGAACGTGGGTCGCCTGATAGAGCAGCACGTCGGCCGCCTGCAGCACCGGATAGGTGAAGAGCGCCGCCGACGCGCTTTCGCGATTCTTGCCCGCCTTGTCCTTCCACTGCGTCATGCGGTTCAGCCAGCCCATCCGCGCGGTGCCGTTCAGCAGCCATTGCAGCTCGGTATGCGCGGGGACGCGCGCCTGGTTGAACAGGATCGAGCGGTCGGGGTCGATCCCGCAGGCGACGAGCGCCGCGGTCATCGCGCGGGTGCTCGCGGTCAGCTCGGCGGGGACGTGCGGCATCGAGATGGCGTGGAGGTCGGCAAGGAAGAACAGGCATTCGCCCCCTGCCGCCGCGGCCTCGTCCTGCATCCGCACCCAGTTGCGGATCGCGCCCAGATAGTTGCCGAGGTGCAATTGTCCGGTGGGCTGGATGCCCGATACGATCCGCATATCCTATTCCTCTGTCGCTGGCGCCGGCCTGGCGCGCCGCCGCGTCAGCATGGCGACCAGATCCTTGTCAAGCGCGCCGACCGCCCACGCCGCGGCGAAAAAGCTCGCGCCGCCTGCCGCCACGAGAGCCGACAGCGACCAGGCGCGCTCGAACGCGCCGCCGCTATAATGCTCCGCAAGCTGCGGCATCAGCCACCAGAGCAGCGCCGACATCGCGGCGACGGCAACCAGCTGGCGCAGGATCTTGAGCCCCAGCTTCGCGGTGAAATGGAACCAGCCGCGCCGATGCAATATCGCATAGAGCAGCAGGCAGTTGATCGTCGCCGACGCCGCGGTCGCGCCGGCGAGCCCGACGATGCCGAAGCGACGAACGACATAGAGGTTGATCGCGATGTTGATGACGAGCGCGGCGAGAGCGGTCCACACCGGCGTCTTCGTATCCTCGCGCGCGAAGAAGCCGGGGTTCAATATCTTGACGATCACATAGGCGGGAAGGCCTGCGACGAGCGCGACGACGATATTTGCCATGATCGCGCCGTCGGCGGCGGTGAACTTGCCGCCGACGAAGAAGGCGGCGGTGAAGGCGGGGGCGCAGATCGCGAGCGCCGCGGCGGCGGGCAGGGTGAGGAGAGTCGCCATTTCGAAGGCGTTGCTTTGCAGCCGCTGCGCCTCGCCGGCGTCGCCCGAATGGATATGGCGCGACAGCATCGGCAGGATCGCGGTGCCGAGCGCGATTCCGACGATGCCGAGCGGCATCTGGTTGAGCCGGTCGGCGAGCTTGAGCAAGGTCAGCGAGCCTTGCGGCAGCGAGGTCGCGAAGAAGGTGTCGACGAACTGGCTGACCTGATAGATTCCGGCGCCAAAGGTCGCGGGCAGGATCAGCATGCCGAGCCGCCGCACCTCGGGGGTCAGCCTGGGCACGCGAACATGGAGCTTCAGCCCCGCGCGATGCACCGCCCGCCACAGATAGGCGAGCTGCGCGACCCCGGCGAGGCTGACCGAGATGGCGAGCGCGAGCGCGACGATGCGGTCGTCGTGACTGTCGCCGCGCAGCCATGCGCCGATCAATATGCCGCTAATCAGCACGATGTTGAGCAGCACGGGGGCGAAAGCGCCCGGCGCGAAGCGCGAGCGCGCGTTGAGCAGGCCCGACAGCATCGCGACAAGGCTGATCAGTGCGAGATAGGGAAAGGTGACGCGGCTCAGGAACACCGCAAGCTCGAACTTGCCGGGGACGTCCTGATAATCGCGGGCGAGGATCCACACGACCCCCGGCATCGCCGCCATCATGATGGCCGAAAAGACGAGCAACGCCCAGAGGAATACCGACAGCACATCGTTGGCGAAGCGGTCGGCGGCGCCTTCGCCGCCCTCTCCGTGCAGCGCGCGGCTGTACATCGGCACGAAGGCGACCGAAAAGGCGCCCTCGGCGAACAGCCGGCGAAAGGTGTTGGGGAGGATGAAGGCGAGCTGGAAGGCGTCGGCCGCAAGCCCCGCGCCGAGTACGCGCGCGAGCAGCATGTCGCGCACGAAGCCGAAAATGCGGCTGACCAGCGTCAATCCGCCGATCGTCCCGACATTTTTGACGAGGCTGCTCACAAGGGAAACCCCTCCTCTTCAGAGGAGGGGCAGCGAGACTTGCGAGCTTGCTCGCCAGTCGCAGCGGGGTGGTGGGTGCCGGCCAAGCGCGGGTTGGAAAAACACCACCCCGCTGCGACTAGGCGCGGCTTCGCCGAGCCAAGTCTCACTACCCCTGCTCTGAAGAGGAGGGGGATAGCCCGGCTACGCTCCAAAGGCGTGACTCAGGCCTCGCCGACCGGCGCGGCCATGCCCTGGCCTTCGCCCTGCTGCGCCTGGAGCTGCTGCTGGAACAGGCCGTGGAAGTCGATCGGCTCGAGCAGGAAGGGCGGGAAACCGCCGTCGCGCACGGCGTCGGCGACGACGCGGCGCGCAAAGGGGAACAGGATGCGCGGCGCTTCGGCGAGGAAGAAGGGCTGAAGCTGGTCCTCGGGAATGTTGCGGACGCCGAACAGGCCGGCATATTTCAGCTCGACGACGAAGCCGGTGCCTTCTTCATTCTTCGCGGTCACATCGATCTTCAGCGTGACTTCGAACAGATTCTCGCCGACGCCCTCGGCGCCGATGTTGAACTGCACGTCCATCTGGGGCGACGACTGCCACTGATAAACCGCCGGAGCGTTCGGATTTTCGAACGACAGATCCTTCACATATTGCGAGATCATGCCGATCGCGGGGCTGTTGTCCTCGCCGTTGGTCAGCGTTTCGGGCGTGAATTCGGGGGTGGTGTCGTCGGCCATGAGGTCAAGCTTTCACTGGAAATTCGAACGGGAAGCCGCGCGCGCCGAGGGCCGGCCGCACGGGCGTTGCGGGCGCGCTTAGCAGCGCGCCGCCGCCAGCACAATGGGCTGCCCGCCGCGCCGCGCACACGCGCCGTCGCAACCGGCGGGCAGGCAAAGCGTTGACCTGTCAGGGCCCAGACGCCATGGCATTTGAAACATGGCCGCCCATCGCCTATGTTGGTGGGGATATTTCGCACGCATTGGACTTTTGCCCGTGACCGCATTCTCGATCGTTCTGCTCGCCATGATTGCCGCTTTCCTCGGCATGCGGCTCTATTCGGTGCTCGGCAAGCGCACCGGGCACGAGCAGGAGCCGGTGCTGCCGCGCCGCGACGAACGTAGCGCGCTGACGCCGGTGCGCGTCGATGAGGGCGATACGCTGCCTCCGCCGGCGACCGCCGCGACCGACGTCGCGGGCCTCGTTTACGAACCCGCCGCCGAGGCCGGGCTACGCACGCTGCTCGCCGCCGACCGCCATTTCGACGCCGGTCGCTTCATCGAGGGCGCGAACGCCGCCTATCGCATGATATTGGAGGCCTATTGGGCGGGCGACCGCGCGACCTTGCGCGACCTGTGCGACGACGACAGCTATCAGGCCTTCGCCGACGCGATCGACGCGCGCGAGGGGCGCGGCGAAAAGCTCGACAACCGCCTCGTCGGCATCGAGGCGACCAAGATCACCGCGGTCGAGGTCGGGCGCAGCGAAGCGCGTATCACGGTGCGCTATCAGGCCGACATCAGCGCGGTGACGCGCGACGCCGAGGGTAAGGTCATCGCCGGCTCGCTCAGCGACGCGGTGCCGACCACCGACCTGTGGACCTTCCGCCGCGCGGTCGGCAGCAGCGACCCGAACTGGGTGCTCGACGAAGCCGAATCGGCCTGATCCCATGCCGGGCAGCGGGGGGAGCGAGCCGAGCCGCCCGGCTGCTGCGCAAAACGCATTTCCGCGACTCGCTTCGCATCTCTGCGGCCTCCGCGCCTCTGCGCGAATATTTTTCCCGCGCAGAAGCGCAGAGGCCGCAGAGAGTCCGGTTCACGCGGAGACGCGGAGACGCGGAGAAAAAGCCCTGGGCCGAAAGGCCCTTTTCTCTGGCGACGCCGCATCGCGGCACGACGCTGGCTGGGGAAAGCCGCTTCGCGGGAAACACGACATCTGCGCGCTTCCGCGTCTCCGCGTGAGCCGCAGAAAGCGCCGCCCGTCGAGGTCCCGCTACGCGCTGTTCGCTATCCTGCCATTGCTCTCCGCCTGCGCGTCGGTGATTCCGCCCGCCGAAGCGCCGGCCGCACGGCCCGCGCCGGCACCGCGCTCTTCGCCATCGCCGGGCGCGGCGCAGCCCGTTCCCGCCACTCCCAACCCGCCCCTCGCTGCGTCTCCGGCGCCTGAAAGTGCGACGACCGCGGTCGAGGCGGGGGTCGTGCTCGGACCCGAATATAATGAACTCGGCGTCGCGCCCGAACGCGCGAGCGCCGCGCTCGCGGCGTTCCGGCTGAGCTGTCCCGCGCTGTTGCGCCGGACCGACGCCAGCGGGCTCACCCAAAGCGGCGAATGGGCCGAAAGCTGCGCTGCCGCGGCCGGCTGGCCCGACCGCGACGCGGGCAATTTCTTCAGCCGCTATTTCGGCACGGTGCAGGTCGGCGCGGGCAGCGCCTTCGTGACCGGCTATTTCGAGCCCGAAATCGCGGCATCGCGCACGCGGCGGCCGGGTTACGACGTCCCCATCTATCGCCGCCCCGCCGACCTGATCGACGTCGACCTCGGCCTTTTCTCGGACGGGCTCGAGGGCAAGAAGATTCGCGGCCGCGTCGAGGGCAGTCGGTTCGTCCCCTATTACGACCGCGCGGCGATCGAGGCCGGGGCGCTCGCGAACCGCGGGCTCGAGCTCGCCTGGGCCGCCGACGCCGCCGAATTCTTCTTCCTGCAGGTGCAGGGATCGGGCCGCCTGCGCCTGCCCGACGGGTCGGTGATGCGGATCGGCTACGACAGCCAGAACGGCCGTGACTATGTCGGCATCGGCAAGCTGCTGCGCGACCGCGGCGAACTCCTGCCGGGGCAGGCGTCGATGCAGGGCATCCTCGACTATTTGCGCGCCGACCCGGTGCGCGGCGCGGCGGTGATGAACGAAAATCCCAGCTGGGTCTTCTTCCGCGAACTGACCGGTCCCGGCCCGCTCGGCGCGCTCGGCGTGCCGGTCACGGGGCGGGTCAGCGTCGCCGCCGATCCCAGATTTGTGCCGCTCGGCGCGCCGGTCTTCCTCTCGCTCGACCGCGCCGAACCGAACGGGCTGTGGATCGCGCAGGATACCGGCGGCGCGATCAAGGGCGCGAACCGCTTCGACAGCTTCTGGGGCGCGGGCGATACGGCGCGCGCGATCGCCGGCGGCATGGCCGCGCGCGGTTCGGCGCTTCTCCTCCTCCCCCGCGCCAGCGTCGCGCGATTGACGGGACGCTGAGGGCGCAATGCCGCGGCGCCTCGACCCTGAAGAAGCGGCGCTCTGGAAAAAAGTCGCCGCGACGGTTCAGCCGCTCCACCAGCGGCCCGCCGAGACCGTGCGGCCGAAAGCGCCGCCGACCGTCCGCCCCCCCAAAGCGGCGCCGCGCGGCACCGCAGCGCCCGCCGCGCCGCCGCGCCCCGCGCCATTGCCGCCGCCGCGCCGCACCCACAGCCAGGCGACGCTCGACAGCCATTGGGACCGGCGCCTGCGCAAGGGGCTCGTGCGCCCCGACCTCTCGATCGACCTCCACGGCCACAGCCTCGCCTCGGCGCAGGCGCTGCTCGACGATGCGATCGGCCGCGCGCTGATCCGCGGCGCGCGCGTGCTGCTCGTGGTTGCGGGACGGCTGCGCCCCGGCGCCGATCGCCTGCCGCAAATGCACGGAGAGCCGCGCCCGCGCGGCGCGATCCGCGCCTCGCTCGCCGACTGGCTCGCCGCCTCGCCCTTCGCCGACCGCATCGTCGCGCTCCGCCCCGCGCACATCAGCCACGGCGGCGCGGGCGCGGTCTATGTGATCCTGCGGCGCGAGCGCGATTAGCCGAGCAGCGCGCGCATCAAGACGCCGCGATAGATGGCGGTGAGCCTATGCAGATCGGCGACCGCCACCGCCTCGTCGAGCTTGTGCATCGTCGCATTGGGCAGCCCGAACTCGACCACTGGGCACAGCGCGTGGAGAAAGCGCGCGTCGGAGGTGCCCCCCGTCGTCGACAGTTCGGGCATGATGTCGGTTTCGGCATGCACCGCCTCGGCGACGAGCGCGGACAGGTCGCCCGGCGGGGTCAGAAAGGCTTCGCCCGAAATCTTGCCGACCAGCTTCGCGCGCGGCTCGACGGCGTGCGCGATGCGCTCGATCATCTCGACCAGCTCGGCGCCGCTGTGGCGGTCGTTGAAGCGGATCGACAGCCGCGCCCGCGCCGAGGCGGGGATGACGTTGGTCGCGCCATTGCCGACCTCGATATCGGTGAATTCGATGTTCGACGGCTGGAACCAGTCGGTTCCCGCGTCGAGGCTCACCGAATCGATCTCGGCCAAAATCCTGACCAGCTTGGGGATTGGATTGTCGGCGAGGTGCGGATAGGCGACATGTCCCTGCGTCCCCGGCACGTCGATCCAGATATTCACCGATCCGCGCCGCCCGATCTTCATCATGTCGCCGAGCCGGTTCACCGAGGTCGGCTCGCCGACCAGGATCATGTCGGGACGCAGCGCGCGCGCATCCATATGCTCCATCAGCGCGCGGGTGCCGAAGATCGCCGGGCCTTCCTCGTCGCCGGTGATGATCAGGCTGATCGTGCCCGCCTCGACCGGCGTCGCGGCCGCCGCGGCGACGAAGGCGGCGATCGCGCCCTTCATGTCGACCGCGCCGCGCCCGTAGAGCAGGTCGCCGCGGATTTCGGGCACGAACGCATCGCTTGTCCAGCCCACGCCCGGCGGCACGACGTCGAGATGCCCGGCAAAGCCGAAATGAGCCGGCCCCGCCCCCCGCCGCACCGCGAGCAGATTTTCGACCGGCCCGTCGGGCTCGATCCCGTCGATGAAGCGCTCGACGGTGAAACCGAGCGGCACGAGCGCCGCCTCGAGCACGCCGAACACGGCGCCGGTGGCGGGGGTCACGCTCGGCGCGGCGATCAGCGCCTTGGTCAGCTCGACGGGGTCAATCGCGGTCGTCATGCACGCCCTTTACCCGCTGGCGCGGCGTGAAGTCGAGACGGCAGAATGGGTCCGCACGAAGACGCGAAGACACAAAGATGTCGCGCGCGCCGGCGAAGCCTATGGCACCCACGGATCGCTGGCAAACAGCCGGCGATCGGCGCGATCGCCGACCATGCGATTCCCACTTTGTGTCTTCGTGTCTTTGTGCGAAACATAAAGAGAACGAACGCCCAAGGATTGTGCCATGCCCAAAATCGACCTCGACAGTATCGAACAGACCAACGCCACCGGCTATCCCGCGCCGTTTCACGAGCCGGTGCAGGAGCGCTGGTATCGCCGCCTCGCCCCCGCGACGGGGCTTTCGGATTTCGCCGCGAGCCATGTCGTGCTGAAACCCGGCGCCTGGTCGTCGCAGCGCCATTGGCATAATGGCGAGGACGAGATGCTGATCATGATCGCGGGCGAGGCGGTGCTGATCGAGGACGACGGCCGTCACATCATGCGCCCCGGCGACATCGCCGTCTGGCCGAAGGGCAGCACCAACGGCCACCATCTGATCAACGAATCGGACGCCGACTGCGTGTTCGTGGCACTCGGCGGCGGCAAGAAATACGACACCGGCGGCGGCTATTCGGACATCGATATGCTGTTCACGCCGGACGGCTATACGCACAAGGACGGAACGCCCTATCCGGTGACGCGGGTGCCGTGACGATAGGCGGCTTTGGGGTGGTGAGCGGACGTTTCCCCATCTTCGTCACCCCGGACTTGATCCGGGGTCCATTAAGCGCAGCGGCGGGAGAATGGACCCCGGATCAAGTCCGGGGTGACGAAAAGAGGAAGGTCGGCCTTTGGTTGTCTCCGGCCCCCGCTGCCTTCACCCCTGATCGACGCCCTCGAACTGTTCGATCACCCAATCTTCGGCCTGCGCGCCGCCGATCCATTCCTGCATGCACGGATGGCTGATCACCGCCTGGCAATAGGGGATGGCAAAGCGCGGCAGGGGAATCGAATAGGTCAGGAAGCGCGTGACCACGGGCGCGAACATCATGTCGGCCGCCGACCAGTCGCCGAACAGATAATCGCCGCCATCGCCGAAGCGCGCCCGCGCCTCGGCCCAGATCTGCAGGATGCGCATCACATCGGCTTCGACTTCGGGGAGCAGGTCGGCGGTCGGATAGATGCGGCGGATATTCATGCTGTGATGGCGGCGCAGCGCCGCGAAGCTCGAATGCATTTCGGCCGCCATCGACCGCGCCATCGCGCGCGCCGCCATATCCTCGGGCCAATAGCCGCGCGTCCCGCCGGTCTTTTCGTTGAGATAGTCGATGATCGCGAGGCTGTCCCACACGACGATATCGTCACCATCCCACAGGATCGGCACCTTGCCGCCCGACGGCGCGAACTCGTCCCCCTCGCGGCGGTTCGACCAATCCTCGTCATAGAGCGGGACGGTCACCTCCTCGAAGGCGAGGCCGCTATGCTTGACCGCGAGCCAGCCACGCAGGCTCCAGCTCGAATAGGCCTTGTTGCCGATGAAGAGTTTCATGGCGACTCCATATTCCCCTCCCGCTTGCGGGAGGGGCTAGGGGAGGGGCTGTTGCGGCCCGCGGGTCGGTATGACATGCCCTCCCCCGACCCCTCCCGCAAGCGGGAGGGGAGAATTAACTCTCGACCGCTTCCAGCACCGCCGTCCTCAACTCGGCGATCCCCATGCCCTTTTCGCTGCTCGTCGCGATCACCTGCGGATGCGCTGCGGGGTGCTTACGCGCTTCGGCTTCGGTCGCGGCCTGCACCGCGGCGAGGTCGCTCGCCTTGATCTTGTCGGTCTTGGTGAGGACGAGCCGATAGCTGACCGCGGCGACGTCGAGCATCTCGAGCACCTCGCGATCGACGTCCTTCAGCCCGTGACGGCTGTCGATCAGCACGAGCGTCCGCTTGAGCACCGCGCGCCCGCGCAGATAATCGTTCACCAGAAAGCGCCATTTCTTGACGACATCCTTCGGCGCCTTGGCAAAGCCGTAACCCGGCATATCGACGAGGCGGAACACCAGCGGGTTGCCGACGTCGAAATAGTTGAGCTCCTGCGTGCGCCCCGGAGTGACCGAGGTGCGCGCGAGCCCGTTCCGGTTCGTCAGCGCATTGAGCAGCGACGATTTACCGACGTTCGACCGCCCGGCAAAGGCGATCTCGGGCACGCTCGGCGCCGGCAGATGCTGGAGCGCGGGCGCCGATTTCAGAAAGGCGATCGGGCCAGCAAACAGCTTGCGCGCACGTTCGGAAAGGGTGGGGTCGATTTCATTTTCGTTCATGGCCGTGTGCCCCCGCGCAGGCGGGGGCCCATCTCCTGCTGTCGAGGTCCGAACCGTTCGGTGATGGGTCCCCGCCTGCGCGGGGGCACACGCCGACAGGGTCGGTTTGCTATTTCGCCGCCGCCGCCTTCAGCTGCGGATATTTGCGATACATGAACTGCTGCTGCGCTATCGACAGGCAGTTGTTCGTGATCCAGTAGAGCAAGAGGCCCGCCGCGAACGGCGCCATGATGAACATGAACAGCCACGGCATGATCTTGAACACCTGCGCCTGCACCGGATCGGTCGCCTGCGGATTGAGGCGGAACTGCAGGAACATGGTGATACCCAGGATCAGCGCGAGCACGCCGATGCCGAGGAACGACGGCGGCGTGAAGGGCAAGAGGCCGAACAGGTTCAGGATGTGCAGCGGGTCGGGCGCCGACAGATCCTTGATCCACAGGATGAAGGGCTGGTGGCGCATCTCGATCGTCAGCATCAGCACCTTGTAGAGCGCATAGAAGATCGGGATCTGGATGACGATCGGCAGGCAGCCGGCGAGCGGATTGATCTTCTCGTCCTTGTAGAGCTTCATCAGCTCCTGCTGCATCTTCGGCTTGTCGTCCTTGTGCCGCTCCTGCAGCGCTTTCATCTTCGGCTGGACGAGGCGCATCTGCGCCATCGAGCGGAACTGACGCTGCGCGACGGGGAACATCGCGGCGCGGATAATCAGCGTCAGCAGCATGATCGCCAAGCCGAAATTGCCGACCATGCGGAACAGCCAGTCGAGCAGCTTGAAGATCGGCACCTCGAAAAATTCGAACCAGCCCCAGTCGATCGCGTTCGACAGGCGGGTGATGTCCTGCTTGTCCTGATAGGCCGACAGGATGCTCACTTCCTTCGCGCCGGCGAAGATGCGGCTCGTGGTCGTGTGCTGCGTTCCGGGAGCGACGCGGGTGAAGGGCCGCGCGAACAAGGTCTGGTAATTGTCCGGCGATGGCGTGCTGATCGCCGCGGTGACGCGCTCGCCCTTCGCGGGAACGATCGCGGCGAGCCAATATTTGTCGGTGAAGCCCAGCCAGCCCGCGCTCGAATATTTGACCGTACCGCTCTCGTCGAGGTCCTTGTAATCGACGTCGAACACCGATTTGCCGTCGAGATAGCCGGTCGGGCCGACGTGGATCGTATAGCTGTCCTTCTCGTGCGGATCGGTCGGCTTGCCGAGGCGGTCGATCAGTGCATAGCTGCTCGCGGTGACCGGTGCGCTGCCCGTGTTGGCGATCGTCTGCTTCGCGGTGATCAGGTAATTTTTGTCGATGCTATATTCGATGCGGAACGTCTGTCCCGTGCCGTTCGACCAGCTCAGCGTCACCGGGGTTTCGGGGGTCAGCTTGTCGCCGCTCGCGGTCCAGACCGTATCGGCGCCGGGGGTCGCAATGCCCTGCGCCGTCCAGCCGAGCGCCGCGAAATAGGCGGCCTTGGTCCCCGCGGGGGCGAACAGGCGGACGGGGGGCGAATTCTTTTTGACGGTCTGGCGATATTTGGTCAGCGTGATGTCGTCGATGCGCGCGCCGACGAGGTTGATCGACCCCGACAGCGCCGGGGTTTCGATTCCGATGCGCTGTCCGCCGCCGAGCACCGCCTCGACCGGGCGGATCGCCTGCGTCGCGGGCTTCGTCGCGGGCGCCGTCGTCCCGGCCTCGGGCAGACCGTTGGGCTCGCCCTGCGCCTTCGGCGCCGCGCCGTCGGTTCCGGCGACCGTCGTGGTCACATCGGGCTTGTCGGGCGTCGGGAAGAATTTGTCGGCGACGAAATTCCATCCGAGCAGGATGGCCACCGACAATAAAATCGCCGCGATCAGGTTCCGCTTGTCGTCCACGCTGTTCAGTCTCTCTTCGTATCAAATATGCCGGGATGGGCCGTCCAGGCTGTGTCGTCATTTCGTTCATGGCGAGCCGAAAATGGTGGATTTTCGGGACCCGGAGCGCAGCGTACATTCAGTACGTAGGCACCGGAAGCCCGGAAACCCGCCATTTGCAGGCCGCCATGGGCGGAATGGCGATATAGCCTAAGGGACCGGGTCGTAGCCGTGGCCTCCCCAAGGATGGCAGCGCAATAGCCGCTTTGCCGCAATCCAGCCACCCTTGATCGCGCCATAGCGCGAGAGCGCGGTGATCGCATATTCGCTGCACGACGGAGCATAGCGGCATGTCGGCGGCAGGATGCGCGACGGCCCGATCTGCCACCCGCGCGCGAGCAGAATGAGCAGCCGGGCGATCATGCCGAAAGCCCCGAAAACAGCGCAACTTCATTCGCGATTCGGGCTTTTCTTCCCTCGTCACCCCGGACTTGATCCGGGGTCCACTCGTCCGGCGTGGCGTGAATGGACCCCGGATCAAGTCCGGGGTGACGCGAAGGGAGGACGAAGCCCGGGCGCGTCATCGCGCCAGCTTCTTCGCAGCGCGCTTGAGCGCCGAATCGAGATGTTCGCCAAGGTCGGCAAAGGCGATGGCGTTGCCGCCGGCGCGGCCGATCAGCACATGGTCGGCGCCCGCGATCCCCGATTCGGGCAGCGCAGCGCGTGCGAGCGCGCGCAACCGGCGCTTCATCCGATTGCGCGTGACGGCGTTGCCGACCTTCTTGCTGACGGTATAGCCGATGCCGATGCCCGCATCATCGTCGCCGCGCGGGCGCACGAGCAGGACGAATCCAGGCATGGGAAAGCGAAGGCCGCGGTTTGCGGCCAGAAATTCGCTGCGTTTGTTGAGCGTGCGCACCAGCTCAGCCGGTGCAGCGACGGCGCTTAGGCCGACAGCTTCTTGCGGCCGCGGGCGCGACGGGCAGCCAGAACCTTGCGGCCGCCGACAGTGGCCTTGCGGGCGCGGAAGCCGTGACGGCGCTTGCGCACGAGGCGGCTCGGTTGATAGGTGCGCTTCATCGCGGTTTTCCCTAAATCTTGTCAAAAGCTCGAACAGAAAAGGGCCGCCAAACGTGGGCGGCCACCGTTGGGGGCGCGGATAAGCGAGAGTCGGGGCAAAGTCAATCGTCATCAAGTCGTTCCAGCGCGGCGCGCGCGCGGCGGCGGGCAGCGCTGACGCGCCGCATGACGCGGTCGGTCCACGCGCCGTAGCGCGGGTGCCGCCGCTTGAAGGCGACATAGCGCCGCTTCGCCCACAGGCTGTTCTGCAGGCACAGCATCAGCCCGATCGGGAAGAGGATGATGAAGCCGGGCCCCGGCAGCGGTCCGATGACGACCGCGAGGACCATCAGCATCAGGCCGATCGCGAACAGCGCGAATCGCACCTGCGCATTCGCGCGCAATCGCTGGTAGAGGCCGGGCTTCGCCATGCCCCGCGATGTGGGGGCGGGCCAGGCGTGTTGCAAGGCTAAGTCAGTTGAGCGCGACGAAGCGCGCCATGTCGTCGCGGGTCAGATAGCGGACGTCGTCGAACGGCGTGCTGTTGGTCAGCGCGTAAAAGGCGCGCGCCTTCGCGTCGTCCATCCCCATCTCGCGGTAATAGGAGAGATATTCGGCGTGGACCGGATCGCTCGCCGGATAGTCGCGCGCCTCGCGGCCATATTCGTCGATCCAGCTGTGCACCCCGAATTCGGCGTCGGGCGCGGCGCGGCGATGGACGCCCGCGAGCCACAGCTCGACCGCGCCCGATCGCACCGACCCACCGCTCGGCACCTCGGTCTCCAGCCCTGCGCGCCGGATCGCGCGCGCGAGGATCAGATTCGCCTCCTCGTCGAGGCTACCCGGGCAATCGACCATCTCGATGCGTTTGAGCCCCGGAAAGGCCGCGAGCATCGCCGCGAACTGCCGCGGGGTCGCGCTGGTGACGTCGCCGGCCATCCGCACGGTTTGGCCGTCGACCACCGCAAAAGGGCCAAAATGCGCCTTCGCCCGACCGAGCGTCGCCATAGCGGCCGACGGCGCATAGCGCCGCGTCGCCGCCGCATCCTCGTCGAAGGCCATGCCGTCGCCCTCGACCTCTTCCCACGTCCAGGTCGTGACGGTCGTCGTCGTGGTGACGGTGACCACGCGCTGCGCGTGCGCCGGCGCGAACGCCAGCACGGCCGCCGCGAAAGCGACGACGGCGAGGCGGGCGAGGACGGTCGGCGAAACCATGCCGCCGTCCTCGCGCGCGCGCGGCTAGCAAAGCGCAAAGAAGTGCGGTCAGCGCGCCGTTAACCGCATTATGGGTCAGTCGCGGTCGGGCGCGCCCAAGGGGAAATAGGCGCGATACGGCCGCGCATCGTCGACGCAGCGCTTCACCGACGGCCGCGCGAGCAGCCGCGCGCGATAGGCGCGCAGCGCCGCATAATCCGGCGCGATTTCGTGCACCCAGTCGGCATAGAAGAGCGACGGCGCCGCCGCGCAATCGGCGAGCGAAAAGCCATAGGGTGTCGCCCACTCGCGCCCGGACAGCCGCTCGTCGAGCCAGCCATAGACGGTCTCGAGCGCCGCCTTCGCCTTGTCGACGATCATCGGCAGGTGATTCTCGGGCCCGCGCAGCGCGTCGTTCACCACCTCCTGCATCTGGCCCATGACATGATTGTCGAACACGCGGTCGAACAACCGCACCTCGAGCGCCGCCTCCGGATCGGCGGGAATCAGCCGCGGCTTCGGATATTGCGCATCGAGATATTCGATGATGATGCTCGCCTCGAACAAGGCCCGCTCGCCATCGACGAGCAGCGGGAATTTGCCGATCGGCCAATGCGCGCGCAGTTCTTCGCCATGCTGCGGCCGGTCGGGCTCGATGACGCGATAGTCGAAGTCGATGCCCTTCTCATAAAGCGCGATCAGCGCCTTCCACGTATAGGAAGAGAAGGGGTGGCCATAGAAGATCGGGGTCATCATTTGTCCTTGCGAAGATAGAGCCACGCGAGCGGCAGCCCGACGAAGGCGATATGCGGAAACAGCGCGACGAGGCCCTTGATCGGATCGGCGGGCGGAAAGGGCGCGCCGAAACGCAGCGGCAGCACGAGCGCATTCATGATCAGATAGAGCAGCAGCCCGTAGAGTGTCCCCGTGAGCCACCACGGCCAGCCGGTCCGCGCCGACCAGCGCGGCGCGAAGCCGACGAAGGCGGCGACCATCGCGCCCATGATCGCATAATGGGTGGCGAGCCCCGCGACCGCGCCGCCGAGCCCCCAGTCGGCGGCGCCGTCGCCGAACGGGCCTTTCGCGACGCCGCGCAGCATCCCGCCGACGGTGCCGCCGGCGGCAAGGCTCCACAGCGCGGCATAGACGATGTCGAGCGTCCCGCAGAGCAGCCAGGCGCGAAGCGGCGAAGGCCGCGCCGCCACCTCAGCCGCCCTTCGCCGCGGCTTCGATCGCCGCAACGTCGATCTTCTTCATCGACATCATCGCTTCGAACGCGCGCTTCGCCGCGGCCTGGTCGCCGCTCGCCATCACGTCGGTCAGCGCGCGCGGGGTGATCTGCCACGACAGACCCCATTTGTCCTTGCACCAGCCGCACATGCTCTCGGCGCCGCCACCCTTGACGATCGCGTTCCAATAGCGGTCGGTTTCCTCTTGCGTGTCGGTGTGGACCTGAAACGAAAAGGCCTCGCTATGCTTGAACGCCGGGCCGCCGTTGAGCCCGATGCACGGAATGCCGAGGACGGTGAAGTCGACCGTCAGCACATCGCCTTGCTTGCCGCTCGGATTGTCGCCGGGCGCGCGGTGGACGGCGCCGACCTTGCTGTCCGGAAAGGTCGCGGCATAGAAGTTCGCCGCTTCCTCGGCATCGCCATTATACCATAGGCACAGCGTCACGGGGGTCTTCGTCATCATCTCTCTCCTCATTTGCTGGGGGTGCCGATCGACCACAGATGGCCGAAGGGATCTTTGACCTGCGCATAGCGGTCGCCCCAGAACATATCCTCGGGCGCCATCACGCTCTCCGCGCCGGCCTCGACCGCGCGGCCGTACCAGCGGTCGGTGTCGTCGACCTGCAGATGCAGCGTGACCCCCGCGGGCGCCGGCGCCGGACCGCCGGTATATTCGGGGAAATCGTCGTGCATCATCAACGAGGCGCCGTTGATATGGACATGCGCGTGCAGCAGCCGCACGCCGTCGTCGGCGGGCACGCGCGTCACCTCGGTGGCGCCGAATGCCTTGGCGTAAAAGTCGATCGCTTCGGCCGCGCGCTTGTCGCGGATCGTGATATGCGGGGTCAGGCCGCCGGTCGGTGCCTGGTTTGGCGGTGCGTTCATCGTCTTCTCCTCTCCTTTCTCAGCCCCTCCCCTTCAGGGGAGGGGCAGCGAGACTTGGCAGCTTGCTGCCTAGTCGCAGCGGGGTGGGCATCGAGGACTGCACCAGCCTGCAAACCCCACCCCAACCCCTCCCCTGAAGGGGAGGGGTTATTGATTATTTCCGCGGTCCCACCAGCCCGAACAGCGCGCCCTGCGGATCGGTCGCGACCAGCGCAAATTCGCCGCCGGGGATTTCCATCGGGCCGTTGACCAGCGCTCCGCCCTCGGCCTCGATCGCCGCCTTGGCACGATCAATGTCGTCGACGCCGACATAAAAGGTCCATATCGGAGCGGGCATTCCGGGCATCATCGGCATCACCGCGCCGATCCCGACGTCGCCGACCTGCAGAAAGCGATATTGGCCCATCTCGCCCATATCCATCGCGCCTTCCTGTCCCCAGCCGAAATGCTTGCGATAGAAAGCGATCGCCGCCTCGGGGTCGCTCGTCGCCAGCTCGTTCCAGCGCACATGCTGCGCCTCGGTCACCGAAAAGGCGTCGCTGTCCATGCCTTCCTTCCCCGCGGGCGGGATCGGGTTCATGATGTAAAAGGGCGCGCCCTGCGGATCGGTGACCATCGCGATGCGGCCGACGGGCAGGTCGGTCGCGGGCATATGCAGCTTGCCGCCGTCGGTCTCGATCGCGGCGATCGTGCCATCGACGTCGGGGGTATAGAGATAGCCGAGCCACGCCGGCCGCGCGCCGCCCGCGATCATGTCGGCACTCAAGGCCAGCACGCCGCCGGCGTTGCCGCCGTCGCCGCGCACGATCATGCGGTAATCGACGCCGCCCGGCGCCTCGGGGTCGCTATGCGCCGCGATCGTCCAGCCGACCACCGCGCCGTAAAAGCGTGCGGCGCCGTCGGGGTCGCTCGTCATCAGCTCGTACCAGATGAAACTGCCCTTGGGATTGGTCATCACACATCTCCTCAATAGGAAAGGCTGGGAAAGAAATTGCCCCGCCCCTCGGGGGTCATGTCGAGCAGGCCCCACAAGGGATCGACGAGGTCGCCCGCGCGGTGGTGCTCGCCGGGATCGGACGGGCCGTAGCTCATCTCGCTCGCCCAATGGTGGCGGACGGTATCGCCGTCCTTCTGAAAGACGTTGAAGATCGTCTCGTCCCAATTTTCGCCCTCGGCCATGCCGCGTTCGGCGCGCTTCGCCGCGGTGAGCTTCGAGGTGTCGCCATAATAGTCGGCCGAATAGCGGCCCTCGACGTCGGAGAGGAAGATAAGGTGCGGCCAGCGCCGGTCCTTCGCCCACGCTTCGAGCCGCGCGATCGGCGACTTGGCGACGATATAGAGTGGCGCGCGCTGCCCGACGTGACGCGCGGTGCCGTCGATCGCGTCGAGCATGTGCGTGCAGCCGGGGCACGGGGTGTCGCGCTCGGCGCCGAACATGAAGCTGTAGAGGATGATGCTGGGGAAGCGGCCGAACAATTGGGACAGCTTCACCGGTTCGGGCCGGTGATGGACACCGATCCGCTCGAAGGCATAATCTTCGGGCACCGCGCCGCCGGGCGGCAGCGCGCGCCGCTGCGCCGCGACCGCCTCGATCCGGCGCCTCAGGTCGATCTCCGCATCGAGCAACGCCGCGCGCGCGTCGCGATAGGCGGCGCTTTCATTCGGGAAGGAGAGCTGTTGCATCGTCTTTCTCCCTTTTCGCCCCTCCCCTTCAGGGGAGGGGCAGCGAGACTTGGCAGCTTGCTGCCTAGTCGCAGCGGGGTGGGATCAGCGAAGTTTGCTCGACGCCGATAGCCCCACCCCAACCCCTCCCCTTCAGGGGAGGGGCAAGTTGAAGATCAAGCATCCAGTATCGGCGCAAAACCGCCATAGATCATGCGCTTGCCGTCGAAGCTCTGGTCATTGGGATCGTGCTTCATCCGCTCGTCGGCCATGATCTTGTCCCAGCCCGCGACGCGCGCGTCCTTGCTCGGCCATTCGATCCAGCTGAACACGACGCTCTCGCCCGGCTCGGCGTGCGTCGCGCGGCGGAAATCGGTCACCTTGCCGTCCATCACATCGTCGCCCCAGCATTCGAGCACCCGCGTCGCGCCATGGTCGAGGAAGACGATCGCCGCCTTGTCGGCCATGTCGCGATATTTCGCCTTGTTGGCGTCGGGCACCGCGACCAGAAAACCGTCGGTATAGCCCATAGGCCCACCGAGCCCTTCCTCGACGATCGACTCGAACCCCGATACGATCATCCGCTGGCCGTCGAAGGGCATCGACGCGCCCATTTCGGCCATGCGCGGGTCGCTCATCATCTTTTCGGTCGCCGCATCGCGCGTCGCGCGGTCGGGATATTCGAACCAGCTGAAGACGATCTCCTCGCCCTCCTTCGCCGCGACCGCGGTGCGGAAATCGTTGAGCTTGCCTTCGGGCACGTCGTCGCCCCACGCCTCGACGTGGCGGCGCACGCCGAATTCCTTGAACAAGGCCACCGCATCGGCGGCGTGCTTGCGATATTCTTCCTTGTTCGCGGCGGGGACCGCGAGGACAAATCCTTCGACATAGGTCATCGTGACTCTCCTTTTCTCTCACCCTCCTCTTCAGGGGAGGGCAGCGAGACTTGCGAGCTCGCTCGCTAGTCGCAGCGGGCGGGGTCCTGGGCGTTGCGCAAGGCCGATGGCCCCACCCCAACCCCTCCCCTGAAGGGGAGGGGCTTCAATCGTCACGCCGCCACCGGCTCGTCGCTGAAAGATGCCAGCTGGGCGGCGAGCGCGCGACCGAAGGCCGGGCGCGCCGTGCAGCGCTCGAGATAGGCGGCAAGCCGCGGCTGTTCGGCGATCAGCCCCGCCTCGACCGCTTCGCGCAGCACCGTCGCCATCGCGATGTCGGCGACGCTGAACTCGCCCGCGAGATAGGGATTGTCGCCGAGCGCGTCGGCGAGCCGCGACAGCCGGCCGCGGATGAACTCGATCAGTCCGGGACGGCGCAGCTTCGCCCATTCCTCGCCGGCCGAAAAAATGTCGACATTGCCGAGTTCGAACAGCATCGGCTCGACGCTGTTATAGGCGGCGAACAGCCAGCTCAGCACCGTCGCGCGCTCCTGCGGATCGCTCGGCAACAGCCGCTCGTTCTGCTCGGCGAGGTGCAGCAGGATCGCGCCGCTCTCGAACAGCTGGACGTCGCCGTCGCGCAGCACGGGGACCTGGCCCCAGGGCTGGTCGTCATAATGGTCGGCGGGGCGCTGCGTCGCGCTGATCAGCCTTTCGCAATAGTCGCGTCCCATTTCCTCGCACGCCCAGCGCGGGCGAAGGTCGCGGACGAAACCGCGCGCGAAATCGGGAACCCAGTCGAACGACGTGATCTGGGTGGGGGCATTCGGATTGACGGACATGGATCCTCTCCTTGGATCGGTGGGGGTGGCAATCAGTCTCGAACAGGCGCCGGCAGGACGAGCAAGCGCAGGGCGGGCGAACGTAGCCACAGGCCCGCCCAAAGCATCAGCGCCAGATAGACGCCGAACAACGTGTGACTGAACAGCGGGTTGCCGATGCGGACATGCGTCGCGACCGCGCCGCCGATCCATGCCGTCAGCAGGATCGCGCCGATGAAGGCGGTGCGCGGCCAGGCATAAAGCACGGTGCAGGCGAGCAGCAGCCAGCCGAGCCCCGCCCAGAAGCCGGGGTCGCCGGGCCAGCCGAGCTGAAGCGCGGTCTCGCCGACGATCGGCAGCCGCGCGATCTTCACGCCCGCGTCGAACAGCAGAAAGGCGATGACGAGGCCGCTCAGCACGCGGCCGGCAATCAACGCCTTGGGGGAGGGGGAGGGGACGTTCGTCATCATCTGTCTCCTTGGCGCCCGAATCAATGCGCTGCGGCGGCGGCCCGGTTGGTGAAGGCGGCCAGTTGGGCGTCGAAAGCGCGCTGGAAGGCCGACCGCGCTTCGCCGCGGGCGACATAGGCCGCGAGCGACGGATGCTCGCCGAGCAGGTTCGAGGACTTCAACCGCCGCAGCACCGCGATCATCAACAGGTCGCCGGCACTGAAGCCGCCGTCGAGCCAGTCGGCATCGCCGAGCCGGGCGGCCAGCGCGCGCAGGCGGGTGTGGATGCGGTCGACGAGGATCGGCAGGCGCCGGGCATACCAATCCTCGTTGCGTTCAGACAACGTCGCCATCGCATAGTCGACGATCGGCGGTTCCACCGTGCTCAGGGCGGCGAACATCCAGCTGATCGCGCGGGCGCGGGCGTCCGGACCTTCGGGCAACAGACCCGCATGGCGTTCGGCGATATGCAGGATGATCGACCCCGATTCAAAGAGGGTGAGATCGCCTTCCTCATAGGTCGGTATCTGGCCGAAAGGCTGGCGCGCGCGATGCGCGGGTTTCTTCATCGCGTCGAAGGAAACGGGGCGGACATCATAAGGCTGCCCGACTTCCTCCAGCGCCCAGCGAACCTGCATGTCGCGCGCCAGCCCCTGCCCGCGGTCGGGCGAGGAGGCGAAGGCGGTGATGACGATTTCCGCTTGGGGTGAGGGGCGTTGGTTCGTCATCGCTTCGTCTCCTCTGCACCCACGCGTCAGGCCGCGACTTCGGGAACCGGCGCCTCGCCGTTTGCGACCGCGGGGTCCATCCAGAAGGGACCCCAGACGTGGCCGTCGGGGTCGAGGATGTCGCGGCCGTACATGAAGCCGTGATCCTGCACCGGATTGACATCGGCGGTGCCGCCCGCGGCGGCGGCGGCCTCAACCATCGCATCGACCGCCGCCTTGCTGTCCATCGCCAGCGCGAGCGACACTTCGCTCGACCCGCGATCGGCGATTGGGCGATCGGTGAAGCTCTTCCACTTGTCGTGGGTCAGGATCATCACGAAGATCGATTCGGACCACACCATCGCGGCGGCGGTGTCGTCGCTGAAGCGCGGTTCGTTGGTAAAGCCGATCGCTTCGTAGAAGGCCTTCGACCTGGCGAGGTCGGCGACGGGCAGGTTCACGAAAATCATCTTGGTCATGGCACTCTCTCCTGGGGGGTTGAACGGATTCAGCGCGGGCCTGTCTCTCCGGTAATTACTCGGCGCGTCATTTCGGCTCTCCTCTGCCGAACAGCATACCGATGTAGCGCTTCAAATGGGTGACGCTGTCGCGCGCGATGTCGGCGTCGTTCGCGGTCTTCGCCATGATGAACGCGCCCTGCAGCACCGCCTGCACATGGCGCGCGAGGCTCATCGCGCCGACGCCGTGCGCGATTCCGTGGCGCGCGATCGCCGCCTCGATGTCGGGCGCCAGCGCCTCGCAATAGGCGTTGATGCTCGCCTCGCACGCGGCGCGGATCGCGTCGTTGGTCGCATAGGCTTCCTGTACCATCGTCCCGACGAAGCAGGTGAAATCCTCGACCGGGCCTTCGAGCATCGCGAGGCGGAAATCGATATGGCCGAGCAGGCGGTCGAGCGGGTCCTCGAGCCTGGTGTGCGGCGGCAGTTCGAACATCGGGCGCGCGCGTTCGGTCCAGCCTTCGGCCGCGGCGACCGCAAGCGCGTCCTTCGAATCGAAATGGTGGAAAAAGGCGCCCTTGGTGACGCCCGCCGCGGCGCAGATCTCGTCGACGCTGGTCGCGGCATAGCCCTTGCGGCGCACCGTCTGATGCGCCGCGGCGATCAGCTTGGCGCGCGCGCTGCCGCGCGGCGCCCGCTGACGCGCGCGACCGCCGCCCGCCGGGGGGACTGTGCGGGCGGCGGCGCTCGCGGGGGAGGCCTTGGAAGTCGAGGGTCGATTCGTCGTCATGCGAATCTACATACCGACCAGTTGGTATGTTGTCAAACGCGCGACGGCGATGGCGCCGGGCGCGACCTTCGCGACCTTCGAACGCTCGGGAAAAAGACTCGACCTTCCCGCGCCTTGCCCTACAAAGGCGCGGGGAACAAAGCGGGCACGGGCCGATCGGGCGCCGCCGCGGGGGGGAAGTCATGGTCGCGATCGTATCCACCGTCGCCTATCTCGGGCTCGACGCGCGCGCGGTCGAGGTGCAGTGCCAGATCGCGCCGGGCGTCCCCGGCTTCGCGGTCGTCGGCCTGCCCGACAAGGCGGTCGCCGAAAGCCGCGAGCGCGTCCGCGCCGCGCTCTCGGCGATCGGCCTCGCGCTCCCGCCCAAGCGGATCACGGTCAACCTCTCGCCCGCCGACCTGCCGAAGGAAGGCTCGCACTACGATCTGCCGATCGCGCTCGCGCTCTTGGGCGCGATGGGGGTTGTCGATCCCGAAACGCTCGCTTCCTATGTCGTCGTCGGCGAGCTCGGGCTCGACGGCCGCGTCGCGCCATCGCCCGGCGTCCTGCTCGCCGCGCTCCATGCCGGCAGCGTCGAGCGCGGGCTCGTCTGCCCCGTCGCGCAGGGGCCAGAGGCGGCGTGGGCGGGCAATGTCGAGGTGCTCGCGGCGCCCGACCTCCTGTCGCTGCTCAATCACTTCAAGGGCAGCGCGCTGCTCGCCGCGCCGCAGCCCGGCACCGTCGACGAGCCGGTGCGCGCCGCCGACCTGTCGCAGGTCAAGGGACAGGAAACCGCGAAGCGCGCGCTCGAAATCGCCGCCGCGGGCGGGCACAATCTGCTGATGGCGGGACCGCCGGGCGCGGGCAAGTCGCTGATGGCCGCGTGCCTGCCGGGTATCCTCCCCGACCTCACCCCCGCCGAAGCGCTCGAGGTCTCGATGATCGCCTCGGTCGCGGGGCATCTCGAGGGCGGGCGGCTGGTGCGCGCGCGGCCGTTCCGCAGCCCGCATCATTCGGCGTCGATGCCCGCGCTCGTCGGCGGCGGGCTGCGCGTGCGGCCGGGCGAGGTCAGTCTTGCGCACCTCGGCGTGTTGTTCCTCGACGAACTGCCCGAGTTTCAGCGCGGGGTGCTCGATTCGCTGCGCCAGCCGCTCGAAACCGGTGAGGTCAGCGTTGCGCGCGCCAACGCGCATGTCACCTTTCCGGCGCGCGTCCAGCTGATCGCGGCGATGAACCCGTGCCGCTGCGGCCATCTCGGCGATCCGGCGCTCGCGTGCAGCCGCGCGCCGCGCTGCGCTGCCGACTATCAGGCGAAGCTGTCGGGGCCGCTGCTCGACCGCATCGACCTGCATGTCGAAGTCGAGGCGGTGAGCGCCGCCGACCTCGTCCTGCCGCCGCCCGCCGAGGGGAGCGCCGAAGTCGCGGTGCGCGTCGCCGCGGCGCGCGCAATCCAGACCGCACGCTATGCGGGGCAAAAGGCGCGCACCAACACCGAAATCGACGGCGACCTGCTCGAAGCGGTCGCGACCCCCGACGAGCCGGGGCGCAAACTGCTTGCGCAGGCGGCCGAGGCGATGCGCCTCTCGGCGCGCGGCTATACCCGCATCTTGCGCGTCGCCCGCACGATCGCCGACCTCGCCGCCGCCGAAAGCGTCGGCCGCATCCACATCGCCGAAGCGCTCAGCTATCGGCGGCAGGCGCCGCGGAATTGATGGAAGGGAGGGATGCCCATGACCAAGACGCTGTTTCTGCCCGGAGCAACTGGCAGCGCGTCCTTCTGGAAGCCCGCCGCAGCACATGCGGGTATCGACGGCCTGTTCATGGGCTGGCCGGGACTGGGAAATGAAGCCCCTGATTCCAGCGTAAGTGGTATCGACGACTTGGTGGCGCTAGTGCTCGATCAGATGCGCGAACCCGTAAATATCGTTGCGCAATCAATGGGTGGGGTGGTGGCGATGTTGGCGGCCCTCGCGCGGCCCGAGATGATCTCCCGGCTCGTATTGGCCGTCACCTCGGGAGGTTTGCCGATGGCTGACTTGGGCGGCAGCGAATGGCGCGCGAACTATCGCCGACGATTTCCGCATGCTGTCCAGTGGATCGCCGACCCCGTTCGCGATTTGTCGAGCCAGTTGGCGACCGTCACCGTGCCAACATTATTGCTCTGGGGTGGCCGCGACCCGATCAGTCCGGTTGCGGCAGGAAAGCGTTTGCAGGAATTGCTGCCCAATGCGACACTGCATATCATTTCGGATGCCGATCACGACCTGGCGCTAAGCCACGCCGAACAGGTCGGCAGATTGATCGCTAATCATCTGGCTCCGACGGTCGACCCTTAGAGGCCGCCTGATACGCTCTTGTTCTCCACCACTTCGAGCGGCGGCGGGGCCTTGGCCATGCCGGGGGCGCCGGCGCGGCGGTGGGTGAGCTTGCCGTCGACCTTGCCGCCATTTTCGATCGTGATCGTTTCATAGACGACGTCGCCGGTGATCCGCGCGCTCGCGTGGACGATCAGCGTCTTCGCCTCGATCGACCCGTCGAGCAGGCCCGCGAGCTTGGCGGTGTCGGCGGTTACCGCACCCTTGATCTCGCTCGCTTCGCCCTGGACGAGGTTGGCGCATTTCAGGTCGCCCTCGATCTTGCCGTCGACGTGCAGGTCGACGCTCGCCGAGACATTGCCGGTGATGACGACATCCGATCCGATGATCGAAAAGGTCGTGTGACGCGCGCCGGTCGCCATCTTAGCGGGCACCTGCGCGGGCGGCTGCGAGGGCGTGGACCCGCTGTCGGGCGTCGGCTTTGACTTCGAGAACATCGGCTTTGGCCTCCAGGAAGCGGCGCGGATTGACCGCGACGCCGTTCAAACGGACTTCGAAATGAAGATGGCTGCCGGTCGAGCGGCCGGTCGAGCCCATCTTGGCGATTTGCTGTCCCGCCGTCACCTGCGACCCGACTTTCGTGGTGAAGCCCGACAGGTGGGCGTAGCGGGTGAGGATGCCCTGGCCGTGATCGACCTCGACGACATTGCCGTAACCCGAACGGCGGCCGACGAACACGACCTTGCCCGGCGCGGCAGCGAGGATCGGCGTGCCGAGCGGCCCGGGGAAGTCGAGCCCCGAGTGCATCGCGCTCGCGCCGGTGAAGGGGTCGCGGCGATAGCCGTAGCTCGACGAGAGCATCAGCACATGTGCGGGCTGGCCCGACGGGATGGCGACGAGGGTGCGTTCGAGCACCTCCATGCGGAACAGCGCGCCTTCGAGTGCGGCGAAGCTCTTGCCGAGTGCGCTCGCGCGGCCGGTCCGCCCGCGCCACGGAATGAAGGGACCGCCCTGTCCGAGGCTGGCCTTGCGCACGAGAGACTTGGGATCGAGACCGAGTTCGGCGACCGCGGTTTCGGCCTTGGTCGCGCGCGCATCGACCGCGGCGAGCAGCCGCGCGGCGAGTGATTCCTGCCGCGCCTCGATGCGCGCGAGCGCCTGCGCCTCAGGGGGCAGGCGCGGGTCGATCGCGCTCGTCTGGGCCGGCTTGGCGGTTTCGGTGGCGGCGGCTTCGCCCTTGGCGCCTTCGGGAAGCGCTTCCTTGCCGAAATAGGTTTTCTGCCAATCCTCGAGCTGCGCCTGGCGCTCGTCGAGATCGGCGGCGATTTCGGCGACGCGGTCGCGATATTGGGCGATGCGCGCTTCGGCCGCCTCTGCCGCGGCTTCCTTTTGCGCGACTTCGGCGCGCTCGTCGGCGGTGAGCAACTGGTTGACGAACACCGAAAGCGTGACGCCCGCCCACGCGAAGAGCACGAGGCCCGCGATCAGCGCGACGCGCTTTTGCCAGACAGCGCTGATGCGCAGGAAACGCACGTGACCGTGCGTGCGGATAAAAATTTCATGGTCCTGAAACAGCGCATTGAAGCGCTGCCGCCAATGGCGCAGACCCGTCGATTGCGAAGACAAGCTACGACCCCGTCTCGTTGTTTTGTTGGAGCCCCTCCGCCCCGACTGGGAAGCGCACTTAACAGCGGTGTCAGTGAAGCGCGAATCTTCAGGGGGCGAGTCGGGGTGAATCGAACCCTGAGCGCGATGAACGGTGGAACAGTGCCAAAATGGCGGCTTTTCCGGCAAAAACGAGGGGGCCGAATCGGCCAATTATCGTTGACGCCTTGCTTACCATTATCGACTAGATCGACCCCGTGACGCACCAATCGCAAGCCGCCCCCTTTCCCGCTGCCGATGTCGCCAGCGGGCGCTCCGCACGGCCGCGCTCGGCGGTCAGCGCCGGGGTTGGCATCACCGGGCTGATCGGGCTTTTCGCCTATCTGCTGATCGCGCGCTACGCTCCGCAAATCGCCGCCGCGCTGGGTGTCGACTGGGGCGGGCGCGGGCCGATGAGCGGGCCCGCCTCGGCGGTCGCGAGCGTGCTCGCCTGCGGGCTGCCGATGGTGCTCTGGTCGGTGGTCGTCGACAAGGTTCACCGCAACCCCTCGACGGGGATCGACTGGGCGCTGCGCCGGCCGTGGCGCGAAACGCTCGACATCAGCTTCACCAAGCTGGCCGGCCTGTGGGCGACCTGGGCGCTGATCGCCTTCGCCTATTTCGTGATGCGCTATTATTGGCAGGGGCAATATGCCTTTGCGATGAACCTGCTGATGCGCGCGGCGCCGTGGCTGCTGCTCGTGTCGGTGCCCTACATGCTGTGGCTCGACCGGCGCATGATCGAGCCGCGCGATGGCTGCTACGCCTTCGGACGCTGGCTGATCGCGCCGGGCGCGCCCGTCGATGCCCGCGCGATCGCGCATCATCTGCGCGCGTGGACCGTGAAGGGCTTTTTCACCGCCTTCATGCTGTCGATCGTGCCGGGCAATTTCTCGTCGCTCGTGACGGTGCAGATGAGCGACGTGCTCGCCAATCCCTATATGACGGGACTGTGGACGATCAACCTGCTCTATCTGGTCGACGTCCACATCGCGACCGTCGGCTATATCCTGACCCTGAAACCGCTCGACGCGCATATCCGCACCGCCAACCCCTATGGCATGGCGTGGGTCGCGGCGCTGATCTGCTATCCGCCCTTCATCCTGATGAACGGCGGACCGCTCGACTATCAGGTCGGCGGCGCGGACTGGGGCTATTGGCTGCAGGGGCACGAGACGCTGATGACGATCTGGGGCGTCGTGCTCGCCGGGCTGATCGCGGTCTATGCCTGGGCGACCATGGCGTTCGGCATCCGCTTTTCGAACCTCACGCACCGCGGGATCATCACCCACGGCCCCTATGCCTTCACGCGCCACCCCGCCTATATTTCGAAGAATCTGAGCTGGTGGGTCGGCTCGATGCCCTTCCTCGTGACGAGCGGCAGCTGGGTCGAGGCGCTGCGCAACACGGTGCTGCTCGGGCTCGTCAGCGGTGTCTATTACTGGCGCGCGAAGACCGAGGAGAAGCACCTGCTCGGCGACCCCGCCTATCGGGCCTATTGGAGCTGGGCACAGGCCAATGCGCCCGTGCCGCGCTTCTTCGCACGGCTGAGCGGGCGCAAGCCACCGCTGATCCGGCTCGAGCCCGACCCGCGGGTGGGGCCGGTGGCGTAGAGCAAACTGCAAATTGACGTGTGCCCCCGCGAAGGCGGGGGCCCATCTCCGGACCGATTCGGATAGCGCCGGCGGGTGATGGGCTTCCGCCTTCGCGGGAGCACACGGCTTTTACTGGGTGGCTGGGCGCCCTAGAACTTCACGCCCGCCTCGACGCCCCAGATGCGAGGCTCGTTGACGTAGCTCGTCAGATTGTTGAAATCGATGCCGCCGGTCGGCGACGCATCGCCGGTGATGTTGCGCACGAAGGCCGCAAAATCATAGCGATCGGTGCGATAGCCGACGCGCAGGCCGCCCTCGATCATCTCGTCGTCCGAAAATTCGACCGAGCGATAGAGGAAGAACTGCACCTTCGAGCGATAATACCAGTCGGTGAAGGCATAAACCGCCCCGTCGCCGACCGGGAATTCATAGCCCGCGGTCCAGTTGACGGTGAACTTCGGCGATTGCGGCAGCTGGTTGCCGTCGATCGAATAGATGCCCGGGCTTCCCGCGCGGACGGGGTCGAGCACCGTGCACGGCGTCGCCGATCCGCAGCCCGCGACATAGGCGTTGGGATCGTCGATCTTCGCGACGTTCCACGCACCGCCGACGCTGAAGGTCAGCCCGCGCGCCGGCGCCGCCTGCAATTCGGCCTCGATGCCATGACCCTTGGCATCGACGTTGAGCAGGCTCGCGACGTTCGACGTGCCGCCGACGGCGGTCAGCTGCAGGTCCTTGGTGTCAAAATAATAGCCGGTGAGGTTGAAGCGCACGCGGTCGCCTAGGAACGCGGTCTTGATGCCGGCTTCATACGACATCGTCTCTTCCTGATCGGCGGTCGAGATCGTCCGCGCGAAGGTCAGGCGGCCCTGCACCGACGGCGCGCGATAGCCGCGCGCGACGCGGGCATAGAGCGTCACGTCGTTCGACGCTTCATAGGTCGCGCTCGCGTCCCACGTCACCAGCTCGCCCTTGACGTTGGCGGCCTGCGGCGGGACCGGCGTGTTCGGGCTGACGACGAAGTCGGGGCGCGTCTCGACCGGGCGCGACGCGACGAAATCGCGCGTGTCGTGGTTGTAGCGCGCGCCGGCCTGCAGGGTCAGGCCGTTGTCGAATGCATAGTTGAGCGAGCCGAAGATGCCATAGGCTTCGCTCTCCTGGCGCTGGATCGCGATCGCCGAAGGGGTGGCATCGGTCGGGCCGCCGAATTCATAGCTCGAAATATCGAGGTCTTCGTTGAAATAGAAGACGCCGCCCTGATAGCCGAACCCGCCATTGTTGTTCGAGGCGATGCGGATTTCCTGCGTGAACTGGTCGAGGCTCGGAACATTGTCCTGGCTCTGCGCCTGGAAGGGGATCAGGCCCGGACCCGATTCGGGCAGGAACACCGCGCCGAAGCCACCGTCGATGTCGCCGCGGCTCCTGAAATTGCCGTTCCAGTAAGAGGTGATCGAGTAGAGGGTCACCGGCCCGAAATCATATTCGAGATTGAGCCCGGCGTTATAGGTGTTGAGCTTCTGGAAGTTGATTCCGTCCTGCCACACCTTGTCGCGCTCGAATTCGGTGCCCGCGCCGCCGAGGCCGACAAGATGGTTGCTGCCCGGCACCTGCGTATTGGCGCGGAAGATGATCGCCGAGCCGTCATAGACGCGCACTTGGCCGATGACGCGGCCGGTGAAGGGGCCGTTTTCATATTGCAGCTGAAGCCGCGCGGCGATGTCGTCATAGCCGCCGAGATCGTCGCTCTTGGTGGTCGCGACATTGTCGACCCAGTCGTCGCGGTGCTGATAGAGGCCCGAGAGGCGGACCGAAAAGCCGCTGTCGTCGGCAGCGCCCGCCGCGACCTCGACCTGGCTCGAGCCATAGCGGCCATAGCTGACGCGCGCATAGCCACCGGTCTTGCCGGGCTTGACGGTGTCGAACTTGACGATGCCCGCCGGGGTATTGCGCCCGAACAGCGTGCCCTGCGGCCCGCGCAGCACCTCGACGCGGTCGAGATCGAAGATCGGAAAGCCCTTGAGGATCGGATTTTCGAGCACGACATCGTCATAGACGAGGCTGACCGGCTGCGATGCGTTGAGGTCGAAGTCGGTGTTGCCGAGCCCGCGGATATAGAAGCGCGGGAAGGTGCGCCCGAACGAGCTTTCGATGTTGAGGCTGGGGACGCGGCCCGCGAGCACGCGCACGTCCGACCCCGACGAGGTGATCGCGCCGAGCGTATCGCCCGCGAGCACGCTGACCGCGATCGGCACGTCCTGCAGATTTTCCTCGCGGCGCTGCGCGGTGACGATGATGTCGCCGAGCCCGCCCGCTTCGGCAGCGGGGGCGTCCTGCGCAGCGGCGGGGGTGGCCCAGCCGGCAGCGGCAAGGACGAAACTTATAGCAAGGGCGGAAGGAAGATGGCGCATGGCATATCCTTTGAAAAGCGAAGCAGGTTGGTTGAGAATATGCACCGGCGTTGCCGCGCGCGCGCCGCGCGGTCAACGGCCGAGCACGCCGCCGCTGACGTTCATGTCAGCAGTGTTGCAGAATTGCTGCAGTGCAGCGGCGCCCGAAAGGCGCGCTAGAAGCTCAATTCTTCATAGATATGAGAGAGATCGCCCGCCCACGCGCCGTTGAAACGGTCGAGCAGATCGTGCGCGGGCGATTTGCCGCTCTTGGCGATCTGGCGCAGCGGTTCGAGAAAGCCGACTTCATTGTCGCCCATCGAATTGACCTCGCCGCGCGCCGCAAGGCCCTCAGCGGCGATGTCGAGCACCCGCGAAACCAGATCGCGCAACGTGCCGCCGCCGGGCGCCGGGGCGCAGAGCCCGTCCTTCGGCACCGCGTCGCGCAGCGCCTGCTGTTCCTCGATGCTCCAGCCCTTGACCAGATCCCACGCGGCATCGAGCGCGCCCTGATCGTAGAGCAGCCCGACCCACAGCGCGGGGAGCGCGCAGATACGGTTCCACGGCCCGCCGTCGGCACCGCGCATCTCGAGAAAGCTTTTGAGCCGGACCTCGGGAAAGGCGGTCGAGAGATGGTCGGTCCAGTCCGAAAGCCGCGGCAATTCGCCGGGAAGCGCGGGGAGGTCGCCCTTCAGGAAATCGCGGAAGCTCTGTCCGGCGGCGTCGATATATTTGCCGTCGCGAAAGACGAAATACATCGGCACGTCGAGCATATAGTCGAAATAGCGATCATATCCGAAGCCGTCCTCGAACACGAAGGGCAGCATCCCCGTGCGCGCGGGGTCGGTGTCGGTCCAGATATGGCTGCGATAGGAGAGATAGCCGTTCGGCTTGCCTTCGGTAAAAGGCGACGACGCGAAGAGCGCGGTCGCGAGCGGCTGCAGCGCCAGCGACACGCGGAATTTCTGCACCATGTCGGGCTCGGACGAATAGTCGAGGTTCGTCTGGATGGTGCAGGTGCGCAGCATCATGTCGAGCCCGAGCGAGCCGACGCGCGGCATGTGGCGGAGCATGATTTCATAGCGCCCCTTGGGCATCACCGGCAATTCGCCGCGCGTCTTGTCGGGCCACATGCCGAGGCCCAGGAAACCGAGCCCCAGTTCGGCGCCGACTTCCTTGACCTGTTTCAGATGGCGCCCCGTTTCGGCGCAGGTCTGGTGAAGATTTTCGAGCGGCGCGCCCGACAGTTCGAGCTGGCCCGCGGGTTCGAGGCTGACCGTGCCGTCGCTGCCCGAAAGCGCGATCACCTGACCGCCCTCGATCACCGGCTCCCAGCCGAAGCGGGTGAGCGCCATGAGCAGGTCGCGGATGCCGCCGGGCTCGTCGTAGGATGGGGCGCGGTGGTCGCTCGTCCGATAGACGAACTTCTCGTGCTCGGTCCCGATGCGCCAGGCCTCGCGCGGCTTTTCCCCCTTGATCATGGGCGCCGCGAGCTGGTCGCGGCTTTCGATGATGGGATCGTCTCGATCCGAAACCGTTCGCGTGCTCATGGCGCCATTTAGGGAGCGGCGGCGCGTCTGACCAGAGGGGGATTCGATCGCCGCCTCAAATGATGTCCACCGTCCCGGAATTCGCGTCTTCGCCGGCCGGCCGCCAGTCGCCATGCGCCGCCATCCACGCTGCCATCGCGGCGATTGCAGCGGTCTCGGCGCGCAGGATGCGCGGGCCGAGCGTCATGCGGCGGACGCCGGGCGCTTGCAGCAACAGCTCGCGCTCGCGGGGCGTGAAGCCGCCCTCGGGACCGGTCAGGATCGCCGCGGGCGCGGGCCCATCGAACTCGGCGAGCGGCGCGCCGCCCGCTTCGTCGGCGAACAACAGAGCGCGGCCGGCGGGCCAGTCGCGAAGCAAGGCGGGCAGTTTGACCGGATCGGCAAGCTCGGGCAGCGCGGTGCGCCCGCATTGCTCGCAGGCCTCGACGATCTGCGCCTCGATCCGCTCGCGCTTGACGCGCTCGACGATCGTGCGCTCGGTAATCACGGGTTGCAGCCGGCGGACGCCGAGTTCGGTCGCCTTTTCGATGATCCAGTCAAGCCGCGCCTTCTTGACCGGCGCGAAGCACAGCCAGAGGTCGGGGACGGTTTCGCGGTCGCGCGTCTGCCGTTCGATGCGCAAGGTCAGCGCGCGCTTGCCCGCGTCGGCAACGCTCGCCAGCCATTCGCCGCTGCGATCGTCGAACAGCAGCAGCGGATCGCCCGGCTTCACGCGCATCACGTTGAGCAGATAATGGGCGGCAGCGCCGTCGAGCGTCGGCGCGGCGTCGGGGCCGAGCGGCTGATCGACGAACAGGCGGGGCGTGCTGGCGGGCGGCCAGGCGGGGGTCGCGGGCATGGCCGGACGATAGCAGATGGCGCGGCCGCGCGCCCATAGTTTCGCCGTTCCGGCCGAACTGTCCCGCTATGGGCCGAATTCGGCGCTGTGCCGCGACCTTTGGCACGCCGCGATTAGCCATTTGGTAAGCAGTTTGGCCTTAGGTGCAATGTGCCAGACGCGCATCTGAGTGGGCCGCGCGCCTGGTCCTAGAGGGGGTCAATGACCATGCGTGGGACCATCATTCGCCGCTTCCGCTCGGGCGCACGGAAACTTCTTCGCGACCAGCGGGGCAACGCCCTGATGCTCACCGCCGCCGCGGTGGTGCCGCTCGTCGGCATCGTCGGCTCGGCGGTCGATATCGGCCGCGCCTATATGACCCAGCTTCGTCTGCAGCAGGCGTGCGACGCGGGCGTGCTCGCGGGCCGCCGCGCGATGGCCGGCGGCACCTACACCGACGCCGCCGAGGCCGAAGCGAACAAGATGTTCAACTTCAACTTCCCCGACGGCATTTATGGCAGCAGCGGGATCAGCTTCGCGTCGAGGGCGAGCAGCCCGTCGGACGTCGTCGGCACCGCAAGCGCGCGTTTGCCTACCGCGTTGATGCAGATTTTCGGCTTCGCCAAATTCGATCTCGCGGTGAATTGTACCGCAAAGCTCGAAATCTCGAACGCCGACGTGATGATGGTGCTCGACGTCACCGGATCGATGGACAGCACGAACAAGGGCGACAAGGTCAATCGCATCACCGCATTGCAGGACGCGGCGGTCGATTTCTTCGACACGCTGACCACGGCGGAGATCGGTGACGGACGCCTGCGCTTCGGGGTTGTCCCCTACAGCTCGACCGCCAATGTCGGTGCGATCCTGATGGACAAGGATTCCGACTGGATTTCCGATTATATGCTCGTGCCGTCGCGCACGCCGGTGATCCGATACAATTGGAGTGGCAGCACCGTGCCCTCCGGCGTGAGCACCGGCACGACAACGAATGGCAGCTGGTCGACGATCACCGCGGTTGCCAGCCCGTCGAGCAGCTTTTGCTCGGGCCTCACCGCGCCGGGCGATTCCGAAGCGACCTCGGCGGCGACGCCGGGGATGAACCGCACGACCTGGTTCGTCGACAAGAATGGCAACCACATCTACGTAAACGACAACAAGACCGTCCATCGGCGCTATAATTACCGTTATACGTGGTCGGGAGGGAGGTGTTTGCTGCAGCGCCGCGTTGTTAGTTTCACCCATGCGGCTGTCTCAAATCCTGGCTCATCCTCGTTCGAGAATAGGTATCGCTATGAGGACCGGCTGTTCGACGTGTCGAGCGTGAAGTCGGGTTCGGCCCTGGTGACCGACACCGGCGACGACGGCGCCACCCGTTCCTACACGTGGGGTGGCTGCGTGATGGAACGATTTACCGTGCCCTTCGACGACGACGAGACCGCATCCAGCGATGCTCTCGACATGGACGTCGATAGCGCGCCGACCGACGATCAATTTACCAAATGGCAGCCGCTGATCCCGGAAGTGGCTTTCCCGCGCGCCTCCGGTCCTGGGTCGAGTCCCTCGACGAGCGGGGCGACTACCCAGGACGTCTATGATTCATATGGGCGCCGCCGAATATCTCAGGAAACCAGCTCGAACGGCAGCTGGCAGAATTATTCGCGCTACTGGAGCAACGGCTGGGGCGTCTGCCCCGCGCCGGCGATGAAGCTGACCACGATGACCGCCGCCGACAAGGGCGCGTTCGAAACTTACATCAATTCGCTGAAACCGCTCGGCGGTACCTATCACGACGCCGGGATGGTGTGGGGTGTGCGGCTGCTGTCGCCCGACGGCATGTTCGCCGACGAAAATGCCGAGGCACCGAACAAGCGCCCGATCAGCCGCCACATCATCTTCATGACCGACGGTGACATGGCGCCGAACTGGGGCAATCTGACCTTCCAGGGCTATGAGTATCTGATGCACCGCGTCAGCGGAACCTACGGCACCGATTTGACGGCGCTCCACAACAACCGCTTCCAGCAGCTGTGCACCATCGCCAAGCGAAAGAATATTACCGTCTGGGTGGTCAGCTTCGGCACCTCGCTCAACAGTTCGCTCGAAAATTGTGCGAGCCCGGGCAAGGCCTATGAGGCAAAGAATGCCGACTCGCTCAACGAGAATTTCCAGGCGATCGCCCGGCAAATCTCGAAGCTGAGGCTGTCGCAATGACCCGGCGGCCGCTCTTCCGGCGCAGCCCGCGTCGCCTCGGCCGCGACGAAGGCGGCATCGCGGTGGTCGAGTTCGCGCTCACCGCGCCGCTCTTCCTGTTGCTGATCATGGGAATCTTCGACTTCTCGTGGCAGATGTATGCGAACCAGGTGCTGCAGGGGGCGGTCAGCAAGGCCGCGCGCGATGCGACGCTCGAAGCCAATGCCGCCGACCAGTCGGCGCTCGACGCCGGCGTCCGCGAGCGCGTTCTGAACGTCTTTCCTCACGCCCAGGTCAGTTTCACGCGCCTCGCGTACAACAGCTACGACGAGGTCGGCGATCCCGAATCGTTCAACGATACGAACAAGAATGGCGAATATGATCCCGGCGAATGTTTCGAGGACGTCAACGGCAACGGCAGTTGGGACGCCGATCGCGGCATGACCGGCAACGGCGGCGCCGAGGATGTCGTCCTCTATACCGCCTCGATGCGGATCATGCGCGTCCTGCCGGTCTGGCGCATGCTCGGCCAGTCGCAGGTCGTGACGCTCAAATCGACGACCGTCTTGCGCAATCAGCCCTATACGACGAGCACCGAAACGAGCGAGGTCATATGCAAATAGCACCGCGCCTCCGGACCTTCGCCGCGGCCGCGACGCGTTTCGCGCGCGACCGCCGTGCGACGGTCCTCGTCGAAATGGGCTTCGCCATCCCCTTCCTTGTGCTCGTGGGATTTGCCGGGATGGAGGTCGCCAATCTCACCCTCGTCAACACGCGCATCAGCCAGATCGGCCTCAGCGCCGCCGACAATGCCTCGCGCATCGCCTTCGGCAGCAATCTGTCGCAGCCGCAGGTGCGCGAACTCGACATCAACGAGGTGTTCACCGGCGTCGCCGAACAGGCGCGCGGGCTGGATTTCGCGCAGCACGGGCGGATCATCCTCTCGAGCCTCGAACGCAATTCCGACGGCGGACAGTGGATCCACTGGCAGCGCTGCTTCGGCAGCCTCAACGTCGATCCGAGCTATGGTCCGCAAGGTACCGGCGCGACCGGAACCGATTTCAAGGGCATGGGCCCTGAAGGCAGCGAAGTGACGGCAGCCGCGGGAACCGCCGTGATGTTCGTCGAAATTTCCTATGAATATCAGCCTTTGCTCTATGGCAAATGGCTCGGGCCCAAGACGATCCGCTCGACCGCTGCCTTCAATATTCGCGAGGGACGCGACCTGTCGAAAGTCTATAATCCCTCGCCCGCGGCGTCGGTTTCCAGCTGTAGCTGACGCACAGATATAATCGCCCATTTATCCCCCGCGTCGCGGCTGCTATCGCTCGCGCGCGTGATGACGGCGATCCATCCTCCCGACAGCCAGCATCAGGGCTTTCTCGCGCTGCTTCCCGCGCGCGCGCGGCCCTATGCGCTGCTCGCGCGCTTCGACCGGCCGATCGGCTGGTGGCTGCTCTATTGGCCGTGCGCTTGGGGGCTCGCGCTCGGCGGCGGGGCGCGCAGCCACTGGCCGCTGTTTTTCTGGATGCTGCTCGGCGCGATCGCGATGCGCGGCGCCGGATGCGTCTATAACGACATCGTCGACCGCGACCTCGACGCAAAGGTCGCGCGCACCGCGTCGCGCCCCGTGGCGAGCGGCGCGGTGTCGGTGAAGGCGGCGCTCGCATGGACCGGGCTGCTCGCGCTCGTCGGGCTGATCGTGCTGCTGCAACTGCCGCTCCCCGCGCAGATCGTCGCGCTCGCGAGCCTCGCGCTCGTCGCCGCCTATCCGTTCATGAAGCGCATCACCTGGTGGCCGCAGGCGTGGCTCGGGCTCGTCTTCAGCTGGGGCGCGCTCGTCGGCTGGATCGCGGTCGGCGGCCCGCAGGGCCTTGCGCTGCCCTTGCTCTACGCCGGCTCTATCGCGTGGGTGATCGGTTACGATACCATCTATGCGCTGCAGGACATCGAGGATGATGCGCTCGTCGGGGTAAAATCGGCGGCGCGCGCGCTGGGCGCGCATGTCCGCGGCGGGGTCGCGATCTGCTATGCGGCGGCGCTCATGCTGTGGGCGGGGGCGCTGTGGCACGTCCGTCCCGATCCGCTCGTGCTCGTCGCACTGGTGCCCGCCGCGCTGCATCTGACGGGGCAGGTGGCGACGCTCGATCCCGCGAACCACGCCGACGCGCTCGCCAAGTTCCGCAGCAACCGCTTCGCGGGGCTGCTCGTCTTCGCGGCGATGCTCGTGGTCGGAAGCGCGGGCTGATTATTCGGCCGCGAGCAGTTCCTCGGCGCCGCCGAGGTCGACCGAGACGAGGCGGCTGACGCCCTTTTCGACCATCGTCACCCCGAACAGGCGGTGCATCCGCGCCATCGTCACCGCATTGTGCGTGACGATCAAATAGCGCGTGTTGGTCTCGCGCGTCATGCGGTCGAGCAGGTCGCAAAAGCGCTCGATATTGGCATCGTCGAGCGGCGCATCGACCTCGTCGAGGACACAGATCGGCGCGGGGTTGGTCAGGAAAAGGCCAAAGATCAGCGCGACCGCGGTCAGCGCCTGTTCGCCGCCCGAGAGCAGGGTGAGCGAGCCGAGCCGCTTGCCCGGCGGCTGCGCCATGATCTCGAGCCCCGCTTCGAGCGGGTCGTCCGAATCGACGAGTTCCAGATGCGCCTGACCGCCGTTGAACAGCGTCGTGAACAGCCGCTGGAAATGACCGTTCACCGCCTCGAACGCCGCGAGCAGGCGCACGCGGCCTTCGCGGTTCAGATTGCCGATCGAACCGCGGAGGCGATTCACCGCCTGTTGCAGCTCGTCGATCTCGGCGGCGTTCCGCTCGCGCTCGGCGTCGAGTTCGGCGAGCTCGTCGGCGGCGACCAGATTGACCGGGCCGAGCCGCTCGCGCTCGCCGATCAGCCGGTCGTGCGCCGCCGATTCGGCGGCGGTATCGCCGACGCTGTCGCTTTCGAAGCCGGCCTTTTGCGGCAGCAGCGGCGGCGGGCATTCGAAGCGTTCGCCCGATACGCGGCCCATCTCGATCCGGCGCTGTTCGGCATTTTCGGAGCGCGCGGCCGCGCCGGCGCGCGTTTCGCGCGCTGCGGCGACGCGCTCGCGGATCGTCGTCAGCGCCGTCTCGGCTTCGCGCAGCGCGGCTTCGGCTTCGCGCTCGCGGGCTTCGGCAGCCGACGCCTGCTCGCGCAGTTCGGCCTGCCGCGCTTCGGCGGCGGTGCGGTCGGCCGCAAGCCTTTCGGGCAGGTCGGCGAGTTTCGCGGCTTCGGCAGCGAGCGCCTCGCCGCGCCTGTCCATGTCGGTGACGCGCCGCGCGGCTTCGCCGGCGCGCGCTTTCCAGCTCTTGATTTCGGCGGCGACGACCGCTTGCCGTTCGGAGAGGCCGGCAAGGCTGCGCTCATGCGCCGCGAGCGCATCGCGCGCGGCCTGGGCATCGGCGCGCGCGCCTTCGGTCGCTTGTTCCTCGGCGTCGAGCGCGGCGCGCGCGAGGCTTTCATCGGGGAGCGCCGCCAGCGCCGCGTCCTGCACCGCGAGCGCTTCGACGGCTTCGCTCGCCGCAGCGGCGATTTCCTGACGCCGCCGGTCGAACAGCGCGGCGGCGTCGCGATGGCGGTCGAGCGCCGCCTGCGCCTGATCGGCGGCGCGCAGCGCGGCGCGGCGCGCCTCATCGGCGTCGGCGAGCCGCTTGCGCGCGGCTGCGGCGCCGTCGGCTCGTTCGGCAAGCGTCGCCGCCATCGCCTCGCGCCGGTCGCGCAGCGCCTGCACGCCGCGTTCGGCGTCGGGCCGCTGCGCCGCCAGCGCGTCGAGGCGGTTCTGGCGCATCAGTCGTTCGCTCGCCGTCGCGCCGTCGCCGCGCGTGACGAAGCCGTCCCAGCGGCGCATGACCCCATCCGTCGTGACAAGCCGCTGGCCGACCGCGAGCGGCTGGCCCGCGTCGCTTTCGGCCACGGCGACCTGTGCCAGCCGCCGCGCGAGCGCGGGGGGCGCGTCGGCGACCTCGGCGAGCGCGCGCGTGCCCGCGGGGAGCGCCGGATCGTTGGGCGTCGTCTCGGCGCCGCGCCAGCTGCGCGCTGCGTCTTCCTCGGTACCCGCATCGAGGTCGTCGCCGAGCGCGGCAGCGAGCGCCGCTTCATAGCCGGGCTTCACCTTGATCCGGTCGAGGATGCGCGCCGCATCGCTTCGCGCCGCGGCGAGCGCGCGTTCGAGCGTCGCCGCCTCGCTTTCGAGCGCGGCAAGCGCGGCGCGCGCTTCGGCGAGCGCCGCGTCGATCTCGGCAAGATCGGCGGTGGCAGCCTCGCGGTCGGCTTCGGCGTCTGCGAGCGCGGCTTCGGCCGACCCGATCGCCGCCTCGGCCTCGGCGGCCGCGCCGGCGCTGCGTTCGACCGTATCGGCGAGCGCGTCGCTGTCGCCGAGCGCGGCGACTTCGGCTTCGACGCTCGCGCGCTGGGCTTCGACCCGGCGCACCGCGGCTTCGGCGGCGCCGCGCGCATTGATCGCGACGCGGCGGTCCGCCGCTTCGCTCGCCGCCTTCGCTCGCGCCTGGGCGAGCGAGACTTCGGCGTCCCGCAGCCGCGCCTGCGCCGCGTGGCTCGCCTCGACGAGCGCCGCCTTGCCGGCATCGTGGCTCGCGATTTCCCGCGCCAGTTCCTTCGCTTCGCCGTCGAGCGCGGTCAGCGCGGCATGCGCGTCGCGCGCAAGATCGCCCTCGCGCGTCCGGTCGTCGGCGAGCCGCGCCTGCTGTGCTGCCAGATCCTCGAGCCGCTGGCGCGCCGCGCGCTCCTCGCCGGCCAGCCGCACCTGCGTCGCGGTCGCGTCGGCGAGCGCGTCGCGCTGCGCCTGCGCGTCGCTGCGCGCGGCGGCGACGCGGGTCGCGACTTCGGTCTGCGCCTGCGATATGGTTTCGAGCTCGTCCTGCGCCGCCTTCACCGCCGCCTCGGCGGCGTCGGCATCGCGGCGCGCCTGATCGGCGGCGGCGGCGGCATCGCGCCAGCGCGCATAGATCAGCCGCCCTTCGGCGATACGGATCTCGTCGCTCAACCTTTTATATTTCTCGGCGGCGCGCGCCTGCCGCCGCAGCGCATTCGCGCGGACTTCCATGTCGGCGACGATTTCGGACAGGCGCGCCAGATTGGTCTCGGTCGCGCGCAGTTTCTGCTCGGCGTCCTTGCGGCGAACATGAAGGCCGGCGATCCCCGCCGCTTCTTCCAGCATCGCGCGGCGGTCGGTGGGTTTCGCCGCGATGACATTGGCGATCTTGCCCTGGCTGACGAGTGCCGGGCTATGCGCGCCGGTCGCCGCGTCGGCGAAGATCAGCGCGACGTCCTTGGCGCGCACGTCGCGGCCGTTGGCGCGATAGGCGCTGCCCGCGCCGCGCTCGATGCGGCGGATCACCTCGAGCTCGTCGCCGTCGCCTTCGCTGGCAAGCCCCGCGACGACCGCACCCTCGGTGTCGCAGTGCAGCGCCACTTCGGCGAAGTCGCGCGGCGGGCGCGACGATGTGCCCGCGAAGATGACGTCTTCCATTCCGCCGCCGCGCATCGACTTGGGCGAGGATTCGCCCATCACCCAGCGGATCGCCTCGAGCAGGTTGGACTTGCCGCAGCCATTGGGGCCGACGACGCCGGTCAGCCCGGGCTCGATGCGCAGCTCGGTGGGTTCGACGAAACTTTTGAAACCGGTGAGGCGCAGCCGCTTTATCTGCACGAATCATCCCCGTGCAGGCTGGCGAATCGCAGGCCGTGTAACTGTCGCGTCACATATCCCCCATGGACCCGTCATGCCGCGCGGGCAGGGGAGTCGCAAGGGGGTAGCGGTGATCGCGCCGCCGCGTCAGCGCGCGCCCATCGTGCGCAGCCGGTCGCGCATCAGCGGCCAGGTTGCGACGCCCTCGGCGACCTGCCCGTTGATCAGGAAGGTCGGCGTGCCGCGCACATCATATTTCTTGACCGCTTCGTTGGTCGCATCCTCGAGCTTCTGGATGTCGTCGACCTTGCCCAGACAGGCGTTGACCTGTTCGCCGGTCATCCCGCGCGACTGATAGAATTGGTCGAGCTTCATCGCCTTCGCAAGCTGCTGGAAACGGACGCTCGGCGGCGACTTCATCGCGGCTTCATAGCCTTGCGGATTGGCCTGCGCGGCTTCGAAAATCTGCGCCTGCGAGGCAAAGGTGCTCTGCGTCAGCGGGAAATAGCGCTCGACCGGCGCGCAATGCGTGATCGCGGCGGCGGTCAGGTCGAGCCCGTCGCGGATGAAGTTGCGCAATTCCAGGCTGACGCGGCCGGTGTCGATGAAGTCGCGCTTCATCTCGTCATGGCTTTCGGTCGCGAAATCGGCGCAGTGCGGGCAGGTCAGCGACGCGAATTCGACGATCTTGATCGGCGCGTCGGGATTGCCCATCACGCGCCCGCCGTCGGGGGTCACGGCGACGACGTCGGACCAGCTTTTGCCGGCGGGCGGCGCGACCTTGGCGATCACCGCTTGCTCTTCGGTGGTATCGGTCTTGCTGTCGCCGCACGCGGCGAGCGCGAGCGCGCCGAGCGCGGACAGGATGGCGAGGCGCAGAACGGGCAGGGTCTTCACGTCATTCTCCGGAAAAATCATCGGTGCGGGACTCTTAGGAGCCCTTGATCGCGGCGTCGAGCAGGGTTTTGAGTTCGGGCCAGTGGCCGGCTTCGGCGCGGCGGCCGTTGATGAAGAAGGTCGGGGTGCCCGTAACCTTGTCGGCGCCCAGCCCGATATTGGTCATCCCCATCAACTCGGCCTCGGTGACCCCGCTCGACAGGCAGGCGTTGATCTGTGCCGCGCTGTAGCCACGGCCGCGCATCAGCGTGTCGAGACCAAGGTCGGCGGCGATGCGCGTCGTCCGCGCTTCGAGCGAACCCGTGTACCATGGCGCCTGCTGCTCTTTCGTCATCTTCGCGGCCTTGGCGAGCCAGACCGGCTGCGCGGCAAAGATCGCCTGATGATTGGCGGCGAAGGCCTTGGGGCCGCCGCAGCGCGCGAGCATCGCCGCGGTCATGTCGACGGGATCGCGGATCAGGTTGCGATATTCGAACAGGACGCTGCCCTTGTCGACATATTGGGCCTTCAGCGGCACCCCCGCTTCCTTCGCGAACTCGGCGCAATGCGAACAGGTGTAGCTGAAATATTCGACCAGCTTCACCTTCGCCTGCGGGTTGCCGATGCTGTAGGCGCCGATGCCGCTCTCGCCGATCGTCGCCGACCAGCCGGTCGCGGCCGGTGGGGCGGCGGCGGTGAGCAAGGGTACGGTCAAAAGCGGCAGCAGCACCGCGGCGAGACGGCGCCTCGGGAAGCGGAGGGACGGCTGGAACATGGGCAATCGGGTCTTTCGCTTGACAATCTCTAACTGATTTTAGGGAGCTTCGGCGGTACCGCGAGCCCCGCCGCCATGCGCTCGAGCACGGTGCGAAGCTCGGGGTCGCCGATATCGCGCAGACTCTCCCCCAGCTCGGCGGGTACGGGCTTCAGTATTGCGGCAGGCTGAACGGGCGGCGTGCGCGCGATCTGGCCGTGGGTCATGCGAACCTGCGCGATCGCGGCATAGCCGAAGAAGCGATTGACCGCGGCGACGATGTCGGGCGCGACATGCTGGAGCATCGGGGCGTGCGCGCCGCTGATCGTCAGGTGCAGCGTGCCGCCCGCCTTCTGCCCCGCGGGAAAGCGGATCATCGCGGGCTGGGTCACATCGGCGAGCCTGTCGCCGACGATCTCGCGCCAGCGGCTGACGACCGACGACTGGATGAAACCGAATTTGCGAAAGGCGGCACGGCCGATCTCGGGGACGAGGTCGGCGATCGCGCGCGGCTCGCCTCCGCGCGGGCGTTCATAGGGGCGCGCGGGGGTCTTTTTGGTCCCCGTTTTCGCCTTCGCCTTTTTGCCGGGCGTGTCCTCGCTGCCTGCTTTCGCCATGCGCGCCGCCATGCCATAGGCGGGGGGTGAGCGTCCAGACTTCCGATCGGCCCGAAAGCGGCGTTGCCGATTTCTCCGCGCGCCTGCTCGACTGGTACGACCGGTCGGCGCGGGTGCTGCCGTGGCGGGTGCCGCCGGGCAGCGCGGCGCATCCCGATCCCTATCGCGTCTGGATGGCCGAGGTGATGCTTCAGCAGACGACCGTCGCCGCGGTCGCGGGCTATTACGACCGTTTCACCGCGCGCTGGCCGACGGTCGCCGACCTTGCCGCGGCCGACGACGCCGACGTCATGGCGGCGTGGGCGGGGCTCGGCTATTATGCCCGCGCGCGCAACCTGCTCGCCTGCGCGCGCGCCGTCGCGGCCGATCATGGCGGTGTCTTTCCGGACAGCGAAGCGGGGCTGCGCGGCCTGCCGGGGGTCGGCGATTATACCGCCGCCGCGGTCGCCGCGATCGCTTTCGGCCGGCGCGCGGTCGTCGTCGATGCCAATATCGAGCGCGTGATTGCCCGCCACCGGCTGATCGAAACCCCGCTCCCCGCGGCCAAGCGCGCGATCAAGGCCGAACTGGCGCCGCGCGTCCCCGCCGATCGACCCGGCGATTTCGCGCAGGCGCTGATGGACCTGGGGGCGGGCGTCTGCACCCCGCGCCGCCCCGCCTGCGGAATTTGTCCGCTGATGACCGATTGCCGCGCGCGCGGGCGCGCCGACATCGAACGGCTGCCGGTCAAGCCCGCGAAAAAGGCGAAGCCGCGGCGCTATGGACTTGCCCATTGGATCGAGCGCGACGATCGGCTCTGGATCGTGCGGCGGCCGGGAAAGGGGATGCTCGGCGGGATGCGCGCATTGCCGGGCGGCGAATGGACCGCGGAACCGCCCACCGAGTCGGGGATAGTCCGGGTCGATCACGGCTTCACCCATTTCGATCTTTCGTTGACGCTGGTGCGGCGCGAAGCCCCGCTTGCCGCAGCGGAAGGCGAATGGTGGCCGCTCGCGACGCTTGACGCGGCGGGGTTGCCGACGCTCTATCGCAAACTCGTCGACAAGATGCGGGAGAGAGAGGGATGAATCAGATGGTTTCGCGCCGGACGCTGCTCGGCGGCATGGCATTCGGCGGCGCGGCGGCGTTTCTGCCCGGTGCGGCTTTTGCATTCCGCGCCGACGGTGCCGCGCTCTTTCCGGCGACCAACGCCTTCATCACCGGTTTCGTCGATCGCGGCGAGCTTGCCAGCACGCTCGCCTGCATCGGCAAGGATCAGCAGGCGCCGCTCACTTTCGGCGCGGGGACGCAGGCGATGGATTCGACGCGGCCGGTCGGCCCCGACACGCTGTGGCGGCTCTATTCGATGACCAAGCCGATCACCGCGATGGCGGCGATGCTGCTGGTCGAGGACGGCAAGATGGGGCTCGACCAGCCGATCGCCGACTTCCTTCCGGCCTTCGCCAATATGAAGGTGCAGGACACGCCCGACGGCTCGATCACCGCCGTGCATCCGGCGAAGACGCCGATCACGGTGCGTCAGCTGCTCACCCACACCGCGGGGCTCGGCTATACCATCATGCAGAAGGGGCCGATCCGCGACGCCTATAACAAGGCGGGAATCCTCGGCGGACAGGTCAGCCGGCTGCCGATTCCCGGCATGACCGACGCGACGCCCGCGCCCAGCCTCGCGGCCTTTGCCGACCGTCTCGCCGAACTGCCGCTCGTCTATGAACCCGGCACGCGCTGGAGCTATTCGGTCGGGCTCGACCTGATGGGCCGCGTGATCGAAGTCGTGTCGGGCCAGCCGTTCGAGGCCTTCCTCAAGGCGCGGCTCTTCACGCCGCTCGGCATGACGAGCACCTGGTTCCAGGTTCCGGCGAGCGAGGTCGGGCGGCTGACCACCAACTATGCGCCAGTTGCCGGCGCGCTGATCCCGATCGACCCCGCGACGAGCTCGATCTATCTCGACAAGCCGCCCGTGCCCTATGGCGGCGGCGGGCTGGTTTCGAGCGCGCGAGACTATGACCGTTTCCTCGCGATGCTGCTCGGCGAGGGCGAGACGGCGGGCGTGCGCATCATGAAGCCCGAAACCGCGCGGCTCGCCATGTCGAACCTGATCGACGACAGCATCGACCGCAAGGGCAGCTTCATCGACGGCGAAGGCTTCGGCGCGGGCGGGCGCGTCTCGCTGCCGACCTCGCCGACCGGCGAAGGACTCTATGGCTGGGCCGGCGCGGCGGGAACGGTGGGTTTTGTCGACCGGAAGCGCGGCTATCGCGTCGGCGGCTACACCCAATATATGCCGTCGAACGCGCTGCCCTTTCAGGCCGATTTCGGCAAGAAATTCTATCAGGATGTCCTGAGCTGATGCCCAATCCGCTGGGTTTCGTGGGGGCGTGGCTCGACCGCGCCGACCAGCTTCGCACCGACCCGGAGGCGTTCGCCGCCGCGTGCGTCGATCCGCGCGCGCGGTGCCTCGCGCTCGACGGCATCGACTTCGTGCCGGGCGACGGCGGCGGGCTTCGCTGGGAGCCGCTCGATCCCGCCGACGACCGCGCGCTGATGCTGCTCGGCCGAGACGAACGCGGCATTCCCTATTTCGTGCGCGAAGCGCCGCGCGGCGTGCGCATCGACGCGCGCTCGCGCACCGTGATGCGGCTCCTGCCGCTGCTTTCGCATCAGGACCTCGCGCTCTATGGCGGCGCGCGCAGCCTTGTCGACTGGCACGCGCGGCACGGCTTCTGCGCGGTATGCGGATCGCCGACCGGGATTTTCCGCGCCGGTTGGGGGCGCCGCTGCACCGGCTGCGGTGCCGAGCATTTCCCGCGCGTCGACCCGGTGGTCATCATGCTCGCCGAACATGACGGCCGCGTCCTCGTCGGGCGCCAGCGGCAATTTCCGCCGGGCATGTTCTCGGCGCTCGCGGGCTTCGTCGAGCCCGGCGAATCGCTCGAGGAAGCGGTCGCGCGCGAATTGTTCGAGGAAGCGGGAATCCGCGTCTCCGACGTGACCTATGTCGCGAGCCAGCCCTGGCCCTTCCCCTCGTCGATGATGATCGGCTGCCGCGCGGTCGCCACCGACGCCGCGCTGACGCTCGACGAGACCGAGATCGAAGCGGCGATGTGGGTCGACCGCGCCGAGGTGCGCGCGGCGCTCGGCGGCGACATGGACGCACCCTTCATGGTGCCGCCGCCGCTCGCGATCGCGCGCTACCTTCTCGAAGACTGGGCCGACTGGACGCCCTAGCCGCGCGCTAGGGAACCACCACATTGAAGCGCGGATCGGCCGGCGGGTGCAGCGCGAACCACGACAGAAAGGCCGCGCGGTCGCCGTCGATCTTGATCGCGCCCGATTGCAGCAGCGCGGGGAACTGCGCCTGGCCCAGCATAACATCGTCGAGCGTCGCCCGATCGACGGTGATCGTCGCGGTCGGCGCCGGGTCGGTGATGCCATAGCGCGGGAATTCGACCCCGCCCTCGACGATCACCGCGACCGCTTCCTTGCTGTCGGGAAGCACGAACTGAAAGGTGCCGGTCAGCGCCTTGCCCTTCACGGCGTCGAAGCGCGTCGCGAGCGCATCGAAAAAGACCGGGGTGGTGATCGCGCTGATGAACGAGCGGCTCCGCCCCGTGCCCACGTCGCTTTCGATCGCGGTTCCGCGCAGCGTCGCCGCGGCAGCGAGATAATAGCTGCGCCATGCACCCGATTCGGCCTGGTAGCCGAGCTGGTCATAGGAGGAGGCGAGCGCCGCGCGCGCCGCTTCGTTGTCGGGTTCGGCGAACACCAGCTTGTTGAGCAGCTCTGCCGCCCAGCGATAGTCGCCCGTGGCGTTCGCCGCCTGCCCCGCGGCGAGCAACTTGTCGGCGCCGCCCGCCAGCGCGACATATTTGGCGGCGCTCTGCTCGGGCGGCAGCGGGTTGAAGTTGGCGGGATTGCCGTCCCACCAGCCGAAATAGCGCTGATAGGTCGCCTTCATATTGTGATTGAGCGTCCCATAGTAATCGCGCGTCGCAAAATCCTCTGCCTGGACCGGCGCTTCGGGTGTCTGGTCGGCGAGTTCGTGCAGCGTCGCGCCGCTATTGGCGAGGAATAATGTGCGGTCGTGGACGTAGCGATAGATGTCGCGCTGATCGGTCAGGAACGCCCGGACATTCGCAGCACCCCAAGTCGGCCAGAGATGCGAGGAAACGAGGATGTCGGTCTTGTCGCCCCAGCGCCGAAGCGCCGCGTCGGCGATCTTGGACCAGTTCAGCCCGTCGCGCACCTGCGCGCCGCGCAGGGTCAACAGATTGTGCAGCGAATGAAAGAAGACGTCTGCGGTCTGCAGGACGCGATATTGGGGGATATAGAAGATGAACTCCGACGGCGCTTCGGTTCCGGCCGCGTCCATGAAATCAAATGCAATCCCGTCGAGCGTCAGCGTTCCGCCGGTCGCCGCGACGGTCTCGGTCGGCTCCATATAGCCGATCGTTCCCTTCGAAAGCCCGGGGCCGATCCCGGTATCGACCAGGCCCCTCGGGCCCGGCGGGATGATCGAGCCGAACATGAAGCGCGCGCGGCGGCTCATTGCATTGCCCGCCAGCACATTCTCCGACGTCGCCTCTTCGGAAAAACCGTGCGGGGCGATGATGCGAATCTTCTCCCTCGCCACTTGTTCGGGGGTGACGATGCCGCCGACGCCGCCGAAATGGTCGCTGTGGCTGTGGGTAAAGATGATCGCCCGGATCGGCCGTTTCCCTTCCTTCGCCTCGATCGTGTCTGCGAACAGCTTCCACGCCGCCGCCGCGGTTTCCTCCGACAGCAACGGGTCGATGACGATCCAGCCCGTCTTGCCTCGAACGATGGTCATTACCGACAGGTCATAGCCGCGCAGCTGCCACACCTTGTCGGGGACGAGTTCGAACAATCCGTGGACGGCGTTGAGCCGCGCCTGCCGCCACAGCGACGGATTGACGGTATCGGGAGCCTTTTCGTTGGCGAGAAAGGCATAGGGACGCAGATCCCAGACAATCTTGCCGTCCTTGTCCCGGATGACACCATCCTTGATCTCGGCGATCTTGCCGCGGGTCGCGGCTTCCATGTCGCCCGTGTCGCCCAGCGGCAGCCGCGCCGCCAGCGCGGCATTGGCCGTTCGCGTCGCCTCGCTCGCCGCATCCTGCGCCGCGGCGGTGCTCGCCCATGGCAGCATCGCCATCATGATCCACGCGCGTTTCATCGCATCCTCCCCTGTTTGGCCCAGCTTGCGCGCCGCGCCCCGGCTGGGCAAGCCGGGCGCGCGCCGCGCCGCGCCGGCAGGATAGGGGATTTCGCGATGGCAAAAAGCAAGCTGCTTATCATTTGGCACAGCCGGACGGGCGGCAGCCGCGCGCTCGCCGAGGCCGCGGCGCGAGCGGCGGGCGCTGCGGCTTTGCTGATGCCGGCGGCGGACGTCGATCCTGCGGACCTGCTTGCAGCATCGGGCTATTTGTTCGTCGGCCCCGAAAATCTCGCCGCGTTGTCGGGCGCGATGAAAGAGATGTTCGACCGCTGCTATTACCCCTGCCTCGGCCGTCTCGAGGGGCGCGCCTATGCGACGATCATCTGCGCGGGCAGCGACGGCGAAAATGCCCAGCGCCAGCTCGACCGCATCGCGGTCGGCTGGCGGCTCAAACGCGTCGCCGACCCGATGATCGTGAATACCGATGCCCAGACCCCCGAAGCGATCCTAGCGCCGAAGACGATTTCTGCCGACCGGCTCGCCGAAGCGCGCGACCTCGGCGCGGCGCTGGCCGAGGGACTCGCGGCGGGCATCTTCTAGAGGCCGACCCTTGCGGCGCCGGCCGCCACGCCCTAAGCTTCTCCGCGACCTTTCGACCGGAGCGAATTCCCATGGACAAGACGCCGATCGCAACGCCCGCCCGCCTTGCCTTCAGGAAAGTCCTTGTTCATGCCGTCGATCGCCCTCATCCATCTTCACTGGTCCACGCCTGATGGCCGCGCCGTCCTTTCGGGCCTCGACCTTCAGCTGCCAGCCGAGCGCACCGGTATCGTCGGGCGCAACGGCGTCGGAAAATCGACGCTGCTGCGGCTGATCGCGGGCGAGCTTGCCCCCGCATCGGGGCAGGTCGCGATCGACGGCGGCGTCGCGATGCTGCGCCAGACGGTGCAGGTCGGCGCGGAAGAGATCGTGGCCGACCTCTTCGGAGCGCGCGCAGCGCTCGCGCTGCTCGACCGGGCAGAGGCCGGCGACGCGACCGCCGGCGAACTCGCCGATGCCGACTGGACGCTCGCAGCGCGGATCGCGGCGGCGCTCGCCAAAACCGGCTTGTCCGCCGATCCCGACACGCCGCTCGCCAGCCTCTCGGGCGGCCAGCGGACGCGCGCTGCGCTGGCGGGGGCGATTTTCGCCGCGCCCGACTTTCTCTTGCTCGACGAGCCGACGAACAACCTCGATCGCGGCGGCCGCGACGCGGTGCGGCAGGTGATCGAGGGATGGCGCGGCGGCGCGGTCGTGGTCAGCCACGACCGCGAATTGCTCGAAGCGATGGACGCGATCGTCGAACTCACCCCGCGCGGCGCGGCGCGCTACGGCGGGGGGTGGAGCGCCTATCGGGCGCGCAAGGCGGTCGAACAGGCCGCCGTCGAGCAGCAGCTCGCGAGTGCCGAGAAACAGGCGGATGCGGCGCAGCGCCAGGCGCAGGCGGCGACCGAACGGCAGGACCGGCGCGATTCGGGCGGCCGGCGCAAGGCGGGACGCGGCGACATGCCGAAAATCCTGATCGGTGCGCGCAAGCGCCGCGCCGAAGAAAGCCGCGGCGCCGCGCAGCGCCTCGCCGCGCGCCAGCAGACGGACGCCGCGGCGCGGCTCGACGAAGCGCGCGAGCGAATCGAAATCGTCGACCCGCTCGCCGCCACGCTGGCGCCGACGGGCCTTCCGGCTTCGCGCACCGTGCTCGAACTCGACCGCGTGACCGCGGGATATGCTGCGGGCGCGCCGGTGATCCGCAATCTGTCGCTGACGATCACCGGTCCCGAGCGCATCGCGGTCGCCGGACCCAATGGCGCGGGCAAGTCGACCCTGCTCGCGCTGATCGCCGGGACGCTCGACCCTTGGGCGGGCCGCGTGCGCCGCGCGGTGCCCTTCGCGCTGTTCGATCAGCGCGTGTCGCTGCTCGATCCGGCGCGCTCGATCGCCGACAATTTTGCAGGCCGCAATCCGGGCGCGACGAACAATGCGTGCCGCGCCGCGCTGGCGCGCTTTCGCTTTCGCGCCGAAGCCGCCGATCGCATCGTCGGGACGCTGAGCGGCGGGCAATTGCTCCGCGCCGGCCTCGCCTGCGTGCTCGGCGCGCCGCAACCGCCGCAGCTGCTGATCCTCGACGAACCGACCAATCACCTCGACCTCGATTCGCTCGCGGCGATCGAATCGGGGCTGAAGGGCTATGATGGCGCGTTGCTCGTCGTCAGCCACGACCGCGCCTTTCTTGCCGCGATCGGTATCGAGCGAACGGTCGAGCTTGGCGGAGCGCCCGCGGCCCTCGACTGAAAGGGCGCCGCGCCCGCGCGTCAGGCGATGCGGTGCTCGCCCTTGACCCAGCGCACCGTGCCCGACGAGGCGCGCATCACGACGCTTTCGGTGGTCAGCACGCCGCCGCGGCGGTGCTTGACCCCGCGCAGCAGCGATCCGTCGGTGACGCCGGTCGCGGCAAAGATCACGTCGCCCTTGGCCAGGTCCTCCAGGTCATAGACGCGGTCCAGATCCTCGATGCCCCATTTCCTGGCGCGCAGCCGCTCGTCGTCGTTGCGGAACAGCAGGCGACCTTTGAACTGGCCGCCGACGCAGCGCAGCGCCGCGGCGGCGAGCACGCCCTCGGGGGCGCCGCCCGATCCCATATAGATGTCGATATTGGTTTCGGGATTGGTCGTCGCGATCACCCCGGCGACGTCGCCGTCGGGGATCAGCGCGACGCCGCAGCCGATTTCGCGCAGCTCGGCGATGATGCCCTCGTGGCGCGGACGGTCGAGCACGCAGACGATGATGTCGTGCGCGGCGCAGCCCTTTTCGCGCGCAACCGCCTCGACATTCTCGCGCACGCTCTTGTCGAAATCGACGATGCCCGGCGAATAGCCGGGGCCGACCGCGAGCTTGTCCATATAGACGTCGGGGGCGTTGAGCAGGCAGCCTTCTTCGGCGATCGCGAGCACCGCGAGCGCGTTGGGGCCGGCCTTTGCGGTGATCGTCGTGCCTTCGAGCGGGTCGAGCGCGATGTCGATCTTCGGCCCCTTGCCCGGCGCGCCGCCGACCTTTTCGCCGATATAGAGCATCGGCGCCTCGTCGCGCTCGCCTTCGCCGATGACGACGGTGCCGTCCATATAGAGGTCGTTGAACGCGGCGCGCATCGCTTCGACCGCGGCGGCGTCGGCGGCTTTTTCGTCGCCGCGGCCGATCAGCTTGGCGGCGGCGATTGCCGCGGCTTCGGTGACGCGGACCATTTCCAGCACGAGCACGCGATCGAGATTGCTGCCGCTCTTCGTCATTTCCGCTCTCCACTCTTTACTTGCGCCGCCCGGTCGGCATGCTGGCCCATATGGTCGCCCGCGCCGCTTGTCGAGAAGGCTTCGTCCGATTCGGGGCACTGGTGGCGCTCGCGTGCGTCGGCGGCCTGACGATCCCCGAAGTTGCGGCGCAGCCCTCCGGCGAACCCGTGCGCGATGCCGACGCGGCGATCGCCCGGACGCGCGAACTCGTCGATCCGATCAAGCGCTGCAAGCCCGCCGACGACGGCTCGATCACCGTATGCGGCAGCGATACCGAGCGCTATCGCCTGACTCCCGAACAGCGCGCGATCGCCGGGGTGGGGCAAAAGGCCGAAGCCCCGCTGCCGCGCGCCGAGGCGAGGGCGATGAGCCTCGACCGGCTCCCTTATAATTGGGTCTCGATCGGCAAGGGCTATCCGCCCGGCCCCGAATATAATGCGCTCTACGAGCTGGCGAAGGAACGCACCGCGCCCGAAGCCGACGCCGAAGAGGAAGCGGAAACGCCTTAAAGCGCCAGGATCGGCATGTGCATCGGCTCGCCGACCAGATGCGCCGATGCGCTGAGCGGCGCGAGCGCGGCCTCGATCGCGCGCGCGGGCGCTTCGTGGGTGACGAGCGCGATCACCACGCCGCCGCCTTCCTCGTCGCCGCGCTGGATGAAGCTTTCGATCGACACGCCCGCGTCGCGCATCGCGGCGGTGATTTCGGCGAGCACGCCGATGCGGTCCTCGACGATCAGGCGGATATAATGTTTGCCGACGCGCGCGCCCGCGTCCGCCGCGGGCGCTTCGTCGAGCGCATCGACCGGCATCGCGAAGGCCGGGCCATATTCGTCGCGCGCAATGTCGATAATGTCCGCGACGATCGCCGAAGCCGTAGGCCCCGCCCCCGCGCCCGCGCCTTCGAAAAAGAGGCGGCCGACGAAATTGCCCTCGGCGACGACGGCGTTCAGCGCGCCGGGGACGTAGGCGAGCGGATGGTCGGCGGGGACGAGGCACGGCTGGACATTCTGATAGAGACCGCCGCCGTTCGTGCCGTCGTCGCGCTCGGCCATGCCGATCAGGCGCACCCGGTGGCCCAGCGCTTCGGCCTCGCGGATGTCCGCCGCGATGACGCCCCGGATGCCCGCCGCCGCGACCGCGTCGATGTCGAGCCGCGCGCCGAAGCAGAGGGCGGCGAGGATCGACAGCTTGTGCGCGGCGTCGATGCCGTCGACGTCGAAACTCGGGTCGGCCTCGGCAAAGCCCTCGGCTTGCGCCGCGGCGAGCGCATCGGCGAAATTGGCGCCCTCGCGCTCCATCAGCGTCAGGATATAATTGCAGGTGCCGTTGAGGATGCCATAGACGCGCGCGATCTGGTTCGCCGACGCGCCTTCGCGGATCGCCTTGATGACGGGGATGCCGCCCGCGACCGCGGCCTCATATTTGAGCGGCGTGTCGGCCTGTTCGGCGATCCGCGCGAGGTCGAGGCCGTGGTGCGCGATCATCGCCTTGTTCGCGGTGACGAGCGCCTTGCCCGCGCCGAGCGCCTGGCGCGCCAGCGTCAGCGCGGGGCCATCGGCGCCGCCGACCATCTCGACGACGACGTCAACGTCGTCCGCCGCGACTAGCGCGCCCATGTCGTCCTCCCAGCGATAGGCGGAGAGGTCGACGCCGCGATCCTTCTGCCGGTCGCGCGCCGAAATGGCGACGATCTCGATCGGACGGCCCGCGCGGCGCGCGATCAGGTCGCGGTTCGCTTCGAGCAGGCGGACGACGCCGCCGCCGACGACGCCGATTCCGGCGAGCGCGACGCGGAGCGGGGCGCGGGCGGCATTGGGGGCGGGATGGGGCGACATGGCGGCACTCCGTCGAATCTGGCAAAAAGGGGGCGAAGCCCGGATGGGAGCGCCCCTATCGCCTTTTCGCATCGATACAAGGGGAGGGCGGGCTATTTATCCTTTGCCTGCCGATAGCCGAAGCGCCGGGCGGCGGCGATCAAACGCCCGGCGGCGGCGTGCGCGTGCGCGCGCAATCGCCGAGCGCGCCGAGCACCGCGGCATAGTCGGACGCCGCCTTCTGGCGATCGGCAGCCGGGGTGCCCGCGAGCTTCGACAGCGGCAGTGTCTTGGGCAGCCCGCAGGCGAGCCGATACCAGGCGAGCGTGTTGCGCTTGGGAATACCCGCGCCCTCGACGATTTCGCCGAAGGCGGCCGCCCAGCGCCGCGACCCGTCGGCGCGCGTCGTGATCGTCAGCGACACGGGATCGCCGTTCGCGGTGTCGAGGAACAACTGCGTTTCGCCTTCGCCGGACAAGGTGCCGGGGACGTGGAAGCCGTTGGCGATGCCGGTGATCTTCGGCGGCGCGCCGGGCTTGACCAATTCGGTCAGGATCGCGCGCAGCTGTGCTTCGGTCGCGGCGTCCCACGCAAGCTGCGCGTCGGGCGCGACGAGGCGGATGCTGCTGGTGCTCGCCGAGCCGCTGCTGGCTGCGACGGGCTGGGCAAAGAGCAGGACGGGCTGCTTCTTCTTGAGCTTCGCCGGCTTGCCGCGCGCGTCGAGCGGCAGGTCGACGAGATAGGATACGCGCTTCGCGAGCGGCCCCGAGCCGCGAATCAGGCTGATAATATCGGCCTCGACATAGAAGCGGCTATGGCCGGGGGCGAGGCCCGGAGCGCGTTCGGGCTTCACCTCTGCGCTGTCCTTTATCTGGGCGCGGATGACGATCGGGGCCGCGACGGCCAGGTCGGCGAGGTCCGAATAGCTATAGGGACTTTGCACACCCGTCGCGGCTGCATCGTCACCCTGCATCGCGGAAACGGCCGGGATTCCAACGCTTAGAAGGCTAAGGCCAAAGGCGGCGGCGGCGAGGGGGAAGCGCATCGGCAATATACTTTCTGTCGCTGTCTGGGCTCGTTCGGGTCGATCAGCCCCATCATGGGGCACCGCACATTAACCGCTGATAAAGGGTTTGCGAACTTGTCGCCACCGCGATAGGACGTCCGGCGAAGCGCCCGGAAGAACATAACAGCCGGAAGCTAACCGCCGGGTCTCGCGGAACGCATCGGAAAATCATCCGGGCATGTGCGCAACCGAACCCGTCGGCATGGATTTGGTGTCAGGATGATCTAGCAAGGAGCGTCGTCCCTGAATGGCTTATGGTGATAATGTCGACCCTAAAAACAGGGTAGTGGCGATTGTCTTGGTTGGTCTGTTTACCGCATTGCTGGGCTATGGCCTGGTAAATGGGTTGAATATCAGCATCGTCAAGAAGATCGCCGAAAAATTGGACGTGGTGGACGTCGAAGAGCCGCCGCCGCCGGAGGAGCCCCCGCCGCCGCCTCCGCCGGACAATAAACTGCCGCCGCCGCCGCCGGTCGTGACGCCTCCGTCGCCGATCCCGCCGCCGGTGACCACGAACACGATCCAGTCGGTTCCGAAGGCGCCCCCGGCGCCGCCGCCGCCGGTCTATGTTCCGCCCGCGCCCCCCGCGCCGGTGGTCGACAACAGCGAACCCGCGTCGCCGAAGGGCAATCCGGGCCGCTGGGCGACCAACGACGACTATCCGGCGCGCGCGATGCGCGAAGAGCGTGAAGGCACGACCGGGTTCCGCGTTACCGTCGGTACCGATGGCCGTGTGACCTCGTGCGACATCACCTCGTCGAGTGGGCATGCCGATCTCGATGCCGAGACGTGCAAGCTGATCTCGCGCCGCGCCCGGTTCACGCCGGCGAAGGACAGGGCGGGCAACCCCACGACGGGAAGCTACAGCAATCGCATCCGTTGGCAGATCCCGAAGTGATCCGCCCGACGGCTACGGTTTTCCATTTTCACGGTTTTTGATCTTACGATTATTTTGAGAGGGAATTTCCAATATGTTTAATCTGATCGCAAATGCCGCTGCTGCGGCGGGTGGCCACGATGTCGGGCTGACCCTCATGCCCGCTTCGATGTGCGTGAAGAGCGAAGGCGAGAACCCCTATGGTCTCGTTCCGGCGCTGTGCGAGGGCGGGATCGTGTCGCAGGTGACCTTCCTGGTGCTGCTGATCATGTTCATCGGCACGCTCTACATCCTGTTCACCAAGCTGTTCGAGCAGAACAAGGTGATCAACCAGGGCAAGGCGGTCGACGTCAATTTCTGGCGCGCCCCGACGCTCGCCGACGGCGCCGCGAAGCTCGAAAAGAACAGCGCCTATCGCCAGGTGGTCGAAGACGGCCTGCGCGCTGCCGAAGAGCATAACAAGCTGACCGACCCGGTCGAAGCGCACGACTGGATGCACGGCACGCTCGAGCGTTCGCAGAACCACATCAACTCGAAGCTCAACGGCGGCCTCGCCTTCCTCGCGACCGTGGGTTCGACCGCGCCGTTCGTCGGTCTGTTCGGTACCGTTATCGGTATTCTTCGCGCCCTCGTGAAGATCGGTGCGTCGGGCCAGGCTTCGATCGACACCGTCGCCGGTCCGGTCGGTGAAGCGCTCATCATGACCGCCATCGGTCTGATCGTCGCGGTTCCCGCGGTGCTTGCGTTCAACTGGCTGCAGAGCCGCAACAAGGCGATCGCCCGCCGTCTGTCGACCTTCTCGAACGACGTTCTCGGCTCGATCATGTCGGGCGGCCAGGTGAAGCCGAGCGTTGCTCCGGCGAAGACCGCCGCTCCGGCCGCGGCGCCGAAGAAGGCCTGATTTTCCCGGCTCCCGCCCTTCCCGGCCAGATCGGGAGGGGCGGGGTCCGCGGACGTGGCGGGCGCGGTGCGCCCTTCACGGGCCATGACAGAAATTTTGTGACAGGATGCTAATCCTATGGCGATGAGTGCAGGCAACAAGGGCGAAGATGCCCCGATGTCCGACATCAACACGACGCCGCTCGTGGATATTATGCTGGTGTTGCTCATCATCTTCCTCATCACGGTTCCGGTGGTGTTGGAGACGGTGAACCTCAAGCTGCCCGACGTGGTTTTCGAGCCGACGACCACCAAGCCCGAGAACGTCAACATCTCGGTGCGCTCGGCGGACACCGACGGCGACGGCGTGCCCAACCCCGAAAGCACCGCGTGCGAGGTTTACTGGGGTCAGACGCCGGTCGATTCGCGCCAGCTGCTCGAAATGGGGCAGAACAAGCTGGAAAAGCTGCTCGAGGATATCGGCGGCCCGCAGAATATTACCGAAGAGAATTTCCCCGAAGTGCATATCCGCGGCGACATCAACACGCCGTACCAGTGCATCGGCGGGGTGATCTATACGATGCAATATGCCGGCTTCCAGAAGATCGGGTTCATTTCCGAACCCGCACCTGGTTCGGGCACGCTGGGCCGCCTCTAAGGCGTCGGTCCGCTTAGGAATGAAGGAATAATCCTATGGCCATGGCAGTTGGCGATCGGGACGATAATGAACCGATGATGGAAATGAACACGACGCCGCTGATCGACGTCATGCTCGTGCTCCTCATCATGTTCATCATCACCATCCCGGTCCAGACCCACGCGGTGAAGATCGACCTGCCGGTTCCGAACGACGCAAAGAACAACGTCGACCCGGAAAAGAACAAGGTGATGATTCTCGCGAACGGGACGATCACCTGGAATGGCTCGGCGGTCGATCTTGCGCAGCTCGCGCAATATCTCGAGCAGACCAAGGCGCTGCCGGTCGAGCCCGAGCTGCAGGTGCAGCCCGATCCGCTCGCGCGCTATTTCGTCGTCGACAATGTGATGGCGGTGATCAAGCGCAGCGGCGTCGGCAAGCTCGGCTTCGTCGGCAACGAGCAATATGCCCGCGTCTTCTGATCGCTGATCCGAAGACCGGACGAACGGGGGCCGCGAAGCGATTCGCGGCCCCTTTTTCGTGCACGCGCTCGGCTGGGTGCGCCAAACCCTTGTTTCACTTAACTCTTGGAACAGCCGGGGAAGCGCGTCATCATGGCGCGCATCGGACTCGCCGGGCGCGGCGAGTCCAACCGGCAATGGGGAGCAGAGCATGACGATCGCATCGCATCGGAAGACTATTCTCGGACTGACCGCGCTCGGGGCGCTCGCGCTCGCGGGCTGCATGAAATCGGGCGGCGCGCCCGCCAGCAACCTCCCCGTGCCGGACGCGACGGCGCAGCTCGTCGACGCCGCCGGCGCCGACCGCGGCCGCGTCGACATCTTCAAGGACGGCAGCGGCCTGAAGATCGAGGTCGTCGCGCGCGGGTTCGCGCCCGGGACCTATGGCATGCACATCCACACCACCGGCCAGTGCACGCCCCCCGATTTCAGCAGCGCGGGCGGCCACTGGAACCCGACCGGGGCGCAGCACGGACGCAACAATCCGAAGGGCGCGCATCATGGCGACCTGCCGAACCTCGTCGTCGAGGACGGGACGATCGGTCAGGCATCGATCGAACTCGTCGGGACACCGCTCAGCGGCGCGGACGGCATCCTCGACGCCGACGGCGCGGCGTTCGTGATCCACGCGGGCCCCGACGACATGATGACCGACCCTAGCGGCAACAGCGGCGCGCGCGTCGCCTGCGGCGTGCTCCACGTTCCTGCCGCGCAATAGGTTCTCGCCTTAGACCGCTTCCCCCGCGGCGCGGGCGCGCTCGACGACGTTCGCTGCCGCGGTCGGGACGCGGCGATAGGCGATCACCAGCATGGTAAGCCCAAAGGGCACGATCGCCAGCGTCGACAGCACGCCGGTCGACAGGTTGTGCGTCATCGCCGACACCTGTCCCGCCATATAGGGGCCGAGCGCGAGGCCGACGAGCGTCGTCGACAGGAAGAAGGTGGCGGTCGCGGTGCCGCGCATCCGCGGCAGGACCAGATCCTGCGTCGTCGCCGCGGCGGCGCCGAGCGCGCTCGATGCGAGCAGCCCCGCGAGCGAGGCAAAGGCGGTGAAGCGGATGAAGTCGGCGCTTCCCGGCTCGGACTTCGTCGTAAAGGCGACGACGATCGGCGCGATCGGTGCGAGCAGTCCGAACATCACGACGAGCAGGCGCCCCGCCTCGTTACGCTGGCGCAGCCAGTCGGACATGCGCCCGCCGAGGATGACGCCGAGGAAGCCCGCGAGCGCCCCCATGCCGCCGACCCAGAAACCGACCGTGGCGGGGTCTTCGCCAAGCACCTCGAGCGCATAGACGGGCGCAAAGGCGCTCGAGGCATAGGACATGAAGGCGACCGTGCCATAGCCGAGGATCGTCGCGATAAAGGCCCTCGACCCCCAGATCAGGTGAAAGGTCGGCGCATCGCGGCGCTTGAGCGAACTCGCCCACGAAAAAACCGCATAGTAACCGAAGGCGATGCACCACCATTGCAGCGCGGCGCCGGTGACATGGATCATCGCCAGCGCGCCGAGCGCCAGCAGTGCGGCGGCGCCGATGTTGATCGCCAGCGCACGGCCGCCGCGCGACATCGCCGCGAGCAGGGTGAAGGGCGGAATGATCGCGTAAAGCTCTTCGAAGAATCCCTTGAACGGGGTCGGCGACGGCTTGGTCGGCACGCCGTCGACAAGGCCGCGTACCGGCTCCTTCAGCGTCGCGACCCACGCCGCGAGCAGCAGGCCGGGAATGCCCACCGCCATGAACGCCGCCTGCCAGCCGACGAGCCCCAACGGCCCGCCGTCCGGCCAGGCGCGGTTCCACCCCTGGACGATGAAACCGCCGATCATCAACGAGATGCCGCCGCCGAAATAAAGCCCCGCCGAATAGATGGCGAGCGCGGTCGCGCGCATATGCTTGGGAAACAGGTCGGAAATCAGCGAATAGGCAGCCGGCCCGGCGGTCGCTTCGCCGACGCCGACCCCCATGCGCGCTGCCGCGAGCTGGTAGCGGCCGGTCGCGAGCCCCGACAATGCGGTCATCGCCGACCACACCGAAAGTCCGACGGTCAACAATCGAATTCGGTGCCACGCGTCGGCGAGCCGCCCGAGCGGCACCCCGAACAGCGCGTAAAAGACCGCGAAGGCGGTCCCATAGAGAAAACCGATGTCGGCGTCGTCGAGGCCGAGGTCGCGCTTCAGGTCGGGCGCCAGAATGGTGATGATCTGGCGGTCGATGAAATTGAGTACATAGACGAGGAACAGGATACCGAGCGCGTACCAGGCATAAGGGGTGGCGCGGGTCGCGGCCACCGGCGCGCCGGGGGTGTCCGATCCCGGCGCTGCTGCAAATTCGCGATCCGCCATTGGCAAGCCTCTCCCTGACCCTCTATCGTTCGTCTCGGGCCCCATGGCTAGCAGAGCGCGGCGTGCGCGCAAGTTGAAAGAGGATTCACCTTTTGCCCGTTTCTCCTTCGCTCCGCGATGCCGTAACGGCCGACGGCCCCGCGATCCTCTTCCTGTGCCTCGGCAATATCTGCCGTTCGCCGCTCGCCGAGGGCGCGGCGCGCGCGGCATTCGATGCGGCAGGCGTTGCCGCGACGCTCGATTCGGCGGGAACGGGCGACTGGCACGTCGGCCATCCGCCCGACGCGCGCGCGCAGGCCGAGGCGCGGCGGCGCGGGGTCGAGATCGGCGATTTGCGCGCGCGCCAGCTCGTGCCCGGGGATTTCCGCCGCTTCGATCTGATCCTCGCCGCCGACGACACTAATTTGCGCGACGCGCGCGCGATCGCGCCGGCCGATGCGACCGCACGGCTGCTGCTGATGCTCGATCTGGTGCCGGGGCGCGCGGGGGAAAGCGTCACCGATCCCTATTATGGCGCCGATCACGGCTTCGCGGCGACGTGGGACGATGTCAGCGCGGTCGCCGCGGCGCTCGTGTCCGAATTCGCCTCGAGCGGATAGCGCGCGACCGGATGATAGCGCGAGCCGCCGTGCGCGAGCTCGCTTTCGTACAGGACGACATGGTCGAAGACGAAGGGCGCGCTCGCGAAATCGCCGTTGAGCGCGAGGAAGGGTGCGACCGGCCCCGCCGCGCGGTTGAGGCGCGCCAGCGTGATGTGCGGGACGAAAGCGCGTGTGTCTGGGGCGACGCCGACGCGCGCGAGGCATTGGTCGACCTTGCGGTGGAGCGCGGCGAGCGGCTCGCCGGGTTCGACCCTCGCCCAGATCATGTGCGGCCGTCCCTGCCGCTCGAACAACCCGACCCCGGCAATCCGCGCCGCGATCGCGTGACCGTGCAGCGTGCCGAGCGCTGCTGCAATATCCTCGGCACGGTGCCGGTCGACCTCGCCGATGAAACGCAAGGTCAGGTGAAGCTGCTCGTCGCTCTGCCAGCGCGCCGCCGCGATCCCGTGCATCGCCCCGATCAGCAGGGCGCGAACGGCGCGTGGCGGGCGCAGGGCGACGAACAGGCGGTGCGTGGACATGGCAGCGCCAGCATAGGGCCGCGCCGGCGCGATTCCAGCCCGCCCGCGCCCTGGCGTCCGGTTTCGCTTGAAAGCGACCGGCAAAACACCGATATTGTGCCTACGGCCGGTATGTTCTGGCCGGTGATGGAGATTTGAAATGGCTAATTGGAACGACCCCAATATGGCGGCGTCCGGCTTTGGCACCGCCCGTCCGGCGGATGGAGCCGTCGATGCCGGCCTGCGGTCGTACATGCTGTCGGTCTACAACTATATGGCATCGGGCGTGCTGCTGACCGGCATCGTCGCGCTGCTCTTTTCGAACTGGTCGGGTGCGCCCGCGCTGCTGTTCGGGCCCGGCATCCTCAAATGGGTGATCATGCTCGCGCCGCTGGCGTTCGTCATGGTGCTGAGCTTCGGGATCAACCGCCTGTCGACCGCGGCGGCGCAGGGCCTGTTCTGGGCCTTTGCGGTCGTCATGGGCCTGTCGATGGCGTCGATCTTCTTCGTCTACACGGGCGCATCGATCGCGCAGACCTTCTTCGCGACCGCGGCGGCCTTCCTCGGGCTCAGCCTCTATGGCTACACGACGAAGAAGGATCTGTCGGGCTTTGGCACCTTCCTGATCATGGGCGTCGTCGGCATCCTCGTCGCGATGGTCATCAACATGTTCGTGCAGTCGACCGCGCTCAGCCTCGCGATCAGCGTGATCGGTGTGCTCGTGTTCGCGGGCCTCACCGCCTATGACACGCAAAAGATCAAGAGCATGTACTTCCACGTCCGCGGCACCGACTTCGTGGGCAAATCGGTCGTGATGGGGGCGTTGAACCTCTATCTCGACTTCATCAATATGTTCATGTTCCTCCTCCGCCTGATGGGCAGCGCCCGCAACTGAGGCGGCGGAAAAGGACGGAATTCGAGGGAGCCCGGCGAAGCGATTCGCCGGGCTCTTCGCTATGGTGCGGGCGGTTGCATCTTCGGCGCCCGCCCCGCTAAGGCGGTCGCACGATGTCCGCTATCGACGCTCTCCTCCCGCTTCTGAAATCGACCTTCGGCTTCGACCATTTCCGTGGACGCCAGGCCGACGTCGTCGCGCGCGTGATGGCGGGCGAGCGCACGCTCGCGGTGATGCCGACGGGGGCGGGCAAGTCGCTGACCTATCAGCTTCCCGCGGTGGCGCTGGGCGGCTGCGTCGTCGTCGTGTCGCCGCTGATCGCGCTGATGCACGACCAGCTGCGCGGCGCGCGCGCGGCGGGCATCCGCGCCGCGAGCCTGACGAGCGTCGATGCCGATTTCGCCGACACGCGGCAGGCGTATCGCGACGGGCAGCTCGACCTGCTCTACATCGCGCCCGAGCGCGCGACGGGTGAGGGGTTTCGGTCGCTGATGGAAGCGCGCAGCCCCGCGCTCTTCGCGATCGACGAGGCGCATTGCGTGTCGGAATGGGGCCATGATTTCCGGCCCGATTATCGCCTGCTGCGCCCGCTGCTCGACGCCTTTCCCGCCGTCCCACGCCTCGCGCTGACCGCGACCGCCGACAAGCATACGCGCGAGGATATCCTCGTCCAGCTCGGCATTCCGGCCGAGGGGCTGGTCCTCGCGGGGTTCGATCGCCCGAACATCCGCTACCGCGTCAGCCCGCGCATCGGCGCGGCGAAGCAGCTCGCCGACTTCATCGCGGCGAATCCAGGGCCGGGGATCGTCTATTGCCCGACGCGCGACGGCACCGAACGGATGGCGGCGCGGCTCGCCGCGGCGACCGGGCGCAGCGTTGCCGCCTATCACGCCGGGCTCGACGCCGAGCGGCGCGCGCGGGTGCAGCATGATTTCGTCGCGTCGGAGGACGGGATCGTCACCGCGACGGTCGCCTTTGGCATGGGAATCGACAAGCCCGACGTGCGCTTCGTCGCCCACGCCGGGCTGCCGAAGTCGATCGAAAGCTATTATCAGGAAACGGGGCGCGCGGGACGCGATGGCGATCCCGCCGAGGCGCTGATGCTGTGGGGCGCGGAGGATTTCGCGCGTGCGCGGATGCGGCTCGGCGAACTGCCGGAGGCGCGCCTCGCGGGCGAGCGCGCGCGGCTCAACGCGCTCGCCGCGCTCGTCGAGACGGTCGAATGCCGCCGCGCGCTGCTGCTCCGCCATTTCGGCGAGGACCCGCCCGCGCGCTGCGGCAATTGCGACAATTGCCTCGACCCGCCGAAGCAGCTCGACGCGACGGTGCTCGCGCAAAAGCTGCTCAGCGCGGTCTATCGCACCGGGCAGAGCTTTGGCGCGGGGCATGTCGAGGCGGTGCTCACCGGGCGCAGCGACGAGCGGATCGCAAGCCGAGGCCACGACAAGCTGTCGGTCTTCGGCATCGTCGAGGGCGACGAGGCGCGGCTGATCAAGCCGCTGGTACGCACGCTGATGGCGCGCGAAGCGCTCGCGACCACCGAGCATGGCGGGCTGATGTTCGGCCCCGCCGGGCGCGCGGTGATGAAGGGCGAGGTGCCGGTGCTGATGGCCGAGCCGCCGGCGCGGACGCAGCGGAGGGGCCGGGCCGATGGCGCGGCGGCGAACCCGGTCGGCGACCCGCTGTTCGAAGCGCTGCGCGGCGTGCGGCGCGACCTCGCGAACGAGGCGGGGGTGCCGCCCTATGTCGTGTTCCACGACGCGGTGCTGCGCGCGATGGCCGCCGACCGCCCCGCCTCGCGCGCCGAACTCGCGCAGATTCCCGGGGTCGGGGCGAAGAAGCTCGAGGCGTGGGGCGATGCGTTTCTCGACGCGATCCGGCAACACTGACGCCGCGCCCGCACCTTCACGCTTGTCAGCAAAGCCGGCGGTTCTATACATCGCAGCCATGAGCGATTTCCGTCCCCTGACCGCCACCTATAGCGTCTCGCCCCAGATCAGCCTCGAGGATGTCGCGGCGGCGAAGGCGGCGGGCTATGCGCTCGTCATCAACAATCGCCCCGACGGCGAGGAACCGGCGGCGCCGCAGGGCGCCGCCATCGCCCACGCCTGCGCCGCCGAGGGCCTCGCTTATGCCGCGATCCCCATCGGCCATGCGGGCTTCAGCCATGCGCAGATCGACGCGCTCGATACGCTCCTCGGCGATGCGACGGGCCCGGTGCTCGCCTATTGCCGGTCGGGGACGCGTTCGACGCACCTGTGGGCGCTGGCAAGGGCGCGCGCGGGCGACGACCTCGACGCGATCTGCAACGCCGCATCGGCGCGCGGCTACGACCTGTCGGCGCTGCGTCCGATGATGGACGCCTTGGCCGGAAAGCGGTGACCAAGGCCGTCCTGATCCAGCTCGCCGCATCGCTCGTCGCGGTGCTGGTCATTGCCTGGCTGGTCAGGCGAATGGGCCTCGGTGCCGATCCGCGCATCGCCGACGACGCCCATGCGATCCGCCTCGCCGACGAGGCCGAGGCGGGATTCGGCGGGGTCGAGGTCGCGCGCGACCGTGCGGGCTTCGCGGCGATCGTCCGCAATGCCGAAGGGCGGATGCTGCTGATCCGCGCGCACGGCAATCATTTCGCGGCGCGCCCGGTCGATGCGGGCGTCGAGGGCCGGCTCGACAAGGATTTCCTGACGCTGACCATGCCCGAACGGACCTTCGGTGCGGTGACGCTGCATCTCGGGAAAGAAGCGGGCGTATGGGCCTCGCGGATGCGGGAGGTTTCCGGTCGTTCGGCGAGGCCGAACGAGGCGGCACCGGCCCGCTCCCCCGCCCGGCCTCCCACAGAGTATCCTGAAATGGGAGGCCGGGCGGGGGAGCGGGCCGGTGCCGCAGTGCCTTCGTCAGAAGGGGGCAGGACGCGTGGATAAGCTGCCCGATCCGGTCGCCTATGCCGTTCCGGCCTTCATCCTGCTGCTCATCGTCGAGATGCTCGTTTCGCTGCGCGCCGACAAGAGCCGCTACGAAGCGCGCGATACGCTGACGTCGCTGATGCTCGGGACGATCAGCCAGGTCGCGGGCGCGCTCGTCGGTGCGGCGGTCGTCGGCATGGCGGTCTGGGTCTATCAGTTTCACCTCTTCGACATCGGCATTGCGTTCCGGCAATGGTGGTGGGCGTGGATCCTCTGCTTCATCCTCGACGACCTGGCCTATTATGTCTTTCACCGGAGCGCGCACCGCGTGCGCTGGTTCTGGGCGAGCCACGTCATCCACCACAGCTCGCAGCATTATAATCTCTCGACCGCGCTCCGGCAGACATGGACCGGCTTCTTCAGCCTTGGCTTCCTCTTTCGCCTGCCGCTGTTCCTGATCGGTTTCCCGCCCGCGATGGTGTTCTTCTGCGCCGGGATCAACCTGATCTACCAGTTCTGGATCCATACCGAAGCGATTCGCCGGATGCCGAAATGGTTCGAGGCGGTGATGAACACGCCGTCGCACCATCGCGTCCACCACGGCGTCAACCCGCGCTACCTCGACGCCAACTATGCCGGGGTGTTCATCATCTGGGACCGCATGTTCGGCAGCTTCGTTCCCGAGCGCGACGACGATCCGGTGCGCTATGGCATCGTCAAACAGCTTGGCAGCTTCAACATCCTGTGGGCCGCGGTCCACGAATGGGTCGGGATCGCGAAGGACGTGTGGGCCGCGCCGTGGCGGCACAAGCTCGATTATCTGTGGCGCGAACCCGGCTGGAGCCACGACGGCAGCCGGCTGACGAGCGCGATGATCAAGGCGCGCTGGCGCGCGGGGCGGGCAGTGGAAGAGCCGGCGGAATAACAATCGTCGTCCCCGCGAAGGCGGGGGCCGCTGGAGAAAGAAATAGCCTAACACCGACAGCTACCCCAGCCCATGCGGGGGCGACGTGGGAATCATTTCGCGCAGAGGCCGCAGAGCGCGCAGAGAAGCTCGATAGGATTCACGCGGAGACGCGGAGAACTTGTGCGGGCCGACAGGCCCCATTTTTCCTGCACCGATTCCTCTTGGCGCAACCAACGGAAAAGAAGCCGCCTCGCGGTAACGCGTCTCTCCGCGTCTCCGCGTCTCCGCGTGAATCAATTCTCTGCGTCTCTGCGCGAAGCTCTTTCTCCCTTGCCCTCGGCATTGATGACATTCATGTCAGCGGGACGAGGGAGAGCGGCACATCATGGATCAGTTCGACATCATCGTCATCGGCGGCGGCAGCGCGGGGAGCGCGGCGGCGGGGCGGCTTGCCGAGGATGGGCGGCGGCGCGTGTGTCTGATCGAGGCGGGCGGCACGAACGACATCGTCCGGGTCAAGACGCCGGGTTTCATGCCCTTCATTCCCAAATCGTCGAACTGGCAATTTGACACGGTGCCGCAAAAGGGGCTGAACGGCCGCATCGGCTATCAGCCGCGTGGGCGCGGGCTCGGCGGGTCGAGCGCGATCAACGCGATGATTTATATCCGCGGGGCCGCCTTCGACTACGACCAGTGGGCCGAGCTTGGCGCGAGCGGGTGGAGCTATGCCGACGTGCTGCCCTATTTCAAGCGCAGCGAGGGCAATGAGCGTGGCGCCGACGAATGGCACGGCGCCGATGGGCCGCTCAATGTCATGGATCAGCGCTGGCCCAATGTGACGAGCCGGCGCTTCGTCGAGAGCGCGGCGGCGCTTCAACTGCCGCGCACCCCCGATTTCAACCGCCCGAGCAACGAGGGTTTCGGTCTCTATCAGGTGACGCAGAAGGCGGGCGAGCGCTGGTCGGCGGCGCGTGCCTATGTCGAGCCGCTGCGCGGGCGCGCGAACTTCGACATTCGCACCGGCGCGCTGGTCGAGAAGATCATCGTCGAGGACGGGCGCGCGGTCGGGGTCGCGATCCGCCGCGGCGGCAAGCGCGAGACGCTGCGCGCTACGGGGGGCGTGATCCTGTCGGCGGGCGCGTTCGGCAGCCCGCAGCTGCTGATGCTGTCGGGGATCGGCCCCGCGGCGCAGCTTCGCGACAAGGGGATCGACGTCGTGCTCGACCGCGAAGGGGTCGGTGCGAACCTGCAGGACCATGTCGACTATGTGTCGAGCTGGGAAACGCGCTCGACCGAACCGTTCGGCGACAGCCTCGGCGGCACCTGGCGGATGGTGAAGGCGATCTTCGAGCACCGTCTGAAGCGCACCGGGATCATGACGACCTGCTTCGCCGAGGCGGGGGGCTTCTGGAAGTCGCGCGCCGACCTGCCCGCGCCCGACATCCAATATCATTTCGTCCCCGCGATGCTCGAGGACCATGGGCGCACCAAGGTGAAGGGGCATGGTTTTTCGTGCCACGCCTGCGTGCTGCGCCCCGAAAGCCGCGGCAGCGTGACGCTCGCCTCGGCCGATGCCGCCGCGGCGCCGCGGATCGACCCCGGCTTCCTGACCGACGATCGCGATATGGCCACCCTGCGCGCCGGCGTGCGGATGATGCACCGGATCGTCGCGGCGCCGCCGCTGTCGGACTATGCCGGAACCGACCGCCACCCGGTCGACCTCGAAGACGACGCCGCGCTCGACGATATGATCCGCAGCCGCGCCGACACCGTCTATCACCCCGTCGGCACCTGCCGCATGGGCAGCGACGCCGACGCGGTGGTCGATCCGACCTTGCAGCTCAAGGGAATCGAAGGCCTGTGGGTCGCCGATGCGAGCATCATGCCGCGCCTCGTCAGCGGCAACACCAATGCGCCAAGCATCATGATCGGCGAGCGCGCGGCCGATTTCGTGAAGGCGGCGCTGGGCTAAAGGCGCCCGCATCCGCGAAACCGTCGGCAAGCATGGAAGCCCACGGCGACTTTGGGGCGGGGAGCGGCCATTACGTGCAACCCAAATTTTGCACTACGTTATCGGCCTGAAGGCGAAAGCGCCCGCAGCCGTAGCCGGTCGCCCCTGTCACAGTATGCACAGTGTAGATGACGCCCACCTGGAGCATTTTCGCGGCGACGAGTGAAGCGGGCGAACCGATCGTGGGATCGATAGCACCCTCACTATCATAGCCATACAATTGGCCCTTGAGCCGCGCCCCATAGACAATTGGGAATTTATTCTTGCAGCCGTCTGCGTAAGAGATTTCTTGATCCCAGACCACCTCCGTCTGCGCCGAGGCCGCGCCTCCGTCCCAACTCACTTCGACTTCTCTCACGCAGTCGGCGCCCCATTGCGGGTTGGCGTCGAATGTCAAATGCCCACCGGAAAGGTTCGCTTGAACATCATAGGAGTAGGAGCAACCCGAAAGTGTGAGCATGCATAGAATGGGAATGGCGACTCGCAACATGAACAGTAGATGCGCCGAGCAGCACGTGACCGCAATTAGCTAATTATAGATGATGGCTTCGTTACGGCGGCCTTCGGTCGTAACCGGACACCCCTTCCCACTCGACACCAACGGAACCTGCAAATGGGGTTTCGTCCGCCGCTGTCCACTAGCAGACATCCTCCGCCGCCGGGAACGGGCTCGGTCGGCCGCCCGGCCTGCCTGCGATGAAGCGCCGGGGCCGAAACGCGTAAGCCCCGCCACATTTCTGCGGCGGGGCTTCCCCAGGTTCCGTCCGAAGACGCGAACCCAATCCACTCATTCTTTCGATCGAGCAGGCCAGTGAAACGCATCGCGGCGACCAGTGGTTCCACCCATAGACTCGATTTTTTTGGGCGCCCCAAGGGATGATTCGCCGGCGGCGATTTGCGGCCGTGCTCCGGTCTGCAATGCGATACCGCTCTGCGAACGCACGCTTTTCCGCCATCCGGGATGCCGTCGGGGCGCGAAGACAAAAAAAGAGGGCCGGAACTTTCGTCCCGGCCCAGCCTTTCAGGCTCTCCCCTCCTGAAACTGTTGACCCAATGAATGCCATATTAATGTCATGATGAAAAGGCCTAAATTGGCGGCAGCGCTGCTCAAAATTTGTGCAAACGGTTTCATGTCCCGACCGCACAAAAAAAGAGGCCGGGACTGGTCGGTCCCGGCCTTTCAGTGGTTCGCAGGAGGAACCTGGGTAGGACCCCGCCGCCCGTTTGAAAGAGGAGAGAGTGCGGCGGCGGGTATCCTGTCTCGTCAATAGTTGTAGGCGCGCTCCCCATGCTCGCCGAGGTCGAGGCCTTCGCGTTCGACCTCTTCGCTGACGCGCAGTCCGGTGAGGGCCTTGGCGATGTAGATGGCGATCACGGTGCCGATGCTGGCCCAGATCACCGTCGTCACGACGGCCTGGATCTGGACCCAGACCTGGGCGCCCATCGCGGTCGAACCGTCGCCCGGCCCGCCGAATACGGGCTGATAGACGATGCCGGTGCCGATCGCGCCGATCATGCCGCCGACGCCGTGGATGCCGAAGGCGTCGAGCGAGTCGTCATAGCCGAGCTTCGGCTTGAGGAACGACACGGCATAGTAGCAGATGATCGAGGCAACGGCGCCGAGGATGATCGCGCCGAACGGGCCGGAATTGCCCGCTGCGGGCGTGACTGCGACGAGGCCGGCGATGATGCCCGAGCAGAAACCGAGGGCCGACCCCTTGTGGCCGTTGAGGCGCTCGGCGAGCATCCAGAACAGGCCCGCCGACGCGGTGGCGACGAAGGTGTTGATCATCGCGAGGCCCGCGGTGCCGTCGGCTTCGAGTTCCGAGCCGGCGTTGAAGCCGAACCAGCCCACCCACAGCAGCCCGGTGCCGATCATCGTCATGGTCATCGAGTGCGGCGCCATGATTTCCTTCGGATAGCCGGTACGCTTGCCGATGATCAGCGCTGCGACGAGCGCCGAGACGCCCGCGTTGATATGCACCACCGTACCGCCGGCGAAGTCGAGGGCGCCCATCTTGAAGAACAGGCCGCCGCCCGCCCACACCATGTGCGCGATCGGGAAATAGACGATGGTCAGCCAGATCGCGCCGAACACCATCACCGCGGAAAATTTCATCCGCTCGACCACCGACCCGAGAACCAGCGCCAGCGTGATCGCGGCAAAGGTCATCTGGAAACAGACGAACACATATTCGCTGATCACCTCGTCGGAAAAGGTCGCCGCCGTCGTCGTCGGCGTCACCGACGAGAGGAAGAGGCTGCCCGAGCTGACGAAGTTGCCGATGAAGCCTTCCGACGTCACGGGACCGAAGGCCATCGAATAGCCCCACATCACCCAGATCAACATCGCGAGGCAGGCGGCGCCCCCGATCTGCGTCATCGTCGAGAGCATGTTCTTGCTGCGCGTCAGGCCGCCATAGAAGAGGGCAAGGCCCGGCAGGATCATCATCAGCACCAATATGGTGGCGGTCATCATCCAGGCATTATTGCCGGGATTGGCGACCGGCGTCGCGGCTTCGGCCGCGGGCGCCGCGGCGTCCTGCGCCCAGACGGGCAGCGCGGCGAACAGCGCGAGGCCGGCGGCCCCGGCGCTCGCCGCAAGTTTCTTTGCGAACGTCATCTTTTCCCCCTTCGTCATTACAGAGCCGCCTCGCCGGTCTCGCCGGTGCGGATGCGCACGGCCTGACCGACGTCGAGGACGAAAATCTTGCCGTCGCCAATCGACCCGGTTCCGGCGCTTTGCTGGAGTGTTTCGACCACCCGCGGTGCGAGCGCGTCGTCGCACACGAGTTCGATCTTCACCTTCGGCACCATGTTGGTCGCATATTCGGCGCCGCGATAGATTTCGGTCTGCCCCTTTTGCCGGCCGAACCCCTTGACCTCGGTCACGGTCATGCCGGCGATACCCAGCCCGGTCAGCGCTTCGCGCACCTCGTCGAGCTTGAACGGTTTGATGATAGCCAGGATCAGCTTCATGATGCCCCCTTTTGCTAATGGCACCATGCTGCGCTGCAACAGCCGTGCCAATTGGCACAGCGGGCTGCGAATATTAATATTTTATGACGTGAGATATGCCTGAACGCGAATATTCGGTCGCTTTATAGGCAGGCCGCGCTTGAAAATGCCTAATCTTTGGGCATGAGTGCCGGGGCGAAGCGTGCCCAGATCGGCAGATGATCGGACGCGCGCAGCGCGAGCGCGCTCCGATGCACTCCGGCGGCGACGGGCTCGAGCTCGGGCGACGCGAAGATGCGGTCGAGCCGCGCCACCGGGCGCCGGCTGTGAAAGCTGTGGCCCGTATCGACCAGCCGATGTCCGACGCCGAAATCGGCGAGGCAGCCGCCGCGATTGCGCCATTCGTTGCAGTCGCCCATCAGGATCGTCGGCAGAGGCTCGCCCGCATCGACATGATCTAGGATCGCGCGCGCCTGATGGCGGCGGCGCAGCCCCGAAATGTCGAGGTGCATCCCGACCACCCGCAGCCGCGTACCCCCGACGCGCACCGTCGCCGCGACCGCGCCGCGTGGCTCGAGCGTCGGCAGGTGCAGCGCATGGCTCTCCTCGACCTCCACCCCCTTGCGAACGAGCAGCGCATTGCCGTGCCACCCGATCGCATGTGGGCGACCATCGAGCAGATCGACCGGCATATAGTCGCTATGTTCTTCGAACATATAGGGCGGAATCGCGCTCGCGCGCGTGCCAAAGCGGCGGTCGGCCTCCTGCAGCGCGACGATGTCGGCGTCGAGCTCGCCGAGCACCGCGAGCACGCGCCCGGGATCGCGGCGCCGGTCGAGCCCGATGCCCTTTCGCATATTATAACTGGCAACCTTGATCATGATGGAGACCGGACCGACCTCAAAATCCGTTTGTGCTGAGCTTGTCGAAGCACCGTTCTTTGCCCGTGCAAAGGGAAAAGCGGTCCTTCGACAAGCTCAGGACGAACGGAGGAGGGGTTGGGTTGCGGCTAGCCGGGGTCGAATTCTTTCATCAATGCCTGCGCTTCGGACAAATCCTCGTCGAGGACCATCAAGCGCACGGGGATCATCAGCCCGACGCTTTCGGCGATATTCATCCCGGCATCGAAGCAGACCGCGTGGACGCCCGCGCTTTCAAGGCGGCCGCGCAGCAGTTCGGCCTCGACTCCGTTGGGCAGGCGTACCAGTTCGACCAGCGGCATCAGGCGTCGGCGCCTTCGGCCTCGCCCGCGATATAGCGGTCGGTTGGCCGCGTCGGCAGCCCGTCGATGCTGCGATTGCGGCCCTTGAACTTCTCGATCCATTCGGCGGGATCGGCCTGGCGGTGATATTTCTGCAGCGTGCCCCGTTCCTCGATCAGGTCCATCCGCGGCACGCCCCAGCCGCAGCTCGTCTGGACGCTGTCGACGTCGATCACGAAGATCTGCCGCGTGCCCGGAAGCAAGGTGAAGGCGCGCGCGGTGTCCTGCCATTCGGCATCCTGCGGCAGCACTGCGCGGCCGCGGCCATAGAGGCGCAGGATCAGCGCGCTGCGGTCGAAGGCGCAGAACATGATCGTGATGCGCCCATCGGCGGCGAGGTGCGCGTGCGTTTCATTTCCCGATCCGCCGAGGTCGAGATAGGCGACCTGACGCTCCGACAGGATTTTGAAACTGTCGGCGTAGCCTTTCGGCGACAGGTTGATCCGCCCTTCGTCCGCGGCGGTCGCGGTGAAGAAAACCGGTTGGCTTTCGATGAAGGCGATATGCTTGTCGGTCAGCGCGTCGAAAAATTCGGCCATGGTCGATGCTCCGGCAGGGTCGACACTCGCCCTATCACCAATTGCTGCCCTCTTCTATCGCTGCCGCTTCACCGGGACGCGACGCGCGGCCGAGCGCGGCGTTGCGATGCGGGAAGCGGCCGAAGCGGTCGATGACGTCGAAATGCCTTTGCGCATAGTCGTGGAATTGCGGATCGGCGAGCGCATTGAATAGCCGCAGCGATTCGCGCTGGTCGTCCATGTCTTCGCTGTGCTGAAAAGGCAGATAGGCGAACTGGCGCCGTTCGTCGGGCCATGCCTTGTCCCATCCGCGCGCGACAATGCCCCGCGCGATCGCGCGCGCGAGGCTGTCGGTGGCGAAGGCATCGGCCTCGCCGCGATAGATGTTGCGGGGCACCTGATCGAAAAGGATCGCGGCGGCGAGCGCGGTGTCGGGATCGGTGAGAAAAGTCTCGGCGGGCAGCGAGCGCAACGCTTCGTGCCAATCGGCGGCAAGCGCGCGAGCGGCGGCGTCGAAATCGGCGCCGCCGCCGTACCAGTCGTCCATGCCGTGCCCGTCGAACCAGAAGGCGAGCAATTGCGCCGCCCAGTCGGCGGGCGGTATGGACCGATCGTCGTGGTTCGAGGCTGAGGGGTCGGTCATGCGGCCAGGCTCCTTTCGCGACGGAGCCTAGCCCGCACGCAATGCGCTAGCCAGCCGGCTTGTCCTTGTCGGCCAGGCGATAGGGCACGAATTCGCCGAGCGAGACGAAGCCCGTGTACATATGGCTCATCCGGTCATGCAGCTCGATCGTGTCGATCGAGCAGAGCCGCGTGCTGTTGAGCTTGGTCACGAGCACATCATCGTCGTCAAGCGATTCGGCCCCGCTCCTCGGTCGGTTGACCCACAGGGTGCTGCCGATGCGATAGACGATCGCGGTCTTGTCGATCACCTCGGAACTCGACGCCGACGGCAGCGAGATACAATTCTGGGGCTCGCCGGCAACGCGTCCCTCGAGCATCTTGCTCAGCTTGGCTTCGCCGGTGAGCTTCTCCTTTGCCGTAGCGGCGGCGGGAAGGCCCAGCAGCGACGCGGACAACAGGACGGCAATCATCGGACGCATGGTTCGACTCCCTTGCAAAATGGTCTCACCCTGGCCGCAAGCATATCATATCGCCGTGAACGGATGCTGACTATTTCGCGGCGATGTCCCGCGCGTTCAGCAGGCTTCGGGCGGAAGCGGGATGCCAAGCGGCCCCTTGCACTTCTTTTTCTTCGGCTTTTCGGCCGGGGCGCCCGCGTTTCCTGTACCCGAGCCCATCCCGCCAAAGTCGGCGCCGATCATCAAGGCGGTATGCGAGCGGAAGCGCACCTTCGCGGTCCAGTCGATGTCCCACACCGCATTGCCCGCGGGCTTCGGCGGATAGGCGAAATTGGCTTCGGGGCCAAAGGCGTTGAGGTTGCCGAACATCATGTCGCCCGAGGCCGCCTTGGCTTCGGCGGGGATCGCGCAGCTCGTCTGCGTCGGCGGCATCACGACCTTCTGGCCGACCAGTTTCGCGACCGTCGCGGGCGGCAGCCAGTCCCACAGGCCGCCGCCGAATTCGCGCGCGTTGCTGCTCGTCCACCAGACGATATCGCCGCCCGCGTCGCCGCGGTCCATGCCGCCGAACGCCCAGGCGACATAGCCGGTCGCGGGCGCAAGCTGGTTCCAGCGCAGCAACACCGACCCGTCGCTCTGCATCGTCGTCTGCGCATCGAGCGCGGGCATATAATCCTGTGCAAGCGTGAAGCTGATGTCCGATCCGACATTGCTCGCGACGCGATGCGCGCCGAGCAGCGAAGCGTCGGCCGGCGGCGTCTTTGCCGACTTGCTGTTCGGCCAGGCGGCATAGCTCTTGCTGTTCGTCGTCATCACCTCGCGGACGCGCGGGACCGTCGTCGTAAAGAGGTTCGGCGGCATCTGCCCCGCCGCGAGTTTCGAGAAATCGATGATCACCGGCTGGCCCGGCCCCGCCTTGGCGCCGCACCCCCAGAACAGCAGCATCCGCCCCTTCGGCCGCTCGAAATTCTGCGGCATCGCGTCGCTGTCCTCGCGTGGCTCATATTTGCCCGGTTCGGGGCCGAGCAGCGGCACCGATTTGCCGAGTTTCGCCTGCGGTTCGAAATAATGGTCGCCATGCACCGGCGGGCTCGACGGCCCCTGGTTCGAGCCGAGGCGAAGGTCGAGCGTGTGGATGACCTTCCCCTCGGGGCCGCCACCGAACATCATCCCCATCGCGCTGCCGAGCCCCGGTTTGCCTCCGCCCGCGGTCATCGCGGCGAAGCCCGACGCGGTCGCGGCATCCATTTCATACCGTTCCTTGGGCCCCGTCGTCTTTTGCGCCGAACCGGGAACGGCGGCGAGCGTGACGGCGAGAGCGGAAAGCGAAACCAGTCGCAGAATCGAACGCATGCAATCCTCCCCTGTGGCCGGAAAGCTCCGGCGGATGTGCGGCCCGAATCTGTTTTTTCGTTATGCGCCTATACGCTGGCGCGGCGGGGGCGCCAAGCCAATGACGTCGATCACACCCCTCGCATGAAGACGGCGAATATCAAGCGGTACCGCCGACCGTCAGCCCGCTGACCAGCAGTGTCGGCTGGCCGACGCCGGCGGGGACGCTCTGGCCGCCCTTGCCGCACACGCCGATGCCCTCGTCGAGCGCCATGTCGTTGCCGATGCCGGTGACTTTGGTGAGCACGCTCGGACCGTCGCCGATAAGCGTCGCGCCCTTGATCGGGTCGCCGAGCTTGCCGTTCTCGATTCGATAGGCCTCGGTGCAGGAAAAGACGAATTTGCCCGAGACGATGTCGACCTGCCCGCCACCGAAGCTCTTGGCAAAAATCCCGTTCTTGACGCGGCCGAGCAGCTCGGCGGGATCGTCCTCGCCGCCGCGCATGAAGGTGTTCGTCATCCGCGGCATCGGCGCATGGGCAAAGCTTTCGCGGCGGCCGTTTCCGGTCGGTTCGACGCCCATCAGCCGCGCATTGAGGCGGTCCTGCATATAGGCTTTCAGGATACCGTCCTCGATCAGGATATTCTCCTGCGTCGGCGTGCCTTCGTCGTCGATGCTGAGCGAGCCGCGACGCTGAAGGATGCTGCCGTCATCGATCACGGTGACGCCCGGCGCGGCGACGCGCTCGCCGATGCGGCCCGAAAAGGCGCTGGTGCCCTTACGGTTGAAATCGCCCTCGAGCCCATGGCCCACCGCCTCGTGGAGCAGCACGCCGGGCCAGCCCGGGCCGAGCAGCACGGTCATCTCGCCCGCCGGCGCGTCGACCGCGCGCAGATTGACGAGCGCCTGCGCCAGCGCTTCGTCGATCGCACGGTTCCACTGATCCTCTTCGAAGAGGTGATCGTACATATAGCGGCCACCAAGGCCGAAATAGCCCGATTCGCGCCGCCCATTCTCCTCGACGACGATCGAGACGTTGAGGCGGACGAGCGGCCGGATGTCGGTAGCCAGGAAGCCGTCGGCGCGAACGATCTCGACCACCGACCAGCTGCCGGCGAGTGCGACCGACACCTGCGCGACGCGCGGATCGCGCGCGCGCGCGGCGGCGTCGATCTTCTGGCAAAGGTCGACTTTCTTCGCGAAGGGGACGAGGTCGAGCGGGTTCGCCTCGTCGTAAAGATGGCGGTTGGTGCGCGCGGGCGGGCCGGCGGGCGGCGCGGCGACCGGGTCGAGCAGCGCGAGCGTCTCTGCGGCGCGGCGGATCGCCGGCGCGCTGATGTCGCTCGCGTGGGCAAATCCCGTCATCTCGCCCGATACGGCGCGCAGCCCGAAGCCTGCGTCGGTCGAATAGTCGGCGGTCTTGAGCCGCCCGTCGTCGAAGCCGAAGCTCTCGGTCGCGCGATATTGCAGATAGAGCTCACCGTCGTCGGCCTTGGCAAGCGCGTCGCGGGCAAGCACCTGCGCCAGATCGGGGTCGAGCGCGTCGGCGCGGTAGAGGAAGCGGCGGGGGTCGGTGGGGCTGTTCATCGCCCTGATATAGGGACGCGCGCGGGTGTGCGCAAACGGGCTTCGTCATCGGGGTGGGGAGCGGACATTAGAACGTCGTCCCCGCGAAGGCGGGGCCGCTAGCCACCTTTTCCAGCAAGGCCGCGTAAACCGACGGCAGCCCCCGCCTTCGCGGGGGCGACGGCTATTTTTGGCCGGATGCGGCCTTTCAAATATTTCGCGCAGAGACGCAGAGAACGCAGAGATTTTCGCGCCTACCCTCTGCGTTCTCTGCGTCTCTGCGCGAATCCTGTAAGGGCCTGACGGCAGCTATCGCTCGACATCGGACGTCTGCTTTCTTCGTCATCCCGGACTTGATCCGGGATCCATTCCGCCGCCGCCGCGCCAAATGGACCCCGGATCAAGTCCGGGGTGACGAAAAGAGTAAGCCGCGTCCCGACCTACAGATAATTGACCGTCAGCGTGAAGGTGCCGCTGTAGTCGCCGGGAGGCTGGTTCGCGGGGACCGTGAGCGTGCCGCCGACATAATAGGTCTGCACGCCGCTCGGGAACAAGGTCGCGCTCGCGCCGAGCAGCGCGATGCCGCCGCCGCTGGTCGTTGCGGCGCGGGTCAGCGTCGCGGTCATCGGCGCGGCACCGCCCCCGGCGCGCGCCAATGTGGCCGAATTGCTGCCGCTGACGAAGAGCAGCAGGAAGCCGCCGGTTCCCTGAAACACCGCGCGCTGGTGGCCCGCGCCGACCGGCGTCACGCCGCCGGTCGCGCTGCGTGCTCCGGTGACCGGATCGACCGTCACGGTGCCCGCGGTGGCGCCGCTCGCGAGCGTCCCGAAATCGAGGTCGTCGGTTTTGATCAGCGTGTTGGGGCGGATCACCGCCGCGTTGGCGGTGCCGCTCTGGTCGGCCGCGTGCGCCGGTGCCGCAAGCACGCCGCTAGCGAAGGCTGCAATGATGGCGAAGCGGCGCGTCGTCGCGCCGCGGCCGCTGGTCCCTTGAATCCCCACGATTCCGCTCCTGTCTGGCACAGACTATGCCAGCGGCGCGTGAGTCGATGATGCACGGCTATGGTAAAGGCGGACTTTACCTTTGGCGGCTCACCCCGTCATTCGTGATCGGCAACCCCGCCGACAAGGACGAAACGCCGGTCGCAATAGCCGCAGTCGACGAAGCCGTCGTCGGGGTCGATTTCGAGCCACACGCGCGGGTGGCCGAGCGCGGCGTTGGCGAGCCCGTCGCCGGTGCCGTCGCAGGCGATGCGGGTCTTGGTGACGCGGAGCGTTTCGGGTGCGGGGGCGGGGACAGGCTGGGTCATCGAACGCGCCCATAGCAAGCGGCTCGCGCCTCGGCAATCGGCTGTTGACGGGTGATATGACGGCACCGGCAAGCGCCTCCCCCCGGGGCGCAAGTGGCCCCCCGGTGCCGTCCCCCCACGTCAGCCGGTCACAGATAGTTGAGCGTGATCGTGAACGTCCCGCTATAGTCGCCGGGCGCCTGGTTCGCATTGACCTCCAGCGTCGCGCCGATCGGGAAATTATAGTTGCCGAGCGGGGTTGCGATGCGAAAGCGCGTCGGGCTGGTCGACAGGATCGCGGTGGGGGTGCTGCCGATCTCGAAATCGCGGACGCGCATCCGCTGCCCCGGCCCGGTGATCCAGATGCTGTTCGACGACAGCGAGATATTGACCTGGCGGTTGTAGCTGCCGAGCCCCGCGAAACGCGCCGGTTCGCCGCCGCCGCCCGCAAGCGTCGCGCCACCGCTCGCGCTGCGGGCGCCGTCGGGCGCGATGCGCACGGTGCCCGCGGCGTTCGATGCGATGATGCTCCCGAAATCGAGGTCGTTGACCTTGAAGAAGGAAAGCGGCCGCAGCACGATCGCCTCGGCGTCGCCACTGGCGGCCGTTTGCGCATGGGCCGGCGCGCCGACGACGATCGCCGTCGGAAGCGCGCAGGCGGCGATGCCGCGCAGCAGGCGCTGCGGGATTTTGCTGTGTCTGGTCCTCACGTCATCCCTGCTAACGGCGAGGCGCAAAAATATGTTTAACGGGGGAGGGGGCGTCGCGAAGGCGCGAGCCTCTTTCGTCCCGCCGCCGCCCCCGCTATGAGAGCCGCCATGACCGAAGCCGCGATCCGCATCGACTCCGTTTCCAAAATCTATCAAGGCGGCAAGCAAGCGCTCGACAATGTCAGCTTCGACGTTCCCCGCGGCCAGATTTTCGGGCTGCTCGGTCCCAATGGTGCGGGCAAGTCGACGCTGATCAATATCCTTGCCGGGCTCGTCAACAAGACGGGCGGGCACGCGAGCATCTGGGGCTTCGACATCGACGCCGATCCGCGCAACGCCAAATATTCGATCGGCATCGTGCCGCAGGAAATCGTCTTCGATCCCTTTTTCACGCCGTTCGAGACGCTCGAGAATCAAGCGGGGCTCTATGGGGTGCCGAAGGATCGGCGCATTTCGGACGCGCTGCTCGCGGCCGTCCACCTGACCGACAAGCGCGACGCCTATGCCCGTACCTTGTCGGGCGGCATGAAGCGCCGCCTGCTCGTCGCCAAGGCGATGGTCCATTCGCCGCCGATCATCGTTCTCGACGAGCCGACCGCGGGGGTCGATATCGAACTTCGCCAGCAGCTTTGGGACTATGTCCAGAGCCTCAACGATCGCGGCGTCACCGTGGTGCTGACGACGCATTATCTGGAGGAAGCCGAAGAGCTGTGCGATCGCATCGCGATCATCAACCACGGCAGGCTGATTGCGAACAAGCCGACGCGCGAGCTCGTCGACATGGCGCGCGAAAAGATCGTCGTGGTGACGCTCGACGAGGATGTGACGACGCTGCCCGAGCATCCCGCCTTCGACAAGGTCGAGCGCGAGGGTGAGCGCGGGCTCGCGATCAGCTATAACAAGGATCGCATGAACGCGGGCGAAGTGCTCGCCGCGGTCAATGCGATGGGGCATCATATCGTCGATGTCTCGACGCGCGAAGCCGACCTCGAGGATGTGTTCCTCAATCTGACGCGCAGCGCGGCTTAGCGTCCGATCGTCGTGAATGAAGCGCTTTTGAAAACTCGTGTGTCCTCGCGAAGGCGGGGACCCATCACCGACCGGTGCAAGATCGGGCCGTCGGGAGATAGGCTCCCGCCTTCGCGGGAGCGCACGAGCTTGTTCAACCAGTGATGATCATGCCCCAAGGTTCGCGCTACCGCCGATAGCGCGCGAAGAAATTCCACATCGCTTCATTGTCGGCGACCCATTCGTGGCCGCGGCCCGCGACGATCCGCCCCGCGACCCGCGCCCAACCGCGGCAGTTCGAATAGATTTGCTCTTCGGCGGTTTCCGACACGGCGAAGGTCTGGGGGCCGGTGCTGCAACGATCGAGCTCGGCCCAGCGCGCGAGCGCGGTCGCCATCGAATATTGCCAATAGCCGGCACCGCCGCCGGCGACGGGGTTGGTCGTGTCGTCGCTGCCCGCAAAGGCATAGACCGGAACCGCCTTCTTCGGCTGGCAGGTCGCCGGGTCGGGGCGCTGCGGATCGCTCGCCGACGGATTGCCCGCGCGCAGCCCGACGACGGGCGCGATCGCCGCGAAGCGGTCCGACGCGACGCAGCCGAGCCACGAGGTCATGCGCCCGCCGCCCGACAGGCCGGTCGCATAGACGCGCGCCGCATCGATGCACTTCTGCGCCGCGAGCCAGTCGATCGCGGCGGTCAGATAGGCGACGTCGTCGGGATCGTCGGCGGTCGGCACCGCGCCGGTGACGGTCGGCACGCCGGGGATGTTCCACACGAAGCCCCGCCCTGCGGGAATGCCGGCGTCGGGCGCCACGAGCAGGAAGCCGTGATGGTCGGAGGTCGCGGCCAGTCCCGAATAGTCGAGCATCTCCTGCCCGTTGCTCGTGCTGCCGTGGAGAAGGAAGACCAGCGGCAGGTCGCGGATTTTGCGCACGCCCACGGGGATATGGATCAGCATCGAGCGGCCGGTATCGCCGACCGCGACGCGCTGCGTCGTTCCCGGCGCGCCGAGCGGGCAGGCGGGCGCCGCGAGCGCGGGCGCTGAAAAACCGAGGGCGGCGGTCAGCGCGATGGCGAGGAAGCGAAACGGGGACACGGACCTTCTCCTTCGCGGCTGTGCTAGGCGGCACGGGCGGCGACGGCAAGCGCGCGCGTCGAATTGAACGGCGGGCGCTTTCGCGTATAGGTGCGCGCTCCGAAGGCCGAGAGGAACCTGCCTTGTCCACCCCCATCCCCTCCCACGACGTCATCATCATCGGTTCGGGCGCCGCCGGACTGACCGCCGCGATCAGCCTCGCCGATCATTGCCGCGTGCTCGTGCTCGCCAAGGGCAATCTGACCGGCGGCTCGACCGCATGGGCGCAGGGGGGCATCGCGGCGGTGCTCGACGCGGGTGACACCTTCGAAAACCATATCGAGGACACGATGGTCGCGGGCGCGGGGCTCAACCGGCGCGAGACGGTCGAGTTCGTGATCGAGAACGCCCCGCACGCGATCGAGCGCCTCGTCGAAATGGGCGTCCCCTTCAATATGGAAGAGGGGGCGCTCCACCTGACGCGCGAGGGCGGTCATTCGCATCGCCGGATCGTCCATGTCGACGATGCGACCGGCTGGGCGGTGCAGGCGGCGCTATTGAAGACCGCCGAGGCGCATCCGAACATCACCCTGCTGCCCGGACAGGCGTGCATCGACCTGATCACCGGACGGCACGAGGCGCGCTATTCGGGTTCGGGGCGCGTGTGGGGCGTCTATGCGCTCGACGAGGCGAGCGGCGAAGTGCACGCGCACATCGGCCGCGCGACGATCCTCGCGAGCGGCGGCGCGGGGCGCGTCTACCAATTCTCGACCGCGCCAAGGGGCGCGACCGGCGACGGCATCGCGATGGCGTGGCGCGCGGGTGCACGGGTCAGCAATATGGAGATGATGCAGTTTCACCCGACCTGCCTCTATAATCTCGAGGTCAAGAATTTCCTGATTACCGAGGCGGTTCGCGGCGAGGGCGGGCTGCTCAGGCATCCGGTGACCGGGCACCGCTATATGCCCGATTACGACGCGCGCGCCGAACTCGCGCCGCGCGACATCGTCGCGCGCGCGAACGACGACCAGATCAAGCGCTACGGCCTCGACTATGTCCACCTCGACATCAGCCACAAGGACCCCGATTTCGTCGCCGGCCATTTCCCGAACATCTATGACAAGCTGCTCGGACTCGGCATCGACATGACGAAGCAGCCGATCCCGGTGGTGCCCGCGCAACATTATACCTGCGGCGGGGTGCTGATCGACTTGGCGGGGCGCACCGACCTGCCGGGCCTCTATGCCGCGGGCGAAGTGACCGAAAGCGGTCTCCACGGCGCGAACCGCCTTGCCTCGAACAGCCTGCTCGAATGTTTCGTCTTCGGCGAGGCGGCGGCAAAGGACATCGTCGCGCGCTGGGACGCGCTCGAACCGCCGCCCGCGATCCGCGCGTGGGACGAAAGCCGCGTCACCGATTCGGACGAGGAAGTCGTCATCAAGCAGAACTGGACCGAGATCCGCCGCTTCATGTGGAACTATGTCGGCATCGTCCGCACGACCAAGCGCCTCGAACGCGCGCAGCACCGCATCAAGATGATGACGGGCGAGGTCGAGGATTATTACGGCCATTTCCGCGTCACCACCGACCTGATCGAGCTGCGCAACCTGCTGCAGTGCGCCGACCTGATCGTCAGAAGCGCGCTCCACCGCAAGGAAAGCCGGGGACTGCACTATACGCTCGACTATCCCGACACGCTGGCCGAAGCGGTCGATACGGTGCTGGTGCCTTAACCGCCCACGCCCAGCAATCGGCCGATCAGGATCAGCACGATCGCCCCGATGACCGAGGCGAAGCAGCCCGCGCGATGGAATTCGCTGCGCGCACCGCGTGTCGTCACCAGCCCCGCGAGCAGCGAGCCGCCGATGCCGAGCAGGATCGTCGCGATCCACCCCATCTCGACCGCGCCGGGATAAAAGAAGCGCGCCAATACGCCGATGATGAGGCCGGAGAGAATGGCGCCGAGGATGTTGATCATGTGTCGAATCCCTCACTCAAAAACCGCTCAGCCAGCGCCGCATGCAGCGCCGCGCCGCGGGCCATGACTTTTTCGTCGAGGACCATGCGGTTCGAATGGAGGCCGCAGCAGCTTCGCCAGTCGCTCCCCGCCTCGCTCGCGCCGAGCCAGAACATCGCGCCGGGGACCTTTTCGAGGACATAGGCGAAATCCTCGGCCCCCATCACCGGATGCTCCATCGTCAGCCACGCCGCCTCGCCGAAGGTCTTCTCGACGACACTTTGGCCAAAGGCGACCGCGCGGCTGTCGCAGACGGTGACGGGGAAGCCTTCCTCGATGGCCACCTCGGCGGTGCAGCCGTGCGCCTCGGCGATCGCGGGGGCGAGGCGTTTGAGCTCGCGCGCGACCATCGCGCGGCGCTCGGGCGACAGGGTGCGGATCGTGCCCGTCATCTCGGCACTTTCGGGGATGATGTTGTTCGTCGTCCCCGCCGCGATCTTCGCGATGGTGATGACCGCGGGGTCGAAGACCGACACCTTGCGCGTCACCATCGTCTGGATCGCCGAGACGATCTCGCACGCGACGGGAATCGGATCGACGGCGTCCTGCGGCATCGAGGCATGGCCGCCCGCGCCCTTGACCGAAATGTTGAGCACGTCCGACGAGGCGAGCAGCGGCCCTGCGCGCCCGGCGAAAATGCCGTGCGGCGCGTTGGGCATGATGTGGAGCGCAAAGGCTGCGTCGGGGAGCGGGTCGATCAGCCCGTCCTCGAGCATGAAGCGCGCGCCATGATGCCCTTCCTCGCCGGGCTGGAACATGAACATCACCGTCCCGGCGAGACGGTCCCGCGCCGCGCAGAGCAGTTTCGCCGCGCCGACGAGCATCGCGACGTGGGTGTCATGGCCGCACGCATGCATCGCGCCGCTCGTTTCGGATGCGAAGGCGAGCCCCGTATCCTCGACGAGCGGCAGCGCGTCCATGTCGCCGCGCAGCAGCACGGTGCGCGCGTTTCCCCCGTCCCCCGCCAAACCCCCGCGCAGGATCGCGACCATCCCCGTCGTCGACGGCCCCTCGCGAAACTCGAGCGGCAGCCCGGCGAGCGCCGCCTTGATCTTCGCCAGCGTCTTCGGCGTCTGCAGCCCGAGTTCAGGCTCGCGATGAATCGCGCGGCGGAGGTCGACGAGGTCGTCGAGCAGGGTTTCGGCCTCGGCGGGCCAGCTATGAGATAGTTCCATGCAGCGAATGTGCCGCGAAGCCCGCTTCGTGTCGAGACGTCTTCGCGCGCTGTTCGGCGTCGCGCCGGACGTCCGCCAAGACGCGCGACACATTCTGCCCGATCGCCCAGCGCGCGATCGGCCCCCAATATAGCACCGGATCGATGCGCAACACATGGCCCGCGCTTACAGTCAGCCGCGTCCGCCCGTCGGGCAGCGGGGTCAGGTCGAAGCGCGTCTCGCCGGTGTCGAAATATCCCAACAGATGTGGGGTCTGAAGTTTACGATAGGGGCTCATCTCCTCCATCGCGGGCGGCTGGCGGACGACGCGAAAGGCGAGCGCGCGGCCGGGCTGCCAGACCGTGACGCGCTCGTCGGCGGTGCCGGTTGAAAACACACCGTGGCGATGCGCGCCCGGGCCCGCGCCAGTGATGCGCGCCGCGACGGGATAGGCGAGCCCGGCGCGGCCGACTAGGCCCGGCGCTTCGGTCACCGGCCGGTTGGCGGTCAGGCTGGCCCACACCTCCTCGGCCGGCGCAGCGATGGTGATGCCGGCGCGCGTCGCGATCGGCAGCTCGGGCGGCATTGCGGCGTCGAGCAGGAAGAGCGGTGGCAGCAGCGCGATGCCGTAGAATGGCTGGCGCGGATCGACGAGCCGCTTCGCCACCACGCGGCCGATCGCGCCGCCGGCGATCGCGAGGATGGCGGCAAGCGGCAGGATCAGGATCACGCACATCAGTCCCTCGAGCGCGAGCATCAGCAGGGCGAGCGTGCCGAGCATGCCCGCCGCCGCAACGGCGCCGAAGGTGTCGGCCAGGCTGCGCACATGGCCGCGATTGGCGAGGAAGCCGGTGATCAGCCCAACGAGGAAGGGCGTCGCGACGAACAGGCCCCAGCCATAGGCGCCCATCGTCGCCGCCGACACCGCGACCGCGAGGACGACCAGCGCGGTGCCCGCGAAGATGCCGATCGCGAGCTGATAGGGCGGCGCGGGGTCGCCGGCGCGGTAATATTCGGCCTCCTCGCGGCGCGGCCAAAGGAGTGCGAGCGCGGCGACGGCGAGGATTTGCAGCGTCGGGATCATCGTCGCCAACGCCAGCCCGCCGCCCCGCCCGAGTCGCTTGGCGCGGCGCAGCGACAGCCGCGCGAGTGCCCCCGAAATGCCGAGGCAGAAAGCGAAGCCACCGATCGCGACGAAGGGCGACATATCGGGCCGCATCGCGAGCCGGCGGATCGGGAAGAGCCAGAAGGAATGGCCGAGGCCAAGCGGCATGCCGAGCGCGCGAAAGGCGAGGAGGACCATCGCATGCTGCGACAGGATCAGCGCCGCCGCGATGAGCATATAGAATAGCGCGGCGGGCAGCTCGGTGCGCAGATAGTCGCGCCAGGCTTTCATCGCCCGGCCCCGCAAACGGCGGCGGGCGCCGCGTTGTCCGGACGCACGACACTCAGCCCGCGCCGCGCGCCGAGCGTCGCGGGGGTCTGGACGTCCCAAGCCAGCCCCAGTCGTTCGAACAGGCGAATCACCGCATAGCCCCAGTCGCTCTGGCCCGGGTGCAGACCGATGCGCGCAGAGCCGGGATAGGCGTGATGATTGTTGTGCCACGCCTCGCCCATTGTCGGGATCGCCGCCCAGGGGACATCGAACGCCTGCACGCCATGCGTGTCGACCGTCCAGTGCTGCGGCCCGCGGTTGTGCGCGAGGTGGCCGACCAGCCAATGCCCATGATTGGCGACCGCGACGCGCGCCGCGACGCCCCACACGACCCAGCCCCAGCCGCCGATCGCAAAGAAGAGCAGCGCCACGGGCAATTGCTGCCATCGCCACGTCGCCTCGAGCCGGCGATAGAAGGGGTCTCCATCGAGCGCAGCGAAGTCGAAGCGCGGCGGCCGGTCGAGGTCGAGGCGGCAATAGATTTGCCACAACGCGTCGCGGATCATGCCGGTGCCGTGGCGCAGAAAGGGGTGGCACTTTGCCTGCCGCTGCGCCCAGTCGCGGGTGTCGTGCGCGCGGACGATGCCATAGGGGCCGGCCATACCGACAAAGGCGCCGAACCAGACGAGCGTTCGTGCGAGCCAGCGCGGCGCGGCGAAGCTGCCGTGGATCATCATTCGGTGATAGCCGACCGAGTGGCCCAGCAGCAGCGCTGCGCCGGTGGTCAAGAGGAACAGCGCAATTGCACCCGGCGTCAGGAAGAATGGCCCCGTGGCCAGCGCGGTCACCGCCATGCCGCCGTTCCAGGCGATGCTCGGGATGTCAGCGCGGACGCGGCCCGCAACCGGATCGGGACCCGCTTCGTCGATCAGGAAGTTGACCGCATGGGGATCGTCCTCGCACCGCATCTTACGACTCCTCCAAGAAGATAAGAAATTACTTAAGTATCTAAATCCTTGTCAAGCCGGCAGTGCGCGCCCATTTATGGCCTATGGAACGGGTCTTTCAGGCATTGGCGTCGACGCCGCGGCGCAAGATTCTCGCCTATCTGGCGCATGCCGAACTGAGCGCGGGCGATATCGCCGCGCGATTCGCCATGAGCAAGCCGGCGGTGTCGCAGCATCTTTCGGTGCTCGAAAACGCCGGGCTGATCGCCAGCGAGAAGCGCGGCCAGTTTGTCTTTTACCGGCTTGTCCCCGATACGCTCGCCAATGTGCTCAACGGCTATGTGCAGGAGGTGTGCCCCGTGTCGCGCCCGCTCAAGGCCGAATCGCGGGCGATCGCCGATGGACGGAAGGACAGGGGCTAGGCTTTCCCCCCGAACAGCTGCCGTCCGGCCAAGTCTAGCATGATTTCCTCGCTGCCGCCGCCGATCGCGTTGACGCGGACCTCGCGGTAGATGCGTTCGACCTTGCTGCCGGTGATGTAGCTTGCGCCGCCCAATATCTGCGCCGCCTCGCGCGCGATGGCTTCGAGCATCCGCGTCGCCTGCACCTTCAGCATCGCGAAGTCGGCGGGGCGGTCCTTGCCTTCCTTCACCTGCCAGGCGCAGAGGTCGACCCATGCCTGCGTCGCTTCGATCTGGCGTTCCATGTCGGCGAGCTTGATGCGGATCGACTGATGGCCGACGAGCGGCTTGCCGAATGTCTCGCGGCTCCTGGCCCATTCGGCGGCTTCTGCGAGTGCGACGCGGGCATAGGCGCAGCAGCCCATCGCCATGCCGAGCCGTTCGCTGTTGAAATTGCGCATGATGCCGATGAAGCCGCCATTCTCCGGCCCGATCAGGTTTGTCGCGGGCACGCGCACGTCGCTGAAATGGATCGCCGCGGTGTCGCTGCAGCGCCAGCCCATCTTGTCGAGCCGCGTGCGCTCGACTCCCGGCGCATCCATCTCAATCAGCAACAGCGAGATGCCCGCGGCGCCCGGCCCGCCGGTGCGCACCGCACAGGTCAGCCAGTCGGCGCGCATCCCCGACGTGATGAACATCTTGCCGCCGTTGACGACATAATGATCGCCCTCGCGCACGGCGGTCGTCTTGAGGTTCGCGACATCGCTGCCGCCGCCCGCCTCGGTGATTCCGAGCGCGATGATCTTTTCGCCCGCCAGCACCGGAGGCGCGATGCGCTGCTTCAATTCGTCGGAGCCCAAGGCAAGGATCGGGGGCAGGCCGATACCGTGCGTCATCAGCGACGCGCCCAATCCGCCCGCACCGACCGCGGCAAGCTCTTCGGTCAGCACGAGCCCGTGGAAATTGTCGAAGCCCTCGCTGTGCCCGCCATATTGTTCGGGATAGCGCAGCCCCAGGATGCCGGCCTCGGCGGCTTTCTTGTGGAGTTCGCGCGGCAGCTCGCCCTCGGCCTCCCAGCCGTCGATGTTCGGCGCGATCTCGCGCTCGACGAAACGGCGGACGCTCATCGCCAGCGCGTCGTGGGTTTCGTCATAATAGGGCGAACGCGCGCGCCAGTCGTCGAATGCTGTCATGGCCGCGATGCTGCGCGCGATTGACGTTAACGTCAAGTTGGGCCGCGCCGGCGGCGCCTTTTTTGGTCTCACGCTAAGGCGCGAAGGCGCGAAGAAGGGAGAAATAGAGGATTCACACAAAGACACAAAGAGGGCGTTTTGCGCCGTCCCTGTCGTGAGAGGACTCACGCGAAGCGCCTTTTTTGTAAAATCGCCTGCGGCGACAAGGTCGCGTCCGCTGTTCGCACGCCCTCTTTGTGTCTTTGTGTGAGATTTTTCCTCTTCGCGCCTTCGCGTCTTGGCGTGAGTCCTAATTGACGCGACCTGTCGGCCCGGCCCCGGCCCCGGCCCCGGCCCCGGCCCCGGCCCCGGCCCCGGCCCCGGCCCCGGCGGCAGCGGGCTTGCGCGCCGCCGCCGACCGGCTAGGTTCGCCGTCCATGAAAAAGCCCCATCTGCTCGCCGGCCTCGCCGCCTTCGCCCTCCTCGCCAGCCCCGCCGCCGCACAGCAATCGCCCGAAGCGGTGGCTGAGGCCGCGCTCAAGGCGGCGCCGGTGTTCGACGGGCACAACGACGTGCCATGGGCGCTGCGCGGTCGGATGCGCAATGTCATCAACGGTTTCGATTTCGTCGATACGACCGACACCGCGACCCCCGACACCGACCCGCCGCGCGGCGCGATGCACACCGACCTTCAGCGGCTGCGGCAGGGGCATGTCGGGGCGCAATTCTGGTCGGTCTATGTCCCGTCGAACGACGACGAGGCCGAAGCGGTGCAGCAGACGATCGAGCAGATCGACGTCGCGAAGCGGCTGATCGCGCGTTACCCCAAGGACATGATGCTCGCGTCAAATGCCGCCGAACTCGAGCGGGCGATGAAGGCGGGCAAGGTCGCGGGAATGCTGGGCATGGAGGGCGGCCATTCGATCGGCTCGTCGCTCGCGGTGCTGCGCCAGATGTATGCGCTCGGCGCGCGCTATATGACGCTGACCCACAGCCGCAATACGCCCTGGCCGACAGCGCGACCGACGCGCCCGCGCACGACGGGCTCACCCCCTTCGGCGAGCAGGTGGTGCGCGAGATGAACCGCATCGGCATGATCGTCGACCTGAGCCACGTCAGCCCCGCAACGATGAAGGACGCGCTGGCGGTCGCGAAGGCACCGGTGATGTTCAGCCATTCGGGCGCGCGCGGCGTCAACGACCATCCGCGCAACGTTCCCGACGACGTGCTGCCGCTCGTCCAGGCGAACGGCGGCGTGGTGATGGTGGTGCTCTATGCCGCCTTCCTCGATCCCGACTTGCGCCGGCACGCGCTCGACCGCACCGCGGCGAAGGCGCGGCTCGATGCCCAGTATCTCGGCGATCCCGCGGGCGCCGCGACGGCACTGAACGCATGGGACGCGACGCACCCGGCGCCGCAGGTGCCGATCGCGCGCGCCGCCGATCATATCGACCATATCAAGGACGCGATCGGCATCGACCATATCGGTATCGGTGGCGATTACGACGGGATGGATGCGACGCCGGTTGGGATGGAGGATGTCACCGGCTATCCGGCGCTGTTCGCCGAACTGGCGCGGCGCGGCTATAGCCGGTCCGACCTCGAAAAGATCGCGAGCGGCAACATGCTGCGCGTGCTGAAGGCGGTCGAGGCCTATGCCAAGGCGCACGCCGGCGACCCGCCGATCGAAACCCCGGTGGCGGGCAAGGTCGAGGATTAGCGCCCAATCGCTTCGAGCATCGCTTCGATACTGACGAACTTCTCGCGCGGGGCGCCCTCGATCGCGGCCTTGACCTCGGCATCCTCGATCCGCCGCCAGTCGCGGAAGGTGACGGAGGTGACCCCTCGGCTCGCCAGCAAGGCGTCGAGCCCCGGACGCCCAGGCCTGCCCGCACCGCGCCCGATATCCTCGAGCACCAGCTCGGCGATGCGTGCGCCGTCGGGTTTGTTCGTGCCGATCGTGCCGGTCGGCCCGCGCCTTGCCCAGCCGACGCAATAGAGGCCGGGCAGGATCCGCCCCTCGTCGTTGGCGAACCGTCCGCGGCCATGCTCATAGGGAACACCGGGGATCGGCGGGGTCTGATAGCCGATGCAGCTGATCACCAGCCCGGCGTCGATCGCATAGGTCTCGCCCGTGCCGCGGCTGCGCAGGTCGGCGTCGAGTTCAGTGCGCTCGACGATCACCCGCTCGACATGGCCGTCACCTTCGATCGCCACCGGGCTGGCGAAGAAATCGAAGTCGATCGTCACCGGCTTCGCGACCGGGTTCGCCGCGAAGTGGCGCAGGTGGGTGACCGACTTGCGCATTCCGGGCTCGAGCAGCGCGTCGTCGCCCTCGGGCGGCAGGTCGGCGGGGTCGACGCGCGGGCTTGCACGCTCGAGATGGCCGAGTTCGCCCAGTTCCTTCGGCGTCATCGCGATCTGGTGCGGCCCGCGGCGGCCGAGGATGTGGATCTCGCGCACGCCGCTATGCGCGAGCGCGTCGCGCGCGTGCGCGACGATATCGCTGCCCGCGAACTCGGCGGGCGACTTGGCAAGGATGCGCGCGACGTCGAGCGCGACATTGCCGTTGCCGATCACCGCGACCCCCGGCGCGCCCAGCGGCGGGTCGAGATCGGCGAAATCGGGATGCCCGTTGTACCAGCCGACGAAAGCGGCGCTGCCGATCACCCCGGGCAGGTCGGCGCCGGCTATGCCGAGCGGACGATCGTTCGGCGCACCGGTCGCGAGCACGACCGCGTCATAGAGCGACAGCAATTCGTCGATCGACACGTCCTCGCCGACGGCGACATGGCCGACGAAACGGACATTGTCGGTCAGCGCGACGCCCTCATAACGGCGCGACACCGCCTTGATCGACTGGTGATCGGGGGCGACACCGGACCGGATCAGGCCATAGGGGACGGGCAGGCGGTCGATCACGTCCACCGCGATTTCGTCGGCCTTCTGCAAGGTCTCGGCGGTATAATAGCCCGCCGGACCCGACCCGACGATCGCGACATGACGCATCAATCCACCTCCATCCCGGGCGCCTGCGCGTGGACGCGCGGCCCCTTTTCTTGTGACCGCCGATGCTAGCGACGAAATTCGCCGGGGCAAGCGGGCATGTGCGAAGGGACGATGCCGCGCTTGCGCCGCGGCGCGACCGATGGGCCCGAAGGCGATCGGCACGCCTCGCAGCGGTCCGCCGCTACCCCCTTGACCCGCGCAATCGCGCCGACTATCTGGCCCCCCTCATTGCCCCGTCGTCTAATGGTAAGACTACGGATTCTGATTCCGTCTATCGAGGTTCGAATCCTCGCGGGGCATCCACCACCATGAACTAAGCACTTGACATCCAACGAATTATTGGATTTTTCGCGATGCTCCCCCCTCATTTCCTCCCTCAATAGGCCACGCCTATAGCGTCCAACGACGGGATACTTTGTCCATCTATGGCGCGGCGGCGAATCGTTGCGGTTGATTTTTTCGGCGCTCTCTTCCGAGCGTAACGACATTGACCCCACAGCTCGCGACCGGCAAGAACTTCGCGTCGAACGCTGGATTGGCGGCAATGGCAAAGGATTGGATCGGCCCCTGCGGCCGAGCCTTGTCGATGCCGATGGCGTCGTGGTCGTGACTCCGCAGGGTGAGGCCCGACTCCCCCGGACGGCATTCTTGATCTTGATGTCCGCCAAAGGCCTTACGACGAGCTTTACCGCCGAGCAGTTCACCGCCGCGGTTGCCAGCATCGCCTCGAACGGAACACCGCATTCCCAGGACCATTGACCGCAGATCACTTCGAGGAAACTCTTCCCGTTGTCGCCTCGATCAACGCTTCGAGCTGGCTGGCCCGATCAACGAGGGCGATACCGGGAAACGATAGCGCGGGCTATCTGGAAGGCATCGAAGAGACCAGACGATGCCCGGTATAGAGCGCATAATCTGGACAAGGGCCCAAGCTCCAACAATCCAAAAGCCGTCAGACATGCCACCCTCACCTCAGAAGCGATCAATCAATCGGAACGATTCGAGATCGCACAGATCCGATCCCTGTTGAATCGCCCCATTGCTTATATTCGGTTCGTTGGTCTCTGCCTCTAGCCGCCAACGGCTTGGGCCTCGCCCCGGAACATGGTCCGGGCCAAACCCCGATCTCGGTTGAGAACGATCGCAGAATCTCGCCTCCCCATCGCTGGATTGACGCTCAGCCCGCCGCGAGAAGCAACGCGATGAATAGCGATGCAGACGCGATCAGAATGTTTATCAAAGCCCAGCCGTGTGCCCGGTTTAGCGCCGCCCAGCCGCCATCGGTGAGCCGGTAGATGGATTCCCTCTTCGTGAACGGTTGTTCCCTGACAAAGCGCATGTCGTCGGGAAGTTCGCCTGCGGGTATCGTATCATGTAAAATCTCAACCCAGCCTCGCATGAGACAGGTCTGGAAATCGGCCTCGACATCCTGGTCGCGGCTCATCGCTTGCTCGATCACCCAGACATTACCGGGCTGGAGAACAAGCGCGACACGTTGCCGCGCAAGGCCGCGGAGCACCTTCCGGATACGACGCTCGGACTTCCATCGATGCAGAATATCCGAGATCATGAGGGCGTTTCCGGGCTAGCCCATACGGGCAGCGAGCCGAGTTCCATAAGCGAACGACGAACAAGTCCATCGAGCACCTCGGGAAAGAGAAGCTCCATCGCTTTCCATATGGGGTGATCCGGCCCGATCTGGGGATGTGCCCTCCGAGCGTTCTTCAGCGTGTCTTGCAATGAAGCCCGCTCGAGAAGGTAGCGGAGCGGCGTCGCGTCGAGAAACACCGCAACTAGGTCGGCATATGCCGCGAAGGATGCCGATCCAACCTTGCTATTGAGCATGGCCAGGAGAGCGCCGGCGCCCGTGTAGCGCGTGGTATAGACAACATGGATTCCCTCCTCGGCGCTGTGCGCAATCGAGGTGAAGATCGCGAAGAGTTGTGCAAGATGGTGCTGGCCTCTCTCCGCTTCGTTCATCCACAACTCCAACTGCCAGTCATAAAGGTCCGCGCGTTTGCACATCACCTCGTAAGCGTGGTCAAAGGATGAAGCCCTGAAAGGCATTTCCGGACGCTCACGCCGTGCGGCCATAAGCGCCTTCCACCACACCGCACGCACTTCGCGACTGGACGTCAGCAATCGCTCGGTCCGGCAATCTTCGAGGAAAACCGATCGTCCGGTTTTCGTTTCGAGATCGTCGAGTTTTACGAGTCGAGGTGCCCTGTACCCGCCTTCGCCGTCCTCGAGATAACATTTGAGCACGAGTGTTCCCGCGTTGAAGGAAGCGTCACGGGCTTCGTCATCGAACAGAAAAGCGTTACCCCGCTGCATTGTGATGACGTCGTGGAATCCTTGCGGAAGCGGCTCATCGAGGTTGGTGAAAACCCAAAGTATGGCGACGCCCTCCCGCTCATAATGAAGGTGACGCGCGACGATCTCGGGCGCGAAAGGCTTCGAAAGCTGGACTTCTATTACGAACCGCCCCAAGTCGCTCATGTCCAGATACACATCCGGAAAACGTCCGCGTTTGTGAACTGCCGGGCGCAGATATTTCTCTACCGCCGAATCCGCGCAGCGCGAATCCCGTTTCGCCAGTTCTTCAATCAGATGGCAGAGCTGGCGATGCTCGGCGGATTCCTGCTGTCCGTCATATTGTGCAGCCCTGGCGTCGTCGGGGATCAGTGTCGTTCCCGTGTACCAGGGACAATCTTCAGGGGCCCCATGAGCGTGCCGGAAAAGTGGAAGGTGTCCGCTATCGACCGCTTGTGCCCGGATAAACACGCGGCCTTCGCATAGTCGGCACTTTGCGACGATGGAGCCGTCTTTCTGCCAGCCGACATTGATTGACTGGCGCAGTTCCTCCCAATCCTCGCGCGACATCGCCATGAGCCGCTCAATGGGGACCGCTCCAAGCGGCAAGGGAAAATCGGCGATCCGCACTGTGCGTTCATGGGCGGCGGTGTCGAGCATCAGGCGGAAGGCCGATCAAGCTGCCGGAAACTCTGGTTCACCAGGGCAATCGCCACCCCAACCCCAACGATCGTCGCCATATCAGCCTTCTGCAGCGTAAGAGAACTAATGTAGAACATTGCGAACCGGGCAGCAAGGGGGGACTCGCTCAATCTGGGGGAGCTCCCACCACCCGATCGTCAGCAAGAGGGAGAGGACCGGGGGATTTTCGTGGCGGGCCGGAAGCCGAGAGAGAGTCTTTCGGCGGCCTGCCATGGAGAAATGGTCATGGCCAAACAGCCACAGAAAATCACCCTCAGCCCGTCGCGCGACATTCCGCTCGACCTGCTCTACCTGTCCCAGTCCAATGTCCGGCGCGTAAAGGCGGGCGTATCGATCGACGCGCTGGCGGATGACATTGCGCGCCGGACGCTGCTCCAGAGCCTCTGCGTTCGGCCGGAACTGGACGCTGCGGGCAAGGAAACCGGCCGCTATGAGATACCGGCCGGCGGGCGGCGCTTTCGCGCGCTCGAGCTGCTGGTGAAGCAGAAGCGGCTTGCGAAGGATGCACCGATCCCCTGCGTGGTCCGTGCTGCCGCGAACGACGTGCTCGCGGAGGAAGACAGCCTCGCCGAGAATGTCCGGCGTCAGCAACTGCATCCACTCGACGAATTTCGCGGGATGCAGGCAATGGTCGACAAGGGTGCGGGCGTCGAGGAAATCGCCGCGCATTTCCATACGACGCCCGCGGGTGTTCGCCAGCGGCTGCGGCTCGCCTCGGTGTCGCCGAAGCTCCACGAGCTTTATGCCGACGACACGATGACCCTCGACCAGCTGATGGCGTTCACGGTGTCGGAGGACCATGAGCGCCAGGTCGCGCTATGGGATCAGCTCGAACACAGCAACGACAAATCGCCCCGGTTCATTCGCCAGAAGTTGACCGAAGACAGCGTTCGCGCTCAGGACAAGCGCGCGGTCTTCGTCGGCATCGACGCCTATATCGAAGCAGGCGGCGGCGTCGTGCGCGACCTCTTCGAGGCCGACAACGGCGGCTGGCTGACCGATCCGGCGCTTCTCGACCGGCTTGTCGATGAGAAGCTCAAGGCCGAGCGCGAACGCATCCTCGCCGAGGGCTGGAAATGGGTGTCGACCTCCATCGATCTGCCGCTCGATGCGACGCGCGGGCTGCGGGCCATCGACCGCGAAGAGGTCGCTATGACCAAGGCGGAGGAAACGCGTGTTGCCGCGCTCGAAGCCGAAGGCGAGGAACTCGGCGACGAATGGGCCGACGTCCATGAGGTGCCGGCTGACGTCATGGCGCGCATCGACGCGATCGACGCCGAAATCGGCGCACTGGCCGACCGGCCGTTGCTCTTTGACTCGGCGGAGACAGGCATTGCCGGCGCCTTCGTTTCGATCGATCGCGACGGATCGGTCCGGGTCGAGCGCGGCTTTGTGAAACCCGAAGACGAGCCTGAAAAAGAGGCACCCGAAGGTGAGGTCTCGTCCGATACCGATGACGGCGCTCCGCCCTCCAGCCCGATGGGTGACGGCGATGATGGCGATGCGTCTGCCGAGACAGGCAACGAAGAGGAGCCGGAAGTACTGCGACCGCTTCCCGATCGTCTCGTCTCGGATCTCACCGCCTGGCGCACCCTCGCGCTTCAGGATGCCTTCGCGCAGGATCCGGGACTTGCCTTCGCAGCGGTTCTCCACGCCCTCGTGATGGGCTGCTTCTACAGCTACAGCCGCGAAGGCTGTATCCAGGTGGCGGCCAATCGGGTCTATTTCACCAATGCGCCGACCAACCTGCGCGACTGCCCGCCAGCGCAGGCGATCGATGCGCGCGCCGCCGCATGGAAGGATCGGCTGCCCCAGTCGGACAAGGAGGTCTGGGACTATCTGCTGACGCTCGATGGCGAGGAGCAGTCGAAGCTCTTCGCGCATTGCGCGTCGGTCTGCGTCAATGCGCAGGCCGAGGTGGTTCCCAAATATGACAATGGCCGCGTGTCGGCGCATGGCATCACGCGCCGGATCGCGCACAGCGATGTCCTCGCCCGCGCGGTCGGGCTCGACCTCGTGGAAGCCGGCTGGCGTCCGACCGCCGATGGCTATTTCCGCGGCGTGACCAAACCCCGGATCCTGGCCGATGTTGCCAATGCGCGTGGGCCACAGTTCGCACAGATGATCGACCATCTGAAGAAGGCCGACATGGCGCGCGAGGCCGAGCGGCTGCTCGAGGAAGCGGGCTGGCTTCCCGAGCCGATGCGCACCCCCGGTCTCGATGATATTGCGCCGGAAAGCCTGGAGGAGGCGGGCAGCGCTGCCGAATTGCCCGCCTTCCTCGACGAGGATGCGACCGATCGGGACGACGCGGACCTGCCCGTCGCGGCCGAATAGCCGGCCGCCAATCCATCGATGACAAAATAAAATCGGGCCCGGCAGAGATGTCGGGCCCCTTTTTGTTGGCCGGCTCAGCGTCCGCGCCAGACCGGATCCCGCTTCTCGAGGAAAGCTTTCAGGCCTTCAATCCGGTCTTCGCTTTCATAGGGGTTGGGCCCGATGTCGAGGCGCAGCGCCGCAGCGAGCGGCAGGCCTGGCGAACGCACCGCGTTGGCCTTGATGCGCCGAACCGAAACCGGAGCCCCTTTGGCGACGTCTGCAGCAAGGCCGATAGCCGCTGCAAGCGCGCCGCCTTTGGGTGTGACCCGGTTGAGCAGCCCCCAGCGCAAGGCGTCGGGGGCGGACATCGGTGCGCCGGTGAGAAGCATCTCGCTGGCGATGGCCGAAGGGAGCATACGCGGCAGCATGACCGAGGCGAAATGGGCTCCCATTCCGCGGCGCGTCTCGGGTAAGGAAAAGATGGCGTGTTCATCCGCAACGCGCATGTCGCATGATAGTGCAAGCTCGAAACCCCCGCCTGCCGCCACCCCATTGATCGCGGCGATCACAGGCTTGCGCAGTTCCTGGACCACTTCGAAGAGCGCGCGCGTCCCGGCGTCCATCGGACCTCGCGGCCGCGCGCGGGCATCCGCCGCCGCCATGTCCTTGATATCGCCGCCGGCGCAGAAATGGCGATCGCCGGCACCGGTGAGGATGATGGCTCGAACCTCTTCGTCGCGATCGAGGAGCAGGAGCTGCTCGACCATATGCGCCGACAGAGCCGAGTTGATCGCATTCGCCCGATCGGGCCGGTTGATCCGGACTATAGCGGCGGCGGCGTGAACTGTCGTTTCCAGAAGAGCATCGTCCGCCATATTCAGTCTTTCTGCAAAAGCGGGCCGGCCCGAGCGGCGCGGCCGCGCAATACGGTACGCGATCCGCTGCAAGCTCGGGTGAGCACCTGGTCTGCGCGTCTCACGCGCTTCTCGTCAACCGGGCGTAGGCGGCGATATCCAAGTCGTCGCGCCGTATCACATCGAGCAGCTCATTCGCCCGGTCCCGCCCCAGTTTCGGTGTTGTCAGCGCAAGGAATTTTGCTTCCAGCCGCGCATCCTGATCGGCAAGGTCAGGATTGGGCTGCGCCGCGTCCCAATCCATCGCTCCCGTCATGCCCTCAAACGTCCGGACGACAACCCCGGCCCGGGCACCCGAGCGTAGCGGGTCGAGGACAACCTCCGTCCGTTCGATCATCGCGTCCACATCCTCGCTTCTTAGCATGGCGTCGCTGAACGCCCCCGGCGCGCTTAGATCGATACCGAGCGCCGCCATGGCGGTCGTTGCCCTGATGCTGAACTTGGCTTCGAGGCCGGTGGCGGGCCTTTCAATGTTGCATACGGCGCCGAGATCCTCAGCGACTTCGACGCGCACGGATTCGATCATGCGTGGGTCGATCCGTTTGGCGCGCACGAGCGCGGAGGTAGCGAGTACGGGTGCCTGCACGCCGAAACAGGCTGCGTTATATTTGAACAGCGTCTCTTCGATGAAATAATGATCCGTGCGAACGGCAGACGGTTCGATCCGATGCCCGTCTCCGTGAGCAGCCGCAAAGCCCTGTCGATGGCCGATCGGATCGCCAGGTGCGTCGAACCCGGCCGCCGCGAGGCGGGCGGCGAGCAGGCCCGCCGCGGCCGCGCGTCCGACCTGAAATGCCTTGCCCATGGTGCCGAACATCACCTTCAGCCCTGCGGCCTGCGAAGCGGCAACGGACAGGGCCATGAGCATGCGCCGTTCGTCGAACCCCAGGAAATGACTGCAGGCGACCGCCGCGGCCATCGCGCCCAGCGTCGCTGTCGAATGGAAGCCTCTCCGATATGCCGCGGGACCGAGGGTCTCGCCCAGGAGGCCGGCCATTTGATGGCCGGAGATCAAGGCGGGCAGGAGGCGATGAGCCTGGGACGGCCTGGATTCGCAAAGCGAAAACAATGCCGGGATGATCGCGACGCTCGCGTGCCCGGTCATGGCAGACAGGGAATCGTCGAAGTCAAGAACGTGCGAAGCGGCGCCGTTCACCGTCACGGCATCGAGCATGGAAAGGCTTTCCGGGCGGCCGATGAGCGAACAGTCGGCCTCGCCCCCGCGGTCGATTGCCTCCTCCACGAGGCATTCGACCACCGGCTCGCCGGCTCCCGCGATCGTGACACCCGTCCAGTCGATCAGGCAATGCCGTGCAACGCCGCCAACGTGCGCCGGGATCGGCTGTGTCATCAGCTCCCGGGTCCGGGCGACCAATTCAGCGGAAATCGGCAGCTCCCCGGGTTGCTCCTCGGAGTCGCCTCGGATGCTGCTACCGCAGGGCAATGCGCGATCCGATATTGTCCTGTCCGGCGGATGACGGTTGCGACGCCAACCGCACGAGCCGTTCGAGGTTCTCGGCGGGCATCGCGGCGGTACGCCGCGTCGCGCGATCGATATGAAGGGTCAGGAACTCCACCGTCGCAACGCGCTCGTCCTGCGGCATGCGGAATATCTCGTGATAATGGTGGATGGCCTTCGCCGTTGCGCCGACCAGGCGCGAGCGGACTTCCACGCCGTCGCCGAGCCGCAGTTCGCGCTCGAAGCAGATATGCATCTGCGACTGGAAGAACGTCACGCCGGCGGCTTCACGATAGGCCTGATCGAGGCCAGCACGCTTCAGGAGACTGGACGCGCCGCTATTCGCCAGCTCGCGATAGCAGCCGGAATCGACATGATCATTCTCGTCGATCCACTCGACGCGAACCGGGCCGCTGTAGCCCTTCACGGGATCGGTCATCTTCGCTCTCCCCTGCGAGGCGGATCGCCCGTCGCGAATGTTCGCGAGCGCGCTCCATCTCGATGGATAGGGTTCAATTCATATAAATCTATTTGACGGTGTCAATCAATTCAGCGATTCGTTCTGCTAGTGATTCGGGCGATATGCTTCGGTCTGGTTCTAAAAGAGCTATCGCTATAGAAGTTCAAGGCCGATCCTTCCCGAGAGAAGGATACGAAACGGGAGAGCAGCGTGGCGAGCGGCGAGAGCGTGCATAGTCAGACGATGGCGGGCCTCCTCCGCGGTCGGGCGCGAGCCTATCCAAAGCGCATGGCGCTCGCGGAGGGCCCACGTCGACTCAGCTACGCCGAACTCGACGAACGGTCCGATCGCCTGGCAAGCGCGCTCGAAGCGCGCGGCGTTGGCCGCGGTGACAGGGTGGCGCTTATCATGGTCGAGTCCGCCGCGGTCTTCGAACTGATATTCGCTACCGCCAAGCTTGGCGCCATCGTCGTTCCGCTGAACTGGCGCTGGGCCCCGCCCGAAGTCGGCTACGCGCTTTCTCTTTGCACGCCGTCCCTGGTCTTCGTGTCGGAATGTTTCGCGGATCTTGTCGCGGGTGCGCCGGCCGATATCCCGGTGATAAGACTGGCCGACACCTCGCCGGACGAGAGGGGGCAACTCGAGGAATTCATCGGCGACAGTCCGCGCCAGGCTGGCGTCGAGGTGGCGTCGCACGAGCCCTGGCTGATTCTGTTCACGAGCGGCACCACCGGCAGACCCAAGGGCTGTGTCCATGCCAATCGCTCGATGGTCATTACCGCGACATCGACGGTCGGCCATGCCCGGCTCGATCCCGACGATCGAATGTTGCTGACCTTGCCTCTTTTCCATGTGGGCGGTCTCGGAATGTCGATCGCGCATCTCTCGATCGGGGGAGCAGTCGTGGTTGCCCCGTCCGGCTCGGACACGCGCGCGATCCGGGACCTGATCGAGATCGAACGCTGCACGACCCTGTCGCTCGACGGAAAACGTCTCAACGAACTCATCGCCTTGCAGGAGCAAGACGAGCGCCCGCTTCGCTTGCGGCGACTGATCCGCGGCGGCGGCCTGCAGAGTCTCGAAGAGGTCCTGCGCTGCGAGCGCGCGCTGAACCTCAGGGTGATCCTGTCATACGGACAAACCGAGTCCTGCGGTCAATCGCTCTATATGGCGGGCGCGGATCAGGCCGTCGGCCCGAGCGCGGTTGGACGGCCCGCGATCCACGTCGAAATGCGGCTCGTCGATGCCGCAGGCCATGCGGTCCCCGTCGGTGTTCCGGGAGAACTGCTCCTGCGCGGACCAACGGTCATGCTCGGCTACTGGAACAATCCGGAAGCGACGGAGGAAGCGCTTGGCGGCGGCTGGCTGCATACCGGCGACAATTTCCATCAGGATGATGAGGGGTTCCTGCACTTTGCCGGCCGCCTCAAGGAGCTGGTCAAATCGGGCGGCGAGAATGTCTATCCCGCCGAGGTCGAGCAGGCTCTGATGGAGCATCCCGATATCCTCGAATGCGCGGTTGCTGGTGTGCCTCACCCGCGTTGGGGCGAGGCCGTCAAGGCCTTTGTAGTCTCGCGCGTCGAACTCAGCCCGGCCGCGGTGGCGCAATGGTGCGTCGGCCGGATCGCCGGATACAAGAAGCCGCGCTACGTCGAATTCGTCCCCCGGATTCCGCGCAACTTTCTCGGCAAGATCGATCGCCGCGCCTTGGGGGCGTTGCCGGTCACCCCGGATCAGCGGGCGGACTGACCAGGATATAATATTCAATATTTTCGGGAGGCATAGATGGTTGATCTTGGATGGTTGCGGGGCAAGGTCGCGCTGGTCACGGGTGCGGCCGGTGGGCTCGGCCTGGAACTGGCCCGGCTCCTCGCGTCGAACGGCGCGCATGTGGTCCTCGCGGATATCGATGCCGACAAGGCCCAGGCAGCAAGCATCGCGCTCAACGACGAGGGAGGTACGACGCTCGCACTCTATCTCGACGTAACGGACAGCGAAAGCTGGGACGCCGCTGCGCGTCAGACGCGCGAAGCCTATGGCGAGGTCGATATTCTTTGCAACAATGCAGGGATCGTGGGGGCCTACAGCATGCCGCTCGGCGTATCGCCCGATGCACTGCGCCAAGTGTTCGAAACCAATGTGATCGGGGCGCTACGCGGGGTCCAGACGTTCGCGCCGGCGATGCGAGAGCGGAAAAGCGGCCATATTCTCAACACGGGCTCGATGACCGGTCTCGACACCGTCGGCGCCGTTTCCGACTATTCCGCGTCGAAGCATGCGTTTGTTTCGCTGTCCGAGGCGATGCGCGACGAACTGTCGCGCGACGAGATCGTCGTTTCGGTGCTGTGCCCGGGCGCCATCAACACCGGACTTGGCGGGAAACGCCTGCCCGCCCAGAGCGATGGCGCGGTCGCCAAGGCTCCTCCGGCTACGGCCGCAGCAGCCAAGCACGGCAATGCCATGTCACCTGCGGCCGTCGCGGCGATCGCGCTCACAGGGGTGGCGCGCGGTGATTTCTACATCTTCACCCATGCCGAGGGTCGTCATCGGCTGCAGAAACGCGTCGACGAGATGATGCTCGGTTTCGATCAACTGGACGCCCTCATCGCAGCGCGATGAGCGTCCGGCACGGCCCCGCGCGAATATCCGCTGAATATCAAGATATGTGATAATCATATCATGCTTATCATGATTGACGAAAATGGGGGTGCGGAGGACTTTGGGTTCAAACAGCACAGGAGTGGATGTCATGAGTTTCCTTAGCCCCGACAAGATTCAGGCCGCCAAGATCGACACGATGCCGATCTTCGATATCGACACGCACTGGGCGGAGCCCGTCGATCTCTGGACGTCGCGCGCGCCCGAGAAGTACAAGGACCGGGTCTTCCACGTTCAGACCAAGGCCGACGGCACCGAGGCCTGGTTTGTGAACGGCATCGAGGTCGGCATGATCGGCCCGTCCGTCGTCCGCAAGGACATGAGCAAGCAATTCTATACCTTCACGCTCCCGACGATGGACGACATGTGCGAGGCATCGACCGATGCCGAGGCGCGCGTCGCCTATATGGACAGCGTCGGCGTAGGCGCCCAGATCGTCTATCCCAATGTCATCGGCTTCGGCTCTCAAAAGCTGATGAAGGTCGGCGAGGATGTCGAGCTCCGCAACTGGCATGTCCGGACCTATAATGATGCGCTCGTCGAGCTCCAGGCGGCCGGCAAGGGCCGGCTGCTTCCGCAGGCGGCGCTGCCGCTCTGGGATCTCGAGGCTTCGATGGCGGAGCTCGAACGGATCCGCAAAAATGGGCTTACCGGCATCGCCATGTCGAACAAGCCGGGTGATTTTGGCCAGAAGCCGCTGTCTCATTCAGACTGGGATCGCTTCTTCTCGATTTGCCAGGACCTCGAATTGCCGATCAACTTCCATATCGGTTCGGGCGATTTCGAGGGGGAAAAGGACAAATGGTGGCTGCCCGAGCGGGCGACGCGCCTGCCTGACGGTACCCTCAACGGGCCGCTCTCCATCTTCACCGCGGTCAACAATTTCATCCAGATGGGCACCGATATCATGAACCTCGTTCTGAGCGGCATGCTGGAGAAATATCCGCGCCTGAAGTTCGTCATCGTCGAGTCCGGTGCGGCCTGGTTGCCGTTTCTCGTCCAGGGCATGAATCACAACTGGAAGGAAATGATGACGCCCAAGGATATGGCGAAGTTCAAGCGCGAGCCCAAGCAGATGTTCGTCGAGCAGATCTACTGCTCCTACTGGTTCGAGGATTCGAACTGCATCGACCATTATATCCGCGAATTCGGCTCCTCGAACCTGCTGTTCGAAACCGACTTCCCGCATCCGACCTCGCTCTATCCCGAGGTTCGCGCCAAGGCGGTCGAAACGCTCGGGCACTATGGCGAGGATGTGCAGCGCGACGTTCTCTATCGCAATGCCGAGCGGCTCTATGGCGTTCCGGTGTCGGGCCTCGGCTCGCGCTGAGCAGCGGCGAACCGATAGAATATAGAGAACAGGAAAGCGTTCGGGCGGCCGCTTCTGCGGAAGTGACGCCCGCTCGCAGCCGGAGGGGGATGCGATACGGGTCCGCAGGCTCGTATGCGCGATGGCAAGCTGTTGCCGTCTCCGGTGTTGTTGGAGCTTCACGCGATGACAGACGGCGGTGACAAATCTTATTTGCAGGGCATCCGCGTCATTGATTTTTCCAACCTGACGCCCGGGCCCTTCGCCAGTCAGGCGCTCGCGGATCTCGGAGCCACGGTGCTCAAGATCGAGCGACCCGGCTCTGGTGATCTGGAGCGATCGAGCGTGCCCGCCTATTTTCGCGCCTACAACAGGGGCAAGGCCAGCATCGCCGTCGATCTGCGGTCGCCCGAGGGCTTGCAGCAGGCCAAAGACCTGATTGTCGGGGCGGACATTCTGATCGACGGCTTTCGACCCGGCGTCATGAACCGCCTTGGCCTTGGATTCGAGATGGCCTCGGCGCTGCGTCCCGAGCTGATCTACGTATCCATCAACGGCCTCGGTTCGGACGGTCCTTTCGCGCAGGATCGAGGTCATGATTCCGAATTCATGGCCCGCTGCGGCGCCCTCGATCCCGCGGGGCGGCTCGATGGCATCGCGGCCTATGACAACCCGATGCCTGTCAGCGATTACGCTGCCGCCCTCTATGCCGTCATCGGGATCATGGGCGAGCTCGGCCGCGAGCCACGCCGGGCGGCGCGGCTGGAAGTGCCGATCATGGGTGCCGGGCTCGCCTGGATGTTCCCCAAGATCCTGCGCGAGCGCGACGAGGCACCCGGCCGCGAGGGCCCGCGCATTCTTCCCGGCGTCGGCTGCTTTCGCACGCGTGACGGGCGCTATGTCACCGTCACGGCCGTCGAAGATCATATCTTCGCCGATCTCGCGCGGGCCATCGGGCGACCCGATCTTGCCGCCTCGCCCGAACATGCCACCTACGCGCTTAGAAAAGCCCATGCAGCGGCGATCAACGCGGCGATCGGGGACATGATCGCCCAGCTTGACGCTGAGGATTGCCTGGACCGCATGCGGGCGCATGACGTCTGCTCGGCACCGGTCAACACGCCGATCGAGGCGCTCGACGATCCGCAGGTCAAGGCCCTGAACATCGTCCGGTCCGAGCCCTGTCTCCATGCCGATATTCCGATTTTCGGCGCCGCGCGGGTCAGCCGTTTGCGCGCCCCCGAACTCGATGAGGATGGAGACTTCGTGCGAGCGAGCGGCTGGCAAGGTCTGACGGAAAGGCTGAGCGGACGATGAGCGACACCACGATACGCATCGAAGGGGCAGACGGTAACGTCATAGTCGCGGACCGCTATGGCGATCGGAATGCGCCCTTGGTGTTGCTCCTGCACGGCGGCGGACAAACGCGGCACAGCTGGCGCCGCACGGCCGAGGCATTGGTGCGTCGCGGGTTCCATGCGGTCGTATATGACCATCGCGGGCATGGCGACAGCGACTGGGTGGCGTCGGGGCGCTACGAGCTGCCCGACTTCGCCGCAGATCTCTCGGCGGTGGTCCGGCATCTTGATCCTCGTTCGGCACCTGCTCTGGTAGGTGCTTCGCTCGGCGGCCTGACCTCGATGACCGCAGTCGGCGCGGGGATATTGGACCCGGTGTCGGCGATCGTGCTTGCCGACGTCGTCCATCGTGCCAATCCGGAGGGCGCCGGGCAGCTGCGCGGGTTCATGGATGCCAATCCCGACGGCTATGCCTCGCTGGAGGATGCGGCCTCCGCGATCGAGCAGCATATGCCGCATCGCGGCGGACGGCGGAATCTCGAAGGCCTGGCGCGAAACCTGCGCCAGCGCCCCGACGGTCGGTGGCACTGGCACTGGGACCCCGCCTTCATGAACCGGCGCCGCGCCGAAGGGCAGCGCTTCGGGGACGGCTCGCCCGAGCTGCTTGAGGCGATTACCCGCATCCGGGTGCCGCTGCTTCTGGCGCGCGGCGAGCAGAGCGAAATCGTCACGCCGGCGCTCGCAGCCGAGTTCCGCGCACTCCTTCCCGCCTCCGACTATGTCGAGCTGGCCGGTGTGGGGCACATGGTCGCCGGCGATGACAACGCCCCCTTCACTCAGGTGCTGGCGGACTATCTGGAAAATCATTGTCGCGGAGAAAAACGATGACGCGCTTGTACGACGCGAGTGGCTATGATGCGCGGCTCGCGCATGAGGTGGTCGAGTGGCAGGCCCGCCATAATGGCGCCCGCATTTTCCTGCGCCAGGACGAACGGCGGGTCAGTTTTGCGGATACGGCGGCAATGATGCGCCGCTACTCGGACGGGCTGCGCGCGCTCGGTTTCGCCAAGGGGGATGTCCTTGCCATGATGATGGCGCCGAGCCCCGATGTGGTTCTCGCGGGTCTCGGCGCAGCGCGGCTCGGCGGGATTTTCATGACCCTTAACACCGAATTTCGCCGGGACTATCTGGCGGCGGCGCTCGAGGACAGTGCGGCGCGTGTCCTCATCGTCGACGCCGACTATGCGGAACGGCTGCTCGAACTGGAATCCTGGGGACCGGTGGAACATGTGTTCGTCAAGGGACCGGCCCCTGACGGGCTCGACGCGCGTCCGGTCGAATGGCTCGCCGACAATGATGGTTCGGGACCGGCTGGGGATGTGCGGCCGGGCGACGACATGTTCGTCTGGTGGTCTTCGGGCACGACCGGAAAGCAGAAGGGCGTAACTCATACGCACAGCTCGCTCATGTACCGGGGATGGCGCGGCGGACGCCACCTTGCCGACGACGAGGTATCCTATGCCTGCACGCCGATGTATCTCGGCAGCCCGTGGAACGTCTCGATCTGGATGTCGCTCGTGGGCGCGGCCGAGGTTGCCATCGATCCTGCATTCTCGGTTAGCCGGTTCTGGGACCGGGTGCGATATTATCGCGCCACGAGGACGATCCTGCTCGGCGCAATGCATGTCCATCTGCTGCAGGCGCCTCCGCGACCCGATGATCGCGACCATTCGCTTCGCGAGGCCTTCTTTACGCCGGTTCCCTATGAAAAGATGCCGCTATACAAGGAGCGTTTCGGCATTGCCTCGTTGCCGCAATCGTTCGGGACCAGCGAGGCCCTGACGATCTTCGAGGCGCCCGACGACGGCACCCCGTGGCAGGGCCGGGCAATCGGCCGCCCGGTCGAGCATTATGAGGTGCAACTGCTCGACGATCGAGGCGTCGAGGTTGCGGCCGGCGAGGTTGGCGAGATCTGCCTCCGTCCGCGCTCTCCCGACGTCATGTTCAACGGCTATTTCCGTAATCCGGCCGCAAGTTGCGCGATGGCGCGCAATTTCTGGCATCATGTCGGCGACCTCGCCCGCAAGGATGCCGACGGCATCTTCTATTTCGAGGGCCGGAAGAAGGATTATATCCGCTTCAAGGGACGCAATATCGCGCTGGCCGAAGTCGAGTTGGCGGTATCGGCTTTTCCCAGGGTCTCGAGCGCGGCGGCTTTCGGTGTCCGGTCGGCCGAGATCGAATCCGAGGACGAGCTCGCGCTCGCCATTGTCCTGACGGGCGATGAAGCCTGCCGTCCCGAAGAGATCGCCGATTTCCTCCGGGAGAATGCACCCTATTATTTCGTGCCGCGCTACATCGACTTTCTGGAAGGCTTGCCGCTCAACGGACATGGACGCGTTATCAAGGACGAGCTGTCCAAGAGCCGTCCGGAGGGCCGCTGGGATGCGCGCGAGGCGGGCTATGTAGCCCGGCGGGCCTGATTTACGGCATGTAGCGACATTGGGGAGACAGGCCGCCGCCCGTCTGTCAGCGCCAAGCGGGGGAACCGCAAATCCAATTTGAACAGGCAGTCCGCACAATGCCGCAGCATGTGTGCTCGCGCGGCGAACTTCGGGCCGCGATCTCATACAAATATACCTTAATTGCCGTCCATATGACGGAAAATAGCGGAAATTTAGTTTCCGATGTCAAGTTTCATATCAAAACATATACATCTATTGACTCATATTGCCGGTGGCGATACCCCTTCGGATGCATCGCAGGTCTCACTGCGAGCAAAATCAAACCCGTGGGAGGGTATGCATGGGCTATGGGAAGAAGTATTCGCCCCTGACGTCGGTTCTGGCGCTTGTCGCGTCGGGCGGCTTTTCGGGCTTCGTCGCCGCATCTCCGGTTCATGCAGCCGAGGCTGCAGAAGCTGTAGAAGAGGCTCCGGCCGCATCGGACGAAATCATCGTGACCGCGCGGCGCCGCGAGGAAAGCCTCTCGACGATCCCGGTTGCGGTGAGTGCGTTCAATGCCGCCGAACTCGAACAGCGCGGCGTCGTCGACATTCGCGATTTCGCGAACGTGTCGCCGAGCACCTAATATTTCGACCTCGACGACGGGCCGCAATGCGGCCGTCATGAAGATCCGCGGGCAGGTGCAGACCGACAGCCTGTTCACGCTGGATCCCTCGGTCGGTGTCTATGTCGACGATATCTATATGGCGCGCGCCTATGGCGTCCTGAGCGAGATGCTCGACATCTCCGGCGCGGAGGTCCTCAAGGGTCCGCAGGGCACGCTGTTCGGGCGCAACACGACCGGCGGCGCTATTCGCCTGACCACCGCCAAAGCTGAGACCGACAGGCTCGGCGGCTCGGTGAAGCTCACCTATGGCAATTATGATACCCTGGGCATGCAGCTCATGGCCAATGTGCCGATCGTGACCGATGTCCTGGCCATCCGCTATGCCGGGGCAATGAACAAGCACGACGGCTATACGAAAGCCTATGTCGTGCCTCGCGGCTCGAGTACCCCGGCCAAGGTGATCGATACCGACGATCGCGATGCCGTGACCCAGCGCTTGAGCCTGACCTTCACTCCCGGGCAGCGCTTCAGGCTCGAGTTGAGCGGTGAAATGCTCGATGCCAACGACAATGGCACCGTCTACATCAACCAGGCGGGCGACATCACGACCAGCGGGACAACCTGGACCTTCTCGCCAGAACAACAGACCGATTTCTATTCGGTGAGGACCGATGCGATCCCCTTTGCCAAGCTGAAGACGCGTTCTTTCCGGGCCGCTGCATCCTACGACCTTACCGACGAAATCACGGCCAAGGCGATTTACGGCCACCGCTATTCCAAGAGCATCGCAGCGTTCAACAACGACGGCAACGTCCTGGCGCCGACTTCGGGCCAGAGTTTCCCGGGGTCGATCTCCCAGAATCCCACGGCGCTCGATCAGCGGGCTAAGCAGGACAGTGTGGAACTGCAGCTGCTGGGCGATTCCTTCGATGGCCGGCTCGACTGGATCATCGGCGGGTTCTGGTTCAAGGAAACCGGCTTCGACTTCCAGAATCTACAGGTCCAGGCCGACGCGCTAACTCCGATCCCCTATTCGGAGGGCGATCCGAGCATCCGCTTCTATCGGCGCGGCGATGGCGTGAACAAGAGCAAGTCGGTCTTCGCCCATGTCGGCTTCGACATCACCGACCGGCTGACCATCTCGGGAGGCTTGCGCTACACCAAGGACGACAAGTCGCTGGTCGGCGATACCCGGTTCCCGACAGCGAACGGGAACGGCTGTGCCTTCACCAATTCGCCTCCCGTCTCGGTCAACGATGGCACGATCTGCCAACTGACGACCCTGACCAAGTCGGACTTCGTGTCATGGGCCGCTGACCTCAGCTACAAGGTCAGCGACAATCTCTTCCTCTATGTGAAGGGCGCCAATGGCTATCGCTCGGGCGGTGGCCAGGCTCGCATGCTCGACAATGCGACGAGCACGCCGTTCCTTCCGGAGACGGTTCTCGAGTTCGAGGGCGGCTTCAAGGCGAAGATGTTCGATCGCCGCGTCACGCTGAATGTCGCGGCCTATCATTCGAAGCGCGACGACATTCAGTTCTCCGACACGCTTTTTGCGACTACGCCCTTTGGGGCGCGCGCCACGACGTTCCTGCTCAATTCGGGCACGGGCAAGATCAACGGCATCGAAGGCGAACTGCACATCCGTCTGCCGGCGGGCTTCTCGATCGAGGGCTCCGCGTCCTACTTCAAGGAAAAGCGCAGCAAGGCGAAGCTCCCGAGCCGCAATCCGGCCAACCCCGACATGCTATACGACGTGGTGGGACAGAGCCCGTTCAATGCTTCGGCGTCGCTCGTCTATGACCGCGACTTCGGTTTCGGCAACGTCAACCTCCGGGCCGACTATATCCATGTGCCCGAGCATCTCCACCGGCAGTATGCGGTCCAGCTGACCAGCCCCTTTGCGATCATCAAGGCCTATGATCTGGTCAATGCCCGGGCCGGGGTGACACTGAACAACGGCGTCAGCGTCGCGGTCTATGCGAAGAATCTGCTGGGCAATGAATATTATCGCAGCGGCTTCTCGATCGGCAGCCTCTACCCCGCGGCCTTCGGCGATCCCCGCACTTACGGCGTGGAGATCGGATACCGCTTCTAGAGCGGGGCTGCAGACAGGAAGTGATGGGGAAGATCATGCCGAAAGCCGAAATGTCGCGTTCCCGCCTCTGGGTCGTCATGATCATCCTCATTCTCGCCGAGATCATCGCGTCGCTCGAGGGAAGCATGATCTTCTCCGCGCTGCCGACGATCACCAAGGAATATGGCGACTTCGCATCGACCTCCTGGCTCGTCACCGCCTATACGCTGATGACGGCGGCAAGTGCGGCGATCGGCGGTCGGCTTGGCGACATGTTCGGGCGGCGCAAGGTTCTCATCGCGGTCCTCTTGCTCTGCTCGCTCGGCTCGCTCCTCAGCGCGACATCCGATAGCCTCTTCCTGGTCATCATCGGGCGCGCAATCCAGGGCGTCACGGGTGCGATCCTGCCGCTGTGTTTCGGCATCGCACGCCAGATCGTGCCCGAGAAGCATCTGGCGACCTGGATCGGCATCCTGACGGGCGCCTGGTCGGGTAGCGCGGCCATCGGATTTGTGCTTGGGGGCTATTTCGCCGACAGCGGTCACTGGCGGGCCCTCTTCTGGCTGACCACGATGGCGCCGCTCGTCGTCGTAGCGGGCGTCGCCGCGCTCGTCCCTGTCATCACGGCTGCGCGGAAAGAAGGGAGCATCGACTTCCTCGGCGGAACGCTGTTCGTTCCGGCTATCGTCGCAGCCCTTCTTGGTCTCCACATGATGAAGGATGGCGACACGATCAATCATGTCGCGCTCCTGGTCATGGGCGCGGGTCTCGCGGGTCTTGCCTTCTGGTTCCGCTACGAATGGCGGCATGCAAATCCGCTCATCAACGTCCGGTTGCTCGCCAACCGGCAGGTCCTGATCGCCAATCTTCTGTTCGTGAGCGTCGGCATGGGGGCGTTCCAGCTTACCTTCGTGCTCATGCCCCTGGTGCAGCAGCCGATCTGGACCGGGGTCGGGCTCGGGGTAACGGCCACCGTGGCCGGCCTGCTGAAACTCCCGTCCAATATCGTTTCGATGATCGCAGGTCCTACGAGCGGTTTCATCGCCAGCCGCCACAGCGCGCGCCTTTCGGCCATTATCGGCGGGATTTGCGGGGTCATCGCCTGGGTCACCCTGAGCGCCTATCATGTCACGATCTGGCAGGTGGTTCTGGTGACGATCATCGCAGGCTTCGGATCTTCCATGGTCATGGCGGCCGTGCCCAACCTGATCCTCGAAGTGGTGCCCGAGGAGCGGAGCAGCGAGGCGACCGGCCTGGCGATGGTGGTGAGGGGTGTATCAGCGTCGATCGGAACGCAGATACTCGCGCAGATCATGACCATCGCTCCCGTGCGCTCGCCGGACGGCCATGTCTATACCGGGGAAAGCGCCTTCGTCGCAGCGATGCTCTTCATTGCCGCAGTCAGTGCATTCGGCGTGGTGATGGCGCTCATGTTGCCGCGTCGGCGGGATGGGCAACGGGTAGTTGTCGGCGCCGCGGCGCATTGATCTCGCTTTGGAAATGGGACGTCGGCGCCTTGGCTAGGCCGATGTGCCCCAGCTCCGGGAGTCGATATCGGCGATCCACGGGAAATTTTTCCCATAAGCTCGCCCGAATGCACGGATATCGTCGATGTCCGACAGCGTCTGCGTGATCGCATCATATCCGTTGAGCAAGGCCTCGCGGGGACGGGCTTCCATTTCGAAGTGAAAAAGCTCGCCCTGCGCGGCGACGGTGCAGGCTTCGAGGTCGACCGCCATCAACGCAGTCTCGGGATCCGCTGCGAACGCCGCGAGACGATCTACTGCCTCGCGGGGAAGCCGGATCGGCAGCAAGCCGTTGAGGCAGCAATTGGAATAGAAAATGTCGCCGAAGCGCGGCGCGATGATGCAGCGCAGCCCCCAATCATGGAGCGCCCAGACTGCGAGTTCCCGCGACGAGCCGCATCCGAAATTGTCGCCGCCGATGAGGATCTTGGCGTGCCGCCATGGCGCCTGGTTGAGAACGAACTCCGCGCGCTCCGATCCGTCAGGCGCGAAACGCATGTGATAGAAAGCGTGCCCGGCCTGTTCACCCTTCCGGATCGACCCTCCGGTGGACCCCGGCCATATCATGTCGGTGTCGACATTCTCTATCGGCAAGGACGCAGCGACGGCGTCGAGCTTGCGAAGCGGTTCAGGCATATTCGCGTCTCCAGCTACGGATGTCGACGAAGTGCCCGGCGATTCCGGCAGCAGCGGCCATGGCCGGACTGACGAGGTGACTCCTTACCCCCCGTCCTTGCCGGTTCTCGAAATTCCTGTTCGATGTCGTCGCGACGCGCGTCCCCGGCGAGGCGGACTCGATCCCGCCGCACATGGAGCAAGCGGAATTGCGCCATTCGAAGCCGGCTTCGATGAAGATTCGATCCAGCCCTTCCGCTTCGGCCTGAAGTTTGGTGCGCGTCGATCCCGGCGCGACGAATCCCTTTACGCCCTCCGCCAGCTTGCGGCCGCGGATCATGCTTGCGGCATCCCGCAAATCGGAGAGGCGTGCGTTGGTGCATGAACCAATGAAAATCTGGTCGATCGCAATGTCCGTCACGGGCATGCCCGGGCGCAGCCCCTGATAGTCGAGCGCCCTTTGCGCGGCAGCTGCTCGCGACGGATCCGCAAAACTCGCCGGCCCCGGCACAAGAGCATCGACCGCGACAACATCCTGCGGACTGGTGCCCCAGCTCACGAGCGGCGCGAGCTCGGCGATGTCGATCTCCACCTCGATGTCATAGGTGCAGCCCGGATCGCTTCGCAGCGCCCGCCACGAGGCGACGGCCTGGTCCCAGGCTTCGCCCGCGGGAACGAAGCGACGACCCTCAAGATAGGCGAAGGTGGTTCCGTCAGGGGCCACCATCCCGCTGCGCGCACCCGCCTCGATCGCCATGTTGCAGAGGGTGAGCCGCTCCTCGATCTCGAGCGCTGAGGCCGCCTCGCCGAGGAACTCGATCGCATACCCTGTGGCGCCGGCCGTTCCGATCCGCCCGATAACCGAAAGGATCATGTCTTTTGCGGTCACGCCGAACGATCGGCGGCCGGAAAGACGCACCGCCATCGTCCGCGGCTTCCGCGCGACGATCGAACCCGTGGCGAGAACATGTGCCAGCTCGGACGTTCCGATCCCGAAGGCAAATGCGCCAAGCCCTCCGAGTGTCGAGGTATGGCTGTCGCCGCAGACTGCCACCATCCCGGGCAGCACGACGCCCAGTTCCGGTGCGATGACGTGGCATATCCCCTGATCGGCACTCGACCAGGGGATATGCGGAATGGCGTGCCGGGCGCTGTTCCTTTCGAGTCCTTCGACCCGGTCGCGAATGCGGCCCGCCGGAAGGGGACCCCCGCGTCCGGTGGTCGGGATCAGGTGGTCCGAAACCGCAAGATTCATCCCCGGCCGTTCCACAGCCAAATGGCGAGCCTCGAGGTCGGCAAAGGCCTGGACACTGGTGCCCTCGTTGATGACGTGGCGATCGACCCACAGCAAGCTGCTGCCATCGTCGAACCGCTTGATCTCGTGGTTCTGCCAGATCTTGTCGATGATGGTCTCAGGGTTGCTGTCCATCGTCTCACCTTGTGGCCGGCGCTTCGGTTCGGAGGGCCCCGTGTTGGCAGGCATCGGCGGCAATCGCCCCCGGCCCGATATGTCCTTGCCCGTCCGAGCATCGTTTATTGAGTTATCTCTTTCTGCGCTAAACCATGCCCTGATGCCCCTGTCAACGGCGGCACTCAGGCCGGTTCCTCGCCGATCGTCGTTGTCCGGTGGAGATATCGTTCGGTGCCGCCGGGCATGTCTCCGATGACCGCATGCTGGACACTGGCGTTGTCCCAGATGAGCACGTCGCCAGGCTGCCAGCGGTGCCGGAAGGTGAAATCCGGGCGCCCGCAGTGCGCGTAAAGATATTCGAGCAGGCCGCGGCTTTCCTCGACGGTCATATTCTCGAAGCGGCGGGTATACATCGCATTCACATAGAGGGCCTTCCGGCCCGTGTCCGGGTGGGTTCGCACGGCGGGGTGGGTCGCCTCCTCGAAGACCGAACCGTAGACACTCGCGCGATCGAGCGCGCGCTTGGTGGGTTCCGCCGTCGTGTGGACCGCGCCTACACCGTCCAACATCGCCTTGAGTCCCTCCGACAATGCGTCATAAGCCCTGTGTTGATTGGAAAACTGCGTGTCGTTGCCATAGGGTGGCAGGGTCCGGGCGACGAGGATCGACAAGCGCGGCGGACGGAGGCTGTGGGTCGAATCCTGATGCCAGGATTCGGTCAGCTTGGCGGCGCCGAACACCTCGATGATTTCGGGGTGGCCTTCGAGCCCGCTTACGACGGGATGGATGTAGAAATCCCCGAGCATCCGCGTGAAGCGGACATGGTCCGCCGGTGTGATATTCTGGCCGCGAAAGCAGACCACATGATGCTCAAGGATGAGCGATCGAACCTGGTCTTTCTGCTCCTCGTCGAGCGCCAGGCTCAGGTCGAAATCGTGGACATAGGCCCCCAGTGAACCCGCGGCGGGCTCGACGCGGAAATTCCGGGATATGGACAAGGCGGTCACTTCGCGTCTCCTCGGTCGATGTTGTAGGCGGGAATGGAAACGGTCCGGGTATCCCGGCCGGATCGAAGGATTTGGCCGCCCATTTCTCCGCTCAACTCGCCGTCCACGAGGACAGGCGTACCGTTCACGAAAACATGGCGGACACCGATCGCGTCGGCGGTGAGCCGGGTCTCGTTGCCGGGCAGGTCGTCGCGCATCAGGACAGGCCCGCAGTCGACCGTCTCGGGGTCGAACACGACGAGATCGGCAGCCATGCCCGGCTCGATCGTCCCGCGGCCCACCAGACCGAATTTTTCAGCGGGGAGCGCCGTGATGCGATGCACCGCTTCCTCCAGGGGCAGCAGCGCGCGACGGCGGACGCCTTCGCCGAGGAGCTGGGTGGAAAAGGCGAACGTGTTGATCATGTCGAGATGAGCGCCGGCATCCGATCCACCTATGAGGCAACGCTCATCCCGCCAGATTTCGCCGCGCTGCCGCCACGATGCCTCATCCGAGCCGTTGATGGGCGGCGAAAAGGAAATCACCAGACGCTCGGCGACGGCGAGGTCGAAGAGCGCCTCAAGCGGGTCTTTTCCGGTCGAGGCGGCATGATCGCCGAGCCGGGTACCGACGAGAGCCTGGCGACTTGCACTGCCGACGGCCTCGATGATCATTTCGCCCCAATCCTCGAAGCGGCGAGCTAGCGAGGGGTTCGAGATCTGGCGGGTGCCTTCGGCCATCCGTCTCCGGGTGGCGGGATCGGCAAGCGCCGCAAGCTTCTCCTCCAGCGGCAGGACCAGCACCTCGCTCCAGCCGGGAATGGTGTCGATGACGAAGCCGCTCACGAAATTGAGGATGATCTTCGGCGGCACCGAGGGGACGAGGCCAATGACCGCTGCGCCTCGGGCGGCAGCGACGTCGCCCGCGCGAAGCTGAGACTCCTGTTCCTGCGTCGATCGGGAATCGACCGTGACCAGGTTCCAGTTCACCGGGCGCTCCGCGGCAAGCGAAAGAGCAGAGAGGATGTCATATTCGGCGTCGCCCATCAGCGTCTTCCCGTGGGCGATCTCGACCCAGGTCCCGGGATGCCGCGAAACCACCTGTGCGAGGCGAAGCAGCTCGTCCCGGCTCGCCCAGCGCGACGGAACGGGTTCCCCCTCGAGGTCGGAGTGGGTCGAGGAGATGCTCGTGGAAAAACCGGCGCCGCCTTCGGAGAGCGATCTGTCGAGCAGCGCGCACATCGCATCGATCTCGGCGTCGGTCGCTTCGCTCCCCACGGCACGATCGCCCATCACTGTTCGGCGCAATGCCGAATGGCCGACAAGAAAGGTGGCGTTGATTGCAATCTTGCGGTCGAGCCGGTCGAGATAGTCACCGAAGCTCGTCCAGTCGGGCTGCACGGCTTCGCGGAGCGTCGCGAGCGGCATCCCTTCGACGCGCGAGAGCATCCGGACGAGATAGTCGGTGTCTTCGGCCCGGCCCGAAAGCGGCGCCAGGGTGAACCCGCAATTTCCGGCAATCACCGTCGTCACGCCATGGTTGACCGAAGGGGTCACCATCGGATCCCAGAAGACCTGCGCGTCATAATGGGTGTGGATGTCGATGAAGCCCGGCGCGAGGGACGCGCCCTCGAGATCCAGCTCTTTTCGCCCAGGCTCATCCACCTGCCCGACCGCCTTGATGCGGCCATCCCCGATGGCGACATCGCCAAAGAAGCCGGGCTTGCCGGTGCCGTCGATGATGTTGGCATTGCGCAGAACGAGATCCAGCATCCTATACTCCCATTGTGGAAGGCCTTGTCGGCCGTTGTGGGATACAGGCGACCATAAGAGCTAACTCAATGCAACGCGCTAGGCGGGGTTGCGGACGAAATCCCGCTATGGATATATATCCATGCGATGCAGACGGCGCTCAGCAGAACACCCGCGACCCAGCGGATCTATCTTCAATTGAAGGAAAGGCTGCTCGCGCTGCCGGTCGGAGCGCGTCTTGGCTCGGAGCCGGACCTGATCGCGGCCTGTTCCGCGAGCCGTCCGACCGTCCGCCACGCTGTCGCGCTCCTTGAGCGCGAGCAATTGATCGAGATCCGCCGGGGGAATGGCGGAGGCTATTATGCAAGTCGCCCGACGGCGCTGGCGGCCGCAACGGCAGCCGGCGGCTATTGCCACGCGATCGCCATCACGCGCGAGGAAGCCCATTCCGCCTGGTTGCCGATCAGACTCGAGGCCGTGCGCTTGGCTGCCGCCAACAACGGGGCCCATGCCGCCGAGGATCTTGCCCGGTTCATTGCCGAGCTGCGCCGGCGTCCCAGTCGCCGCTTTGCCCTTCTTGTCCGGCGGTTCAATGCCCTGCTAACGCGAATGGCGGGAAACCGGCTCCTGACCCTGTTCCTCGAAATCATCTATGAAGCCGGCAATCCCATCGACCAGCAGGACTTCTATCGGCGGCGCCCGGGCCGGATCTCCGACTATCGCCGCCAGATGCTACGGATGGCGGAAGCGATTGCGGAGGGCGATGTCGAAGTTGCCGTGGAAGCGGCTCGTGCCTGTTTCGACCTCAATCAGGCTTGGCTCGAGCAGGATCACATCATCGCGCGGCGATAACCGGTCGTCCCGCCCCGAAGCGACCGGATTCTCCTGTTGCCAAGGGCGGATTACCGAGCGCCGCGCATGGGCGCCCCGTCGAAACAGGCGATGCCATCCGGCACGGCGTGAAAATCCTGGGCCTCGCCCATGAAAGCGGCGACCTGCGGCAAACCGCCGAGCTTCGGATCGTCGAGAGAGCCGACCTTGATCAGCACGACACCGGGCGCGCGCGGCGAGCGTGCTACCAGGTGCGTACCGCAAGTGCCGCAGAACTCGCGTCGTACCGGCGCGTCGAGATCCGGCCGCGCGAAGCTCGAGGGGGCACCCGCGGTATAGGCGAATGCTGCTTCAGGCATCATCAGCACGACGTTCGCCCCGCCTCCCGCGATATGCTGGCATTCACGGCAAAAGCACATCGCCTTCCTGAGGGGTTCACCGGCCGCGCGATAGCGTATAGCCCCGCAATAGCATCCTCCCGAGAATTCCATCTGCGCTTCCTCCATCATCTTGTCCGGTCTCGCCGCGGTGCGCCGTCCCCGAGCGTTAAGCGTGTTTGCCGGCGATATTGATCCAGACCGCCTTTACCTCGGTATATTGTTCGAGCGCGTGTATGCCCATTTCGCGGCCGATTCCGCTCGCCTTATAGCCGCCGAAAGGCATGGCGTGGCCGCCCATCCGATAGGTGTTCACCCAGACGATCCCCGCCCGGATCCGCTCGACCATGCGATGGGCTCTCCCGAGGTCGCGCGTCCATACGCCCGAGGCGAGACCATAGATCGTGTCATTGGCGATCCGTATCGCCTCCTCCTCGTCGTCGAAGGGGATGACCGAGACGACGGGCCCGAAGATTTCTTCGCGCACAAGGCGCGATGTGAGCGGCGGAGCTGCATAGATGGTCGGCGCGATGAACAGCCCGGGTCGGTCGGGTGCGCTCCCGCCCGCCGTGCAATCGAGCCCCTCGTCGCGCGCCACTTCGAAATAAGCGGTCACCTTGTCGAATTGCGCCGGAGAAGCGACTGGCCCGATCTGCGTCTCGCGATCCAGCGGGTCGCCATAGCGGATCGTGCGTGCACGTTCGGTCAGGCGCTCGACCACTTCGGCAAATACGCCGCGCTGCACGAGAACCCGCGAGCCCGCGTTGCAGGATTGACCCGTGGCGGCGAAAATTCCGGCGACGATCCCGTTGAGGGCCGCGTCGAGATCGGCGTCGTCGAACACGATATTGGGCGACTTTCCGCCGAGCTCGAGCGACACGCGTGCGTGCCGTTCGGCCGCCGCCCGAGCGATAGCGGTGCCGGTCGCAGACGACCCCGTGAAGGCAATCTTGTCGACAAGCGGATGAGCCACCAGCCATTGACCGACGGCGCCCGCACCTGTGACGATGTTCACCACGCCTTTCGGAAAGCCCGCACGTTCGATTAACTGACCGAGCAGCAGGTGGAAATCGGCGTCACTTCCGACGGCTTGATGACGATGGTGTTGCCGGCGGCAAGGGCCGGGAAGAGCTTCCAGCCGAGGAGTCCGAGCGGCGTGTTCCAGGGCGTTATTGCCGCCACGACGCCAATCGGTTCGCGGCGCGTATATGCAGTATAATCGGGAACGCTGGGCTGAACGGTGTAGCCGTGCAATGTTTCGCCCATCGCGCCGAAAAAGTGGCAGTCGGCGGCAAGCGAATTCACCCCGGCACGCATTTCGCCATAGAGTTTCCCGTTTTCGCGGATCTGTGCGAGCGCCAGAAGCTCGGCGTTTTCCTCGATCAGCTGACCCAGCCGCCGCAGCAGCGCGAAGCGTGCCGCAGGCAGGGTCGCCCGCCAGGCCCCCTCGGTAAATGCAAGATGCGCCGCGCGCACCGCGGCATCCACGTCGGCCTGGTCGGCCTCCGGGACCGAACCCCAGACCTGCTCCGCATAGGGATCGAAGCATTGGAAGCGCTTTCCGCTCGCTGAAGGAACCCACTGTCCGTCGATATACATATCGACCGACGGACCTGCATCCTCCCGCCAGGCGTTCCGGATCTCTTCAAAACTGCCGGTCGTCATCATCGGCATTCCCAGCTCCCATTTGAATGTCGAACCTCGAAGTCGGGTTCAAGTGCCTGGCCGATATTTGCGGGGCTGGCGGTGCACTCCCCCCATTCAATCGAGCATCGCGTCCAGACGTGACAGCAGTTCGAACATCGCGCGCCACTCCTCGACGGAGAATGCGCCCTCCAGCCTTTTGCTGCGTTCGTCGGCCTCGGTGAGAAGATGCCGTGCCAGCGCAACACCGTCGGGGGTCAGCCGCGCAAGCCAGGCCCGGCCATCGTCCGGATCGGGCTCGCGAACCAGCAGGCCGTCGCGGACCATCGAGTCCAGGCGCCGGGTGACCCCGCCGGCAGTGTAGCCAAGGCCCCGCTGTATTTCTCGGGCCTTGATCCGGTGATCGGCGTTCGCGCGATAGAGGAGGACGACGATATAGTGGACGCTCGCGTGATAGCCGGTCTTGCCGGCGGAGACATTGCCGATCGCCCGAAGTCTGGACGAGATGCTCTGCAACTTGCCCATAGCCTTGCGGCGAAGTGCCTGGGCATCCTCCTTGTCGCCCGAGAGGCCAACGAGCGCGGCGTAGAAACGCCCGGGCAGCGCGCCCTCGTCATCGAATTCGTCCGCCACTTTGGGGATGTCATATGCACGCTTGCCGCTCATGGTCTTCTCAATCGGCTGCTGTCGCGGCTAGGCTGGGCTTGGGCTCGATGCCCAACATGCCGGACGGATTGTTGATCACCCTCATGTCGCGCGGGATCGGCCGGCAGGGCCGGCCTTGCAGCCACATCCGCAACAGGAGGCGCTTCTCGGACGGTTCGTCGCCATCCACGAAGGCGGTGCGGCTATGCAGCATCTCCATATTGTTGATGAAGACGGCTTCGCCGGGTTCGAGTTTCTGGCGTATGCCCAGTTCCGGGCGCGCAGCCACAGCCCGCACGAAGGTCAGGGCTTCGCGGTCGGCGTCGTCGAGTATTTCGCCGAAATATTTTTCCTGGTGGCTCAGCCCGCCGTTGCCGCCGAGATAGCAGGAACGCAGGCCAGCGACCTCGCCGAACAAGGGGACGCGATAGGGCGTCACGGGGCTGGCGCCCTCCGGCTCCTCGCCATTGCGGTGCTGGGGATAGCCGCGCTGCAGCAGCGCAAAGAGGTCGGGGCGTTCCGCCTCTACGGTTTCCCAAAGCTTCAGCGAGCTCACGAAGACATTCTCCCCGCCCTCTTTCGCCTTGTTGATACACAGAAGCGAGAGAAAATCGATGCGATCGCTGTGCAGCGCCGCCATGTCCGACGTGCCATAGACCCGGAAACCGACGACATCGGGTTGCACGGCGACCTTGCCGAGGATCTGCCCGTTCGCATTCTGCGAAACCCCGATGCCGAAATGCGAACCAATGCCCCAATACATCCGCCAGATATCGTCGACCGACCTTTCCCCGACCGGAAAACCGCGGAGCTTGAGCAGCCCTTGCCCCCATTTGAGCCGCTTCGACCAGTCAGCGAACGCGCCATGCAGATCGGGATGATCGAACGTCTCGCGCGTGATGTCGGTGGTATCGAGGTCGAGCGTCTTGGTGCGGTCGACGAGTTCGAGCAGCAGCTTCACCTCGTCGGGTGAGAAGCTGTGCGTCGCCGCATCTTCATCGAACTCGGCGGGGGTCCATCCACGCTTGGTGAAGTCGGGCCAGCCGTCCTCATTGGCATAGTCGATCATTGCCGTTCTCCCTCGCCCGAGTTTTCAATACGCGATCCTCGAACGAGCCGCCCCGAGAGCACGCCCGTCGGTTGGTCGTCCCGATGCACGATCTTTCCGCTGACGATCGTCGCCGTATAGCCGGTGGCGTTCTGCACGAGCCGCGTTCCGCCCGCGGGCAGATCATGCGTTGCATGCGGCGCATGCAACTGGATCCGGTCATAATCGATGACGTTGATATCTGCCTTGCGCCCCGGCGCGATGACGCCGCGGTCGTCGAGGCCGATCACCGCAGCGCTATCGCTGGTCAGCCATTTCACGACATCGGGCAGCTTCAGCTTCGCGCCGCGTGTCCGATCGCGCGTCCAGTAGGACAGCATATAGGTGGAGATGCTGGAATCGCAGATGATGCCCGAATGCGCGCCTGCATCGCCGAGGCCCGGAACGCTGTGGAGGTTCTCCAGCATCTCGCGCGCCGGCTCCAGCGAATAGTCGGCGAAATTACCGCCGGCGAGAAGCAGAAGCTGACGGCCATTCTTCTCCAGAAGCATGTCATAGACGAGCTCGACGGCACGAATTCCGCGCGACTGCGCGATGGCTTCGATATTGTCCTGCTCCTCGGGCTCGTAATTGGGCGGATCATTGAACGGAAAGATGAGCTTGTAGCCGCGCACCCGCTCCGGCCGCTTGAGCATCTCGATCTCGGCTTCCTCGATCAGACGCGCGCGCAGTTCCGGCGAACGCATCGCTGCCACCTTTTCTTCGACCGAAAGATCGGACAGCGGCGCGAAACTCGGGCAGCGCGAAAAAGGATGCGACGTCGTCTGCAATCCGAGGATCGCGCCGGTCGGGCGCCCCAGCACCTGCGGATGCATGGCCACGCCTCGGGCATTCGCCTTGTCGCTGATCGCCAGCAGGTCGCGCCACCCGTCAGGCTTCGCATTGGTTTGCTTGAGCGAATACATGACCGGTCGCCCGGTAGCCGCGCCGATCCGCGCGAACATCTCAAGTTCGTCGCAGGCGAGCGGAAACTGGTTGAATTCCACCGCTACCTGGATCACGCCGCGCCCCGCACGCGCCATGCCTCCCGCAATAGCCGCGAATTCTCTCTCGTCGGCGAGCACCGACGGTATATGGCGCCCGTCGCTGGTGCGCTGGTCGCGCAGCGTGGATGTGCCGAAGCCCAGCGCCCCCGCCTTCACCGCTGCGAAGGCGAGGTCTGCCATTGCATTCAGCTCTTCATCGCTCGCCTTGTCGCTGAGGCTTCGCTCGCCCATGATGAAGGCGCGAAGCGTCGAGTGCGGAAGGAGCGTGCCGACGTCCATATTATACTCGCGCTGGTCGAGCGCATCGAGATATTCGGGAAAGCTCGACCAGTTCCAGGATAGCCCCTTCGACAGGTCTTCAAAGGCAATATCCTCGACGGTCTCCATGAGACGGATCAGTGTCTCATGGTCTTCGGGGCGGACCGGCGCGAAACCCACCCCGCAATTTCCCGTTACCGCCGTGGTCACGCCGTGTCCGGTGATCGGATAGAGCATGGACTCCCACGTCACATGGCCGTCGAGATGCGTATGAAGGTCGATGAAGCCCGGTGTCACGATCTGGCCGCGGGCATCGATCTCTTCCGCGCCCGAGCCGGAGACGGCTCCCACAGCGGCGATCCGTCCGGCTTTCACCGCAACATCCGCCTCGACCGGTGCCGATCCCGTTCCATCGACGACCAGCCCGCCGCGGATGATCAGGTCAAACTTCTCCATGACATCGCTCTCCCTTATTCGGGTAACTCTATTTCCCTTCCGACAAGAAACTTGATTCGTCAACTATATTCGCTTCGAGGAATGTCGGGCGTCCTGACAGATCGCTTCCGGTGTGCTCGTCGTTCGAAGCGCAGCGCCCCCCGATCGGCCTATCGGGCCACGACGCGCCGCCATTCGAGACCGAAGATCACCTTTCCTTCGGCAGTCGTCATTTCGGGCATTTCGAGGAACAGGCGATCGCCGGTCAGCCGCGCGCGCCGAACATAATCCGCCCCCCGATCATTTTCGTAGCTACTGATGTCCAGATGATGGGTCACGACATCATCTGCCAGCGTGAAGTTTCCGCCATAGGCGTCAAAACTGCGCGCTGCTGCGGCCATCTCACTATCGGGCGACGTCCGGCGGTCGCCTGACAGCTTGCTGCGCTCGTGAGCAATAAGCACGGCAACCCTACCATCGGCGAGATAGTGAATGAACCCATAGGAAGACCTGTTGAAGGCCGGAGCCTCGGTCTCGGCGCCATCGACAAGCTTGTATGTCCGAACCAGCGACCAACTGCCGTGAAGATCCTCTACCTTCATTTGCTCTCTCCCTTTGATTTGAGGAACCCGGCGGAGCTGCGATGTCGCCCGCGAGCGAAAGGTTCAGCTCCGATCTTGTAATTGAGTGACGTCTTTTAGTCTCGTTGACAAGATTCAAATATACAACCTATGGTGCCGGGGATCTCACGAAGGCGGGTCCCGCGACGCGATTTTCGCACGAGGAGACGTGTATGGATTGTTGCGCAGACAGGTGCAGGAAGGGTCCATAATGATCAGGCTGTTTGCTTTCTCCTGCGGCTGGTTCCAGGCTCCGCTCGGCTTTTTTGTTGCCGGCGGCGGAACCGAGCGTCTCTACGTTCCCGTGCCCGCCTATCTGATCGAGCATCCGCGCGGCCTCGCTCTGTTCGATACAGGCCTCGGCGTCCGCCACCGCCGGGAGGCGGGTTTTCGGCTGGCACCCGACCAGACTGGCTTCGAATTCGACGAGAGTGCGGATATCGCAGCGCGGCTGCGCGCAATCGACGTCGATCCGGGAAAGATCCGCTGGATCATCAACTCCCACTTTCATCTCGATCATTGCGGCGGCAACGCTTCGATCCCGAACGCGACGGTGATTATTCAGGACCGGGAGCGCGCCGCCGCGGCGGCCGCGGACGATATCCGGCTCTACAATCCGGCCGACTTCGATCATGGGCATCCGGTGCTTGCGATCGACGGAGAGCATGATCTCTACGGGGATGGGAGCGTCGTGATTTTTCCGAGCTACGGCCACACACCCGGTCACCAGAGTGTGCGCGTATCGTTGGCATCGGGTGATGTGGTGCTCGCAGCAGACTGTTGTTACCTGCAGAGGAATCTAGACCGGATGGAATTGTCATCCGGCGTCCATGACTCCGAAGCGAGCCTGGCGACGCTCCGGCACTTGAGCGATTTGCGCCGAAAGGGCGCACGGATTTTTTACGGGCACGACGGGGAGTTCTGGAAGACCGTCAACGAGGGGCGGCCGATCTTGTAGCTGCCGGCGCGACTGCGCGTCGATCGAGCATCAACGATTCAACGGGCACCGAGCCTACCCCTCGCAGCTCGCCTCATGATCAACTGGTCGAGCGGCGTGCGCTGCGACGCCCAGTGGATGGAGGGGCTGACTTGGCGCGGGCTCGCGAGCCTCGCGTAATCCCGCGAGGGGCTCAGACGAGAGGAAGAGGCGCGAAGGCCTGGGAGAAGCGTCGCGGTCCGAGAGAGCGCCCGGCAGCTTCCTCCTTCCTGCTCTCGCCAGAAAGTCCACTGTCATGCTGTTCATGTCTTCTGCTGCGGCGCGCTGCGCCGCACTCCCGCGTGATATTCCCCCGTCTTCCGGTATCGGGCGGATTGAAGAACCTCGCCCCTGCCTGATCGAGGGAGGGCATCATGGCTAATCGCGTCCCTGCATCGATCCGCATCGGCGGCCAGCTTTCGTCTGACAGTTTCGACGCGCTGGTAGCTAAAATCCAGTTCGAGGGCCTCGCCGTCGAGTGGGGCGGCGAGGTCTTCAGGGCCAGCCATCGCGCGCCCGGCGAGCCGCTGGAACTCTTCGACGAGGAATGCGCCTGGGGCCAGTTTGATGAACTCGAGGCCTTTTGCATCGAAAACAAGCTTCCGTTCGTCCGCTGGGCGGGCGGTTATCCCGGCGAATGGTCGCCCGAGCGGCTTATCTTCCGGGGCGAAGGCGCGGCCGACTCCTACATGGTCGATGAAAGCGACAATGTGGTGATCGATCGCGGGACTATGGTCGAACTCGGATCGGCCGATGCCGTGCTCGAATATTTCGACGCGGCGGAGCTCGTCGTCCCGCCGTTGGTCGTCGAAGGCGACCCGCCGCCGACCGAGCCTCGGCCCGTGGTGACGTTCGAGGGGCAGCGGGACAAAGGTCATGGCTGACTATTTCTCCCAGACGGTGATCAGGCCCGATATTCCCCGGGCCGCGATGACCGAACTCGAATATGCGGTGCTGGCCCTGGTGTTCGACCATGAAATTGTCGGCGACGACGTCTATTTCAATTCGGGCTGCGGGCCGAGCGATATCGTCACCCTGCCGGTGAGCGACGTGCGCCGCTGGCTGCTCGAAGACGACGGCGTCGCGAGCGGAATGGCCGATCTCGCGCGCAAGGAACTCGCCGAGCTCGATTCCGACGCGATCGACGTCGACTTCGACCTTTCAGTGATCAGCTTCGAGGGCATTTTGCAGGATGTCGTCAAGCGCTCGGCTCTCGACTTTGTCGAGGTCGAAGCGGCGTGGACCTGCTCGAAGATGCGCCCCGACGGCTTCGGCGGCGCGGCGACGCTGATCACCGCAGACGCGGTCGAGAGCATGTCCACGAGCGGTTGGCTCGACGAGGCGATCTCACGGGTGATGCAGCCGGCTCCGGCGGGATGACGCCGTCCGCATATTCTTACCGACTTTAACTGGAAAGCCCGGCCCTCGTGCCGGGTTTTCGCATTCAGGAGACGAAACATGTCTGCGAAACTGATTTACGACAGCGCGCCGCTCGGCAGCATCATCCGCTTTTCGAACGGCGAACCGCGCCCGCCCGAACGCTTCAAGCGCAAGGTCGCGGCGTGGGAAACTGAAAACGGATCGGGCCGGCTGATCGAATGTACCCCATCATATGAGGGCGGTTCCTACCGCGCGCCCGCGAACTTCACGCTGCAGATCGGCAGTTACGGCAGTCACGGCGTCGTCGTTCTCGTGGTGCGCCGTGTCTGTTCGGTGGACAGCCCGCTGCATTTCGAGATCGCCGAACGTCCGAAGCCGGGCATGGTGCGGGTGCTGACCAGTTTCCAGGGGCGCGATGAGCTTCAGCATCTCGCCGAGGATATGGCGGCAGCGGAAAGCTGGCTCTCCGGGCATGGCTACCCCGGCGCGCGCTGCGAGGTCGTTGGCGATCCCGATCTGATCGACCGCAGCTCCGATCAAAGGAGGGCGGCGTGATCGAAGCAGCCTATGGGATCACCGCCGACGGATTTTGGGCCGCAAGGATCGACTATCTCGCGCTGATCGCCGTGCCCACCGACAGCCGGTTCCGAATATCGACCGCGGCATATCTTCGCCGACCAATCGCGGAGTGGACCTGCCGCGATGTCTCGGGGGCGGACGCGATCGTCGACGATGAGGCCGGCTTTCGCGCCTATGTCGATAGCCTGCTTCTCGATTTCCGGCAGCGGGCAGCGCTTCACCGCCGACGGGTAGACCGACGCGATCATACGCCTTGGGGGCCGTCACAATATGCGACGATCTACGCGGAGGGTATAATCTGCTACGAAACCGCTAGCCATGGCGGGTTCCGGCTCGACCACGAGCGCAATCTCGCGTTGCATGCGGCGCTCCGGCTCTGCGAGGGCTGGTACGAAGAGGATTGCGACTGGACCCGCGTTGCCGTTGGTTACCCGGATCTCTTTACCGACAAGGAAAAGACGGCGGCGGAGAAAACGCTTCGCGATTGGTATCCCGATGCCTGGGAAGGCTTCTACGGTCGCCCGCTCACCGCAGAAGAATCCTTCATGCGCGACCGCGAAGCTTTCGCGCGGCGGCATGTCGCCGACTGGGTCGTCATCGCCGCATCGCAATCGACGGAGCACTCCGGCCTTCTCGTGACCACCGCTACGCTTGGCGGCTGGCGCGGTGATGTCGAGACGCGTAATTTTCTTGTGCCGGACGCAGAATATTCGATCGGCCGGCACGGGTTCGTGATCGATCCGGCGCGTCACCAGCCGGCGGCTTGAGAGGAAGAGGGTGAAGCGGGACAGGAGGAAGCGCCGCGGATCGAGAGAGCGCCCGGCAGCTTCTTCCTTCCCGCTCTCGCTCGAAAGCTCCCGACATGCGATCCACTCTTCCGGCGGCGGCGCATCGCGCCGCCGTTCCTTCCTCCGCGACCGTCCCGGCCCTCGGCATCATCCAGGCGGCCGAATGGCTTCTTCCTTTTATCGAGGCGGGCGAGCACATCGACGCCGCGCTGCTGCGCGGCGCGATGAACGAGGCTTTCGGCGGTAGCGACGCCGAGGGTCGTTGGGACTGGAAGTCGGCTTATGACGCTTGCGAGGCCGCCCAGATTCTCCTTCTCCGTCGCCATGGCAGGGCACTCGCCTCACGCCATCGTTCGGCGCCGAAGCTGCTCGGCGCCTATGAACGGATCGCAGCACGCTTTCTGACCCAGACGCGGCGGTCAGAGACCGGGCAGGCGCTTCAGCAGTTCTCCACCCCTTTGCCGCTTGCCTTCGTTGCCGCCGTGGCGGCGTCGGCGCAGCCGGGAGATCTCCTCCTCGAACCCTCGGCCGGAACGGGCATGCTCGCCGTCCACGGTCATCTTGCCGGCGCGCGGCTCCTCCTCAACGAGCTCGGCAGAACCCGCGCGGAGTTGCTCGAGCAGCTCTTCACCGATGTGCCGGTCCATCGCCTTGATGCTGCGTCGATCGACGACCGGCTCCCCGGCGATGCCATGCCGACGGTGGTGCTCATGAATCCGCCTTTCTCGGCGCTCGCAAATGTCGATCGCGTGATGAAGGGCGCGGCCTTGCTTCACATATCGTCGGCCCTCGCGCGCCTTCAGCCGGGCGGCCGCCTCGTCGCCATCACCGGCGCGGGCTGTTCGCCCGTGGCTCCTGCCTGGCGCGACGCGTTCGTGCGGCTTCAGGAGACCGGGCGGATCATCTTTACCGCAGCGGTCGATGGCAAACTCTATGCCCGCCACGGCACGACGATCGACACACGCCTGACGGTGATCGACAAGCTGCCGGCCGATGATCCGACCGTCTTCCCGGCAAGCGCGGGCTGTGCACCCGATGCGGCGACCTTGCTCCAATGGGTTGAAGATGATGTTCCGTCGCGGACCCCGCCGACGCCGCCAAGGTCGCCCGTTTCGGTTCTGCCTGTCGCGGCACCGCGCCGACGGGCGGCGGCTGGCGCGCGCGCGATGTCTGGGCAGCGACCGGGATCTGACGATGCGGCCGAACTCGATTATCGGATCATCGACTGGTCGCCGCCCGAGGGGCAACTCGGCGAAGCGATCTACGAGCCCTATGCGCTCCAGTCGCTGGCGTTGCCGGGCGCGCGTGCACATCCGACCGCGCTCGTCCAGTCGGCGGCGATGGCGTCGGTCGCGCCACCCAAGCCGTCCTACCGGCCGCATTTGCCGTCGCGCCTGGTCGCCGATGGCATTCTCTCGGACGCTCAGCTTGAATCGATCATTTATGCCGGCGAAGCGCATAGCGGCCATCTTTCGGGCCGATGGTGCGTCGACGATACCTGGGACGGGGTCGATGCGGCGCGCGATGATGCGACAAGCGCGGTGCAGTTCCGGCGCGGCTGGTTTCTCGGCGACGGCACCGGCGCCGGCAAGGGGCGGCAGGTCGCGGGCATCATTCTGGACAATTGGCTCAAGGGCCGCCGCCGCGCGCTCTGGATTTCGAAGTCGGACAAGCTGCTCGAGGACGCGCAGCGCGACTGGTCGGCGCTCGGCCAGGAAAAGCTGCTCGTCACGCCGCTGTCGCGCTTTCGTCAGGGTGCACCGGTCAAGCTCGCCGAGGGCATCTTGTTCACCACCTACGCGACGCTGCGTTCGCAGGGGCGCGAAGGCAAGGCGAGCCGGATCGAGCAGATCGTCGAATGGGTCGGCCGTGATTTCGACGGGGTGATCATCTTCGACGAGGCGCACGCGATGGCCAATGCCGCCGGCGGCAAGGGCGAGCGTGGCGATCAGAAGCCGTCACAGCAGGGTCGCGCCGGGCTTCGGCTGCAGCATGCGCTTGCCGATGCGCGCATCGTCTATGTCTCGGCGACCGGCGCCACGACGGTCCAGAATCTCGCCTATGCCCAGCGGCTCGGCCTCTGGGGTGGTAGTGATTTCCCTTTCGCCTCGCGCGCCGACTTCGTCGCGGCGATCGAGGATGGCGGAGTCGCAGCGATGGAAGTGCTCGCGCGCGACCTGAAGGCGCTCGGACTCTATGCGGCGCGCTCGCTTTCCTTCGATGGCGTCGAATATGAGCTGCTCGAACATGTGCTGACCGGCGAGCAACGGCGCATCTACGACAGCTATGCTGCGGCCTTCCAGGTCATCCATAATAATCTCGACGCCGCGATGGAGGCGGCGGGGGTCACCAGCGCCGAGCATGGCACCTTGAACGGGCAGGCGAAGTCGGCCGCGCGGTCGGCCTTCGAGAGCACCAAGCAGCGCTTCTTCAACCATCTGATCACCGCGATGCAGACCCCGAGCACGGTCGCGAGCATCGCGTGCGACATCGAGGCCGGCCATGCCGCTGTGGTCCAGATCGTGTCGACCGGCGAAGCGCTGCAGGAACGGAGGCTCGCCGGGATTCCGGCGGACGAGTGGAACGACGTGTCGGTCGACATCACCCCGCGCGAATATGTGCTCGACTATCTGGAATCGAGTTTCCCGGTCCAGCTCTTCGAGCCCTGCACCGATCACGAAGGCAATCTCTATTCCCGGCCCGCTTATGATGGCGACGGCAATGTGATCGTCAGCCGCGAGGCCTGCCGGCGCCGCGACGCGATGATCGAGAAGCTCGCGAGCCTGCCGCCGGTGCCGGGCGCGCTCGACCAGATCGTTCAGCATTTCGGGGCCGACAAAGTAGCCGAGGTGACCGGGCGGTCGCGGCGGATCGTTCCCAGGACCGGCGATGATGGCGAGGTGCGTTTCGCGGTCGAGAACCGGCCCGGCAGCGCCAATATCGGCGAGACCCATGCCTTCATGGACGATGAGAAGCGCATCCTTGTCTTCTCCGAGGCCGGCGGGACCGGGCGCTCTTATCATGCCGACCTCGGCGCGAAGAACCGGCGGCGCCGCATCCATTATCTGCTCGAGGCAGGCTGGAAGGCCGATGCCGCAATTCAGGGCTTCGGGCGGACGAACCGCACGAACCAGAAGCAGCCGCCGATGTTCCGCCCGGTCTCGACCGACGTGAAGGCGCAGAAGCGTTTCATCTCGACGATCGCCCGGCGGCTCGACACGATGGGCGCGATCACGCGCGGCCAGCGCCAGACGGGCGGACAGAATATGTTCCGCGCGCAGGACAATCTTGAATCCCCCTATGCCCGCGATGCGCTCCGCCAGCTCTATATGCTGATCGTGCGCGGCAAGGTCGAGGGCTGTTCGCTCTGGACCTTCGAGAGCGCGACCGGGCTGTCACTGCTCGATGCCGAAGGCGGCATTCGCGACGAGCTGCCGCCGATCACAACCTTCCTCAACCGCATGCTCGCGCTCACCATCGATCTTCAGAATATTTTGTTCGAGGCGTTCGAAGGGCTGTTCGTGGCACGCATCGAGGCGGCGGTCGCGGCGGGTAGCTATGAAGTTGGGCTCGAGACGCTGCGCGCCGAGAGCTTCGTCATCGCGGATCGCCGGACGATCTACACGCACCCGGGCACCGGCGCCGAAACCCAGCTTCTAACCATCGATCGCAGGGACCGGCTGGTCCCGGTTACGCTCGAGAAGGCGCTCGATCTTGCGGGAGATGAGAAGGCGTCGTTACTGGTCAACGGGCGCTCCGGGAGGGCCGCGGTCAAGCTGCGCGCGCGGAGCCTCGTCGACGACGAAGGCGCGGTCCAACGCCGCTTCCGACTGATCCGGCCGATGGAAACGACCCTGATCCTCGCCGAGCAGTTCGGCGCAAGTCACTGGACTGTCGTCGATGCGAAGGCTTTCGCCGCAGCCTGGAACGCCGAGATCGCCGAGCTTCCCGAATTTGAAAGCGGGACGATCCACATCGTGTCCGGGCTGTTGCTGCCGATCTGGCGGAGCCTGCCGCATGAGTCGACGCGGGTCTATCGCCTCCAGACCGATGCCGGCGAGCGTGTGATCGGCCGCCGGGTATCGCCTGCATGGGCGGCCCGGATCGTCGACGACGGGCCGCCGAAGCTCACCGTCGAGGATGCGTGGACGATGCTGCTTGCCGGCGATGCCGTGCTGCATCTCGCCGAGGGGCAGCGCATCGCGCGCGTCCGCGCGATGAACGACTGGCGGATCGAACTGACCGGCTTCAACGATCTCGGCGTCGAGCGATTGAAGGCATTTGGCTTGATTTCGGAGATCGTCTCATGGAAATTGAAGCTCTACGTGCCGGCAGGGGCTGCTGGCGCCGATGTGTTCGCGAAGCTCGTCGATCGGTTTCCGATTGAGCGGGTCAGCGATCGCAAGGCCGCCTGAAGGATCCCCGCATGGAAAGTCCCGCCCGTGATATCGCGCGCCGTCTCGGTGAGAATGCCGAGGCGGTGTGCCGCCGCTATCTCTCGAACGGTCGCCGCGAAGGCCATTACTGGATGGTCGGCGACGTCCATAATGCACCGGGACGCAGCCTATACGTCCGGCTGACGAGCGGCGATGGCCAGCGCACGCCAGGCAAATGGACCGACGCCGCGACCGGCGATCATGGCGATCTCCTCGACATCATTGCCGCGAGCGGCGGCCATGCGGGCTTCGCCGAAACATTGGCCGAGGCCCGGCGCTTTCTGAGGATGCCCCAACCGGAGGTCGCGAAACGCAATCCGCGTCCACGCCCGGCGAGCCCGGAAAGCGTTGAGGCGGCAGAGCGGCTTTGGGCAGCATCAAAGCCCATCGGAGGAACGCTGGTGCGGGCCTATCTCGCCGAGCGTGCACTTCGGCGCGGTGGACATCTGACCGCGCTTCGGTTCCATCCGCACTGCTATTATCGCCCGTCCGACGAGGATGCCGAAACGGTGAAGCCTGCCTGGCCGGCGATGATCGCCGCGGTGACCGATCTCGGCGGATCGCTCCAGGGCGTCCATCGCACATGGCTCGATGCCGCGAATTCGACCAAAGCGCCGGTTGCTTATCCGCGCCGTGCGCTGGGGCATTTGCTCGGCAATGGCGTTCGTTTCGGCTTGTCGGGCGAGGTTATGGCCTTTGGCGAGGGTGTCGAGACGGTGCTGTCGCTCTATGAGGTCGCGCCGGGCCTGCCGCTTGTCGCGGGTCTTTCGGCCGCCCACCTTGCTGCACTTCAATTCCCGGCATCGTTACGGCGCCTTTATGTTGCGCGTGATAACGATCCTGCGGGGAATGCGGCCCACGCGGCGCTGACCGAGCGTGCGCTGTCACACGGCATAGCGGTTCACCCGCTCGAGCCGCGGCTCGACGACTTCAACTCCGACCTTCGCCGTTTCGGAGCCGCGCAACTCGCGGCGGCGCTGCGGGTGCAGTTTCTGCCAAGCGACGCCAGCCGCTTCCTCGAAGATTGAGGACGGGCCGGAACGGGATGGCATGGGCCAGCACTGGTTTCCCCGAACAGGGCCACGCCACCGGCCTTCGCTGGAGGGCGACTGCGGCGACCCCGGCGGGCGCGGCAATGGCCCGCGCAGGCTATTTTCCGCCGGGGCGCGCCCGCGCCCCTTTGCATCGCGAAACAAAATAGCCTGCGCGAAGGCCATCCTCCGCTGACGCTCCGGCCGTGCGGTGTCCCGCCCGGTGCGCGCCCGCCGGGGTCGCCGCTGCTGGTCGCCGCGAAGGCCGCGAGAGGCGCGGCCGATCAGGGAGACCTGCCATGGCCATCGAAGCCGATCGACCCGAATCCCAGAATCAATCCGAAATCGGCGCGAGCGCCTTTCTGCTCCAGGAAATGCAGCTCCACGGATATCGCCCCTTCGAGGACGAGCCCGACGACAGGCCGCTCCCCGACGATCGTCTTGCCGGCGGCGCCGTCGCCGACATGTTCGATGGTCTCGTCGGCTGCCTGATCGATACGCGGATCGAACCCGATCTCGACGATCTGCTCTGGAACCTGGTCAACCTCTTTCAGCGCGCAGGCGAACGGATCGAGCGCGAACTCGACAAGAACGAACAGGCGCAGCGGCGGCTTCAGCGCGAGCAGGACGGAAGCGAGGTGCGATCGGTCGAACTCGAACGCGTGACCGCCGAAGGCATCACGATGATCGAGCGCCGCGACACGATGGAGTTCTTCCGCGACGCCGCCGCCCAACAATATCGCGTCCATGTTCGCAAGGCCTGGCTCCCGCGATCGGGATCGATGGTCAATCGCAAGGCGCTGACCTCGGCGGTCATCGACAGCAAGCGGCAAATCGACAAGCGGGCCTGGGAGGATGCGCGCGTGCTCAACCCCGATGGAGTCCGGATCGCCGTCAGCGGCGGGCCGAACTTCAACGATCATCAGCTGATCTATGACACGCTCGACAAGGCGCTCGCGCAGCACAAGCAGATGATCCTGCTTCACGGCGCGACCCCGACTGGCGCCGAATCAATCGCCGCATCCTGGGCGCGCAACCGCGACGTGCCGCAAAAGCCGTTCAAACCCGACTGGGACAAGCATCAGCGCGCGGCGCCCTTCAAGCGCAACGACCGGATGCTCGAAGACATGCCGAAGGGCGTCATCGTCTTCCCCGGCACCGGCATCCAGGACAATCTCGCCGACAAGGCGAGGAAGCTCGGGATCAAGGTGTGGGACTTCCGAAAGTCTGCGGCCTGATTGCGCTGTCGTCGAGAACAAGCCTCAATCTGGTTCTATCTCCATAAAATGTTTGAAATATATCCGGACTCGATACAGCTTGCACACCTCTGATCACTTGGACCAGCGGTGATCTCGTCGCCCGCCGGCGCTTTTTGAGACGGCATCACCGGCGGGCCCAAGGCGAGGGGCAATGCCGGTCGGACTGGCTTGGTAACGACCACCGGTGTAGCCATGGGTCGTATGCTAATGCTCGATGCCGCGATGGAACTCGCGATCGAGGCCATGACGGTCGAAGACGAAGCGGACCTTGTCGAATTGCTCCAGCTTGTTTGCGGACGGCTCGGATGCGACATGTTCGCGCTTACCCACCATGTCGATTTTCTCTCGGCGCCCGATAGCGGCATCCGCATCCATAATTATCCCGAGGAGTGGGCGCACTGGTTCGACGAACGGCGGCTGGGAATGATCGATCCCGTTCATCGCGCAAGCCAGCGCACGACCGCGACCTTTCTCTGGAAACAGGCATCACGATATGCTCCGGCTCGGGCCGAGGACGAGAAAATCCGGCGCCGCGCCAGGCGATACGGAATTCGAGATGGCCTCACGGTTCCCGCGCACATTCCGGGCGACGCGCATGGTTCGGTATCCTTCGCCTGGCGTGACGGCCGCCCCGGCCTCGAGCATCTCCCCTTCGCCGCGATGATCGGTGGTTTTCTGTTCGAGGCGGCCCGGCAGATTGCCGGTCCGGTTCCGGAAGGCTTCCGGCCTCGCATGACCGACCATCAGCGCGAATGCCTTCTCTGGGTCGCGCGGGGCAAGCCGGACTGGATGATCGCTCGCATCCTGGGGCGCAGTGAAAACACTATCGCCGAACATCTGCGCAACGCGCGCAACCGCTATGATGCTCCGAGCCGGGGTGTTCTGCTGATCCGTGCTCTGTGGGATGGCTCGATCACCTTTGGTGATATAGCGCATCGCTGATCTCTTGTGGTAGCAGGGAGCTTCCAACCGAAATTGGCTCGCCCCGATGCCACCGGCGATGAGGCACGCCCGCATCGGCGACCGGGTTGCCCTCCATTTCCTATCAATGAATGGGCCGGACATGTCGAATGATACATCGATAATCGCCCTATCCCTCCGGCATAAGTCAAATTGATATTACTCTATTGCCGCCTGCTGCGGTCTGCTTTACTAGGAACGCAAATCGCGGGAGATGGAATCGCTATGCACCCTTATGATCTCACCGAGCCACAGGATCGTGTGATCGGCAAAGTGCTCGCATGGCAGGCGGCCAAACAGAAAGACGCAGCCTGGCTGGTCGACGAGGAGCGCGTCGTCACGTTCGGCGAGGCCGACGCGCTTGTGAACCGCTATGCCAACGGCCTTGCCGGTCTTGGCGTCGAGCGGGGCAGCGTCGTTGCGATGGTGATGGAGCCCTCGATCGAGGTGGTTCTCCTGTCGTTCGCCGCGGCCCGGATTGGCGGCATTTTCATGACGGTTTCGACCGATTTTTCGGGGCGGTTCCTCGACGAGGCGCTCTCCGCGTGCAAGGCGCATGTCATCGTGGTCGATGCCTCCATCGCGCCGCGCTTCGAGAAATTGGGATCGCTTCACGGTGCGCGCGCGCTCGTCATCAACGGCGAGGCACAAACGACGCGTTTCGCGTCAGTGCCGCTCGCGGAACTGCGTTCGACATCGGCCGAGGCCCCGGTTCATGAAGCAAAGTGGCTCGATCCGGTCCAGGTGTGGTGGTCGTCGGGCACGACCGGCAAACCGAAGGGGGTCATGCATTCGCATAGCTCGGTCCTGATGCAGGTCCTCAGCCACGACCGCGACATCCGGGCAGGCGATACGCTGTATAGCTGCACGCCGGTCTATCTCGGCAGCAGCTGGACGGGCACCGTCTATCCCTCGCTTGTCATGGGCGTCCGCGCGGCGATCGATCGGAAATTCTCGGTCAGCCGGTTCTGGGAACGCATCAACCTGTTCCAGGCGACGCACGCATTCACGCTCGGCGCCATGCACATGCACCTGTGGAATGCGTCCGAGCGCGCGGATGACGCCGAGAACAGCCTCCGGCGTTTCGCGGCCATTCCGATGGCCCCCGAGATTATCCGCCAGTTCAAGAAGCGCTTCGGTATCGACGATATGCGCCAGGGCTACGGCACCAGCGAGACCTTCCGGATCTTCGACGAAACCGAAGAAGCGGACGATCGGTCGGGGGCGGTGCTCGGCTATCCGGTGCGCCACTTCGAGGTCGTGCTGCTCGACGAGGCGGACATCCCTGTCGAGGAAGGTCAAGCGGGCGAGATCTGCATCCGGCCGCGCGAGCCCGGCTATATGTTCCTCGGCTATTTCGACGACCCCGCCCGCACCGCGGAGACCTGGCGTTCGCTCTGGCATCACACCGGCGACATGGCGATGAAGGGGGCGGACGGTCTCTATCGCTTCGCTGACCGCAAGAAGGATTACATCCGCTACAAGGGCCGCAACATATCGATGTTCGAGGTCGAGGATGTCGTCATGCGCCATCCCAAGGTGAAGGACGTCGCCGCGTTCGGCATCGAGTCGACCGAACTCGAGTCGGAATCCGAGCTGATGATCGCGGTTGTTGCGAAGGAGGGCATCGAGCTGACCGCGCCCGACATCGCGCGGTTCATCAACGAAGAGGCGCCCTATTATTTTGTGCCCCGCTTTATCGATTTCGCGGACAAGCTTCCGCGCAACGACCATGGCCGCCTTGTGAAGCAGGATCTGCGCGATGCCGGCGTGACGACAACGACATGGGACCGCGAGGCAAGCGACTTCGTCATCAGCCGCGACTAGGCGCGCGTCTGCTGACAATCAGAAACAGGCTGGAATCAGCCGCCCGGGAGACGGAAAAGATGGAGACGACGGAAAAAGTGGCCGCATTCCTTGGCGGGACGAAGCTTCTGATCATCGGCGGACAAAAGGTCGCCGCCAGATCGGGCGAGACGTTCGAGGTCGTCAATCCGGCAACCGAACAGGTGATCGCGACGGTCGCGAAAGGCGGCGCCGACGAGATCGACGCCGCAGTGCGTGCCGCCCGCCGCAGCTTCGAAACGAGCAGCTGGCGCGGCCTTCCCGCACCGCAGCGCGCGGCAGTGATGCGGAAGTTCGCCGATCTCATCGAGCAGAATCTGGAAGAGATCGCTCTGATCGAATCGCTCAACAACGGCATGCCGCTCGCCATGGCGCGCGGCAGCATCGCGAGCTGCGTCAACACCGTCCGCTGGTCAGCGAGTTCGGTGCAGCGAATCTATGGGAAAGCCGTGGCGGAATCGCTTTCGGCGCCTGGCGAATATCTCGCCTACACCCGCCGGGAACCGGTCGGCGTGGTCGGGATCATCACTCCGTGGAACGGTCCGCTCAGCACGATGCTCAACAAGGTGAGCCCGGCGCTCGCCGCGGGCTGCAGCGTCGTGCACAAGCCGTCCGAAATCACGCCGCTCTCCGCGCTGCGTGTCGGCGAACTCGCGCTCGAAGCAGGTCTCCCCGAGGGCGTGCTCAACGTGGTTCCGGGGTTCGGCGCCGACGCCGGCCAGGCGATCGCGGACCATCCCGATATCAACAAGATCACCTTCACCGGCTCGACCGGCGTCGGGAAAAGCCTCGTCCGTGCCTCGGCCGGCAATCTGAAGCGGGTCACGCTCGAGCTCGGCGGTAAATCGCCGTGCATGGTCTTCGACGATGCCGACATGGACATCGCGATTCCGGCTGCAGCGATGGCGATCACGATGAACTGCGGCCAGGTCTGCTTCGCGGGATCGCGTCTCTTCGTCCAGCGCAAGTCTTTCGACCGGGTTCTCGCCGGAATTGCCGAGTATATGCAGCGCCTGAAGCCCGGCAGCCCACAGGATGCCTCGACGACGCTCGGGCCGGTGGTCTCGGCCGCCCAAAAGAAGCGCGTGACCGATTATATCGAGGCTGGCAAGGCCGAGGGCGCCGAGCTCATCAACGGCGATCAGACGATGCCCGATCAGGGCTATTTCGTCTCGCCGACCATCTTCGCCTACACCGATCCGGGCATCCGGGTCGTCAAGGAAGAGATATTCGGCCCGGTCCTCGTCGCGACGCCGTTCGACGAGATCGAGGACCTCGTGCCGCGCGCGAACGACAGTCAATATGGTCTCGGCGGCGGCATCTTCACGACCAATGTGAACAATGCCCATCGGCTCGCCTCGCGCGTGACCACCGGCAATCTCTGGGTGAACTGCTATTCGATCCTCGACGTGACCATGCCTTTCGGCGGTTTCAAGGAATCGGGCTGGGGCCGTGAGCATGGCGAGGAAGGACTCGATTCCTTCCTCGAAACGAAGAGCGTCTATCTGAAACTCAGCTGAGGCCGCATGGCAGCGGGGGTCAGCGGTCCATCTCGAAGAGCTGGACCGTGGGCTCGGTCCCGGGCTCGACGAGCGACGCGACTTCCGCGTGGAGCGCACGCTCGGCCGGACTTGAGCGCTCGCGAAGATGCAGGAACTCGCGCCAGTCGCGGCAAATGAAACGCTGGACCCAGACGGCATCCACTTCGAGGCTGTGCCGGAGACTCCAGTCGCGTGCGCCATTCCGCAGCCGGCTCGCCTTGACCTCCTCCATCAATTCCAGAAACCGGCCGCGCGCTTCGTGTGGAACGCGATAGGCTATCTCGATGACGATCGGACCCGCCGCGAGATCGAGGCGGTCGGCAGCGATTTGGCGCGCCGGCGTGAGATCCTCTGCCCCCGCGGGCGCGACGGCGGCCGGCCGGATCGGATGGAGAATGCCGGCAAGGACAGTGAGAGCGAAGGCCAGCGTCGCTGCTTCTATCGCGGCGGTCATTCCCGCAGCGCCCGCGAACTCGCCCCATAACCAGCTTCCCACCGCCATGCCCCCTGCGAGCACGGACTGGAAAAGAGCCAGCGTCCTGGCAGCGACCCAGCGTGGCGAATTGGTCTGGATGAAGATGTTGATGAGCGCCGTCTGCCCGGCGTAGCCGGCGCCCGCCAGCGCGAAGCCGAGACAGGTGAGCGGCAGGAAGGCGTTCAGCGCCACAAGGCCACAGCCGAACGCACCGAGGATGCTCAGAAGCCTTGTACTGCCTTCGGTGCCGAACCGCGCGCGCAGCCGTCCCTGACCCATTGCGCCGCTGATCGCCCCCACCCCGAGAGAGGCGAGGAGCAAGCCAAATACCTGCGATCCGCCGCCGATCATATCGCGCGCGACCAGCGGCGCGAGCGCGATGAGCGCGCAGCCCGTCAGGCCGACGAGGAGCGCCCGCCAGATGGCGGGGCGGAGCGTCGCATTGTGAAAACCGTAGCGAACGCCGGCGCCAAGGGCCTGATGCAGCGGTTCGCGCGGCAGACCCGTCCCGGGTGGCGTGCGCTTCCAGACGAGGAAGCAGATGAAGATGGGGAGGAAAGCCAGCGAGGTAAAAAGAAAGCCTGCGATCGGCCCCGCGAAGGAGACCAGCAGCCCGCCGATACCGGGTCCCGCGCTCCGGGCCAGATTATAGCTCACGCTGTTGAGCATAATCGCCTGCGGGAGCTCCGCGGACGTGACCTGTTCCGCGACGGACGTCTGCCAGGCAGGAGAAAATGCGGCATTGCCCGTCCCGACGATGAAGCAGCAAAGGAGGAGAAGCCAGGGCGACAGCGCATCGCCGAAGCTGAGCATTACCAACGCCGCAGCTCCGCCGAAACTGGCCGCGATCGCCGCTAGCGCGACACGGCGCCGATCGTAGAGATCGGCGAGCGTTCCGGCGAGAAGGCCGAAAATGAGGATCGGCGCTAGCGTCGCCGACTGGACGAGCGCCACCATGGTCGGCCGGCCGTCGAGGTGAACCATCGACCAGGCGGCGGCGACCAGAAGAATGAGCGTTCCGAAGTTTGCGAACAGGCTCGACAGCCAGAGATATCGAAAACGCCGGTTGGCGAGGACGTGGATTTGTGCGGCGTCTGCCGATCCGTGCTGCTCAGGTATGGCGCTTCCCCTTCGCACATGATCCATGGCACCCCCGCCCATGCTCGGATCGGCTGGTGGCTCACGGACAAGACATGCAAAGAGTTAACGCTTTAGTCCAGAGGAAATGGAGTTCGCGCCTGGAATTTCCCCATGAACCAGTCGCAGACCTATTTAGTTTACTCTATTGCGACAGGATGGCATTGAGCGTAAGCTCGCCGCTCATTCGGACGGCGAATTGCAGGGGCTCATATGTATCAGGACATCGACACCGAAACGCGGGGCCCGGTACGCTGGATTCTCGTCGACCGGCAGGAGAACAGCAACGCGGCGCGCATCCAGACGATGCGCGAACTCTGCTCGGCGATCGACGACGCCGGCGAGGATCCGGAAGTGCGCGCCATCGTGCTGGGCCATCGGGGAAAACATTTCATCGCCGGAGCCGACTTCTCGATGCTCGAGGATCTGGCGGAAATGACCACCGTCCAGGTGCGCGACGAGATCTATACGCATTTCCAGGGTGCTGCACGCCGATTGCACCTCAGCCCGAAACCGACCGTCGCCGCGATCCGGGGCGCCGCGATCACCGTCGGGTGCGAACTCGCCATCGCCTGCGACTTCCGTCTCGTGACCAGCTCGGCCATGTTCCATGAAAGCTGGTCGCGAATGGGGCTCATCGCTCCGCTCGGCGGCCTCAAGGCCCTTCCGGCGCTGGTGGGCTATGGGCGCGCCAAGGAAATGATGCTCCTTGGCCGTGAAGTGCGCGGCGAGGAGGCAGCACAGATCGGGCTCGCCACCCGGCTCCTCGACGCGGACGGGTTCGACGAGGCGGTTCAGGCCTTCGCCCTCGAGCTCGCCGCGAAACCGCCGCTCAGCTATGCGGCGGCAAAGGAAGGGCTGCGGCGCGGCATGGAGACGAGCTTCGACGAGGGTTGGGCCCTCAACCTTCTGGCGCAGAACATGCTCATCGGGTCCGACGATTATCGCGAAGGCGTGGCCGCAGCGGTTGAGCGGCGCTCCCCTGTCTACAAGGGGCGCTAGCGCGACCGCGCAGCGCGCACGCCTCAGACCTCGATCAGAACCGCACCTGCCTGCCCGCCGCCCGCGCACATGGCGGCAACCCCGAGGCCGCCGCCGGCGCGCTCGAGGTCCCTGATCAATGTCGCGATCATCCGGCCGCCAGAAGCGGCGACCGGGTGGCCGATCGAACAGCCCGAACCCGAGATATTGACCCGCTCTTCGTCGAGGCCGAGCTGACGACAGGCTGCGAGCGGCACCACCGCAAAGGCCTCGTTGATTTCCCACAAGGTAATGTCGGCCGGGGCGCGTCCGGCCTTGGCCAGCAGCTTCTCGATAACGTCGATGGCGGCAACGCCGGTACGTGCGGGATCGACGCCGAGCGAAGCCCATCCCAGGATGCGAGCCCGGCTTCCAAGGCCGTTCGCACGCGCAAGGTCGTCGCGGGTCACCATCATGGCCGAGGCGGCGTCATTCACGCCGCTGGCATTGCCGGCCGTAATCGAAAATCCTTCGATCTCGGGGTGCACCGGCTGGAGCGAGGCGAGCTTTTCGAGGCTCGAATCGCGCCGCGGATGCTCGTCGACCGCAAATTCGAACGGCTCCCCCTCGGGGCCGCGCGCGCGCACCGGAATGATCTCGTCGATGAAGTGACCCTTGTCGATCGCCGCGACGGCGCGCGCATGGCTGCGCCACGCCCAGGCATCCATTTCCGCGCGGCCGATCCCGGATAATTGCGCGGTGTTCCAGCCCACGGTGATCGACATGTCGCGATTGGGCGCGTCGGGGCGGTCGGGATGGGTCGGCGGAGCCCAGGGCGAGAGCGTCTCGCCGCTCACGGGATCGCGCCAGCTCAAGACGGGCGCCGTCGATGTCGACTGAACCCCGCCGGCGACAATGATGTCGGCCATGCCCGATAGGACCTGCGCCGCCGCAATGCCGGCGGCCGTAAGGCTGCCGGCGCAATGCCGGTTGATGGCCATGCCGCCTGCCCTCGTGAGGCCGCATTCGACCACCGCATGGCGAGCCACGGCGCCGCCGCCCCACATGGACTCCGCGAAGATCACGTCATCGACCTCGTCGGGCGCGAGCCCCGTGCGATCGATTGTGGCCGCCAAAATGGTGCGCGCGAGCTCATTCGCGGTGGTCCGTGCGAGGCTGCCCTTGCGAGCGGTCGCGACGGGCGTCCGGATAGCGTCGACGATGACGGCGTTTGCCATGCTTTTCCTTTCCTGTCAGCGCGGCTGCGGCGCGCTATTTCCTGAGGTCGCCATATTGGGCGATCGCCTTTTCGAGCAGCGGAGGGACGTGGCCGGTCGGGAAGCGACCCGGCGAAGGCTCCGCCTGGCGCAGGATCTGGCGGCCGAGCGTGGCCTGGTGGATTTCGGTCGGACCATCGACGATCGCCATCCGGAACGCACTGGAAATCATCTGGCCGAAGCGCATCTCGTTCGAGGCGCCGAGCGACCCGTGGAGGTGCGCGCAGCCCCAGATAATCTCTTTCGCGACCTCGGCCGTCGCGACCTTGCATGCCGCGGTCTGGATATAGGCGTCCCGCGAGCGCGATGGCCCCTGATCGTAGAGCCAGGCAGTGTGCAGCACGAGAAGGCGGAACTGCTGAAGGCGCGACCACCATCCGCCGATCTGGTCCTGAACGACGCCGAGATCCGACAGCTTCCCGGCTGCAGCTTTGCGGCTGACCGCTCGCTCGCTGGCCATCTCGAGCGCCTTCTGGCAGAGGCCAACGGTGCGCATGGCATGATGGATGCGGCCGCCGCCGAGCCGCGACTGTGCGACCTTGAACCCGCCACCCGGCTCGCCCAGAATCGACGAAGCGGGGACGCGCACATCGGTATAGCGGACGAAAGCATGCGAAGATTCTTCCGGATCCTCGCCCCAGGTTCCGACATTGCGGATGATCTCGATCCCCGGCGTGTCGGTCGGCAAGAGGAACATCGTCATCTGCTCATGACGCTCGGCTTCCGGATGTGTCACGACCGGGACGATGAGGAAAGCCGCATATCGCGCGTTGGAAGCGAACCATTTCTCGCCGTTGATGACCCAGTGATTTCCGTCGAGGACCGCGCGGGTCACGAAGGTGCTCGGGTCGGAGCCGCCGTCGGGTTCGGTCATCGAGTAGCAGCTGATGATGTCGCCATCGAGCAGCGGCTTCAGATATTTCTCCTTCTGCTCCGGCGTGCCGAAGCGGGCGAGGATTTCGCTGTTGCCGCTATCGGGAGCCTGGGCACCAAAAATGCGAGGCGCCCAGTTCGACCGGCCGAGGATTTCGTTGATGAAGCACAGCTTCGCCTGACCATAACCCTGTCCGCCAAGCTCCCGGTCGAGATGCGGCGCCCAGAGCCCCTGCGCGCGAACCTCTTCCTGGAGCTGTTTAACGACCGCCGTGGCCTTGGCGTTGGTGATGTCGTAGCTCGTATTGGGATTATAGTCGAAGATGACATCGAGCGGCTCGACCTTTTCCTCGACGAATTGGCGAATCCACGCGAGCTTCTGCTCGAACTCGGGCTCGAGAGTAAAATCGATCATCTCGCTCGTCCATCCTATCCCTGAATCATTTCGGAATAGAGTTAAATGAATTTGCTGGTCAAAGGCAAGCCCAGAATCGGAAAATGCGAATGCAAGAGACAGCAGATCCGCACACCAGGACCGGAATCGTTAGGAAAAGAGACGGGAATCGACTGCGTGCCTGCCCTTTGGAGGGCGACGGGCCAGCTAGGCCTTGCGGATAATCAGGTTCCGGATTTCGCTCATATCCTCCATCGCGAAGCGGATGCCTTCGCGGCCGAGCCCCGAGTCCTTCACCCCGCCATAGGGCATGTTGTCGACGCGGTAGGAGGAGACGTCGTTGACGACGATGCCGCCGACGTCGAGATGGTCCCACGCCTCGAGCACCTTGTGCAAGTCGCGGGTGAAGATGCCCGCCTGCAGGCCGAACTTGCTGTCGTTGACCTCGGCGAGCGCGGCGTTCCAGTCGGTGAATTTCGACAGGATGACGACAGGGCCGAACGCTTCCTCGCGCACCACGTCGGTGTTGCCGGGGACATTCTCGAGCAGCGTCGCCTCGAGCATATTGCCCGCGCAGCCGCCGCCCGCGAGCAGGGTCGCGCCCGCCGCGACCGCATCGTCGATCCAGCCTTTCAGCCGCTGCGCTTCCTTCGCCGAGATCATCGGGCCGATGAAGGTGTCGCGCAGCTTCGGATCGCCCGATTTCAGCGTCTTGACCTTCGCCGCGAGCAGGTCGCGGAATTTGTCGTAGATATCCGCGTGGATGATCACGCGCTGGACGTGGATGCAGCTCTGCCCCGACTGATAATAGCCACCGAAGATGATCCGCGCGAGCGCGTGATCGAGGTCGGCATCCTTGTCGACGATCACCGCGGCGTTGCCGCCGAGCTCGAGGACAATCTTCTTCTTGCCCGCCTTGGCCTTCAGGTCCCAGCCGACCCCGGGCGAGCCGGTGAAGCTTAAGAGTTTCAGCCGCTCGTCGGTGGTGAACAGGTCGGCGCCGTTGCGGCTCGCGGGAAGGATGCTGAACGCGCCCTCGGGGAGGATGTCGCATTCGGCGAGCACCTCGCCCATGATGATCGCGCCGAGCGGCGTCATCGACGCGGGCTTCATCACGAAGGGGCAGCCGATCGCGATCGCGGGGGCGATCTTGTGCGCGGCGAGATTGAGGGGGAAGTTGAACGGCGAGATGAAACTGCACGGCCCGATCGGCACCCGCTTCCACATCCCCATATAGCCCTTGGCGCGCGCCGAAATGTCGAGCGGCTGGACCTCGCCATAATTGCGCACCGCTTCCTCGGCGGCGATGCGGAACGTGTCGATCAGGCGGCTGACCTCGCCCTCGGCGTCGGCGGTCGGTTTCCCCGCCTCGACGCAGAGCGCATAGGCGAGTTCGTCGAAACGCTCCTGAAAGCGGCCAACGCAGTGGGTGAGGACGTCGCGCTTTTCATAGCTCGCGAGCTTCGCCATCGGCTCGGCGGCGCGCACCGCCCCGGCGATCGCTTCGTCGATCACGTCGGGGGTGGCGAGCGCGGTGCGGAACGCGACTTCGCCGGTATATTTATCGATCACGACAAGGTCGGTGTTCGGCTGCGCCGCCTTGTTGTTCAGGTAGAGCGGATAGACGTTCTTGAGCTTCATGTCGCGCGCCGGTCTGCCGTCAATCTTCCGGAGCGATCTCAACGCGGATGCCGGCAAGCGCATCACTCATCGCGAGCTGGCATGACAGACGCGACCGCGGATCGCGGTTGGCACTGCTGTCGAGCAGATCATCCTCGTCGGGGGAAATGCCGGGGAGACGGTCCGCAAAGGCTGGATCGACATAAACATGGCAGGTCGCGCAGGAGCAGCATCCGCCGCACAGGGCGAGGAGCTCATCATTGCCGGAATCGCGAATGGCCTCCATGATGCTCATGCCCTCTGAAGCATCGACGACCACTTCGTCGCCGGCGCGTGTCACCACCGTGATATTCGTCATTTCAGTTCTTCCACTTCTTCGTTGAGAGAGGTCCAGCGGCGTGCGAGCTGTGATCAGCCCTGCGACAGGATTTCCTGGAGGATCGGGCGGATCTCGCGGCTGAAACCCGCGGGCGAATCCGACGGCGCGAAATGGCTGAGCCCATCCATGACCTTGAAGATCACGCCCGGGAACCGGCGAGCGACCTCCTGGGGACCGCATTCTGGACGGGCAAGGCTCGGATCATAGCTTCCGCTGAGCAGGTAGACTTTCGTCTTTTCGGCATTGAGCAGATGACCATCGCGCCGCAAATCATGCTCGTGCATGAAATAGTCGTTGTCGCCTGCATAGACGCCCGGGAAATTGGACCGGTAAATCCAGTAGCTCTCCTGACGGCTGGCTTCGGGCGCAACCGGGCTCGTGGCGCCGTAGCACCCCGAGGCGAAGAGATTGTTGGAGTTGCGCGGATCGCGAAACTTGTCGTTCGAAAAGCCCTCGGCGAAGCCCATGTCGTGCCAGCCATTGAGCGAGATGAAAGCGCGGAAGCGTTCGGAATGAAAGGCGGCGAGGTCGAGCGCAAGCTGCCCGCCGACGGAGCAGCCCATGAAAACGGGCCGATCGAGAGAAAGCGCGTCGGCGATCGCGACGACGAAATCCATGAGCTGTTTCTGCGTCGGGGCATAGGCGTTTTCCCACCATGCCTTGCCCGAGGGCGGCAGCGACCGTCCGTGATAGGGCAGATCATAAGCGATCATCGTGAAATCGCGTTGCAGGACCGGATCGGCGAGGAGGTGGCGATACTGCCGCCCATCCGCCCCGGCGGTGTGCTGCAACAGCAGCGGGATCCCGCCGGTGCCGGCGGTCTCATAATAAATGCGATAGTCGACGCCATCGACGCTGATCCACTTGTAGCGGCCGACCGCATCGTCCGTATCACGGAAGGGTTCGGGGTCGGTTTCTGCGAGCAGGACCGGACCGCGCATGACCTCGCCGACGAGAAGGTAGAGCCGTTCGAGCGCCGGATGATAGGGCGCGACGAAGCGTGCGAGATCGCCCTCGATCACGAGACCGTTGCGCTGCGCCATCGCCGCGCTTTCGAAGCCCGGCCGAGGCGGATTCTCGCCGACCCCGGCCCAGACGGCGGTCGAGAAGCGGAGAGCCATGTCGGACTCCCCGTCCGCCTCGGCCATCGAGACGATCCGCCCGTCCGAAATGCGAAGATCGTGCGCGCCTTCCGGCCCCTCGATACGAACGACCGCCTTGTCGAGATAGGCGAGCTTCGTGTTCAGCCAGCGGTCCTCGCGCGCGAGCGCGGCGAAGCGTCCCCAGTCGAAGGATGTGTCGGTCGTCATTTCAATCCCCTAGATTGGCTTGGAAGTTTCGACGCCGAGAAGAGCGAAGCCCGCGTCGATGCTCATCTCGAAATCATGCCCTTCGGGTGCCAGCGTCATGCGGAAGGCCACCGAGAGGATCGCCATCGCCATCGCGACGAGATGGCGGGTCCGTAGTTCGTCCTGCTCCGCAATTTCGCGCCGCTCGAGCAATGTGTCGGCGATTCGCTCCTCCCAGACGGCCTGGCGCAGCGTGAGCGCCTTGCGGAGCTGGCTCGATCCGTTCGCCAGACCGATAACCATGCGCGTCCGCTCGATTTCCGCCTGCTCCATCCCGACATAGGTCTGGAAGCCGTGCCGGAGCAGCCGCTCGGCAGCTTCTCCCGACGGCCGGCGACGAATGGCCTCGCATATGCGCCGGTTCTGGTCGTCGAAGAAATGGAGGAGGACATCTTCCTTGGCCGGAAAATAGCGAAAGAAGGTCCGCTGCGAGACCCCGGCGAGGTCGGCGACCTCCTGTGTCGTGACCGCCTCGAACCCATCGTCCTCGCATAGCTGATAGGCGGCTGCCACCAGCGCGCTGCGGACACTGGCCCGGGCGGCGGCGCGGGGGCCGAGCTCGGGTGTCATGCGCGCGTCGAAGGGGTGAAGCTCGCCGGAAGGGCATGATAGCCGGCGGTGCTTCCGAAGGTTTCATATTGGTGCGTCTCGCCAGTCAGCAGCTTGTAGTCGGGGACGCGCGCCAGGACGGTCTGCAGCATCACGCGCAGTTCCATCTTCCCGAAGAGCGAGCCGAGGCAGCGATGGATGCCAGCACTGAACGAGAGGTGACGATTGGCGTTCGGACGCTCGAGCCAGAAGTCGTTCGGATTTTCGAACGTCCGCGGGTCCCGGTTGGCGGCGGTCCACAGCATCTTGATCCGGTCGCCCGGCTTCAGGACCTGGCCGTGGATCTCCGTCTCCTTGACGACGGTTCGGTTCATCGAATGGCTCGGCGGCGTCAGCCGGAGAATCTCTTCGAGCGCGGCTTCGAGCTTGCGCGGATTGCCCGCGAGCTGTTCGCGATAAGCCGGATTGGCGTCGAGGAAACGCAGAGCGTTGCAGAAGGTGGTCGTCGCGGTGTCGAACCCGCCGAAGACCAGCGCCGAAAGGACGCCTACGGCCATGTCGTCGGGCATCGGATGGCCCATCACGCATCCCCGAACCAGCGCCGAGATGACATCATCGCGCGGTTCCTCGCGGCGTTCCCGAATGATGCGCAGCATCAGGTCCTGGACGTGCCGGATCTTGTCCATCGGATAGTCGGGATGATCGCGCGGGACGAGCGAACCATAGGCGGTGAGTGCGAACGCTTCCCATTCTTCGTCGGGAATCCCGGCAAGCGCCATGACCGTGCGTGCCGGGACCGGAATTCCGAAATCCTTCACGAAGTCGATCCGTCCGCTTTCGATGACCTTGTCGAGCGCCTCGTGTGCATTGCGCTGCGCGGTTTCTTCCCATTTCTTCGCATTCTGGAAGGTCAGATAGGGCGTTTCGATCTTCCGGATCTCGAGGCACTGCGGCGGATCGGATTCGCTCAGCGCGAACTGGAAGGGGTTGCGCGGGATCAGAATACCCTTGCCGCCATTTCCCGTTCCATTGATGTCATTCTCCGACGAAAAGGTTTCCCAGTCGGAAGCGACCTGCGCGCAATCCTTGTAGCGCGACACGATCCAGAAACCGCCATGCGCTTCCGACCATGCGATCGGATGATTCTCGCGCAGATCCTCGCTGATCGCCAGCCAGTTCGCGGCATAGTCGGGGCTATATTGATCGAAGGCGACGACGGGTTTCATGACATTTCTTCCTCAAGCAAAGCCGGGGGTTCGGCCGGACAGGAGCGCAGTTGCGCCTTCGATCATCGGTTTCCGAGCAGCAGCGCCGGATCGGTCTCGGCTTCGTGCACGACCGCGATCCGCATCGATGGCCGATCCATGAACCGGGCCTCGTCTTCGGTCAGCACGGCCGTGATTTCGGTGTCGGCGAAGTTGCCGCGGATGTCGGCCCACTGCCCGTCGCCGTCGAACCAAAATTCGGTGATCACATCGAAATCGAGCGCGCCAGCCGGTTCCTGCTCGATGAAATTGCGCTTGTAGCGCTTGCAGCGCTTCATCAGCGATGCCGCGAGGGGGGCATGCGTGCCTTCATAATATTCGCGGAACGCGGCCCGATCCATTCCCGGTTTGCGCCGCACCAGAAGCACCAGCTTGACCACAAGGCATCTCCAATACAGTTATATCTATAGTCCTCGTAGATCATATTCGGCAAAATCTGTCAACGACTGACAGATTTTGATTTTTCGTTGGTAAAGTGCCATTCTTGTCATTTCCTCGCGATGTTCTCGAGGGAGGCGGGCGGGCGCGTCAGTCAATATCAGATAATTTTATGTGCCGTCTTGCGACTCGCCGGTCAGGGTCAGGTGAAAGGCGCAAAGCGGGTGCGGTGCCCTTGGCTTCGCGAGCCGGCGCCGATAAGGCCGCGTCGGGAGGCAGATATTCTTGACCCTGAACGATGCCAAAGACGGCGTGCCCGATCCTCAACGCCCCAAGGCGGCTCGCAAGCGCTCGAAGCTCGCCGCGGTCATCGCGCGCCGGATCGAGGACAGGATCATCGAACGCGGCTGGACCGTCGGCCAGCCGCTCGGCCACGAGGCCGAGCTTGCCGCCGAAGCGGGCGTCAGTCGCTGGACCTTTCGCGAGGCGATAGCGCTGCTCGAGCACAGCGGCCTCGTCGAATCACGGCGCGGTAACGGCGGGGGACTCTTCGTCGCCTCGCCGCTGCGCGAGACCGTCTGCAATGCGCTCAGCAATTATATCATCTTTGTCCGCGCACCATCGACCGAGCTCGCGGGCATATTGCGGGCGGCCGAGCGAGTCATGATCACGCGCTGCGCCGCGGGCCTGGACGAGGCCACGCGACCCGGTCTCGACGAGGCGGTTGCGCGGTGCGATAACGCCAATCTGTCCGAGGCGCTCGAGGCATCGGCTGCCATTCGACCATTGCTGATCGAGCAGACCGGCAATCCGGCTCTCAGCCTTGCTTCCGGCATGATCGCGGCCACCATCATGCAGGCCTCTTGGTACTCGACCTTCGATGATGCGGGCTTTTACGCGAGGTTCGAGCGGATTGTCGCGGCGACCCGCGATATGGCGAAGGCGCTCGGCGCCGGCCGGGTGCAGGACGCGATGACGGCATCGGAGACCTATGTCTCCACCTGCGAGGAGATATTGGCGGCCTCGAGCCTTTCTGGGCGCCTGCCCAGTCGCGCGCGCGCTGCCGAGCGCGCCTACAGTCTCTATCCGGCGGGCCGAGCGGCGAAGAAGTCCGAATATGTGGCACGGGCGATCCGCGAGGCTGTGATCGATGCCGGATGGCCGATCGGAATGGATCTGGGAACGCAGGCCGAGTTGATGGAGCGGTTCGGGGTCGGGCGCCCGGTTTTGCGCGAGGCGCTGCGCTCGCTCGAACGGCTCGGGGTCATCGAGATCGGTCGCGGCGCATCGAGCGGGGTCCGCACAATCTCGCCGAGCCCGGTCGAACTGATCGAATCGGCTCGGCGCTATCTGCGTCTTGAACGGATGACGCGCGCGGATGCGCAGGAACTGTTCGCGTCGATGACGCAGGAAATCCAAGGAGCGGGAGCCGGCCGGACCGGACCCGAAGCCTTGCTTCCCTTGCTGGCCGACATTTTTCGCGACGCCGATTGAGGGGCTGTTCCGGACAAGCCTGTTGACACTGTTCAAATATGATACCAATGGAAATCGCGACGGGAACGGGCACTCAACCCGATCCACCTGAATGGCCGAACAGCGCGGCAATGAGACCATGCTCGCGGCCTTCCACTCAGCGGGAGAGGCACGCGATGCACAAGCTGGTCCTGACGGTTAAACGCAAGCCGGGGTTGTCGATCGAAGAGTTCAAGGCGCACTATGAAGATGTGCATGCGCCGCTCGCCTGGTCTCATATGAAGCCCTATCTTGCGCGATATGTGCGCAATCACATCGCGCCGGCTCCAGGAGGGGCGGAAGCGCCCTTCGATTGCATCGCAGAGCTATGGTTTCATGACCGCGCCGCTTTCGAGGCGTGCGGCGCCTGGGCGCGGTCCGAAGAGGGACAGGTGCTCGCGCGCGATGAAGAGCTCTTCATGGATCGCAGCTCCATGCGCCCCTATCTTGTCGACGAGATCGAGGGAGTCGAGCCATGACCGCCGGCACCGAGATCGATCTGGCAGCGGTAGTTGCTCGCGTCCGGGCTTCGCGCGATCGCGGGGTCGCCTGGCTGCTCAACCATATGGCGTCCAGCGGCGAGCCCGACGGAGCGCGCGAACGCAACGGTTGGGCGCGGGCGCCATGGGCGCTGGCGCTCGGCGGCGAGGGCGCGGCTGGAGCCGCCATGCTGGCCTGGGCCGAGCGCGGGCAGATCGCGGCCGATGGCTTGTTCACGGAAGGGCCCGCGCTCGGCGCCGGCCGCTTTCCTGCCTATCCCATGGGTCATCTCGCCATCGGCGCCGGGCTGCTCGAGCGCGGCGATATCGCGCTGCGTATCATGGGGGCGCTGCGCCGCATGCAGGATGCCCACGGGGGGCTTCCGATCGCGCTGCCGGGAATGCCGGGGGCTGATACGGCCGACCTTCTCTCGACGGGTCAGGTCGGACAGGCGGCCATCGTGACCGGGCAGGACGACATAGCCGAGCGGGTATTCGATTGGGTCGCGAGTCTCCTCGAGCAGCAGCCGGCCGATGCGGGATCGCGCTTCTTCAGCTTTCGCCGCGATGGTGCGCTTCTTGTCGAACCGGAGACGGCACTTGTCTGGCCGGCGATCACCGACTTCTCGAAGCCGCGGCAGACCTATTACACGATGGGGATGGCGGCGGTGTTTCTGACCGCTTTCGGTGCAAGGACCGGTCGCGCCGAACTGTTCGCCAAGGCGCGCGCGCTCCTTCAGCGCAATATCGACGGCTGCGCCGAGCAATTCGACGATCCGGAGTCGGTCCAGATCTGCAAGTTCGGCTGGGGCGCGGCGATGCTCTATGCGCATGACCCCGCAAGCGACCTGCTCGCCGAGGTTGCGCGAATGGGCGACTGGTTCATCGCCCACCAGGCCGAAGACGGCTCCTGGTCGCCTTCGACCTTCTTCGTCCCCGAACCGGGCGTCGTCGACAAGATGCTCAAGACCGCCGAGCATGTGATGGAAGTCAACGCCATTCTTTCGGCGCTCGGCACCGCCCGGGGTCGTTCCGCAACGCTGTAGCCGGCCTGAGCCGCTGCTGCCGCTCCGCCGCTGACATGATGTCCATGCCGCCGTCATGATGACGGCGGCATGGAGTGTCGATCAGAAATGCTTGGTGATTTCGATGCCGTAGGAACGGGGTTCGCCCTGCAGCGCGACCACGATGCCGAGCGAGGACTGGTCGATCGAATAGGCGTTATAGTGCTCATTGGTCAGATTGCGGCCATAGACCGCGATATCGAGCCCGGCCGATTCCAGCGACGCGGATAGCCGGCCATTGAGCAGGCCGAGCGGATTGCGAACGCCCCGCGTACCGCTCGTCGTCAGCTTGTCGTTCCAGCCATAGTCGAGCTGGGCGCGGACGCTGCCGAACGACATATCCGCCGTATAGGCGCCGGACAGGCTGTAGGACCATTTGGGAGCGAAGACGATCGGCGTGGCGCTGAGGTCGACGCCATTCACGACATAGTCGGTGAAGCGGGCATCGGTATAGGCCCCGCTCGCCCGCAGCTCGAGGCCGCTCAGCGGCGTGATCGTGACTTCGGCCTCGACGCCGTCGATCTTGCCGGTCGCGGCATTCTGAACCTGGGCGATCGTGCCGAGGCCTGGGAAGAACTGGCTGATCGACCGCTGGATGTTCGAATAGTCCGAATGATAATAGGCGAGATTGACCCGTGCGTGGCGGTCGAACAGGTCGGCCTTCACGCCGACTTCATAGTCGGTCACCTCTTCGGGCTGGAATGGCGCGAACGAGAGGGTCGCCGCGGCCGCCGAGGCGGTCGAGCCGCCGGTCAGCGGCAAACCGCCGCTGCGGAAACCGCGGCCGGTACGCGCATAGAGCATCACACCACGCGTGACGCTGTAGTCGAGGCTTGCCGTGTAGGAGACGCCGTCGAAAGTGGCGGTCGGGAGTTGGCGGCCGCAGGGACCGCTCAGGCCTGTGAGCGGCACGCCGAGCGCCGTGCAGATGGTCGGATTATGATTGGCCGAGAAGAGGTCGCGGATATCCTTGCTGTAGCGGAGGCCGGCGGTCGCATTCAGCCCTTCGACGATGCGATAGCTGACCTGGGCGAACACGCCCCAGTTACGATTGCGAATGCGTCCGTAGGTGGTCGCCGGGCTGTTGGCGCTGATCGCGGGGGTGGTGCGCTGGTCCCCGCCCTCCCAGCCTCGTTCATCCGAATAATAGCCGCCGCCGACCCAGGTCAGCGCGTCATCGAAGCTGGTTCCGCCGATCTGCAGTTCCTGGGAGAATTGATGGTCCTTGGTGCGGTAGAAATCATATCCGATGATACTGAAGGGGGACGCATCGAGATCGCTGCGGGTGAATCGCTTGAACCCCTGATAGGCGGTGATGGACTTGATCTCGACCGAGTCCGCGACCTCCCATTCGACCGTCGCTGATCCGCCATAGTTGCGGACCCGCTCGTCGAACGGCTGATTGAAGGCCGCGACCTGCTTGTCGCCACCGACATAGGACAAATAAAGCGCGCGTGCGTCGGGCAGCGACAGGCCTGTTTCCGCGGCGACGACGCGGTTCGCGGTCGAGCCGGCGATCATGTCGACCGGCTTGAACGCCGGACCGGTGCTGGCGCTATGACCATAATAGCCCCTCAGCGTCACACTGAGCGCATCGGTGGGTTCCCAGAGCAGGCTGCCGCGGAGCGACTGGTCGTCGCGCGAACCCAGCCGTCGGCGATCGCCGACGCTGTTGCGCGCGAACCCGTCGCGGGTATTTTCGACCGCTGCAATACGGATCGCAAGTGTATCGCTGAGCGGCAGATTGATCATTCCCGTGGCGTTGAGCGTGCCGAAATTGCCGACGCGAAGGCGAGCGAGGCCCTCCGCTTCCTGGCGCGCCGTCTTCGTGAAGATATTGATCGCGCCGCCGGTCGTGTTGCGCCCGAACAACGTGCCCTGCGGCCCCTTGAGCACTTCCACGCGCTCGACATCGAAAAGGTCACTGGCATCGAGGCCGATCGCGCGCGGCAGATAGACGCCGTCGACATAGACGCCGACCGCCAGATCCTGATTGAGGCGGATGTCGGCATTCGTCTGCGCCCGGATCGAGAGGAATACCGACGTCGGGCTGTTGCTCGCGGGCATGACCTGAAGCGACGGGGTCTGCGCCTGGATGTCCTTCACCGTGACGACCGACCGGTTCACGAGATCGTCGCCGCTGATCGCGGTGATGGCGACCGGGACGCTCTGCGCGGTTTCCGATCGCCGCCGTGCCTGGACGACGATCTCCTCGATCTCTCCGCTGGAAGCTCCCTCTTCCTGTGCGTGGACCGGCGCCGAAAACGCCGAGGCGATGGTCAGGCAAGAGGCGGCGGCGAACATGCCCAGTTTCATGGAAATTCCCCTATTCAGTTATATGAATTGGGCGCCGTTACCAAAAATACAGCAGAAATGTCAAATTTGGCCGCAGGGCACAGCCTATTAGAGTTATATCTACTGACTCGCCGCCCGTGAGTAGGCCGTTCGGCTTGTGCCGCCTCTTCGTGAACAGGATCGTTCCCAAGCGCCAGGAAGCCGAGAGGAAGGGCGTGCGGCGATTGACTCCGGCACGCTCCCGCCATGGGCTGTCGATGGGTGGGGCGAAGGACTGTGGCGGTTTCAGCCGATCTTCATCGGCATCCGTGCGATCGCGTTGATCGACACCGACACGGCATGCGTCCAGTCGCCGTCGAGCTCAAGGCGGACATTGGCCTTGCGAAACTCCTCAAGCAGGATTTCGGCCTCGAGCTTAGCAAGATGCGAGCCGATACAATAGTGCGGACCGCCGGCGCCGAACGCCGCATGGCCCTTGCGCGCGCGGTTGACGTTGAAGCGATGGGGTTCGTCATAAACATCGGGGTCGCGGTTGCTGGCCGTGTACCAGAGCATCACGAAGTCATCCTTGCGAATAGTCTTGCCATGCAGTTCGACATCCTCGGTCGCGCTGCGGCCCATGTGCATGACCGGCGAGGTATAGCGGAGCAGTTCTTCGAGAACGAGCTTGAGCGGATTGCCCTCGATCTGGGCGCGGGCATCGTCGTCGGTCGCCATCAGCAGCAGGGACTGGGCGATCAACGTGTGGGTGGTTTCGAAGCCCGCGATGAGGAGCGAGAGGCCAGCCTCATTATATTCGGCGTCGGTGATCGGTACATCGTCGTGCGAGGCGTTCATCAGCTCGGTCGCCATGTCGGCGCCGGGGTTTTCACGCTTGTAGCCGCGCAGCCAGGCGACATAGTCGATGACTTCCTGGCGTGCTCGCGCCCCGCCTTCGAACCCGATTTCGGGATCCATGCGGCCGAACATCAGGATAGCCCAGTCGAGAATGCGGTGCCGGTCGGCTTCGGGAACGCCGAGGATGCTCGCGATGACCTGGGCGGGCAGTTCGGCAGCGATCTGCGGGATCGCGTCGAAGCGCTTCTTCTCGTTGATTTCGCGCACGATGCGAACGCAAATCTCGCGAATCCAGTGGTCGAATTGCCCGACGACGCGCGGCGAGAAGGCACTCGCGAGGAAACCGCGAAGCCGGTCGTGACGGGGGCCGTTCTGCCACATGAGATTGTTGGCGATCACACTGCGAAAGGCATCTGTGTCCTGGCCCGCCGCCCGGATCGTCGAGATCATGGCGGACGGGTACATGAAGCCCTGGGTCGAGGTGAAGCGGGCCGTATCCATGCTGACCGAGCGAATGTCGGCGGCGCGGGTGAGCGCCCAGATCGACCCGCCGAGCGGGTTGGCGATTTCATGGCAGGGATCGTCACGCCGCAGGGCATCGAAATAATCGTGCGGCGGTCCCTTCATGAAGGTCGCTGGATCGAGCAGGTTCGGATCGGCGATCGTCGCCATGGGAATTTCCTCTCTTCTTTATGAAGCCCGACGGCAGAAGGCCTCGAACTCTTCCTTGAAATCGGGGTGCCAGCGCGACAGCGCCGGCCGGTTCCTGACGATATCCTCGGCCGCCCAGAGAATGCGCCGTTCGTCGAGCGCCCTCGGCGTCTCATTGTCTTCGCACCAGATATAGAAGTCGCCGCGGCCGAGACCCTCGAAGAGCGCCTCGGCGACCTGGTCGCACGTCCACGCCGCGGCCGGCAGTTCACTGAAATAGCCCTTCATCATGCCCGAATAGGTGAAACCGGGAATGAGAAGATGCGCGGTGACCGGACAGTCGGGCAATTGGCGGAGGCTATGCGCGAGGCCCTCGGTCAGCGCCTTCACGGCCGCCTTGCTCACATTATAGGCGGTGTCGCCGGGCGGACAGGTGATGCCCTGCTTCGAGCCGGTGTTGACGATGGCGGCCGGTCGCGCCTGATCGATGAGCGGCTGCGTGAAAGCCTGAACTCCGTTCAGCACGCCGTGAAGGTTGGTTCTGAGAAGGCGCTCCCAGCCGTCGGGGTTGCTGAAGGCATTGCCGCCACCGCCGTGGCCGGCATTGTTCATCAGCAGGCCGATATCGTCGAGCCGCGCGAAAGCCGCGTCGCGGAGGGCATCCACCTCGGCCGCGTTGCCGACATCGACTTCGATGCCGAACGCTTCGGGCGCGCCGGCCTCGAAGACCGCCTGCACCGCTGCCTCGAGCTCATCTCCGCTGTCGGCGAGACAGACGCGCATCCCGGCCTTCGCGCAGCGCAGCGCGGTCGCGAGGCCGATGCCGCCCGCGCCGCCGGTAATGACGGCGCCGCGGCCGGCGGCGAGAGCCGGGTGTGCCGGCGTTGTCATGCGCCGAAGCCGAAAGGGAAGCGGCTCTGATAGGCCTTGTTCAGCCGATCATTTTCTTCTCCGGAGAGCTCGATATCGAGCGCGCCGAGGGCCTGGTCCAGCTGTTCGAGCCGGGTCGCGCCGACGATGGGCGCGGTAAGCCCGGGACGGCCGGCGATCCATGCGAGCGCCACCTGCATCGCGGGAGTTCCGCGCGCTTCGGCAATCTCGGCGAGCAGCCCCTGGAGTTCGAAATCCGCGTCGCGATAATAGAGCTTCTTGGCGAGGCCGTCGCTCTTCGCGCGTGCCGTCTCGCCTTCACCCTCGCGCGTCCGGTTGCCCGCGAGGAAGCCGCGCGCGAGCGCCGACCATGCGAGAACGCCGAGGCCCTGGTCCTGGCAGAGCGGGATCATCTCCCGCTCTTCCTCGCGATAGATGAGATTATACTGGACCTGCATCGATACGAATTTCGTCCAACCGTTGACGGCCTGCGCCTGAAGCGCCTTCGCCAGCTGCCAGGCCTTGAAGTTCGAGGCGCCGACGTGCAGCACCTTGCCGGCCTTCACGAGGTGGTCGAGCGCGGCGAGCGTTTCCTCGATCGGCGTCGTAGGATCCCAGCTATGTTGCTGGTAGAGATCGATATGATCGACGCCGAGCCGCTTGAGGCTGGCATCTACGGCCGCGACGATATGCTTGCGCGAGGCACCGCGTTCATTGACCCCGGGGCCGGTCGGGCCGAAATATTTGGTGGCGATGACTATTTCGTCGCGCCGAGCGAACTCCCTGATCGCCTTGCCGAGAACGATTTCGCTCGCGCCTTCGGCATAAGCGTCCGAGGTATCGAAGAAATTGATCCCGCCTTCGATCGCGCGGCGGAAAAAGGGCATGCTCGCCGCTTCGTCCAATGTCCATTCGGCGTGCATCCTGCCCTGACCGAAACTCATGCAGCCGAGGCAGATTTGCGAGACCTTGAGGCCGCTGTTTCCGAGGTTGCGATAATTCATGTCCGGGTTCCTCGCGTCAGGCCGGGCGGGCGGCGTTCAGGGCATCGAGACGGTCGAGCGCTTCCTCGACCTCGGCGTGCCGCGTCGCGGCAAAAGCCCGTATCTTGGGGTCGGTGATGATCAGGAATTCACCCCGCGCCAGCCCGTCGAGGCAAAGCCGGGCAGTGTCGGCCGGATCCTGGCCCTGCTCGGACATCATCGCCTCCATCTTCTGGACGACTTCGCCCGCGAGCGGCGAGGCACCGCCATAGCGGTCCTGGCGCGAGCGGCGCGAGTCATAGAGACGCGTCGCGACGAGGCCCGGACAGAAGATCGCAACCTCGACTCCTGCGTCGCGAAGATCGCGGCGACAGCCGTCAGCGAAGGCGAGGATCGCGTGCTTCGTCGCCGTATAGGCGGTCATTTCCCCGGTCGAGGGCAGGCCTACCGAATTTTCCGATCCCGTGAAAACGAGCTTTGCGGGTCCGCCATCCCGGGCCGTGGCGGTCAGCGCCGGCACGAAGGCCTGGACGGTGTTGAACGTGCCGCGAATGTTGACGTCGACGAGCCAGTCGAAATCCGACGCCGCGGTCATGTGCAGCCGTCCGCCGATAGCGACGCCGGCATTGGCGAAAACAAGATTGAGGCTGCCCAAATCCTGCCGGATCTGCCCGGCAAGCGCTGCGAGGCTTTCGCGGTCGGTAACGTCACAATGATAGGCGGTTGCCTGTGATCCGATGGACGCGGCCGCGCTGCGCGCCTCGTCGAGCGAGATATCGGCAAGCGCGATCCGCGCGCCGCGCGCTGCTGCCTCCCGTGCCAGCGCCAGGCCGATTCCGCCCGCGCCCCCAGTGATCAGGACCACATTATCGCGAAGATCCGGCATGGCGGCAGCATCCTCCAATTGAACTATCTCTATTGATTGGTATCATATTTGAGGATCGGGTTGCGAGTCAAGGGCCACGCTGGCTGTGGGGCGGTGAATGACGTGGTTGGCTACCCGCCCCGCTTTGCTCTAAGTCGTGCCGATCTTGCCACCTGGAGGATGATCGGGAATGAGTGAATTCAAAGGCAAGCGCGCCGTCGTCACCGGCGCCGCCCGCGGGCTTGGTGCCGCGGTGGCCCGGGCTTATGCCGGTGCGGGCGCGCAGGTCGCGCTCCTCGATCTGCGCGGCGACGCGGGTGCTGCAGTCGCTGCCGATATTGGCGCTGCGGCCCGCTTCATCGCCTGCGATGTCGCAGACCCGCAATCGGTCGACCAGGCTTTCGCCGAAGCCGAGGCCTTCATGGGCGGCATCGATATTCTTGCAGCGGCTGCCGGCCTCGACCGCCCCGGCCATCGCGCGGGCGCGATCCCTCCCGAGGTGTGGGCCGAGGTCATGGCGGTGAACGCGACGGGGACCTTCCTGACCAACCAGGCGGCCTTTCGGTCGATGAGCCGCGACGGCTGGGGTCGGATCATCAACTTCGCATCGGTCGCCGGCATAAGGGGCTATGGCGACCGTGCGGCCTATGCCGCGGCCAAGGGCGCGGTGCTCGCATGGACGCGCTCGGCCGCCCAGTCATGGGGGGCGCAGGGGATCGTCGTGAATGCGGTCGCGCCGCAGATGCGCACCGACGTGGCGGATCGTTATCTGGCCGGTCTGCCGGACGAGAAACGCGCAGAATTCTCCGCCCATCTCAAGCGGGTGGTGCCGGTAGGCGGACGGCTTGGCGAGGTCGAACCGGATTTCCTGCCGCTCATGCTGTTCCTCGCAAGCGAGGGCGCCGCTTTCGTCACGGGACAGACCTTTGCCGTCGATGGCGGCATGACGATGCTCGGTTCCTGACGCGCCGCCGGATCAGGTCCGGCCGGGTGCCGCCGCGAGCGAATCCTTGAACGCGATATCGCGATCGACTTCGATTTCGCGGGGCAGCCCGAGCACCCGCTCGGCGATGATGTTCCGCTGGATCTGGTCGGTGCCGCCACCGATCGAATTCATATAGGCGTGCATCGTGCGGAAATTGGCGTCCTGCGCATCGGGGCAAGAATCGCCATCGGTGAGCGCGGCCGCCCCCAGAATCTTGCGCATGACGCGCGCGTCATTGTGGAGGACGCGCGACATGGCGAGCTTCCCGAGCGACATGAGGGGTGTCGAGCCGCCGGCCTCCGCCGTGCGCTTCGCGCGCGCGGCATTGAGTTCGCCGACGCGGCGCCACGCGACCGCCTGCGCGATCTCCTGGCGAAGCTGCGGATCGGCGAGCCGTCCGTGCCGACGCGCCAGCGCGACGAGATCGGTTCCCATGTCCCTGCCGCTCTTGCGCCGTTCGGCCGCGCCTTCGGCCATGATCAGGCGCTCGTAGGCAAGCGCGGCGTTCATCACCCGCCATCCGTCTCCCTCGGTCGAGAGCAAATATTCGGCCGGCACGAATGCGTCGTCGAGAAACACCTCGTTGAAGTGCGACTCGCCGTTAATCTGATGGATGGGCCTGATCTCGATACCCGCTTGCCGCATCGGAATGATGAAGAAGCTCAGCCCGCCATGCTTCGGCACATCCCAGTCAGTCCGTGCGAGCAGCAGGCCATGGGTCGATTCCGAAGCCCGCGAGGTCCAGACCTTTTGCCCCGTCACCCGATATTGCTCGCCCTCGCGAACGGCGCGGGTTCGGACCGCGGCAAGATCGGAGCCGGCGCCCGGCTCGCTGTAGAGCAGGCAGGTGACGGCCGCGCCGGTCACGAGATCGTCGAGGAGCTCGGCGCGTGCCTTGTCGGTGCCGTAGAGGCGCACCGCATTTGCGGCAATGTTGGTCCGGTCCTGACCGCTTCCGGGCGCCCCGACCCTCTTGAACTCGCGCTCTACGAGTTTCGCTTCATCGGCGTCGAGCCCGAGCCCCCCCAGTTCGACGGGCCAGCCCGGCGCTGCCAGGCCAGCAGCGTGAACTTTCTTGCGCCATGCGACGGGATCCTCCTGCGCTTCGTCCGGTTTCCAATTGTCCGCGAGCCAGTCGCGGGTACGGGTGACGAGATCGGCTTCGGTCATGCTGCGGCCTCCAGAAACGACAGAAAGGCATCGCGCTGGCTTTCGGGCGAGCCCAGGAAGAGTCCGTCATGCTGGGCGCGGCGGAGATAGAGATGGGCGGAATGCTCCCAGGTGAAGCCGATACCGCCGTGGAGCTGGATGGCCTCGGCCGCGATGCGCGTCTGCGCGTCGGAGACGAGGAAACCCGCCATGGCGACCGCCTCGGCAGCGTCGGGTCGGTTTTCAGCGAGGCAATCTGCGGCGTGTCGCGCAGCGGTCTTGGCCGACTCCAGCTCGACGAGAAGGTCGGCGGCCATATGCTTGAGAGCCTGGAAACCGCCGATCGGCCGTCCAAACTGGACGCGCGTGCGAAGATAATCGATGGTGAATTCGAAATTGCGCTCCGCAGCACCGACCTGCCGGCCGAGCAATGCGATCTTTGCGAGGGCAAGCGCGGCGTCGATCATCTTCGCGTCCGCGCCCTCGATCAGCAAGGCAGGGGCATGGTCGAATTGAACGCGCGCGAGACGCTGCGTCCTGTCGAAGGTTGGGACCGCCTCCATGCGGACCTGATCTTTACCGACCTCGAACAAGCGGCGCTCCTCGCCCCGGCCGGCGACGACCAGAATCATGTCGGCGACATCGGCATCGCTGACGAAATGCGCGGTGCCGTTGAGCCGCATCCTGTCATCGACCTCGATGTCGAGGTCCCGACCATCCCAGTGGCCGGTCTCGCCGGTGAGCGCTGCGGTCGCGATCAGCGATCCGTCCGCGAGCGCCGGCAGAAGGCGCTCCCTGGCGCGCTGGTCCGGCGCATGGGCGATCAGGGCCGTCGCGAGAATAGCGCTCGAAAAGAGCGGCCCGGGAAGCAGAACCTTGCCGGCTTCTTCCATGATCGTTTCCGCTTCGCGCGGGCCACCGCCCAGGCCGCCGAACGCCTCGGGCACCAGTAGCGCGGTAAAGCCGAGGGCCGCGAGATCAGCCCACAACTGCCGGTCATGCGCATCGGCTGCTTCCATCCGGCTGCGTACAAAGGCTTCGGAGCAGTGATCGCGAACGAACCGCTCGAAACTCTCGCGCATTGCCTCGCGAACACCGTCCTCTATATGATTCGTCATGGCCCACCTATATACGGAACAATATCGTCCGTAATTTCAAGCCGGGATTATCGCAATGACAAACCGACAGGCTGCGGTGCCGGTTGCCCAGCGCGGCAGGCCACGGGATCCTGAAACCGATCGGCGGATCGAGGACGCCGCGATGGCGCTCTATGCCGAGTCCGGCTGGTCGGGCTTCAGCTTCGACCTGATCGCTCGCCGCGCAGGCGTCGGCAAGAACGCCATCTATCGCCGGTGGAACGACAAGGGCGCGCTCCTTGCGGCCCTGCTCGAGGAGCGATGGCTCTCGGTGGAGGATATCGACACCGGCAGCCTGCGCGGCGACCTCACCGCCTTTTGCGATATGCTTCTCGATCATTATGCCGGCGCGTTCGGGAGCTTCGGTTTCCAGCTCCACCTCGACGTGATGCGCCATGCGGAAGTGGAAGCCGCAACGTCGGACTATCGCGACAGCATCAAGCGTTCGGCGCGCAATCTCGTGCGCGCGGCCATCGCGCGCGACGAGCTCCCCGTGTCGGCGGCGCCAACGTTGATCCTCGATGTTCTCGCCGGAAGCATATTGAGCCATGTCTCCGCTACGCCGCCCGCGATGCGCGAACAGATGCTGGCCGGGGCCGACAGCTTCGTCGCCAATCTCGTGACGCTCGTACTCGAGGGCGTTTCAGGCAGCCGGGCGGCATAAGCTTCGATTGGAGAGTTGGGGGGCTCAGCCGACCGAGTCCTGCAGCCGCGCCATCGCCTCGAGATAGTCTTCCTTGAAGTCCTGGACGACCGCCCCGGCGGGCCGGACCTGATCGATCAGGCCGACACCCTGACCGACGAAGTAGCTGAGCAGGTCGCGGGCGGCCTCATTGCCGCGCCCCGCCGCCACCTCGATCCGGCCGAAGGCCGGGGTGCTGATCATTCCCATGAAGGGCATTCCGAGCCTGCCAGGACTGTCCGGACCGTGCCATGCATCGAACCAGGCGGAGCCGAGCTGCCGGCACGGCTTGCCGGTGCGGAAGGTCGAGCGGACCGTATCGCGCGACGTCGCCGCGATCATCTTTTCGCGAAAGGCTTCCGAGGTCTCCGCCTCGGGCGTCGCGAGCCAGACCGATCCGGTCCACGCGCCGGCCGCTCCCATGGCAACGCAGGCCGCCATCTGCGCCCCCGTCATAATGCCGCCCGCCGCGAGGACCGGCGGTGCGCCATGCGCCCTCACCGCGCGGATGACTTCGGGTAAGAGAACGAGCGTCGAGACCTCCCCGCAATGCCCGCCGGCCTCCGTGCCCTGCGCGATAATCACATCGACGCCCGCCTTCGCCTGGCGAACGGCATGTTCTTTCGCGCCGACCAGCGCGCCAACCGGAACGCCAGCTTCGCGGGCGCGGCGGATCATGCTTTCGGGGGCAATGCCGAGCGCATTCACGATGAGCCGGATCGGATGCCGGAAGGCCACGTCGAGCAGCGCCTCTCCCATCGCCGACGATACCGAAGGCAAGCGCGCCTGCACCAGTGGTTCCCGGTCACCGCCAATTCCAGCTTCGCCAAGCAGCCGTTCGGCGAAGGCGATATGCGCCGGCGGAATCTGTCCGACGATGTCGGCGGCAGAGGCGCCGGCGGAAATCGGAAGATTCTCGGGGATCAGGATGTCGACCCCATAGGGCTTTCCGTCGATATGTGCATCGATCCAGCGCAGTTCCTCCTCGAGTGTCTCGGGCGTGAAGCTGCTGCCGCCCAGGACGCCAAAGCCCCCCGCGCGGCTGACGGCCACGACCACGTCGCGGCAGTGGCTGAAAGCAAAGAGAGGAAATTCCGCGCCAACCAGCGTCTGCATCACATTGACCATTTACGATACTCCTCCGTCCGTAATTGCGGACTAGGCCCGGGTTCCGGTTGCTGTCAAGCGGCGCAGGTCATTTGCCGTTGCGCTTGGCGAAAATAGAGTTATTTCTATTGCCATGACACAGACCCATCCCGTCGACCCTGAGATTGCGCCGGTTCTGGACGTGTTTCCCGCGTTCGAGCTCAGCGACGAAGCGCTCGATTCGGTGCGTCAGATGCTCGGCCGTCCTCGTCCCGACGGTCCGGCTCCGCTGATCGAACCCGAGGAGCGTTTTGCACCATCCTACGGCGACGCGCCGCCTGTCCGTCTGCTCCTGTTCGATCCGCCCGGGCGGACGCACCGCGCCGCGATCCTGCATATGCACGGCGGTGGCACCGTTATGGGCTGCGCCGACGTCAGCGCGGTGAACAACGCCGTACTGGCTCGCGATCTTGGCGTCCTCATCGTGTCGGTCGATTATCGCCTGTCCCCCGAGGCGCCCTTTCCGGCAGCGCTCGACGATAGCGTCGCCGCCTACGACTGGATGCAGGCTGCGGCGGACGAGCTGCGAATCGATCCGGGCCGGATCGCGGTTGCGGGTGAAAGCGCGGGGGGGCTGCTCGCCGCGGCACTCGCCCTGATGGCGCGTGACACGAAGCGGACACCGCCCTGTTTCCAGTTGCTCACCTATCCGATGCTCGATCATCGAACCGGAAGTGAAGCTCATCCCGGAATCGTCGGAACGGGCAACCACATCTGGACCCGGCACTCTAATCGTTACGCCTGGTCCGCGCTCGGGCAAGAGCATGTTCCCGAAGGCGAGCGCGCCGCGTGGTTCTCGCCGTCGCTCGCCCACGATCTGACCGGGCTGCCGCCGGCGTGGATCGGCGTCGGGGCGCTCGATCTGTTCCTTGCCGAAGATCTCGATTACGCCGGGCGTCTCGGAGCTGCCGGAACGGCAGTTGAACTCCAGATTTATCGCGGCGCCTTTCATGCCTTCGACATGGTCGAGGCGGCGGCGGTTACGCGGCGTTATCGTGCGGATATCAGACGCGCGCTGACAAGCGCGCTCGGGCTTGCGGGCTGAGCGGGACTCCAGCCCATGGTCCCGGCATCGTACAGGAAGGAAAGATGAATGGCTGAGGCAGAAGATCGCCAGTGGTTCGAGCGCGATGGCGACATTCGTACCTCGCTCGGCGACGACGGCATTTTGACCGTCACGCTCAATCGGCCCGAGCGCCTGAATGCGCTGACTCGCCCGATGCTGCACGAACTCGGCGATGTCTTCACACGCGCGGGCGCCAGCGGCGACGTGCGGGTCATTCTGCTGACGGGGGAAGGACGGGGCTTTTGTTCGGGCGCCGACGCCCAGAGCCTGGCCAACTCCGCGAAACAAAGCGTCGAGCAGCGGCTTTCGGAGCGGCCGCGTTTCACGCCGCGGATGGTCAACATCTGGAAACCTTCGATCTGTGCGGTGAACGGCATCTGCGCCGGCGCCGGCCTTCATTTCGTGTCCGATTTCGATATCGTCATTGCCGGGGAGAGCGCGAGCTTCACCGACACCCATGTCAACGTCGGACAGGTGACCGCCATGGAGCCGGTTGGTCTCGCCCGCCGCATCCCGCTCGGTGCGGTGCTGCGTCTCGTCACCCTCGGCAAGGCCGAAAGATTGTCGGCGTCCAAGGCGCTCGAACTGCAACTCGTCTCGGAAGTCGTGCCCGATGCTGACCTCCTCGCGCGCGGCCGTGAACTCGCATCGATCGTCGCCTCGGTTTCGCCCGCCGCGGTGCAGCGGTCGCTCGAAGCGGTGTGGGATTCCTTCGAGCGCCCGCTTTCGGAAGCCTATGACCGCGGCTATGACATGGTGATGCGGCATCGCGATCATCCCGACGCTGCCGAAGGGCCGGCTGCCTTCATGGAAAAGCGGGCGCCGCGCTGGACGGACTGAACGCACGTCGCGGTCACCGGAATAAGCTATCTCAATCTTCGTCGGCCGCTGGAATTCCGGCGTTGAACCGCATTGCCTCGATGCGCGCCCTCTGTTATTGAGTTATATGAAATACAATGGCGATAGAGGATGTGAAGATGGTCGGATCCCCCAAAAGCGATGCCAGGGCCGCAGCGGCGACGGCGCTCCAGAAATGTCCGGTCCCTCACAATGTCCGTCCGGACCAGGTGCTCGAATATGATTTCGTGCACGGACCCGAGATTCGCGCGGATCCGTCGGCCTGCCTCGATGCCATTCGCGAGGAGCGCGACGCCTTCTGGAGTCCCTATTATGGTGGCTTCTGGGTGTTCACCCGCTATGACGATATCCGCAAAGCCTATCAGAACCATGAGCTGCTCCGGCAGAATGAGGGCGTTCCCCATGTCCCCTACGGGCGCAAATTCATTCCGCTACGCTTGAACCAGCCCGAGCATATTCATTATCGCCGCCTGATGACGCCGATCTTCCAGCCGCGCCAGATCGCCAAGCTCGAGACGATGATCCGCGCCACCGCGAAGGAGCGCCTCAAGGAAATCGGGCCGCGCGGCCACTGCGAATTCATGTCCGAGTTCGCGCTCGCCCTGCCCGCCGCGATGTTCTGCGGCTTCGTCGGATTTCCTGCCGACAATTTCGAACTGTTCCGCAGACTGGACCATGATCTCATCTACGCGCCGCAGGAAGCGATGCGCGACGAGGGGCCCGAAGCAGCCCGCGCGGTGCGCGCCAAGGCGCAGGCCGAGATCGACGCCATCATCAGCGAATTGATCGTCCAGCGCAAACGCGAACCCGGCGACGACGCCATCAGCATCCTGCTCGCGGCCGAAGTCTTCGACCGGCCGCTCACCGACGACGAGGTTCTCAACATCGTCAGTCTGCTCTTCTTTGCCGGCACCGATTCCACGGCCGGGGCCATCGGATTCGTGCATGGTTTTCTCGCCACGCGGCCCGATCTCAAGCAGCAGATCATCGATAATGTCGATGATGATGATTTCATCTGGAAGGCCGCTGAGGAGCTGATCCGCTTCCATGGATTCCACCATTCCGGCCGCACCGCGACCCGTGATGGCGAGATCAGCGGCGTACAGATCAAGGAAGGCGACCAGGTGGTCCTCTCGACGGCCTCGGCCAATCGCGACGAACGCCACTTCGGCAATTCGCTCGAGGTCGACTTCAACCGCAAGAATGCCAATCACCACCTGACTTTCGGCGCCGGCATCCATCGCTGCCTCGGCTCGCACCTCGCGACGTCGCAGGTCCGGATTGCGCTCCAGGAAGTGCACCGCACGATCCCCGATTATGAGCTCGTCTCGCCGGTTACCTATCTGCCCGGCGGCCCCAAGACGGTGCCCGAACGGATCGACCTCAGATATACGCCCGTCAACATCGGGTCCTGACCTCTCTTGCCGGGCGGACCTTCGTCGCCCGGCACCTCATCGTTCGAGCCTCTCCGCAGGAATCGCGGTGGCGCGTTCAAGGGCCCGGCGGCGGTGGGCGATCAGGCCGAAGCCGAGTAGGTCTCGAGGACCGCATCTGCATAGAGTTTGTCGATCGTCTCGGCGTCGAGACCGAGCAGGTCGCTCGCGATCCAGCGGCTGTGCTCGCCCGGAACGGGGGCCGGAGCGACCGGCGGCTCGGGCAGCCGCTCCGACATTCCGATCGAATTCTCCATCAGGAGCGGGTGCGGCAGATGCGGATGGGCGACTTCCCGGAACGCCCGGCGGGCCGAAAAGAAGGGGAAGGAAGGCATCTCCTGGACCCGCAGCATCTTGGCTGCCGGAACGCCCGCCTCCTGGAGAAGGGCCATCACATCGTCGGGGTCCCGCTTTGCGGTCCATTTGCTGAGGGCTTCGTTGAGCCGCTCGCGGTGGGCGATGCGTCCCCTCGTCGAGCGCAGATAGCGGTCCTTCTCCAGATCGCTCCTTTCGATCACCTGTGCGAGGCGGAGCCATTCCTCATCGTTGCGCACGGTCACGACGCACCATTCATCGTCGCCCGCGCAGGGGTAGGCGCCCCAGGGGGCATCAGGCCAGACGGGCAGGCTCGTTCCCTGCGATATCGCGGCGACGCGCGACGCGAGCTGGGCGGTGATCGCCTCGGCCTGCGCCATGTCGACATGGCCGCCCCGGTCGGTACGCATCCGCCGGATCAACAGCGAAACGGCACTGATGGCGAGGATCCGCCCGCAGACATGATCAGGATAGGTCGTCATGCTGTCGCTGATGTCCCCGCCCGGATAGGCCCACATCGCGCAAAGCCCCGAACTCGCCCGGACGAGCGGCCCATAGCCGGGCCGGCCGCGCCAGGGACCCGAGCCGCCATAGGCCGAACTCTCGGCGACGATGAGGCGGGGATTCTCCGCCGCGAGGCGATCATAGCCCGCGCCGAGCGAGGCGAGGGTGCCCGGCTTGAAATTGGCCATGACGACATCGGCCTTGCGGGCGAGGCCGAAAAGCAGATCGATGCCGGCCGGCTGACGGAGATCGAGCCCGAGGCCCTTCTTGTTGCGATGACCCATCGCGAAGTTGGGCGAGACGATCCACCCCGCCTCGGACTGCCGTCCGCCGTCGGGAAACGCCTTGTTCTCCACCTTGATCGCAAGCGCGCCCTGGTCCGCGAGGAGCCGGGCCTGTTCGGCCCCGGCGACGATGATTCCGAAATCGACGATGGTCATCCCGCTCAGCGGCCGCTCCGGTGCGACGGCTTCCGGCGCCGGGGCGAAGCGTTCCGGCGCAAGCCACTCGACCTCGGATCCGACGATCGCGGGAAGCCCGCGCGCGCCGGCGCGCGCGCCATCCACCTCGACGACGCCGTTCGGGATTTCCACGTCGCGCCCGTCGCTGCCCGCGAAACGCGCCGTGGCGCCGCGGGCGCGGCTCTGCTCCGAGTTCACCCATTCTTCGAGGCTGAGGACCGCGGCGAGGGGTACGCCATGGGCGACCGCCTCGGCCTCGAGTTCGGCGCGGGTCTTGTTCGCGAAGAAGGCGGCGATGTCGTTCAGGAGCGTCGGCGACTTGAAACGGACGTGGAGCCGGTTGAAGTCGGGCGATGCATAGCGTTCGGGACGCCCCATCCATTCGAACATCCCCTGCCATTGCCGGGGCGCGAGGACGCAGATGCGCACGAGGCCGTCCTTGCAGCGCAGCAGCGGATAGAGATGACGGCCTTCGGGGCGGCCGCGGGGCGCGTCGATCGCGGTTTTCCCGGCGAGTGCGCTGCCGCCCATCCCGAATCCTGGATCGATCGCCTGCGCGGCCGCCTCGACGATCGACAGGTCGATACGGTCGCCGATACCGGTCCGAAGCCGGTGGAAATAGGAAATGATGCCGACCCACGCCGCCTGCATCCATGCGCATTCGAGCGTGATCGCGGCGGGGGGCGGAAGCGGCGCACAGCCCGGAACGCCCGAGCGGGCGAGATTTCCGACCAGCGCGTCGATGATCGAGCTCGACGACTGCCAGTCCGAATAGGCATTGTCTTCGCCGAAGGGCGTCAGCGAGAGGATGACGAGTTCGGGGTTTGCCGCGCGAATGGCGGCGAGGCGGTCGGCGCCGAGAAGGGCGGGAACGGTGGCGTCGAGCCGGGTCTCGACAATGATGTCGGCCTCTTCGGCAAGGCGGCAAACGACCGCCGCGACATCGTCGTCGCCGGCCTGGTACGGGATGACCCGCTTGCTCGCATCGAAGGGATTGTCCGCCTTCGGCGCGCCGCTTGGCTCAGGGCGGAGGATCTTGATCACGTCGGCCCCGAGTTCGGCGTATAGCCGTGTCACCGACCCCGCCGAGGGCGGCGCTATCTCGAGCACCCTTATGCCGTCGAGCGGTGCTGCGGTCTGATCAAGCATGGTCATCGTCGTCATATCCTGCTGGCGGCCAAGCGGCCCCCTTATGGTGTCAGGCATTCGCCCGTTGGTCCCGGGGCGCCTTCCCGGAATCTTCCGCTCGCGCGAAATGGAAGTTCGGGAACCCGGCCTCCTGTTCGGCAACCAGTTTCTGGCGAAAGAGCGCGGGGTTGATGCAGTTGACGATGCCGGCCGCCTTGCCGCCGACATTCGTCCCGGAATACCAGTTCTCGGTCGTCGCGAAGACCGTGGGGGCGGCAATATCGCCAAGCATCTGCATCCAGGTCGCGGTGGCCGTCGCATCGGCCTCGACCGTCGCGAGATGATCGCGCTCCATCCGGTCGATGATCGCGGTGATGGCATCGACGCACCATTCGTTGCTGGCGACGACATTGCTGAACGGACCCGGCGCACCCGGACCGTTGACCATCAGGAAATTGGGAAATCCGTTAACTGAAATCCCGAGAAGCGAGCCGGCGCCGTCGTGCCACCGCTCGTTGAGCGTTTCGCCGTCGCGGCCGCGTATCTCCATAGCGAGATAGGATCCGGCCGCGGCATCGAAGCCCGTCGCGAAGACGAGCATGTCGAGCGCAATCTCGCGTCCCCCGATGACGATGCCGTCCTCGGTGATCCGCTCGATCGGTGTCGCGCGCAGATCATGGGGGTGAACGCTCGGGCGGTTGAAGATATCATAGAAGCCGGTGTCGACGACGAGCCGCTTGCCGCCGAAGGGGAAATGGCGCGGGTCCATGACCCCCGCTTTTTCAGGATCCTTGATGATCGTGCGAATCTTGTCGCGCACGAAATCACCGACGAGCCGGTTCGTCGGCCCCTCGACCGCAACGTCGGCGAAGACGCGCATCAACTGTGCACCGCCGAAGTTCCAATAGGTCTCGAGCCGTTCCAACTGGCCTTCGGGGCTGTAGGCCGATCCCGCCTGCTTGACCGAAATGACCTCCCTCGGGGCAAAGGCGTCGCCCGAGCCGCTGATCAGGCCCGAGCGCAGATCGGCCCGGATATCGGCCTTCCGATCGTTCCATTCGGCATAATCGGCATCGGTGAGCGGCCGGTTGAATGCCGGTACGCTGAAATGCGGCGTCCGCACGAATGCGTGCAATTCTGCGGCTTCGCTTGCGGCGGCAGTCATGAACTGCGTTCCCGACGAGCCGTTGCCCACGACCCCGATCCGCTTGCCCGCGAGCCCCACGCCCTTGGGCCAGCGCGCCGTGTGATATTTTTCGCCCTGGAAGGAATCGATGCCGGGAATATCGGGCCAGACGACCTTCGTGAGCGGCCCGGGAGCCATGACGAGATAGCGGCAGGCAAAGCTGTTGCCGCCCTCGACCGTCACCGTCCAGCGATTGGCCGCTTCATCATAGTCTGCCGACCGCACCCAGCTGTCGAACCGGATATGCTTGCGAACGTCCCAGAGATCGGCCGCGAAGCCGATATAGCGCTGGATCTCCTCCTGGACCGGATACCGCTCGCTCCAGCGCCACCCGGCATCGAGTTCGGGGCAAAAGCTGTAGGAATAGAGGAGGCTCTCGACGTCGCAGCGCGCTCCGGGATAGGTGTTCCAGTACCAGGCGCCGCCGACGTCGGAGCCGCCTTCGATGCCCATCACCGACAGGCCGCGGCGGGTCAGTTCGCGCAGCATGTGAATGCCGCCGAAACCCGCACCGATGACGATCGCATCGTAAACGCCGTCGCCCCTTTTCGCTTCGCTCATATCCCTCACCCATCATCTGCCGGGCCGTGTCACCCGGGTTCGCTGTCTTGCGGACGGCGGAATCGGCGAATCTGATATTCGCCTTGACCGGCCGACGCAATCGAATAGAGTTATACCAATAAGAATCGAGAGGTGCCAAGAATGAAAACGCGTGCAGCCGTCGCATGGTCCGCCAACCAGCCTCTCGAGGTGCTCGAAGTCGATCTCGCGGCCCCCGGTCCCGGACAGCTTCTCATCGAGATGAAGGCCACCGGACTTTGCCATTCGGACCTCGGCGCGCTCGAAGGCAAGGTTGCCCGCTATCCCTTTCCGATGGTGCTCGGACACGAGGCCTGCGGTGTCGTTCTCGAATGCGGCGAGGGCGTCTCGGCCTTCGCGCCAGGCGATGTCGTGGTTCCCTCGCCGATGCCGCATTGCGGCGTGTGTCATCTCTGTCTCTCGGGCAAGACCAATGTCTGCGTCGAACAGTGGGTCCTCGCGCCCTCCGCCCTCTCGCACAACGGCCAGCCGCTGACCTCCTTCTGCGGCACCGCGACATTCGCCGAACATTCGGTGATCTCCCAGAACAGTCTGGCCAAGGTCAATCCGGCCGCGCGTCCAGATGGCGCCTGCTATATCGGTTGCGGCGTCATGACCGGCGTGGGCTCGGTCACCAAGGCCGCCGCGGTCGAGCCCGGCTCGACCGTCGCGATCTTCGGCCTCGGCGGAATCGGCTTGAACGTCGTCCAGGGCGCGCGCCTTTCGGGCGCGCGGCAGATCATCGGGGTGGATCTCAACGCCTCGCGTGCCGGGATCGGCCGCGAGATGGGCCTCACCCACTTCGTCGACGCCGGCAAGGAAGATCCGGTCGCCCGGATCATCGAACTGACGGGCGGCGGTGCCGACTATTGCTTTGACTGCGTCGGCAATGTGGATCTCGCGCGCCAGGCGGTCCAGGCCTCGCATCCCGGTTGGGGAACGAGCGTCGCAGTCGGGATCGCCGGTCCCGATCGCGCCCTCGAATTCGATCCGCGGCTGTTCATTTCCGGCCGGACCTGGACGGGCGCACTGCTTGGCGGGGAGAATCCGAAAGAAGCGATACCGCGCCTCGTCGACTGGTATCTCGACGGCTATCTGAAGGTCGACGATCTGATTTCGCACCGCATCACGCTCGACGAGATCAACAAGGGCTTCGAGATGATGCGCAGCGGTGAGGCGGTTCGCACTGTCATTCTTTTCTGATGACCACCGAACAGCATCATGCCCCGTGGCGGGCTCGCCTCGGCTTCGGCGTCGGCGGCTTCGGCGTCGCACTGGTCTACGCCACGATCGGCGTCCTCCTTCTCTATTTCTACACCCGCGTCCTCGGTATGCGATCGGATCAGGCGGGCACCATCCTCGCGATCGGGGCGCTGTCCGACGCGATCCTCGATCCGATCGTCGGCTGGCTGGCCGGTCGCACCGATACGCGCTGGGGGCGCTACCGGCCTTATCTGCTGTTCGGCGGCATTCCGTTGTCGTTCGCGCTGGTAGCGGTATTTCTTGATCCGGGCCTCGATGGGCAGAGCCTCTTCCTCTATTGCCTCGTCACGCTGACCATCTTCCGGGCGGCATTCCAGTTCATCTATATGCCCTATACCAGCCTTGTCGTTGTGCTGACACGCGACGCCGACGAGCGTTCCGACATTGAGGGGTGGCGAGCCTGGTTCATCGCGGCGGGGCAGCTCATCGTATCGTTTGGCGCATTGAGCGCGATCGACTGGCTCGGCGCGGGCGATGACCGCCGCGGCTTCCTGCTGCTGGCGGTCGTCTTCGCGACGATGACGGCGGCAAGCTTCATGTTCACCGGCATCGTGACGCGCGAAATTCGTTCGGGCGGCCACGCCCGCGACGTGAGCGATCCGCGGCGCATTGCGCAGCTGCTCTGGAAAAATGACCAGTTCCGCATCGTCGTGGTGGCGACGCTGGCCTGCCAGACGGGCTACGCGGTGCTTTTGTCGGGAGCCCTGCCTTTCGTCGAACAGGCTTTCGGGCACCGCGAACTCAGCCGCTGGCCGCTCACCGCACTGACCGCATCGGCGCTCCTTGCCAGCTTCCTGTGGCCAGCCGTCAGCCGGCGGTACGGCAAGCGCGCGACCTGGATTTCGGGAGCCTCGCTCGCCGTCGTCGCGCTATGCGCGACCTATTTCTTCGCGCTCTCGTCGATCTGGCTTCTTGTCGCGGGCTTTTTCGTGATCGGCATCGCGGCGCAGGCCGTTCTGATCATGCAGTTCGCGGCCGCCGCGGACTCGCTCGACTATGGACATTGGAAACTGGGCGAGCGGACCGAAGCGGTCGGCTTCGCGATGATGACCCTCGCCTCGAAAGTCTCCATGGCGATTGGCAACGGCCTGCTTGGCTGGTGCTATCATTATGTCGGCTATCCCGACGCTCCCGACGGCAAGGCGTCGATGCTCGACGGGATGCTTCTCGTCTATCTTGGGTTGCCGATCGCCGCCTATCTGATCGCGATCTACTTCCTGCGCGGCTATATGCTTACCGCGGACATGCACCGGCAATTGATCGTCGAACTCGACGCCCGCCACGCGGCAGCGCCCGCCGAATAATCCCGGGGACCGCGACGGCTCACCGTCGCGCGCGATCAGCCGGCTGCTTGCAGGGTATCGATCATGTCTCCGGCGCTGCCGCGGTGCGCCAGATCTTCCTCGTGCCATTGCGAGGAGAGCGAGGACGCGCGGCGCGCGATGATGACCGCGAACTCGACCTCGCCGTCGAGCACCGCGCGCGCCAGCGCGTTACGCTCACGCCGGAGATGCTCGACCCGGTCGGGGTGGCTCCGGTACATGTCGTCGGACCGGTCGATCATCGCCGAGAGATCGAGCAGGATTTCCATGAACAGGCCGAGCGCGCTGTTGTCGCCGAGTTTGCCGAGGAGCAGGTTGAACTTGCGCTCGGCGAGGACGAACTCGCGGAAGGACGCGTAGCTCTCGATCGCCTGTTCCTGCTCCAGAAACTCGACGAGGGTCGCGCGCAGCTCGGGATCCTTGTTCGCCGCGGCAAGCGCCGCCAGTTCGACACGGATAGGCATGAAGGCGGCGAGGATCTCGCTGAGCCGCGCCTTGTGGAACTTGAGATAGAGGGCGGCCATCCGGCTGACCGCCTTGGCCTGCGGCGCACGGGCGAAATATCCCCCGCCGACGCCCCGGCGGACTCCCAGCAGATGTTCCTGCACGACAAGCGCCGCCGCCTGGCGCAGCGTGGGCCGGCTGACACCATAGCGCGCCACCAGCTCTTCCTCGGATCCGAGGAGCTCGCCGTCGGGGAGCTTCACCACGTCTTCGCGAATCCTGTTCGCGACGCGTGATACTGCCGAGTCTGTCTTCTTCGAGGCCAAATTATCGATCCTGCCCTGTCTATTGAATGTATTAAATTCGACATGTTTTGCCGGGGAATGCAAGCCTCATATAACGGAATGAGGGATTTTTTGGCCTCCTTTTACCGCGAAGTGGCTTTTTTTCGTCTCAAGCGGCTATTAGAGTTATATGAATGGCTTGACGGCACCCTCACGCATGCTCACAATGCATGGGCACGGGAAAGGCCGTGCGCATCGGATTCAATTTGCCTTCGGGCGATCGGGGCCATTCGAGATGGATCTAACTTTCAGCGCGGAATATCAGGAATACCGAAAAGAGGTTGCTGAATTCCTCAAGACCAACTGGTCTCCCGACAAGGCGCGCGATGCCGGTTACGTCGATACGTTCCGGGTCGAGGCAACGCGCCGCGGCTATCTCTATCGCTCGATTCCGAAGCGGTACGGCGGATCGGAACAGCCCGCCGACGTGCTCAAGGCGCAGATTATCGCGGAGGAATTCCTCCGGGCGCGGGCGCCGCAGGAAGTCGCGGGCCAGGGCATGATGATGCTCGTCCCCGTCCTCCTCGAGGTCGGCGAGGAATGGCAGCGCGAGAAGTTCATCGAGCCCACCGTCCGCGGCAAGATCAAATGGGCGCAGGGCTATTCCGAGCCCGGATCGGGCAGCGACCTCGCGTCGCTCCGCACGAAAGCCGAACTCGACGGCGACGAATGGGTGATCAATGGCCAGAAGATATGGACGACGCGTGCGAACGAGTCCGATTATATGTTCATCCTGTGCCGGACCGAGCCCGATGCGCCGAAGCATCAGGGGATTTCCTATCTCCTCGTCGACTTCAAGCAGCCGGGTATCACCATCCGTCCGATCAAGCAGATCAGCGGCGAGGAGGAATTCTATGAAACCTTCCTCGACGATGTGCGAACGCCCAGGGACTGGATCGTCGGCGAACGCGGCAAGGGATGGGACGTCTCCAAGGTCAATCTGCGCCACGAGCGCAACGGGGTCGGCTCCGCAGCACGCGCGCAGGCCTTGCTGCGCAGCCTCGTGAAGCTGGCCAAGGAAGTCTCGATCGATGGGCAGCCCGCGATCGAGGTGCCGAGCGTTCGCGAGCGGCTCGCCGCGATCGATGCCTATGTGCTGACGCAAACGGTAGCGGGCTATTACCAGACCACGCTGGGCGCACGCGGCGAAAGCGCCGGCATCCTCGGACTGGGCGCCAAGCTCAACAACACCGAGATCGGCAAGCGGATCTCCGAGCTCGCGATGGACATCGCCGGCGACGCCATGCTTACCATGCCGCCCGAAAAGGGGCGCAGCGGTCCCGAAAAATGGTTCAAGCAGGTGATGGGGTCGCTCGGCCTTTCGATCGCCGGCGGCACCTCCAACATCCAGCGCAACATCATCTCGGAGCGCGGCCTCGGCCTGCCGCGCGACGCTATGTCCTGATCGCAAGGAGCGTCGCATGTATTTCGACCTGACAGACGACCAGAAGGCCATCGCCGAAACGGTCGCAACGCTGCTCGCCAAATCGGTCCCGGATTCGAAGGTCGTCGAGCAGTTCGACCGCGCCGCGCTCGATCGCGGCCTGTGGGATCAGCTTGCCGAAATGGGCCTGAACGGGATCCTGGTCTCGGAGGAACATGGCGGCATCGGCATGGACCTGTTGACCCTTGCCGCGGTGCAGGAAGAACTCGGGCGCGCCGCCGCACCGGTCCCGGTCGCGAACAATGCGCTCGCGGCCTGGATCATCGGCGTTGCGGGCAATGCGTCGCAGCGCGAGCGCTGGATCGCGCCGCTTCTCTCCGGTGAGACAATCGCGGCCTTTGCGCTCGAGGAAGACGGGCGCGTCGATCCCGCGGGGTGGTCGCTCGCCGCGGGCGGGCTGAGCGGCGTGCGCGACAATATCCTGTGGGCGGTTGACGCCGGCCTCTTCGTCGTCGGCACGGCCGACGGCGGGCTGGCCCTGGTCGAGGCGGGGGCTTCCGGTCTCACCGTCGATCCCGTCGATCCCGTCGACCGGTCGCAGCCGATGGGTCGCCTGACCTTCGATCAGGTCGCAGCCGAGCTGCTGGGCGAAGGAGCGGCCCATGCCCCGAGGCTCTGCGACGCCTTCTTCGTCCTTTCGGCGGCCGACGCCTGCGGCGCGGGCAACCGGGCGATGGACCTGTCGGTCGAATATGCGAAGACCCGCAAGCAGTTCGACCGCTTCATCGGCTCCTTCCAGGGACTGAAGCACCAGCTCGCCAATATGAAGGCCGAGATGGAGCCCGTCCGTTGCCTCTATTGGTATGCCGCGCATTGCTGGGATTCCATCCCCGACAAGGCACCCTATACCGCCTCGCTGGCCAAGGCGCATGCCAGCGATGTGGCGGTGCGGGTGGCCCGCGCCGCCGTCGAGGCGCATGGCGGCATCGGCTACACCTGGGAATATCCGCTGCATATTTATCTCAAGCGCGCGATGACCGCGCGCGCGATCAACGGGCTTCCTTCAGTTCATCGCGCTCGTTCGGCCGCCCTTGCGGGCTGGTAGGATCGGGCGCGCAAAAGGTTCGGCGACAGGGGACAGACAATGACAACACAAGAAAAGATCCCGGCGTCGCGAGACGATGGTCTGGTGATCGGCAAGATCACCGACGAGGACGTCGCCAACATGCGCCGCAGGATCGGCTTTCCCAACCCGTCGCTGCGCAAGGGGGTGCTCCAAACCCCCTGGAACACGTCGATCAACGCCGATGCCGTGCGCCGCTGGTCCGAATGCATGGGCGACATGAATCCGCTCTACAATGACGAGACCCACGCGCGCGCGAGCCGCTGGGGCGGCATCGTCGCGCCGCCCGGCTTCGAATGGTCGATGGGCATCGATCGCAATCCCCTGATGGACGACCAGTTCGTCAAGGAGACGCGCTCGGCGCTCCGGGGGGTCCAGCTCTTTCACTCGGGCGCGGAATATTTCTACTATCTGCCGATCGCCGAGGGCCGGGCCATATACAAGTCCGAGGTCGTGGGAAGCGTCGAGGAAAAGCAGAGCAGGTTCGGCGGCAAATCGGTCATCGTCGACAATGTGTCCAACTGGTGGGACGACGAGGATCGGACCTATGTTACGAGCCATCGCTGGTTCGTTCACACCGAGCGAAAGCCGGTCGACAAGGACAAGCCCGCGAAGGAAAAGAAGCGCGTCGAACTCGCAAGCTACAGCGAGGCCGATCTCGAGGAGATCGAGCGCGCTTACGACGCCGAATATATTCGCGGCGCCGACACCCTCTTCCTCGAAGATGTGAAAGTCGGCGACGAGCTCCCGCTGATGGTGAAGGGGCCGCTCACGGTCACCGACATGATCAATTTCCACATGGGAGCGGGGTGGACGACCTATGGAAACCCGCCTTATCGCATGGCCTTTGAAAACCGCAAAAGGCTGCGCGGCTTCTATTCGAAGAATGAGTTCGGGGCGTGGGACACGCTGCAGCGCGTCCACTGGGATATCGAGCTCGCGCACAAGATCGGCGTCGAATCAAGCTATGACATCGGCCCGATGCGCTTCATCTGGCTGTGCAATTACCTGACCAATTTCGCAGGCGACGACGGCTTCGTCCATCGTATTCGCTATGAGCTCAGAAACTTCAATTACATGGGCGATACGAGCTGGATTCGCGGGCGGATCACCGACGTCCGGGTCGATCCCGAACTCGGGCCTCTGATCGAACTCACCATCAGCAGCGTGAATCAACGCGGCGACGAGAATATCAGCGCCGAGGCCACGATCCTCGTTTCGTCGCGCGAGCATGGCCTCGCAAAGCTGCCGCCGCAGCCCGAAATCACCGCGTGGAGGCGGACGGAATAGCCCCGGTTTCGCCGGTGCCGCAGCTTCGCCGGTCGCGATCCGGCCGCCCTATCCTGAGCCTTCAGGACTATCTGGGTTGGGTCGGACAGCCGTGCTATTCGAAGTGGCATTCGGTCGATGCCGCAATGGTGTTGAAATTCGCCGAGCTGACGGGTGACGATGCCGCGATCCACGTCGATCCCGTCGCCGCGGCGCAGAGCCGTTTCGGAGGCTGTATCGCGCACGGCCTGTTATTAATCGCCCTGCTTCCGAAACTGATGCGCGAGGCCGTGCCGCTTGTGAGCGGCACGAGGATGGGTGCAAACTATGGCTATGACCGGGTGCGGTTCCTCGATCCGGTTCCCGTCGGGTCGCGCGTTCGCTGCGCCTTGACGCTCCTGGCCATCGAGGAACGCAAACCCGGTTTCTGGCTGTTTGGTTATGACTTCATAGTCGAACGCGACGGGAGCGATGCCCCCGCGGCCGCCGGCAAATGGTCGATCGCGCGCTGGATGGACGCGCCATAGCGGATGCCCGGTCCTGACCTCCCGCGCGGCTGCCAGCGCATGCCGGCAGCCGCGGAAGTTCGCCTCAGCGCGGCGGCATGCGGATCGCGCCGTCGAGCCGTAGATTCTGCCCGTTGAAATAGCTGTTGCGCACAAGTTCGAGGATGAGGCTTCCGAACTCCTCGGGCTTGCCGAGCCGCTTGGGGAACGGCACCGACTTGGCGAGGCCCTCGAACACGGCGGGGTTGCGATCGCCGAGCGCGAGCATCGGCGGCGTCGCGAAGATGCCAGGCATGACCGAGTTCACCCGAATGCCGAGATCCATGAGATCGCGCGCCATGGGCAGAACGAGGCCGTTGACCCCCGCCTTGAGCGACCCATAGGCGATCTGGCCTACCTGCCCGTCCTGCGCCGCTACCGAAGCGGTCAGCGTGATGACGCCGCGTTCGCCGTCTTCGAGCGGTTCGAGTCCCGCCATGCCAAGCGCGGCGATCGACGCCATGCGGTAGCTGGCGATGAGGATCCCGTTGGCCGAGAAGATATAATCCTCGGTTGAAAAACGCTTGTAGCTGCCGGCGGCCTTGTCGAAGCTCACGGTCTTGCCGCCGCGCGAGATTTGCGCGCAATGGACGAGGACGCGCTCCTGGCCCAGCTCGTTGCGGGCGCGATCGAACCCAGCGAGGACCTGTGCCTCATCGGTGATGTCGACCTTGCAGAAGACGCCGCCGATCGCCTTGGCAACGGCTTCGCCGCCCTCCGCATTCATGTCGAAAATGGCGACACGGGCGCCGGCGGCGGCAAGCGCCTCGGCCGATGCACGCCCCAGCCCCGAAGCTCCCCCGGTCACGATGGCGGCCGTGTTGGTGTCGATCTTCATGTTTCAAATCTCCCTTTCGTCCGCCGCGCGCGGTGCGCGGCGGGGTGTATCGCAACCATGCCGAAGGCTGGCGCCCGCTACCGCGCGCGCGGCAGGCCGAGCACGCGATCGGCGATGATCTCGCGCTGGATTTCACTGCTGCCGCCCGAGATGGTCAGCACCCAGCTCCACATATATTCATAGGCCCAGCGGTTGGTCGTCCGGTCGTTGTCATAGGCGAGGAAATCGAGCCCCATGATCTCGGCCGCAAGCTGCGAGAGCTCCTTGTAGGTGGTGGTCACATAGAGCTTGACCATCGATCCTTCGGGACCCGGCTGGGTCGCGGTTCGGCTCGAACCGACGGTCGAAATGCAGAGCGCGCGCAGTGCGAGTGTCTTCGCCTTCATCAACGCGAGTTTTTGCGCGACGGCCCCGTCCTCGATCACCAGCTTGCCGGTTTCGGTCCGCAGCTTCCCGGCAAGGTCGGTGAGATGCTGGACCTTTTCGATCATCGACAGCATTTCGGGCACGAAATAGATGCCGCGCTCGAATGCGAGCGTCGACATGGCCACCGCCCAGCCGTCACCGATCTCGCCGACCACATTCGACAGCGGAATACGCACATTGTCGTAGAAGATCATATTGACGTGCCGCTCGCCCATCATGTTCTTGATCGGCTTGATCTCGATGCCCGGCGTGCGCATGTCGCAGATGATCCACGTCAGCCCCGCGTGCCGCTTGCTGGCGGGATCGGTCCGGATCAGGAGCTCCTGATAGGTCGCGTGGTGCGCGTTCGACGTCCACATCTTCTGGCCATTGACGACGATCTCGTCGCCGACGATCTCGCCCTTCGTCGAGATGGCGGCGAGGTCCGAGCCCGCGCCCGGTTCGGAAAAGCCCTGGCACCAGCTCAGCTGGCCGTGCAGGATCTTCGGGAGGTGAAACTTCTTCTGCTCCTCGGTTCCGCGCAGGATGAGGGTGGGGCCTGCATGATTCATCGCGATGCCCATGGTTCCCTGGTGGGGACCGTTCACCCGGCCGAGTTCCTCGAACCAGATGACCTGCTTGACCCCGTCGAGACCCGCGCCGCCATAGTCCTTCGGCCAGTTGAGGCCGGCGAACCCGCCGCCTGCGAGCTTCGCCTGCCAGGCCATGTCCCATTTCGCGGCCTCCGCGCCCTCGGGCGGGCGCGGGTCCTGCGGAATATTGGCTTCGAGCCACGCCCTGGCACGAGCGCGGAACGCGCGATCTTCTTCGCTATAGTCGAGATCCATCTGTCAGATCCTCAGGCCGCGAAGGCCATGGTGTTGAGTTCGTCGACGACTGCCTTCGCGCCGAAGAGGCGGACGAGAAGATTCGCTCGCTTCATGAAGTAATGGGCGTCGTGCTCGTCGGTGGTCGCGATGCCGCCATGGAGCTGGATGTTCGCATCGACATTGGCCAGCGCGGCGTCATTCGCCAGCATCTTCGCGCCTGCGACCTGGAGGTCGGCATCCGCCGAACCGTCGCGGCACGAAACCGCCGCGAGGAAAAGCTGCTGGCGTGCGGCGAAGGAACGGGTCTTCATGTCCGAAATCGGGTGGCGCACCGCCTGATAGGATCCGATCGGTTTTCCGAACGTGAAGCGAATCTTCGCATAGTCCGCAATCATGTCGGTTACCGCTTCGGCGATGCCGACCAGCATGGCCGCCGTGAAAAGCCGACCCCGGCGGATCGTCGGGCCTGCGGGTGCCGCGATGAGCGCCGCGACGTTCGAGAGGTCGGCTGTGCCCATGGTAACCGACCGGTCCAGACAGGCCAGGGGCGCGACATCGACGCCTTTGAGGCTTGCAAGGCTTGCGCCCTCGCCATCGAGGCGAAGAATGAAATCGGCCTCCGCGCAGTCGAAGAGACGCGCAGACGGAGAATTGGGATCAGAGATCGCGAGTGCCACGCCATGCTCTCCCGCGGCGAGCGCACGCGCGAGGCCGAGGCTGCCCTCGTCGGCGGCGAGCCTTGCGGCGAGCGCGACGGGCAGCGCAGCATTGGGGCCGAGATGGCGCCCGATCTCACGGAACACGAGGGTTTCCTCGATCGCCGAAAAGCCGAAACCACCCGCTTCTTCAGGAAGGCCCATCCCGAACCACCCCAGTTCGGCGAGTTGAGTGCGCATCGTTGCCGTGAAGCGCCCTTCGTCGCTACCGCGGAACCGTTCCAGGGGCATGGCGCCCTTCAGGAAGTCGGCGGTGGCGTCGATGACCTGCTGTTCCTCTCCATTGGGTTCGAGATCCATTGCGTCCCGCTCCTTTCGCGAGATTAATTAAGCTAACTCTTTTCGCAATGCAATCGCTTTACCCTCAATCGCGCTCCGCCGCCAAGATGGCCTCGGCGAGCGCGACCGTCGTCGGATCCTGGTCGCGCAGGTCCATTGCCAGCTCGATCGCGGGCAAGAGAGGAAGGTCGATCGACGAGGGCGCGAGTTCGATGGATACCGGCATGCTGCTCGCGCCGAGCGCGGTAATCCCGGCGCCGGCGAGAACAGCGGCACGCAAACCGAGGTAGCTGGCGCTGCTTCCCGCGGGTCGCCACGACCTGCCAGTGGCGCGGCAGGCCGATATCACGACGTCGCGTACCGGACTCCCTTCAGGGTAGAGGACGAGCGGCAGCGTTTCAGCGGAAGAGGGCCAGTTCGAGCGGGTGCCGTACCAGCGAAGGGCCTCCTGGCGAATGAGGCTGCCCCTGGCCTCCCCGGGCCGCCGCTCGAAGATCGCGACGTCGAGCCGGTCCCCGTCGAACATCTCGAGCAGATCTTCGGAAGGGGCGACATGCACTTCGATCTCGACCTTCGGGTGGACGTTGCGGAACGCCGTCAGAATGCGCGGCAAGCGGAAGACGGCAAACTCTTCGGGCGAGCCGATTCGCACCTGGCCGTGAAGTTCGCGCCCGGTAAGCTGGTTCCCGAGCCGCTCATAGGTCGACAGGATATCGCGGACACTCTGCTCGACCATGAGGCCCGCCTCGGTGAAGCCGATTCGGGCCTGACGGCGATCGAGGAGTTGAACGCCAAGCTGCTCCTCGAGTCGGCTGACATGCTGGCTGACGGTCGACTGCTGCATCGAAAGGCGCCGCGCGGCGCGGGAAAACCCGCCTTCGTCGACAACGGCCACCAGGCTGCGAAGCAGGATCGGATGAAAGAGAAGGCGCGAATGGACGATCATGTTTTATGATACAGGTATCACAGCTATCATGATTGACGAAGAGTGAGATTTGCGGCTTTCCTGACGCTGGATTTGCAGGCCCGGCCAAGGGCAACTCCGGCGCACGGTTCCGGGCCCGGGCCGGTGCCGATTGGCAGGCTCGCGCGAAACTGAACGGTCGCGGCCGGCGGACCTCTCCCGCCGACCGCCCAGGGATGGGTGTCCGCACGACCGGCCTTGCGGGCCATGCGGCTACCGATCCTCTCCCAGGACTCCCCCGGCGGGCATGTCGAAAGACCTGTGCGCCGGGGGAATTTTTGTCGCACCGCAGGGCTTGCGCGATCCTCGCTTAGCAAATAGAGTAATATGAATTATGAGCGAGGAGCCCTGCATGCGCGCCTTGAGGGTGCACCGGCTGAAGCCGCAATTCGCCGGCGTGCGCCTCGAATGCGCCCCGTGGCCGGTGCCTGGTGCGGGGCAGGTACGGATCGCTGTGGCGGCTGCGAGCCTCAATTTCCCGGACCTTCTCCTGACGCGCGGCGAATATCAGATGAAGCCCGAGCCGCCCTTCACGCTGGGCGGCGACCTTGCAGGTACGGTAGAATCGGTCGGCCCCGGTGTCGCCGACTGGCGGCCCGGCGATCGGGTCTGGGGCCTCGGCCTCGGCTGCTTCGGCGATATGGCGGTGCTGCCGGGCGCCTCGCTCGGCCATTGGCCCGCAGGCCTGTCGGCGTCTGAAGGGGCCGCATTCGGTGCCGCCTATATGACGGCCTATGTCGCACTCGTCGATCGGGCCGCCATCCGTCCCGGAGAATGGGTGCTCGTGAACGGCGCGGCGGGCGGAATGGGGCTCGCCGCCGTCGATCTCGCCAGGGCACTCGGCGCGCGCGTGATCGCGGTCTCCTCGTCGCCGGCCAAGCGGGCGCGCATCGGCGAAATCTATGCGCCGGACCACATACTCGCACCCGGACCCGATCTGGTGGAACGGGTGAAGGATATCTCCGGCGGCGGCGTCGACATCGTCTTCGATCCGGTCAACGGCGATGCCTTCGAACAGGGTATCAAGGCGCTCGGCTTCGGCGGCCGCTTTCTCGTCATCGGCTTTACGTCGGGCGAGAAGAACAGCCTTCGCAGCAACGTCGCGCTGATCAAGTCGCTGTCGCTGATTGGCGTTCGCGCGGGCGAATATGGCCGGCGCCATCCCGGCCGCCGCCACGAGATCGCCGCGGACCTCGAGCGCCTGGTCGCCGAGGGTGCGATACGTCCGCACGTCGATGCAACCTTCCCGCTTGAAAAGTGGCGCGATGCCTTCGAGCGAATGGAGCGACGCGAAGCGGTGGGCAAGATCGTCCTGACAATAGGGAAAGAGGGATAGGCCATGCTGCTTTCGGGCTACCGGATCATCGAATCCTCGATGCTTCTCAACGGCGCGTCGACCGGGATGATGCTTGTCGATCTCGGCGCCGACGTCATCAAGGTCGAAAGCCCGGGAATGGGGGACTATCTTCGCCTTCCGGAAACGCGCCATCTCCATCTGCAGGCGAGCAAGGGCAAGCGCAGCATCGCGATCGATCTCAAGCAGGATCGGGGACGCGAGATATTCACCCGGCTGCTCGCGACGGCGGACGCCTTCCTCACCAACGCTATCGCCGACCGCAATGACCGGCTTGGACTCGGCTACGATCAGCTCAAGGCGCTCAAGCCCGACATCGTCTATTGCCAGAATACGGGCTTCGGCGCGACCGGCCCCTTTCGCGAGGTTCCAAGCCACGGCCAGATGATGGACGCGATGGCCGGTGCGCTTCCGATGATGATGGACGACGAAGGCCTTGCCGTCCCCAGCGATCGCTACCGGCGGCGGACGGGAAGTCTGCTGTCGGGCGGCGAAGGAACCGCGATGGGCGCAATCTATGCCGCCTTCCACATCGCCGCGGGACTAGCGCACCGCGAACGCACCGGCGAGGGCAGCTACATCGATGTCTCCTCGGCGCATGCCGTGGTGGCGAGCGGCTGGGCCGGCGTCTCGGCGCTTCTCAATCGTCCGGCCCGGCGCGGCTGGTGGCAGAACGAGGACAATATCCGCCCGATCGCCCGCTATCAGGCCTATCAATGCGCGGACGGTGCCTTCATTCTCTTCTGTCCCGAGGAACGCAAATTCTGGCACGCCTTCTGCGACCTCGTCGGGCGCGAAGACCTGAAGAGCGGCGAGCGCGGGATCGAACTGCGGCGGGAACTGCAGGCCATCATCGGCGCGCGGCCGCGCGGCGAATGGCTCGAACTCGCGATCACGCATAATCTGCCGATCGGGCCGGTGAACGACGGCATCGAGGAGGTCGCGGCGGATCCGCAGATCGCGGCGCGCGGAATCTTCGCCGAGGCCGAAGCCGACGGCAAGCCCTTCACCTATATCCGCCAGCCGGCGATCGTCGATCGCGAGCTCGCGCCGATTCCTGGCCCGGCGCCCGAACTCGGCGAGCACAGCGACGATATTCTGGGCGAGCTCGGCTACGCGAAGGACGAGATAGCCGATCTTCGCGATGCCGGCATCGTCGCGGCACCGGCCGCCGAGCGGCACATCATCAGTTCGATCTACGGCGACGAATAAGAGCGCCGCTTCGCCCTTCGGGCATTATCTCGGGAAAGGCTTTCACATGGTCGCTGACAACACCCCCATATTGGTCGGGGTCGGGCAGTTCGTCGAACGGATCGATTCGCCTGGCTACGAGGGTTTGTCGCCGGCCGACATTGCTGCGCGCGCCGCGGACGCAGCCATCGCCGATGCCGGCGAGGCGCTACGCGGTGCCATCGATGTCGTCGGAGCCGTCCGGACCTTCGAGGACAGCACGCCGCTTCCCGCGACCTTCGGAAAGCCCGACAAGTTTCCGCTCGCGGTGGCCGCCAGGCTCGGCCTCGAGCCTGCCACTGCCATCCTCGAGAAGGCCGGCGGACAATCGCCGCTGACGCTTCTTGTCGACCTCGCCGAACGGCTGGCCGCCGGCGACGGCCGGGCGGCGCTGCTTGTCGGATCCGAGGCAATCTCGACCGTCCGCCACCTCAAGGCGCGCGGCGAGACCCGCGACTGGGCCGAAAGCGTCGAGGGCGAGATGGAAGACCATGGCCGCGGGCTCGAAGGCATGGTCTCGCTCTACACCAACGCGCACGGCTTGACGGGAGCCCCGGCAGGATATGCGCTCTGCGAAAATGCGCGGCGCGCACGTCTTGGATTGTCGGAAGCGGATTATCGAACCGAAATGGGTCGCCTCTTCGCGCCCTTCACCCGCGTCGCCGCGAACAACCCCTATGCCAGCGCCGCCGCCGAGGCGCATACGGCCGACGAGCTGGCCGCCGTCAGCGAACGCAATCGCATGATCGCGTCACCCTATACCCTTCGGCTCGTCTCGCGCGACCAGGTCAACCAGGGGGCCGCGCTGCTTCTTACGACCGCAGGAGAGGCGCGCCGCGCCGGGATCGACGAGGCGAAATGGGTCTATGTCCACGGCGCCGCCTGGGCGGCTGAACCCGAGCTCGTGCGGCGTCGGGACGTCGGCGACTTTCCCTCGGCCGGCCTCGCCCTCAAGGCGGCGCTCGATCAGAGCGGGCGGTCCGCCGCCGACATGGCCCTGCTCGATTTCTACAGCTGCTTCCCGGCGCCGGTTTTCGCGGCGATTGAAGCCCTCGGGATCGAAGCCGACGACGAGCGGGGTCTCACGGTGACCGGAGGACTGCCCTATTTCGGAGGTCCCGGGAACAATTATTCCACGCATGCGATCGCGACCATGACCGAACGGCTGCGCGCGCGTCCGGAGGCGTTTGGCCTCGTCGGGCTGAACGGCGGCATCCAGTCGAAATATGGCGCGCTCGTCCTGTCGACGTCGCCCCGCGAATGGCCGGGCTGCGAACATGCCGGGATCCAGCAGCAGCGCGATGCCGCACCGGTCGCGAGCATCGCGCATCGCGCAGAGGGCCGCGGCCGCATATTGAGCTACACCGTCACCTATTCCAGGGGCGAGCCGGCGCTGGCCGTTGTTCTGGGCGAACTCGAAGACGGACGCCGCTTCCTCGCCAACAATGCCGATGACGAGATCCTCGCGACAGTGGTGCGCGATGATCCGCTGGGCGCGGAAATCTTCGTGACCCGGCGCGACGAGGGTAACCGTTTTGCATTCGACGCGGATCGGTTGCGCATCCTCTTCCCGGCGCCGATCCCGGCCTTCCGGCCTTCCTATGAGCATGTGCTCATCGAGCGCCGGGGGCATCTCCTCGAGGTCACGATCAACCGGCCGGACGCGCGCAACAGCCTCCCGATCGACGCCCACCACGAACTGGGGAGCATATTCGACGCGTTCGAGGCCGATCCTGACCTGTGGCTGGCGATCATCACCGGTGCTGGCGACCGGGCCTTTTGTGCGGGCGCCGACCTCAAGACCGCCGGGCGCGGCGGTGTCATGCCGGTCTCGGGTTTCGCCGGCCTGACGAGCCGGACCCGTAGCAAGCCCGTGATCGCCGCGGTCAATGGCTTCGCCTTCGGCGGCGGCTTCGAAACCGCGCTGGCCTGCGATCTGCTCGTGATGGACCCGGCTGCCAGCATGGCACTCTCCGAGGTGCGGGTCGGTCTCTATGCCGGCGCAGGCGGGATCGTGCGCTTGCCGCGCCAGCTTCCGCGTAAGCTCGCCAGCGAATTGCTGCTGACCGGGCGGGCCATCGACGCCGCAACCGCCGAACGCTGGGGCCTCGCCAATCGCATTTCCGAGCCCGGAAAGGTGATGGATGCGGCGCGCGCGCTGGCTCGGGAGATTCTGGCGGTATCGCCGACCTCGGTCCGCCTCACCATGCAGGTTCTGCACGAAGCCGACGCGTTCGCCGATCCCGATGCGGCGGCGCGCGCGACGCTCGACAGTTCGGCGCGCGACCGGCTGATGGCAAGCGAGGATTTTTACGAGGGCACCGCGGCGTTCGCCCAGAAGCGCCAGCCTGCCTGGAAGAACCGCTAGGCGGTCCCGCCCGCTCTCCCGGCCGATCCGCCGGAGCGGACGGCCTAGAGCTTCGACTGACGGGCGATCGTGGCAGCGCCCGCGACCAGGTCCGGGATGAAGTCGGCGATCCTGTGCGCGAGCGAACCCGCGGGCTGGCTCATCGATTTGACATGGTTGAATTCGATCAGCGCGGCGAGCTTGTACATGGCGAGAACCATATAATAGTCGATCGCATCGATCGCGAGGCCGGTCCGCTCGGCATAGTGACGGGCAAGACTCTCGCGCGAGGGATAGCCGCGAAGGTCGATCGCCAGCGATGCACCGGGCGTGCCGTCCGGCGCCGGGAAGGGATAGAGCAGCCGGCCGAGGTCGAGTAGCGGGTCGCCGAGCGTGGCGAGCTCCCAGTCGATAATCGCGAGAACCCGCGGCGGCGGGGTCCTGGCGAGCATCACGTTGGAAAAGCTCACATCGCCGTGGATGAGCGCGGCGGATTGCATGGTCGGCCGCTTCTCGCGGAGCCATCCGGTCACCTCGTCCCAATGGGCAATCTGCCGATCGCCATATTGGGGATGCTGCCGATGACGCTCCATGAGACCGCTCCAGCGATCGACCTGTCGTTCGAGAAAGCCGTCGGGGCGCCCGAAATCAGCGAGCCCGGCGGCCGCGAAATCAAACTGCGGCAGCTCGGCGATCGCATCGACCATTGCGAAGGCCGCGCGATGGTGCAGCGCGCGGTCGGCCGCAAAGGCGGGTGGCTGTTCGCCTGCGCCCAGCCAGCCATCGACGAACCCGATGACGAGGAAAGGCGCTCCGATCACCTCCTCGTCATCGCACCAGGCGATATGGCGCGGATGGGGAACGCTGCTTCCCGCGAGCGCCGCGAGGAGACGCGCTTCGCGTTCAAGGGCCTTGCGGCTGTCGGGCCGGGGCGGCCAGGCGGTCGTCCGGAGCACGAAGGAGGTGTCGCCGCGATCGAGCCGGAAGACCGAGCCGCTCGATCCCCCGGCGAGCGGAACCAGCGCGACCGGCGCGGCGCTTTCAAGCTTGTCGTCGAGCCATGCGGCGAGCGCGGTCTGACGTTCGGGACTGGCCCAGGGGGCTTGGTTCTGCTGATCGGCCAACGGGCTCTCCCATGCGGCTATTGAGTAATCTCAATAACGCATCTATGGAGATGGTGCCAGAGCGATTTTTTCGCGGGTTCGGATGCGGTCGGGCCGGCGCCAGCCTATCATGATTGATGATAGGCTTATTCGCCTTATCACGCTTCTTGCGTGACGGACCGCGTGCGATCACCCGCCGAAAGCAGAATGTCGAGGAGAGAGATTGTGCGCGCTGCCGATGCCATCGCACCCGAGCATGTGATCGATTATGATCATATCAACGGCCCCGAAGTGATTGCCTTCCCGCCCAGCGCGCTCGATGAGCTGCGCGAGCGGCATCGGGTTTTCTACAGCGAGCGCTATGGCGGCTTCTGGGTCTTCACCCGCTTCGAGGATATCCGCGCGATCCTCCAGGATCATGAGACGTTCGGCCAGCACGCCGGCGGCCTGCCCCACAATCCCTATCCGCGGATCCACATCCCGCTGATGCTCAATCCGCCCGAACATACGATCTACCGCAAGGTGATGACACCGATCTTCGCGCCGCGGATGATCGCCAAGCTCGAACCGCTCATCCGCGATGTGATCCGCGCCCAGGTCGCGCGGATCGCGCCGCTCGGTCGCTGCGATTTCGTCGACGATCTCTGTATGATCTCGCCGAGCGCCATGTATTGCGGGCTGCTCGGCATCGAGCCTTCGAACTTCGCGGAGTTCAACCAGCTCTCGCTCGATCTCATCTTCGGCGCGACCGATGCCTACAAGCGCGAAGGCGAAGCGGCGGCGCGCAAGCTGCGCGAGGAAACGAGCCAGCGGATCGACGATATATTGAAGGATATTCTCGAAGACCGGCGCCAGAACAGGGGCGACGATCTGCTCAGCATCCTCCTCGACGGCGAGGTCTATGATCGCAAGCTGACCGACGACGAAATGCTCAACATCGCCTCGCTGCTCTTCTTTGCGGGGACCGATTCAACCGCCGCGATCATGAGCTATTCCTTTCTCTATCTCGCGCAGCACCCCGAGCTTCAGAAGCAGCTCGCCGAAGATTCGGCGATTTATCCGGCCGCGACGCAGGAACTCATTCGCTACAACGGCTTCCATCAGATCCGGCGCGAGGCCCGCCGCGACGTCGAGCTCGCGGGCGCGAAGATCCGCAAGGGCGACATCATTCTGCTTCCGATGGGTTCGGCCAATCACGACCCCCGCAAATTCGCCGATCCGCTCGACGTCAGCTTCGAGCGCGGCAACGCTGGCGGCGCGATGACCTTTTCGGCAGGCCCGCATCGCTGCATCGGCCAGCATCTCGCGACCCTCCAGCTGCGCATCGCGCTCGAGGAGGTCACCGCCGTCATCTCGGACTATCGTCTCGATCCCGAGCATCCCTACGAGTTGATGACGAGCCACGCCAAGGCGGTGCTGCGCCATCTTCCGATGGTGTGGACGCCGGTCGAGGCGCCCGCCCGATGAACAGCGCTCCGCCGATGAGCCCGAAGCCCGTTTCGAAGCGCATCCTGATCACGGGGTGCTCGAGCGGAATCGGCCGCGCAATCGCGGTCGAGGCGACCGCCCGCGATCATGTGGTCATCGCGACGGCTCGCGATCTGGCGAAGATCGCCGATCTTCGGGCCGACCAGCGGATCGCGCTCGACGTCACCGACGATACCTCGGTCGCGCAGGCGGTCGCGGCGGCCGGTCCGGTCGACGTGCTCGTCAACAATGCGGGTATCAGCATATGGGGCGCGGTCGAGGCAGCGGACTCTGCGGACGTCCAGCGGATTTTCGAGACGAACCTGTTCGGGGCGCTGCGAATGGCGCGCGCCTGCCTTCCCGCGATGCGCGCGCGCGGCAGCGGCGCCATCTTCCAGATTTCGTCGGCCGCCGGACGCCGGTCAACGGCCGTGCTCGGCCATTATGCGGCGAGCAAGGCGGCGCTCGACGCCTATTCGGACGCGATGCGTCTCGAACTCAAGCCGTTCGGAATCCATGTCTGCTCGGTCCTTCTCGGCGCAGTCGAGAGCGCCTTTTCGCAGAATCGCACAGTGCTGGCGCATGACGCCTATCGCGCCATCGTCGATGGCGCGATCGCACGCGTCGCGCGCAGCCGGACAACGCCCCACAGCGCCGAATCGGTCGCCAGGCGCGTGCTCGATGCGATCGAGATGCCGGCGCCGCCGCTTCGGCTCGATGGAACGGGGGATGCGTTCGACCTGATCCGCCAGCGCACCGAACAGGATGACGAAAGCTGGGAGGCGGCGAGCCTTGCCACGCTCCTCGGGCCGGACTGGGATTCCGGGTCCGCATGATCACAGCTCAGTCGACGAGCTGGCGAGGCACCGCGGCGTCGGCCAGCTTGAGCCCCGAAAGCGTATCGACGATATGATCGGGAAGCGGCACGGCCCGGTCGTTCTGCACCGCGACGAGGACCGACTCGCCAAGCGCGGTGCACTGTCCGTTCTGGAACAGTCCTTGCGCCAGCCGGAAACTCGACCGGCCGATCGCGAGCAGTCCGCAGGCGACGATGCAATCATGCGGATAATGCGATTGGCGCACGAAGGTCGTCGCCGTCTGTCCGACCATGAACACGAGCCCGTCGGGCCGACGGTCGCGCGGCAGCGTCTCACGAACGAGGCGCGTGCGTCCCTCGCCCAGGATCGTCACCACCGAATAATTGCTGATATGGCGCAGCGTATCGAGGTCGGCTTGCCTCGACTGGACGCAGTAGCGACGCGGGAAGCTCTCCTCGCCGAGCGACAGGATCCGGTCACGGAACGACATGCGGCCAACTCCTCGAAATCCCGGTGCGGGACCGTCTCGATGACAGAGGTAGCAAGCGGGCAAAATTGGTAAAGAGTTATTTCAATTGATCGGGCACCTATGCTAGGAGGCTGCCAAGGAGTCGATGCAAATGGGTGCACTGGGCGACAGGATTGATGCCATTCTCGAACTCGACCCGGAGGCTCCGGCGGTCGAGTTCGAAGGGCGATGGAGCAGTTGGGGCGATCTTGCGTCGGCGATGTCCGCGCTTGATGCGGCGCTGATCGCTTCGGGTCTCGCGGAGGGAAGCCGGGTCGGCGTCTGCGTTCGCAACCATGCCGCGATGCTGCCCGCGATTCTTGCTGTGATCGCCAACCGCTGTCTCGTGACCTTCAACCCCATGCAGAGCCCTGCCAAGCTTGCCGAGGACATTGCAGGAGCGGATGTGCCTGCGATGGTCGGTATCGGCCAGGACCTCGACGGCGAGGAAGTTCGCCGCGCCCTCGCGGCCTCGGGTTGCCTCGTTCTTGAAATGACGGGCCGGCAGGACGAGCCGGTCCAGTGCCGGCAGCCCAGGTCCCGGGACAATCTCGCGTCGGCGCGCAGCGCGGCGCCCGATATCGCGCTCGAGATGCTTACGAGCGGCACGACAGGGGCACCGAAGCGGGTACCGATGCGCCGCGAGGCATTCGAGACCGCCGTATTCGGCGCGGCGCGGTTCGAGAAGGGACGGGGTGAAGGCGATCGGCCGCAGCTTCGCCGCGGCGTGCAACTGCTCATGGCGCCGCTTGCACATATCAGCGGCACGCTTGCCTTCATGAACGCCCTCGTTGCAGGGCGGAGCATCGCGCTTCTCGAGCGGTTCAGGGTCGAGACTTTCCGCGACGCGGTGCGGCGCCATGGCATCAAGGCCGCGAGCGTCCCGCCCGCTGCGCTGAAGATGATCTACGATGCCGGGGTGCCCGTCGAGGATCTCGCCTCACTCAAGGCATTTCGCGTGGGCACCGCGCCGCTCGATCCCGATCTCGCGGATGCCGTGTACGAGCGCTACGCCATTCCCATTCTCCAGAATTACGGCGCGACCGAGTTCGGCGGTGTCGCGGGTTGGACGCTCGACGATTTCGTCCAGTATCGGCAGTCGCGCCGCGGCTCGGTCGGCCGCCTCAATCCCGGTGTCGAGGGACGTGTCGTCGACCCCGAGAGCTTCACGATCCTGCCGCCCGGAGAGGTCGGCATCCTCGAACTCCGCTCGACCCAGATCGGTGACGGCGAAAGCTGGACGCGCACCACCGATCTCGCCCGGCTCGACGCAGACAATTTTCTCTGGATCGCGGGGCGCGCGGACAGCGCGATCATTCGCGGCGGGTTCAAGGTTCACCCCGAGGAGGTCGCCAAGGCGTTGCAAACGCATCCTTCGGTCTCGGAGGCGGCGGTGATCGGCCTTGCCGACGCCCGGCTCGGACAGGTTCCCGGCGCCGCCTATCTGATCGACACGGGTCAGCCTGCACCTGCGGCCGAGGAGCTTGCGGCCTTCCTTCGCAGGAGTCTCTCAAGCTACCAGGTTCCGGTGCTGTTCCACGCCGTCGCCGAACTGCCGCGCACGGGATCGATGAAGGTCGATCAGCGCGCGCTCCGCGAAATCCTGCAGCCCCTCTACGACAGGTCCGCGGCGGCCTGATCGCCCCGGGATCGCAAAAGACAATTCGAAAGGGAGAATGATGACCCGAAATGTAGCGGATAGCGAAAGGAAGCTTCATTCGGCGGATATGCTCGGCCGGATCGAAGGTTGCACGAACCCCGAAAGTGCCGAGATGCTCGCGGACGGCGAGACGATCATCTTCGGCAACTGCACGATCCTTCTCGGGATCGAGGACTATCGCGCCGGGCGCGGCATCACCTATGCGCAGGGCGAGGCCTTCGTTTCGCGCGCGCGCTTCGCCGAACGCGGCGAGCTCATCCTTCTCGAACGACAGTTTCTCGATAACCTGACCGGCACGCACGGCACCGACATCTTGCCGGTGGCGACGGCGGGGCTACCTGTGGGAACGGCGTTCATCACCGAGGCCGCTGGACCGCAGACGATCCGTGGCACCGGCCGGATCCTCCCCAAGTCCGATTATCTTTCCAACCTCACCGCCTTCGATCCGCTCTCGGGGCAGGTCCGCGGGACCCTGCCGCTCGGCGTCGGAAGCGCCATCGCGGCGCGCTTCAGCGATCTCGAGCAGCCCAACGGCCTCGCATTCGGGCCGAACGGCGACCTTTATGTGAGCGATATGGCGCCCGCATCCGAAGTGCCGGGGTGGGACGAGGTGTCGCCGTCGGCGATCTACCGCATTCCGCACGGCGCGATCGACGGGCTGATCGCCGGCGATGCCGGCGCCGCGGCCGGCGTGCAGCGCCTGCTGACGCCCGGCAAGACGAATGGCCTCACCCGGTCGTGGCGCGACGGCTCGATCCTGTCGGTCAGCTGCTCGCCGGGCGATCCGGCTGCGGGCGGCATCTATCGCTACGCCGCAGCGGATTTCGCGTCCGGGCGGCAGCCCGAGCCGCTGATCAGCGGCCTCGGGATCATCGACGGGGTGGGCGAGACTCGAAAGGGCACGCTCGTCGCCTCGACGCCGCCGACCAGCGAAGTCCATCTCTTCCCGGCCGATGGGCGCCACCTGATATTGAAACTCCCCGACGGCTCGGACCCGGTGGTGCGTCCGGCCGACATCAACATCTGTTACCCGCGGGTGCTTGGCGGCGAGCCGGCGCTGCTCGTTCCCGACGTGGCGCCTGGCGCCGATATCGGCGCCAGCAGCGTCTGTCTCGTCGACCTCAGCGGCTTTTAGGAGGCACATCATGACCGACTGGACGGCCGCCGAAAACCTCGACATCGCCCCGCACGTCCATGTGCCGGGCTACAGCTTTCACACCATCGTTCCCACCAACGACGTGCTCTACGACCCGCATGTCGTCGACTGGGAGGAGCCCGACGGACGCGTCGCGGTCTGCGACGTCGGCGGGCAAAGCTGGTCGACCCGTTTCGATCCGACGCTCGGCCACGGCGCGATCTGGTGGCTCACGCCCGACGGCCGGCTCGAGCCTGCGGTTCCCTGGGGTCACACGCACCTCGGCATGATCATGTTTCCACGGCTCGCTCCCGCGTCCTTCGGCCGCTGGGCGGGCCATGCGCTGATCCTGGCGCAGGTCCAGCCGGGCCGCGAAGGCGCGCATTGGGATCATGTCATCCATAAATGGGACCGCCGGTCCGACCAGCTGACGCTTTTCGCGACCTTGCCGCGCAATCAGAGCGCGAGCGGCGACGGCATTCCGGCCGCGCTGATTCCCGGGGGTTTCGGGCCGGAGGGAACCGAGCACGAGGGCTATTATTATTTCACCGCGCTGCGCAACAACAGCATCTATCGCGTGTCGGGTTCGGGCCGCGCCGAGACCTATGCGATCATGGACGGCGTCCACGGTCCGAAACTCCTGCCGCGCGCCATGTGCTTCGGTAGCGACGACATCTTCCCCGAACATAAGGGCAAGCTGATCGTCGGGGGTGTGCCCGACGGCAATTTCATCATCGGCGACAACAATCAGGGCCGGTTCGTCGGACAGGAAAGTGCCTTCTACCTCGTCGAGAAGGGAGCAGTCGCGACCGAGCCGTTCACCTTCGGGAACCGCATGCTCGCATTTCCGCAGCGTTGCGGCGCGGACTTCGGGCCGCTGGCCGGACATCTCGTCTATACCGATCACGGCACGATCAACCAGTCGCAGACCATCTATGACCATGACGCGCTCCCGCACGACGGTCGGATCCAGTATCGCGACGCCGATGGCAATCTTCAGGATCTGGTGACCGGCCTTCGCGCGGGGCGCAACGACATCCTGTTCGCCGGTGGACGCCTTCTCGTCAGCCATTGGGGCAAAAGCTACTCGACGGGTGAATTCCATCATCCCGACGGCGCGATCTGGGAACTGCGCTGGGACGGCTGAGGCTGCCCCGCACCCTTTTGCGAATATTTTGAGGAGATTGGAATTGGGTCACGTCGCCTTCATTTCGGGTGGAACGAGCGGCATCAATCTCGGCATCGCGACCGAGATCGCCCGCAGGAACGGGAAGGTGCTCGTATTCGGTCGTGACGCCGACAAGGCGGCCGCAGCCGCGAAGGCGATCGCCGACGAAACCGGCGCAAAGGCAATGCCCGGTAGTGCTGACGTGCGTGATGCGGCCGCGATCGCCGCCCTGTTCGCGGAGGCAACCGAACGCCTCGGCGCGCCCGACATCATCATCGCCGGCGCCGCGGGCAACTTCATGGCACCGGCGGCGCGGATCTCGCCCAACGGCTTCAAATCCGTCGTCGACATCGATCTGCTCGGGACCTTCAACGTCTTCCGCGCCGGCTATGAGGTCATCAGGAAGCCGGGGAACATGATCGCGATCACCGCGCCGCAGGCGGTCCAGCCGCACCCGCAGCAAGTTCATGTCTGCGCCGCCAAGGCCGGGGTGAATATGGTCGTGAAGGTGCTCGCGATGGAATGGGGGCAGGCGGGAATTCGGGTCAACGCCATCTCGCCCGGCCCGATCCTCGGGACCGAGGGCGTCGATCGCATGGCGCCGAGCGACGCCGAGAAAAGGCAATGGGCGGAGCAGACCGCGCTCCGGCGGTTCGGCCTTGCGACGGACATTGCGAATGCCGCGCTCTTTCTTGCTTCGGAGCAAGCGTCCTACATCACGGGGACGATCCTGGATTGCGATGGCGGGATGAAGCTTGGCGACGCATCGGGCGACTTCATGTGACCGGGGCACCCTGGATTTTCGGAGATGCGCCGGCCGATCATCCCGCGCTCATCGTCGCCGATACGGGCGAAACCCTGACCTTTGGCACGCTTAACGATCGTTCGGCGCGCCTCGCCAATCTCTTTGCAGCCGACGGGCTGGTTCAGGGCGACCCGGTCGCGCTCCTGCTCGAAAATGGCAGCGACTTCATCGTTGCCGTATGGGCCGCGCGCCGCGCTGGTCTGCTCTGCGTTCCGCTCAACTGGCACCTCGCGCCGGACGAGATCGGCTATATTCTCGGCGACTGCGGCGCAAAGGCCGTCGTGGCGTCGCCGCGTTTCACGAAGCTCGTAGCCGGCAGCGGCTCGCCGACGCTCCGATGCTATCTCTTCGGACCGGAGGAATCCGGCTGGCGCGACATCGAGGCCGAACTTGCCCGGACGAGGGCGGACCGGCCACAGCCCGAACTGGGCGGCGGGATGATGCTGTATAGTTCGGGCACGACCGGCCGCCCAAAGGGTATCATCGCATCGGGAGGCCAGGGACGCTCGCTCGCCGAGCTGACCACCTATGAAAAGCTCTACCGCGACTTTCACGCTGTGTCTCCCGCCAGCACCGTGCTGACCGCCGGCCCCCTCTATCACGCGGCCCCCCTGAACTGGGCGATCGGCCCGCAGCGGCTCGGCGCCACGATCGTCATCTTCCGCCATTTCGATGCGGCGGCATGCCTCGAGGCGCTTTCACGCCAGGGCGTGACCCACTGCCAGATGGTTCCGATTCACTTCGTGCGCCTTCTCAAGCTTCCCGATGACGTCCGCCGCCGGGCGAGCATCCCGACGTTGACGCGGGTCGTGCATGCGGGGGCACCCTGCCCGGTCGCGGTCAAGGCCGCGATGATGGACTGGTGGGGACCCGTTATCTGGGAATATTATTCGGGAAGCGAGGGGTTCGGGATGACCGCGATCGATCCCGAGGAATGGCTCGCGCACCCCGGCAGCGTCGGCCGGCCGCGTTACGGCGGCCCGATCGAGATCGTCGGACCCGATGGCGAATCCCTGCCGGTCGGCGATATCGGTCTCGTCTATTTTTCGAACCCGCGGGAATTTGCCTATCAGGGACGCGAAAGTCAGTCCCACGATGCGATCAACGCGAAGGGATGGGCGACCTTCGGCGACATGGGCTGGCTCGATAGCGAGGGCTTTCTCTATCTCGCGGACCGGAAGGGCCACATGATCATATCGGGCGGGGTCAACATCTATCCCGCCGAAATCGAAGCGGCCCTTCTCCAGCATCCCGCCGTCGGCGACGCCGCCGTCATCGGCGTCCCCGATGAGGAATATGGCGAACGGGTTCACGCGGTGATCGAACCGGCACGCGGCCATCCGGTCGGCGTCGGCCTCGAAGCCGAGCTTGCCGCTTATGTCCGCGAGCGCCTGGCGGGCTTCAAGGTGCCCCGCAGCTTCGAATTCCTGAACGAGCTGCCGCGGTCGGAAGCCGGCAAGCTCCTGAAACGCGAGCTTCGCGCGCGGCACTGGGGCGACGCCAAGGTTCGCATCTGAGAAGCTTGCCTATCTAACCGTTAGCCGAATTGACGGTTCCGTCGCAGCCGCGCCGATTGCCTTATTGGCGTCGTTCTTGGCCTATTTTTCTGAAAATACTTGGAAATGCGATGGTTTTCCGCACCAGCGCCAGCTCCGGAAATTCATCCTTGAAAGAGTTACAGAAATATGATTGATATAACTCAATAGCCGAATCGAGCTATCTGGGAGGACCTTACAAATGCGCCAGCTACTTACCGTTTCTTCGATCGCCATCGCGGCCTTCGCCGTGACCGCTCCTGCCCAGGTTCATGCCCAGGCCGCACCCGCAACGCCCGCAGCTCCGGCCGAAGCCCGTGACGATTATGCCAATGAAGACATCATCGTCACCGCGACCCGCCGCGAGGAAACGTTGCAGACCGTTCCGGTTTCGGTGACCGCGCTCACCGCCGCCGCGGTCCAGCAGAAGGGCATCACAAACATCGACAATCTGGCGAATTCGATCCCGAACCTCGCCGTGCGTCCCGCCGCCGCCAGCAAGACGACCGCGATCATTTCGATGCGCGGCCAGGTTCAGCGCGAGAATCTCCCGACCGTCGATCCGAGCGTCGGCGTCTATGTCGACGATGTCTATCTCGCCCGTTCCTATTCGGCGCTGAGCGAACTCCTCGACGTCGAGCGCGTCGAAGTGCTGCGCGGTCCGCAGGGCACGCTCTTCGGCCGCAACACCATCGGCGGCGCGATCCGCGTCATCGCGCGCAAGCCCAAGGTCGACGAGGGGCTGACCGGCACCTTCTACGCCGGCTACGGCAATTATGACCGCCTCGAAATCGGCGGCGCGGTCACGATTCCGATCGTCGCCGACCGGCTCGCGATCCGCTACGCGGGCAATATGCGGTCGCACGACGGCTACACCAAATCCTATCTCGTCACCGAGCCCTATACCGGGCCGGCATCGATCAAGAAGGTCATCGACACCAACGACGAGCAGGTGATGTCGCATCGCCTCAGCGTCGCATGGGAGCCGACCGACAGCACCAAGATCGACGCGAGCTATTATTATTTCAAGGAAGACAGCAACGGCGTGCTGGTCGCGAACCTGTTCGGCGACATCAGCCGCACGGCGCTGCCCTCGCTCGCGACGACCCAGTTCAATTCGCCACAGCGCGACGAGAGCTTCTATTCGGCGCTCACCAACGTAACGCCGTTCAGCCACTCGAAGTCGCAGATTCTCCAGGGCACGCTGCAGCAAGGGATCACCGACGACATCACCCTGAAGCTGATCGGCTCGTGGGTGAAGGGCTCGAACCACTCGAGCACCAACGCCGACGGTGTCGTCACCGACAGCGTCACGCTCGTCCAGTTCGAACCCGACCTGACGCAGGGCCAGACGCAATATACCGGTGAGTTCCAGCTTTCGGGCTCGAGCTTCGACGGCATGCTCGACTGGATCGGCGGCCTCTATTATTTCGAGGAAGAGGCGTCCGACTTCAGCCCCGGCAACTCGCGCGTGTTCGGCAGCAGGGCCAATGCCATCACCTTCGACGGCGTGGCCAACAACAAGTCGAAGTCGGCCTATCTCAGCCTGACCTTCCACCCGACCCAGCGCCTGACGATCCGCGCGGGCGGCCGCTACACCGAGGACACCAAGGGCATCTTCGGCCAGAACCGCAATGTCACCACCGGCATCTGCGTCTATACGCCAGGGCCCGGTATTATCACGTCGACCACGCCGAACGGCCCCTGCGAACTGCGCCGCAAGGACAAGTTCGATTATTGGATCTATGACATCGGCGTCGACTACAAGGTCACCGATGATATCTTCGTCTACCTGAAGACGGGCAACGGCTATCGCGGCGGCGGCCAGCAGTTGCGCGCGGTGAACACGGCCAGCAGCCTGCCGTTCGATCCCGATCGTGTCGTGAACTATGAGGCGGGCGTCAAGGCCAAGCTGTTCGACATGCTGACCGTCAATGCCGCAGCCTATCACGTCGATTATTCGAACGTGCAGCAGTCGCTGATCCTCTCGCCGCCGGTCACGCCGACGACGACCACGGTCAACGTCAACCAGGGCAGCGCCAATGTCGACGGCTTCGAGGTCGAGGCCTTCTTCACCCCGTTCAAGGGTTTCCGCCTCGAGGGCTCGGTTGGTCACAACGACTTCGACTTCAAGGATCCGACGATCGTCCAGATCCTGTCGCCGCGCTGGAAATATGCGCTCGGCGGTTCCTACAGCCACGAGATCGGCACGGCGAAGCTTACCGGTTCGGTCAACTTCGACCATTCGGGCGCCTTCTATGGCACGCCGAATCCGCTGACGCCGGGTGCTCTTATCTCGGGATCCGATCTGCTCAGCGCCCGCCTCGCGCTGGAACTCGACAACGGTCTCGAACTTTCGATCTGGGGACGTAACCTCACCAAGGACGAATATTATGTCGCGGCAACCTTCTCCGGCAACGTCGCCGGGGCGGTCGTCGGCAATCCGCGGACCTATGGAGCGACGGCGCGCTTCTCCTTCTAAAAAGGGGTGGAGCGCGGCCCAGGGGCACGGGCCGCGCTCCGATTTCCATGATCCCACAGTCAGGAGCCGCAACATGTCCGAGAAATTGATCCCCGACTGGGCCGTCGCGCGCGGTCGCGCGATGCGTCCGCCGCTGGCTGTCGATCCCAGGCGCACCGCTGTCCTGGTGATCGACATGCAGAATTTCTTTCTGCACAGCGCGAGCGCGCTCCCGGTGCAGAATGTTCCCCAGCTCGTCGAAGCGATCAACGAGGTCATAGCCGCCTATCGCGAGGCCGGCTCTCCGATCGTCTGGGTCCAGCACAGCTTCGCCGGCGCCTCGCTCGAAGCCGCCGAAGAGGGAGCCTGCGACGCCCGCGCGTCGCTGATCGGCCAGCTCCTGCCCGGCAACGAGGCGTTCGATATCGACACCCGTATGGCGCGCTCGGCCGACGACCACCATGTGGTCAAGAAGACCGCGAGCGCCTTCCATCCCAACTCCGGATGCGATCTCGCCGCTCTGCTCGAGGAGCGGGATATCGATACGCTGGTGATCACCGGTATCGTGACCAACGGCTGCTGCGAGACCACCGCGCGCGACGCGACCCAGCATGGCTACAAGGTCCTGTTCGCATCCGACGCGACCGGCGCGATGAGCGACGAAGAGCACCGCGCCGCGCTCCTCAATCTCGCGCTGTGGTTCGCGGAAGTGCGCCCGGCAGAAGAACTTGCTGCGCTGGCCGGCCAATCGGCCTCGGCGGCGCCAGCCTGACGAATGGAAGCTGCGCCCACCCGGCGCCATAAGTCGCCGGGGCGCTTGGCGAAGTCGCGGAGAAGCTCGATGCCGGAATATAGCCCTCCTGCCTGGGCGACCGCGCGCGCGGCGGCGGTGCGCCCGCCGGTGAGACTGAATCCGTGTACGACCGCGCTTGTCGTGATCGACATGCAGAATTTCTTCCTCGATCCCGCGATCCCCATCGCGGTGCCTTGCGGCCATGCTCTGGCGGGGCCGGTCAACGACCTCGTTGCCGGGCTCCGTGCCACTGGCTGTCTCATTGCCTGGGTCCAGCAGGGATATGGCGAAGAGGAGCTCGCACGCGACAGGAACAGGCCCGTCGATGCCGGAACCGCCTTCCGCGCGGCCCTCGGAATCGACCAGCCCGGCTTTGCCCTTTCCGACCGCCTTGAGGTCGGCGCCGATGATCTGCGGGTGGTGAAGCGAACCCCGAGCGCGCTGCACCCCCGGTCCGATTGCGGATTGCTTGGCCTGCTCCGCGACCGCGGCATCGAGACCGTCGTCATCGCCGGTATCGAGACGAATGTCTGCTGCGATACGACGGCGCGCGATGCAGCGCAGCACGGCTTTCGGGTGTGTATCGCCTCGGACGCGACCGCCGCGATGACCGACGCCGAGCATGAGGCGGCGCTGCTCAACCTCGCACTATGGTTTGCCGACGTGCGGTCCAGCCGCGAGTTGATCGAAATGGCGCGATAAGGCTGAGCGGTGTCGCCCCTGGTCGCAGGAAGGCATTCAATCTGGCTCGGGCATCCGCGACAGGTTGGCGCGCACCTTGCTGATCAGGCGCCGCAGATCATCGCATTGCTCGGGCGTCAGGCCTTCGGTCGCCTCCGCTCCGATTTCTTCACCGATATGCGCGACGCTATCGAGAAGCCGGTGCGCGGCCGGGGTCAATCCGATGCGTTTCGCACGCTTGTCGGCAGGATCCGGAAGGCGCTCGGCGAGATCGGCATCGACAAGCCGCGAGATCATTCGCGAGACGCTGATCGGTTCGACTTCGAGCCTGTGCGCAAGATCGGATTGGCGTGCCGCATGCTGTCCGCCGAGATATTTCATGAGGCGGAACTGCAGCGCGGTTATTCCGTGCTCGCGCGTCTTGGCATTGAACGCGCGGCGGAACAACCGCGCGGTGTCGTCGATCAGAAATCCGATGCTCATGTCCACGAGCGGCAATATAATCCCTCTATAGAGTTAACGCAATGAGATGCAAATCCCCGGAAAATAGCGATGCTCTGCCGGAAATTCCGGCGATAAAGGTGCTGCAATGACCGGCGGCATCGCTGAAGATAATTGGGCGAGTGCCTGGGATCCGGTGATGAGAGCAATCGGATCGCCATTGATCGGCGGATCGCCGGGCTCCGGACCGGCCGACGCTATCGAGCTTGGCGCGATCAGGCGCTATCTCGAACCGCTCGAGTTCGGTTGTCCGCTCCACCATGATCGCGCCGCCGCGCAGGCGCAGGGGTATCGGGACGTCATTACGCCCTACACGTCGCTGCTGAGCTTCTGCATGCCCCCGATGTGGGCGCCCGGCGATCCACCGATCTTCACCGATGCCGATCGTGATGCCCAGCCCGCGCGAAGTGTCGTGAAACCGTCGTTCCCTGACTATTTCCCGCCTTTCTCGGGCTATTTTGCCACCGATATCGAGATCGATTTCATCCGCGCCGTCGCGGTCGGCGAACGGGTCGCGCGCGGGGAGCCGCGGCTGGCGGCATGCGAACCCAAGGAGACGCGCGTCGGCCGCGGCGCCTTCGTCACCACCGAGGCCGACATCGTGACCAGCGAGGGCGAGGTCGTGGCACGGGTGCGCACCGGGCTCTTTCTCTACACGCCGCACGGAGACGCGCGATGATACAGCGCCACTGGGATGATGTCCGGGAGGGCGATGAACTCGCGCCGCTCCGCTTTCCGCTGACCATCTACCGTCTGGTCATGGCGGCGGCAGGCAATCGCGACTTCAATGCCATCCATCATAATGGCGATTATGCGCGCCGGAGCGGCGCGCCCGACATGTATGCCAACACGCTTTTCCTGCAGGGCATGTGGGAACGGGCCGTGCGCGACTATATCGGACTTGCCGGCACGATCCGGCGCCTCCGCGGCTTCCGGATGAAGAGCTTCAACATCGTCGGGCAGACGGTGACCGTGCGGGGCAAGGTCATCGCGAAATCGCGCGAGGGCGATCTCGGCCTTGTCGAGATCGAACTCTGGTCGGAAAATGAAAACGGCGTGTCCGTCGGACCGGGTTCGATGACGGTCACGCTTCCGCTACGGGATGCCGGCGCGGGCGCCTAGCTGCGCCCGCCGACTGCGGCCTCATCGCCGGCCGCGAATGATATCGGCCGCCTTTTCGGCGATCATGACCGTCGGTGCGTGGGTGTTCGCGCCGACGAGTGCCGGCATGACCGAGGCATCGACGACGCGAAGCCGATGTACGCCCCTTACCCGAAGCTCAAGGTCGACCACCGACGCATCGTCGGCTCCCATTCTGCACGAACCGACGATATGGAAGCCCGTATTCCCCGCCGCGCGCGCCCATTCGAGCAAGGCCTCGTCGGTGTCGGCGACCTGCGGTCCGGGTGTCGCCTCGCGGACCACATGACCGGCAAGCGGAGGCTGCACCCCGAATGAGCGGCACAAGCGGATTCCGGCCAGCGCCACGTTGCGGTCGCCGGACTCCTTCAGGAAGCCGCACTGGATGTCGGCGGCGCCGTTCGCAGCCAGATGGACATGTCCCCGGCTTTCCGGACGGCATTGATAGAAGGAAATACTGATGCCGGGAGCCCGGTCGACGACCGCAGTCGTCCGGCCCTTCACATCCTGGAACCGATAGGTAAGCGGTCCGCCGAACAGTTCGATGTCGGCGGGTCCGTCGCCCGGTGACACGCGGGCATAGCCCGTCATCTGGGTGGGCGTTCCGCTCAATACACCCTTGCGCCCGATCAGATAGCGCAGTCCGTTATAGACCGCATGGACTCCGCGCCCGGCGTTGTTGAGCGAGGCAAGGCCGCGCAGCTCATATTGGACCGTGAACATCACATGGTCGCGGACATTCTCGCCGACCTCGGGGCGATGCTGCTGAACCGCGAGCCCCAGCTTCGCCAGCCGTTCGCCATCGCCGATCCCCGATTGTTCGAGCAGCAGCGGCGAGCCGATCGCGCCGGCGCTGAGAATCACTTCGGCCCGGGCTCGTATCTCCTCGGCCTTACCCTCCCTGCGGACCGCAATGCCCATAGCCGCGCCATTTTCGATGATGAGCCGGTCGACCGTGACATCGGTCAGTATCTCGAGGTTCGGGCGCGAGCGGACGGGGTCGAGATAGGCGCGCGCCGCGCTCTGGCGCCGTCCGCCTTTCCAGTTGAGTTGCGAGCGGCCGAGCCCGAGCGGCGCCTCGACATTATAGTCCTCTATGGCTGGCAGTCCCAGCGGCGCCCCGCTCTCGACGAGCATCGCGGTCGAGGGAAACCAGCCCGGGTTGAAATCGACGGGAATCGGCCCGCCCCGCCCGCGACCTTCACCGCCGGGCGCGAAGTTCTCTGCGCGCATGAAATAGGGAAGCACATCGTCCCAGCCCCAGCCGGTGCAGCCGAGCGCTACCCAATTGTCATAGTCGAAGCGGCCGCCCCTGACCCAGGCGAGACCGTTGATCGAACTCGATCCGCCGATGAGCTTGCCGCGCGCATAATGGATCGTCCGGCCGCCAAGGCCCGGTTCCGGTCCGGCGCGATAGCACCAGTCGAACTTCGGATTGGCCATCGTCTTCGCATAGCCGACCGGAAGATCGACGACCGCGCTTCGGTCGCTTCCTCCCGCTTCGACCAGCAGAACCCGGACGGAGGGATCCTCGCTGAGCCGGTTTGCCAGGACGCAGCCGGCCGAGCCGGCGCCGATGATGATATAATCCGCTTCGCGGCCCGACAGGTCATCGCTCATGGTCGTCTCGTCACGCCGCGGTGTGAAGCGGTTCGGCGGCAAGGCCCGTCACCGTCTTCAGTTCATGATATTGGGCGAGCCCTTCGCGGCCCATCTCGCGCCCGAGACCCGACGCCTTGAACCCGCCGAAGGGAGCGGTGAAGTCGATCGCGAAATTGTTGAAACCGACCGTGCCCGCACGGAGCCGCTTGATCGCGGCATAGCCGCGCACCGGGTCGGCGCTGAATACCGCTCCCGCAAGGCCATAGGGGCTGTCGTTGGCGATCGACAGCGCGACCTCGTCATCGCCGTCATAGGGAATGACGACGCCTACCGGCCCGAACACCTCTTCCTGGGCGATCCGGCTGTCGTTCGCGACGTCGTAGAAGAGCGTCGGGGCGACGAACCAGCCCGCCCCCCAATCGGGTGAATGCTTGCCGCCCGCCGCGATCGGGGTTCCCGATGCACGGGCGCCGTCGATATAGGACTGGACGCGCTGCTGCTGCCGCTCGGCGACCATCGGCCCGATCATGGTCGCGGTATCCATCGGATCGCCGACCCGGAGCTCGGCGACCTTCGCGCTCAGCGCATCGACGAATTCGGACTGGCGCGCCCTCGGGACGACGATGCGCGTCAGGGCCGCGCAGGCCTGGCCGCTATTGAAGCCGAGCCCCAGGGGGATGGCATATTCGGCGACGGTGGCGGGATCGGCGTCGTCGAGTGCAATCGCCGCCGACTTGCCTCCGAGTTCGAGACCGCAGCGCCTGAGATCGCGACCGCAGATTTCACCGATCCGCCTGCCCGCCGCGGTGCTTCCGGTGAAGGACACCTTATCGACGAGCGGATGGCTGACCAGAAATTCGCCCGCCTCGCGTCCGCCCGGGACGATATTGAGCACGCCCGGCGGCAGGCCGGCCGCTTCGGCGGCGTCGGCAAGAATGAAGCCGTCGAGCGGGGTTTCGGGCGCGGGCTTGGCGACGATCGTGCAACCCGCCGCCATGGCCGGGGCGCATTTCGCGAGCAGCAGGAACAGCGGGCCGTTCCACGGAACGATCGCCGCGACCACGCCCACCGGCTCCCTCCGCACGAGATAGGGCGCCGCAAGCCCCTGCCGCGGTTCGGCCGCCTCGCCCTGGGCGGCAAGGTCAGCATAATAGTTGAGCATCGCGGCCGGCCCGGCGCCGCCCCGCGACAGGAAGGATATCGGCGCGCCCATCTCCTGGATGATGAGGCGCGTGGTCTCGTCGGCGCGCGCCATCAGATAATCGGCCATGCGTTTCAGGATCGCCGCACGCTCGGCCGCCGCCATGCGCGGCCAGGGGCCGGCGTCGAACGCCCGCCGCGCCGCGACGACCGCCGCTTCCATATCGTCCCGCGAGGCATCGGGCGCGCGGCCGAAGACTAGCCCGGTGGCGGGATTGATCACTTCGATCGCACCGCCGGTGGCTGGGCGGACCCATCCGCCGTCGATGAAATGGGCGCTGCGTTCTGTCGGCAAGGTCATGGGAATATCTTTCCGCGCTGGATTCTTAGTTCCAATGGATGGGAAGGTGATCGACGCCGAGCAGCGTTCCCGAGGTAATTTCGGTCTGCTCCGGATCGGCAATACTGAACGGAGGCACCCGGCTCAGCCATTCGCGCCAGGCGATCGCCATTTCGCTGCGCGCGAGGTGAGCGCCGAGGCAGAAATGCGGCCCGAAGGAAAAGGTCATGTGCCGGTTCGGCTTGCGGGCGGTATCGGCTTCTGCCGGATTGGCGAATTCGGCCGGGTCGAAATTCGCGACGGGCAGACAGTTCATCACCCAGTCGCCCTTGCGCAATGGGGCGCCGCCCAGATCATGATCCTGCACCACGCGGCGGTAGGAATTGACCACCGCATAAACCCGCAGCATTTCCTCGATCGCGGTCGGTATACCGGCAGGATCTTGCCGCAACTGCGATTGCAGGTCGGGATTTTGCGCAAGATGCTGGCACTGGAAGCCGAGCGATGCGGTGACGGTGTGAATGCCGCCGGCGAAGACGAGGAAGACCATTCCGATGACCTCGTCATCGCTCAGTTTCCTCCCCTCGATCTCGCCGTGCACGATCTTCGACAAGACGTCTTCGCGCGGCGCGACGGCGACCTTCGCGATCTCCGACCGCAGGAAATCGCCGATCGCGCGGGCGCCGCCCGACCGCTGCTCCATCGTCGTGCCTTCGTGGAGATCGCGTCCCCAGCGCACGATGTCGTCGAAAGCCTCGAGCGGCAGCCCCATGAGCGAAAGGAAGATCAGGATCGGGAAAGGCTTGGAAAAGGCGGAAACGAATTCGCATTCTCCGGTCCCGATGAAGCTGTCGATCAGCTTCGAGGCATGCTGCCGGATTTTCGGCTCCAGTGCTTTGATCACCGGCGGCGAGAACAGGGGGTTCAACATTTTCCGGTAGCCGGAGTGCAACGGCGGATCGACCTCGGCCGGGAGCAGCGGCCATTCCTCGCCGAGCAGCGACGAATAGCGCGCGATCTGGTGCGACGAGAAAATATCGTGGTTCTGCAAGACGAAGCGCAGATCCTCGGCTTTCGTCGGCACCCAGAAGCCCATGCCTCCGTCGGGATTCTGCCCGGACGGATTATAGAAGACCCGCGGCGCCGATTGCAGTTCCGCCAGTTTCGCATGGGGACAGCGCTGCATGTCCGGACCGGCGACGAAGTCGAAAGAATAGATCAGCTCGCCGGGCACATGGTCCGGAACCGCGGCTGTTTTTTGATCGGAGGCCATGTCGTGTCTTCTCCCCGTGCATAGCGAGTCGCTTTTGAGACGATTTCTGTTATGCGTCTCACATACGCTCGGATGGGCTGGGGCGCAATGAGGTATCTCAATTATGCAAAAATACTCGAATGCGCGGGCCCGATTGAGCGAGAATGACGACATTGAGCGAATTCTGGATGGCGCGAAGGCGTGCGTCGCGCGTCTGGGTTTCGAGCGGACGCGGATGGAGCATATCGCCGCCGAGGCAGGCATTTCGCGCGCGACCCTCTACCGGCGATTTGCCGGAAAGGAGGAGGTTTTCGCGGCCTTGCTGGATCGCGAGGCGCTCCCCTTCATTGCCCGTGCGCGTGTCATTGCAGCAGAGTCTTGCGGAATAGCCGAGCGTATCGAGACGATTCTCTGCTTCGCGATCGACGAGTTCGGGCGGCACGACTGGCTGTCGCGCGAAATGACGAGCGGACTGAGCTCGCAGTCGCTCGGCATATTGAACGCGGCCGACCGGAAAGCGGCGGAATATGCTATGCTGCCGCTACTCCGCGAGGGCATGGCCGCGGGCGAGATTCTCGATGCGCTGCCCTCCGACGAACTGGTCGAATGGATCTTTCGCCAGCTTGTTTCGATCTCGGTGCTCGACATGGAGCGGGCTGCCAAGCACCTCCGGGTCCGTCTGCTGGTCATGCCGGTTCTGGCATCGGCGTCCGCACGAGCCTGACCGGCCTCGACGTCGCGAGCCCGCCGATGCGCTGCCGAACCCTCTAGGCGTGCCGCCGACCAGCGATTACATCCCCGGCATGACCGGCCCATCACTCTGGATCGCACAACAACATGGGCAGGACTGGCGCGACGAGGAACTGCTCGCAGCCATCCGCTGGGTGACGCGAACTCTCGATCCCGCTGCGTGGACCGCAAGGCTCGACGCGGTGCGCGACACTTTTTACGAAGCGCGCAGCGAGTGGCAGCGCGGAAATAGGGTTCCGCTGTTCGACCCAGCCGACCTGGCGGCTTGGTATATATTCCAGGGCAACGCCTATGCCGCCGATCGCCGCGACTGGTATGAGCCGGAAGCCTATCGGATCGCGCCCCTGCTCCGCCGTCTCGGGCAATTGCTGCCCCAGTTCGAGGATATTGCCGGGGCCGGGGAGCGGGCGGCCCGGGTTCTGACCGATGGAAGGCGGCAGCCCGACGACGGTCTTTATGAATTGCTCGTCGCCGGCACCTATCGACGGAATGGCTGGCCACATGTCGAATTCGTCCCTGAAGCGCCCGGTCGGCAGAAGACGCACGACATCAATGTCGCAAGCGGACGGAAACGCTGGGCGGTCGAATGCAAGCGCGTGGGACGCTCCGAATATGCGGCTGACGAACGGGGTCACGGCGAGCGGCTCGCCGGCCCGGTGCACGAGCTGTCGCGGGTGCAGCGCGTCTCGTGTATCCTCGAAGTCGACTTCCGGATCGAATTGTCGGAGGTGCCCACGGACTATCTTGCTGCGCGAGCGGAAACCGCGCGCAGTGGCGGCGGGGCGGATCGGTGGAACGACGAGATAGCGCGGGGGTGGGTCAGGCCCGTGGCATGGCAGGACCTGAAGCCGATCCTCGCATGTGATGATCTCTATTTCGGGTCGAGCCGGATGATCGAGCTTGCGGCGGGGACCTATGTCGCCGAGGCGGATCACAGCGTGGACGGCGATTGGATCCCGAGCCGAGAGCGGCCTTTTCACGCCCATGATGTGAGCCGACTGAGCGTGGTGAGCTGGCTCAGTTCGTCCCGGGAGGCGGGGCGCCGGAAGGCGAAGCATTTCCGGAGCCTTGTCGCGCGGGCCAGCGGGCAGTTGCCGGGCGACCGGCCGGGCGTCGTGCACGTCGGCTATGAATTGATCGGTGGTAACGGGGTGGACGCGCGGCGCGACCTCGCAAACCGGCTGGAGATGCTGACCTTTGACCCCGGTTCGAGCCGCCTGCGGTGGGTTTATGGCAATTATATGGTTCCCGAGCATACGACGCACTCCGACGAGGCGAGTGCGCTAACGGAAACCACGGCGACCTATCAGGCGGGAAAGCCGCATCGTACGCCCGGCCCGCTTCCTTTCCATCAACTTTTCTCCGACCCGGGGCCGGTCCTCCCCGGCGGCTACTGGCTGCGGCCGCTCTGATGGGCTGTCTGATCTGCGGCGATCCCGCGACCATCGAATCCCATATCGTCCCGCGGGCGATCTACCGGAGCCTCGCGGGCGACCAGCAGCACGCCTATGAAGGAAGCCGGTTCGCGGAGGGCGTCAAATATCAGGCGAAGGGCCTCTTTGACCGGTCCATCCTCTGCCAGGTCCATGAGGCGCGGCTCGGACCCGCCGATGCTTATGGAGTGAAATTTCTGCGACGGTTCGAGAAGGACGGTTCCAGCGACCTCGACGGCCGCGTTTGGATCGTTTCGAACCCGCGCCCCGATCTGCTCGTGCGCTTCGTCGCATCCTGCATCTGGAGGCGGGGCGTGTCGATGGTACAGCGGGACGGGGCGGACCTCGACCTCGGACCGGCCGAGCCGAAGCTGCGCAACCTGCTGTTCGGCAATCCGGGCAATTATGATCCGCCGCTGATGGTCAAGCGCCGGCCGATCGTGAGCCAGGGGCAGACGCTGCGTGAAATGATGTGGCTTCCCGGCAAGGGATGGGGCTTCGGCGACAACACATGGTCCTTCTATGCCCTCGGCTGCGAGTTCGTGATGAAACTCAACCCCTATAGCTCGCCGCCATTTCGTCCGTTGTTCACGGTGAACCGGCGCGATCCCGCCTGGTGTCTCGACATGGCGCCGCAGGAAATTTCCGAAGTCGAGGGCATGGTCGAGATCGGTGCGAACATGCTGCGGCCCGAATATCGAAAGCAGGGAAAAATCCGCTAGAATCCGGGCCGGATGGCGCGGGCCGAACGGTTGGACGGACGTTCGACACCCCCTTTTTCTGTTATGGCGGCCCGGCGATTTTCGGTTCAATTGGCCTGTCTCTTATAAAGGGAGACAGTCCATGCTTCTTGTCGTCGATCATCGCAATCGCGTGCGCCAGCATGCGGTACTTCGTTCCATGTTCGCCGCGCGCAAGCGCGTTTTCATCGATCTCCTCAAATGGGATCTGCCCGTCCTTGCGGGTCGATATGAGGTCGATCAGTTCGACGATGTTCATGCGAGCTATCTCATCATCGCGGACCGGGACGACAATCATCTCGCATCGGCCCGGCTCCTGTCGACGACGCGGCCGGCGCTTCTCGACAGCCTGTTCGCCGACCTGATCGCGGCCGATCTTCCCCGCGGGCCACAGGTTCTCGAAATCACGCGCTTCTGCCTGTCGCGCGAGGCCGGCGCGAGGCTGCGCCGCGAGGCGCGGGACACGCTTCTCGTCGGCCTCGTCGAATTCGCGCTCGCCAACAACGTCCGGACCTATACCGGCGTCGCCGAGCTCGCTTGGTTCGAACAGATCCAGGGCTTCGGCTGGGCGTGCCGCGCGCTCGGCGAGCCGCGCGGGGCCGGCAGCCGAGCGCTCGTCGCGCTCCGTATCGACATCGACGAGACCACGCTCGGCCGTCTTGCAGCCGCCGGCATCGGCCCCAGCGCGGAAGATGGCATCACCCGCGCGTGGGCGGCCTGAAGGAGAGCGATGATGGGGATGCACGCTACACCCGTCGGTCCCGAGGCGCAGGCCTCCGAACTGCTCGATCAGGGCTATACGATCCTGCGGGGCGCATTGCCCGCCCGCGCGATCGCCGCGCTCGAACGCGACCTCGCGGCGCGCTTCGCGGCAACGCCCTTCTGCGAGGGCGGCTTTTATGGCGAGCGGACCAAGCGGTTCGGCCGGCTTTTGCTGCGGTCGCCGCATACGGCCAATCTCGTGATGCACCCCGACATCATGCCGCTCGCGGAATCCGCGCTCCTTCCCTGGTGCGACCGGATCCAGCTCAATCTCACCCAGGCGATCGAGCTTCATCCGGGAGCCTTGCCGCAGCTGCCACACCGCGATCAGGATATGTGGAGGGGTGTGACCGGCGAGGTCGAATATCTGGTGAATGTGATGTGGCCGCTCTCGCCTTTCCTCGCTGAAAATGGCGCGACGCTGATCTGGCCGCGCAGCCATGGCGCCGAAGCGCTCGTCGAGGAACCGGGCGGCAGTCCGGTCGCCATCGAAGCGGTGCCGGGCGATGCGATCGTCTTCCTGGGATCGACGCTGCACGGCGCGGGCGGCAACCGGAGCGCCGGTGTGCGGCGCGGCATCATCGTGAGCTACTGTCTCGGCTGGCTCAAACCCTATGAAAATCAATGGCTCGCCTATCCACCCTATATCGCCTGCGACTTCCCGCCCGAGCTCTCCGCGCTGATCGGCTATGCCCAGCATCGCCCCAATCTCGGCAATTTCGAGGGACAATGTCCCTCAATACTCTTCGGCGGCTATCCGTCGGAGCCTCTGCCGGCGATGGACGCGCTGCGCCCCGACCAGTCGGCTATGCTCGCCGATTATCTGTCCGCCCAGCGTGCGGGGGGCGAGGCGGGAGGCGCGGCATGAGCCCGGGTGCGACGATGGAGCGGGTCTATCTCGACCTCAAGGCGCGCGTTCTGGCAGGAGCCTACCCGCCGGGTTCGCGCCTCGATCCTGCCCAACTCGCGAAGTCGCTCGACGCAAGCGCCACGCCGGTTCGCGATGCGCTGTACCGCCTCTCGGGCGAACGGCTGATCGAGAGCTGGCACCAGGAGGGGTTCCGGCAGCCCATGCTCGCCGAATCCGACCTCCATGCCCTGTACGAGTGGGGCGGCGCCTTGCTGGCGCTTGCGCTGAGGGGCCGGAGGCCCGTTCGCGACTCGTCCGGTCTCGTCGAACTCGCGACTCGGGCCGGCTATCCGGAAGGCATCGCAAATCTGTTCCGGACCATCGCTTTCGTCAGCGAAAATCGCGAACTTCGTCTCGCGAGCGTCAATATGATCGAACGCAGCCAGATATTGCGCGCCGCGGAAGTGCGCGTCGACCGCGGGAGCGGTGACGCGCTCGCCGCGATGGAGGAGGATTTCCGGTTCGGCCGATGGACCGCATTACGCGGCAAAATCACGCGGTTTCATGGCCAGCGCATGGCGCTTGCCGGGCGGATCGCGGCAGAACTCAAGCCGCGAACCGATCCGCTCCGATGAGGTCCGCCATATATTCGAACAATATCAGCCGTATAAAATTCCTATATGAGCTGCGGGTCCTAGCTTCGACCATGCCGCAATTCCGCGGTAAATGTGAAAGGAAGCGATGATGGAACGTGAGAACGACACCATCGAACTGGGCTCGGTGAGCAACGACACCCTCGGCAACTTCGGTCCGCCGGTCGAAGTCGGCGGTCATGAACTACCCATCGGCATCGACGTCGATTGAAGCCGGAGGTTCGGGTGTCGGCGTCATGCAGTCCGGCACCCGAATCTGCTATTTCCGATGGGATGGACTCTGGCACCCGGCGTCGGCTTCTGCTTCGCGGGCGACAAGCTGATCGTCCTCGATCTGCGGACCGACCGCTACCTTGCCCTTCGCGGCGATCGGCGCGCGGCCTTCGAGCGGCTTCGCGCGCGCGCACCGAATGACGGCGAGGCGATGACGGCGCTTGTTTCGACCGGTCTCTTCGTTCGCTGCGATGCCGAGACGAGGCTCGATCCGCCCGATATCGTCGTGCCGCGAGCCGACCTCGGGGACCGACCGCGGGAACGGCCCGTCATGGGCATGATCATGGCGACCGCTCGCCATCTTTACTGGGCGCGGCGCGCGCAAACCTCTCATCGTATCGCGCGCACGGTCGCAGACCTTCTCAACCGGAAGCGGGTCTTGGCGGCCGGTGAGGATGGGGCCGCGATTGTCGATATCGCTACTGGCTATGCGTCGGCTCGCACGCTCATTCCCATTCCCCCGCGCTGCCTCATCGACTCACTCGCACTATTCCGCCTGATGCTTCACCGAGGCTTTGCGCCGGCATTGGTGTTCGGCGTGCGACCGGAACCCTTCGCCGCCCATTGCTGGCTCCAGTCGTCCGAGAGGATTCTGACGGGAAGCGCCGACGACGCCCATAATTTTACACCGATCCTGGTCCTATGATGGCGCGCGGCATATTAGCCGCCTGCGGCAACCCAATCCACGTCGCAAGGGTAACGGCGGCAGCGGCCCGCTATGGGCTTGAACGGATCGAATATAATCACGGCTTCCACCTGTTTGCGGGTCGAGGGTTGCGCCGCGAGCATGTTGGGGAAGATCGGATCGTCTTCGGCGAGCGCTTTCGCGGGCCGTCTCATGGCGGCAATGCAAGCGGCGACTGGGGATCATGGCTGTCCTTCCGCATATCGCAGCCCTGGCAACTACACATAGCGCGAGCCGCGCTGACCGGCCTGCCCCTTTACTGGGTGCGAAGCGACGAGGGGATGCTGCTCTTCTCACACCTTGAGTTGGCGCTCGATGCCGGGCTCGCGCCGCGTCTCGATATCGAATTTCTTCGCCATCTACTTGCCTACGAAAACCTGAGGACCGATCGGACCGGCATCGCCGATGCATATGAACTATTACCGGGAACGAGCCTCACCGTCTCGGGCACCGGAATCGAAGTGCATTGCGACTGGTCGCCTTGGCCGTTCGCGGCCGCTGCACAATCGCGCGGCACCGCAGCGCGCGAGGTCGAGCAGATGGTCGATGGCTGCGTCGCGGCCTGGGCAGCGAACCGGCCGGAAATCCATGTTGAGCTTTCCGGCGGGCTCGACAGTTCGATCGTCGCGGCAGCGCTCGCCACCGCGGGCGCGGCCTTCGGTGGTATCAATGTCGCGACGTCGAGTCCGGACGGCGATGAACGGCGCTATGCTCGCGCGGTAGCCGCACGCTTCGACTTCAGGCTCGTCGAAACGCTCCATCCCACGGGCAGCGGCGACCTGACCCAGCCCCCGGCCTTTCCGAGCCCCCGCCCGGTGAGTTTCGCGGTACTAGCGGGGATCGATGCCGCGCTCGGCGCCGCAGCGCCGGAAACCGCGAGCCTGTTTGGTGGCATCGGTGGCGACAATGTGTTCGCACTGAACAGGTCGGTCGCGCCCGTTCTCGATGCTGTTCGAATGCTTGGGCCCGGGCCGACCGCGCTCCGGGCGCTCGCCGATCTCGCCCGCGTTGGCAATGTCAGCGTCTGGCGTGCGCTGCGGTTGAGTGTGCGACAATGGCGCCGCGGCACCCCAGCCCGCTGGCCGAGAGGGGAAAGCTATGTAGCGCCCGATGCCCTGCCAGCCGAACCCTTTTCGCACCCCTGGGATGCCGGGGCAGCAAAGGCGCCCTATGGAAAGCGGCTTCAAGTTCAGGCGATCCGACGGATATTGGATTTTCTCGACCGTCCAGTCCGTTGGTATGGTCGCGACGTTGTCGCGCCGCTCCTGTCGCAGCCGCTTGTCGAACTCTGCCTCTCGATCCCGAGCTGGGACTGGATCGCGGGCGGGCACGACCGGGCGGTCGCGCGAGCCGCTTTCGCGGGCCGGCTTCCGTCCGAGGTCGTGTGGCGGCGGGGCAAGGGGCGTCTTGAGACGATGTGCGCGCAGATATTTCTCGCGCAGCGCGACAGGCTCGCCGAACTGCTTCTCGAAGGTCGCATGGCGCGCGAGGGCCTCCTCGATCGCGACCGCATCGAGGCCTATCTCGCAAGAGACCGGATCGAAGGCGATTATGACTATTTCCGGCTGCTCGAGCTCGCCGACATCGAGCGCTGGATCGCGTCTCTGCCGTGGGCGGGCGCTGCGGGGCCGAGTTCGGACCAGCGCGCATATTGTTCCGCTTTCGCTGGATCGGGATCGACATAATCCTGCAGCCAGTAGCGGAACCAGTCGAGGTTGCGCTGATAGACGGCGAGCTTCTGGCGGGGCTCGGTTTTCAGGTGCGAGGCGAATGGGAAAATATGGGCCTCGCCCATATGCGCAGCGGTTAGACGCGCGATGAGTTCGGGCGATTGCCGCGCTTCCTGCTCGGGCATCTGCATGAGGATCGGCGCATCGATCTTTCCGACGTTGAGCGCCGGTGAGAGCCGGCGCCACCGCGCCGGATCGGTGTCGGGCGGCCCGAGCTTCCAGTAATGGCGCAGATTGTCGCGGAACATGTCGCGCCCGATACCGGCGTTGAACCAATAATAAGCAGGCTCGAGCTGGACCGAGGCGATCGACGCCGCGCGGAGCAACCTGCTGTGGATCGCGGTCCACATCGTGACCTCGCTGCCGAAACTGAGCCCGCCCATGCCGACGCGTGACGGGTCGATGAGCCCACGCCGGTCGAGCTTGGTGATCGCGGCGCGCACGGCATCGAGCCCGAGCGCATAGCGCGCTTCCGGGGCGGTGCCGGGATGCGGCAGCGAGTTGATGCAAAGCGCGGCGATGCCATTCGCCGCCAGCGCACGAAGCGGCCATTCGTCGCCGAGCCCGCCGCGCATATAGCCGACGCAGCGATAATAGGTGACGAAAAGCGGCAGCCGCCCGGGGATCTTCGGGCGGACGAGCCAGCCCGACGCGCGGCTGCCGCCCACCTGCCAGTCGATCGCTTCGGTGAGAAGCTCCGGCTGGTCCGGAAGCGTGTTTGGCCTGTCGAGAATCCGTTGCGATCCATCGTCGAGAGCGATGCGAACAAGATGCGGCGGCGTCGCCGCGCTCTCGGCGACGCAGAATAGCGCCGCGATGGAGGCGGCACAGGATGTGCGCTCATCGCGGCCGCCGGTCAGCACGCCTTCGCTCGCCGCGAGCAAGGTCAGCTTTTGCGTCCCGGAGTCCCAAAGGAAGATGCGCTGGCGCATGCGTCGGTCGCGTGTGGTCACCGCGATCCGCCCGTCGGCAACCGCCGTGCGGCTCCACAGCCGTTCGCCATCGCGCGCTTTGCATGGCGTCTCCTCGATGCAGATCGATTGCGCGGCAAGGACGGTCCGGAGCGGGCCGGGAAGCGGAGGCGCGCCGGGTTCCAGCCGCTTCGCTTCCTCGGGGCTGGCCGGGTGGTCGGCCTTCCCGTCGGGGCTGCGCACCCTGATACGGAGCTCGCGCTGCGCCAGCAGCGGTTCGCGGTCGAACCAATTGCCGCTCAGGCGCTGGCTCGCGGGCCGCCCGGCGATCATCGCACCCCGGTAGAGCGATTGGGCGAGATCGACGCGTGCATCGATCAATATGCCGGTATCGCGTTCCTCGTCTTCAGCGCGGGCGATTTCATCGCGCGACGGACCGATTTCATAGATAATCGCGCCGTCGCCGCCGACCGTGAAGCGCTCGATGTCGCTATCGAAGATGAGGACGGGCGTGAGTGCGCGATCGCGCGGAGATCCCGCCCAGAGGCCGGCGGCACCATCGACGCGCGCCTTGACATAGAATCGGCGACCATCGGGCGCCCACACGGCCTGACCCGGCTCGATCAGCCCGGTCCCGTCCCAGTCGGCGGCCCCGCCATCGCCGATCCGCACCGGCGGTTCGCTGCCGTCGGACCGGACCAGATACCAGCCAAGGTCGATCCGGCCCGTCACAGCCGAGGGGCGCTCGCGGCGGTACAGCAGCCAGCGGCCATCGGGCGAGGAGGCAAGGCTCGAGAAATCGGTCATCTCGACGATTTCGCGCGGACTTGTCTGCGCTTGGGCCGGGGTAGCGGCGAGCAAGGTCGCCGCTACCAGGAATGACCGTCTCACCACCGGATCGTCGCCTGCACCGAGACCATGCGGCCGAGCGGGTTCTCCTTCTCGGGATCATAGCCCAGCGCCGAGGTATTGGTCCTATTGTTCACATAGGGCGGCGCCTTGTCGAAGAGATTGAGCAGCGACAGGGCGAGCGTCAGGCCGCGCTTGTCCTCGTCGCCGATCCGCTGCGCGAGCGACAGATCGACTGTCGTCCATGATCCGACCGTTTCGGGAATCGCGGGGATCTGGTTGCGGTAGCCGCCGGTATAATTGACGAAGGCCGTGGCCGCGAAGCCGTCCTTCGCCCAGCCTGCGCGGCCGCGCAGGCGCCATTTGACCGGATTGGCGAAGGTGCCGACGACGTCGCTCGGGACCGTTCCCGGTGTAAGCTGGCGGTCGATCTTGAAGATGCGGCTGCCGGCGATGCCGAGATCGAGCGTGCCGCCCGCGAATGGCGGCGCATAGCCGATATCGAAGTCGAGCCCGGTTTGATGCACCGCCGAGAGATTGCGGACCTGCCCGTCGAGGATGGCGTCGACATCTCCCGGGGCGAGCCCGAGCGGGTTGGTGAAGGTCGGAAAGGCGAAATAATAATCCAGCAGCTCGGGCGAGGGGGCATCGATGACCACGCCTCCGAACTGGTCGCGGTCGGTGAGGAAGCGGGCATAATCCTCGCTCGCCGATCCGATCCGGTCGCGATAATCGACATCATAATAGGTGAGCGATGCCTTGAGCCCGGGGATGGTCGGCGGCGCGATATCGAAGCCCGCGGTCCAGGTGGTTGCCCGCTCGGGCTTGATGCCGGGGCCATAGCCGAACAGCGCGATCACATTCGCGACGCCCGTCGGCGAGGCCGGGTCGGCAACCTGCAGGGTCGTGTAGAGCGAAACCGACGGACCGATGAGCTCGTCGAACGCGGGCGCGCGGAACGAGGTGCCGTAGCTCGCGCGCAGCGCGATCCCCGCCACCGGTTCCCAGCGCAGCCCGATCTTGGGATTGGTCGTCGTGCCGACGTCGCTATAATCCTCGATGCGCCCGGCGAGCGAGAGGTCGAGCCGGCGCACACCCGGCATGCCATTGGCCGCGCCGACGATCGGGACGAACAGTTCGGCATAGGCCGAGCGCACATGACGCGGCCCCGGAAGGCCGGCGAGCGGGGTGACCCGGGGTTCGGCATAGCTGATGTCGTTCGCCGTCGCATTCCGGTAGCGCTCGCGCCGATATTCGGCGCCGACCGCGAGGCGGATATCGCCGCCCGGAAGCGCGAGAAGCGGACCATCGGCGCGCAGCGCCGCCGACCAGCTTCGATAATCGTCGCGCGATCCGATGCTCCCGCGGATGTTCGCGACCGTCGCCGCATTATTGGCGCTACCATCGCCGAAGACATTGAAGGCCGTCGCCGGATCGGTATCGGCGATCGCCGCGGCGAGCCGTACCCGGTTGGGAATATTGAGACTGTCGCTGCGGCCCTTCTGGCGTCCCAGGGTGCCGCCGAGCTGGACGCGCCACGGCCCGAGCCGCTGCTCGAGGCCGGCCGAGGCGGTAAAGCCGCGGACGCGGCCGGTGTCGATGGGGGCCCCGAGGTCGTTCGCGAAATTATAGCTCACGGTGACCGGGGCGCCGGTGCCGATCGGGTCGACATAGAAGGGGTTCGAAGCCGCGACGCGCACCGGGCTCAGATATTCGCCGAGCCCGATCTTGCGGTAGCGCCGCTCGGCGGCGAGCAGGCTGGCGCTTAATGACAGACTATCGCTGATATCGAACGATCCCGCCGCATAAAGGCTGTGGATGCGCTGACGGGGCAAGAGATCGCTCGCGGCGCGCCGGTCGCCGGGATTGCGCGTTCCCGCGGTGAGCTGATCGGCGGTGAGCGTGGTGCCGTCCTGTCCCGCCGGAATCGCGAATGTCTGTCCATCCGCAGCCGTGATCGTGCCCGGAACCGCGAAGAGCGAGCGATAATCGGGTCCCCCGAAGGGCCGGAGATCCTCGGTCGCATAGGCGCGATCCGCCGACGCGAGCGCGCCGCGCTGGCTGAACTGATAGGCAAGCACGACACGGCCGCGGTTCCACCTTTTGCCGAAAAGTTGTGCGAACTGCACCTCGCCGAGATCGCCATCGGCGCTTCCCGCGCGCAGCATCGTCTCGGCGCCGTCGAAATCGTTGCGCAGGCGAATGTTCACAACCCCCGCGACGGCGTCGGCGCCATAAATCGCCGACGCGCCGTCGGTCAGCACCTCGATCCGATCAATCGCGCTCACCGGGATCAGCGAGATATCGGCGAATACCCCGCCGAGCCCGCCGAGCGCGGGCCGGCTCCCGTCGATTAGTACCAGCGTCGACGACGGACCGAGTCCGCGCAGATTGACGCTCGCCGCATAGGTGCCGTCGGTGCCCGCGCCATTGCGCGTCGTCGCGCCAAGCGTCGCCTCATTCGGCCCGCCGCCGAACGCCTGCGGCAGCGCCTGGAGCAGCTGCTGCGCCGAACTCATGCCGCTCTTTTCGATGCCCGCGCGGTCAATCGTGGTGACCGGCGATCCGACCGGGCCGGCACCGCGGATGCGCGTCCCGGTGACGATGATCGCCTCGCTCGCAACTTCGGTGTGACCCGCTTCGGCGTCGACGTTTCCCGGACGGATCACGAAGGCGCCGTCGACGACCTGGACGACGAGACCGGTGCCCGCAAGGAGGCGGTCGAGCGCGGCGTCAGGAGAAAGGCGGCCTGTGACCCGGCTGCTGCGCTTGCCGTCGATCAGGGTGGAAGAGGCGACGACCTCGCGGCCCGACGCTTCCGAATAGAGGCGAAGCGCGTCGGCGAGGCGCTGCGATCCGATATCGTAACTGGTCTGCTGGTCCTGGGCGCGAGCGGCCTGCGCCGGAATCGCGATTGCCGCGGTGCTCGCAAGCATCACCGCCAAAAGCTTCAACTTCATCCTGTCCTCCCAAGCGGCCACCGGTGGCCGTCTGGGGGCGCAAAACCCCGAGGGGAGAGAAACTCCCCCCTCGGTGGATTATTTTTTACTCAGGATGATTTCGGCCGCGCGCTCATCGACCTGAAGGTCGAGGGCCGCTGCGAGTTTCCGCGCGAGCGCGGCACCGGCCGAGACATCGAAACTGCCGTTCACCGGGAGCGTGGCAAGTGCCTGATCGGCGAGGCGGATCGGCTTCGCGCCGGTCTTGCTGGCGCGATCGAGTACCGCGCCGAGCGGCAGATGATCGGCAACGAGCAGTGTTGTGGGGGTCGAGGACGCGACCGGGTTCGCCATCGCAGGAAGCAGGCGTGGGCCCGTCGCGGGCACCTCGGCCCGCTCGCCGGGTGCGAGCCGCAGCGCATCGCCGCCCGCGCTCGATCGCACCTCGACCGATCCCCGGATCAGCGTGACGCGCGGCGTGGTCTCGCGCGCGTCGATCTCGAAGATCGTGCCGAGCGCGGTCGTCTCCGACCGACCCGCGACGACCGTGAAGGGGCGGGCGCTATCATGCGCGACCTCGAAACGGGCGCGCCCGCCGGTGAGGATCACGAGGCGCCGCCCGGTGCTGAACCGGGTTTCGATGCGCGCGCCGTCCATCAAGGTGACGCGGGTGCCGTCGCTCAGCGTTTGCTCGCCTGGTGCGCTCTCGTTCTGCGCGAGCTGGGGTTCGTCGCCGCTGTAGATATACCAGCCGGCACCGAGCGCCAGCACGATGGCTGCGGTGGCTGCCGTCATCCAACGCCATCGGCGGACCTTGGCTTCGCTGCGGAAATACTGCCTGTCCGCCTTGATGCGATCGGGCGACATAGTCCCGGTGAAATCCCATTCATCCTTGGCCCGGGCATAGGCTTCGGCGTTGCCGGGCTCGCTGTGCCAGTCCGCGAATTCTTTGCGATCGGCATCGCTGGGCTTGCCGTGCATCGTCCTGGCCCATTTGCGGGCCTCGCTCTCCCGTTGCGTCACGCTTGCGAGTCTCGCGCTTTGCGGACGGCCGCGAGGGCTTTGGCGATATGCTTTTCCACGCGCTTGGTGCTCATGCCTTTGATTCGTGCGATTTCTTCATAACTGAGATTCTCGAACCTGTGCATCAGGAATACATCCTGTGTGGTTGTACCAAGGCGCGCGATCGCCTGCTCGGCGCGGCGGATCATGTCGCGCGCCTCGAGCGCGTGATGCGGGTCCGGGCCGGCGATGTCCTGATCCTCGAAGCTGTGATGGGCCGATTGCTGATGTCGGCTGCTCGACCGGTAGCGGTTCTTCAGGATGTTCTGCGCGGTTTGGGCGAGATAGGCGCCGGGCTTGTCGAGGTTGGCCGCGAAGGCGCCCTTTGCCGAAACCAGCTTCCGGAAACATTCCTGCACCAGGTCTCCGACATCCTGCGCGGGCGCATTGCGCCGGAAATAGCCTGCGAGATACGGGCGCTGCGATGTATAAAGCGCCTCGAGGCGCGCCGAGCGGTGAAATCCATCCCAGTCGTCGGGCGGTAACGGCTCGCCCGCGGCCAGTCCCTGTCGGCGATCACCCTCATCCTCGAAATCCATACGCCATGCCTTCCTGGGCCGGGGCGAGGACGCGAAGCCGGGTGTTGAGACTTGCTTGGTAACAAGCGCCGCCGCCTTTGGCCCTGAGGCTTGGACATACGCGGAGGCCACCCGGGCAGGATGGGAAAATCGTTTGGACCAAGACGGGTTCTCACGCCCGGCATCCGCGCGATGTGCGCCCGATGCGCCGACCAGCATAGCCCGTGACGGCGGTAGGGCAACCCGATCAAGCGGAGATGGGTCCAGATTGAGTCAATCTGTGCCGACATACCCGCGCGAACGGCGGCCGACTGGCTGCCCCATAGGGTCGAGAGGCGAAGCGGCGGGGGCCAAGGCTGAACGCAAGAACTCCGCCGCAGCCGGACCAGCATGCGGGCAATGCTCATCAAGAACCACCGAGAAAGTTGCGAGCGCGCCTTATCGCTCGACAGGCGGATTTGGCACTTCTGCTTCGAGCCCGGAAAGATCGGCGCCGAGCTCCGCAGCAAAATTCAATAGCGCGTAGCGCATAAACCGTTCGAGACCGATCAGCGCCGGTGCCTTGTAAAGAATCTTGGACATTTCCTTGTCGGGCACGACGGGTTGCCCCATCTGGATTTCGGCATTTTCATGCCAGAAGCTGACCCAGCGGCCGAAACCATAGCCGGTGTGCAGGAAGCGACTTCGAAGATCGTAGGCAGCCGCGACGCGATCCCGGAAATCTTTCTTTCGAAGCGCGCCCCAATCGATTGTAGACTCCCGCCGTTCGAAGAACTGGTCGTCGACGAGCGAGGCTATCGTATCGACGAAGCGACGCTTGATACCGCGCAGCTGGCCGCGAAAGAGGCGGGCGAGTTTCGTGCCGTCGGGCAATTCAGTCTCGATCCGTTGGAGTGCCGCGAGAACGCGTGGATCAAGGTGCTTTGCATCGACGAACGGCGTGCGTTCGCTCAGGATTTCGCCCGCGGTGATGAGGTGGAGGTATGCGATCTCGGGATCGTCCTCGATGGCAATCAGCGCGCGGCGATAAAATTTGGCTGCGCTGTGGAAAGCGGCTGCTCGCTTCTGGTCGCTATGATCGCCGAAAATAAGTGCGGTCACGCGCCGGGTTTCGTCGAACATGAGCGGGACCGGATGGTCGGCTCGGAGCGCTTGGCTGTGGCATGGCAGAGTGGAGCTCAACGGTGCGCCGAACAGGGCGAGATCGGGAATGCCAAATCTGCCCGACATTTCAGTGGGACCGTGAGTGTCGAACCGCTTGCCATATAGCAAGCTGAGAACTGCGGCCATCGTCTCGCCGAAGGGTTCGTAATTGGGAACGACGACGCCCGGCTTCCGCTCCTCGGGCGGTGCGGTCCGGAAGGCGATCGTCACAGCGGTGCGGCCGATGGCGGAGCCTTGATAGCGAAGCCAGTTCCTCCCGCCGCCGTGCATCGGTGGCCAAGCGTGGGTGACGACGAGATGTGGCGAGCGAAACTCGCCGACGAAATGAGCTGGCGTAGAAAGCAGCAGCTTATGCACATCCTCGCGCGGGAGCAGGTCGCTATCCGACGGGACGGAGGATTTGCGTTTTGCCATCAACACTCCTTGTGGGCTTGGAAGGGGCCGCCACTCGGTCAGAGCGGCATGGCTTTGCCAGGTCAGAACTGCAATTTGAGCGACTGCATGACGGTGAAGCGCGGGAAGAAGGGCTTCGCCCGCACCATGTTCATGAGATCCCAGTACATGCTCTTCGCCAGCGGGGCCTCGACCCCGGCGGGGTAATGGAAGGCATAGGCAGGCGGTTCCATCGTCACATCCGTCAAATGATAGGCTCGCGCATATTCAGGGCTCAGATATTCATAGATCGCCCAACGGATATTGTTCAGAAATTCCGCGATCGTGCTCATATGATATCCGAAGAGATGGTCGTGAAACCACTCCCAGAATTCCGGGAGCACCGTATAGCCCATCCCCGCGTCGATCGTCTTGCCATGGGCCTGCAGGATATCGACGATCTTCTTTACATTGCCCTCGAGGCGCGCAAAGCTGTGCTTGCCGATGTCCGCGCAGATCTTGATCCAGGTCATTCGCGCGATATCGAGATCGACCTCGACCTCGATCGACGGAAGCCAGACGCGCTCGATATGGGTGTCCTGCTCGAGCCACCCCGAAAAAGCCTCGACGGTCGACGCCAGTTCCCTGCTGCGACTGCCGAGCCGCGGGTCGGCAATGACCTGCCGCAGGTAGAAGAGGAAGCTGAAATTGCTCTGGCGCGAGTTCGCCAGTGGCTTCACGAGATTGAAGGGCAGATCGGATCGTCCGCGCGAGACGAGCGGCGAGAGGAAGTCGCCAAGCAGAATGTGAAAAATCCGGCGCGTTTCTTCCGTTCGAGGCATGAGCACCAGATCGTCTGTCTTCGGGCCGATCGGCATGATGTTGGCGAAATTGACCATCTCGTCGATCATCGACCAGACGGCATTGAGAATGATCGCTTCCTGCTCGACGGGGCTGAATCTCATGAGACCCTCCTAGTTCTGGGCGTGGCTGGATCCTTCATTTGTCGACGAACTGCCAGCTTTCTTATTAGGAAAGCGACAGGTCTCTCCCGGGATTGGAGATAAGGGACTTTATGACGGATCAGCATGAACTGATGGTCGAGGTGCTGCGCTGCGCCGGAGGCGACGCCGTCGAAGATCACCTGCCGTCTGGCTATGGCGGCAAAAAGGCCGACATCGTTTTCCCGGACGCGGATATCGTTGTTGAAGTGAAATCCATAGCGACCGATCGAGCCGCGAGTCCGGAAGTCGCAGACGCGATCGTGATGATGTTTCAGAAAAATGTCTCCGAAGGCGCGCCGATCATTTTCGGCGAAGTAACGATCGGCATGCACGATCTTCCCGTACCCATCGCCCACAAGGCGCTGCGCATCATGGGAAAGCGCGTGCAGCGCGAGGCGGCCGAAGCGAACAAGCAGATCAAGGCAACCGCAGCCGCGCTCGGAATGCCTAATCCCTCTGGCCTGCTCGTATTCATTACGCCGCCCTTCCGCCTCGATCGGGAAACCATCGTCTGGCTTTTCGGCGACGCCGTGAAAGGCGGCACCTGCCGGTCCGTCGACGGCCTTCTCGTGGTCGAAAGCCTGGCGGGGACGGAAGGTGACGACCCGCTCCAATCCAATTCCTTTATATCCTTCCATAGCCGCGATGGTCGGGAATGCCCCATGGTCGTGCGGGAAGCGATCGGAGCTGCCTGGGGAACGGTCACGGGGCAGCGCATGAACCGCGCCGATGCGGGTGCCTTCGGGGTGCTTGGTGCCCGATCATGAACAAGCCCGCGTTCCGCTTAGAGAACTGCTCCGGCAGACATTTCCGTGACCGGAAATGAAGCTATATCTTCGGCATCGGGATCGGGTGCGAGTATCGGCCAAGGCCGCCCGGAGCTGATATCCGGATGTCGCCGCTCCAACTCCGAAACCCCGATTCTGTCGCGGAGCTTGTCGATTTCATTGAGACAACGTGCGGCGCGATCACTGGCGCTTCCATCGGAGGTCTGCGCCAGCAGCTCCCGCCGGAGTTCATTCGCGGCGATGGGGACCCGGTGATAGGCACCTTGCCAATGGTCGGACGGAATCGTCAGGGTCGTTGCGTTCTCGATCGCGTGCCAGTCGAGCAACCGCCGTTCACTGGACTTTTCGGCTTCGATCAGAAGTTTGATGTCCTCGACTTCCATCTGGTCGGCGAGCATGTGTGCGAACAGCAGGGACGACCCGTTTTTTGGTCCGTCCTTCAATAAGGCGCGGACGTGGGTCCGAAGTTCCGGATGTTTCGACAACAACGCAGAAAGCTCGCGTTGCGCGCGCCACTCGTCGCTTGTCGATCTTTCCAGTTTTCCTGCCACAGTCAGGTCGATCAGGCGGCGAGCCGAGCTCGCCGTTCCCAGTTCCAGCACGGAAGCGTGCCATTGATGATCGGCGTAGAATGCCGGGTCATTCTCGGCGAGCAGGAACAGAATATCCTCCGCCCCTGCTTCGGGCGACCGGCCAAGGCATCGTATCATTTCTTCGAGCATGCTCGGGTTGCGCTGCGGATCGGGCAGGCCGGCGACGATCCTCGGAAGTTCCGATAGGGGGCTCGCGAACGGGAGGAGGCGGAGCCACTCCTTGAGCTCGTAGGAATCGTCCCGCAAGATCCAGGTGTCGGTCCTTGCCGCCTCGAATACATCGGCGATCCCGGCCTCGACTACGCCGATGTCGACTGGCTCGCCGGAGAGAATGAGTGATAGCAGCAGCCTTGCGCGCGCGCGGCGCGGTGCGATTGCGATCAGCCTGTCGATCGTCTCGCGGCGCTCTCCGTGCGGCATGGTCGTGCCAATGGCGGCAAGCTCGAACACGAGATGCTTTCGGTCTTCCAGATCTTGTTCCATGAGCTGATCGATCGCATGAAAAATACTGTTGGCCTCCGCCGTGCTGAAGCCGGGGGCGTCAAGTCTATCCGTGCGGCGATCGGCGACGCTTGAGAAGTCCACTGCGCCAAAGAACATCTTGTCCGACTTCGGCAAATTTGCTTGGCTCCAATGTCCGCGGAGGACCTGCGCGGCAAGAGCACCGAAGTGCGCATTTGTGAGATAGCCGGTGACGAACTCGTCGCACTCGGGCCCTTCGATCGCGCACAGGGCGCGATAATAGTCGGTCAGGAACGGATGCTGGGCTTCCTGTACGGCATCCCGGTCGGCACGCGCATTCTGGCGGACCCGTTCGCGGAACTCGGCATATAGCTCGAGATTGTCGTCGAGAAGGCGCTTGAGGACCGGCAGCAGGCGGGGCGATGGCGCGCGGGCGATCATTTCGGCGATAGAGGCTTTCTGCGCGCGGGAAATGCCGTCGGCAGCAAGCAGTCTGTCTGCCCATTTTTCGGCAAGGTCACCGATCCGGACCTGATCGGTATTGCTGAACGGACGGCCGCGGCCCTCGGCGTCCGAGGCTTCGCGGGCGAAGAGGCGACTGAGATGGCCGATGCTTTCGTCGGGAACATCGTCGGACCTTGCCAGCATCGCCTCGACGAGACTGGAGCCCGGAGCGTGGGCGATCCGGCCCCGAAGCGCCGAGGCGTATTTGCTCGTCGCCTCGTCATAATCCCCGTCGATGCGCGACGAGGCTCTGGCCTCGAGATAGGCATCGATAAGCTTGCCCACCGACACCGGCCCGAGAACCGAAGCGGCGGCTTCGGCCCGGTCGTCAACGCGGTCGGTTCGGACGAGGGCGATCTCAAGCAGATCGTCATCGTCGAAAATATATCCGGCGAACGCGAGGTCGTCATCGGTGCGATAGAAGAGGTCGCGGCCTTCGCGTAGCCGAACCATTTGCCCGTCCGCGAAGGCCTTTGGAAACCGTTGCTGAACATTATAGAGCAAGGCCGATTGGGCGGAATTCGTGCGATCGATATCGAGGCGGCCGACCAAATCGGTCACCTCTGCGTCGTCGGCCTCGATTTCGCCGTGAACGATATCGTACAGCCGGTCACGCGGTGCGGTGCGTGCCGCGGCGCGGCGGGCCTTCGCCGCCGCGATCCTATCGGCGATCCCGGTATCGCGGATCGGTCCGATGTGGAGACGATTGACCAGAATGTCATAGGTCGCGTCATCCGCGCTCTCGAGTATCTCGACGACATGTCGATCAGCGCGCCTGTAATCGAGCGCCGAGACGACTGTGGCCTTCACCTCGGATTCGGCATCCTCCTTCGTCAGCCGTGTCGCGAGGTCAAGGCCGTCCATCCCACTGTTCGACGCGATCTCGTGAAGCATATTCATGCGGACGGGTGCCGGAAGCGCTCTGATTTTGGCATCAGCACCAGGGCCCAGGACCGAGGGGCGGAAGCGGGCGCCGGCGCGCAGCGCTTCGAGATGAACCTGGTCATTCTCGTGCGAAAAAAGCGGCCAGAGAATGTTAGCAAAGTCCGGCCTGCCTGAGGTGATCATGAATCTGACCGCACGATCGATCTTGCCCTTCGCATGCCATCGATCAAGATAGGCCATGAGCGTCGCGGCGACGAGGTTCCATACATCGTCTGTCGCCCGGTAGACCATCTCGGCGGAAAGGATCGGATCGACCTCGAATCCTGCCAGGATCAGCTTGCCGCAGGCGGCTTTGCTCGCTTCGGTCCCGCGGGAGAGCCGCTCGACAGCGAACAGCGCCGGTTCGGTCCACGGGCGGTGATCCAAGATGTCGCGCTTCAGTCGTTCGCGGGCGCTTTCGTCATGAGCGGCTTCATCGACAAGTTGCTCGGCAGCTAGCGATCCGAACCACTCCTGGAATTGCTGATGCTGGAAGGCGAAGCCGGATTCGTCCGCCATGCGGACAAGGACATGGTGGTTTGCAAGTGCGTTCAATATATCGTTCGGCTGAGCAATCACGCTGGACAATTGTCCAGCCTCGATCAGCTCACGGGTGACGGCGGCGACCGATTGCCGTGCTGTCTGGACGCTCAGGGATGTATTGCCCGAGTTCGTCAGAACGACCGCCAACCTTTCGAGATACTCGCTCTGAAACCCGTCGACTGCGGCTCGCAGGCCCGGTTTGTGGGTGTCATCCTCCTCTTGGGCCATAACAAAGCGTCGAAGAACTTCTTCCTTCGTGCCGGGAAAGGCGGTGCCAGGAGGCAGATCGAGCAGGGCCGTCAAATACAGTGGGATAGTGACGAGATCGCGCACGCCGGGCGTTCGCCACGCCTCGTCGAGGAGCCGTTCGCCGTCCGGGCCGCGGAGAGCGCGGGCGATTTCCAGCTGCTGCTCGTCGCCGAGCGGCAACAGATCGATGGTCTTGCCGGCGAGCGGTATGTCCAGCGCCTCCTGCCGCGTTGCCACCACCAGCCCGACTTCGGGCAATTCCAGCTTGAGCCGGGCGATTTGAACGCCGGCGCGCTGCCGCGATACCGCGTCGAGCTCGTTCCAACCGTCGAGGAGCAGCACGATGCCGGGATTGTCGGCAGCCGTTCTAAAATCGGTCTCCGAGATTGCGGCGAACGCTGGTCTCTTCAGAAGCGAGCCAAGAATATCCTCGGTTCCCGTCGCCCATTCCCCCAACGAAAGGACCATCGGGCTGCCGGTGCCGATATCCGAGATGCCCTGCGCGAGTTGGAACAAGGTGGCCGTTTTACCCGTGCCGGGCGGGGCAACGAGGAGCAGATCGTCGAAGGACGTCACGGCTTCCGCCAGCGCCTTGATCGCCAATGGCGCCTCGATGCCGTCGATCATCAGCGTCGGCGAGACCTCCGATCGGGGCCATTTCGGCGTTTGCCGCAGAAGTTCAAGATCGGCTTTGGCGGCCGCCTGCACCCGTGTTCGCAGTTCGTCAGGCGTGGGCGCCATTCGCGGGCCATAGGGAATATTCTCGGTGACGCTCCGCCAGCTGTCTTCGTTCGATCGCCGCTTCCATCCGCGCAACTCGTCGACGGAAAAAATGGAGTCCTTTGAATCCACCGCCTTGCCGCAAACCTGGCAAAGCCAGACCCCGTTGTCGGCTGACTTGCGCTCTTCCGTCGTCATCTCGGCGCGATAGCGAGGTCCGCCTTCCGCCGCGGCCTCGATATGCGAGGCGACGCCAATTCGGATCTCGTCGTTTCCGTCGGAGGTCGCGCCGCTCGTGAGGCGGCGGCATTCGGGGTTCGAGCAATGACCGCGCGCCTGCCGTTCCAGCGCTTTCTTCGTCGCCGGACTGAACTCGTCTCTATTGCTGCTCCTGACCATCGCTTCGGGATGCTTAGGACGAAACGCGCGATCGGCAAAGCCGTTCTGTCCAGTCCCGCTTACGTGGCGCTTCTAGGGTGCATTGGCGTTCGGTATCTTCGTGATTATAGCGGCGCTCCGGCCGGGGAGGTCCCGTCCATGCAAGGAGATATTCTATGAACCATGCCGAACTGTCGGACAGCGTTGCTGCCGCATTGGAGGTGAGCAAGGCCGACGGGAAGAAGGCTGTCGATGCCGTTTTCGCGGCGATCGCGGACGCGGCCGCAAAGGGCGATGAAGTGTCGGTCAGCGGCTTCGGCAAGTTCAAGGTAAAGGCCACGCCGGCGCGTGAGGGCCGCAACCCGTCGACCGGCGAGACGATCCAGATCAAGGCGTCGAAGAAGCTGACCTTCGGCCCTGCGAAGGCCGTCAAGGACCGCCTGAACGGTTGATCCCGAATGCGCTCCCCGTCGGCCCTGGCCAGCGGGGAGCCATCGGCGCTCCGATTGCCGGTCGGCCGCCCGGACCGCATAATGCACGATGACGCATTTTCCGGAGAAGGCTGGCCTGCAACGGCGCGGGCCCGTCCGCAACTCGGCCCCCGGACCTTTTTCCCCGCGCGCTGCGCGCGCTCCTCACGGCCGCTTCGCTCCAAAAAGCTCCGCGGCCCCAGTCCTCCGCTGCGCTCCGGCCCTGCGGATGCACCCGGCCCCTGACGCCGCTGCGACCGCCTCCCGATCCGGAGAAATGGTTCTCCGCAGCACATCGGAGGCAGATATGGCCGCAATTGGTATCGTCAACGGAACCCTCGCCAAGGGCTTCTTTGGACAGCTCAGGACTCTGTCGATCAAGGCGGCAATTGAGATCCGTCCGAACGCGAGTAAGTCGGCCGATGTCCAGCCCGACTATCGCGTCTGGTCCGACGGGGTCGAGCTTGGCGCGGGCTGGATCCGGGTCAGCGAGCAGTCGGGACGGACCTATGTCTCGCTGGCCTTGGCCGCGCCGGAATTTGGTCCCCGGCGTCTATATGCCAACCTTGGTCGGGCAGCCGGACAAGACGACGAGGATTGCTATGCAATCCTCTGGAATCCCGTTGATTGAGGGAGACTCCGCCGGGTGTTGAGAACAGGCTTGGCACCCGCGCCGCCGCTTTCGACAAGGCTGCATATCTGCGGCGGCCACCCGGCGGCCTCTTCATGCCGCAGCGCGGCAAAACTTCATTCTGCGGCCTCGCTCCGTAACTGCTCGATCCGCTCGGCGCAGAGCAGCTCCACGATATCGCGCAGTCTGTTTGCTGCATCGGCCAGAGCCGCAAGGTCGTCCGCACCGATCTCATAATTGGGCGAATAACGCGCCTCGACATAGGCACGCTTTAGAAGCTCGAAGCGGCGACGGTCGATCTTGCTGTCGCGCGGCCATGCTGCGACCAGTCGCTGCTCCTTGTCTTCCGCGAGCGAGCGGAGGAATTTGATGTTGTGCGATCGTGGGAAGTAGAAGGTGTGCGTCAGGAGGAAGCAGCCGTAGGCGCGTTCCACAGCTTGGTGCAGCGTAAAGGCAGCATCGTTGTTATGCCCCTTGCGGGTGTAAAAATCCGCGCCTTCGATTGCAGAGTCGATCTTTTTCAGATGTGTGGAAAAATACTCCGATGCCATCTTGTAGGCATCATTTGGTGTCATGGGCTGGGGCGCGGCCAGCGGATGGTTGGGCAACTCGTAGAGCGCGATGCCGTCGCGGATGATGTCGACCCAGAAATATTCGCCGCGCCGCAGCGCCTGGTTCACATCCTGCATCGTATGCACGATAATATTGACGGTGCGGTCGATCGCGGGATCGCGCAAGATCCTGTCCTCGGCGATATACCAGTGGTCGGCGATGTCGGTCAGGTCTTCGTGGCTGACGACGATCAGCAGATCATAGTCCGACTGATAGCCATTGTCGGGCTCGTCGACCCAATCGTTGCGCGCGTAGCTGCCGAACAGAATGATCTTGAGGATCTTGCCGTTGCGTTTCCATTCCATCGTCGCGCGTTCGATCGAGCGCGCGAACTCTTCCATCAGCAACTGCGTGATGCGTTCGAGTTCGCCTCGCTGTTTCGCTGGCAGATGATCGATTTCGCTTTTCATTTTCATGTCGACTCTGGCGGGAGGTGGTTGGTCTTGCAAGCTATTCCCGCCTCGATTTGGGGGCATTGGTCCTCTCGCCGATTGATGATTGTAGCCGACAGAGAAGAGAGGAAGGTGCGCGGCACTTATTGAGCGCACTCTGGCCTCGCGGGCTCGGTCAGGGGTCGCGCCGATGCCGGGCCGCGCGGGCGCACTTGGCTCGGCTTCCTTGCGGGACGGCGGCTAAGCACAGGCCCGCACGCACGCCGCCCCGCTGCGGCCTCGCCAAGAGCGCGTCTTTTCTCGCCCTTCGGGCGGTACTTGCATCGGCAGCAATCTCCTCCGAGTATCCGATTTCCGAGGGCGAGGAATCAATGCAGATTTCGAAATTGGAGATCAGCAACTTTCGCGGCATCAGCGATGGTTGTGTTCGCTTTACTGACCACACGGTCTTGGTAGGCCCCAATAACTGTGGGAAAACGACGGTTATCGAAGCGCTGGCACTGCTGTTCGGCCGTGAGCGGATGGTCCGTCAATTGACCGAACATGATTTTCATGGGAGCGATCCGGCGGCGGCGGATCGAATAATGCTGGTGGCGACGATTACCGGTTTCGGCAACGATGATCCCGCACACCATCTGGACTGGTTTCGCGATGACCGTGGCATCGTCAAATGGTTTGATCCGGCGACGGGGGAGGTGGCGCCTGTCCGCGGCGATCCCGGCTGGAAGCTCGCCTGCCAGGTCGCTTTTTCGGCACGCTTCCATCGACCCAGCCTGGAGGTCGAAACGATCCGCTATTTTTATGATGACGGGGCAATGGGCGATGTTTTCGTCGAGGAAGCCGCTACGCTTTTTCCGGCCCGGCTCATTCGCGAGATGGGCTTTTTTCTTGTGCCGGCGAGCCGGACCTGGGATCGGACCATCTCCTTTGGTTCAGAGCTTTTTCGCAAGGTCGTGGCGGCCGGAGGCGGACAACCCTCGGAATCAGTGCTCAGCGAGCGCGACCGGTTGAGGACCCCCGATGACCGGCTCGAACAGGACGAGCGCCTGGCACCGATTGTCGGGCGTCTCGACGACGAACTCCGCGGCTTCTTTCGAAGTGCCCCGACGCTGCATCTCCGGGTCACGGCGACCGACAGCGAAGGGCTTCTCGACGCGGTGATGCCCCACTATGCGCAAAATGGGGCGCCGCTGGCCCTACCCGCCAAGCGCCATGGTAGCGGACTCCTTTCCCTTCAGCATCTTCTGCTGCTGCTCCAGTTCGGTCGCCTCCGTGACGAGGCGGGCGAGGGCTTCTGGATGGCGCTCGAAGAACCCGAACTTCATGTGCCTCCTGCCCTGCAGAGGCGCCTCGTCCGGCGCATTCAGGCGCTGTCGAGTCAGACTTTCGTGTCCACGCATTCGCCGATGGTTGCTGCCATGGCCGATCCATGCGGCGTTTCCGTCCTCCGGAATGATGACGGCATACTCTCATCTGTTCCGTTGCTCGCCTCGGCCTTGCCGGCAGATACTCCGAACAGCATCCGCAAATTGTTCCAGGTGAACCGGATGGAAACAATCGGCGCGATCATGCACGATTATGTGCTTGTTCCCGAAGGGCGCACCGATTTCGAGTGGCTCGGGCTGCTCGTTCGGAGCGTCGATCTGAAACAAAGCTGGAACGACGATCAGGAGTGTCGCTTCGACTCGCTTTTCGGTGTGATCCCGACCCAGGATGGCGCGGTAAGCGCGACGGTAAATGCGCTTGCTGCCCTTCATCCTCGCGTCGTGGCACTTGTCGATGGTGACGGGGAGGGTGTCGGCTATGCGAATGCCCTCGCCGGTGCGAATGCTCCGAACTCGGGTCTCATCTTTCGGTGGCATGACGGCGCGACGCTCGAAGATGCGATAGGCTGGATAGTCGAGGCCGATGCCGACGCCTGCCTGGCGGCGATCCAACTCGATCCGATGCCCGCTGACGTGCCGAGCCTCGTCGCGCGGCTCAAGTCGGACCACCGTGCAACTGGAGGGTTGAAAAAGGACAGCTCGGCCTATGAAGAAATCGCCGATGCGATCGGTGCGAACGACACTTGCCGCGCACGGGCGCGCGAGCTGCTGAACGCCATCGCCGCGATCGCATTGGGGGAAGCGACTCCGCTTTTTGCTGCCGATCCTGCCTCGCCGTCTGTCAGGGTGTTTCAGCCTTGACCGTGCGCGCCGTTCAGGGCGGTGCTGGATGCGGGAAGACGCATCGGCTGATGGCGATGCTCGCCGAAACGCTGGCAGTGCAACCACTTGGTGACGGACAGCGCGTCCTAGCGCTTACCTTCATGCACGGCGCGCGTCGGCGTCTGTCCGATCGATTGCGAACAGTACCCGGTCTCGACGGCAGGGGAGAATGCACGACGATTGACGGCTTTGCCTGGCGTCTCGCGCGCCGTTGGCGCGGGCTCGCAAACTCTCTGGGACTTCCGCCGGTCACTGAGGAACAGTTCAACGCCGTATGCGATACGGCGGGCGCATTGCTCGAACAGCCAGTGGTTGCGAACTGGATAGCATCGAGCTTCCCCATCATATTGGTCGACGAGGGTCAGGACCTTGGACCGGAACGATTGCGAATGCTTGTCGCGATATCGCAATCGGTAGAACTGCTCGCCGCGGCGGACGAGTTCCAATGTCTCGACCAGGCTTTGCGACCAAACCCTTTCGTGACCTGGCTGGGCGAGGCCTGCGAGCCCGAAGAACTGGCCCATGTCCACCGAACCAACCGCGCCGGGCTGTTGACTGCAGCGACCGCTATTCGCGGTGGAGCCGCTCCGACAAATGGCCAAGGCTTCAAAATCTTGACCGGTGCAGGCGATCCGCTGGCGGCAACGATGCTTGCGAATGCGATTGCCTGGCGACAGGGCGGCGATGTTGCCGTCATAACGCCGGCCGTTCAGGGCGGTTACGCCCAACGTGCTGTGAACCGCGTTGGGCAAGGGCCTATCGGACAGCAGGGGAATGGGCCTTTTTCGATCCGTTGGGAGGGAACCGATCATGACATGACCGGAACCATCGTCGGAGCCCTCAACCTTCCCGACATTGCGGACGCTGTTGCGACCCTTCAAGCGCTTGGTGAACTGCCCCCGTCGGGACCGGCTCGAGCAGCTATTTTCTGGGCAAGGAAGCAGGTTGATGCGCTTGGCCGTACCGAATTTGCACGCGCGGAGGTCGAACGGGTCATCGCCCGGAGCGTGACCTTTCAGCGCCAGCATGGGCATTCGCATTCGCATGATTTTGTCGCCATGACGGTGCAGCAGGCCAAAAACCGGGAGTTCGATGGCGTAGTCGTTTTCTGGCCCTATCAGGTTGGCGGCGATGTCGAGCAAAAGCGGCGTTTGCTCTACAATGCGGTTACCCGGGCCAAGCGATGGTGTAACGTTATAGTCCAGTCGCCCAACATTCTTGCCGCGCCGCCTTTCACCTGACCTCGGCGACATATCTGCATTGGGGCATAGTCAGCTCCGGGCGGCCTCCCCCGGGCTTTCGAAGCCCTTCTTTTCGTAGATCGTCTTGATGGCGGCGCCGTCCCAGACATAGCAGAGATGCCGTTCCTGTCGGCAGTTCGACAGGAGGCGCGGACGGAAAGCGGCGGCGCATTCGCCGCCCTGGTCTCGGACGCTATGGTAGCGAATGCCGTCCGACCCCGCGTCACGCAGCTCAGTCGCGAGGCCTTGGGCGCGGGCATAATTGTCGGGATCGTAGAGATGCACATGGCTGTCCGCGAGGGTGCGGATGTCGTGGAGGTCGGCGTTGAGATCGACTGCGTATACGCGCATGTCGATTTCCTGGCCGGGCTCGTCGGTCGCGGCGAGGAACTTCGCGCGGTGGTGCCTGGTCTCGGCGATCGCGGTGTCGAGGGTGAGACCGGCGTAGAAGACGCCGAAGCTACCATCGGTGAAGCGGCTACCCTCGGGGTTGAGGTGGGTGAAGGCGGCCATGATCGGCGTCGTTCCGGGGCCCGAGACGCGATCTTCGGGGGGCACGAGCTCGAGGTCGCCGACCTCGTCGCGCAGCCGGTCGTTGGTCATCGCCTCGATCTGGAAGACCGCGTCGAGATCTTCCGGGCGCGCGACCTTCTCGAACAGGCCGATCGGTGGGAAACGGCTCGGGATGATGCGAAAGCAGGGCGCCCAATGCGTCGGGGTGACGGGGATGTCGACGGGCACAGGTTAGCCGCGCTGCCCGTCGATATATTGCCGCACGACATAGAGATCCGAGACGTTGCCCGACACCATCCGGTCGAGCGCCGATTTGCCGGCGAAGACCTTCGCCTTGTTCGCCTTGCGCACCCATTTATCGGCCGTCGCGGGTACGAGGATCTGCAGACCCTTGTAGATGCCCATCACATAGGAAATCCGCTCAAGCGCATCCTTCGACAGCGCCGCGACGTCGCCGCGCTTCCAGTTCTGCAACGTCGAGCGGCTGTCGAGCCCGAGGATCGCCATCTGCTCGCCTTCATTGAGGTCCCAGGCGTCCGCGATGTTGAAAAAGGTCCGCAGCGCCGGGCCCGTCAGGCCCTTCCGGTCGATTGTCTTTGCTGCTGCCGTCGCCATGTCGGGCTCCTTTCGGTGCTTGTATGATCCTTTTATGATCAAAAGTCAATATTTGCACCAAAAAGGATCATGGCCTTATCGGCGACCGCGATAGGGCTCGCAGGCGATGCCGTCACCGTCGCCGTCCATCTCGGGACGATAGCCCGGCTGGCCGCGATAAAGCGGTGCGGCGCCGGCGGCGCGCACCTCGTTGCAGCCGCGATAATAGACGCCCGAAGCGGCGGGGGGCGAATAGTTCTGCCGCGGCATGGCCTGTGGCAGGGGCCTTGTCCGCGGCCTGGGATGCGCGGCGCGATAGTCGCTCGGTCGCTCGAATTCGCCGGCCCAGATGCCGCGGCGCTGCTCGCGGGCACGCGCCTCGTTCGCGACATAGGCGGTCGTAAAATGCGGCAGCGCAGTCGCGAGACCGGCATCGACCATCGCCGCTGACAGGTCGATCCCGCCGGCGCGGCAGGTCGCGACGGTGCGGCCATAATCGTCGATGTCGCGCTGCTCGCACCGCACGCTCTTGCCGACGACCAGCTCTGCGAGCCTGTCGGCCGCGGCGCGCCCGCATGGCCAGGATGCGCCATCGCGGCTGCAGCTTTGCGCCAGTTCCGGCGCGTCGATGCCATGGAGGCGGACATGGACGCCGGTGAGGTTGAGCGTGTCACCGTCCGACGCGCGCGCCGGCCCGCTGACATCCTGCGCGAACGCAGGAGACAGAAGAAGACAGGCCGCGACAAGCGCGATCGGCTTCAGAAGATTCATGGGCGTCGCCTCGCCGTCACGGCTGCGCCGGCGTTTCGGGCGCGACGCCGGTGACATCGATCAGATCCTCGCCAACGACGATCCCGGTGATCCGGACCCTTTTCTCGATATGATCGACGGGAACGCGGTGCAAATCGAGCTTCCAGCGACCGCCGAGATCGCGGCGCAGGACGAAACCGCCTGCCTCGCGGATGAGCGTGCCCGATTCTTCGATCTTCGTGCCGATGGCGGTCATGGACGCGCTTTATGAAATGGGACGCCGCGGCGCGAGTCCAAACATCGACGCATCGGGCGACAGAGGCCGGATGGCCGGGAGGGAAGCGGATGGGGTGGCCTGCGCCAGGATCGCGCGCGCGAGTTCGCTCGCTGCCGCTGCCCTCAGTTCGGGCCGCGGCTCGGTAATTCCGAGCCGCGCCCAGCCGGGAGCGGCGAGGATGCGTTCGGCGATATGGTCTTCGTCGAGTCGGGACATTTCTTTATGAGAACATATGTGGAACAATGGGGCAAGTGATTCGTGCTTTACGAGGTGAACCATGTCCCCTTACTCCATGGACCGCGGCCCCCAGTCCGACCTGTTTTCCAACGGCTCGGGCGAGCGGCTGGCCGAAATCAGCCGCCCTGGCGGCGGCATTCCTCCGCGCTTCCTCGGCGACGAGCTTGGCGTCGGTCCGGGCGCGGTCGCAGCGCACGGCGTTTCGTCCGATCGATATTCCGGGATCGGTTCGATGCCCGTCGGGCAATGAGCCGGCGGAAGGGCTTCCCCCGCCTCGTGAAGGAGGTCGCCGCCTTCACCGGCGAGCATCCCGTTGCGGGGGCGATCAAGCGGGGAAGCCGCTGGTTCGACGCCTGGGTCACGCAAATGGGGACGCCTTATGCTTCGCTGGCGAAGAAGAGCGGCGTCGCGGTTGCCCGCTTGTTCGAACTCTCGCATGGCGCCGCGCCGACGAACGTGGAGATCGGCGCGCTCGCGCCGGTCTGGTATGTGACGTGCGAGGGGCTGCAGGCCTCGATCGCCTTGTCCGCCGCCGTAGCAGATCGCAACCGGCGATAGCCGGGCCGCTCGGTCCGGATCGGTCCCGATAGACATGTCTCCGGCGCGGTTTCTGCGCTATGAAGCCGCGAGAACATCAAGGTCGCAACAAAGGAAATGGAGAATGCCGATCGGTTGAACTTTGGGGGGAAGACGAACGTGCAGAAAAGCATCGCATCCGTGCTCGCCATCGCGCTTGCAGCGGGATTTTCGATAGGCGCGCCGGTACCGGTGAAAGCCTGGGGCAAATTCGGCCACCTGACCATTTGCGACCTTGCATACCGCAACCTGACCGGCACCAGCCGCGCCGCGCTCAACGACATATTGCAGAGCCCGAGACCCGGCATCACCGTTCGCGGCCGCGGACGGATGCCCGATCAGCACTATAGTTCCTTCAACTATGCCTGCCTCGAGGAGGACGAGGTGCCGCGCCAGCATCCCGAGGATCATTTCATCAATGTGGGCCGCGATGTCCGGCAAATCCCGGAGACCTGCCCACAGGGCGCCGACTGCATCTTGTCGGGCATCGCGCGTGATCTCGAGACGCTGAAGGACCGCAGCCGCCCGCGCGAGGAGCGGGCCTTCGCGCTGATGGCGCTCGGCCACTGGATCGGCGACATCCACCAGCCGCTCCACATCTCGTTCGCCGACGACAAGGGCGGCAATGGCATCGACCTGGAACTGGTCGGGAAATGCGGCACCTCGCGCGAGGCGAAGCCCGACAATCTCCACGCGGTGTGGGACAAGTGCCTGCTCGACGCCGGCCTCTTCGAGCGCGTGCGCAAGCGCGCCGACTACAAGCCGCAGTGGAGCCGCTTCACCATCACCTACCGTGCCGTCGACACGCTGCAGGCGAACCGGCGCCTCGCCGATGTGAAAGCCTGGGTCGCGACCGCGCCGGTCGACTGGGCGAATGAATCCTACAGGATCACGCTGGCGCCGGAGACGGCCTATTGCACGCAGGTCGGCGCGAACTGCCAATATTCACCGGCCTCGCTCAAGCGGACAAACCCCAAACGGGTCCAGCGGATCGATCAGGCCTATCTCGCCGCGCACCAGCAGCTGGCGTCCGAGCAGGTGGCGAAAGCCGGGTTCCGGCTCGCCCATCTTCTCAATCTCGCGCTCGATCCCGCCTACCAGGGACCGGTTTGAGCGCGGCACCCGTTCGAATCCGGCCGCTGACGACGGGAGTGCCGGTGGCCGCAATATCCTTTCCGGCGCCGGGACATCCACCTTCCTGCCGCCCTTCTCCGGGGCTCGGCTTGCCTAGTGCCGTCAACCCCTGGCGGGGTTCGCCCTCGCGTACCGCTCGGTGACGGCGGCGCGCGGCCCCTCCTTCTGGCGCCATCGGGGATGGTCCCCGAACCACAAGGAGACAGGATATGGCCACCATCGCAAATCTCACCGTCAAGGCCGACGGCAGCTTCGAAGGCACGCTCGCGACGCTCACGGTCACCGCACCGATCGCGATCGTCCCCAACGGTCGCAAGGCCAAGGAGAGCGAACCCGACTATCGCGTCATCAGCCGCAAGAACGGCTTCGAGCTGGGCGCGGCCTGGATCCGCACCGCGCAGACCACCGGCGCCGAATATGTGTCGGTCTCGCTTTCGGCTCCCGAATTCGGGAATATCTACGCCAATGTCGCCAATGCGCCCGGCGACGATCCGATGAAGAAGGTCCTCATCTGGAATCCGCCGAGCTGACTAAAGATCGGGCTCCGCCTTCGGGCGGAGTCCATTTCCCTTCAGTTCAGCGCAATTCCTCCATCTCCTCCGCCGTCAAATGCTGACGCATCAAGGCGTTCATCTCTTCATCGCTGAAATACTGAGCCTGATCGGGATCCATTCCGATGAAGAGGCGATATCGCATCATCTGAAACAGCCCGATCGTTAGGGCAGGAAACCGCCGCACCCCGACGCCGACCTCTTCGCCGTTCCGGATCGCTGCGCAACTGGCCCCTCGCTCTACCCAGACGATGTCCGGATCGGGAATGAAGATCAGTTCATTCTCGCCCGGATCCCCGGGGGTCACGCAGAAATATTGGTCGCCGTCCTTCATCACGCTGTGGAGCACGAAATCCGTGTTCTTCATCCACCACCCCGAGACCGCTTTCGACCGACCGGTGGGATCATTCCTTTCGTACCAGCGTGTGTTCGCGTGACATTGATTGGGTGCCATCTTCATGGCGGCCATGTCCGCTTCATCCATTCGCGGAACGGGATATGCCGGCATGTCGAGCAGTTCGTTGACGAGCGCGCGCTCCCATTCGCTCGAAGGAAAGGTCCACCAGTCGGTCTGGAGGAGCAAATGGTCCTTCAGTTCCTGTTTCCGCCGTTTCGCCTGTCCCATAAGGTGATCCGCTCTCCCTGCATCGGCTCCATACGCTTGTAGAGCGGGACTAATCGACACGCCGCGACGAAACAATGGGAGGCCGGGTGTGCCGGCGGATGCCGAACGCCAGGGTGGTGACCGGCTGCCGCTGCACCAATCACGGACCTGAACCATCCCGCTCTCGAAGCCGCTAGTCCCTGGGCCGGGTCCAGGCCTCCTTCAATCAACCCGCGAGGGGTCCCTGCGCTTCGCTTGGGCCGCAGCTTCGCTGCGATGATTGCGGCCCGTCCCCGGCCGGCGGGGCGACTGTCGAGCGGGAATGGTCCCGCTCCTTCGGACAGGAGCCTCGATATGTCGCTTACCACCGCCCAATCGCTCGGCTGGAGCCTCGCCCGCACGATGATGACCATCATCGTCCTCATCGAAACCTCGAAGGGCTATTCGGTGATGCCGCTCGACGAATTCGACGGCGATCCTGCCTGCATCGTCTGCGAATATGACCCCTTCGGCCGCTGACCTTCGGCAAACTGCCCCAGGGTGGTTCCAGTTCCAGTTCCACCTTGCGGGGCCTAATGCTATGTTCGCATTGCAGAATGCGCTGAGGTGGTGGTGGCAAGCGCGTCCGAAGGGAGGACGCTTGTGACCCTGTTTCTGATCCTCGGCGGCATCGCCATCCTCTATCTGATCTGGTTCCTGTTCCGGCTCGCGGCCTTCGCGCTGCCGGTCTATCTCGGCGTTGCGGCCGGCCTGCATATCGTCGAGACCGGCCATGGCTTTGCCGCGGCGATATCCGGAGGCTTCGGCCTCGGGCTTCTCGTCCTGCTGCTGGGGCAGGCCTTTCTCGGCTTCAGCCGCTCGCCGTTGCTGCGCATGATCGTGATCCTTGCATTCGTCATTCCGGCCGCCGTTGCGGGATTTCAGGTCATGGCGGGGCTCGGCAGGCTGTTTCTCGACCCCGGCACAATTCTGACGATCCTCTCGGTTGCAGGCGGCGGCGTGGCGGCGTCCTCCGCCTGGCGGGGGCTAATGCTGCCTCGCGACCTGGCCGATCCCGCTCTCCCGGCCGGTGCGGCAACGCCCATGGCTTCGCCGACGACAATGGACTGAGGGGTAAGCGTATCTGCATCTGCGCGCCGGCGGTCCGGTGCCCCGGCATGTCGGGTGACGCCCGCTGCCGCCCGAACCTCCTGCCCCTGCCGCAGGCGATCATCCGTTCCGTCACATCCTCGCCATCGCGGCCCCTCCTCAAGCGCCATCTGCCGAGCGCGGCCGGCTTGCCGCAACGGCGCGCCGCCGACTTTCATCCCCCGGCGTGCCGCCGTTCCTCGCGAGACAAGAAAGTCGGCGGTGCGCCGTCCTTCGCATGCGCTGCGGGCCTGCGGCTGCGGCGCCGTCCGCGCTCGGCCGTCGATGCGCATCGAGGCCGCGATGGCGCGGCGTCGAACGACGGAAAGGAAATGATCATGGCGAAGATCGGCAGCTTCAAGAAAGTCTCGGGCGAATATCGCGGGCAGATCAGCACACTGCTGCTGCAGGCCAACTCGGTTCGCATCGCACCCGACGAAAGCGCGAGCGGCAACGCCCCGAGCCACCGAATCTATGTCGGCGAGGCTGAAATCGGCGCGGCCTGGAGCAAGAAGACGCAGGACAAGCGGCCCTACCTCTCGGTCAAGCTCGACGACCCGAGCTTCGTCGCACCGGTGTTCGCGCAGCTCTACACCGGCGACGACGGAGAATATGATCTCGTCTGGAGCCGCCCCACGCGCCGCGGCGACTGACGCCCCCCTCATCGCCCGGCTCCGGCCGGGCGATGGTTAGCGCCAGATTGAGGCCGACTCTCGAACGAAACTCGCGGGAACAGGGCTATCATGATTTCGTGCGCGCCTCGGTTCACGCGGGTCGCGCGCGCAGGAACGCATTGTGTTTCCGTGTCTTATCGTCGATTCAGCTTCGGAGGGATGTTATGGGAAAGGCGATCGATTGGCGGTCCCCATATTTTTCAACTATATTCGAACGATATGATCGCGCCGATTTCGCGCAGGAATTCCTGCGCCGCAGCCCGGTCTATCGCAGGGACTATGTGACTGCGCTGAGCGCGTCGCGCGAGGCAGGCAAGTCGCTGTTCGACCGCCTGGCCGCGCGTTGGGGGTTGGTCTTTCGCCGTCGATCCCGCCGATAGCGCCGCCGAGGCGCCGGCCATCTGGCAGGCGCGGACCTGCGCGCTGGTCACCATCGCCGAGCCGGCGCCGCCGGGCTTTTCCGCGCTGCGGCTTGCCGAACTCGCGACGACCGATCGGGTCGCGGCAGAAGTCATCGCGAAACGCGAGTGGCATCTGGTCCTCGCGATCGGGGGGCGGCGTTTCCGCCTCTGGATCCGCTGCTGCACCGGCAACGAGGCGCTTTCCTATGTCAGCCCTCTCGACGACCACTTTGATATCCGGCTTGCCGTCACTGCCGCGCTGCAACGCGAACTCGAGTCCGGAACCTGCGCGCGGCCCGCGGCGCGCGGCGAGCCCGGGCCCAGCGAACGCTGGCGCCTCGCTCAATGGCTCCGCCTTCTCGATGCGATGGAGGAACGGGCTTCGGCCCGCGATCTCGCGGCAACCCTGATCCTCGACGAGGCTCGCCGTTTTTCGGCGGCTGAATGGGACGCGTCGAGCGAACGCCGCCGCATCGCCCGCTGGCAGCGCTCCGCGCTTGCCATGCGCGATGGCGGCTACCGCGCGCTGCTCGCGGGGCGCTGATCGGGACATTCCGCGCGCATCCATTTTGTCCGTTCCGGCAAGCCGTCCCGATTTCCGATTGTCGTCTCCTGCTTCCCGGCGCTGTCCGCAGTGTCCGGGTGCCCACAGGAGCCCCGCATGAACGACATCCCGCCCCCCATCGTCCCGCGATATCTGAAGGCTCCCGACGCCGCCCTCCATCTCGGCCTCGCGGCGGCCACGCTCGCAAAGCATCGCTGCTACGGGACCGGTCCCGTCTATCGTAAACTCGGCGGACGGATCGTCTATCTGGTCGAGGATCTTAACGCCTGGGCCGAGATCGGCCGCCGCCGCTCGACCTCCGATCCGGGGAACGGGACGATCCGTCCGCCGCGTCCGGTGCGCCGCTGATGTGCGCCGCAGCCATCGCCGGGAGCGGGCTGACCGAAGTCGAGCTGACGTGGATCGAGGGGCGCTGCGAGCAGTGGGTCCGCTTCGGCCGCGCCGCCGCCGATACGGTCGTCAATCGGCGCACCCGCATCCTCGGCTTCCGCCCCGGCGCCATATTCGCGCACGTCCGCTGGACAGCGAATGATTTCGGAACGATCCATTCGAGCATCGCGATCGTCGCGGCGGTCGCGCCCGGCACGCCCTGCTCGACGCTCCCTTGCATTCGCCCGGGCGCCGACATCCTGCTTCGCATCGACGGCTGGGCGAAGGTCCGGCAGGTGCTCGAAGCGATCGATGCCGTCGAGGCGGCGGGCGTCGACGCGCCCGATGCGGCGCCCGATCACTGGCGCCATATCGCCGACCGCATCGCCGCGGGTACGGCCTGGCGCCCCTATGGCGCCGACCGTCACGCCGCCTGGCTGCGCCGGCGGGCGCTCGAATCATGAACCGCCGCTATCTCGCCGCAACCCTGTCTTGCGCCATCCTGTTCAGCGCATCGTTCGGCGCCATCGCTGCGCTCGCGCCGCACCCGCGCTTCCTCTGGAACGCCAGCGCGAGTGCGCCAATTGGCCTCTACCGCATTGTCGGCGCGCCCCGGCCGCGCGTCGGCGACCTTGTCGCCATCCGCCCGCCCACCGCCGTCGAACGATTTCTGGCGCGCCGTCATTATCTTCCCGCCGGGGTGCCGCTGATCAAGCGCGTCGCGGCCGTGGCGGGCACGACCATTTGCCGGTCGGGCGCGCTGGTGATGATCGACGGGCGCGCCGTAGCAACCGCCCTCGCGCGCGATCGCGCGCGCCGTCCACTGCCGCAATGGAGCGGCTGCCGCACGCTGCGCGGCGGCGAGCTGTTCCTGCTCAACGCGGCGCCCGACAGCCTCGACAGCCGGTATTTCGGCCCCTTCCCGGCCTCCGGCCTGATCGGGACAGCGCATCCGCTGCTCACGCGCGGCGCGCCTGGCGCGCCGCTGCGCTGGCACCGCGCCGGCGATCCCATGCCCTCCCTTCTGCAACCGAAAGGATCAACAAGATGATGATTGGAAGCTTCACGGCCGCAGGCGACGGGTTCGCCGGGCACATCGCCACGGTAACGGTCGATGCGATTGTGGCGATTGTGCCGGCGCAATCGTCCGACAGCGAGAATGCGCCCGAGTGGCGCATCTTGCTCGGCGATGCCGATAGCGGCGTCGAGATCGGTGCGGGCTGGAACCGCACCGGGGAACGGGCGGGCGCTTATGTCGCGCTGCAGATCGACGACCCCGCCTTCGCGGCGCCGCTGCGCGCAAACCTCCTGCGCTCCGCGCACGATAACGGCGAACATATCCTCCTCTGGTCGCGTCCGCTGGCGCGCGACGGCAAGTAGACAATGCGCCGGCACTGTCCGCCTCGCGCGTTGCGCTGCGCGCTTGCGGCCCTTCTCGCAGCGTTCGCGGTGCCGCTGGGTTGCGCGCCGGCTGTCGCCGCGACGGCAACCGAAGCTGCGGCCTCGACGCATCCCTATGCGCCGCATGTCGCGGAAGCTTCGCAGCGCTTCGGCATTCCGGCGCGCTGGATCTGGCGCGTGATGCGCGCCGAAAGCCGGGGCAATTCGCGCGCGGTCTCGCACGCTGGCGCCAGAGGCCTGATGCAGATCATGCCCGGCACCTGGGCGATGCTGACCGCGCGCCATCGCCTCGGTTCCGATCCGTTCGACACAAGGGCGAACATTCTCGCCGGCGCGGCCTATCTGCGTCAGATGTGGGATCGCTATCGCGACATCGCGTTGATGCTCGCAGCCTATAATGCGGGTCCTGGGCGCGCCGACGCCTATGCAGCGGGGCGTCGGGATTTGCCCGCCGAGACGGCCGCTTATGTCGCCGCCATCGCGCCCGACCTCGGCGCATCGGGTGTCGCTCCGCTTACCCTCGCGCCGTCGCCGGACGCGCCCTCGTGGCGGCAGGCGCCGCTCTTCACGACGCCGCCGGCGAGCGTTCGGCCGGGCATAGGGGCACCGCCTGCGCACGTATCGGAGGTCTTCGTTCCTCCGCGATCAAACCTGCTCTTCGTCCCGCTTTCCGGGCGCGGCGAATGAAAGCGGAAGCCTTGCCCATGGGGTCACGAAGCGACGATTTTCACGCTGGGTCTGCGATTATGTTCCCGCTGCAGAGTGAGGATCGGTCGTGGGAAAAGGGGCGGGATTCGGGAAGGCAAGATAAAAGCCGGGCCAGCTCGCTGCCCCTAAGTGGTTGGTTTTCTGTCGCTTCTTCATATGGCAGGGCGTTCCGCCTGCCATATGGCATCCTCGATAATCTCTTTGTTTCAAAGACTTGCTGTCTGGCAGCATCGCGATGAGCGGCGACGACCATGATTTTCGTGTTCGGCCGGGAAGGAGCCGCGATGCGGGGGCGGGATCGGGGCGCAGGGCGAAGCGGCTCGCGGTCGAGGTCCGGCGCGCCGCTGCCCGGTCGGGCTACACGCGCTCGCGGCGCGGCGGCGTGGCGCGTAGCCGGGGTGCCGGACGCATGGCGCGCGGCGGCCGCGCGCTCGCGGCGATGCGGTCCCGCTTGCCTCACCAGCGCCGGGTCACCGTGGTGGCGCGGATCGTTCGGCACAAGGGGCCCTATTTTCGAGCTGCCCCGCTTGCTCGCCATGTCGCCTACCTCGAACGCGATGGCGTTACGCGCGACGGGCGCGAGGCATCGATGTTCGATGCGGATGGCGATCATGCGGACCGCGAGGCCTTTGCGTCGCGCTGCATGGACGACCGCCATCATTTCCGGTTCGTCGTCAGCCCCGAAGACGCCGGCGAGATGGAGGATCTGAGGCGCTTCACGCGCTCGTTGATGACCGACCTCGCGCGCGATCTCGACACGCATCTCGACTGGGTGGCGATCGATCATTGGAACACCGACGATCCGCATATTCATATCCTGCTGCGCGGCCGGACCGATGGCGATCAGGACCTGGTGATCGACCCCGGCTATGTGTCCGAAGGCATTCGCGCGCGCGCCGAGGAAAGGGTGACGATCGAGCTTGGCCCGCGCAGCGAGTATGAGATGGTCCGGGCGGCCCGGCGCGAGATCAAGGCCGAGCGGTGGACGGGGCTCGACCGTGAGCTTGCGGCTCGCGCCCGCGAAACCGATGGCCTGGCCGATCTTCGGCCCGGTGGCAGCCTCAAGGATCCGCGGCGAAGCTTGCTCGTTGGCCGCGCCGCGACGCTCGAACGGCTGGGGCTCGCCACCTCCGCCGGGCCTGGGGCCTGGATAATCGATCCGGATGCAGAGGCGGTGCTGCGCGATCTCGGCCTGCGCGGCGACATCATCAAATCGATGCACCGCGACATGACGCGCGCCGGACTGCTGTTCGATCCGGCCGCGCTCGCCCTCCATGGGGAGCAGGCGGGCGGGTCGATCGTCGGGCGTCTGGTTGCGCGCGGCCTTGACGATGAACTCGCCGGCACGGCTTATGCGATCGTCGACGGCACCGACGGATGCACCCATCGTCTGCGCTTCGCCGATATCGAGGCGACGGGTGATGCCACCCGGGGGGCGATTGTCGAGCTGCGGTCGTGGGAGGATCGCGGGGGCCGTTCGCGCCAGAGCCTCGCGGTCCGTTCGGACCTGCCGATCGCCGAACAGGTAAGCGCGCGCGGTGCGACCTGGCTCGACCGCCAGCTCGTTGCACGCGAGCCTGCGATGCTCGGCGGCCGCTTCGGGCGCGACGTGGTGGCTGCGCTCGAGGCGCGCCTCCGGCATCTCGAAGGCGAAGGGCTCGCTACGCGACAAGGTGGGCGCCTCGTTCCCGCCCGCGATCTGATCGCGACGCTTCGCACGCGCGACCTCGATGCGGCGGTGAAGGATATCGCCGCGCGCACCGGAATGGAGCACCGGCCCTCGGCTGCAGGAGGGGGCGTCAGCGGCATTTACCGCGAACGCGTGACGCTCGCATCGGGGCGCTTCGCGATGATCGACGATGGGCTTGGCTTCGAGCTCGTGCCCTGGCGCCCCGCGCTCGACCGCCACCTCGGCCGACCTGTTGTGGGAGCGGTGAACGGTTCGGGCGGCATCGACTGGTCGCTGGGGCGCGGCCGCGGAATTGGCATCTGACGACAGGAGCAGGCGATGAACGAGAAAATACTCTGGGGGCAGATCACCGCGGTGTTCGCGATCATCCTGCTCTTCATCTGGGGAGCGACGCAATGGACCGCCGCCGCGCTCGGCTATCAGCCCGAACTCGGCGAGCCCTGGTTCCATCTCCAGACCTATCCCGTCTATCCGCCGCCGGCCTTCTTCTGGTGGTGGTTCGCCTTCGATGCCTATGCGCCGAAGATCTTCTTGTCGGGCGCGTTCATCGCCGCGTCGGGCGGGATCGTCGCGATCCTCGTGGCGATCGCCATGTCGGTATGGCGCGCCCGCGAGCGGCGCCGCGCCGAAACCTATGGATCGGCGCGCTGGGCGACCTCGCGCGAAATCCGCCGCGCGGGCATGCTCGGTCCGGACGGGGCGATCATCGGCCGCTTCGCCGGGTCCTATCTTCGCCATGATGGACCCGAGCATCTCCTCTGTTTCGCGCCGACCCGCTCGGGCAAGGGCGTCGGCCTCGTCGTGCCGACGCTGCTCACCTGGCCGGGAAGCTGCATCGTCCACGATATCAAGGGCGAGAACTGGCAGCTGACATCGGGGTTCCGCTCCCGCTTCGGCCAGGTGCTGCTCTTCGATCCGACCAACGCGGCTTCGGCCGCCTATAATCCGCTGCTCGAGGTGCGGCGCGGCGAATGGGAGGTGCGCGACGTCCAGAATGTCGCCGATGTCCTCGTCGACCCCGAGGGCAGCCTCGAGAAGCGCAACCATTGGGAGAAGACGAGCCACGCGCTGCTCGTCGGCGCCATCCTCCATGTTCTCTATGCCGAAGAGGACAAGACGCTCGCAGGGGTCGCAGCCTTCCTCTCCGATCCGCGGCGGCCGATCGAGGCGACCCTCCACCGGATGAAGGTGACGAAACATCTCGGCGAGCGCGTTCATCCGGTCGTTGCAGCGGCCGCGCAGGAGCTTCTGAACAAGAGCGAGAATGAGCGTTCGGGGGTTCTTTCGACCGCCATGTCGTTCCTCGGCCTTTACCGCGATCCGGTGATCGCGAAAGTGACCGGCAGCTCGCATTGGCGCATCGCCGACCTCATGGGATCGGATGCGCCCGTATCGCTCTATCTCGTCGTCCCGCCAGGGGACATCAGCCGGACCAAACCGCTCATCCGCCTCATCCTGAACCAGATCGGACGACGCCTCACCGAGGAGCTCAATCCCGGACGGCGTACGCGGCGCCTGCTCCTGATGCTCGACGAGTTCCCAGCGCTCGGACGGCTCGATTTCTTCGAGAGCGCGCTCGCCTTCATGGCGGGATACGGGATCAAGGCATTCCTGATCGCCCAGTCGCTGAACCAGATCGAGAAGGCCTATGGGGCGAGCAATGCGATCCTCGACAATTGTCATGTTCGGGTCAGCTTCGCGACCAACGACGAGCGCACCGCGAAACGCATTTCCGATGCGCTCGGGACCGCGACCGAGCAGCGCGCGATGAAAAACTACGCCGGTCACCGGCTGTCACCGTGGCTCGGTCATCTGATGGTGTCGCGGACCGAGACCGCCCGCGCGCTGCTCACGCCCGGCGAGGTGATGCAACTGCCGCCCGACGACGAGATCGTGATGGCGGCCGGCCTCGCGCCGATCCGCGCGAAGAAGGCGCGCTATTTCCTCGACCGCCGTCTGGCCGCCCGGATCATGTCGCCGCCGGTTCCCAATGGCGCGATGGTGACCAACAGACCGAACGACTGGTCGTCGCTTCCTGTCGCCGAAACGCCTGCGGCAAGTCCGCCGTCCGGAGAGGCCAGCAACGGCGACGCTGCCAATTCGGGTATTCGCCAGGAGCCCGAACTGCCGCTTCACGAGAATATCGCCCCGCCTCCCGCAGGCGAGATGAACGAATTCGATTTTGGCGACGATGGGGGACAGGCCGACGCGGCGCGCAATCGCCGTCTTGCGGATCAGAGGATGGCGCGCAATGCCCGGAGCGCATCGCTCGATCCTGATGACGGGATCGACCTTTGACGCGGGGTCATGTGAAGCAGACCTACCGGCTCGATGCCGACCTCGTGCGGCTCGTCACGGACCGTGCGCGTCAGCGACGCGTCACCAAGACCGAGGTGGTCGAGGCCGCACTGGCCTCGCTGCTTTCTCCCGACCAGGAAGAGCGGATCGAGGCAGTTCTGGTCCGGCGACTGGACAGGCTCGCGCGTCAGCTCGATCGCCTCGAATGGCATGTCGAGCTGTCAAACGAGGCGTTCGCGCTCTTCATCCGTTTCTGGCTGACGAACAATCCGCCGCTGCCCGATGCGGCGACCAAGGCGGCACAGGCGATAGGGCTGAAACGCTATCGCAGTTTCGTGGAATCCTTGGCGCGTCGGATGGAAGCGGGACCGAAGCTCGGGGATGAGCTTTCCGAGGAGGTGGCGGAACATCCACTCTCGCCATAAGGCGCCCACTTATGGCCCGTGCGATGTTTCGGTTTCTGATGGGCGGACTTATCCTATAACTGAGCGGTGTGCTGTTCAGGAGGGGTGGGTTTGGCTCGAGATGATTTTAGCCGTCCGGTTATAGAGCGGCTCGCGAAGAGAGTCGGAATGCGCTGTTCCAATCCGGATTGCCGGATGCCAACGTCCGGACCGGACGCAGCCGGCGGAACGACGAACTCAGGCGTCGCGGCCCATATCAGTGCAGCCTCGCCGGGGGGCGCCCGCTACGACGAAACGCTGACGGCCGAACAGCGCAGCGATATCGGAAACGGGATTTGGCTCTGTCAGGTCCATGCCAAGCTCATCGACGATGATGAGTTGAGCTATCCTCCGCCGCTCCTCCGCGAATGGAAAGACGTTGCTGAAAAAATGGCGGCACTCGAAGCGCGCGGTTACGCGATTGTCAGGGCCTCACCCTTTCCTGCGCTTGAACGCAAGATGCCCGAACTCGTCGCCGAGATGCGAACTGACCTCGTGAACAATAAGCTAGTCCGGCAATTTGTCCTGCTCCAACGGGGCTGGTCCTATATTCCCGGAGATACGCCCTATTTTCAGTATTTTTTTGACGACCATCCGCAGATCAAATCGATGATGACGATCATGGAACATGCAGGCGCCGTCTATAGCATCAAATACAACGCCGTGGATCGTTACAACTTCACCGAGGAGTTCGTCTCCTATCTGATCGGTGAATGATCTCCCGCCGACCGAAAGCGCGACGCCGTGCTTCCGCTTATTCCTGTCCCGCCTCGAAATAGGCCGACAGGCGGTGGGCCAATGAAGGATCGAGACGCATAAAGCTGCGCCGACCGTCATGTGGATCGGGCATACGGCACATCAAGCCGGCGTTGGACATGCGCTGAACGAGCCGGAGCGCGCTGCTCATCGGAATGCCTGCCACCATGCACAGCGAGCTGATCGACAGCGGCTTGCCCTCGCGTTCGTGGATGAAAAGGTCGAGCAGCATCTCCCATGCCGGCTCGCCGAAGAGTTCGTCCGCACCCACAAGCTGGCGGCGAAGCAGCCGTCTCCTGACCGCGGCCTGGGCATTGGCGAGAGCTGCGTCCTCATTGCTTTCTTTCCCGGCGTCATCGTGCTGGCTTCGCAGCGTGTAGTGCGTCGAACCGATCGTTGTGCCGGCGATTTCCCTTTCGCTGACGATGTGATGGGCATGCGATGCGGTGACAACGATATGGTCCAATATCTGGATGTCGAGTGCGCGGCCGACCAGATCGAGTTTCCTTGTAGCTTCCACGTCCTTCTCGCTCGGCAGCGGATCGCCGCTCGGGTGATTGTGCACCAGTATCAATGTCGCGGCATTGTGCTCGAGTGCGCGGCGGAAAATGGTTCGCGGATAAAGGGCAAGCTGTGCGAGCGTCCCGCGCTGCAGTTCCTCATCGGCGATCAGGCGCCTTGCGCCATCGAGAAACAGGATTCTGAGATGCTCATCGGGCAAGGAGCCCATCGAGGCGATCAGATATTGCCGCAATCGGGGATCGAACGGATCGATGGACCTGTTCACGAGGTGGCCGCGCATCGCCTCAAGCGTCGCCTTTCTGGTGAACAGCAGCAATTTGGTGAGGGCGCTCCCAGGGCCAAGGACACGGGCCAGCGCTTCCGGCGACTGCGACCACAGGCGGTCGAGACTGCCGAACTCGCCGATGAGCGCGTCGGCTAATTCTTCGCTTCGGTCGGGATCGACCACGGCCACGAGATCAGCCAGGACCGATCGCTGCCGTGCTGTTTCAGCCGTTGCTGATGTTGCCAGGTTGCAAGGGCGAGCAGGGGAAGGAGAAGCCAGGAGGCAGCGACCTGCGCCGTCAGATAGGCGATCGGATGGATCGATAGGTCCATGGCCCGGCTGAAATGAGCCAGCAGCGGCAGCATTTGCAGGACCGCTGCGATCATCGTCCAGAAGCGGTACGCGGCGAGGGCCAGGAGGAAGGTCGCGGCCGCAGCGGCGGAGTCGATCAGCAGATGCCCCGTATCGACCGAGGCAAATTCCACCGGGACAAAGATATGGAGGAGCTGGTCGGCTGCCAGCATCGCGCAAAGGATCACCGCCATCGCCCGCTCCGGCGCGCCCCCGCGGCGGAGCGCATAGCCGACGGCCATCAGCAACAAGGTCACAAATATCGCGATCCGCAGCATTGCGACAACAGACCATGCCGATGGCCCCCGGTCAATTATCGCTGGGCGGCTGCCGCGATCGGAACGACGGTGTCGGCGGCGAGTGCTGGGCATTCGTGAAGATCGAGGCCGCCGGTCTCGCGCCCGATATCAACGAGATTTCCATGCACACGCAGAACATTCGCGCTGACATCGACGAGCGAGAGTTGGGCCTGAGCCAGAAGATGGATGGTGGCCTGGCCCTTCACGGCCGGCACGCCTGCTGTCTCTCGCCGCGCGGTCACGACGCTCCCCATCAAGGAGGAGATGGCGATCAGAGCATCGTCGATCCGCGCTTCCGCCGCCGGAACATCCCGCTGCAGGCGGGAGGTGGTGAGTTCGAGGGAATTGGACATAGTTTCTCCTTTGCCGGAATCGCATTCCGGTGACTGGTGTTTCCGATGCGGAAAGGGTCAGCCGGAGATCAGCTGGGAAAGCGTCCGCACAACCCCGAGACCGCCGGAAAGTGCAATGATGATGGTCGCCAACAGGACGGCCATGAACATCACCTTCCGGGCAACGCGATAGTCGCGCCTCCATAGACCCTTGAACGGCGAGCTTTCGCTCGGCGGCTTCTGCGCGGCGACGATGCTGTCATCCAGCATCAGAAAGTCGGCTTGGCCTCCGTCCGGGAAATGGGATGGCACCAGTGCGGGGCGCGAGGGAACGTCCACCGGATGGTATGCGATCCGGTCGCATATCTGCCGGAGACGGGCATAGATGAGCGCGGTGTCATCGCGGTCGGACGCGCCCAGTACCGCGCGGGCCGTCCTCAGGCGCTGGTCGACGGTATATTTCGAGATGCCCAGTTCGCGCGCGATCTCTTTGGACGTTTTCCGCAGAAGCAAAAGATCGAGACAGGCGCGCTGCTTGTCCGTCAGGCGCGCCCAGCCTTCTGTATCATCGTCTCCCGGACCCGTTGCGTCACCCATCATGACATTCTGGTTACATTACCGGACGGTGCAAGACCGTTAATGGGGAAGCGGCTTGAATCCATCGGCGAGCTGTGCGGTTTCAGCGATGCCGTTTCAGCGGACCGAGTCGCGCCGATACTGTTTCTCGTGCTCGATCAATACTGCGCGCGATTCGCGCGGATAACGCGTTGTCGACCGACCGACGGCTAGGACAATGATAGTCTTTGTTTCCTATTGTTTGACGCGCGGATTTTGCTGTTGAAACGCGCCCTTTCCTGCGTCTCTTAATCACCCCCGTCGAGCCGGGCGCGTCCGCCCGGACCATCAACGGGGTTGCCAATGAGCATCGAGCCGAACCGATCGGAGGCACGAATCCGCAGCTCGCGGATGCTGCGTACGGCGCTCGGCGGTGCGATCGCCGAATGGCTCGGCGACCCGCTGGTCATCGAGATCATGCTCAACCCCGACGGGCGCCTCTGGGTCGATCGCCTCGGCGAAGGCGTGTCCGACACCGGCCATATCCTTCCGGCATCCGATGGCGAGCGGATCATCCGCCTCGTCGCCCATCACGTCGGAACCGAGGTCCATCGGAGCGCACCCCGCGTGTCCGCCGAACTGCCGGAAGGGGGTGAGCGGTTCGAGGGCCTGCTTCCACCCGTGGTGGCGGCGCCGGCCTTCGCCATCCGCAAGCCCGCCGTCGCGGTCTTCTCGCTCGCGGACTATGTAGCCGCCGGCATCATGATTGCGGAAGAGGCGGATGCGCTTCGGTGCGCGGTCGCCGAGCGCGCGAACATCCTCGTGGCGGGCGGAACCGGCACCGGCAAGACGACGCTGACCAACGCTCTGCTTGCCGAGATCGCGGGGTCTTCGGATCGCATTGTGCTGATCGAAGACACGCGCGAGCTGCAATGCGCGGCGCCCAACCTCGTCGCGATGCGGACGAAGGACGGGGTCGCCTCGCTTTCCGATCTCGTTCGTTCGTCGCTGCGTTTGCGCCCCGATCGCATTCCGATCGGTGAGGTACGCGGTGCCGAGGCGCTCGATCTCCTGAAGGCATGGGGCACCGGACATCCGGGCGGCGTCGGGACGATCCACGCCGGCAGCGCGCTGGGGGCGCTGCGCCGGATGGAGCAGCTCATCCAGGAGGCGGTGATCACCGTCCCGCGCGCGCTCCTCGCCGAAACCATCGACTTCGTCGCCGTGCTCGTCCGCGAAGGAAGCGGGCGTCGGTTGTCCGAACTCACCCGCGTCGAAGGGCTCGATCCCGCGACCGGCGAATATCGCCTCATCCCGCTTTCCACCTGTCGCGAAGGAGTCTCGCAATGACGAAGGAATTGAAGCGCCGCCTGCGCGGCGGCACGATGCTCGACCGGCTGGGCCTCGCCGCGGTCACCGCAGCAGCTCTGCTCTATACAGCGCCCCTCGCGCATGCCGGCGGATCGTCGATGCCCTGGGAAGCGCCGCTTCAGTCGATCCTCGAAAGCATCGAGGGGCCGGTCGCCAAGATCGTCGCGGTGATCATCATCATCGTCACCGGCCTCAGCCTTGCCTTCGGCGACACGTCGGGCGGATTCCGGCGGCTGGTGCAGATCGTGTTCGGCCTGTCGATCGCCTTTGCGGCCTCGAGCTTCTTCCTTTCCTTCTTCTCTTTCGGCGGCGGGGCGCTGGTCTGATGCAGACCGACGCCGACATTCCCGGCTTCTTCGCGCCGGTGCATCGCGCGCTCGCCGAGCCGATCTTGCTCGGCGGAGCGCCGCGGAGTCTTGCGATCGTCAACGGCACGCTCGCCGGCGCCATCGGGCTCGGCCTTCGCCTCTGGATCGCGGGCCTCGCCATCTGGGCAATCGGCCACGCGCTCGCGGTCTGCGCGGCGCGCCGCGATCCCGCCTTCGTCGACGTCGCACGGCGTCATCTCAAATATCCGAACTGGATGCGGCCATGATGAACCTCTCCGAGTATCGATCGAAATCCGCCAGCCTCGCGGACTTCCTCCCATGGGCCTGCCTGGTGGCGGAGGGCGTGGTGCTGAACAAGGACGGGTCGTTCCAGCGGTCGGCACGCTTCCGCGGCCCCGACCTTGACAGCGCCACGCCCGCTGAACTCGTTGCCGTGACCGCGCGGCTCAACAATGCGCTGCGCCGCCTAGGATCCGGCTGGGCGGTGTTCGTCGAGGCGCAGCGCGTCGCAGCGCAGAGCTATCCGGTATCGGAATTCCCCGATCCGGTGTCCGAACTTGTCGACGTCGAGCGCCGCGAACAGTTCCGCGAGGAGGGCGCGCATTTCGAGAGCTTCTACTATCTGACCCTGCTCTGGATGCCGCCCGCCGAGGAGGCTGCGCGCGCCGAGGCGTGGCTCTATGAAGGCAGCGCCAAGAAGGGTGTCGATCCGAAGGAATTGCTCGCGGGCTTTGTCGATCGCACCGATCGGCTGCTGTATCTGGTCGACGGTTTCATGCCCGAGGCACGCTGGCTCGATGACGGGGAGACGCTGACCTATCTGCACAGCACGGTATCGACCAAGGTCCAGCGGGTTCGCGTTCCCGAGATCCGGGCCTATCTCGACGCGCTGCTGACCGACGAGCCGCTCGTCGGCGGGCTCGAGCCGCGGCTGGGCGACCATCATCTCCGTACCCTCACGATCACGGGCTTCCCGAGCGAAACCTTTCCGGGCCTGCTCGATGAGCTCAACCGGCTACCCTTCGGCTATCGCTGGTCGAACCGGGCGATCATGCTCGACAAGACCGACGCCACCAGGCTGCTGACGAAGATCCGGCGGCAATGGTTCGCGAAGCGCAAGTCGGTCGCGGCGATCCTCAAGGAGGTCATGACCAACGAGGCGTCGGTGCTCGTCGACAGCGATGCGTCCAACAAGGCGGCCGATGCCGACATGGCGCTGCAGGAGCTTGGCGCGGACAATGCCGGCATCGTCTATGTCACCGCGACCGTGACGGTGTGGGATCGCGATCCGGGGTTGGCGGCGGAGAAGCTGCGCCTCGTCGAGAAGGTGATCCAGGGCCGCGATTTCACCTGCACGATCGAAGGGGTGAATGCGGTCGAAGCCTGGCTCGGGAGCCTGCCCGGGCAAGTCTATGCGAACGTCCGCCAGCCTCCCATTTCGACCCTCAATCTCGCCCACCTGCTCCCTCTCTCGGCGGTGTGGGCGGGGGCGGAACGGGACGGGCATTTCGGCGCAGTCCCCTTGCTTTACGGCAAGACCGAAGGCTCGACCCCGTTCCGTTTCTCGCTTCATGTCGGCGATGTCGGCCACTGCCTCGTCGTCGGGCCCACCGGTGCGGGCAAGTCGGTGCTGCTCGCGCTGATGGCGATGCAGTTCCGCCGCTATGCCGGCAATCAGATCTTCGCCTTCGATTTCGGGGGATCGATCCGGGCGGCGGCGCTGGCGATGGGAGGCGACTGGCAGGATCTCGGCGGCGCGCTCCATGACGGCGAGGGTGGCGTTGCGCTGCAACCACTGGCGCGTATCGACGAGGCGGCCGAACGGGCGTGGGCGGCCGAATGGCTTGTCGCGCTACTCGTCGGGGAGGGCGTCGCCATCGATCCGGCGGCGAAGGAGCATCTCTGGTCGGCGCTCACGTCGCTCGCGACCGCGCCCCTGTCCGAGCGCACGCTGACGGGTCTCGCTGTGCTGCTCCAGTCGCAGGAATTGAAGCAGGCGCTGGCGCCCTATCTCGTCGGCGGCCCCTGGGGACGTCTGCTGGACGCCGATACCGAGCGGCTTGGCGATGCGCGGGTGCAGGCACTCGAGACCGAAGGGCTGGTTGGCGCGTCCTCGGCGGCCGCCGTCCTGTCATACCTCTTCCATCGCATCGAGGGGCGCCTCGATGGCTCGCCCACCCTCATCATCATCGACGAGGGCTGGCTCGTTCTCGACAGCCCGGCCTTCGCCGCCCAGCTTCGCGAATGGCTGAAGACGCTGCGCAAAAAGAATGCGAGCGTGATCTTCGCAACCCAGAGCCTCGCCGACATCGAAAGCTCACCGATCGCACCGGCGATCATCGAAAGCTGCCCGACGCGCATCTTCCTGCCGAACGAACGTGCGGCCGAGCCCCAGATCGCACGGGTCTATGAGCGCTTCGGGCTCAATGACCGGCAGATAGAGATATTGAGCCGGGCGACGCCGAAGCGGGATTATTATTGCCAGTCGCGCCGTGGCAATCGCCTGTTCGAACTCGGTCTCGGCGACATCGCGCTCGCCTTCGCTGCCGCCTCATCCAAGTCCGATCAGCTTCGCATCACCGAACTCGTCGAGGCCCATGGCCAAATACAGTTCGCCGCAGCCTGGCTCCGCCATCGCCGCCTCGACTGGGCAGCCGATCTGCTCGGTCACCTCGAAATCTCAGCCCCGTGAAGGAGTATATGCCATGAAGAAACTGATGACCCGCGGCCTGTTTGCGGCCCTGTTCGCCGGCTCGGCGCTCACGGCCAGTGCCGTCCCGATGCCCGCCGCCGCCCAGATCGGCGGCATTGTCCATGATCCGCGCAACTATGCCCAGAATATCCTGACCGCCGCGCGCACGCTCGAGCAGATCAACAACCAGATCCGGATGCTCCAGAACCAGACGACTTCGCTTCTCAACGAGACGAAGAATCTGGCGAGCCTGCCGACCTCGACGCTCCAGGAGCTGCAGGGACAGGTCGACCAGACCCGGACCCTGCTCGGGGAAGCGCAGCGGATCGCCTATGATGTGACGGATGTGAAGGCGGCCTTCGAAGGGCGCTACAAGGGGAGGGCGCTGTCCGGCTCCCATGCTACCATGATCGCCAATGCCGACGCGCGCTGGAAGGACAGCGTCGGCGCCTTCGAAGATGCGATGAAGGTACAGGCGGGCATCGTTGGCAATCTCGATGTGACCCGCCGGTCGATCGGCACATTGGTCAGCGCCAGCCAGTCAGCAACCGGGGCCCTGCAGGCTGAGCAGGCGGGCAACCAGCTCCTCGCGCTTCAGTCGCAGCAACTCGCCGATCTCACCGCGGCGATCGCGGCGCAGGGCCGGGCGCAGGCGCTCGACGCCGCGCGCAGCGCCGCCGCCGAAGCCGAGGCACGCGAGCGCTTCCGCCGCTTCCGGGGCAAGAACTGAGATGGGCCGGGCGGCGAAGATCGCGGTCGTCGCGGTGCTGGCGGGCCTTCTGACAGGCCTCGTACTCGTGGCCGCGATCGAGCCGCCCGCGCCTGGCGTGTCCGTTTTCGGCGGCGCCGGAGCGGACGCGAGCCCGGAAATCGAAAAGGCGCCGGAACGCTGCCGCTCGGTGACCGAACCCGATCCCGAGTGCGCCGCCGCCTGGGCGGCGAGCCGCCGGCGCTTCTTCGGCCAGCAGGATGGACAGCCATGAACGACACGGGTGTCATCGACCAGTTCCTCTCGGTCTTCTCGACCTATATCGATAGCGGCTTCGGGCTGCTCGGCGGCGAGGTCGGCTTTCTTTCCTCGACGCTGATCGTCATCGATGTGACGATCGCGGCGCTCTTCTGGGCGTGGGGCACCGACGAGGACATTCTGCAGCGCCTCGTGAGGAAGACGCTCTACATCGGTGTCTTTGCTTTCATCATCGGCAATTTTTCCGCGCTCGCGACGATCCTTCTCGAAAGTTTCGCCGGTCTGGGGCTGAAGGCGAGCGGTGCGCCGATGGCCATCGGCGATTTCATGCGGCCGGGCGTCGTCGCTGCAACAGGGATCGATGCCGGGCAGCCGCTGATCGACGCGACCGCCGATCTTGTCGGTCCGGTCGGGCTCTTCACCAACTTCGTCCAGATCATGATCCTGCTGATCGCCTGGGTGATCGTCGTGCTCGCCTTCTTCGTGCTGGCAGTCCAGATCTTCGTCACCATATTGGAATTCAAACTGGTGACGCTCGCGGGCTTCGTGCTGCTGCCGTTCGCCTTCTTCGGGCGCACGGCCTTCATGGCGGAGCGCGTGCTCGGGCATGTGATCTCATCCGGCGTCAAGGTGCTCGTCCTCGCCGTCATCACCGGCATCGGCACCACGCTCTTCGATCGCTTCCTGCAGGCGGGGCTCGGTGCAGAACCCGATATCGAGCAGGCCATGGCGATCGCGCTCGGCGCGCTCACCCTGCTCGGCCTCGGCATTTTCGGACCCGGCATCGCGAACGGTATCGTGGCTGGCGGCCCTCAGCTCGGCGCCGGAGCAGCAGCGGGGACCGCGGTTGCCGCAGGTGCGACCCTCGCGGCTGGCGCCGCCGGAGCAACTCTTGCCGCGGGCGCCGCGAGCACGGCCGCCGGCCGCGCGGTCCTGGGCGGATCGCGCGCCGCCGGCGGTGCGTCCGCGGCCTACGCTCGCGGCGCGACCGGAAAGCAAGGGATGGCGGCGTTCGGCGCAGGGATCGCGAGCGTCGCGCGCGCCGCCGCGAGTGGTGCGGGCGCGCCGGTGCGCAAAGCGGCGGAACGGGTTCGCGAGAATTTCGCGGCCGGAAAGGGGGGCGCGATGCCGGTGGCGCCCGCCGCGGCCGATGGCCCGCCGGCCTGGGCCGCGCAGATGCGTCGCCGCCAGACCGTAACGCATGGGACGGCCATCGCATCGCAGACCCTCAAGGCCGGTGACAGCCACGGTGCCGGCGGTGCCCCCGACATCAGCGAAAAGGAGTGAGGCATGTTCCGACGACCCTCGACCCGTTACGGTCAGTCGCCCGTTCCCGTGACCCCCTATCAGCGTGCGGCCCAGGTCTGGGACGACCGCATCGGTTCGGCGCGGGTCCAGGCGAGGAACTGGCGACTCGCCTTCTTCGGCTGCCTTGCCATCTCGGGCGGCCTCGCCGCCGGACTTGTCTGGCAATCCGCGCGCGGGACGATCACGCCGTGGATCGTCGAAGTCGACAAGCTCGGCGAAGCGCGAACTGTCGCACCGGCCGACGCCGATTATTCGCCGACTGACCCGCAGATCGCCTTTCACCTCGCGCGCTTCGTGGAACATGTACGCTCCATCCCCGCGGATCCGGTGGTGCTGCGCGCCGACTGGCTCGCGGCCTATGACTTTGCGAGCGACACCGGCGCGCAGGCCCTCAACGACTACGCGCGGAACAACGATCCCTTTGCCGAGGTCGGTAAATTCCAGGTCGCCGTCGACGTCTCGAGCGTGATCCGCGCGTCAAGGAACAGCTTTCGCATCGCCTGGAACGAGCGCCGCTATCAGGACGGCAACCTTGTCGAGAAGTCGCGTTGGTCGGCGATCCTGACCGTACATATCGATCCGCCACGCACGCCCGACGCGCTGCGGAAGAATCCGCTCGGGCTCTTCGTAACCGCCATCTCATGGTCAAAGGAACTCAGCCAATGACGCTCGTCCCGCATATCCTGATCGCCGCCGGGCTCGGCGTCCTCGCGAGCCCTACAGCCGCCGCCGAACCTGTCGATCCCAAGACGCGCGTCGGCCGGGCCAATGCCGATGCGCGCGTCCAGCCAGAAAGGACGCTCTTCCGCAATGCGATCCAGCAATATGCCTGGTCCGATGGCGCACTCTACCAGGTCTATGCCGCGCCCGGGCAAGTGACCGACATCGTCCTCCAGCAAGGCGAGCAGCTTGTCGGTCCGGGACCCGTGGCCGCGGGCGACACCGTGCGCTGGATCATCGGAGACACGGTGAGCGGCACCGGCGGCGCGCGGCGCGTCCATATATTGGTGAAGCCGACGCGCGGCGACATCATGACCAACCTCGTCATCAACACCGATCGCCGGACCTATCATGTCGAATTGCGCGCAACTTCCGCAACCTACATGGCGTCGGTTTCCTGGACCTATCCCGCCGACGAACTGATCGCGCTGCGAGCCGCCGAAACGGAAGCCGCGCGCACGGCACCCGTCGCCTCCGGGCTAGATTTGGCCGCTCTCAACTTCCGCTATCGCCTGTCCGGAGACAAGGTATCGTGGCGTCCGGTGCGCGTGTTCGATGACGGGCGTCAGGTCTACGTCGAATTCGGCGAGAACATCGCGGTCGGCGAGATGCCGCCGCTTTTCGTCACCGGGCAGGATGGAATGGCCGAATTGGTGAACTACCGCGTCGAAGGGCGATACATGCTGGTCGATCGCCTGTTCGAACGCGCCGAACTCCGGCTCGGTGCCGGCAAGTCTGCACGCCGGGTCCGTATCGAGCGCGAGGGATCGGGCCACGGGAGGCGCAAATGACGTCGCCCGAATCCGGAGGCTTTGCGGCGCTCGATATTCCGGAACGCGACCCCGTCGCGCCGGCGAGCCCCGACGGTTTTCGTCTCGGTGCCGAACCCCCGCGCGTCATGCGCCTGTCGCGCAAGGCGCTGGCGTCGATTGGCGCGGCGGCTGGGGTTGGGATCGGCGGAGCCTTGCTCTGGGCGCTTCAGCCGGTGGCGCCCAAGGCGCCGACGAATCTCTACCGTGCCGATGCGAAGAACCGGGCCGAGGTCGTGACGGGGGCTCCGGCCGATTATGGAGCCGTCCCGAAGCTCGGCCCGCCGCTGCCCGGCGATCTCGGCAGGCCGATCGTTGCTGCGCAAGCCGCAGGCGAAGAGGTTCCCGTGCCGCCGATGGGAGGGACCGCGGCCGATCGGCCAAGCCCGGCCGAGCAAGCCCGCGAACGCGCAGCCCGGGAAGGCGAGGCCGCGCGAGCGAGCCGCCTGTTCCTTGGGAGCGGCACGGCCACGACCGGGGTTGTCGGCGAAGCGCTGCCCGCAATCGCTGCGCCCGCCGGATCTGGGCCCATCGACGCGGCGAGCGACACGCGCCGGGCCTTTCTGGCGGGTGGACCACGCGAAGCTTCCGAAAGCGCCGAACGGATCAAGCGCGCGAGCTCGGCCTATATTCTCCAGGCCGGCAGCGTGATTCCAGCGGCGTTGATCACAGGCATCCGGTCTGACCTGCCCGGGCAGGTGACGGCGCAGGTGACCGAAAATGTCTATGACAGCCCGACGGGGCGCATATTGCTCATTCCGCAGGGCGCACGCCTGATCGGCGAATATGACAGCGAAGTCGGCGCAGGGCAGGAGCGTGTCCTCCTGACATGGGATCGCTTGATCCTGCCGGGCGGAGCTTCGATCGCCCTTGCGCGGCAGCCCGGCGCCGACGCCTCGGGCATGGCCGGATTGTCGGATCGTACCGATCATCATTGGGGACGTCTGCTGCGCGCCGCGTTCGTATCGACGCTCCTGGGCGTTGGCGCCGAACTCGGGAGCGACGCCGACGACCGGTTCGTTCGCGCGCTTCGCGAGGGCACGCAGGATGCGACGGGAGAGGCCGGACGGAAACTGGTCGAGCGTGAGTTGCGTATAGCGCCGACCCTGACCATCCGGCCCGGTTTCGCAATCCGCGTGCTCGTGACGCGCGACCTGGTGCTCGAGCCTGTCACGGCGGGGAAGTCGCTATGACGAAGCTCAGGCTGGGTCCGATCGTAGAGGAGAAGTCAGTGAAGCTCGGAGTCGAGCTGACCGGAACCTTGATGCGCGATCTGTCGGACTATGCGCGTGTGCACGCGAAGGCCAACAACCTCGCCGAACCGCTCCCGCCCGAGCGTCTGATCGCGCCTATGGTCGAACACTTCATGGCGAGCGACCGGGAATTCAGAAAGCAAAGGCGCAGACAATGACCATCGAACATTCCCAAAAGATCATCAGGCTGCCGGCGGTAATCGACCGGACAGGACTGTCCCGCTCGACGCTCTATCGCAAGATCGCGGAAGGCACATTCCCGAGACAGGTACGGATCGGAATCCAGAGTACTGGCTGGTATGAAGCCGAGGTTCAGCAGTGGATCGCTGACCCGCCGGCCTATCGGGCTCGCGATGCCGCCTAGGTTTCGTGGACAAAGCTTGACTGGATGATTCCGGATTGATTCAAAGCTGCTTTTTAGGAGGCAGACTTGGGCGAACGGATCGGTGTTTCGGATGAAAAATGGGCGCTGATCGGCCCGCTTCTAGTTCCGCCGCTAAACCGGCGACAGGGGATAGAAAGCGGTCACCGCGCCGATCCCGATCAGGTAAAAGAATGTCAGTAGCCCGGCGAGGAGGAGGAGACGCGCGCCGCCTCGGACGCGGAGCATCGGCAATTTGCGGTGAAGCCACCATACACCGCCGCCGAGCCCCACGAGCCACGGGAGGAAGAAGGAGGGAAGGCCCTTGAAGACGACATAATATCCCGGATCGTCGATGCCTCGCACATATTCGAGTGCGGGCGCCCACCCGGCCCGGTTATCAGCGTCTCCGAGAATTTGCGCCAGCGCGGTGACAGCAACGCAACCACCCAAAATGAAGAGATAGGACACTGTCGTAGCGATCAACGCGGTCAACCAACCCGGGCGCTCGCCATCAGCGGGCAACGCGTAACGAATGCAGGCCGCGAGCATCACAATCGCCAGGACCATCGCGACCAGATAGAGTTTCATCACCAGGACGAACGCGCCGACGGCGACCAGCCCGAGGATCAGCACGATCCCCATGCCGTCGCCCTGAGTGCCCGACGAAGTTGGCGCAGCGCCGCCCCGACTGCGCCATGCGGCTTCGTCACGCGCGCGCTCGTCCGCCCCGACTTGGTGCCCATAGGTGCCAGTGCCGGTTCCGTAATATCCCTCGTGTCGGTTCTGGTTATGGTCGTTCATGCGCCGCCCTCCTTTTGATCAGTGAACATTCCATGTCCCATCATGTCAATCTATTCGCCGATTGACCTAGGTTTCGTGGGCAAAGCTTTTTGCCATCGGAGCGAGGACGCGGCTGCCGACCCGCGGGCGACAATCGGCCCTATTTTGAGGGGATGGTGTGGATTGCCCGGACGGGATCGCAATGGCGGCACGTGCCCGATGAATATGGGAAGTGGAACAGCGTCTTCCGGCGCTACCGGCGCTGGGTCGAGACCGGAGTGTTCGACGCGATGCTGGAGAACTTGGCCGAGATGGCCGGTCGGGATCGCACCGCGGACATGATCGACAGCACAGTCGTCCGGGCGCACCATTGTGCGGTCGGCATAAAAAGGGGACTCAGCAAACCGAGGCGCTTGGCCGATCGCGCGGCGGCTTCACCACCAAGCTCCATGCCCGATGCGATGCGAAAGGCCGCCCGCTCGGCTTCGTCAGACTCGCTTCAGCATTGCTCTGGCTGCCCTTTGTCCACGAAGCCTAGCACTTCTGTGGTTGCCGTCCGTTGCGCAAGAGGCTTTCGGCTTGAATGAGCAAATGATCGAGTGCGGTCTTCTGTCAGGCCTTCGTATGCGGCATTTCAGAGACCGCTGGCCGGTATG